>PVBE011459429.1_pt1 | contig 377583 bp, 353 predicted proteins | sample 1631181 | NCBI WGS metagenome assembly PVBE01 (sample SAMN08397723, study PRJNA350692) | Marine metagenome, whole genome shotgun sequencing project. | isolation source: water | place: Pacific Ocean | collected 2012-04 | reverse complement strand
CTGAGGATCGTGCGGGGGGCGGCGGTCCCCTCCGTCTGGCATCGGGTCCAAGCGGACACCACCCGCGAGGCCGCCGTGAGGTTGCTGCGCGACGACCGGCCCGCTGCCTCGCTCGCCGTGCTGAGACCAGCGCTGGAGCAGATGCCGGACCATCCCTTCCTGAGGCGGCTCGAGATCGCGGCCCTGAGCGCCAGGGGTGAGCTGGCACCGAGCGAGACGGCCTTCGCCCTGCAGGCGCTGTCCCAGACCTGAGGGCTCGAACAGGGCAGGGGTCTCCGCGCTCGCGGTGATGCCCGATAGACGAGGCGCTCCGAGGTGTTAGTGGGCGCCGTGCTCTTCCTCCTCCTGGCCTGCGCCTACACGGTCGACGACTACTGGTCGGATCTCACGAAGGCGCACTGCAAGTGCGAGCAGGAGCAACCCTGGCGCGACTGCCAGGACGACTGGATGGCGCTCTACGAAGAGGGCCCCTACGCGGCCTGCGCCGAGAACCCGAGCCCGGTGCCGCGCGCCGAGGTCAAGGAGTGGGTGAAGGACTACACAGAGAACTGCATCGACCCCGACGAGCCCTTCCCGGAGCCCGAAGACCCGGAGTGGTACGAGAGCTGCGGCTAGGGGCGGTGCGTGCCAGGGCGCGCCTGGTCCATCTCCAGAGCTCGCTCACACGCCCTTGCGCGAATCGGTCCAAGCGTCTGACATTCTTCGGTGGTGGTGTCTTCTGCCGTGTGGGCGAGGACGTACCGGTAGGTCCTGAACCAGGCGGCCTCGGTCTCCACCGCTAGCCCCAACGCAGTCATGTGTTCCTGCGCAAGCCCATCAACCTGGCCGACGCGGGCGTCCGGAGGCACCCATGCGCTCAGCCCGTCCCTGTAGAAGTGGAGCTGGCACTTCACCTCGAGTCCACCGGTGCCCGAGCAGAGCTCAGGGTCTTGCGATGCCTCTGCCACTACGAATGCGCACTCGTCGGCGTGTGCCCCGGAGAGAGTCCGGCAGATTGCTGTGGCTGCTGCCGGATCGCTCTCGGCAACGACAGCGGCCACGCTCCACGCGCACTCTGCCGCTGCCTGGGTTTGCGAAACCTGAAGGCAGATGGCCGCGGCGGCTTTCGGACGGCCTGCCGTGAGCTCTGCGATGGACTCTGCGATGAGCTCAGCGTCGGACGTCGGGTGGCAGGCCAGCGCCAGTAGCCTCACGGGCCTGACGCATCCAGCCAGAGGAAAGCCCCGGTCTTGGCGGAATCGAGCACGCAGGTCTTGCATCCAAACACCAGCGTCTGTCCGTCGGGGGACCAGGCCTGCGTCGCGACGAGCGGGAGCTTCTGCGTCGAGGTGAGCTCGACATGGCCGTCTGCATCGCTTGCGGTGAGCACGCCCGACGCGGCTGCGTCATAGAACAGGTAGACAGCCCCCTCCAAAGAGGCAGCGACAGCCAGATCCGGCCCGCCCGTGTTGTCGAGGTCGAGCACGAGGCCCCGATAGCCGAAACCGCCGTAGGCGGTCTCTCCGTCGACCCTCAAGTCCGCGGTCGCCGTCGAAACAGCCCCTGACTCCAGATCGGTGAAGACATACAAGGTCCCTGCCGGATCCCAGCCTGTAGCCGGCGCGCCGAGGAAGAGGTCGTCTACGCCGTCGTCGTCCAGGTCGGAGATGTTGATGCCCTCGAGGCGGCCGTTCTCGATGGCGCCTCCGATGACGGACCGTGCATCGCCGATGTCGGTCGAGGACAGCGGAAGCTCGAACACGTAGGCCGCTCCCCCTTCGTCCGAGACCCGATCAGAGCCGGGAGCTGAAGCCAACAACTCGGGAACTCCGTCGCCGTCGAGATCTCCCCGGGTGACCACCTCACCGAGCTCGTCGCCGTCGCCCTCTCCCAGGACGAGCGTGCCCGTGCTCACGGGGTCGAACTCGCCGCTGCCCTGATACGGGACAGCATAGATCCCGCCCGTGGTGGACGCGGAGATGGCGCCCACACCAATTCCAGGTGTCCCGGCTCCGTCGATGTCGACGAAGCCAGCTACGGCGTGTCCGAACCGCCCCGAGCTGCCCGACGGCGTGAACACCGTCGTCGCAGTCGAGGCCTCGCTCAGCTCGTTCCACGGCCGCGTGAACACGTGAACAGTTCCGCCAGCGCGGTCTCCACCCACGATCACCTCATCGCGAGAGTCTCCGTCAAGATCGAAGAGGTCGACGCCAACTCCGAATCCGCTTTGGTCTTCGGGGCCGATGAAGATGCTGTGGGCGTCCGTGGCGGTGGCCGCCAAGCCATCCTTGAAGAGATAGACCTTACCTGGCTCCTCGCCCTCTACCCACGCGTCAGCTGCACTCACCAGCAGGTCGTTGGCGGCTGCGCCGTCGATGTCACCCAATGCCAGACGGGCGCCGAATGAGTCCCCGTCGACCTCCCCGTAGACAATGTCGAGGGTCTCGGCGGACACCACCCCAGACCAGCGGCAGTCGGTGGTCTCGTCGCAGTCGTTGTCGATGCCGTCGTTGCAGACCTCGGTCTCGCCAGGGTTGATGTCGGGGTCCGACTCGTCGCAGTCGCCGGGCTCCTGGGCGTAGCCCTCGCCGGGGTCGCAGGTCTCCGTCGCCGTCCCGGAGCCGTAGCCGTCGGCGTCCGGGTCTTCGTACCAGGTGATCATCGCGCCATCGTCGGGCTCGCCGTCGCAGTCGTCGTCGACGCCGTTGCAGGCCTCTGCGGCGCCGGGGAAGACACCGGCGTCGGCGTCGTCGCAGTCCGTGTCGTCCTCCACCGCGTTGTCCGGGAAGGGGCAGGCCCCGAGGGGCTGGTCGGGGTCGCCAAAGCCGTCCCGGTCATCGTCGATGTACCAGCCGACGAGCTCCTCGAGGTCCTCGTCGGTCCCACCATCGCAGTCGTTGTCGACGCCGTCGCAGATCTCCTCCGCGTCCGGGTTCACCAACGGGTCGTCGTCGTTGCAATCCCCTGGGAGCAGGTCGAGGTCGTCGAGGTGCTCGTCTCCAGCCCACTGTTCCTCGTCGTAGAAGCCATCCCCGTCGGCGTCGATGACGTCGCGGACGAGGGCCCGGTAGGAAGCCGGCGCCGTCAGGCAACTGAGCAGGATCAACAGCACGGAGCGATCCTACGTCAGGGTGTCGGGCCAGCTGCCGCAGCCCCGGGCGAACTCGGGGACGCGCTGCAGGAGCCCGGCTGGATCGGACATGCGCGCACCCTAACTCTGGGTCAGCGCTGGGCGACCTCTGTGCCCTGGCCCGGGTAGACGAGCTCCACCGCCACGTCGGTCGCCCCGGATTTGCCGAGGTTGGAGAGCCAGCGAGTGTCGGCGACGCAGAGGTCGAGGTCGGCGTCGCCGGACTCGACATAGGCCGAGGTGAGCTCGGAGTACTCGGCGTGGAGCATGAGCTCGTGGGTGCCCGGCTCGATGGCGCCGCGCTTCTCTGCCCGGACGAAGCAGTCCTCTATGTCGTCGAGGCCGTTGACGAGGTTGGTCGTGAATCGCTCCGGCGTCACGTAGCCGTCGATCGCCAGGGCGCTCCCGACGCGGAGTCCTGTCCCGTCACCCTTGGCGAAGCCCTCGTACCAGGTGTCCTCGTCGATGGGGACTCGACCAGCCAGGCGAGCGGACTGGCTCGTGAGGACGCCGCCGTCCGGATACCAGAGCTCACTGCGAAGGGCGTAGCTCTCGACGACGTGACCGGAGCTGCTTCGCCGACACCAGGCCTTCTCGATGCCCACCGAGCTCTCACAGGTAGCGTCGATGGCCAGCGCCGCGGGAGCAAAGAGGAAGGGAAGTCCCAGGATGAGCGCGGCCGCCAGCGGCACAGCGGCACGCCGGAGCCAGCGCTGACGGTGGACGGCGATCACGGGTGCAGCGGCCACGACGATCAGGGCGAGGGCGGCGAAGCCCGCGATCCCGGTCGCGTTGGCGATGAGGTCCTGCTCGAGGCTGGTGCGGCCGAGGTACTTGAGGGCCTCCAGCCGCTTCCAGTTGGCCACGAGGGCGCCGACAGCGAACAGGGCGATGCCCCCGCGCCAGTGGCGGATCGAGCGGACTTCGGCCGGGGTTCGGCCACGCCTGAGCGCGCCGACGGCCATCGCGCCACCCGCGGCGAGGACCAGCATCGGGGTCCAGGTCGACAGTCCGGGAGAGGCCTCGATCTCCCAGAGACCGATGCAGAGGGCTGCTTCGACGGCCAATGCCCCGGCGAAGAGGGCCTGGGTGAGCGAGGGACGAAGCTGCCAGGAGGGCCGGAAGATGATGGACAGGGCCATCACCCAAGCGAGTCCGAGGAGGAGGAAGGTGGACGAGGTGTGGACGAGATGCATCAAGGTCCCCAGTGCTTCCAAGCTACCCGCGACAGGCTCGGGATCGAGTTGAAACGCGGGTGAACCTTCGTGCAGCAGATGTGCACCTCTGGTTCCGACCGGTAGACGTACGAGCGGTTCCTTTCTTTCAGCCCGATCGCACTCTCTTCACGCCTCTTCGACGGGCTCTGGCGCCGAGGGCTCCGCGGACTGCGCCTCTGGCGCGGTCTTGGGGGTCTCCTGGGCTTCCACCGGGGTCTCCTCCACCGGGGTCTCCTCCACCGGGGGCTCCTGGGCTTCCACCGGGGTCTCCTCGACCGGGATCTCCTGGGCCTCCACCGGGGTCTCCTCGACCGGGATCTCCTGGGCTTCCACCGGGGTCTCCTGGGCCTGCTTCAGGGGAACGGTCTGGCTGCCGAGATCTCCGACGACGACGTCGCCCTTGTCCTTCTTTCCCTTTCGGCGCACCACGGTGCCGCGGTCGTGGGTCGTCTTGACCTCGGCCGCAGCGGCATCAGCGATGGCCGTCTGCTCCTGGTCCGCCTGGCGCTCGATCTCCGTGGCCTGGCCGCTGGAGATCAAGAGCTCGAGGCGTGCCTTCTCGAGCTTGTAGCGGGAAAACGCCGGGCTGCTCTCGGGACACAGCTGTATGGCCTTGTGCAGCTCCTGATCCGCGGCGAAGACCTTGCGCTGGGCGAAGAACAGCTCCGATAGCGCAGCGTGCGCCTGGTGCTGGCTGCCCTTCTGGCCGGCGAGGCGCTGGATGGCGGCCTCTGCCTCTGCGGTGCGACCGGTCCGGGCGAGGATGCGCGCCTTCAGGACCTGACCTGCTGGCGTCTTGCGGATCTTCGCGGCCTTGCGCGCACACCACTCGGCGCGATCGAGGGACTCCCCGAGCTCGAGCAGCAGCTCCGCCAGCTCCAGGTAGGGGCCGGGGTTGCGAGGATGGGCCTGGACGGCCTTCTCCAGGCCGGCCTTTGCCTCGGCGTTGAGCGCGGCGCGGGTCTCTGCGTCCTCTGCCACCAGCGCGCGACGGCGCAGCAAGCGCGCGAGGCGGTAGCCATGGGTCGGGCGCTCGGGCTCCAGCCCGAGGGCGTAGCGGATCGCCTGCTCGGCGTCGGCGTGCCTCTCCGGGCCCTGCGCCAGCAGGACTTCGCCCAGGCGGGACCAGGCCTCTGGTGCTCCGGGCTCGACCTCCAGGGACTTGCGGAACGACGCCTCGGCGTCCTTCTGGCGGTTGAGCTCCACCTGCTGGATCGCCCCGAGGCGACGCCAGAGCGTGCCGTCGCCGGGGAAGACCGCCGTGCCCGCTTGCAGGGCCTCCGCTGCCTTCTGCACATCACCCTTCTGTCGGCGCTCGAGGCGCCAGCTGGCCTCTGTGTGGAAGACCTCTGGAGTGGCTGCGTTGGTCCGGGCGTCGGCGAAGACCGCCTCGGCCTCGTCGGTCTTGTCGTTGTAGTGCAGCACCCAGGCCTCGAGGCAGGCGGCCTCGGGGTCCCGAGGGGCGCTCCGACGGACGGGCCGGATGATCTGCAGCGCGACGTCGAAGCGCGGGTTCTTCTGGTTGCGGAGGATGCCGCGAACGGAATCCAGCGCCCCGTCGTTGTCGGGGTAGCCGACATCCCGAAGTCCCCGACGCCGGCGGGCCGCGGTCAGGGTGCGGTTGGCCCGCTGGTGCCAGGCGAGGGCGTCGACACCCTCGGCCGCCTCCGCGCGCTGGCGCTGCAAGCGGCCAAGGACCTCGAGCGTGTCGAAGTCGGACAGGGCGCGGGGATGCATCGTGCGCCTGACGAGGGGGTGGACCCGGTACTCGCGAGGCTCACCGACCGGCAGGGCGTCCAGCAGGCCGGCGACGAGCAGCTCGGTGCGACGTTCCCGGTTCAGACCCAGCTCGCTGAGCTCTCGTCCGCTGACGGGGAGGCTGGCGTGCGCCGCTGTAGCCAGGGCGCGAGAGAGACTGGAGGGCAGCTTCTCGACCCGCCGCATCAGGTGGCGGGAGAGCGGCTCGACGTTGCGCTCGGTCAGCTTCAGGAACTTCTTCCCGTCGATGAGCCCGTCGTCCTTCTTCCCCGCCCAGGCGATCGCGAAGGCGCGGTTGGCGAGGGCGTGACCGCCGGTAGTTGAGAACACCTGGCCCATCTTGGCGCGATCGACCTCGCTGGCCCCGTAGGCCTCCCAGATGGCATGGAGGTCCTTTCCACGCAGACCACCGAGCGCGACGACTCGGATCGCGGCTGTCTGCCCGTCTCCGTAGAGCGCGGGCTTGCGATCCGTCACGAACACCACCCGGCACTGCGTGGGGCGGCTCAACAGCGCCATGACAAACAGGCTGAGCCGGTCCCGCCGCGCGATGGAGCCGTCCGGGTGCTGCAAGTAGCGCAGGTTGCGGAAGACCATCGCCGTGTTCTCGAAGGCCTCGCCCTCCATGGCGGCGGTGAGCCCCTCGATCACGTCCATCGGTGCGCGCTCGCCGCTCCGCACCAGCTTCTTGACCGCGTCGTCCCCGCTGGCCTCGGCGATGCGAGCCGCGAGGGTGTCGAAGCCGGAGCCGTCCTCGACCAGGAAGTCGGGCAGGCGTCGGAGCTCCGAGGCCTCCAGTGCCTTCTCGACGAGCCAGGTACGACCGACGCCCGGGTGGCCGACGACCGCGACCGGGCCAGGCTCGGAGAGGACGTGGGCGAGCTCCGCCAGCTCCTCCTCGCGCCCGATGAATTCGATCCGTGGCGCCCGAGGACCGCTCTTCTGCTTCTTCGCCTTCTTCTTGTCCGGGGCCGGTCCCCCGGGGGCGACCATGGGCAGTCGCGCCATGAAGTCCTTCGCTCGGACCTTGTGCTGGTCGAGCTTCAACAGGCGCATCGACATCGGAAGGAGGAAGGGGTTGAAGGCGCGCGCCACGATGTGCACGCGAGGCTTGTTCGGGGCCGCCTTGAGCAGACCGCCGAGGCTCTCGAGCGCTCGCCCGTCGGTGCCCGCGTCCGGCTCGATCAGCACAAGGATGCCGCCTTGGCTGGCGGTCGCGGGCGCGATGGCCTCTGCGCTCAAGGCCTGAGCCGGCTGGACGGCGTCCCCGCCCAACATGACCGCTGGAATGCCGCTGCGCCGGCGAAGCTCCACGAGCACGTTGTCTTCAGCCAGTGTGCGGCCGCCAAACGCGATGACGCAGCGACCCTTCTGGATGGCATCCTCGACGCGGTTCATTGCTCTCTCCGTGCCCCGCCAATGCCATGGCGGGGGCCTCCGGGGCTAACCACCGGATCGACGCCGATCAACAGGCTCGGCGTCGGGAAGCTCACCGGAGGTTCGAGCCCGGTTATGCTCGACGCCGATGGCCGCTCCCAACCCGCAGGCGCGGACCTTCGCCGGCTTCCGTCCGACGAACCGCCTGCAGTCCTCTCGCCGCGACGTGCAGCGCTGGTCCGCCGAAGGCGACAGCGGCACCGCAGAGATCTTCCTGGGCCCCGAAGTGCTGGCGGCAGAGGCCGCGTCCTTGCCCCGCGGGGGCCCCTTCGCGGAGTTGACCTGGGGAGTCGAGGATGGCGAGGCCTGGGTGGTCAGCCGTTCCGCCCTCAAGGTCCCCCTCACGGCGCTCCGGCGTCCGCTCGAGGACCCCGCTGCCTTCGCGATCGTACTCCTGGTGGCCGAGGCCCTGCGCGGTGTCCATGACACGAGCAGCTGGCACGGGCACCTGCACCCCGAGGGGATCGGCTTCGACGAGGGCGGCGTGCTGCGGATTCGGCCAGCGTTGCACTTCCCCGCGATGACCGAGCCGGGCGGCGACGACATCGGGCCTGCGACCGACTGCAGAGTACTCGGAGCCGTCGTGCGCTACCTGCAGGGCGAGGTGTGGCCCCCCAAGATGGTCGCGCCGGTCGAGCTCGAGGGGCTCGACGCCAACCGCGCAATGCTCGTGCTCACCGGCATGCTGCGCGAGCGTTCCCGCCTCCGGCTGCACCCTGCTCGAGCGCTCGTCCAGGCTCTGTCCGCCCTCTTCCACACCTCGCAGCTGGATCCGGACGCCTTGGTCGTCGAGCTGCTCGAGGAGGTCGGTGTCGGGCGCGCGCTGCGCAGCCTCGGCGTGGTCGAGGTCGCTCCCCCCGCCCCCACCACAGCGCCAAGCGTGCTGGGCCGGAGCCCGCGGGTGGTCACCCGGGGCCAGGACGAGGACGACGCCCGTCGTGAGTCGAAGCGAAGGCGCCTCGAGGAGGCTCGACGCGCTGACGAAGCCCGTCGCGCAGACGATGCCAAACGAGAAGTGGCGGTTCAGGCCGAAGCCGCCGAGGCCATCCGGCAGGCCGAGGCTCGTCTGGAGGCCGAGAAGCGCGAGGCCGCCGCCAAGGTGGCCGCCGCCGAGCGCGAAGCCGAGCTTCGCAGGGAAGTCGAGGAGGAGACCCGCCGTCGGGTCGAGGAGGAGGTTCGCCAGCGCCTCGAAGAGCAGGCGCGTCGCGAGCAGGAGGAGGCCAATGCTCGTCGGGCCACCGAGGAAGCCCGCAACGTTGCCGTCGAAGCGCAACTGCAGGAGCTCAGCGAGGAACGCGAGCGTTTGGAGCAGATGTGTCGCGACGCGGTCGACGCCCGCAGGAAGGCCGAGGACGAGGCCCGTGCCGCCGAGGAAGCGCGCCAGCGCGAGGCCGAGCGCCACGCCGCCGAAGAGGCCCGCCGCGAGGCCGAGGAACGCGCTCGTCTCGAGGGTGAAGCTGCGCGGAAGGCCGACGAGGGACGTCGCGCGGCGGAGAAGGCCCGGGGGCGCGCGGAGGAGGCCCGCATCGCAGCGGAGAAGGAGGCCAGCAAGAAGGCGCGCCAGGCTGCCGAAGCCGCCCGCAAGGCCGCCGAAGAGGAGGCCTGCCGTATCGAGGAGGTCCAGCGCAAGGCCGAAGAGGAGCGGGACAAGGCGGAAGAAGCTCGCCGTGCCGCGGAGGAAGCGGCTCGCCTGGCCGAGGAGCGCTGGAAGGCAGAGGAGGCCCGCCGCGCCACGGAAGCCGAAGCTCGAAAGAAGGCCGAAGAGAAAGCTCGAAAGAAGGCCGCGCACGCCCGCGCCGCAGCGCTGGCTCGGCGTCGAGCGGAGGAAGAGGCCCGGAAGAAGGCGGAGGCGGAGGCCGTGCGCAAGCGGGCCGAGGAGGATGCCCACCGCGCCGCGAAGGCCGAAGCTCGCCGCAGAGCGGACCAGGACGCTCGAGAGAAGGCCGAAGAGGCTCGAGAGAAGGCCCGAAAGAAGGCCGAGGCCGAGGCCCGCAAGAAAGAAGCTGCCCGCGTCGAGGCAGATCGCAAGAAGGCCCAGAAGAAAGCGGCGCAGACCAGGCCGCTCGAGCCGACCGACGAGACCGAGGACTTCGACGGCCCCATCGAGCCGGCCGTTCCACCCAAGAAGCCAATCGTCCAACAGCCCGGCAAGACCTTCGTCAGGCAGGTCGTCGACGAGCCCGAGCAGCCGTCGAAGGAGCGCGCGGAGGAGCCGCTCCAGGAGGAGGCATCGAGCGACATCCTCTTCGGAGCGGGCGAGGTCAACAGCATCCTCGGCGGCCGCGACCGGGGTGGTGACTGGATGCTCGGCGAGGTCGGCGTCAGCAGGGACAGCAGCAAGCGGGAACAGGAGCTCGGGAGCGGAAAGTGGGGCGCTGAGCAGACCAAGCCGCGCTCGACCCAGGACATCTCCAAGGTCCTGCCGAGCACCCCAGCTCGCAGGATGCCGATCGAACAGGACCCGCCCTCCAAGGGCAAGCTCGGCGTAGCGGTGGTGCTCGCGCTCGTGCTGCTGGGCGGCGCCTGGGTGGCCTTGTCCGGTGACGACACCCCGGAGGCCGCCGAAGACGCTCCGGCCACGGTCGACAACGGGTCGAGCACCGCCGTGGTGCGCGAGGGCGAGTGGGTCATGGTCACGACGGACCCGGCGAACGCTCGCATCACCTTCGACGGTTCCGACTACGGCAAGGCCCCCGCCGAAGTGCCGCTACCGGACGACGAAGGGAGCCACGAGCTGTGCATCCACAAGGGGGAGCTGAACAGCTGCCGGGAGCTCACTGCCGCTGACCTGTCAGCGAAGGACCCATACCACTTCGACGGCGACGGCTAGCCGGGGAGCCCGAAAGGGCCTCACCGATCCACCAAACGCGGACGGTGACCGAATCTGGACTCATGCCAGCGACTTGTTGATCTCCGCCGCAAGCGCGGGCCCGATGCCCGGGCAGCCGGCGATCTCCTCGGCGCTGGCGGCGGCCACCTTCTTCATGCTCCCGAAGTGGGTCAGCAGGGCCTTTCGGCGGCGTGGGCCCACACCCGGGATGCCGTCGAGCTTGCTCCTCAGCGTAGAGACCCGCCGTGAGCGACGGTGAAACGCGATGGCGAAGCGGTGGGACTCGTCGCGGAGGTGGCGCAGCAGGTTGAGCACCGGGCTGTTGTCGGGCAGGCGGACGAGCTCGTCGACGCCGGGGACCAGGATCTTGTCGACCGCGTCGGTCTCGCCTCGAAGGCGCTCGGCCCGGGGCTTGGCGAGGCCCACCACCGCCTGGTCCTCGAGTCCGAGCTCGGACAGCACGTCGAGCGCGACTCCGAGCTGTCCTCTTCCGCCGTCGACGACCAGCAGATCGGGGAACAGGCCCTCTCTGGCAGCTCGGGTGAAGCGGCGGGTGAGCACCTCCTTCATCGAGGCGTAGTCGTCCGGCCCGATGACCGTCTTGATGCGGTAGTGGCGGTACTCCTTCTTGGCAGGTCTGCCGTCGAGGAAGACCACACAGCTGGCGACAGGGTCGTGACCCTGGATGTTGCTGTTGTCGACGCACTCGATCCGGTGCGGGGGAGCGTCGAGGCCGACGAGGTCCGCGAGCTCGGACAGGGTCTTGTGGCGGCGCTGTCCCTCGTCCACCTCTCGGCGAAAGCGATCCCGCGCGTTGGCCTCGGCGAGCTCCAGGAGCCTCCTCTTGTCGCCGCGAAGAGGGACGACGAGGGCGAGGCGTCCGCCGCGGGCCTCGCGAAGGAGCTCCAAGAGGACCTCGTGTTCTTCGGGGAGCTCGGGCAGCAGGACCTCTGGCGGTGCTCCCCCGTCGGAGTAGGCGGCCATCAACCAGCCCGACAGGCACTCTGGCAGCGGCCCCGGCTCGCCGCGGATGCTCAGGAACCAGGGCTCCCGGAGCATGCCGCCGCGCACGGGCAAGACCGCGATGGCGCCGAGGTCACCCTCTCGGAAGACCCCCCACACGTCTCGGTTGGAGAGCTTGCGGTCGACCACCTTCTGCCGCTCCAGGGTCGCCTCGATCTCCCGAGCGAGGTCCCGCAGGCGCGCGGCCTCCTCGAAGACCTCGGCCTCGGCGGCGGCCCGCATGCGGCTTCGGACCAGCAGAAGGGCGTCCTGGCGTCGACCCGACAGCACCAGCGTCGCCTCTTCGACGAGGCCCTGGTACCGCTCGGGGGTGGTGTGGCCCTCCACGCAGGGAGCGACGCAGCGGCTCATCTGGTGGAGCAGACAGGGCTTCCGACGAGACCTCAGCACCGCGTCGCTGCAGGTCCGCAGTGGGAAGCTGCGCTGCAAGAAAGCCAGTGTCCGCCTGGCCTTCTGGGCCGATGAGTATGGGCCGAAGGTCTTCGCTCCGTCGGCCCGGATGCGGCGCACCATCGTGAACATCGGCCACTGCACTCGGGGGTCGATGCGGATGTGGAGGAAGTTCTTGTCGTCTCGAAGCTTGACGTTGTACGGCGGCCGATGCTGCTTGATCAGGGTGTTCTCGAGGATCAGCGCCTCCTTCTCCGTGTCCGTCAGCACGACATCGACGCTCTGGGACTGCTCGACGAGGAAGCGCACCATGAAGCGCTCGTCCTGGCCCGAGAGGTACTGGCGGACTCGCGCGCGCAGGTCCTTGGCCTTGCCGACGTAGAGCACGGCGCTCTCGGCGTCCCGAAAGAGGTAGACGCCGCTGTGCCTGGGCAACTCAGCGGCCTGGCGCTCCAGGCTCAAGGGGACTGCTCGAGCGCTATCACCACGGCGTAGGGGGCCGCTCCGCCCTGGCTGTCGTCCTGCACCTCGAGATGGCCCGCCGTCGTCGACAGGCTCATGACGGGGTCGCTGTCAGTGGCCACGCCCTCGGTGTCCCGGGCCTCGAGCGAGGCGTCGTCTCCGAGGACGCAGGTCCGCAGGTAGCCGGCCGTCCCCGCCCCGTAGAGGGTCGCCTCGGCGCAGAGGACCTGGACGCGGCAGGGGCCGAGGTGCTCCGGGTCATCGGAGGAGGGCTGAGACCAGCCTATTTCGGTCCACTTGACGAGTCCCGGGCTGCCCTCGACCACGACCGTGCACGAGGTACCAGCGGGGAGCCAGTCGAGACCTCGGGTCTCGATCACCCGGCCGGTGAGCCGCCGGCTCATGCCCTCTGCGGTGTGCTCGGCGAGCTGGATGTGCTGCTCGGACACGCTGTCCATCGCGAAGGCGCCGGCGACGCCGACACCGAAGGAGAGCACCAGCCAGCCAGCAGAGACCCATCGGGACTCGCCGAAGTACAGCAGCACGAAGACCAGCAAGCCGACAGCCGCCAGGCTCAGGGCCGCCATCCCGGCTCCGAGACCGGCGTGCTCCCGCCACGGGAAGTTCATCGCGAGGCCAGCCAGCGCCAGGGAGACCGAGGCGATGGCGACACCTCTGATGAGGAAGGAGACGACGACCCAGGGCGTGGTCAGCTCGGCGTTTGGGGCCATCGGGGGTTTGTATCCGAATCCAGCCTGAGATCGATCGCCTCGGCCGGCTCCCAGGTGATCTGGTTCCGATCCACCGGGAAGAGGGGCTCCATCATGGCCGCGAGGTGCTCCTCGAGGGCCGAGTCGAGCTCGGACGCGAGGGTTGCGTAGCTCGGGTCGTCCGCGACCGAGGAGCTCTCCCAGGGATCGTTGTCCGTGTCGTAGAGCTCCGTGTCGAAGACCGTGGAGCTGGAGCTCCGGTAGTAGCGCACGTACTTGTGGGTCCGGGTCGCCACCAGGCTCATCCACGGCTTGTCTCCGCTGAAGAGGAAGTGGGAGAAGGCGTGCTCGGGCACCTCGACGGCGTCTCGCTCGATCGCGGCAGCGGGGAAGCCGGCGGCCTCGACGAGCTCGTGGCCAGCGCTCCCCTAGAGGACGGCAGCGCCAGCGAGGCGGGCGGCGTCTGGGCCCTCTAGGGCGCCGCACCCTGGTCGATCTCACCGCTGCCGTCGCTGACGTCGGGATGCCGACAGGCGTGGATCGTCGCGGGCCTCAGAGCGGAAGCGGCACCGACAGGTTGGCGCCGGAGACCTCGACCTCCACAGAGGTGGTCTGGGCGCTGAGGGTCCCGCGGGTCCCGTCGGGCACGGGGATCACGAAGCCGCCGCCTGGGGCGGTCCTTGTGCGGATGGAGAGCTCGGCGAGTTCCACGAGCACGTCCCCGAGGCCCTCTCCGGCGGAGTAGCGGCCGTCGCCGTCCTTGTCCGAAAAGACCGATCCCACCAGGAAGAAGTCACCCTCGAGTCGAGCCCGGGTGAGCACCACCAGCCGGAGGGTCCAGCCGCCAAAGCGTGGATCGGTGGGGTGCTGGGCGAGCGCCGTCGCCGTGCCGATGCCGACCTCGCGGTCCTGCTCGGAGAGGACGGTGCGACCGAGGACGTGGTCCCGATGACCCCGGCCGTTCACGCAGCGATCGACGATCAGCGAGTCGATGCCAGAGGACCACTCGTGAAGCTCGGGATCGCCCACCTCGCCGGTGGTGAAGGCCGACCGGGAGTAGAGCGACTCCACCTGGTTGTCCCGCTGCCCGGCCCCGTACAGGTACACGCGTCCGTCGGAGGGCACGCGCACATCCAGGGCGACCCCCGCCCGGCGGAGGCGCTCGTTGGGGCCGATCCCCTGGGGATCGACGTGGTTGAACCAGCCGCCGGTGGCCATGGCCGTGGCGTGGGCCTCTGCGACCTCGACCAGCGCGCTCACCGGCGCCAGAGGGGGACGGGACTCGGCCTTGCGCAGCGGCCCCACGGTGGACCGCAGGCTGTCGTCACACTGTCGAGGACTGCGGGCCTCCTCCTCCTCGAAGAGGGCCTCGAAGTCGTCGACGCAGCTCGGGGGGTCCGAGCGCACGCGGTTCAGCCGCTCGAGCGCCAGCTGCTGATCCGCATCGAGCGCGGGCGAGGCGACCTCGACCCAGGTGGTTCCGCTGGCGACACATGCGAGCAACAGCAAGAGCACGACTCGAAGGTAACCACGCTATGGGGGCTCGGAGGTGACCCTTGGCCACATCTGATCCCACTGCCCAGGTGCTCCGCTGGTTCGAGCCCCTCACGCGAATTCCCCGTCCCTCAGGAGGCGAAGAACGAGTCGCCGCCTGGCTGGAGAGCTGGGCAGCCGAGCGTGACCTGGCCACCCGTCGCGACGCGATCGGCAACCTGGTGATCATCGCCCCCGGGAGCCCGGGCCAGGAGCAGGCGCCAGCGGTGGTGCTCCAGGGACACATGGACATGGTCTGCGAGCGCACCCCCGACAGCGAGGTCGACCCCGCGACGGAGCCCCTGGTCCTGCGACGAGAGGGGGACTGGCTGTGCGCGGACCGCACGACGCTCGGAGCGGACAACGGCATCGCGATCGCGATGGCGCTGGCGATCCTCAGCGATCCCGAGACCGTGCATCCTCCGCTGGAGCTGTTGTTCACGGTCGACGAGGAGACCGGGCTCACCGGCGCCACCGAGCTCGATCCCTCGATGCTGACAGGGCGCACGCTCTTGAACATCGACTCGGAGACCGAGGGGGTCCTGACGGTGGGCTGCGCCGGGGGGCGCCAGACGGACATCACCCTGGCCCTGACCTGGGAGGCGGCCACCGGCTCGCTTCACCGGCTGCGGGTCCACGGCCTGCGCGGGGGGCACTCGGGGGTGGACATCCACGAGCCCAGGGTCAGCGCGAACAAGACCCTGGCGATGGTGCTCCGGGACCTCGACGGTGTCCGCGCTGCCAGCCTGGAGGGCGGCACGGCCCACAACGCCATCCCCCGGGACGCCGAGGCGATGGTCTGCGTGGCCGACCCGGCGGCGGTGCGGGCACGACTCGCGACGCTCCAGGCCGAGCTGCTCGCCGAGCACGGAGAGGACGAGCCTGGCCTGCGGCTCTCTCTGGAGATCGTGGAGCGCCCGGTCGGGGTGCTGATGACTCCGGCTTCCCAGCAGTCCCTCGTGGCTCTGCTGTCGGAGCTCCCCCACGGCGTTGCCGCCTTCTCCAAGGCCATCGCTGGACTGGTCGAGACCTCCAACAACATGGCCACTGTCACCGCCGACCCGGAGACCGGGCACGCCGCCATCGTCAGCAGCCAGCGCAGCTCGGTCCGGGCCGACCTGGACGCCCTCTGCGAGCGCATCGAGGGCATCTCCGCCGCGCTCGGAGCGGTGGCCGTGACCGACGAGGGCTACCCCGGCTGGGAGCCGAACCTGGACTCCCCGCTCCTGGCTCGCTGCAAGGCGGTCCATCTCGAGCGCTCCGGCGAAGAGCCAGTGGTCGAGGCGATCCATGCAGGGCTCGAGTGCGGGGTCCTCGGCCAGCACTGCCCGGGCATGGACATGATCTCCTTCGGTCCGACGATCCAGTACCCCCACAGCCCAGAAGAGCGCTTGCACCTGCCCTCCGTGGGCAGGACCTACCTCTTCCTGGTGGACCTGCTCGCAGCCCTGGCGAGCTGACAGACCCGAAGAAGCCTGATCTGTGGCCAACGGGCTCACGGATCGGGGATATAGGCGAGCCCATGACCCCCTACGAACGTCGCCACACCATCCTGCAACGCCGCGAGCTCTGTCCCGGCACCGTCTTCTTCCGGATCTCGGCGCCACTGGTCGCCCGCAAGATCGAAGCGGGGCAGTTCGTCATCGTGCGCCCCAACACCGGCTCCGAGCGCATGCCCCTGTCGATCGCTGGATGGGATCGAGAGGCCGGCACCCTGGATCTCGTGATCATGGGTGTCGGCGTGACCTCGCTCGAGGCCACGGACAAGGAGCTCGGGGACGCCTTCTCCGATGTCGTCGGCCCCCTCGGACGGCGCTCTCACGTCGCCCGAGAGGAGGGCACCTCCGTGGTCATCGGCGGGGGCTACGGCACCGGAGCCGTGATCCCCACCGCCCGGGATCTCCGAGCCCTCGGCAACCGGGTCGTGGGCATCGTCGGAGCGCGGCGAGCCGACCTGTTGATCATGGTCGAGCAGCTCTCCGAGGCCTGCGACGAGGTCCTCTTGACCACCAACGACGGCTCCGCGGGGACGGAGGGCTTCGTCACCCACGCCCTGGCCCAGCTCATCGAGGTGGAGAACGTCTCCTCCGTGCTGGCGGTGGGCCCGGTCCCGATGATGGAGGCGGTCACGCGCATGTGCGAGCAGGCAGAGGTGCCCTGCCAGGTCTCGCTCAACGCGATCATGCTGGACGGGACGGGGATGTGCGGGGCCTGCAGGGTCTCGGTCGGGGGCGAGACCCGCTTCGCCTGCGTACACGGCCCGGACTTCGACGGAGCCGGGGTCGACTTCGAGGAACTGCGGGTACGACAGCGCATGTTCGCGGCCCAGGAAGAAGAAGCACGGAGGTGTCGCTGTGGCTGAGCTGACCGGAAAGCAGCGGATGCAGAAGCCGCACAACGAGATGCCCCTGGCCGACGCGGTCGCCCGCGGCAAGACCTGGGACGAGGTCCCCCTCGGCTACACGCTCGAGACGGCCATGGACGAGTCCCTGCGCTGCATCCAGTGCAAGAAGGCCAAGTGCATCATCGGCTGCCCCGTGGGCATCGACATCCCGGGCTTCCTGGGCCTGGTCGAGGTCGGAGACATCGCCGGCGCCGCCCGTCGCATCCGCGAGACCAACTTCCTGCCCGGCGTCTGCGGTCGCGTCTGCCCCCAGGACAAGCAGTGCCAGGCGGTCTGCGTCGTGGGCAACAAGTACGCGCCCGTCGGCATCGGAAACGTCGAGCGCTTCGTGGCTGACTACGAGCGCGAGCACGACCTCGATCGGCTGCCCGAGCCGGTGGAGAAGACCGGCAAGAAGGTGGCCGTCGTCGGGGCCGGACCCGCGGGGCTGACCGGTGCCTACGAGCTCCAGCGTCGCGGCCACCAGGTCACGGTCTTCGAGGCCTTCCACCGCGGCGGCGGCGTGATGGTCTACGGCATCCCCCGCTTCCGGCTCCCGCTCGAGGTCGTGGACGAAGACCTGGCAATGCTCGAGGAGATGGGGGTCGAGTTCGTCTACAACGTGGTCATCGGCCGCACCTTCAGCCTCGACGACCTGCTCGAGGAGGAGGGCTACGACGCGGTGCTCATCGCCACAGGCGCCGGGCTCCCCAAGATGCTGAAGATCCCGGGGGCCAACCTCAACGGCGTCTACTCGGCCAACGAGTACCTCACCCGTGTCTTCCTGATGGACGCCAAGAACTTCCCCGAGTCCCCGACGCCCTTGTTCCAAGGCAAGAACATGGCGGTCATCGGAGCGGGCAACACCGCCATGGACGTGCTGCGGACGGGGCTACGGCTCGGTGCCAACGTGACCTGTGTCTACCGGCGCTCGAGGGCCGAGGCCCCCGCCCGGACAGAGGAGCTCGAGCACGCCGAGCAGGAAGGCATCGCCTTCCGCTGGCTCAGCAACCCCGTCGAGTTCCTGGGTGATGACAACGGCTTCGTGCGGGCCATGACCTGCATGGAGATGGAGCTCTCCGAGCCCGACGACAGCGGACGCCGCCGGCCCGTGCCCACCGGGCGCACCTTCGAGATGCCCGTGGAGACGGCGGTGATGAGCCTGGGCTGCAACGTGAACCCGCTCATCGCCGAGACCGCAAAGGACGTGCGCACGAACCGCTGGGGCATCGTGATGGTGGACAAGGCGACCTGCCACACGAGCAAGCCGGGTGTGTTCGCGGCCGGAGACGCCATCACCGGAGGCTCCACCGTCATCCTGGCGATGGGCCAGGCGAAGAAGGCCGCCGCGGCGCTCCACCGCTACCTCATCGGCGACTTCGACGACGAGCTCGACGTTCCGGACGACCCTGACGCTCCTGGGATGGAGTGGTCCTTCATGAAGCCTCGGAAGGCCAAGCGCTGAGCTCGGGCTGATCAGTCGCAGCTCTCGACGCCGTCGTAGTGGATGACGACCTTGTCTCCACCAGAGGGGTAGTCGTCGTCGAAGATGACCACGTTGCGCCCGGCGTCGAAGGTCCAGTCGTAGCGCTCGGTGCCGTTGACCTTCACGATGATCGTGCTCTCGACAGCGGGGTTGGAGAGCTCGAAGGTGGACTGGTTCACGCTGGCGGCGGCCAACAGGGCGAGGTTCGCGGCGCTGGCCCAGTCGTCGCAGATGGACAGGAACACGCCGCCGGTGGCGGTGACCGCCTCTGCGTAGCCGGTGGCGGGATCGGCCGAGTCGCAGCCACCAGGCACCGGCCCCGCGATGGCCGAGATGCGCACGTGGCTGGCGCTGCCCTTCTTGTCCCAGAGCTTCTGGACGTTCTCGTCCCAGGGCAGGCCGCCCATCTCGACGGACTGCTCGGGCTCGTCGGTCACGTCGATGATGTGCAAGAGCGCCCCGTCGCGCATGAAGCCCGAGTTGCACTCGCCGCTGTCGGTGTTCTCGATCGCGTTGACGTTGATGGTCAACAGCGCCTCTGTCCAGTCAGCGAAGAAGCCGCCCCAGAGGATGTTGTCCTTGAAGGTCTGGATGTAGTTGGCCGTGGTGGGCTTGAGGATGCCGCCGGAGTTGCAGCCGTCGTCGCTGCTCCCGATGATGACCTGCCAGTCGCTCGTGTAGTTGTCGAGCTCGGTGATGAAGGTCTCGAAGTTCTGGGCGAGGTCCCAGAGATCGTCGCCCATCGAGCCGCTGGCGTCGACGGAGAAGAGGATGTCGCTGGGCGGGTCCCCCTCGGGGATGTACCAGTCGTCCGTGTAGCTGCCGTCGACGCCGCCGGAGCCGAGCTGCAGGGCCTCGCGCACACCCATCGCCTCGTCCGAGGTCACAACCAGGGCACCCTCGTAGTCGTAGACCACGCTGGGGGCGAACTCGATGTCGACCTCGGCGGTCTCCCCGGGCTGAAGCGTCAGCGGGAGGGTGGGACCAGAGAGCATGGTGAAGCCGTCTCCGGAGACCTCCAGTGCAGAGATGGTCACCGGCGCCGCGCCGACGCTGGTGATGGTGGCGATGTTCTCGCGCACGCAGCCGACCCCGATGTCGCCGTGATCCAGCGGATCCGGGTCCACGTCCAGCTCCGGCACGTCCGCGTCGCCGAAGAGGTCCACCGGCCAGTTCGGCGTGTCCTCGTCGTTGCTCACGACGACCGCGCGAGCCTCCTGGTCGTTGCCCCAGGGGTAGAAGAGCACGTCGATCGCGATGCTCTCGCCTGGCTCCATGGCGTGGGCTTCGACCTCTGTGAGGAGCTCGAAGCTGGCGTAGTCGCCGTCGCGGAGCTGCACTTCCTTCAGCGCGAGACCCTCTGTCCCCACGCTGGAGATCGTGAAGGTCTGCATCACGGGATCCGCGTCGGCGTCCAGGGTGCCGAAGTCGAGAAGGTCGGGCTCGACGAGGATCTGCGGTCCCTCGCCGCCGGAGCCTGCGACCATCTGGTGTAGCTGCTGATCCGAGCAGGCGAGCGCGAGGACGATGAGCATGGGACCTCCAAAGGGGCTCCCGGCTCAGCGCGGACCAGGGCGCGTGAGCGTATACCAGAAGCCGCACCGTTTGATCCAGATGTAGTCTCCCGACTACAGCGACGAAGAGGTCGCAGATCGCGATAAAAATGTCCCGATCTGCGAGAAAAACCCTGCGTTCTTGCCATGTTGGAAGCTGGCACGGGGCTTGCGAAGGAGATCGGACATGTCCAGTCTCCTCCTGCTCGCCTGCATGGACTACGGCGTCCACACGCCGGAAGACGTCCGTGAACCCAACCACCCCGTCCGCACCCCCGGCTTGTACGACGACAGCGGAGAGGGCGGTGACACGGACCACCTGCACGACAGCCTGCCGCAGGAGGAGGTCCCGGACGACGACACGGACGATCCCGACGACGAGCCTCCGGACGACGACGATCCGCCCGGGGACTTCGGAGACCCACCCAACGGCGACCCGCCGAGCGACTGGCACGACGACTGCGACGGGGGCACGAAGGCCACCTCGTCGAGTTCGATCTACGTCCTGTCCTGGGACCCGACACAGATGGACGCCACCGTCAGCACCGGCACCTCTGCCTGGTACCACATCTACAGCTCGCACATCGCCGAGTCGGGCTCCAGCCAGCGCAACGAGTCCGCCTACTACCGCGTCCCCAACAGCGCGAACCCCAGCGGGGCGCCTCGGTGGGGCAACTGCGGCTCCGACTGGGTCGTGCGCGACGCGGACAACGGCGGCGGACCGCCCGCCTCGCTGATCTACGTCGGCACCTTCTGGCTCGAGAAGGGCGACAACACCCTCGAGATGCACCACTTCTGCCCGGTCTTCCGCTCCGGGAGCTGCTCCGCCTACCACGTCACGAGCGACTCGGGCTCCACCTGCGACTCGGGCAACGCGAACTCGGTCCACTTCGAGGGCAGCGGCATCTGCGTGACTCGGGCGAAGTGATGAATCCCGAAAATCGGGAGCCCGGGTTCCGATTTTCGGGGTAAGCTCCTGGGGTGATTCCCCGCACCGCCCACCTCGATCGGGTCCGAAAGCGACTCGCCCGAAGCCCTGTCGTTGCGCTCCTCGGAGCCAGGCAGGTCGGCAAGACGACCCTGGCAGCGCAGGTCGCCAGCGAGCACGACACGGTGACGCGCTTCGACCTCGAGGACCCGCGAGACCTGGCGCGGCTCGAGGACCCGTCCTTCGCGTTGAGGCCGCTCACCGGGCTGGTGATCCTGGACGAGATCCAGCGGCGTCCCGACCTCTTTCCGCTCCTTCGCGTCCTGGCCGATCGCGAGCCCCTCCCCGCCCGGTTCTTGATCCTCGGCAGCGCCTCACCTCACCTGCTGCGGCAGTCGAGCGAGACCCTCGCGGGGAGGATCGAGTTCCACCGGGTCGACGGCTTCGAGCTGAGCGAGGTCGGAGATCTCGACCGGCGTTGGCTCCGAGGCGGCCTGCCGAGGCCCTACCTCGCCGACAGCGACGAAGACAGCATGGAGCTCCGGGCGCAGTTCGTGACGACGTTCCTCGAGCGGGATCTCCCCCAGCTGGGGATCGGAGTGGCCGCTCCGACGATGAGACGGTTCTGGACGATGCTGGCCCACTGGCATGGCCAGCTCTGGAACGGCGCCGAGCTGGGACGCTCGCTCGGCGTGTCCGCGAAGACCGTGCGGGCCTACCTCGACCACCTCGCCAACACCTTCGTCGTCCGACAGCTCCAGCCGTGGCACGCCAACCTCAAGAAGCGGCAGGTCAAGTCGCCCCGGCTGTACATCACGGACTCCGGGCTCCTCCACGCGCTGCTCGACCTGGGGACGCGAGAGGCCCTGCTCCGATCGCCCAAGTGCGGCGCTTCGTTCGAGGGCTTCGCGATGAGGACGGTGCTGGCCCACCTCGGAGCGAGAGAGAGCGAGGCCTGGTTCTGGCGCACCCATGACGGCGCCGAGCTCGACCTGCTGGTCCAGCGTGCCCCGCGTCGAGTCGGCTTCGAGTTCAAGCTCACGGACGCTCCCCGCCGAACCCGCTCGATGGCTCGCGCGATCGAGGACCTGGAGCTCGACGAGCTGGTCATCGTCCACGCCGGCGAGGACAGCCACGGCCTGAGCGCGCAGATCCGAGCCGTCGCCCTCTCGCGCATCTCCGAGGAGATAGCGCCGCTCTGACCGCGCCAGCTGGAGTCTGAAGGAGTAGCCTCCGGCCATGCTGCTGCTCCTCCTGTCCTGCAACGGGGATCCGGACGATCCGGTCGCGCCGACCGACGACTCCGAGGTCCAGACCGACGATTCCCAGACCGACGACAGTGACCCGGAGGGCGAGGTCACAGAGGTCATCGGGCCTGACGGCGGCACCATCGAGCACCCTGGTGGCGCCTCGGTGACCGTGCCCGCCGGAGCCCTCGATGCGGACGTCGAGATCACGATCCGGCAGCTCGAGGACGGCGAGGTCGAGCTCCCAGCGGACGACGTCGTCACCGCAGCCTGGGACTTCGGCCCGGACGACACGACCTTCTCCGAGCCCGTCACCGTCACGCTCCCCGTCACCGGGACCGTGGACGAAGACGAGGACGTGCTGCTCGGCTACTACGACACCACCGACGCTGCCTGGTACGTCGTGGAGTTCATCGACGAGGACGACGACCACACGGCGAACACCCACGTCTTCGACCGGGACGCGATGACCATCTCGGCGGACACGGAGCACTTCACGGCCTTCCTCGGGGGCTCCAACGCCCTGAGGAACCAGACGACCTACTCCAGCGGCGAGTTCTCGATGGAGGCCTGGGATGTCCGCTGCAGCGGCGGCAGCTTCAACCACCTGGTGGCGATCCCCTTCATCAGGGGCCTGAACAACGCCTCGGGCTCGCCGAGCACCACGGCGCTGTGGGGCTGGAACAACGAGAACCCCGACTACGTCTCGCTGATCAGCTCTGGAGAGACACAGCTGGGCACCCTGTCCTCGTGGACCGTCGACGGCGAGGTGGTCCTGCGCATCGCCGCAGCCGGCGGGAGCGGCGGCACCCCCGGAGGCACCGCCGACTACTACAGCTTCCCGGGCTGGTTCGGCTTCGCGGGTGGACAAGGCACGGTCAGCGGCCCCTGAGAGGCTACCCTGTGTCCTTGCTCCTGCTCTTCGCCTGCACCGCCTCCGTCCCCCTCGGCTCCACCGGGGTCTTCGTGGTGCCCGGCGAGGAGTACGTGCCCGACACGGGACTCGAGGAGGTCGGCGGCGTCGACCCGGGGACCGACGGCGAGGTCACCTTCGACGACAGCTACGTGCACACGATCCACCTGGAGATCGGCGACTACGCCTGGACCTCGCTGCAGTACAACCCGACGACCTACACAGAGGTGCAGCTGCTCCTGGACGACGGAGAGGAGATCGACATCGGCGCGCGGCTGAAGGGCCACACCCAGTACCGCACGATCGACGACAAGCCCTCGCTGATCCTGGACTTCAACCGCTACGTCGAGACCCAGCACTGGGACGGGCTGTCGTCGGTCTACGTCCACAACATGACCTACGACCCGAGCAACCTGCACGAGCACCTCGCCTACCTCTACTTCCGCACGGTGCAGGTGCCGGCGTCGCGCTCGGCCTATGCCCACCTCTCCATCAACGGCGAGGACTACGGCATCTACCTTCTGCTCGAGAAGCAGAACCGCGTCTTCAACGACCGCTGGTTCGACGACGGCGACGGCGGCACCTGGGAGGCCGGCTCCTTCAACTACGGCTGCGATCTCGCCGACGCCGGCTGCGACTGCTGGGAGACCGACACCGAGGGCGACACCCTGGCGCTGTTCGAGCTCTGCGAGGCCGCCACGGCGACGGACTTCAAGGAGGCCACGGCAGAGCTCGTCGACTGGGACGAGTTCATCCGCCAGATCACAGCCGAGATGGCCATCGCGCACTACGACAACTACGGCTGGAACATCAACAACTACCGGGTCCACCACGTGCCCTCGACCGGGCGCTTCCACTGGACCCCGTGGAGCACCGACCTGGCCTTCGGCTGGTACCCCTGGTCCGCCTCCCCCCACTGCGGCGAGCTGGGCACGAACCCGGCCGATCACTCCAACGGCTACCTCACGAGCCGCTGCTGGAGCGACGTCGAGTGTCGGGACCTCATCTTCGATGGCCTGCTGGACCACGCCGATCGCATGGAAGAGGCCGACCTCGTCGCCACGATGGAGGAGCGCCTGGTGCTCATCGACGAGCTCTCCTCCCAGGACACGCGGAGCTGGTACAGCGAGCTCCAGCGCGAAAACGAGCTCCAGTGCATGCGCAACTGGATCGAGGCGCGGCCTAGCTACCTCCGCGACTGGGTGGAGCTCTACCGCTGAAGAGCCGCTTGATGCCCCCCAGTCCGGCGAGCCCGAAGACCAGCGTGAGCAGCCCGAGCACCCCGGTGATGGCGGCGTCGTAGAAGAGCCGCTCGCCGTTGTCCTTCCAGCCCGAGATGATGCTCTGGCCCCCCTCGTCGACGAGGACGGTGATGGAGTCGCCGATGTCCGTGCGGTCATAGGTGCTCGCCGCCACGGGCTGGAGGTCCTGGTGCTCGCCCTCCTCATCGACCCAGGCCCAGGTCAGCAGGAGCTGCTCCGGACGGCTCGCTCGCCGGGTGATCCGCTCCTTGTGGACGACCTCGGCCTCGACGATGTCGTGAGAGGGCAGCATGCCCGCCCGCCAGAACAGCGCGTCGGCGTAGCTGGCGGTCTCGCGCCCGGCGAACAACGCGATCGGCGCGCAGAACAACAGCACGACCAGCGCCTCTGCTCGGCTTCGCTTCTTCTTCTTGGGGGGCATGAACCCCGAGTATCAGCCATCGAGGCTGGTGGGCAGCGCCCCGAACCCTCAGGCGCGGATCCCCCAGACGCGCTCGGCGACCTCGGCGATGGCCCCGCTGTGCTCGGCTTCGAGCTCCTCGCCGGCGGCGGCCTTCACCTCTGGGGTGCTCTGGCCCATGGCGAAACAGCGGCCGGCGCGCTCGAACATCGGGAGGTCGTTGAGCCAGTCCCCGACGGCCACGGTCTCTTCCGGGCCGAGGGCGCGCTCGGAGGCCAGGCGAACCAGCGCGGTGCCCTTGTCCTCGCCACCGCGCCGAAGCTCCAGGAAGCTCTCGCCTCCAGAGGTGCCGAAGCAGAAGCTGATGTGCTCGCCGGGGAGTTCCCGGTGGAGTCGGCGACGAAGGTCCTCGATGGCCGCAGCCTCTCCGACGGCGCTGACGGCGACGATGTCCTCGTCATCCCAGGCCGAGGCCTCGAGCAGCTCGTCGTGGAGCTGGATTCGAGGGGTCCAGACGCTGAGGTAGGGCGCCCGCCACTGCGATGCCCGCCCCAGGTGGATGGTGCGCGAGGAGAACAACAAGGGCGTCAGGGACGATGCCTCCAACAGCTCCCGGGCCAGCATCCGGGCGTCCCGATCGACGTAGACGCCGTGGCGGGTCTCGCCGCTGTCGGCGTCGATGAGCTCGCTGCCGTTGGCCACCCCCACCGAGCCCCGCACGCCGAGCTCCTGCGCGACCCACTGGGTGCCGGTGAAGAGGCGGCCCGTGCAGAGAGTGACGCCGATCCCACGATCCCGAAGGGCGTGAGCGGCGGCGACGTCCCTGTCGGCGAGCCGACCCTCCCTGTCGAGGATCGTGCCGTCGAGGTCCAGGACCAGGAGGCGGTACACCTAGCGTTTCGGCGGTCCGAGGGTGACCTGGCTCAGGACCAGCGGCTCTCCAAGGGCGAGCGCGAGGACCGGGATCACTCGGAGATGTCCAGCTCATCGAGGATGTGCGTGGCGCCTTCGGTCTCGAGGATCCAGAGCACGTAGCGGATGTCGACGTGGATCGAGCGGGTCACGGCGTCGTCGAAGAGCCAGTCGGCGCTCATGGACTCGTAGTTGCCGTCGAAGAGGAAGCCGACGAGCTGCCCCTGTGCGTTGAGCGTGGCCGAGCCCGAGTTGCCGCCGGTCGAGTCCAGGGTGCTCAGGAAGCAGACAGGCACGTCCCCGAGCTCCGCGTCGTACCAGCGGCTGTCCTCGACGTCAGCGGCCGCTTCGACGAGGCGCTCGGGGGCGTCGAAGGGCCAGTCACCACGCTTGGCGACCATGCCCGAGAGCGTCGTGTTCGGCTCGTAGATCACCGCGTCGGCCGGCCGGTAGCCCTTCACGTGGCCGACGGTCAGGCGCAGGGTGTTGTTGGCGTCCGGGTAGACCTGCTCCCGGCTCTGGCGCAGAGCCTCCATGTACAGCGGCATGAGGCGAAGCCAGGCACCCTGGCGCGTCTCGTCGAGCTCCCGCTTCGGCGCGAGGAAGCCGTCTTCCAACGCGATGGCGAGCTGCATCCACGGGTTTTCGTCCGCCCGGTGCTCGGCGGCGCCGAGATCGAGGCGCGCAGCCATCTGGTCTGCGGTGAGGAGGTTGCCCTCTGCGTAGAGGATCTCCAGGGCCGCCTCGACGCCACCCATCTCTTCGAGCCAGGCATCCAGCGCCTCGGGATGCTTGTCCTCTGGGAGGGCCTGCATGCGGCCCAGGAAGTGGCCGAGCAGGACGCGATCCGCCGGGATCCAGGTGGTCTCCTGCGCCTCTGCGAACCACTGCTCCGTCTGCTCGCGGTCGCGATCCTGGTAGCCGCTGTCGCGCTCCAGATCGGACTTGTCCCGCTCGATGGACCACCGGTAGGCCGTGTGGGCCGCGTCGAGCTGGCTGGCGAGCCACATCATGTAGCCGAGGGTGACCTCCTGCTCGTAGAGCGCCTCGTCCTCGATCTGGATGGCCTCCATCTCCCCCAGCACCGGGCCATAGATCTTCGTGTCGACCGGATCCGCCTCGACCCACGCGACGAGCTCGGCCCACTGCTTGTTCTTGCGCTCGACGACGCCGGAGCCCTGGAAGTTGTCCAGGTTGCCCTGGCGGTACTTGCGGCCGTTGGAGATCCAGCCGATGGGGGCCTTGAGCCGCGCGGCACCCTCCGGGTCCTTGGCGGACTCGGCGTGGAGGATGGCGAGGATGTCGTCCGCCATCTGGACACCGTGGGGGTAGGCGGTCTCGGCCGAGAACGCCATCGAGCGCGCGGTCCGGTAGCGGTAGGTGCGGCCGGGGTATCCGGCGGCCATCACGAACTCCCCGTCAGCCCCGCCGGTGGCGTCGATCTGGAGGTGGTGAGGCGGGGAGTAGGGGATGTTGTCCTCGCTGTACTCGGCGCTGGAGCCATCCGGGGCGACGTATGCCCGCACCAGGGAGAAGTCGCCCGCGTGGCGCGGCCACATCCAGTTGTCGATCTCGTCCCCGTAGTTCCCGACCGAGTCGGGCGGAGCGTAGACGACTCGCACGTCCTTGATCTCCAGCCGCGAGATGAGCCGGTACTGTCGACCGCCGTAGTACTCGGCGACGAGGCAGCGGTGGTTCGGGGTCTCCTCGCACTCGGCCACGAGGGTTTTCTTGGCCTCTTCGACCAGCTCGTAGCGCTTCTTGTCCTTGGTCCAGCGGCGGACCTTGGCCTTCACCGACTCCGTGACGTCCGTGATGTCGTCGACCACGTAGGCCCGAGCCGTGGGGCCTCCGGAGAGCTCGTCCGAGCGGGTCTCGGCGAGGTAGCCGTCGGTGCCGTAGTCGTGCTCGGCGTCCGAGTTGAACTGGAGCAGCCCCGTGACGCAGTGGTGGTTGGTGCCGATGAGCCCATCGGCAGAGATGAAGCTCGCCGAGCAGTACTCGCCGAAGCTCACGATGGCCCCCAGCGGCGCCTGGCTGGTGTCGGCGAGCTGCTCGGCAGAGAGCTCCAGGCCCATGCCGGCGAGCTCCTCGCCCATGTCGGGGAGCTGCTCGGGCAGCCACATGCCCTCGTCGGCACGGACGTCGTCGGACAACAGGGCGCAAAGCGCGATCAGCATCGGTCACCTCGGAGCGGGAATAACTCCCGCCCCCGCCCTCAGCTGGCTCGGCGCAGCCTCGCCGCGACTCGGTCGTCGAGGACCTCTGCGGCGAGGACGAGGGCCTCGACCCGCTCGAGGAGGGCCTCTGGAGACAGGGGCGGAGTCTGTGAGTGGACCCCGTCCGGGGCGATGTGCGCGCCCAGTCGCCTCAGGGCGCCGAGCACGAAGGAGGACTCCGCCGGATCGCCTGCCAGGGCGTGGAACTCCCTGCCACGGGCGTGGACGAAGAGGTCGGCCCCGCTGTGTGCGAAGCGCAGCCGCACCGCCCGGCCAGCGATCACGCCGAAGGCCTCGTGGCGGCCGAGGGCCAGGCCCAGCCTGAACACTGGCGCGCCGAAGCGCGCGTAGACGATGGCGTCCGAGAGTCGCAGGACCGCGGCCAGGGCAGCGCTCGTGACCCGCCAGTCGGAGTGGTCGTCGAAGGAGAGCTCGAGGTGGTCGCCGCGGGTCTCGACCCGCCTCACGCCTGCCTGGTGCAGACAGCGGGTGATCGCGGGCCCCGAGAAGACATCGTGGGGATCTACGGCGAAGAAGCCGTCGCCGTCGCGGAAGGCCTTGGCTCCCGGCACCGGGACTCCCAGCGGGAGCTTGACCAGCACCTGTCCGGGCACGCGCAGGCTGATCCGTCCCGCCCCCCGGGCGCAGCGAAAATGCAGGTGTCGCTTGGACTTGATGCGCACATCCCAGCCCACGCCGGAGAGCAGCAGCGCGTGGCCGATCCTCCGCGAGGCGAAGCCCACGAGATCGAAGATCCCTTCCATGCCCCACTCATCGGACCAACGGGCGAGGACTTCAACTCACTGGGGGGCCCTGGTCCGGACTCAGGGCTCGAGCGAGGCAGAGGGCCTGTGCCACTAGTCCGCGGAGCTCCTCGCCCGCTACTCCGGGGACCTCGAGGGTGACACCGCTGGGGCTGACCACCGAACCGGGGTGGCCGTGGACGACCTCGAGCAGGGGGCCGATGAGCTCCTCGTCTTCGAGCAGCTCCTTCAGGAGCGCCGGATCGCCGTTCAGAGCCAACAGGCCGTCGAGGACCGGGTTCCCCAGCGTCACCCCCCGGAAGTTGGCGTGCGCCTTGTGGATCGCCGTCAGGCCGTGTCCGGCGACCGCCACGACCACACGTGTCTTGCCGCCCCAGAGCCGGATCCGGGTCTCGTAGCCCTCGATCACTCCGGCGAGGGACTCGCCCTCCATGGTGAGCCCGAGGTCCTCTGCGATGCGCCGCCAGGTGCCCCCGGTGAGCGCGCGGGCCAGCCGGAAGGCGGACACCATCAGGGGCACGCTGGGCACTCCATCGTCCTGGCTCAGCACCAGCCTCCGGCCGCCGATCTCGATCCTGGTCAGCTTGGCCCCCTTCAGCACAGAGCGCGCCGAGGGCCCGAAGGTCAGCCGCGCCGCGTCCGGACGCCCGGACATCAGGAGCCACTTGCCGTCGAAGGTGGAGTCTCCGGTGAGGACGCCGTCGCTGTTGCCGACGAGGCCCCTCGGCGTGAGCACCATCTCCGAGAGCTCCCGCGACAGCGGCACCGTGATCGCCAGGCGCAGCCCGTCTCCGCGGGCGCCAGCGTAGGTGCGCAGGGTGATGTCCCCGACACCCTCTTCGAGCTCGAACTCGACGGTCTGGGGACCGACCCGGCGGGCCATGACGACCTGCCGGCTGCCCTTGAGCCACTTGATCACCCGCTCGAAGGCATCGCTCTGGCGCTTGCGGATGACGAAGCCCGCGGCCACCGCCACGAAGGCCACCGCCATGACAGCCGCGCTCAGTGGGTCCAGGGGCTCAGAACTCCACTGTCAGGACCGCGATGCCACCGCCATCCTTCTCGGGCGCCACCACGAGCTGCGTGTTCCACGCGGGCGGGATCAGGAAGTAGCTGACGACACCCGCCGCGACCCCGACACCAGTTAGACCGAAGCCCAGGCCGCGAATCTGCCTCGCTGGCTTGAGCTGGGTGTTGTTGATGTTGATGGCCTCCGGCGAGAGGGGGTCGTTCCCGACGAGGACGTCGTAGGACGGCTGGTACGCGTTGAGGCGAGAAGTGCCCACGGCGACGAGCCCGACCCCCGCGCCGGCGACGGCGACGCCTCCGACCACACCAGCCCCGCGGACGGGGAAGGGCTTCCCCTCGCTCTGCTTGCTGTTCCGAGAGCTGGCATCCAGCCGGTCGTCGGGTTTTTCCGACCGGCCCCTTCGTCCGCTGGGCTCCTCGTCGAGGTCGCCGTAGCGGTCGTAGTCGTCGACCTCGTCGTATTCGTCGTCGTACTCGTCTTCGTACTCGTCTTCGTACTCGTCCTCGTATTCCTCTTCGTCCCCGAACCCGTCCAGCTCGTCGAGCTCGTCACGGGCGTCCTCATCGTCGCGATCCCGACCTCGGCGACCGCTCTCCTCTACCACCGGCTCGTCGAGACTGTCGATGTCGCCAAAGCGCGCCATGCGCTCCTCTTCGGCGCGCCGACGGGCCTCTTCCTGCGCGCGGCGGGTTTCTTCTTCGGCCTGCCTGCGACGCTCCTCCTCGGCGCGGCGCGCCGCGTCGATGGGATCGTCCATGTCGTACTCGGCGTCCAGATCGGAGAGGTCGTCGTACTCGGGCTCCTCGTAGCGTGGGACCTCGCGCTCGACGTACCGCGGCTCCTCGACGATCTCGGCCTGGACGAGCTCCGGCTCGACCGTGGACCACTTCCCGCTTGTCACGACGACGAGGTCCTCCCACGCCTCGAAGCCGGGGCTCTCGACGCGGACCCGCCGGGCGCCGCACTTGACCTCTGAGCCGTCCTCCAGCCCCAGCGCGTCGCTGGGGGCGTTGTCGATGTAGACCTCGGCGCCACGCGGGAGGCCCCGGACGCGGATCGTCCCGGTGCCGCCGCGGTTCTCGACCGTCATGTGGGCGGTGACGGTCTCCTCCGTCCGCACCTGCGCGGTGCCGGTGGCGAACATGCAGCCGTACTCGACCTCGATCACGTGCTCGCCGGGGGGCACGGACTCCAGGGTGGTCGGCGCCATGATCCCCGTCGGGAAGCCGTCGAGCACGATCTCGCCCTTGGCGCTGCCGGAGTCGACGACGATCTTTCCAGGGCGCTGCTGGGCCCATGCCGTCGTGGACACGAGCAAGCCCACCACCACACTCATCCAGGCGCTCCGCTTCTGCATTTGTCGCTCCCTCGACTCTCCAGACTACTTGATCGCGATGCTCTCGTCCCAGTCCGAGCCGTTGTGGACCTCTTCCTTGGAGGTCACGCGCCGGTGCTCGGAGTAGTCGAAGCTCTCGCCGAGCCAGACGTAGTAGGCCGCGACGTGCGTACACCCCGTCTGGTCGTAGGGGGGCTCCTCGGAGGCCGGGAAGATGGCCTCGACCGGGCACTCCGGCTTGCAGGCGTCGCAGTCGATGCACTCGGCCGGGTTGATGTAGAGCATCCTGTCGTCCTGGTAGAAGCAGTCGACAGGGCAGGCGTCCACGCAGTCGCCGTACTTGCAGTTGACGCAGGGTTCGCCTACGACGTAGGCCATTTAATCCACCTCGAGCCTGATCCCGCGGATCCTACGACGTGGGGATGGCCGAGTAGCATGACGGGCTCGATGCTGCTGTTGTCCCTGGCCTGTGCGAATCCGGAGGAGGGCCTGCTCACGGTCCAACACTGCACGGGCGAGATCCACACCAGCATCTACGAGCTCGACAACGTCCACGCCGCCATGCCCGGACTGGAGCGGGGCGGTCAGGCCCTGGTCATAAGTCCCGCGGGCTTCGCCCTCGCCGCCGCGGAGCTGCTCGTCGACGACGACAGCGTGGAGCTGTGGTTCACCGACGGCAACCGGGTGGAGGCACAGGTGGTCCGGAGGGACGAAGAGCTCGCCCTGCTTCGATACCCGTCGCAGGATCCGACCTGCTTTCCGATCCGCAACTCGTTGCCCTATGAACGAAAACAGATCTGGAGCCCCCGGCTCTCGGGGGCGCCGGTCCAGGGAAGCGTCACCGACAGGAGCACGCCTGGGGTGCTCGTGACCGACCTCCCCGCACCGACCGAGCCCGGTGAACCGGTGCTCTACTGGAACGAACTGGGGGGGGGTCCGCCACATGGACGGACCCACCACGGCGATTACGGCTGAGGACCTCGCCGAGCGCCTCGACTTCGACTGGCGACACGGCGACCCCGGTCCGACCGTCGAGCGCCTCGCCTGGTGGAAGATCGGCTCGGTCGCAGTGGCGCTGTTGACCCTGGGGTTCGTCCTCATCCGAGCTCTCGGCAAGTACCTGGCCGATGACGACGACGATGACGACGAGCTCGCCATACGCGGCAGCAAGAGCGGAGAGGAGCGACCGCTGCCGCACATCTGGGTCGACGCGGCCGAGGATCTGGGCCTCGAGGTCCACGAAGACGAGCTCTCCGGTGAGATCGATGGCTTCGCCGTCCGGGTGAGTCGCCTCGGCAGCCGGGAGACCTGTGTGAAGGTCCGCATCGACCCACCCTTCGACCTTCAGGTGGTCCACGCGGACCGCTCGGGCAACGTCCAAGAGCCGATCGACCTCCACAACCCCGTCCTCGACAGCCTGATCGCGGTGGGCGGAGAGCCAGGAGCTGTCGCCCTCTTCGACGACGAGGACTTCGTCGGCCCGCTGCTGGAGGTCGTCCACCGCCACCCGGCGTCCTCTGTGGACGACGAAGGCGTCACACTGAGAGCTGAGGGACTCGGCGAGCTCGCCGCCGCCCTCGGGCGAGCACTCGAGCTGGCCTCGGCCCTGCGTCGCCTGCAGTGACGTCGCATAGACTCGCGCCCAGAGGCGGGCTATTCGAGGAAGCCAGATGTCCCGCACCGAGACCCCGACCCTGATCTTCTTCGCCTACTTCACCGCCTGGGCGCTGGGCGGAGTCGCGCTGTTGCTCGGCCTGGTCCTGCTCTTGGCCATCGGCCAGGGCGAAGTCGCTGTCGGGATCGTGGGCTTTGTCTTCTGCCTGCTCATCGCCGCCTACCACGGCGCCATCATCATGACGATCCGCCAGCGCCACCCCTGGGCACGTCGCCTCATCCTCGGCTGGTGGGCCCTCTACGGCCTGCCGACCGTGCTCGGGGCGCTCATCACCCAGGAGTTCGGGGGCGCGGTCCTCGCCGCGGCGCTCTTCGGTGGACTCGGGTGGGCGAGCTGGCGTCACCTGAAGACGCCCGAGGTGTCGGAGTTCTTCCTGGAGTAGGCGGCCGCTACTCCGGGAGCTCCAGGTAGCTCGGAGAGTTGCCAGCCTGGACCGTGAAGGCGCCGCCTCGAGCGCGGAGCTCGGACTCCTCGCCGAGCATCGAGATCAGCGAGGCGGTGCCTCGCCCCGGCACGAGCACCTCGGTCTCGCCGGAGGGGTCCCAGAAGACCAGGGTGCGACCAGCGCCGCCGGAGAGCTCGTAGACGTGGGCCTCTGTCCCGAGGAGCTCGGCGAGGTCGACGACCGTGTCGTGGCCGCCGAGCATCCGCACGAGCACCGTGTAGGCGACCGCTGCCGCCTTGGCTTCGGGCTCGGGCGCCGTGGTGGGGTCCTCGTCCCAGCCGTAGAGCCCGAAGGCGTGCTCCTGGTTGGCGTCGTCGTCCCCGGAGTCGCGGAAGGTGTACCAGTGGAATGACTCGACGCCGTGGGCGAAGGCGATCACGGAGCTGCGCACCAGGTAGCTGGCCTGTTGCTCTTGGGTCGCGCCTCGAGTCAGGGCATCGATGGCGGTGTGCCAGCCGAGCTCGGTGATGTGCAGCGGCATCTCTCCGGCACCGACCTCGGCGTTCAAGTCCCGGAGATCGCACAGCTCCTGCTCGAGGGTGCGCTGGAACTCGTCGTCCTCTGGCGCGGTGAAGGGGTAGCGGTAGGGGTGGAAGGCCATGGCGTCGATGTGCTCGGCGAAGTCCGGTACCGCCTCGTGCACCGCAGCGATGAACTCCTCGCCCGGCGTGTTCAGTCCCAGGTCGGGGTGGAAGACGCCGGCGAAGATGACCTCGGCCTCTGGGTCGACCGCGTGGATGGCGTCCGCGGCCACCACGAGCAGCGCCCCGTAGGCCGCCGGGTCCTCCTCCGGCTTCCAGAAGGCCAGGCCCGCGTTGGGCTCGTTCCAGACCTCGTAGCTGTGGATGCGCCCCTCGTAGCGCTGGGCCACAGCCGTGGCGTAGGCGCCGAAGTCGGCGAGATCATCGGGAGGCCCCATGCCCTCGCCGTCTTCGCTGGCCCAGCTGTTGCCGTAGTCCAGGAGCCCCAGCGGCTCTACCCCGGCAGACTCCATGGCCTCCACCGCGCGATCGGCGGGGGCGAAGTCCCACTGTCCTCGGGCCGGCTCCAGCACCGACCAGGTCAGGTCCCGCCGCACGACGCCGACCCCCAGGTCCTCCCACCCGGCCAGCTCGAAGTCTCGCGCCTCGCTGGCCTCGCCCCACTCGAGGTGGCTGCTGAGGCCCATCCTCCGCCCGAGGTCGCCATCGAACGCGGCCGAGGGACTGCACACGGCCTGGCGCCCACCGCCAGGAGGCTCGTAGGTGCACGACAGGGCGAGAAACAGGTTCACCGCTGCAGTATCCTTCGTTCGTGTCCGTCATCGCCCGCCGGATGTCGAGCGCCTGGAGCGCCAGCATCGACCGATCCCTCGTCCCAGCGCTGGAGCTGATGTGGATGCTGGGCGGCAACCCCAACGACGAGTCGCGCCAGGCCCGACAGGCCCTGAGCTTCGACTTCTACACCTCGCCGCGCTGGCAGCGGGAGTCCTTCTTCGTCGAGCCGCCGGCCCCCAGGATCGAGCGCAGGACCCGCCCGCTGGAGAGGCGCATCGAGCGCTTGCGCTGGCCCTCGAACTACCGCACCCGCGATCCGGACTACCAGGCGCGCTTCGACAGCTGGGAGGCCAACACCACCTGCCACGCGGAGCACTTCCGCCACCCGCGGGGCTGTCGGGGCACGGTGATCCTGGTCCACAGCTGGGCCACCGGCAGCTTCCTGTTCACCCGCGAGGCCTTCCAGCTCCGCGAGCTCTACCGCAGCGGCCTGGACGTCTTCATCTTCATCCTGCCCTTCCACGGCCCGCGCACCCCCAAGGGCTCCCTCTACGGCGGCCAGCTCTTCCCCGGGACCAGCCCCCGCAGGACGAACGAGACCTTCGGTCAGGCGATCTGGGATCTGCGAGGCCTCATCAAGACGATCGAGGGGCCCGTCGGCGTCATGGGGCAGAGCCTGGGCGGCTACGTGGCGGCGCTGCTGGCCAGCGTCGAGCCGAGGCTGTCCTTCGTGATCCCGATGGTCCCGATGGTGTCGCTTGCCGACCTGATGTGGGAGCTCGGAGAGAGGAACCCCCAGCGCCGGGCCGCAGAGGAGCGCGGCGTCACGGTGGACACCCTGCGCGACCTGTACGCCGTCCACTCGCCGCTGCGTCTCCAGCCGCTGGTCCCCCGGGACCGCCGGATGATCATCGCCGGCAGCGGTGACCGCGTGACCCGCCCCGATCACGTGGAGCTCCTGTGGCAGCACTGGGGCCGGCCACGAATCCACTGGTTCCCCGGTGGCCACATGCTGCACTTCGGACGCGGGGCGGCCTTCGCCGAGGTCCGCGAGTTCCTGGCGGACCTCTAGGGGATGTCGAACACCCTCGATGATGGCCTTCAACATGGACGAGGTGCTGTACCACCAGATCTGGGTCCCGACCTGCCTGGATGCCGCCCGCTCCACCCCTGGCTTCTGCGAGGGCGTGCCCAGCGACCCCTTTCGCATGCAGGCCTGGGTCCTCGAGGCCTGTGACCGGGGGGACATGGCCTGCAACGTGGCGATGCAGGGGGTCTGGGTACACTGCCGGGCCAAGGATGACGGATGATCGAGGGCGGAAGCCGTACAGCGCTCCTGGTGGCCGCATACCGTGGCCGGGCGAGCGCTCGTGGCCAGGTCTGCAGCGACCCCTGGGCGGCGGACCTCGCAGGTGAAGCCGGGCTGGAGTACGCCCGCATGCACGACGCGGTCTTCCCCCACGGGGAGCTGTGGATCGCCGTGCGCACAGCCACGCTCGATGGCTACGTCCGGAGCCTGGTCCGCTCCGGGATGCAGCAGGTCGTGATCCTCGGCGCCGGACTGGACACCCGAGCCCAGCGCCTGGCGAGCCCGGGTGTGCGCTTCTTCGAGGTCGATCACCCGGAGACCCAGGCCCTGAAGCTCAGGCGACTGGGCGAGCTCGACTACCCCTTGGAGGTCGCGACCTACGTCGGCTGCGACTTCGAGCAGGACGACTTCGTGGAGCGCCTCGCCGACGAGGGGCTCGATCTTCACGCTCCCGCGGCGATCGTCTGGGAGGGGGTCGTGCCCTACCTGACTCGCGCCGCCGTCGAGGCCACCCTGTCGAGGGTCGCCGAGGGGCTCCATCCCGAGAGCGTGCTCCACTTCGACCTCGTCAACCAGAGGCTGGTCCAGGGCGACGTCCAGGAGGGGCTCTCCGATCTCGTCGAGGGCCTGGGCGAGCCCTTCCGCTTCGGCTGCAGCGACCCGGTGCCGATGGTTCACGCGGCGGGCTTCCGCCACATCCGCACGATCTCCTTCGACGAGGCCTGCCTGTCGTTGACCGGCACCTACGACCGCGCGCGCACCTTCCGCTTCCAGCTGATCGCGGTGGTCAGCCGGGAGCGCTGCCTCGACCCCTGAGGTAGAGCGCCTCGATCTCGTCTGCGTAGCGCTCGGCCACGACCCGACGCTTGATCTTCAAGGTCGGCGTGACCGTGCCCTCCTCGAGGCTGAAGTCCCGGGGCAGCACCGCGTGTGCCTTCAGCTGCTCGAAGCGGGCGAGGCGTGCGTTGGCGCGCTCGACGGCGACCGAGATGCGGCGAAGGACCTCTGGGGACTCGGGCAGCTCTGCCTCGCTCAGGCCGAGCTCCTCTGCCACCCTGCCGGTCTCTCGCTCGTCCAGGGTGACCAGCGCGACGACATAGGGCCGCCGGTCGCCGTGCACGTAGACCTGGCTGACCAGGGGCTCCTCCTTGATGAGCGCCTCCAGTCGAGCGGGGGCCACGTACTTGCCGCCAGCGGTCTTGATCAGGTTCTTCTTGCGGTCGGTGATGCGCAGGTAGCCGTCGGCGTCGAGGTCTCCGATGTCTCCGGTGGGGAACCAGCCCTCCTCGTCGAAGCGGGCAGCCCCTGGCTGGTTGAGGTAGCCGGCGAAGACAGCCGGGCCGCGGAGCCAGATCTCGCCGTCGGAGGCGATGCGGCACTCGACCCCCGGCAGGGCCCTGCCGACCGTGCCCAGCCGGAGATCCTCGGCGCTGTTGGAGAAGCTGATGGCGCTGCACTCGGACATGCCGTAGCACTCGATGATGACCATTCCGACGCCGTAGAAGAACTCCAGGATCTCGATGTTGATGGGCGCCGATCCGGTGAGGAAGCCCCTCACGCGGCCGCCGAAGACAGCCCTGAGGCGGCGATAGACCAGCACATCCGCCACCGGGTAGAGCAGCCAGTCCAGCAGCGACATCTCTTCGCGGGCCTTTCGCACCGCCAGCGCCTTGGCCCAGACGAACAGCCGCTGGCGCCTGGGCGAGGCCCGGGCCACCCGCTCGTGGATGCGCCCGTACATCTTCTCGAAGATGCGCGGCACGCCGCCGAAGATGGTGGGGCGGATCTCCTGCAGCTCGTCGAGGACGGTGTCGTAGTTGGTGGCGTAGGCGGTCTGGAGCCCCAGGTTCATGCGGCCGAAGAAGCCGGGGACGTGCTCGGCGACGTGCGCCATCGGCAGGAAGGACAGGGTGATGTCCGCTGGCCCGACGTGGTCGACGAGGCTCTCGCCCGCGAACAACATGGCCAGGATGTTCCGGCTGTTGAGCGGCACGCCCTTGGGCTGGCCGGTGGTGCCGCTGGTGTAGACCACCAGCACGTCGTCTTCGGGCTGCAGGGTCGCCTGGGCCTCTCGGACCGGCGCCGGGTCGAGGGCCCGGGAGGCGAGTCCGTCGAGGGTGGTCTCGTGCTCGGTGCCCCAGGCGATCACCCCCTCCAGCGTCTCGACCGTCTGAAGCAGCGGCGAGACGAGCTCCAGGGCCTGTCGTCCCTGCACGAAGACGAGGCGGCAGCCGGCGTCCTCGAGGAGGTACTGGACCTGGTCGAGGAGGAGGTTCTGGTAGACGCCGACCACCCGCGCGCCCAGGAGCAACGAGGCCATGTCGGCCTCGACCCAGCCCGGGTTGGTGTCCCCCATGATCGCCACCGAGTCGCCACGCCGCAGGCCCCACTCGTGCAGCGCGGCGGCGATGGCCTCGGCCCGGTCGCCGAACTGGCGCCAGGTCGTGACCTCCCAGGATCCGCCTCGCTTGACGCGGTACATCGGGTGCTTCCCGGAGGCCTCCACCCGCCTGCGGAAGAGCTCGACGACGGTGCTGCAGCTGCCCGCGAGCATCAGGTGGCCACGAAGCGGAAGTAGGCGATGCCCTCTGCGGCCTCGATGACCTCTGGCTCGACCCGCTGCCCGATGGAGAGCTCCTCCATCCTCCCGGCGATGGGGGCGAGGACCTTGCCCAGGCCTGGCACGTCGACGACGCCGATCACCGCCGGGGCGGCGAAGCGCAGGGCCCGGGCCTGGGTGGTGAAGGCGTGGATGGTGCCGCCGGTGGGGAAGGGCTCCCACCCGAGCTCCTCGCCGAGACAGTCCGGGCAGTGGCTGCGCGGGGGGAAGACGCGGCTGTCGCAGGCCGTGCAGCGGGTGCAGCAGACCTGGCCGTCCTCGCGCAGGCGTCGGCTGAACTCCACGAAGCCCTCGTTGCCGAAGTGCGACAGCGACCGGGCGCTGAACTCGTCGAGCAGGTTCACGCAGCCTCCAACAGCATGACGACGGAGCCGTTCATCATGCCGTGTTCGGCGTGCACGAGGCCGACCCGGGCGCCCGGGACCTGCCGGCCAGGGGCATCGCCTCGGAGCTGGCGGACGACCTCGATCAGCTCGTAGATCGGCGTGGCGCCGGCCGGATGCCCGAAGCTGATGCGACCTCCGGTGGGATTGACGACCAGATCGCCGCCCCAGGTCGTGTGACCGCCGTTGGCGAACGCGGCGCCTTCTCCTTTTTCGCAGAAGCCGAGGTCCTCGTAGAGCATGAGCTCGGTGGCGGCGAAGACCCCGTAGATCTCCGCGACGTCGACCTGCTCGGGCCGGCGCCCGGCTTGGGAGAATGCCTCGCTCGCAGCCTCGACGACGGACACGAAGCGGGTCAGGGGCGCGTCTCGAGGGATGAAGTGGCTGGGGTCGTGGTACTCGCCGTAGCCGGTGATGGGCACGCCCTGGCCGCGGCTCACGACCACCGCGCAGGCCCCGCTGGAGATCCCGGCGGCCTGCAGCAGGCGAATGGGCGGGGACAGGAGGCGACTGGAGAGGACCTCTTCGACGGTGATGGGCTTGCGGAACTGAGCCAGCGGATGCTCGGAGGCGTGGCCGCGGAGGCGCACCGAGACCCGGGCGAGGTCCTCGTCCGTGGCGCCGTACTCGTGCTGGTAGCGCTGGGCGCTCATGGCGTAGATGGGGATCGGCGTGCCCAGGCCCATGATCGCGTGGAAGGGCCCATAGAGCGCAGTGGCTTGCTGAGTGACCACCCGCAGGAAGGCCTCGTAGCGACTGGAGTCGAAGTCCGGGCGGGTGTCCGAGGCGATGACCAGGGCGTGGTCGATGCGCCCGCTGGCGACGGCGTCCATGGCGCTCCGCAGGGCGAGCATCGAGCTGGCGCCACCGTTTTCGTAGAGCCCGAGGTGGCGGGTGGGGATGCCCAGGAACTCGGAGAGGTTGGCGGCCCACATCAGCCAGGGCTCACCGGACATGGCGGCGGGGGTGACGAACAGCCCGTCGATGTCGTCTCGGCCCAGCCCCGCGTCGGCCATCGCCTCGCGCGCCACCTGGGCGCAGAGATCCGGGATCGGACGGGACAGCTCGCGGGTCACGGGGACCGCTCCGACACCGCTGATCGAGATGTGCACGAGTACTCCGGCCTTGCTAAAGTATCAGGTGACACCTCGTACTTAACACAGGAGCCAGGAGTGATCGACTTCACCCTCACCGAAGAGGAGCAGATGTTCCTCGACGCCGCCTCGCGCTTCGGCGCCGTGCTGCGCGAGCAGGAGCGGGAACACGAGGACAGCGGCTACCCGGCCGAGCTGTGCGCGCAGTACGAGGAGCTGGGCTTCGCGGACCTCGAGGAGCTCCCGCTGGGGACGCGCATGTCGATCTGGGCGAAGCTGGCCGAGGCCGACCCCTCCGCGCCCCTGGGACTCGGTCGGTGGCCGGGGCTCGAGCGCCCGGGCCTCGGCGCGATCGTGGTGGAAGAAGGCCTCTCGATCTCGGATGGCCGAGTCACCGGCGAGCTGGCATGGCTGCCTCGCCGGCGGCTGGACTGGCTCGCGATCGTCGGGCAGCGCGTCTGGATCGTGGAGGACCCGCGCTGGGAGGCCGTGACGAGGCCCTGCGGGCTCCGGGCCTGTGGGGGCATCTCGGTGTCGCTGGACGACCCGGTCCAGGCCATCGAGGCGACGGACATCGAGCGGATCCTGCGGGTCTTCGCGGCAGCCCTGATGCTCGGCGCCGCGCGAGACGCCTACGGGGCAGCCGTGGAGTACGCCCAAGAGCGAGTCGCCTTCGGCAGACCCATCGCCCACCACCAGGGCCTGGCCTTCAAGCTGGCGGACTGCGCAACCGAGCTCGACGCGGCGGAACTCCTGGTGGGATCGGTCTGCGGCCATGCGAACGAGGCGCTCCTGGCCAACGCGGTCGTCTACGCCCACAGCGCCGCCGCCAGCGCGGCCGACTGCGCGGTGCAGGTGTTGGGCGGCCACGGCTACCTGACCGACCACCGGGTCGAGAAGCGCATGCGCGACATCCGGGCGATCGGCGCCCTCTTCGGCGGCTCCTTGGCCGCGGAGACCGACGCTGTCGATGGCCTCTTGAACCTCCCGAGCGCCCTGGAGCTGGCCCCATGATCGACGCCACCCTGGACACCGGATTCACCAACGTCCTGCTGATGATGCGACATGTCGGCAAGTCCCTCCTCCGGCCCGCCGGGCTGGAGGCGGAGGCCCTCGGCGAGCCCCTGCCAGAAGACCACCCGGTCTTCGTCGCCTTCAACCGTACCGGCCTGCGATTCGGCCTTCGTGGAACCGGCAAGGGCTCGGGCGACGGTCCCTCGCGGGTGGGTCGAGCCGCGATCATCGTGGCCGAGGAGCTCGCCTACTGGGACCAGGGCGTGATGATGTCCCTGCCGGGCCCCGGACTGGGCGGACCGCCGCTGCGCATCCTGGGCACACCGGAGCAGAAGAAGAGGTTCCTGGACGAGCCCTTCTCGGACCCGGAGAGACCCGCATGGGGAGCCTACGCGACGACCGAGTCGGGCGCGGGAAGCGACGTGGCGCGCATCGGGACGACGGCGCGGAGAGAGGGCGATCACTACGTCCTCGACGGCGACAAGATGTTCATCACGAACGGAGCCCGGGCCGCCTGGGTGATCGTCTTCGCCACGGTGGATCCCTCCCTCGGGAGGGCGGGCCAGCGTGCCTTCGTCGTAGAGAAGTCGACCCCCGGCTTCGGGGTGGGCCGCATCGAGAAGAAGATGGGGCTGACGGCCTCTGAGACCGCTTCGCTCTTCCTGGACAACTGCCGCGTGCCGGCCGCCAACATGCTCGGCGGCGACTCGAAGTCGGGCTTCAAGACAGCGATGGCGACCTTCGACCTGTCGCGGCCGATGGTCGCGGCGATGGCGGTGGGCATCGGACGTTGTGCCTGGGAGCGAGCGGTGGAGATCGCCGCCGCAGCCTTCGGCTCACGCCCGACGGCGACCGCAGAGGTCCTGGCCCTGCAGAGGCTGGCAGAGGCACGCCGTCGCCTCGACGCCGCGCGGCTGCTCTGCTGGCGCGCCGCCTGGAAGATGGACCACCGCGAGACCAACACGCTGGAGGCCTCGATGGCGAAGGTCCATGCCCCACCGGCTGGCCTGTTCGCGTGCGAGGCGGCCATGGACGTCACCGGGCTCGCCGGTGTCCAGGACCGGCTGATCGAGAAGTGCTTCCGGGACGTGAAGGTCTTCGACATCTTCGAAGGCACCGGCGAGATCCAGCGCATCGTGCTCGCCCGAAGGCTCTTCGGCTATCCCTCGCTGCGGGCCGCGAAGGCCGCGAAGTAGGGGGGCGCCTCAGGGCGTGACGAGGTGCCTCCGGGCCGGGCGCTCGACGTGCTTGTTGCGGGTCATCTCCAGGCCCGTGATCAAGACGTTCCGAGTCTCACGGGGATCGATGACGTCGTCGACGAGGCCGCGGCGGGCGACCTGGTAGGGCGTGATGTAGCCCTTGATGGCTTCGATCATCTGGGCCTTCATGGCCTCTGGATCCGGGGCGTGCTGGAGGAGTTTGTTGCCCGAGATACCGAGCATGCCCTCCGCGCCCATGACCGAGATCTCGGCCGTCGGCCAGGCGACGATGAGGTCTGGCTCGAAGGCGCGGCCGTTCATCACGTAGTAGCCGGCGCCGTAGCCCTTCCGGATGACCACCGTGAACTTGGGCACCGTGGCCCGGGCGACCTCGAAGAGCATGCGCGAGCCGGCGTTGATGATGCCGCTCTTCTCTGCGTGGGAGCCGACCACGAAGCCCGGCACGTCCACCAGGAACAACAGGGGGATGTTGAAGGCGTCGCAGAGGCTGACGAAGCGCGCGGCCTTGTAGCTGGACTGGGAGTCCAGGACGCCGCCGAGGTACTTCGGGTTGTTCGCGACGACCCCGATCGGGAAGCCGGCGATGCGTCCAAGACCGGTCACCAGCGAGCGAGCGAAGAGCGGCTTCATCTCGAGGAGGCCGTCGTCGAGGATCATCGGGACGAGCTTGCGCATGTCGTAGGTGAAGCGAGTGTCGTCGGGCAGCACGTCCAGGATGGCGTCGTCGATGAGCCCACGCCCGGGCGCGCCCTCGCGGCGTGGCGGCTTGTCCTCGCAGCTCGAGGGGAAGAAGGAGAGGTACTCCCGCACCATCTCCAGGCAGTCCTCGTCGCTGTCCACCTCCTGGTCCGCCACGCCGGAGTGGCGGTTGTGGAGCTCGGAGCCGCCGAGCTCCTCCTCGGAGATCGCCTCGCCGACGGCGGCCTCGACCAGCGCCGGTCCGGCCAGGGCCATCGCGCTGTGGCCCTTCACCATGGGCACGAAGTCGGCCAGCCCGGGGATGTAGGCCGTGCCCGCGTAGCCGGGGCCGACCATCGCCGAGACCTGCGGCACGACCCCGCTCATCACGACCTGCTCGCGGAAGAGGTAGCCGCTGTCGGCGAACATCGGGATCTTCTCGATGTTCTCTGGCCGGGGGTCCAGGCGCGCTCCAGCGGAGTCCACCAGCCAGACCATCGGGATGCGGTCACGCAAGGCGATCTCCCGCAGCCGCGTGACCTTGCGCTCGCTCACCAGGCCGATCGAGCCGCCTCGCACCGTGAAGTCGTAGGCGGCGACGCAGACCTTGCGGCCGTCGATGTCACCGATGCCGGTGATCACACCGTCCGCTGGCAGGTGGGGCCGCTCGTACTCGCTGCCCAGGATGCCCAGCTCCAGGAAGGTGTCGGGATCGAGCAGCTTGTCGATGCGCTCGCGCGCCGTGAGCTTGCCCTTGTCGTGCTGGCGGGCGACCCGCTTCTCCCCCCCCATCTCCCGGATCTTCTCGCGCCGGGCGTGGAGTTCGCTGACCTTCTCTCGCATGCTCATGGCTCGACCTCCGCGATGCCCTTGGTGATCACCGACTGGCCGCCCTCGTTGGTCACGGTGAACTCGACCCCACCATCACCCGACCAGCCCCGGGTGGTGAGGCGCTGTCCCGGCAGCACAGGCGCGTCGAAGCGGACCTTCAGCCGGCGCAGGCGCGAGACGTCGCCGCCGAGGTGCTCCTCGACGACCGCCTGGCCAGCGAAGGCCATGGTGCACAGCCCGTGGAGGATCATCCCCGGGTGACCGGCGGCCCGCGCGGTGGCGTCGTCCGTGTGGATCGGATTCTGGTCTCCGCTCGCTGCGGCGTATCGAAGGGACTGGTCGGCGGCGACATCGACGGTCCGCGAGAACGCCGGCGCATCGACCCGCTCCGGGGGCCTCGTCCGCTTCGCGCCGGAGCGGGTCGCCGCCCGGATGAAGAAGCTGGTCACCGCAGAGACCAGGAGCCCCTCGGGCCCCACCAGGGTCTGCTCGATGCGCAGCAGCTCTCCCGAGTCCTTGGTCTCCACCTGCGCGAGCACCCCGTCGACCTTCAGCGGTACTCCGGAGGGAACCGGCGCGTGGAAGCGCAGGTCCTGCTCGCCGTGCACCAGCCGCAGCACGTCGGCGCCGAGCTCCGGGTCGAGCACGATCATCCCGGCGAGCCGGATCAACGGGAGCACCGACACCAGCGGCGGGGCGCGCTCCCCAGATCGGATCCCGGGGTTCGGGTCAGAGGTGGCCTCGGCGTAGGCGATCATCTCCTCGCGGGTGAAGCGGTGGTCGGCCTCGACGCGGCGGCCGATGCAGTCCCGGTTCACGCCGGCCCTGATGCGCTCACCCCGCGCGCGGCGGGGGTCCAGGACCTGGGCGAAGCGCATCAGGATCTGGAGGTCGTCCGCTCGGACCAGGCCCTCGATGAAGGCCTTTTGCCGGTCGAGCTTGCCGCTGGAGGTGTCGAGGAAGACCTGCTCGCTGTCGTAGGTGAGCGTGCAGTCCGGCTCGCCCACCGCCCCCTCGGTGCCCGAGCACACCCCATCACCGATGGTCAAGGTGTGGACGACGTCCGAGCCGATGGCGAAGTGGATGACCGCCGAGAAGCCCTCCGCTCTCTCCGGCACGAAGGCCGCCGGCATCTTCTCGAAGATCGCGCGCGCGGCCTCTGATGGACGCCGCGTGGTCTCGATGGGCTCTTCGGGCACCTCGAGGCCGTCGAGAGCCTCGATCTCCGAGAGGCGTGAGGCCAGCTCTCGGGCGGTCCACGTGCCCTCCGTGGTCACGCCGCGGGTGGGCACCATGCGGTACTCGAAGACCTGGGCGCCGTGCGCGCCGAAGACCCGCCCGGTCACCTCGCTGGCCAGGTCCGAGCACAGCCACAGCGCCACCGGGGCGATGTGCTCCGGTCGGATCGAGGAGGGCACCATGTCGAGCTCCTCGGTCATCCGCGTCTTGGCCATCGGGGCGATGGCGTTGACCGTGATGCCCCGGCTGGCGAGCTCCTTGGCGACGACCCGGGTGAAGCCCGCGACGCCCGCCTTGGCCGCGCCGTAGTTGGACTGCCCGAAGTTGCCGATCAGCCCCGAGAGCGAGCTGGTGTTCAAGACGCGGCCGTAGCGGAGCTCGCGCATGACCTTCGCTGCGGCCTGGGTGCACTCGAAGGTGCCGCGGAGGTGGACCGCGATCACTGCGTCCCACATGGCCTCTGTCATCTTGACGAGGGACTTGTCCCGCAGGATCCCGGCGTTGTTCACCAGGATGTCCAGGGTGCGGTACTCGTGCAGGGCGGTGGCGATGATCTCGGCGCCCTCGCCGACCACGCTGTGGTGATCGGCGACGGCCTCGCCACCAGCGGCGCGGATCTCATCGACGACGCGGTCTGCCGCGGAGCTGTCGGTGCCGCTGCCGTGCCGGTCCCCGCCGAGGTCGTTGACGACCACCCGGGCACCCTCTGCGGCGAAGAGCAGGGCGTAGGCGCGCCCCAGGCCCCCGCCGGCACCGGTGATCACGGCGACCCGCCCGTCGAGGAGGCCCACAGGCTAGACGCGGCGGAAGAGGACGGGGCTCTGGAGGCGCATGACGTCGCCGATGTTGCCCTCGATCTTCAGCAGACCCCCGGCAAAGGCGACCATCGGGTCGACGTCGCCAGTGATCATGCCGATCCAGGTGCCGGAGCTGGTGCGAATGGTCGCGCTCGGCGTGTCCACCGTGCCCTCGATGACCGTGCAGGTCTGATCGGCGACGCGCAGACACCAGTCCTCGTCGCCGCCGTCGCCGCTGAAGTGGAACTGGATGTCGGAGGTCCAGCCCTCCGCTGCTTCTGCGTTGAAGCGGTCGGGCATGGCCTGGAAGATGTCGCGAATGGTGATCTCCACGGGGGACTCCTTGGTTGCATGAAAAGTGTAAGGTGACACCTTACACTCTGCAATATCTCACCAACGGTAGAGGAGCCCGATCAGGCGCCGCATCCAGCGGTAGGTGCGCTCGCTGTAGGGGTACCACCACGGCTCGCGAGAGAGCGCCGGCAGCCAGGGGACGTTCAGGTGGCGCGTCTGGCACATGTCGCGCAGGCCGTCGTCGCTGTGGACGCGGCCCAGCCCGCTCTGCTTGAGGCCTGCCCACGGGGTCTCCGGCATGGCGTAGGTGTTCAGCACGTCGTTCACCATCACGGTGCCGGCGACGAGCCTCCGGGCGACCGCGTCCCCCTTCCTCGAGCTCCCGGAGAAGACATAGGCCATCAGCCCCAGGTGCGTGTCGTTGGCCAGCTCGATGGCCTGCTCCACCGAGTCCACCGAGCAGATCGGCAACAGCGGGCCGAAGGTCTCCTCGCGCATCACCTTCATCTGTTGCCGCACCCCGGTCAGCACCGTGGGCTCGAAGAACTGGCCGGGCCCCTCGAGGCGGTGACCTCCGACAGCGACCGTGGCGCCCCCCGCGGTGGCGTCTGCGACCTGGGCCTCTGCGATCTCCGCCTGGGGAGCGTGGATGATGGCCCCGACGTCGACCTTTCCGTCCTGCGGGTCGCCCTGGCGCAGCTTCCTGGTCAGCTCGACCACGCGAGCCACGAGACGGTCGTGGATGTCGCGGTGGGCATAGACCCTCTCGACGCTGACGCAGGCCTGGCCGCTGTTGACGAAGGCGCCGTAGACCAGCGCTCGCGCGGTGCGCTCGATGTTCGCGTCCGGGAGCACCACCGCCGGGGCCTTGCCGCCGAGCTCCAGCGAGCAGGGGATCAGCTTCTGCGCGCAGGCGACCGCGACCTTCCTCCCGGTGGCGACGCTGCCTGTGAAGACCATCTTGTCGATGTCCGCGCGGCAGAGCGCGGCGCCGATGTCCCCGCGGCCGATGACCAGGCCGACGAGGTCCTCTGGCACCCCCGCCTCGACCAGGAGCTCCCGTCCGGTCCTGGCGATCAGCGGGGTGACCTCAGAGGGCTTCAGCACCACGGCGTTTCCAGCCAACAGCGCCATGACGGCGTCGCCGAAGGGGATGACCAGCGGGAAGTTCCAGGGGGAGATGATCCCGACGACCCCGCGCGGGTGGTAGTGCAGCGTGCTGGTCCGCTGGACCATCAGGTGGAGTGGGATCTCCTTGTCCGCGAGGATGCCCTCTGCCCGCTTGCAGAAGTAGTCGACGAGGTCGACCAGCGTGAAGACCTCGGCCATGTAGGCCTCGAGCCGGGGCTTGCCGCACTCCAAAGACAGCGCCTGCGCCAGCTCCTCGCCGCGCTCCACCAGCAGCCGCCGAAAGCGCTGCAGGACCCTGGCCCGCTCGCGGACGCCGAGGGCAGCCCAGGCGGGCTGGGCAGAGCGGGCGCGGGCGACCGCGGACAGCACGTCCTCTGGCGTGTCGGTGACGAGGGTCTCGATGACCTCGCCGGTGGCTGGTGCGATGCACTCGATCTCCATGGGGACTCCGCACTTGAAGTGTTACGTGACACCTAATACTTTTAGACGCACAATGATCCTGATCACCGGCGCGGGCGGCTTCCTGGGTACCACGCTCACTCGTGTCTTCGTGGAGGCGGGTCACAGGGTGCGGGCCGCCGACCTCGTCCCGCCTTCGACCCAGGGCGCTGCCGAAGCCGTCGAGCTCGACGTGACGCGGCCGGAGACCGTGCGTACAGCGATGGAAGGGGTCGTGGTCGTGGTGCACGCCGCGGGCATCTTCGACCTCTCCTGCAGCGAGCAGGCCCTGCGCGCGGTGAACGTCGAGGGGGCCGCGACCGTGGCGAGATGCGCCGCCGAAGAGGGCGTGGAGCGCTTTGTCATGGTCAGCTCGACCTCGGTCTATGGCCGCGGCACCGCGCAGGTTCCCGAGGGAGGCGACAAGAGACCCGCCCACGCCTACGACCGCTCGAAGTGGGAGGGCGAGGAGGCCACCCGCGAGATCTGCGAGACAGCGGGCCTGAGCTGGGCCGCGATCCGACCCACCCTCATCTACGGCCCGGGGGGGCGCTACGGGTTCGCGCCGGCCCTGGCGATGTTCGCCCTGCGCAGCCACCTGGGACGACAGGCCCTGCCCTTTGCGGCTGGAGGCCCTGTCGGTCACCACGTCCACGTCGAGGACGTCGCCTGCGCGGCCCTGTTCCTGGTAGAGAACCCCGCCGGGACCGGGGCCTTCAACGTCGCCGACGACAACCCGATCCAGACCGGCGAGCTCATGCGCCTGATCTGCGGGGCGGTGGGGGTGAGGGTGCTGGACTGGGGCCTGCCCTGGTTCGTCGCGAGCCTCTTCGGGCTCATCAAGCCGATGGCGCGCTGGTACCTCGATCGCCTGAACCCCAAGCTCGTCGGCGTCTGGGGGAAGATCGTGCGGGAGCTCGACCTGGTCCCGGCGCTCTCACCGAGGCTCGACGTCGACTGGATCGACTACATCATCCAGGACCACAGCTACGACAACAGCCGCCTCAAGGCGCTGGGCTTCCGCTACCGCTACCCGGACCTGGGCGCTGCCTTCGGCCCGACCGTCGACTGGTACCGACAGATGCGCTGGCTGCCGCCTGGGAGCGCGCCGCAGGCCGCGGATCAATAGCTCCGCGGCAAGCCCAGCTCGTGCTCGGCGATGAAGTTGAGGATCAGCTCAGAGGTGATCGGCGCCGTCCTCAACAGGCGCACCGTCTCGTAGTAGTAGATGAGCCCGTACTCCTCGGAGAAGCCGTAGCCGCCGTGGACCTGTATGGCTCGGTCGACCGCGGCGATCGCCATCTCGGAGGCCGCGTACTTGGCCATGTTGGCGTATGTCCCGACCCGCCCGGGGTGCATGTCCTGGTCGAAGGCCCAGGCCGCCCGGTAGGTGAGCAGGCGGACAGCGTCGAGGTCGATGCGCGATTTCGCCAGGGGGTGACTCATCGCCTGGTAGGCGCCGATGGGTCGGTCCTTGAAGACCTTGCGCTCCTTGGCGTAGCTCACCGCCTGGTCGATGCACTTGCTGGTGATGCCGCAGGCCGCTGCCGCGGCGAGGATGCGCTCCGGGTTCAGCGAGTTGAACATCACCATGCCGCCCATGTCCTTGTCCCCGACCAGCTCGCTCGCCGGCACCCGCACGTCCTCCATGTGGACCGTGAACTGGGTCATGCCCTCGATACCGCGAGTGGGGATCGGCGACAGGGTGATGCCAGGGGCCTTCGGATCGATGACGAAGAGCGCCAGCCCGAAGGCCTTTGGCATGCCGAGCTCGTCGATGCGCTTGCGCGAGGTCGTGCGGCAGATCAGCAGGATGCGGTCGGCTACGTCCGCCCCGGTGATGAAGACCTTCTCCCCGTTGATGACGTACTCATCGCCCTCCTGGCGAGCCAGGGTCTCGAGCCGGAAGGCGTTCGAGCCAGCGTTGGGCTCGGTGATCGCGAAGCCGAACTTCAGCTCGCCGGTGGCCATCTTCGGCAGGTAGCGTCGCTTCATCTCCTCGCTGCCGCCCCGGAGGATGCAGCAGGCGTCCATCGCCGTGAGTATCAACAGGGCGTTCCCGAAGCCGTGCCTGGCCAGCTCCTCGACGCCGAGCACCATGGAGAGCAGGCCCATGCCGTTGCCGCCGTACTCCTCTGGGATCACCGTCCCCAGGAGCCCCGTGGCGCAGATCGCCTGCCACAGCTCCTCCGGGAAGCGCTTCTCCTTCAGGACCATCCGGGTGAGCTCCTCGCGCCGGCCGGAGAAAGGCTCGAGGCAGTTCCGCATCGCCTCCTGGACGGCGAGGTGCTCTTCGCTCAGCTCGAAGTCGAGGGCCATGCTGCGCTCCGTATGAAGTATCAGGTGGCACCTTATACTTTTGGTGCCCGGCCCTCAACCCCTCACCAGCCGATGCCCAGCGAACCTGCGAGGAAGCGTCCGGAGAAGCCCCCGTCGTCAGGGAACACACGCCCCCGCAGTCCCGCTTGGACCGAGACCCGGTCGAACCGCCAGCCCGCACCGAGCGTGGCCGCATGGGAGCTCCCGTCGAGCATCAGGCCACTGGGAGCGTTGCCCGGATCGAAGCCGTAGCCGCCAGAGGCCCAGAGCCGCTGCCTCGTCCACTCGAGCCCGGCCCGGCCCGTGACCGTGTCAGCCCAGCCGAGCGGCTCACCGTATGGGTCGACCGCTCCGGACCAGCGCTCCCAGGAGCCCTCTGCCCGCACCGACAGCCCATCGCCGATGGAGACCGCTCCGCCGAGGGTGACCGACGGCGGCGCGTAGTGCCGAATGAAGTCGTGCCTGTAGAGCACCTCCAGCCCCTGCACGTCGACATAGGTGGCGCCGAAGTCGTGCATCTTGCGCTCGGTCCGCCCGACCAGGCCCAGCTGCAGCGGCCCCACCGAGCCCCACAGCCCGAGGTAGGGGTGGAAGGTCGGGGAGATCGTCACCGCCTGGCCCTTTCCGGCTTCCTCGGGCACATCGGCGTCCTCGACCTCGACGAAGGTGTAGGTCTCGACCTCTGCCGAGACGTCGAAGCCGAGGCCGACAGCGAGGCGCTCTCGCACCAGGTCCGCGCTCACCGCGCCGGCGATGTCCAGGCGGTCGAGCTCCGACTCGAAGCGCGGCACGTGGGGCGTGGCCGGGGCGGTCTCGTCTTCGGGGGGCACCTCGTACCAACTGAAGGGCCCCTTGCGGGGCATGAAGACGGACAGGCCCGCGTGGGTCCTCGGCAGCCGCAGCCAGTAGCCGTTGACCACCACCCCGATGAGCAGCCCGTCGGTGTCGTAGGAGGGCGACAGCTCCTGCCCGTCCAGCGTGAAGCTGGACCGGCCCAGCAGGTACTCGGCGGAACCTCCCGCCTTCTCGGAGCGCATCGCAGCGGGGTTGGACCAGGATGAGAGGGTGCTGGGCGCTGCCACCCCGGCGTTCCCCGGCACCGCGGCGCCGCCGTAGGTGGCGAGGACTCCAGCCGCAGCGGTCGAGATCCAGAGCATCAGAACTCCGTGGCCACGCCGGCGGAGACGACCCAGATCCGTCCGGAGATGCGGCTGTCCGCGACCGGACGCTCCGAGAGCCGGTGGTACTGGACGGACAGGGCGAGCTCGCTGGCGTCACCCTCCCGAGGGAGACCCTCGCTGCTCCAGGCCAGCCCTCCGGCGAAGAGGTTGCGGTCGGCGTCGGCGATGCGGGAGTCTCCGACCTGATCGGGGACCGGCGAAGGATGCCGCGCGTAGCCAGCTCGCAGCACCAGGCCCTTCCACAGATCGCCCTCGACACCCCCAGCCAGCTGCAGGACGTCAACAAAGGGCGTCTCGGGCTCCTGGTTCTGCGAGTCGCGCCAGGCCGAGGACCACATGTAGCGAGCGCCCAGCTCCGGCCTGACCCGCCCGAAGTCCCAGCTCACACCGCCGGCGAGCCGGGCCGGCGACCAGCCGGAGAGGTAGTCCAGCTCGAGGTCGACCGGGTCGAGGGTGATGCCGAAGAAGTTGACGTTGAACTCGAGGTCATTGTCCCCGTAGCTGCGCATTCCCAGCGGCCCACGCCAGGACAGGTAGGCGTCGAGGTCGTCGTGCCGCAGGTGTGCGCCGACCATGGGCGCGATCTGCCAGACGATCTGGCGATCCAGGGTGACGTCGATGCCCTCCTGGAGCTCGAGCCCCTCGTCGGTGGCCTCGCCACCGGAGATGTCCTCGACGACCGCGGTGGTGTCGGCGAGCAGGTCCATGCCCACCGCGGCCCCCAGAGCCACGTCCACCGGTCCCCAGCCGATCCCGCCAGCGGCGTCGAAGGCCATGAAGTCCCAGGCGTCCTCCAGCATCGGCGCCTGGGCGCTGGTCTGGTCGACATGGACGACCGTGTCCACCGCCATCGGCAGGGGCAGGTAGAGGTCGAAGCCTCCGCCAATCCGCAGCGAGCGCAGGGGAGCCCCGGCCGCGATCGACAGGTCCACCGCGTCGATCGACTCGGTCAACAGACCCTCGCGATCGAGTCGCACATCCGGTGCGGTGCGGTGCCAGCTCACCTGGAGGAGCTCGCCATCGACCGAGGTCACGCCTGCCGGATCGATGGGGATCGCCGATCCCGGTACCGACCCGGCGGCCCCGGCTCCAGCCATCGCCTGATCCCGCAGCGAGCTGCCTGTGAGATCCCAGGGCTCGGAGGCGGAGGCGGGCAGCGACAGCAGGAAGCACAGCACGACGGCGAGTGTAGCGATACCAATGCCTGCAGGGCCCCGAGGGCCGAGTACTCGGCCCCGTGAACCAGAAAAGTGTAGGGTGACACCCAACACCTTGCACGGGGAGCGCCGTGCACAACCGGAACAGAGCATGAACTCGGAAGGCATCAAGATCGGCGAGCTGGTCAAGCGCACGGGGGTGACCCGAGCGACGGTCCACCACTACGTCCGCGAGGGCCTGTTGCCAGAGCCCGTGAAGACCTCGCGGAACATGGCGCTCTACGACCCGAGCTGTGTCGACCGGGTCTTGTTGATCAAGGGGCTCCAAGCCCACACGCGGCGGCCCCTCGCCGACGTGAAGGCGGTCCTGGCGGGGGCAGAGGACCACGAGGGCATCCAGCGTCTGCGAGATCAGCTGGAGCTGGAGGCGGCCCGAGCGGAGGCCTCGCCGCTGAACCCGGACGCGAGCCGGGACGCGATCACCCTGAGGCAGCTCTCGGAGCGCACGGGCTTCGACGCCAAGGCCCTGAGGAGCTTCGAGGACATCGGCGTCATCAGCGCCCACGGCGGGCGATACCGACCCACGGATGTCGCCGTCGTGGATGCTCTCGCCCGGCTGACGGAGGCAGGCTTCGACGAGGCTCATGGCTTCCAGCCCGAGCACATCGTCATCTACCTCGAGGCCATGAGAGAGCTGCTCCACAAGGAGGTCGGCGTCTTCCTCCAGACCCAGGCGACCGGCCAGGATCCAGAGGAGCTCCTGGCCCTGGCCGAGCGCGGCATCGAGCGCGTCACCCCATTGATGATGGCGATCCGTCGCAAGCTCATCCGCGAGCTCATCGAAGCCGCGCCGCTGCCCAAATGAGCGTGCCCCCCTTCACGGACCTGCTGTATGTGGTCGAGGACCACGTCTGCACGCTCACGTTGAACCGTCCGAAGAAGCGCAACGCGCTGTCTGCGTCACTGGTCAACGAGCTCATCGTCGGGCTGGAGACCGCGGGCGGCGACCCCGAGGTGCGCGTGGTCGTGCTGACCGGTGCTGGCGGCGCCTTCTGCTCCGGCGGCGATCTGTCCCAGATGTCCGGTGGCGGCGGAGGCGAATCCAGCCTGCCCTGGCGCGGAGGCTTCGTCGAGCTGAACCTCGCCTTCGCGGCCATCGACAAGCCAGTGATCGCGCGCATCCAGCGCTATGCACTGGCGGGCGGACTCGGGCTGGTCTGCGGATGCCACTTCGCCATCGCAGAGGACACGGCTCGCTTCGGCACCCCCGAGATCAAGCGCGGGCTGTTCCCGATGATGATCATGGCCAGCATCTTCCGAAACGTGCCGCGCCGGAAGGGGCTGGAGCTGATCCTGCTCGGAGAGAAGATCAGCGCGCAGACAGCCGCAGAGATCGGTCTGATCAACGAGGCGGTGCCTGCGGATCAGCTCGACGCGAGGGTCGCCGAGGTCGCCGCGCAGCTGTCCCGGCTGCCGCCCGCCGTGATGCGCCTGGGGCTGGAGGCATTCCACGCCCAGGGTGACAAGTCGCTCGCGGAGGCCCTGCCCTACCTGCAGCAGATGCTGATGAAGTGCCTGCAGACCGAGGACGCCCGCGAGGGGCTGATGGCCTTCCTCCAGAAGCGGGACCCGGTCTGGACCGGCCGCTGAGAGGGGGGACAGCGGTGGACCCCGCGTCTCAGAGCTCGATCCGAAGCTCCACGTCGCCGGCCTCGGCCTTCAGGTAGAGCGCGTCACCGCTGCGCCGGGCGCAGGCGCCGGAGCCTTGGAGCGCGGGGTCCTCGGCGAGTCGGCTCGGCACCACGATCTCGCTGATGCCGCCTGGCTCCGCGGTGTATCGAAGCGTGAACGTCCCCCCGGACCAGGACTGCTCGACCAGCTCTCCGGCCAGCGCCTTGGCATAGGGCCGCATCACGCTCACGACGGTCTCACGCTCGGTGCCGTCGGCCTCGACCAGGGAGAAGTCCTCTTCGTTCCAGAGCTCCTCCGCCGTGCTGTATTCCCAGACCGTGCCGTGCAGGTCGAGCTCGTCGAAGGCCTGGAAGTGCCGGGCCACGTACTCCGCGGCGCCCTCGCGAGAGGGCTGCACGCCGAACTCGCCGACCAGCACCGGCACGTCCCAGTCGACCCCCTGGTCGTGCCAGCCAGCGATCTCGGCGGGCACGTCGATCTCCAGCGAGCCGCCCAGGTAGACCTGGGGGTTGTAGTAGTGGGGGGCGAAGACGAGGTTGTCCCCCTCGGGCAGCTCCAGGTCGGTGCTCACCGAGATGCCGTCGAGGCCGCCGACGTCGAAGAACACGATGGCGTCGTCGTCGATGGCCTGCAGCCGGGCCGCGTGTTCGCTGTAGAAGGCCGGCAGGACCTCTGTGTCCCAGTCGGAGGCCTCCCCCTCGTGGGGCTCGTTGATCAGCTCGTAGCCGAGCACCCCGGGACGATCCGCGTGTCGGGCGGCCATGGCCTCCCACATCGCGCCGTAGGCCTCCTGGGTCCCGTTTTCGTCGGCCCAGAAGTCGGTGAACGCGGCCTGCACGTCGTCGTCGAGGAAGTAGCTCGAGCCCCAGTCCGAGCAGTCGTGGTGGGGCTCCCGATCGGTGTCCACGGTCCACGCGGGGAAGCCGTCTCCGCAGAAGACCTCTGCGTAGATGTCCTGGTGGAAGTCGACGATGGTCCACATTCCGCGGTCCCAGGCGCCGTCGAGCAGGGCGTCGTAGCGGGACAGGAAGGCCTCGTCGATCACGCCCTGGGCTGGCTCGACGGCTTCCCACGAAAAGGGCACGCGCAAGACGTCGATACCCCAGCTGGCGGCCCGGTCGAGGTAGGGGCCGAGCTCCTCGTCGTAGTCCTCGAACTCGAAGGGCGCGTAGGGCGCGAACTTGCTGCGTCCACCGGCGTTGACCCCCCGGAGCTGGACGACCCGGTCGTGCTCGTCGATGAGCTCCGTGCCGTCCACCCGCAGCGTCGTCGACTCAGGGGCGTCGACGCTGCAGCGCTGGAGCTCGCCAGCCTCTCTGGTGCAGCTCAGGAGGACCAGCAACATGGGGAGAGGGTACTCCTCAGGACCCCGCCCGCAGACGGCGCGCGAAGTCTTCGATGCGCTCGAGAAGATCAGTCGGGGCCTCATCGGGCACGCCCGGAACGACCAGGCGGATCCTGGCTGGAGTCAGAGACGAGCCCGGGTGGCCGTGAACCAGCTCGAGCAGCGCCGCGAGGAAGTCCTCGTCCGCGAGCAGGGGGCGGACGGTGTCGGGATTGCCGCCCACGCGGACCAGCTGGTCGACGACGGGGTTGTGGGTCTCGAAGGCCGCGGCCGGTGGCAGAGCGTCACGGCCCGCGCAGAGGAGGGGGAAGGTGCCGGCGAGTTCGAGCACCAGTCGAGGTGGTCGTCCGAGGATCGCGACCTGGAGCGGGCCGCGGGTCCACTGTCCGAGGCCTTCGCGCTCGAACCCCAGGCTTTGGAGTTCGGGCCAGCGTTCGACGGACAGCGCCGCTCGAAAGGCCAGGAAGGCCTGGATGTGGTCCACCGCGTAGCCGGCGTCCGTCACGATCCAGCGGGCATCGAGCAGGGTGTGATCCGCGCGAAGGTCTACACCGGCGCCCAGCTCACAGGCCGCCTCGCGCCCAGCGGGACCGAACAACGCCACCAGGCCGTCGGCGTCTGGACCGTGGAGCTCGAACCTCCCATCGAAGCGTGCCTCGCCGACCTCGACGTCCGAGGGGCCGAGCCACGCCTTCACGCCGTGGAACATGCCAGCGTCGGACAGCGTGTACGTGAGCGTGCTGAGCGGAGAGCCCAGCACCCGGAGCCGAACCGGCATGCCGGTGTCGAAGGCTCCACTCGGAACGAAGACCGAGCAGCATCCCAGGGGCCCGGAGAGCTCGAGGTAGCCGTCCTTGCGCACGATCTTCTCGAAGTCCAAGGGACGAGCCTCGAGTCGCCAGATCAACCGGTCCACTCAGGGACCTCCAAGTCGAACCGAGAGAGAGAGCCTCAATCGTCGGCGGCGTCGGTGTTCTCCCAGCCGTAGGCGTCGATGTCGCCCTGCAAGTACCAGGGCTCGTCCGTGCCGCCGTCCGTGCCCTTCGGCTCTGCCGGGGCCGGAGGCTTGGGGTCCACCTTGGGGGGCGTGCGCGGATCCGGGGGGCTCGAGGGCATGCCCGTGTCGCGGACCCGGTCCTTCACTGCGTTCTTCACTCTGCGGGCGAGGTCTCGGAGTCCCATGGCTACTGGCTGATCAGCTTGCGGATGTCGCCGTACTGCCGGACCTTGAACCAGGTCAGCTCGCCGCGCTTGAAGTAGTCGAAGGCCACCTTGAACATGCGCACGTAGTTCGCGGCCCAGGCCAGGTAGAAGACCGGCTCGACGTTCTGCTTCCAGTGCTCGCGGTTGTCGATGAGCCGGCGGATGAAGCTGCGCGGCACGAAGGACTTCGACGCGAGGCAGAAGATCGCCAGGTAGAACCTGTCTTCGTCGCTGCGAGGCCAGTCCATCGACACGCGGAACTGGTACCAGGCCTTGTTGTTGTTGCCCTCGACGAGGTTGGGATCCAACGTGCCGTCGGCCAGCCCCTGCTTGGTGAGGGCGGTGCCCGGGAAGTAGTTGAGGCTGTAGAAGAAGATGCTGTAGGGCAGCGGCAGCTCGAGCAGGAACTCGGCGGTCTCGAGCTTCATCTCCTCTGTCGCGTGGGGGTTGTCCACGATGATGTCGTAGACGATGTCCATCTGGAGATCCTTGTTGAACTCCGCGAAGTTCATGATCGCCTGGTTGCCCGGGGAGCGGTTGTGGAGCTCCTTGGACTCCTTGCTCGAGCCGCTCTCGATGCCCGTCTGGACGCGGATGAGCCCTGCGTCCTTGAGCTTGTAGAGCATGTCCTTGCGCAGCATCGGGGGGATGAGCAGGCACTCGAAGGGCACACCGATGCGACCGGGGTACTTCTCGAGGAACTCGTCCATCCAGTCCTGCCCGAAGGCGAAGCTGGTGTCGTCGTCGACCTTGATCCGGGCGATCTTCGGGAAGGTCCTCTGCATGTGCTCGAGCTCGCCGAGGATGTGCTCGACGGATCGCGCCCGGTAGAACTTGCGTCCCTTCTCGTCGTAGACGTCGCGCAGGATGCTGACGTAGCAGTAGCTGCAGTTGTAGGGACAGCCACGCGAGAAGTAGATGCGGTACTCGGCCCCGCGCTTCCAGGGCTCCTCGATGGAGACCTTGCCCTTCTCGATGTAGACCTTGTTCTCGTCGGCGGTGTCCGGGTAGGGCAGCCAGTCGAGGTCCTGGATGAGCGGGCGCGGCTTGTTCTCGTGCACCGTGCCGTCGGCGTCCCGCTTCCAGATGTTGGGGATGTCGTCGGTGGGTTCGCCGTCGGACATGGCGCGCACGAGGTCACAGATGGCGACCTCGCCTTCGCCCAGGCAGAGGTAGTCGACGTACTCGATGCACTGCTCGGGCACGCTGGTGGGGTGGATGCCTCCCCAGATCTGTGGGGTCGAGGGGAAGACCCGCTCCAGACGCCTGGTCAGCTCCTTGGCCATGGGCAACAGCGAGGACATGAAGCCGATCCCGATGAGGTCGGGCTTCTTGTCATGGAGCGTGTCCATGAGGATGGAGAACTCCTTCTCGGAGGGCATCTCCAGGCGGTTGTTCACCCAGTCCCGCAGGAAGATGATCGTGGTCTCCACCCCGATGCGCTGCAGCGCCGCGGAGATGTAGCGGATGCCTGCGTTCTCGACGCTGTAGATGGTGATCAGGGCCACGTGGAAGCGCCCATTGGCACCCTGGGGCGGGTTGTCCGCGGACAGGTGCGGTGCGTTCTCGTGTTCGGCCAACTTCCAGCTCCCAGGCAGAGAACCCCCAGCGGAGGCATCCAAGGGTATCTAAGACGGCGGAGCGCAGAACGTGCGCGATTCCGATCGCTTGCGACGCAGGCCAGGCGAACATGTCATGCCCACGTCAGGACGGACTGCTGCGCCGACGAGGCCACTCCAGGGCTCCCGCCAGGACCAGCCCCAGGAGGCTCACCCAGGCCCAGACAGCGCCCGAGTTCGACCAGGAGATCACGAGCTGTCCGGCCCTCGGCGCGGTGGCCTCGACGAGACCCGAGAGGCCAGCTTTCAGCTCGACGGGCTCCCCGTCCAGGGTGGCGCTCCACCAGGGATGCCAGCTCTTGCGCAGGCGGAAGGGACCCTCCGGTACCCGCGCCACGACCTCGGTGGGCCGGGTCGAGACCAGGCTGACCTCCCCGTCTCGACTGCCGAGGATCGGCTGGTCCTCGCCGACCACCCGCCAGGCGCGGAAGGGGCCGTGGCCGCCGAGGTCCTCGAAGTAGCCGCCTTCAGAGAGCTGCAACCCCGAGACAGAGATCAGCGAGCTCGCCCCGTAGGTGCGCAGGCTGCGGTGGAGCTGCTGCAGATCGAGCTGTTGGGCGACCTGGCCCAAGATGGCGCCGGCCTCGCTGGCGCTGGGACCGACCGTCGGGACCGAAGACACGGTGTACCAGCTGCCGAGGACCTCGCGCGTGGTGCCGAGCAGGGCCCCGGCGTGTCCTCGGGTCAGGTCCGTGGGGGCGCCGGGCTTGAAGAGGCTGTCTTCGTGGTAGACGCGACCATCTGGCGCCAGCTCCCAGGTCGCCTCCAGGTCGTCGAGCAGCCCCGGGCTCATCTGGAGCTCGCGGCCCCCAGCCCAGGCCGCGAGGATGGCCAGCCCGACCACGAGCAGACCCTGAGCCCGCAGGGGAAGGACCGAGAGCCCCACCCCCGCCGCCAGCGCCAGGGCCACGCGCACCCAGAGGTAGTGGCGCCAGGGGTTCGGGCCCAACAGCGAAAACTCGAAGAGCGGGTAGAGCACGGCCCCACCGACCACGAACACCGCGACGACCCCCCCGAGTTGCAGGGCCAGGACGCGGTCGTCCAGGCGCCGACGGAACAGGGCCATGGCGGCGCCGAGCCCGGCCACGACGAGGAAGGCCAGGCCGGGAGCGCCGCCCACCGGAGAGACCTCGCCGAGGAGCCGCCAGGGCAACACCTCGGCGGGGAAGAACATGACCAACAGCGTGTCCAGCGGGCCCATCTCCCAGAAGCCCGAAAACCCGCGCAGGGAGGGATCCAACAGCGGTCCCCACCACAGGGCCGAGAGCAGCAGCGCCAGCCCGAGGTGCAGCAGGCGCCTGGGTTCTCGCGCCGCCAGGACCAGGGTCACCAGCACCGCCGCGACCGCCGTGAAGGTGTGGAGCAGCATCACCGCCGCGAGCCACAGCCCGGAGCGCCAGCGGGCGCCGATGCCGTACATCAACAGCCCGCATGACAGGCGGAAAGGCCACATGCCCCCGGCGGCCCCTGCGATGCCGTAGAGGTCGAAGGCGCTGGTCGTCAGCAGCACCGCGGCGAGCCAGCCAGCGTCCTCGCCGACGAGGCGCCTCCCCAACCTGTAGGCCCCGAAGGCGAAGACCAGGTTGGAGAGAAAGACGCAGGCCACGTACAGGGGCACCAGCGGGAGGCCCGCCCGGACCGCACCCGCCAGCGGCCACCAGGCCAGCGGAGCGTTGAGCTGGCCGACGACCATGCCCGAGTTGGCCCGATCGGTCCACGACACCACAGCCGGCCAGGCGTCCGCCATCGCCGCGACCTCGACGAGATGCGGCGCGTTGTCGACGTAGACCGCCACCGAAGGCTGCAGGCAAGGCAGGAGGCTGACGAAGGCCGCGGTCGCGAGGAGGATGCGCTTCACCCCCGGAGCCTACTCCGCGGTCTCAACCGGTCAGCAGCCGGACCCCCGCCTTGGCCTTGCGCATGAAGTCGAGCGGGTTCCTGATCTGCGTGAGGTTGCGCACCACGAACTTGGGCCGCCAGTAGAAGCGCTTGTAGGCGGTGTCGAGCATCTCGCGGAGCTCGGCCCCGGTGAAGTGCTCCTCCCAGACCTGGGCCTTGAAGCCCTCGTCCGGGTTGGCCATGAAGGACTTCCAGGGCTCGATGTCCAGCACCCCGGACTCCATGCCCTGGTCGAAGATCCGCGTGCCCGGAAAGGGCGTGAGGATGTTGAACATCACGAAGTCGGGGTCGAGGTCGATCGCGTACTGGATTGTCTGCATCACGTCTTCGCGCCGGCGCTCGACGGGGGTGCCGATCATGAAGTAGGCGACGGTGTTGATGCCGACCTCGCGACACAGCGAGAAGGCGTTGTGGATCTCGGCGACCGTGACGTCCTTTCGCAGGACCAACAGCCCCTCCTCTGTGCCCTGCTCGACGCCGAACTGGATGCGCTGGCAGCCCGCTGCCTTCATCTTGGTGAGCAGCTCGCGGTTCATGCCCTTCACGCGGAAGCGCACCGTCCAGACGAAGTCGAGCCCCCGGCGGATGATCTCGTCGCAGAGCTCCGAGACCCGCTTGTTCGTGATGTTGAAGGTGTCGTCGACGAAGTAGACCTCTGAGATGCCCTTCGCCAGCGCGCTCTCGAGCTCGTCGCAGACCCGCCCGGGGGTCATCACGCGGTAGCGATGCCTCGGGGTGTTGCAGAAGGTGCAGCGGTAGGGGCATCCGCGAGAGGTGATCAGCGTCGTGAACACGCCGCCCTGACCCATGACGTCGTAGTACTTCTCGAACTCGATGAGCTCGAGGTCGAGGACCGGGTAGTCGTCCAGGTCGTTCGAGAAGTAGGTGTCCGACTCCGGCACCTCGTCCTCTGGATGGGCGACCACGCCGGGGATGCCCTTCGCGATCCCGCCGCTGGCCCAGCAGTCGAGCAACAGCTCCAGCGGTCGCTGTCCCTCTCCCTTGACGACCGCGTCCACGCCGGCGAGGCCGACCGACTCCATCGGGAAGTCGTTGATGTGTGGACCGCCGAGCACGACGTGCTTCACGCTGGAGACCCTGCGGGCGACCTCGACCGTGCGATGACAGTCGACGAGACCGACCGTGTAGACCGTGACCCCGACGACGTCGGGCTTCCACTCGGCCATGCGCGCCTGCACCTCTTCGTAGTCGAGGTTCTCCAGCTGGGCGTCGAGGATGCAGACCTCGTGAGCAGTGTTGTGGGCGATGTGCGTCGCCAGGGACAACAGCGCCAGGGGCGGGTAGCTCTGGTTCTCGGCCGAGACCGCGTCCGGGACCTCGCTCTCGACTGTGTGCTTGGCGGGCGCGCGCACGAGCATGAGCCGCATGGGGGCAGCCTCCAGGGGCCTAGGCGATTGGTGGCGGGATCCTTGCGAGCCCGGGGCACGCCGTCAACTCACCCGCTTGCTCCTCGCGCGCAATCAGCCTATTGGTCTTACCAATGCTGACACCCACCGTGATCGAGAGCTTCCTGGCCATGGGCGGCCGCGAGCTCCGCGAGGCGCTCGATGGGGGCCACGCCATCGACCCGTGTGAGCTGGACGACAGCCGCTATCGGGGCATCTCCCTGGGCCTGCCCGCGCTCTTCGACCGCCTGTTCTGGAAGACCTTCGAGAAGACCTTCCATCGCGACGGAGCCGAGCTGCGTGGCTGGAACGTGCGCCTGGAGCAGACAGGGCTCCGTGGCGAGGTCCGGCCGATCATGAAGCGCGAGCTCCCCCTGACCTTCGGCCACTACAGGGTGCGCGAGGGACAGGGCCGCCTGGAGCTCGTCTACGGCGCGATGGTCGATCCGCTGGTGGCCTTGGAGGAGCGAGGGCTCACCTGGCTCCTCGGCCGATCGGACCTCTTCGGTGTGCCCACCCCGAGCTACTTCCTCCTGCAGCGGATCGGGCCCCTGACCTACGTGCCCTGACGAGCGGAGAGCCAGGCCTCGGACAGCTCGAAGAGGCCTATCTCCTCTACCGGTCCCCGCAGGCGCAGGCTGAGGTCCTCGCCGACGATGACGTCGAGGACGCCTCCGGGCATGTGGACGGCGACGAAGCCAGGCTCGCAGCGCCCGGTCCGCACGGCGGCAGCCGCCACCGCACAGCTGGAGGAGCCGCTGGCAGAGGTCGCCCCAGCGCCTCGCTCCCAGATCCGGATCTCGACCTTTCGGGGACCGCGGACCCTCGCGAACTGGACGTTGGTGCGGTTCGGAAACAGCGGGTGGGCCTCCAAGAGCGGCCCCCAGCGTCGCCAGCGGGTGGCGTCGAGCAGCGCCTCTTCGCGGAAGATGACGCAGTGTGGGTTTCCGATCCCGACCCCCGTGAAGACGAAGTTCTCTCCGGCGCTGGCCAGGGGCTGCTCGATGGCCTCGTCGACCTCCAGGAGGCAGGGGATGTCCGCCGGCCGAAACGAGGCGGTGCCCATGTCCGCCGTGACATCGTCGCCGCTGACGTGGCATGGCACGAGACCGCCGAGGGTCGACAGCGTGAAGGCGGGCGGGGCGCCGTGGTGGACGTGCAGGTAGCGGGCGAAGATGCGGATGCCGTTTCCGGACTTCTCGGCCTCGCTGCCGTCGGGGTTGAAGATGCGGAGCCCGTAGTCGCCTCCTCCGCGCTCGGCTTGCACCACCAGCCCGTCGGAGCCGACACCGGTGTGGCGGTCGCACAGGGCACGGACGAACTCGCGCGAGGGGGCCTCGACCGGGCCCTCGGACCAGAGGACCAGGTAGTCGTTGCCTAGCCCGTGCGCGCGGAGCAGCTTCACGCGGGGAGTCTACCTACTCCTGGTAGATCAGCCCCTCGGCGTTGCCCTCGCCGGTGATCTCACCCAGCGTGGGGCTGCTGTCCCCCTCGATGTAGAGACCCCAGGTCTCCGAGTTGGTGATCTCGACGTTGTCGAGCGAGCCTCCGGCGTCCTTGAAGTGCAGGGCTCCGTCCAGGGCGCCAGCGCCTCCGTTCTCGACGACCACGTGCTCGAGGATGACCTGCTCGTCCTCGACGTTGCCGTAGAAGATGACGCCGTCCCAGGCGCCCGCGGCGTTCGACTCCTGGGAGGTGAAGGTGATCGGCGCGGCCTCCGTGCCCTGGGCGACGAGGCCGGCGGCGCCGTTCTTGCCGAAGGACAGCGTCTTGCCGTTGTGGAAGCGGATCGGGCTGTCCACTGTGCCCTCGGCCAGCAGGCTGGCCTCGTAGTCGTCGGCCCCGATGACGAAGCCGGCGCCCTCCTCCACACGGACCACGGCGCCAGGCTCGATCGTGAGGGAGCCGCAGTGCACGAAGAGGTCGCCGGTGCTGCTGTCGCCCGAGTCGGGGACCGACTCCACGAAGCCGGAGTCCGGGGTGCCCTAGAAGATCGAGCAGCCGATACAGAGCGCAGCGAACAACAACAGCGTGGCGCGGAGTCTCATCTGCTCAGCCTACCTCCACCAGCTTCCGCACGAGCGCCGTGGTCGGGTGGTGCCCCTCGAGAAAGGCCAGGCGCACGCGGCCGCGGGTCTTCGAGATGCGCACCGAGCTGATGTCGTTGTGATCGCGACCGTCGCTGACCGCACGGACCGGCCGCAGGTCCGGGTAGCGGACGCCCACCTCGATGACGGCGTCGTCCGGCAGCACGATGCTGGGCAGGCGAGGCTTGTGCGGGGCGATGGGGGTGAGCTGGATGCATCGCAGGCCGAAGTGGCACGCGGCGCCGCCCGCGGCCAGCGCGTAGGCGGTCGAGCCCAGGGCCGTGGAGACGATGACGCCGTCACAGACCATGCGCTTGACGAGGAGCTTGCCGTCGACGCTGAGCTCGAGGTGGGCCGTCTGGCCTGTCATGCGCTCGAGGTAGATGTCGTTCAGCGCCCGGTCGAAGACCTTCTTCCCCTCGACCGTGTGTCCCTCGAGCTTGAGCCGGGAGACCTCGCGGGTCATCCACCGGCGCTGGCCGAGCACCTCGAGCAGCACCTCGAGCTCCGGGGGGTCGTTGAGCAGGAAGCCGATCCGCCCGCAGTTCAAGCCGAGGTAGGTCTTGCCTACACCGAGGGCGTGGATGACCGCGAGCATGTGGCCGTCGCCGCCCAGGACGAGGACGAGGTCCTCTGGTAGCGGCGGCAAGCGCCCGTCGAGGCTCTTCAAGAGCTCCTGCGCGCGGAGGTTGCGGGGATCGGCCCGAATCACGAATCGAGCCTACCGCTCTCTGTCGCGAGGTGGATCAGCGGGGGCGTCGCCAGCGATCTTCCACACGGTCATCCAGCCGGTGGGCACGAAGAGGAATGCCGCGATGGTGACCGTGGTGAGGCCGACCAGGACGAGCATGCCGAGGCTCTGGATGCCGCGGTTGGTAGCCAGGGCGAGCGAGGCGAAGGACAGGACGGTGGTGGCCGCGGACAGGCCAGAGGCCCATCCGGTCGTCGACAGGGCCTTCAGCACGCGACCGGGGCCCTCCTCCTCGAGGCGATGCAAGAGGTGGATGACCACGTCCACGCCGATGCCGAGGAGGATGGGAATGCCCACGATGTTCACTATGGACAGCTTCACGCGCGCGAGGCCCACGGCGGCGCCGGCCCAGACCATCCCGGCGAGGAGCAGCGCCATGGCACCGAAGGCACGCGAGGGCTTGCGGAGATCCAGGAGGGTGCCGATCATCACCAGCACCAGCGCTCCGATGCCCACGATGGGCGCGTCTCGCTTGATGACGGAGGCCAGGGCGCCGAGCCCGAGGAACTCGCCCGCCAGGGACACATTCGGCATCAGGGCTTCGAGCTCGGCCTTCATCTGCTCGACGAAGCGGAGGTCGTAGACGTTGCCCCCGGGGAAGAGCAGCAGGCGGTGCTCGCCAGAGGAGGCGCCGGTGACGTGCTGCAGGCCTCGCGGGAGGTCGGCGGTGGTCACGGGTTGCAGCGGCACGGTCTGGAGCACCCCGAGGTTGTTCCGGATCGACTCGGGCAACAGCTCGTAGTTCTCGTGCCCGCTGAACTCCTTGATCTCAGCGACGACGCCGAGCTTGACGTCCTGATCGCTGGGGATGACCGAGTGGAGGGAGACGCGGCGGTCGACGGTCAACAGGGAGCCGTCATCGATGGACTCGCCGATCGCGACGTGGGCCTGCAGGAGGCTGTCGGCGTCGGGGTAGCTGGCGACGGTGGGGGCCAGCGACAGGCGGGTCAGCTCACGCTCCAGCTCGGTGAGCTCGGCATAGGAGCTGCCGTCTCGGCGCAGCTCGGACAGGTCGTACTCGAACTGGATCCGACCGAGCAGGAACACCGCGACCACCGTCACGAGGCTCAAGAGCAGGAAGGCGACCGGCGCCAGGCGATAGGTCGGTGGCCGCTTCGTGCGCAGCTGCAGCTCGCGGCGGTGCCAGGGCCGGAAGTCCTTTTCCCGCCACTTCACGAGGATCGGCATCAAGACGAGCACGGACACCAGACAGGCCATGACGCCGAAGGCCAACAAGAGCCCCATCTGGGAGAAGCCCTGGAAGTCGGCGAACAAGAGCGCGCAGAAGCCACCCGCAGAGGTCACCGCTGCCGCCGTGCAGGGGGGGCCGGCCGCGTCCCAAGCCCGGATCAGCGCCGCCTCCAGGTCCGGAGCCGACATCCGCTCCTCGCGGTAGCGCGTATAGAGGTGGATCGCGAAGTCGATGCCCATGCCAACGAGGACGGCGCCGAAGACCGCCGTGAAGGTGTTGAGGACCCCGAGGGTCAGGCCAGCGAAGCCGAAGGACCAGGCGGTGCCCACGAGCAGCGGGAGGAACAGCAGGAAGAGCGCGCGCACGTCGCGCAGGGCGAAGGCCAGCAGCGTCAGCACGAGCAGGAAGGCGGCCGCGGCGGTCCACCGCATGTCCGCTCGGATGCCTTCGTAGTCCTCGACGTTCGAGCGGTAGGCGCCGCCGACCCACTCGACGACGACGCCGCGAGCCTCTGGGTCCATGGCCTCGATGGTCCCGTAGATCTCCGCCATCAGCGCGCGCGCGAAGGGGAGGTCTCGAGCCGCACCGGCCGGCCGGATGATGAGCCGCTCGATGTCCGCTGGTCCATCGTCCCCCGCCGCGCCAGCGGACATCACTCCACGGCGGGCGTCCGCCTGGCTCAGCTGCTCGGTGAGGGGGCCGAGGTCCAACAGCCGGCCCGCGATGAAGGGGTTCTGGATGGCCGGGCCGAGCGCGAGGGCGCCCTTGAGGCGGTCGCGGATCTCCTCGAGGGCCCCGATCTCCATGTTGATGACGCCGAGGCGCCAGGCCAGCTCGTCGTCCACGTCGTAGAGCGCGTAGTCGACGAGCTCGCTCCCGGAGAGCGTCTGCGCCAGCTCGGCCATGAAGGGACCGGTGTCCTCTGGCTCCCCGGTGACGGCCACGCTCACCAGGTTGACGCCGCCCTCCTTCTCCTCGAGCTCTTGCAGCGCCGCGATCGCTGGCTCGTCGTCCGGCATCAGCGACAGCAGGTTCGAGTCGACCTCGAGCGTGCTGGCGACGCCGAGGCTCGCGATGGTGAGCAGCGCCACGACGATCGCCACGGCTCGGTTGTGCCGCAGCACGAAGGCCGCGAGGTGGCCGAAGACGGTCCGGGGGCTGCCACTCACGGGGCGCACCCTAACGCTTCACCGCCGAGATTCCGATCCCTGGAACGAAGGGGGGTGGATAGGCCTGGGATCCGCATCAGGGGGGTGCATTCCTATTCACTGTATAGAATCGTATCCCCTGGTATTCCGGCTCAAGTAGCTGAAATTCCGTTGTGAACGATCTGGCACAGGCCTTGCTTTGTCCTCCGGCGAGACCCCGGTTCGGAGAGACCATGCCCGCAGCCACCGCGCTTTCGACCCCGACTTCCTCGACAAACCGCGAAGAGCTCATCCTCGCGCACTACCCGCTGGTTCGGACCATCGCTTCCCGCATGATCCGTCGCTTCCCCGCCAGCGTGGACCTCGACGAGCTGGTCAACGTCGGCGCGCTCGGTCTCATCGACGCGGTCGATCGCTTCGACCCCAGCCGCAACGTGCCCTTCAAGGCCTACGCCGAGATTCGCATCCGCGGCGCCATCGTCGACGCCCTCCGCGAGGCCGACTGGGTCCCGCGCAGCGTCCGCCGCAAGGTCAACCGCATCGAGGCCGCGCGCGGCAAGCTCCTTCGGGCGCTGGACCGGGCCCCGACGCGTGAGGAGATGGCGAAGGAACTCGAGCTGAGCATGAAGGCCTACGAGAACCTCACCGGTGACGCCCGCATCCGCAAGCTGGTCAGCCTCGACGCCCCGATCGACGACGAGAACCACACCCCGCTGGTCGACCGGGTCGAGAGCAACGACGAGGACTTCCTCAGCACCTGGAGCAAGGACGAGCTCAAGGCCCAGGTCATCCAGGCGGTGCACAACCTCCCCAAGAAGGAGCGCACAGCCGTCGCGCTCTACTACCTCCACGAGTTGACCCTCAAGGAGATCGGCCAGGTCCTCGGTGTCACCGAGTCCCGCGCCTGCCAGCTTCGCAGCGCCGGGATCAAAAGACTCAAGTTCCGCCTGGCCCGGACCGTTCATTAGGAAACAGCGGTCGAGGATGGTCCCTCGGAGGCTGTGTCGAGGGTCTCCTGATGAACCGCAACCTCCGTCTCATCGAACCGAGCGCCTCCCAGCGCCCGGCCGTTCCTGCTTCTGACGATCGCAGCGCCTACGTCGACGACCTGCGCGAGCGCTACCTCGCCGGAACCCTCGACGAGGTCCTGATCCCGGAAAAGGACGTGCCCGATCGACTGCTGCAGGAGCTCTTCCCTGCGATCTTCGGCGCCCCCGAGGATCTCAACTAGCCAGCCTGGTCCGCCGCGTAGGCGCAGCGGAAGCCCGTCGTCATCATCGCGTCCTCCGGAACACGAGGTTCCCGGTGGGTGCAGGTGCAGTAGCTGGGCAGGTTCGCGAAGCTCCCCCCGCGCACGACGCGCCAAGGGGTCTGTTGCTCGAAGCTCGGATCCCGGTGGTAGCTGGACGCGGTCCACTCCCACACGTTGCCAGCTGTGTGCAAGAGCCCCGCCGGGCTCGCGAGCGTCGGGTCCTGCTCTGAGACCGGTGCCGTCGCGATGCTGGCGACGTGGCCGTACTTGTCGCCGGCGTACCAGACGGCGGCGGCCTCCACCGAGTCACCCCAGGCGTAGCGAGAGCCGTGCGCGCAGGCGGCATGCTCCCACTCGGCCTCGGTGGGGAGCCGACCGCTTCCGGCCGCACAGAAGGCCTCGGCCTCCCAGAAGGTGACGGCAACCACGGGGTGCTCGCCGCTCCGGTCGCCAGCTCGGAGCTCGGGCCCAGCCCCCTGCGGATGGGCCTGGGCCCATTCCCAGCCCGCGTCGCTCCAGTGAGCCCGCGTCGCGTAGCCCTCTTCGACCCAGGCCTCGAAGGCGGCGATGCTGACCTCCGTCTGGTCGATCCGGTAGGCCTCGAGCTCGACCTCTCGGGTGGGGCTGTCGGGTGCGCGACCGTCGCCGAGGGTGGCCGTGCCCGCTGCGATCAGGAGAACCACGAGTCCATGGTCTCGACGACGCCATCTGCGAAGACATGGAAGCCCTCGGCGTCCGGGTGACCCTCGTCGAAGAACAGCGGCTCCTTCACGGAGTCGTCTTCGTCGAAGAGCGCGTAGATGGACGCTGGCAGGTCCGGCCCCTGGTGGCGGGCCTCGAGCAGGACCTCTCCGGTGTCGCGCCGGAAGACGACGAAGCTGTCGCCCTCGACCCTCAGATCGACGCCGGTCTCGGTCTGGGCGGCCCAGAGCCTGTCCGTCAGCTCGACCACCGGGGTTCGACCCATGCTCTCTTGCAGACGCCGGTGCTCGACGCGGTAGCTCTCGCGCCCGCGTGCATCGAAGCGGGAGATGGGGGGGAGCGCCAGCATCGCCTTCGCCGGGGCGATGTAGAGCAGCGCGTCTCTGACGAGCTTGGCGTACTGCTCGGGGCGCTGGCCCTCGACGCGCTCTGCGATGACCACCCCGTGCAGACCGAGCCGCGGGCCCGCGCTGCGGATCCAGGCACACATCGCCTCGACGCGCTGAGCAGGAACGCCGACGTTGAGCACCTCTGCGTTCACGCCGCGATCGCGCAGGCGCTGCTCCACCAGGGCAGGCCAGGCCTCGTGGTCCTCGACCCCCCAACCGAAGGTCACCGAGTCGCCCAGGCAGGCGATGCGGAAGACACCCTCTGCCGGCGCGTCCGTGCACTCGCGCAGCCCCCGCATGCGCCAGTCGTTGCTGTTGACCGAGAAGCGCCGGAGCCGCTTGATCTTCGCCCTCAGCGCGGCGTCCATCGCCTCGGCCTTGGAGTGGGGGCGGTCGGGCACGAACATCTGGGCGTCGCGCAGCCCGGGCAGGAGCCAGTGCCCCTCGCCGACGAGATCCCAGCGGCCAGAGATCATGTCCGACTTCGTGCTGCCCTTGTTGCGGCTGAAGTGGATGGCCCCTCCGAGCCCGAGCGCGACCAGGGCGACGGCGGCCGCGCCCCCTTTCAGAGCCGTGCGACGGTTCATTCGGGCTCGTCCAGGTCGTCGAACCTGGGCATAGGCTTCGGACCGCCACCGAGCCGAACCGCGAAGCCGGCTTCGGCCCCGGCGCTGAAGATCGGAGCGGCCGCGGGGTCCTGGTAGGTCTGGAGGGCGCCCGGGGTCTTCGCTTCGCCGCTCCAGGTCCTCTGCGGTTGGCCGGCGATGACAGCCGACAGCGGCACGACCAGGTACAGATCGAGCGTGTCGGACAAGCTGACCTCGGCCCCGGGGAGCACCTGTATGAGCAGGAGGTGGTTTCCCGCGAAGCTCGGCAGGGTCGTGGCAGAAGCCGGAATCTGGTTCCTCTCGTTGCCCTCGCCGATGACGTACAGCGCCCCGATGCCGAGCTGGGGACGCAGCGTGTGCGTCGGCAGGGGAGCTCCGATCACCCGAGCGCCGACGAGGAAGTTGGGAGCGCCGAAGTCGACGCCGTCGCGCACGATGGGCTCATCTCCGACGATCTCCTGCTGGATGTGCATGTAGTAGCGGCCGGAGACGGCGCCCAGGCCGAGGTCCACCTCGAGCAGCGGGTGCACGCCGAAGCCCACCCAGGCCGTACCGCCGGATCCGGAGCTGGCCGACCGGGCCTGCCAGGCCTTGGCCTCCATGACCTCGCCGGTGGTGCTGTCCTGGGCGTACCAGCCCTCGTAGGTCGACGACCACGGTCCGAGGGAGACCAGGCCGCCCATGCGCACGACGACCTGGTGCCGGCGGCCCGCCGCGAGATCCCGCCACTGGAGCACGGTCAGGCCCGAGTTCTTGTACTTGATGTACTCGCCCGGGGTCATGCCGAGCATCTCCCAGGCTGGCCGGGCGTCCGTGCGACTTTCCAGCTCGAGGTCCCCGAGGGTGTACTCGGGGCGATCGATGGCACCACCACCACGAGAGGTCAGCGTGGTGACGTCGCCGATCTCGGCGGCGAGGGCAGCCAGCTGGCGAGAGGCCAGCTCGGCGTCGGCGCGGGCCTGGGCCTCCAGCTCCGGGTCGTCGAACTCACGAATGTCGTCGTGACGCCCCTCGCGCCCTTCGATCACGGCGACGAGGATCTGGGCGACGCCCTCTGCGAAGGCCTGGTCGTCCCCGAGCCCGAGCTCCGCGTCGAAGGCCAGGGCCTCGCGGGAGTTCCAGACGTCGATGATGGTGACGTGGACGACACTGCCGCTGGTCGTGGTCGCGACGGTGCCGGCGATGGCGTAGCGCGCCTCGACCCGGTCGCCGACGACGAAGGCGCAGCCGAGGTACTCGCCGGGAGGGCAGGACAGGAGGTAGACCCGGGCGCTGTACTCGCCGAAGTCGGGGGCGGCGCTCGCGGGGATGCTGACGAGATCCGGGTGGTCCCCCAGCTGGGAAGAGAGGAAGCCCGACAGCAGCACCGCCAGGCTCTCGGCTTCCTTGCTGGAGGCCTGGAACTCGGAGACGAAGACGCGGGTCGGCTCGCGCAGATCTTCCGCGAGCGCCGGGTTCATCAGGCAGAGGAGCAGTCCGAGCATGCCCGGCAGCGTATCAGCGGACGATCCGCCGGCGGGGAGCCCGCTTGGCGGGGGCCAGCTCGGCGTCCGGCGGATCGAGCACGGCCATGAGCTCCACGTGCGCGGTCTGGGGGAACATGTCGTAGGGCTGGAGGGTGGACACGGTCCACCCCCTCTCCATGAAGTCGGCGAGGTCCGCGGCGAGGCTGCGCGGGGAACAGCTGACGTAGACGACCCGGCGCGGGTGGAGCGAGAGGATGCCCTCGGCGACCTCTGCTTCGAGACCACGGCGCGCCGGATCGACGACGACGACCGGCCGCCGATCTTCGAGGCGCTTTCTCAGATCGGGCAGCACGTCAGCGACGAGCCCTCGGACGAACTCCGCGGGCACGCGCCCGTTGCGGGCTGCCTCGCGAGCCCGACGGACGGCGCTGGCGTTGGCCTCGACCCCCAGGGCCCAGCCGGTCTCCGGGGCGAGGGCGAGGGCGAAGCCGCCGACCCCACTGTAGAGGTCGACCACGGGGATCCCGTCTGCGTCCCCACCGAAGGAGGCGGCCTCGATGACGTCCCGGTAGAGGACCTCGGCGACGCTCGGGTTGGTCTGGAAGAAGTCCGCTGGACCCACGTGGTAGTCGACGCCGACGAGGGACTCGAGGAGGAAACCCTCGCCGAGCAGACACCGGGTCGGGATCTCGCCCTCCTCGTCGCGCTCGAAGATGGCGTTGTCCTGGCGCTCGTTGATGTGCAGGTGCACGCCGATGACGTTGTCGACGGCATGGGCGATGGCCTCTGCGTAGGTCGACAGCACCCGGGCTTCGTACCGGGCGACGATCGTCACCAGGAGCTCGCCGGTCTTGCGCGAACGGCGGGCTTGCACGTAGCGGAGCAGCCCTCGCTCTCCGTCGAAGGGCCACACGTCCAGGTCGATCATGTGGTGGGCGGCGGACTTGGTCAGGCGGCGCAGGTCCGGGTGCACGACGTGGCACTCGGGGATGGGCACGACGCGGCGCGTGAAGCGGCCCGGGGCACCGAGCTGGGGATTCCCGCGATCCGAGCGTCCGGCGAGGAGCTTCAGGACGTGGCGGAAGCCGAGCTCGCCGTCTGGGCTGCGCTTGATCGGGGACACCTCGACGTCACCGATTCCAGCGCGCTCCAGCGCCGCCGCGACGAGCCAGACCCGGGCGTCCTGCTGCGCCTCTGGGACAACGTGCATCAGCGGACACCCGCCGCAGGGGTGGAAGCGGTCGCAGACCGGCTCCACTCGACGCGGATCCGGGACGCGAGACTCGCACCAGTGCGTGTAGACCTGCTGGCTGCCGCGAGCGCGGACCTGGACCCGACACTGGTCCCCGGGGATTCCCTGCCAGACCAGGAGCGGCTTGCGCTGTCCCGGACACACGGCTTCGCCGCGCGGGCTCCAGAAGCTCGGCGTCACGACGAGGCTGTCCTCTCGGCGCCGGTGGGGCGGGTGCCGACCGGATCGAGGCGGTTTGCGATCTCGCGCCATGGCCGCGTCTATCTGACACCTCCAAGGATCGCTCGCAGAAAAAGTCTTGACGAGTCGACACTTACGTGGTCCTCTTCGATCTCCTCCCGGGCCGGCATCCCCCTCCCTCCTAGCCAGCCCACCCCCGCCCCAGATGCCAGCACCCGATCCGATCCCCTTCGACGAGGACCCCCGCGGCCACGGTGCCGGAGGTGCTCGCAGAATCGCAGAAGTCCTCGAAGATCGCGGGGTCGATGCGACCGCCGACCTCTTCGACGAAGCTGTGGAGCTCGCCCGCGGTGGCCAGCTCAACAAGGCCCGGGACCGCCTGCGCATGCTGCTGTGTCTCGACCCCCACGACGGCCAGGCGCACCTGCTCCTCGCCAAGGTGTTCGTAGCCCAGAAGCGCTGGCAGGACGCCATCGCCCAGCTGGACGCGACCAGCGCTTGCGGCGTGCGCCTGCCTCCTGGCCTGCGCGAGTCCGTCGCGGCTTCCAGGGACGCGAGCTCCCGGTCGTCCCGCGACGACAAGGTCATGGCCGCTACCCGCGGCGAGCTCCACACCCTGCGCGACGAGGCCCGCCGACTCCGGGCGGAGAACACCCGCCTCGAGCGCAGCGTTCGCGAGCTGACCGACAAGGCGCGCCTGTGGATGAGCGCGACCTCCGTGGTCGGTGTCGTCTGCATCCTGGCGCTGCTCGGCAGCGTGCTCGTGGGGGACGACCCGGCCGAGGTCTCCACCGCAGAAGAGCCGCCCGTCGAGGTGATCGCACCGGTCGTAGAGGTAGCCCCCGAGCCAGCAGAGGCCCCGGTCGCCGTCGAGCCCGCAGTTCCCCGCATCTACGTCGTGTCCAAGGGAGACAACCTCAGCGTCGTGTCGCAGAAGGTCTACGGAACCAGCAACCGCTGGGAGCAGATCCGCGACGCCAACGAGGACCTCCTCCACGGCTCCAACGCACTTCAGGTCGGAATGGAGCTGTTCATCCCAGACTGATCTTCCCACTTCGAATTGGAGGCGCGGGGTGACGGCCGCCCCCCTCCCCGCAGCGATGTCCCTGTGCCTGGGCCCGCAGCGGAGACCCCACCCGGGGGTCGGCTCTCGAGAGGGAGTCGGCCCCCGAAATACTCTGGGCGACGTCAGTACTCGCCGTCCTTCCTCATCTTCTTGAGCTTCTCGAGGCGCCTCTTGGCGGGCTTGTAGCCGTCGGTCTTCACGGCCTTCTTGAACCACGCCTCCGCGGTCGCGTAGTCCTTTCGGCGGAAGTAGAGCTCGCCCTTGCGGTGATAGGCCTGGGCCTCGTAGTAGGGCAGCAAGTCGAAGCTGAGGTAGAGGTCGATCTCCTCCTCGGCCGCCGAGTAGTCCTTCAGCTTCTGGTTCACCGTCGCCAGGTAGTAGTGGACCCGCTCGTTCTCGGGGGCATCGGCCACCACCTCGTCGAGGATCTTCTTGGAGTCCTTGTACCGCTTCTGGAAGAGGTAGACCCGGGACAGCACGAGGTTGTTGACCACGTTGTCCGGGTAGGCTCGGTGGTTCTTCAAGGTCGAGGACAGCGCCTTGTCCATCTTGCGCTCCTCGATCCAGGTGAAGGCCAGCGCCAGGGTCGCGCCTGGCCCGAGGAAGACGGCCTCCTTCTCCGCCTGCACCATGTCGGCGATGCCGTCGGCGCGCTCGTCGCCGAAGTCCGGGAGCGCCTTGTAGGACATGGTGACCACCGACCGCCAGTACTTGTAGAGGCCATCGCCGAGCAGCACGTCCTTGAAGTCCGGTGCCACCTGGCGCACGACGTCGACGTGCTCGACCGCCTCGAGGCCTCGCCAGATGGCGGGGAGGTAGTCCTCCTTGCGCATGAGGTGGATCGCCTCCACCCCCAGCATCGCCGCCGCGAGGAAGTGGTCCCAGCCTTCACGGCCCGGCTCGTCGATCGCCAGCTCGAGCTCGGCCATGGCTGCGTCGTTGGACTTCTTGTAGGACTTCTCCCAGGCGAAGTCGAAGTTCTCCATCATCAGCGCCTGGTAGACCAACACGTGCCCGGCGTGCTCGATGCCGCGGTCTGGCCAGTCCTTGCCCATCTGCTTCCAGTGCTTCTTCGCGGTCCCGTACTGCCGCTCGAAGATGAGCTCGCAGCCTCGCTGAACCTGCCCGACGAAGTCCTCTTCGAGCGACAGGGCTCGCGCCCCGTAGACCACTCGGGCGTTCCACTCGCCCTCGGCCTCCACCAGGTCGACCTCAGAGGCACGCTCCTCGACCTCTCCGAGCTCCGGGCGCTCGGCGTCGCCGGTGATCGTCTCGCTCGCTTCGACCGCTGGCTCGTCGTCGGCGAGGGCCAGGGTGGCAAACAGCAGGATCACGTCGACCTCCGGGACAGAGCCGCGTCGATGAGCTCGGCTCCGAGATCACGGCCCTGCAGAGCCTGCACCTCTCGCAAGCCAGTAGGGCTGGTCACGTTGATCTCGGTCAGGTGTTCGCCGATCACATCGATCCCTACGAAGACGAGGCCCTCGGCCTTCAGGCGGGGCGCCAGCGCCTCGCAGATCTCCCGGTCCCGTGCTGGCAGCTCGTAGCTGATGACACTCGCTCCGACGTGCATGTTCCCACGGTGATCGTCCTTGCCCGGGATGCGCGCGAACCACCCGCGGAGCTCGCCCTCGACGAGCAAGATGCGCTTGTCCCCCCCTGTCTCGATCGCGGGCAGGTAGCGCTGGGCGATGCAGTAGCTCCCGCCCTCGTCCGTCAACAGCTCCACGAGCGCGCCCAGGTTCCGGTCACCCTCCTGGGTGATCACGATGCCGCGACCGCCGTTGCCGTCCCAGGGCTTCAGCACGACCCGGTCATGCTCGGCGGCGAAGGCCCTCACGTCCGCCAGGCGGTTGGTGACCAAGGTCGGCGGGCACAGCTCCGGCCACTGGAGCGCGTAGAGCTTCTCCTGGGCGAGCTTGATGGTGCGCGGGTCGTTCAGGACGAGGCAGTCCGCGAGGTCGAGCAGGTAGGTCGCGAAGACGTAGTCCATGTCGAAGGGCGGGTCCTTGCGCATCCACACGCAGTCGTAGGCCGACAGCGGCTCCCCCCGAGCTTCCCCAGGGTGGAAGTACGGGGGCGCGTCGGTGACGTGCACCGGCGTCGTCACCGCCCACGGCTGGTTGTCCCGCACGCTGAGGGTGTCCACCGTGCACATCGCGATCGGAAAGCCGCGACGGACGCTCTCGAGCATCAGCACGTAGGTCGAGTCGCCGGCGATGTCGATCCGATCGAGCGGGTCCATCACGAAGAGCGTGCGCATGCTGGAGATCCTACTTTCCGATGCAGAAGCGGGAGAAGAGGGCCTCCAGCACCGCCTCGCGGCCGTCACGGCCAGTCAGCGCGTCGAGCCGCTCCAAGGCACCATACAATTCCTGGGCGGCGATGGCTTCCCCCGCATCAGAGGCCATCGCGGCCAGGCAGCGCTCGACTGCCTCGCTGACCTCCAACAAGCGATCCCGCTGACGCTGCGAAGCGATGACGACCCCGGCGCCACCGGGCTCCTCACCGAGGAGACAGTGCGCGATGGCCTCGCCGAGGGCGTCGACCCCCAGGCCCTCGGAAGCGACGGTGGAGAGCCCCTCGAGCACCGGCGCCCGATCCGCGTGGTTGTGAACGATGAGGCGGTGGCGCCCTTCGGACCAACGGAGCACCTCCGCGGCCGCCTCGGGCTCGTGAGCAGGAACGACGACGACGAAGAGATCAGCGTGCTCCACCAGGGCCCGGCCCAGCGCGATGCCCTCTGCCTCGAGACCCCTGGCCGGGCGCTGGCCGGCGGTGTCGAGCAGCGTGACCGCGACGCCGCAGAGGATGACGGGGCGCTCGATGACGTCCCGGGTGGTGCCCGGCGTCGGACTGACCAGCGCTCGCGTCGAGCCACCCAGGGCGTTGAACAGCGAGGACTTGCCCCCATTGACCGGCCCCACCAGGGCCACTGTCGCGCCCTCGACCAGGACGACTCCGGCGCGAAAGGTGGCGGCAGCGGCGCGCGCGCGATCCCCGATCGACGCGAGTCGAGCCCGAAGCACGGCGTCCTGCTCGTAGACGAGGTCCTCTGCCGGGTGGTCGATCCTGGCCTCGAGCTCGGCGAGGGCATCCACGAGACCCTGCCGGAGCGACTCGGACAAGGCCAGGATCTCTCCGAGCTGCCCCGCTCGCGCGACCTCTAGCCCCCGGGCCGAGCGGGCCTCGATGGCCTGGAGCACGGCCTCTGCGCGGGTGAGATCGAGCCGACCGTTCAAGAAGGCCCGCCGGGTGAACTCCCCCGGCTCGGCGATGCGCGCGCCCGCGGAGACCGCCGCGGCCAACAGGCGCTCCACCGACAGCGGGTTGCCGTGACAGCTCAGCTCGAGGCAGTCCTCGCCCGTGTAGCTGTGAGGCCCTGGCATCCACGTGAGCAGGCCCTCGTCGAAGACCCCGTCCGCGTCGAAGAGCTCGGCGAGCCGGGCCCGCCGAGGTGGGGGCCAGCCGCCGCCCGGGCGCACGAAGCGCCTGGCGAGGACATCGATGTCTTCGCCGCTGAGGCGCACGACGGCGATCGCCGCGCGCCCCCATGGGGTCGCGCAGGCGACGATTCTCACGAGCTCTCCAGCCCGTTCACGCGGACGCTTCGGTCCCCTCGGATGCCTCGACGCTTTCCTCGACGCTTTCCTCGACGCTTTCCTCGACGTCCGTGACCTCGTCGGTCGAGGTGTCGTCGTCGGTGAACTCGTTCAGGGGGTAGATCTCGATCTGCTTGTGGTTACCGTCGCCGATGCTCCGGGTCCCGACGCCATCGACCTCGGCGATGGTCACGTGCACGATCCGGCGGTCGAAGCTGTTGAGCTCCTTGCGGACGACCTCGGACTCGCCGGACTTCGCGACGCGCTTGGCGATCTTCTTGGCGAGGTCCTCGAGCCGACGCTGGTTGCGGGCGTCGTCCTGCTTGTCCCGACGGTCACCGCGGTCACCGCGATCCCGGCGCTCACCGCGATCCCGGCGCTCACCGCGATCCCGGCGGTCACCGCGATCCCGGCGCTCACCGCGGTCACCACGATCTCGGCGCTCACCGCGGTCACCGCGGTCCCGGCGCTCACCACGATCTCGGCGGCCGCCGCGCTCGTCACGGTCCTCTCGCTTGCGGGTGTCTGCGACGTCGATGCGGAACCTCGCGTCCGGGTGGTCCGCGCCGACGGACTGGGCGAGCAGATGCTCGACAGCCTGCAGGGTGCGGCCGCGTCGCCCGACGAGCCGGCCCGCCTTGTCGCAACGGATGCGAACGGCGACGGCGGCGTCGGCCAGGGCGACGTTGACCTGCCCGTCGATCTCGAGGTGCTTCAAGAGCTCGGTCATCCACTTGCTCGTGTCGCCGATGACCGCGACCTCGGAGGCGTCGCGCTGCCAGACGATGACCTTCACGGTGTCGCGTGGAACGACGGAACCGTTCTCGTTGCGGAACCAGCTCTTGTCGACCTCGTAGCGGAGGCCCCCGGCGTCGACGCCGAGCTCGGTGGCAGCTGCGGCCAGGGCCGTCTTGATGTCCTCGCCCTCGGCGGAGATGGTGGTTGCGCCCTCGGGCGCGGCTTCGTTCAAACTCATGTTCTGTCCTTGGTCCTACTTGGCTGCAAGCGCCTTTTTCGGCCCCGTGTGGTTGTTGTCGGTGTTGGCGAGCTTTCGGCGGATCAGCCACATCTGGAGGATGGACAGGCTGGTGTTGACCGTCGCGTACAACGCGAGGCCCGCCGGAAAGATGAAATAGATGGCCACGAACATGAAGGGCATCAGCCGCATCATCTTCTGCTGCATCGGATCCATGCTGGGGCTCATCGGGGTGAGCTTCTGCTGGAGGAGCATCATGACGCCGACGATCAGCGGAAGGACCGCGTAGGGGTCCATCACCGAGAGGTCCTTCAGGTAGAAGAACTCGGCGTGGTAGAGGTCGGCGCTGTAGAGCAGGGCGGAGTACAGGGCGATCCAGACGGGCATCTGGAGCAGCATGGGGAGGCAGCCGGACATCGGGTTGACCCCGTTGTCCTTGAAGAGCTTCATCTGCTCCTGGCCCATTCGCTGGGCGTCGTCGCCGTACTTCTTCTTGAGCTCCTCGATCTGCGGCTGCAGGGCCTTCATCTTCTGGCCGGACTCGAAGGACTTCCGGGTCAGGGGCCAGAAGGCGGCCTTCATCAGCAGGGTCAGCACGATGATCGAGAAGCCCCAGCTGCCCAGGACCCCGTAGACGAGGTGCAGCAGCCAGAGCAGGATCTTGGCGAAGAAGCCGAAGAAGCCGAAGTCGACAGCCAGATCGAGGTCGTGGCCGAGATCGTCCAGGGTCACCAGGTCCCTCGGACCGAGGTAGACCTGGAAATCGAGACGCTCCCCGGCGCCGGGCTCCAGAACGACGCCGTCGTTGACGACGAAGGCCCCGTAGGTGCCCGAGTCCACGCCCTTGTCGAAGCGGAAGGAACCCCAGTCGGTCCGGTCCGGGACGAGCACGGCGAGGAAGTAGCGGTCGCCGAGACCGAGCCAGCCGACCTCGCCCTCGAAGTGCTCAGCGCCGTCCTCGTCGATGTCCTCCAGCGAGTCCAGCTGCTCGAAGTCTCCGTCGACGAGGCTGAAGGGGCGGCCGAAGTTCGTGTAGCGGGCCATCATGCCGTCGCCGCCGGAGAAGCGATCCCAGCTGCCGATCCAGAGGGGGCCCTCGAAGCGCACGCCGCTGTCGTTCACGAACTCGACGCTGGCCTCGAGGACGTTCGGGTCGTCCGTGTAGCGCCAGGTCTTGGTCACCCGGACGCCCTGAGAGGTCGTCGCGGTGGCGGTCCAGCCTTCCTTGGTCTCGGACAGCAGGTAGTCGGACTCGGCGAAGCCAGAGCCGGAGCCCGCAGCCAGGAGGATCCCGTCGGGGTGGACCACCTCCTCGGTGCCGGGGTCGTCCCCATATGCGGACCAGGAATCGTCTGCGTCGCCGGTGATCTTGTCCCAGACCCAGACCCAGATGGGGGTAGGCTCGTAGGCCGCCTCGTGGTTCGGCAGGAGGATGCTGCGCAGGCTGCCGCCGTGGGACGAGAGCTTGGCGCTGACCTCGTCCGTGACGAAGTCGACCTGGCGCTCCGGGATCTCGACGACGGGCGCCGCGACCGGTGCCTCGACCGTCGCCGTCCCGTTCGCTGCCGGGACCTCCGCCGGGATCTCCGCCGGGATCTCCGCAGGAGGAGGAGGCTCCGGACCGAAGAAGTAGGACCACCCGAAGAACAGCCCCATGCACAGCAGCATCGCGAAGATGGTGCGCTGCTCCTGGCCCTTGTCCTTCTTGCGGTTGATGGCCATCAGTCCAGCTCGATGGGCGGGACGGGGTCGAAGCCACCCTCGCAGAAGGGATTGCAGCGGAGGATGCGGCGGCCACCGAGCCAGAGGCCTCGCAGGGGGCCGTGAACGCGGAGGGCTTCGATGCCGTAGCGACTGCAGCTGGGCTCGAAGCGACAGACAGGCGGCATCCAGCTGGAGACCAACAGCTGCCAGGCGCGGATCGGAAGGACGAGGAGTTCGGTCAACAACCGACTCATCCCGCCCTCTGGGACAGGGTCTTCACGACCTCTGCGATCTCTTCGTCCAGGACAGAAAAGGTGGAGTCCGCCGCTCGAGGCGAGGCGATCACAGCCAGATCCCAGGCACCGACAAGCTCCCTCCGCCGGTGGCGGATGGACTCGCGAAGCCAACGCTTCACCTGGTTGCGGGTCACGGCTTTTCCTACCTTCTTGCTGACTACCAGCCCCCAACGAGACTCCTCGCGTCGGCCCGGCGTGTAGAGCACCAGCAGATGGCGGGTGCGGATTCGCCGTCCCCTTCCCTGTACACGGCGGAAGTCATGGGAAAGAAGGAGGCGTGCGGACTTCGGGAAGCCGAAGCCAGCGGAGGACTCACCGGGCTTCAGCTGCGCTTGGTGCGGACGGTGGGAACGAGCAGCTTGCGGCCCTTTGCGCGACGACGCGCGATGATCTTGCGACCGCCCGGGGTGGACATGCGAGCGCGGAAGCCGTGGGAGCGCTTCCGCTTGATGTTGCTGGGCTGGTACGTGCGCTTCATTGGAAGCCTCGAATCGAAGAAGTGACAGCCCGCCTGTCTATCGCCTCAGCGAGCTTGTCGCAAATCGATCGGACGATCCCCTCACGCCCCGCCAAGATGCTGGAATAGCGAGGAAAGATCGCGGACTTCTCCATTGTCGGCGATCGCCTTGTGCTCCCGAGCGCTCTCCGATAGCATCCGTAGCTCCGCCATCAATGGCGGGTTGTTGGTCGGCGGCGCCGCGAGAGCGTTGCTCGTTTGGGAGTGGTGCGTTGTCGACAGCGATCTGGAAGGATGTGCAGCAGCGCATTGAAGAGCGCATCGGCGTCCAGAACTACGAGATCTGGATCAAGCCCATCCGCATGCTCACCCTGAGGGGGGATCTGGTCTCTCTCGAGGTGCCGAACCGCTACTACTCGGACTGGGTCCGGGACAACTACCAGCAGGTCTTCCTGGAGGAGCTCGCCAAGGCCGTCGGGCATCCGATCCGGGTCGAGTTCAGCGTGGAGAACGAGGCGGCTGGCGCCCTGGACCCTGGGGACCCGACACCTCGAAGCGAGGCCCGGCCTCGGCGCTCCCACAGCCTCAACGTGGACAAGACCTTCGAGAGCTATGTCGTCGGGACGTGCAACAAGTTCGCCAACGCCGCCGCCCTCGCCGTCGCGGACTTCCCCGGCCAGAACTACAACCCGCTGTTCGTCTTCGGCCACACGGGCACCGGCAAGACCCACCTGGTCCAGGCCATCGGCAACCGCATGCAGGAGCGAGACCCCAACGTCGGCGTCATCTACACGACCGCAGAAGACTTCGTGAACGACATGATCGGCGGTCTCCGCTTCAAGCGCATGGAGGAGTTCCGGGAGCGGTACCGCCAGCAGGCCGACGTGGTCATCATCGACGACATCCAGTTCCTCTCGGGCCGGGACCGCTCTCAGGAGGAGTTCTTCCACACCTTCGAGGCCCTGAAGAACGCAGGCAAGCAGATCATTCTCACCGCCGATGTGCTCCCACGAGACATCGACAAGCTCGCGCCGCGGCTGCGGACCCGCTTCGAGGGCGGTCTGCTCGCAGACATCCAGCCACCGGATGTCGAGACCATGATCGCCATCCTCCACTCCAAGGCCGAAGAGGTCGGCCTCGAGCTCGACGACGAGGTCGCTCTCTGGATCAGCTCGCGCGTCCAGGGAAACGTGCGCGAGCTCGAGGGCGCCTTGAACCGCCTGGCGGCGCTGGAGCGCTTCTACGACGAGCCGCTGTCGCTGGAGTTCACCCGGCGCAACCTCGGCAACCTCTTGGCCGAGGATCCCCAGGTCCTGACCCCCGACCACATCAAGAAGGCGGTCGCCCGCTTCTTCAACATCAAGGTCGCGGACCTCGTCGGGAGACGCAAGCTCAAGGGCATCGTCCGGCCGCGCCAGATCGCCATGTACCTGGCGCGGAAGCACACCGGGCTGTCCTTCCCCGACCTGGGTCGTTCCTTCGGCGGGAGGGACCACTCGACCGTCCAGCATGCCTGCAAGAAGGTCGCGAAGCTGGTCGAGAAGGATCCGGACATTCGCAACCACGTCGAGGCTCTCGAGCGGAACCTCGGGACCTGAGGACAAGCCTGTGATCGATCGTGGAACAGCGTTGGGCACAGCTTGTGGACGAATGGGGACAACCAGGCGCTCACGGCGCACGACGTGGAAGTCCACGATCCACCAACAAGCTCGTCCACTGGATCACGCCACTGTTGCCCCCTTCGACTTGGCCATGATCTCGGGTCTTTGTGAGGTTATCCCCAGCATCCACAGAGCTCGATCATGATGATGATGATCGATCACTAGATCTACTTCTCTTCTTCTTCTTCGCAGCGGAGCCAGCCCACCATGGAGCTGTACATCGATCGCAACGCCTTCCTCTCGGGCCTCGGCCGGGTGCAGGGAATCGTCGAGCGGCGCAACACCCCGAACCCCATCCTCTCGCACGTACTGCTGGAGGCTGCAGAGGATCGCTTGCGCCTCACGGCCACCGACACCGAGCTGGCCTTCATCGGAGACTTCCCCGCCAACGTCGTGGCGCCGGGCGAGGTCACTGTCGACGCCCAGTCGCTGTTCCAGATCGCAAAGGTCCTTCCGGACGACACCGCGCACCTCGAGCTCGGGGCGCAGATGCGCCTGCAGGTGACCAGCGGCTCGGCCTGGTACAAGGTGGTGGGCCTTCCGGCCGCCGACTTCCCCGCGCTGCCGGACTTCGACGGACGCTCCTCCATCAAGATCCAGGGCGGTACGCTGCGCTGGCTCATCGAGCAGGTGGGCTTCGTGGTCTGCCAGGACGACAACCGCTGGGGCATCAACGGCGGCCATCTCGAGGTCGTCGACGGCAACGACGGAGACCGCCTGTTGCGCCTGGTCGCGACCGACGGCCACCGACTGTCCTTTGCCCAGTGCTCCTTCGAGGGCGAGTTCGGCATGCCGGAGCGCATGCTGGTCCCTCGCAAGGCGCTGGGTGAGATGAAGAAGCTCTGCGGCAACGACGAGGAGCTGGTGGAGATCTCCTTCGGCGAGAGCGCTGCCCTGGTGACCACCTCCAGCGCTCGCTTCTACTTCCGCCTGATCGACGGGGAGTTTCCGGACTACCGCCAGGTCGTGCCGACCAGCTACCAGCGTCGGGCCTTCGCCCACAAGGACGCCTTGAACGCTGCCTTGAAGCGGGTCGCGGTGCTCGCCCAGGACCGCGGTCGTCCGGTGCGCTTCGCTTTCGGCGACGGGGCGGTCACGGTCACTGCGAGCCACAGCGACCTCGGCGAGGCCCGCGAGCAGATCCCCATCGAGATGGAGGGCGACGCCGTCGACATCGGCTTCAACATCCGGTACTTCCAGGAAGTGCTGCAGGCCGTCGAGGGCGATCGCGTCATCATCGAGCTCGGCGACGCCCTCTCTCCGGCGCTGATCCGCCAGCCGGAAAGCGACGACTCCCTGCTCATCGTCATGCCGATGCGTCTGGATTGAGGCTCTCGTCGCTCCAGCTGGCGGACTGGCGCAACATCGCCACCGCCGAGCTGGACTGCGACGCGAGCTTCGTCGTTCTCCATGGCGCCAACGCCCAGGGCAAGACCAACCTGCTCGAGGCCGTCTACGCCCTGGCGACCTTGAAGAGCTTTCGTACCCGCCGAAACCGCGAGCTCATCCGCTTCGGCTGCGGTCGCGCCTGGGTGCGCGGTCGCATCGACGACGGCCACCTCGTCCGTGAGCTGGTGCTCGAGGTCCAGCCGAGCTCCAAGCGTGGCTTCATCGACGGCAAGCCCCCGAGCAAGCTCCGCGAGTACTTCGAGGGCATCAGGGCAGTCCTCTTCGCTCCAGAGGATGTCGCGCTGGTCCGTGGGGCTCCGGAGCTCCGGCGCGCCTTCGTCGATCGGGCTGCCTTCACGGCCTCGGCGACCTTCCTCGAGATCGCCCAGATCCACAAGCGCCTGCTGGATCAGCGCGCGGCCCTGCTTCGGCGATTCCCGGTCGATCGAGATCAGCTCGCCGTCTTCGACACGCAGCTCGCCGCCGCTGGTGCTCGCCTCGTGGCACGCCGTCGCCGCCTGCTCTCTGAGCTCGCCGGGCCTTTCACCGAGCTGCACGCGCGCATCTCCGGCCGCGGAGAGGCCACCATGTCCTACCGCAGCTGCCTCCCAGAGGTCGATGGCCACGAGGAGCTCGCCGGTGCCTACCTCGCTGCCCTCGAGCGCACGAGGGCGAGCTCCATCGAGAGGGGCGCCAACCTCGTCGGGCCCCAGCGGGATGACCTCGAGCTGTGCCTCGACGACAAGCCGGCGCGCGCCTTCGCCAGCCAAGGGCAGACCCGCAGCCTGGTGCTCGCGCTGAAGCTCGCCGAGCTGCTGGCTGCCAGGGCCCGTGGAGCTCGCCCGCTGTTCTTGCTCGACGATCTCTCGAGCGAGCTGGATCGCCTCCGCACCGGACGCCTGGTTCAGCTCCTCGAAGAGTTGGATCTGCAGTGCTTCGTGACGACCACGGAGCCAGACGTGGTGCGCGCTGGAACAACTGTCGAGGTCCGCGCGTACGAGGTGGAGGAGGGCACTGTCACCTGTTAGGGAACAGGTGACTTTTCGTGATCCCCTCGGAGCCAGATGTCCAACGAGTACAACGGCGGACCGGCCTCGGACGGTAGCGACTACAACGCAGAGAACATCACCGTTCTCGAGGGGATCGAGCACGTCCGGCTGCGGCCGGCGATGTACATCGGTGACACCTTCGAGCGTGGCCTCCATCACCTGGTCTACGAGGTCGTCGACAACGCCATCGACGAGGCGCTGGCGGGCTGGTGCGATCAGGTGACTGTGCTGCTGCACGCCGACGGCTCATGCTCCGTCGACGACAACGGCCGCGGCATCCCGGTGGGCATGCACGAGACCGGAAAGAGCGCCGCAGAGGTCGTCATGACGGTCATCGGCGCCGGCGGCAAGTTCGACTCGGACTCCTACAAGGTCTCCGGTGGCCTCCACGGCGTCGGCGTGAGCTGCGTCAACGCGCTGTCGGAGTGGCTCAAGCTGGACATCTGGCGAGAGGGCGAGCACTGGGTCCAGAGCTACCAGCGCGGCGTTCCGGACGAGGATCTCGCCGTCGTGGGCAAGACCAGCAGGCGCGGCACTCGCATTCGCTTCAAGTCCGATCCGACCATCTTCGAGCAGACCACAGAGCTGTCCTTCGACATCCTCTCCCGGCGCCTCCGCGAGCTGGCCTTCCTGAACCCTGGGGTGGCCATCCACGTCGGGGACGAGCGAAACGACAAGTCCCACGACTTCCGCTACGAAGGCGGCCTCGTCTCCTTCGTCGAGTTCCTCTCGATGAACAAGCAGGCCATCCACGAGGTGCCGGTCCATCTCCGCTCCGAGCGCGACGGGATCGAGGTCGAGATCAGCTTCCAGTGGAACACCAGCTACCAGGAGAACATCCTCTCCTTCGCCAACAACATCAACACGATCGAGGGCGGCACACACGTCTCCGGCTTCAAGGGCGCGCTGACCCGCACGATCAACGTCTACGCAAACGCGAACAACCTGTTGAAGGCGAAGGACGCCTCGATCTCCGGGGACGACGCGCGCGAGGGGCTCACCGCCGTCATCTCGGTCAAGCACCCCGATCCCCAGTTCGAGGGTCAGACCAAGACCAAGCTCGGCAACTCCGATATCAGGAGCCTCGTCGAGAGCACCCTCAACGCGGAGCTCGGGGCATGGCTGCAGGAGAACCCCAAGAACGCCAAGCAGATCGTGCTCAAGTGCATCGATGCCTCTCGCGCTCGGGAGGCCGCCCGGCGGGCCAGGGATCTCACCCGGCGCAAGAGCGTGCTCGACGGCGGCGACCTGCCCGGCAAGCTCGCGGACTGCCAGGAGAAAGACCCCGACAAGTGCGAGCTCTACCTGGTCGAGGGTGACTCCGCCGGTGGCTCCGCCAAGCAGGGTCGGGACCGCTCGACCCAGGCGATCCTGCCTCTGCGAGGCAAGATCCTGAACGTCGAGAAGGCCCGCTTCGACAAGATGCTCGCCAACAACGAGGTCAAGGCCATCATCTCGGCCCTGGGCACCTCGATCGGAGAGGACTTCGACGCAGCCAAGCTGCGTTACGGCCGCATCATCATCATGACGGACGCCGACGTGGACGGCTCCCACATCCGGACGCTGCTGCTCACCTTCTTCTACCGGCAGATGCGACCCCTGGTCGAGCGCGGCCACCTCTACATCGCCCAGCCGCCCCTCTACAAGGTGAAGCGGGGCAAGAAGGAGCAGTACATCAAGGACGACGGGGCGCTCACGGACTTCCTCCTGGGCCAGGGTGCGCGCAATCTCACCATCGGTGACGGCAGCAGCACGCTCTTCGACGGCGACTCCCTGCTCACCCTCGTCCGCACCGTCTCGAGGTACGTCGAGCGCCTCGACCACCTGCCGCGGCGTCTCGATCCCACGGTCGTCGACACCTGGCTCGGGCTGGGCGGACACGACGCGGGCAGCGAGCGCGACGCTCTCGAGGGCCTGGTCGAGCCTCTCCGAGCCCGCCTCATCCAGGTCGCGCCGGAGCTCTCCATCCGGGACATCTCCGTGGTCCACGACCCGAACACCAGCGGCTGGGCGGTCCTCGTCGACGCCTTCCGCGACGGGCAGCCGACCTGCACCACCCTGGACGCCAGCCTGAGCCGGGGGCCGGAGTACGCCGCCCTGCGGACCCTCTCGGACGCGCTGCGCCCTCAGCTGTCGCTGCCAGCCTTCCTCAACGACCGCGAGGTCAGGACCTGGAAACAGCTCATGGACTCGGTGATGGCCCAGTCCAAGCGGGGCTACGAGATCCAGCGCTACAAGGGCCTTGGCGAGATGAACCCGGACCAGCTCTGGGACACGACCATGAACCCGGCGACCCGGACGCTCATGCGCGTCGAGGTCTCCGACTTCATCGAGGCGGACTCCATGTTCACGGTGCTGATGGGCGACCTGGTCCAGCCACGTCGAGAGTTCATCGAAAAGAACGCGCTCAACGTTCGCAACCTCGACATCTAGTGCCCCTCGGCAGAAGTCGCGATGCGCCTTCCACCTGCGCCGCCGGCGCGCGCCGCGGCGCGGCGCTGGGGCACTCGTTTCCTTTCAGGGGGGCCCTGCCCCCCGGGCCTACGGCCCTCCCCCCGGCGGCCCGCTGCGCGTGCCGTCGTTCACCCCGTCGCAGCCCCGGCTGCGTCGGAACTCACGCCGGAGAGAATTAGCCCATGCTGGGCTCTCGGATCCTGGGTTTGGGGCACCACGTGCCCGATCGGGTCGTCACCAACGACGATCTCGCTGTGTTCCTGTCGACCACCGACGAGTGGATCCAGAAACGCACGGGCATCGTCGAGCGCCGCTGGGTCGAGGGCGATGTCGGCCCGGCCGAGCTCGCCGTGCCCGCGGTGGAGGAGGCCCTGGCCGAGGCTGGCCTGCCGTGCTCAGAGGTCGACCTCATCATCTTCGCCACGCTCTCTCCGGACGTCTTCTTCCCAGGCTCGGGCTGCTTGTTGCAGGACCGGCTGGGTCTCAACGGCGTCCCGGCGCTGGACATCCGGACCCAGTGCACGGGCTTCCTCTACGGTCTGCAGATCGCCGACGCCCACATACGCTCGGGCCTCGCCCGGCACGTGCTCGTCGTCGGCTCGGAGGTGCACTCCAGCGGTCTCGAGATGAGCGACCGAGGCCGGGACGTGACCGTCATCTTCGGCGACGGGGCCGGAGCCGCCGTCGTCGGCCCCACAGACGGCGATCGCCGCATCCTGGGACACGAGCTGCACGCGGACGGCGCCTACGTGGAGATCCTGAAGCTGGAGGCCCCAGCGAGCCGACGGAACCCACGGCTCACCCACGAGATGCTCAGCGAGGGACTGCACTTCCCGCACATGGAGGGGCGCGCGGTCTTCAAGATGGCCGTGCGGCTCTTGCCCGAGGTCATCCTCTCCCTGCTGGAGACCCACGAGGTGCGCCTCGACGAGCTCGATCTGCTGGTCCCCCACCAGGCCAACCTGCGGATCAACGAGGCCGTCTGCAGGCGGATGGAGCTCGATCCCGCGCGGGTGTTCCACAACATCCAGCGCTATGGCAACACCACCGCCGCGAGCATTCCGATCGCCCTGCACGAGGCGGTCCAGCAGGGGCGCGTCAGGGACGGGGACCTCGTCTGTCTGGCCGCCCTCGGCGCCGGCATGACCTGGGGAGCCACCCTGCTGCGATGGTGAACGGCTTCGACATCGCCGACCTCGTCTTCGGACGGGTCGTGCTCGTCACGGGCAAGGGCGGTGTCGGCAAGACCTCGGTCTCCGCTGCCCTGGGGCGCCTGGCCGCTGCCCAGGGACGCAAGGTCCTCATCGTCGAGGCGGACGCGCAGCGCTCGGCGCTGGCTCCGCTCTTCGGGGCAGAGGTCGGGTACCGGCCGGTGCAGGTCGCTGCGAACCTGTCGATCTGCAACGTCACCTGGTACGAGGCGATGCACGAGTGGATCGAGCGGGTGGTACCGAGCACTCGCATCGTCGACATGATCCTGGCGAACCGGCTGGTTCGGCTCTTCCTCGACGCCACCCCTGGCAACCGAGAGGTCGTCACCCTCTCGAAGCTCGTCTGGCTGCGCGAGGACTACGACCTCCTCATCGTCGACCTGCCCGCTTCCGGTCACGCCGCGGCGCTGATGCGCTCGCCGAGCCGCACCCTGTCGCTGTTTCGGGTCGGCCCGCTGCACGTGCGCAGCACCGAGTCGCTGGCGATGTTGAAGCGTCCGGACACCCACCTCGTGCTGGTGGCGCTGCCCGAGGAGATGGTGGTCAACGAGACCGTCGAGACCTTCAACACCCTGGGTAAGCACGTCCCGGAGCTCAGCGTGCCCTTGGTGGTGCTCAACCGCGCCTCGCGCCCTTCCCTGTCGTCCGACGAGCGGGTCCTGCTGGAGCGGCTGTCCACTCGCTACGACGAGGGTGACGAGGGAGAGCTGCTCCTCGCAGGACGCTGGGAGGCTGCCCTCGAGGAGGCCACCGGGCGGACCATGGGTCGCCTGGAGGAGGAGGTCGGCGTTCGCGTGATCGACGTGCCCCGGCTGTCACAGGAGAACGGGGCCGCCAAGCTCGTGACCAACCTCGCCGCGGCGCTGGCGCGGACCTCGAACCGGGGGCTGTCCCGGTGAACGGAGCCCGCCAGACCCTCGACACCGTCGTTGGTGAACGCACTCTCATCGTCTGTGTGGGCAGCGGGGGTGTGGGCAAGACGACAGTCGCAGCGACCATCGCGCTCTGGGGGGCGAAGCAGGGCCGCAAGGTCCTGGTCCTGACGATCGACCCGGCGCGGCGGCTGGCCAACAGCTTGGGTCTGTCGGAGTTCGGAAACGCTGAGAAGCGCATCGATCTCAGTGAGTTGGACTTCTCTGAGGGCGGCGAGCTGTACGCGATGATGCTCGACACGCGCACCACCTTCGACCAGCTCATTCGCAGCACCGCCCCCGACGAGGCCACCGCCAGGCGCATCCTGGCGAACCCCATCTACCAGACGATGAGCGACACCTTCGCCGGCAGCCAGGAGTACATGGCGGCGGAGAAGCTCCACGACGTGGTGGTAAGCGGCAACTATGACCTCGTCGTGCTGGACACGCCCCCGGTGAAGAACGCGCTGGACTTCTTCGAGGCCCCGGGCCGGCTCTCGCGCTTCATGGACCGGCAGGTCATCGACTGGTTCCTGCTGCCCCCCAGCACGGGGTTGCTCTCGAGCGTCGTGCATGGCACCGGAGCCATCGTCTGGCGATTGCTCGGCTATGTCTTCGGCAGTGAATTCCTGGGTGATCTCGCAGAGTTCCTGCAGCTCTTCAAGGACATGGTCGATGGCTTTCGGGAACGTCACGAGCGCGTCCTGGATCTGTTCCGCAGCAACGACACGCGCTTCCTCACGGTCTGCGCTCCGACGGAGCCCAGCGTCGAGGTGGCCGGCTTCTTCGCCGAGGAGCTGAGGAAGCACGACTACCCGCGCGGAGGGCTCATCGTGAACCAGGTCCACGTCAGCGCCGCTGGGGCGCTCGAGGCGGGGGTGCTGCTCGGCGAGGCCGCGCGGGAGCTCGCGAGCGACCTCGAGCCACGCACGGCAGCGAGCCTGGTCGCTCGCCTGGGGGCGGCTCACGGGAGGCTACGGCAGCAGGCGGGCACGGAGGGCGAGCTGATCAGCCGGGTCAGCCCGATCGCCGGCGGCGTGCTCGTCGAGGTCCCGCGGCTGGAGCACGAGGTCCACGATCTTCACGGGCTCCTCGCGGTGGCCGGCCACCTCTTCGAGGGCTAACTCTGCCAGGGCTCACGCCCACCCCAAGCCCACAAAGTCGCCCGGAGGGAGAGCATGTCGCTCTTGTTGTTCATCGTCGGTTTCCTGGTCGCCCCGGCAGACGCCGCTCGTCCGGCCCTGGACCCCGAGGTGAAGATCCACGCCGGCTACTCCATGGTGAAGGGCCCCCGCAGCTCCGGCTTCATGCTGGGCTTCGACTCCCGCATGACGCGCTCGATCTATGTCGACCTCGGCGCCTTCTTCTCTCCGGCGCTGCTCACCGACGAGCACGCCCTGGAGAAGGACCTCTCGCCCAGCGAGTACTTCCGGCTCCGGCACGGCATCTACGTGCTGCCGGGCTTCCGGATTCCCCACAAGCAGCCGAAGAGCCTGAGCTGGGACGTGCTGTTGCGGGCCGGGCCCTCTGTGGCGTGGAGCGCGGATCTCACCCCCAACTTCACCCCGAACCACGAGCGCCTCCTCGAGGTCGACAGCGCCTTCGTCGGGGGGGTCGACCTCCAGGTGAAGAAGGAGGTCATCGGCGTGCGTGCCAGCGCAAGAGCGATGCTGCTGGCGCCCTTCTACGAGGACGACTTCACCGAGGTGTTGTTCTGGGGTACACAGTTCGGGCTGGAAGCGCTCTACCAGTTCTGAGGTGAACCAACGACGTTGATTCATCCTCCTCGCTTGCAAGACCTGCCCGTTGACCTGGTAGACGGTGTACTGGTACTCGATGTTCTTGAAGCCCTCGCCGACCTTCACGTTGACGCCGTCTTCGAACTTCTTAGCGTCGTTTCGGGTCTCTACCCAGCACTGGCCATCGGCGGTCATCGCGTTGGCGTCGGAGACGGGCAGGAGGTTGTGGATCAGCGAGCCTGCGGCCGGGCCGGCGGAGAGGATGGCGAGGGTCTTCCAAGACATGGCCGAGAGCCTGTCACAGTTCCGGCCGCTCAGTCGATCTTGCCGTCGAGCCAGACCTGCAGGTCCACCGCGAGGCCGGTCAATAGACGTCCGTGGGCGTCAGCATCGTGGCGTTCATCGACTTCGTAGCCGTGTAGTGGGCTGGGACGCCGTCTCGGTCGAGGTCGATCATGCCGTGGACCACGAAGCCCCAGTCCTCCTGTCTCTCCTCGACCCAGTAGGTGCCCCGGACCTGTCCGTCAGGCGCCCAGCCGAGCTCGTCATAGCAGGACCCTGCGGGCCACTCGACCGCGTCGCGGCCAAGGGCCTCGATCGGCCTGGGGAAGGGCTCGGGGCAAAAGACCCACTCGTCGAAGGCGGCGTCGAAGGCCAACTCGGCGGTCATGAGCCCGGCGATGTTCGCCGGCACCTCCGCGCGCTTGGCTCGGTATTGCATTTGGACGAAGTTCGGGATGGCGATGGCGGCGCAGACGCCGCAGCCGACCAGGGCTCCGAGGGCGCCACCCAGGACGAGGGCGTTGTTTGGTTCCAAGATGGCTACTCGTTGCTGGCTTCGGGGGTGGGGTCCTGGGCCTCCCAGGTGCTCCAGCCGTCTGGGATGCGCGCAGCTGCCTGGTCGACGATGAGCGAGGGGACCTCTACCTCGTCTACGCGCAGGCCCAGCTCGGAATAGATCGTGATGTGTTCGCCCTGGGAGAGCTGGAAGTCCGTGTGGAGTCCGTCCGCGCCGTTGTCGCACCAGATGAGGAAGTAGCCCCCCGCTGCGATGGAGATGTCCTCTGGCAGGCGCCAGGCCAACACGTCGTTCTCTGCGTCGTCTGTGATCTCCCAGGTCGAGAGATCGATCTCCTCGCTGGTCGGGTTGAACAACTCCACCCAGTCTCCCCCGGTCCCCAGGGAGACGAGCTCGTTGATCACGAGGTGATCGGCCAAAAACGGCGGGTCCACAGAGCTGTCCACAACCTGTGGATCACTTTCCTGGGAGTCCGTGTCGTCTGGAACCCCGTTGCACGCCAGCAGCCAGATCACTCGCCACGCCCCGGGTAGGGCCGCGCCTGCTTGATGTACAGATCGCCCTGGTCGAACTTGAACTCCACGTCCATTCCGTAGAAGGATTCGTGCCCGTAGGCGTCGTAGAAGACGTCGTGGATCGCGTCGAGGCCGAAGCTCAGCTCCTTGATCTGGGTCTCGGTCAGCACGTTCTCTCCGTCCGGCACCAGGTTGCTGTGACCCAGGTAGACCACCGGCTGGCCGACGTTGTCGAAGTAGTGGAGGTAGCGGTCGGTCGTGACGCCCTCGTCCGGCAGCAAGACCGAGTTGTCCCCGTACTGCACGTTCACGTAGAAAGCGGGCTCGAGCCCGGAGGTGTCGAAGATGTTGGCGGTGATCGCGACCCCGTTGGCGTCCTCTGAGGGGAAGCTGCGGTGCATCAACACGGCCATGCCGATGTCCGTGTGGTCGATGCCGTAGTAGCTGCGCTCTTCGTAGGCGCGGAAGGACCAGCAGCTCGCCCAGACCTCTCGCAGGGCGTCCTCGATGGGGCGCTCCGGGTCGTCGGGATCACCGCTCTGGGAGGTGTAGAGGCCGGCGCCGTTGAAGCCAGAGACGTCCTCTGCGTTGGTCGAGGACCGGAAGCGCACCCGGTGGCCGGAGTGGTTCTCCCTCACGTAGGCCTCGAGCTCGGCGAGGAACTCCTCGTCGATCGGGGCCCGGCGCATGTCGCTGCGCAGGCGTCGCAGGCGTCCGTCCCGGGTCAGGGCGTCCCCGGTGAAGTCGGGATCCGCCATCATCTCGTCGACCTCGTCCCAGAAGCCATTTTCCTCCATGAAGCGGTCGTAGAAGTAGACCGGCATCGCAGAGGCTGTCGGCATCGGGATGGCATCTGGGGAGTGGGACATCACCGCGAAGTGGCTCGCCTTTCCCCCGAAGGCCGGCACGGCGGCGTCCAGCGCTGGCACGAGGCCCAGCTCCAGGTCCACCACCTCTTCGATGGGCAGGATCTCCTGGATCGAGAGGTCCATCGACGTCACGTCGAGGGGCTCCGGACGGAAGCCCTCCCACCAGGCGTCGGCCTCTTCCTGGGTGACCTCGCGGACGGACCAGTCGTGGGCCTCGACCGTGAGCTCGACCCAGAGGTCCTCCAGCGCGCGGAGCTCCGGGTGCTGCCAGGCGCCGATGAGCGCCATGTTGGGCGTGCCGCGGTTCTGGGACAGGACGTTGATGTGGGCAAGCGGTGTCTGGAAGGCGTCGGTGACGATGCCCATCACCACGGGCATGTCGTTGGGGACCGCGGGCAGCACGACGATCTCGCGGAAGTTCGGGATCTCCTCCTCCGGGTCCTCGTAGAAGCGCAACTTGCCCATCGAGGTGCCGAGGTTCAGGGGCTGGTAGGTGATGCCCGCGAAGAGCTCTTCGGTGGTGATGACCTTCACGTCGGAGGGCAGGTCCTCTGCCACCTCTGCGACGCTCTCGCTGGTCGGGTGGAAGTAGAGCTCCTCTCCGATCCAGCTGTTGTCGCGGATCTTGCGGTAGGCCAGCGTGATCATGTCCGCCGTGGCCGTGTCGTAGGGGCTGACCTCCCACGCCCACACGTTCGGCTCCTCGTAGATGGTCAGGGCTCCGAGCACGAAGCGGCGCTCTGGCGAGGTGTACTCGGTCTCGTTGAAGGCCCCGAGCTCGTCGACGATGGGCAGCCCGTCCCCGGAGAGGTGCTCGAAGGCGAACTCCCAGTGGATCTGGTAGCGCTCCGAGTCCTGGAAGTAGAGCGAGTCGTCGTCTGCCCGATCGACGACGGTCTTGGTGCTCCGGGCTCCCGGGATCGAGGCGTCGAGCGGGGCGGCGGCGAGGGCGTCGAAGTCCGCCTCGCAGCCCAGCTGCTGAAGGAACGCCGGGCGCTCGTCACCGCTGTGGATGCACTCCCAGCCCTCGTCCGGCATCTCGCCGTTGCAGGACACCAGCGCCCAGAGGATCATGGGCGCACCGCGGTGGGGCGGCCCTTCAAGCCGATCTCGACTGCGTAGATGCCATTTGTGTCGCGATCCATGACGTAGAGGATGTCCTCTTCCCATCCTCCCACGCCGCTGCCCCAGTGGAGGTTGGGGATCCAGCTCGAGTCCAGCTCCAGGATGTTCTCGGCTTCGCCGGTCTCGCTGTCCATGCGCCACACGATGCCCTTGATGTACTCGGTGACATAGACGTTTCCGCACTCGTCGACGTCGAGGCCGTCGAGGCCCCCGGAGCCGTAGCCCTCGCCGAGGCAGTAGTTGACGCCGTAGTCGACGCACTCTCCTTCGTAGGGGTAGCCCTGGGTGAAGACCTGGCAGGGCTCGCCGGAGGACTGGCCCTGGCAGGCCTCGATGGCGTCGTGCTCCCACTCGTCGTAGTCGAGGCAGGACAGCACGTCGTCCCCGGTCTCGTAGCAGTAGCCGTTGCCGCCGTCGGTGACCTTGCAGCTCTCGTCGACGGACTTGCCCATGCAGCCCGCGAGGTGGGCCTCGTCCACCTGGGGACAGGTGAGGCTGCCCTCTGTGGTGGTGGTGCAGATGGACTCGAAGGACTCCCCTGCGCGGGTGGTGACGCAGGGGTCTCCCTCGGCCAGCGCGTCGCAGGCGTCGGTGTCGCTCTCCGTGGCGCACAGGCCGGCCTCGCAGGCGCCGATGAGGTAGTCCTCCACGCAGACCTCGCCGTCGTCGCGGTCCTCGCAGACCTCGCTGTTCTGTTCGAGGACGGAGCCGAAGAGCTCGGGCTCGGCGAAGCCCTCGCCGTCACGTCGGATCGCGTGGACCGTGCCGCCCCCGAAGCTGTTGACGTAGAGGGTCTGCCAGTCGGGAGAGAAGGCCATGCCGTTGGGGTTGTAGAGCCCGCGCGCGATGAGCTCGGACTCGCCGGTCTCCGGGTCGTAGCGCCGCACGTTCCCGCGGGTGTGCTCGCTCACGTAGACCACGCCGTCCTGGTCGATGGTGATGCCGTTGGGGTAGGGGATGCCGGACATCAGGGTCTCGGAGCTCCCGTCCTCTGTGTCCACCCGGATGACCGTGCCGTCGGAGACGTTGGCTATGACCAGCGAGCCGTCAGCCATCATCTCCATGCCGGCGGCCTCGCCGAGGCGGGGGAGCACCGTGTCGCTGTCGCCGTCGTAGGTGTGCCAGACGAGGTGGCCGTTCCAGTTCACCGAGTACATGCGGCCGTCGTTGCCGAAGGCGAAGTCCTCTGAGTTGGTGAAGCCGCTGAGCTGGCGCTCGTCGTAGGGGCCTTCGGGGAGGGACTCGCAGACATCGATGGGCTCCGCCGAGTCACCGCTGTCGCCGCTGTCGGGTAGCGCGCTCTCGCTGGAGTCGCCGACTCCGGGCACGGTGTTGCCTGTGCAGGCGAGCCAGAGGATCACTGACAAAGCTCGATCTCCGTGTTGCAGTCCATGGTGGGCGGACAGTCGTCCTCGTCGGTGCAGGGGATGTAGCCCTCGACCCGCACGCCCACCGGCAGGGGGCTCGAGACCTCGAGGTCCACGCAGCCGCCGTCGATCTCTGCGAGGTCCGCCGTGTGGCGGGTGAGGGTGGCGTTGGGGTAGCCGGTCACGCCTCCGCCGAGCAGCGCCTCGACGAGCTCGACGGGGACCTCTCCGGCGCCGTCGTCCTCCAGCTCGCAGACGATGCGCAGGGGCGAGGAGCCGTGCTGGTCGATCGACAGCTGGAGCGCCAGGCTGCTGCGGCCCCCAGGGTCCCCCTCCCAGGACAAGCTCAGGGCGCTGCCTTCGACGACGACGAGGTCTTCTTCCAGCTCGGCCACCAGGGGTGTCGGGCCGACCCCGTGGAGCACCACCTCGTCCAGCGCCCCGTAGGCGTGGAGCTCCAGGAGCTCTCCGCCGGCCAGGGCCGGGTGGGACAGGGAGGTGTCGAAGTAGCGGAAGCCGGGGGTGACCGGCTCCATGCGCAGGTCTTCTTCGAGGCCAGCGAGGGTGACCGTGCCCAGGTCCACGTCAGAGGGGTAGGGGATGCAGGTCTCGTCGAGGTCGCAGGCCTCGTCGATCTCGCAGTCCGGGTCGCAGTAGGGGTTCTCCCGGCGCAACAGAGCGCACTCGTCGAGCCTCGTCACCTCTGTGAGTACGGTGATCGGCACGACCCCGTCCCGGACGCGGCCGTCGACGATGGAGGTGTCGGGAGCGACCTCGACGATGAAGCCCCCGAGGTGATCGGCCAGGGGACACATGCCGAGGAGCTCGACGGTGTCGGGATCGCCCACCGGATCGGGCAGATCGGCGGAGCTGTCGCCAGGCTCCGGGGTCTTGGTGCAGGCGATCAACAGGAGCATCGGGCTCTCACGGTAGCTCCGGTCGGCCGGCTTCGTCGTCCCAGACGAGCACGGTGAAGGAAACCCGACGAGACCTTGACTCCTCGGACAGGGGCTCTGCCTCTCCAGTGCCGAGGGCCTGGAGGTGCTCCGCGTCCACTCCTGCCTCGACGAGGTAGGCGACGACTGCCTCCGCGCGTGCCTGGGAGAGCTCCAGGTTGTAGCGGGAGTCCCCCGACTCGTCCGCGTGGCCTTCGACCCGAAGGAGCTCGATGTCGGGGTGGGACAGCAACAGCGCCGCGACCTCGTCGAGCAGGCTGTCGGACTCGGGCAACAGCACGCTCGAGTCCAGCTCGAACTCGATGAGGCCGTCGAGCACGATCCGGTTGTCCTCCAGCGCCACCCCGGAGGGCTGGAGCACGACGACCTCGGTCCACGGGTTCTCCGGCTCCACCTCCACCGTGAGCCGCGCCGGCGTGTGGCTCGGGGCGACGAGCAGGAGCTCGTGGGGACCGGTCTGCAGCCGCAGGGTGGCGCCCTCGGCTGGGACGGGCAACAGGCCCTGCTCGATGCCACGGAGCCAGCCGGCCAGGGGCTCTCCGGAGGGGTCCTCCAGGCGCAGGCTCAGATCGCCGAAGAGGATGGGTGAGAGCGGGATCTCCAGCTCGTAGAGCTCCTCGTCCGGGACCTCCAAGAGGCCCTCGTAGGGGAGGTGCCCCTCTCCTGTGACCCGCATCGAGAAGGTCGTCGGCGGCAGCTCGACGGTGAACCACTCACCGGGGAGCAGGCCGCTGGGGGCGAACTCGCCGAGGTTGATGGTGGCCTGCTCCAGCTCTGGCGCCGGTGAGACCACGCGCAGGCGCACGGTGACGAGGCGGTCCGGGCAGCCGTCGAGGTCGCGGTAGCCGTTTTCGACCTCTGGGTCGTTCGGGCAGCTGTCCTCTCGATCGACGAGGCCGTCTTCGTCGTTGTCCTCTTCGGGGCAGCCGTCCTTGTCCTGCCAGTCGTCGAAGTCCTCTGGGTCATTCGGGCAGAGGTCACGAAGGTCGTCGAGGCCGTCGCCGTCGCTGTCCGGGCGCTGCCGGGGGCGATGGTCCAGCATCGCGAAGCCGCGCACGCTGGGGCTGCCGAGGCCGCGGGTGAGGCCCGTGCCACCTCCGACCGAGAGCACGAAGTCGGCCGGGAGGTCGAAGCGGGCCGCGGCGAGGACCTCGACCGGGTAGTTCGCGGCGGTGCTCTCGCCACGAAAGGGGGTGGAGCCGAAGAGCTCCGTGTTGACGTGGAAGGGCCCCGCGATGTGCGAGGCCAGGCCCACCCCGTACTCGAAGCGGTTCCCCCAGGTGGTGCCGGGGAGCTCTGTGTCGGAGCGGAGCTCGAGCCCGGCGTTCGCTGCCATCGACAGCGGGCCGTAGAGGCTCCGCTCGGCCGCGAGGTGACCCATCACGGAGCCCCCCGGGTCGCCCAGGTAGAGGTGCGAGGGGCCGGTGGCGAAGTCGGTCGAGACCGTCCACGCCAGGGCCAGGGGGCTCTCTTGTGATGGCCGCTTCAGGGGGATGGTCGTCCAGAGGCCCACGTCCCCGAGGCGCTTCTCGTCGGAGAGCTCGCCCCTCCAGACGATCCAGGTGTGGCGCGGCAAGGCGGCCCCGACGCGGAGGTGCTCGCCGAACATCACGGACACGCCGAGCTCGGTGGTCCAGACCTGGCCCAGCAGGATCTGCTCGCCGTCGGCATCGATGAAGACGACGAGATCCCTGCTGTAGTGGGTGCCGTATGCCAGCGCCGCGGTCCATGGAGGCCCGGCCTCGGCCTCTCGCAGGGCGATCCAGTCGCCTCCGTCGCGGGTCTGGAGCGCCTGGGCGTTGACCCCGGCCTGGGCGGGCCAGGCGCACAGCAGCAGCACCGGGGCGGGTGCGAAGCCCCCGAGGGCCACGTCGCGGACGCCACGGACTGTGACGACGGCGAGGCCTCGATCAACCCGGAGGCCGAGGAGGTCCCCTACGACGGCGTCGACCAGGACTGTGACGGCTCTGACCTGGTCGACGTGGACGGAGACGGGAGTCCGTATTCAGAAGACTGTGACGACGAGGACCCGGATCGGGCCCCGACCCTGCCGGAGCTGTGTGACGACGGCATCGACAACGATTGCAACGGCGAGGCCGACACGGACTGCCAGTACTTCGGGGGGATCGTCTCGCGAGAGCCGGCGGCCGAGATCTGGGGCGCGTACACGATGGGTCAGTCGGCGCTGAGCCCGTGGACCGGGATCGAGGTCTACGGTGTGTCCGATCTGGATGGAGACGGGGCGGAGGACTTCATCGTGCGCGGGGACGACCGGAACGATGACTATCACCTGTTCGTCGGGCCCCTAGCGGGGACGGCTGCACTCGCTGATGCAGCATACGCCTTCGAGCATCCCGGCTACCTGTCACTGTCCTGGGCGGAGGGGATGCTGGCCGTCGGAAACGCCGACAGTCACCAGGGTTGGTCTCGAGGGGCAGTCCACCTCGTCACGCACTTCGAGGGGAACCACTCTGCCGAAGACGGCTTTGGAGCGGGCATGGCGATCGGGAAGACATCCGGCGATGGGAAGTTCGGGGGGGGGGCGGTGGTCGGAGATGTGGATCTCGATGGGGAGTGGGACCTGATGGTTGCAGGCTATGGAGGGGACTGGGACCATTACGGCTATGTTGCGCTGTTCTACGGGCCTTTCGCCGCAGATGTCGAGTTCGAAGAGGAGACGCACTCTGATTTATGGCTTGGTTCCGTAGAGGATAGGTTTGGCGGGGACTTCGTTCTGTCCGATGTAGACGCGGATGGGTTCTTGGATCTCCTCTGTGTTGCTCAATACGTCCCGAGCGCCGACTACGCGGAACTCTACGGGCCTGGGGCCCGCCTGTTCAAGGGACCACTTGCCCCAATTGCGCCGTCAGAGGCTGACAGGACTGCTGTCGGTCAGGAGGTTTGGCCCAAGGACCTTGCCGTCCTCTTCTACGATTCCAGGAACTACCCACCCGTCCAAGTCGACTCCGACTACGACAGTGATGGCCTTCCCGAGCTCACGATGCTCTTGGTGAGCTACGATGTTGCCATACCCGACGAGCTACGCGTCATAGATGCCCGCCTCGAGTCGGAGGATCTCGAGGACACCCTGGCCAAGGTCGAGCTGGAGTGGGCGCCAACCCCCTCATGGGCCACCGGTCCGAGCTTCGACGTCGCGGGCGAGCCCGCCTACGACGACGAGCGAGGCATCGCCTGGCTGTTCTTCGGTCCGCTCTCCGGCACGCTGACCCCCGACGACGCGGAGGGCTGGCTCACCGGGGCGCACCCGGCCTTCGAGCACTGCGAAGAGGACACCTACGCCTGCCAGCACCTGGGCTCCGCCTTCGGGGCCTCCGTCGCCGGCATCGGGGACAACAACGGCGACGGCTTCGGCGACCTGCTGATCGGCGCCCCCTTCACAGACACCACCCTCGACGACGAGCAGCACGGGGAAGGGGCCGCTTTCCTGTTCCACGGCGGCGCGCGCTGAGCAGGCTGGACGTCCGTTCTGGCCAGATCGCGTCGGAACCCGATGTCACGGTAGGTTGGAAGGTGCTGCCGCGACCGGTCGACGCTCAGTTCACCTGGACGAGCTCTCCGAAGCCCGGGAACTCCTCTCTGAAGAGGGCCTCGACGCCCATCTTCATGGTCATGACGGAGGAGGGGCAGGTCGTGCAGGCGCCGACGAGGCGCACGTGGACGTCCGTGCCGACGACCTCGACGAGCAGGATGTCGCCGCCGTCGGCCTGCAGGGCCGGGCGAACCATGTCGTCGAGGAGCTCCTGGACCGCGTCCCGGTCCAGCCCTGGAGGCGTCGCCGCGTCCTCGTCCCCGTTTCCGCCGCCGCTGGCTGCGGCGAGCATGTCGAGGAGCTCCGGCTTGCGGGCCTTCGAGCGGGGCTTGATGCCCTTGGCCGCGAGGCGCTTGCGCAGCTCTCCGACGGAGAGGAGTTCGATCTCCTCTGGCGTCTCGGGCGCGGCCTCCACCGGTTCTGGCTGTGGCGGCTTCACCTCCGCCGGCGGGGGGGCTGCCTTCTTGGCGGGCTTCTTGGCGCCCTCGTACTTGAAGGGGTAGGGCTTGGGCTGCGGCGGGGCGCTCGAGCGGCCGCCCAGAATCCTGCCGAGTCCCTTCTTGAGGAAGGAGCGGATCATGAGGCTCTCCTTGATCTACTTGAACGATAACGCGCAGATCGACGCGGGTGTCCCATGCGCAGCGTGAACCCCTGGACCGGAGAGGTCCTAGCCCGGCACGCCGCGCACAGCGCGGGAGAAGTAGAGCGTCGGTTGCAGCTCTGTGCCAAGTCGCAGACAGCCAACCAGGGCCGGTCGATTGCGGCGCGCGGGGCGCCGCTGCTACGCCTGGGCGAGCTGCTCGAGGAGCGGGCCGAGGCCCTTGGAGCGCTCGCCACCGCAGAGATGGGGAAGCCGATCTCAGAGGCTATCGGCGAGGTCAACAAGTGCGCGACGGTCTGCCGCTACTACGCTCAGCGGGCGGAAGAGCTGCTGGCCCCAGCTCCGACGGGGGCGCCAGAGGCCCACGTCCGCTTCGATCCCCTGGGGGTCGTGCTGGCTGTGATGCCCTGGAACTTCCCCTACTGGCAGGTGCTGCGCTTCGGCGCTCCGGCCTGGATGGCCGGGAACACGATGCTCATCAAGCACGCGCCGAACACCCTCGGCTGCGCCAAAGCCCTGGAATCGCTCGCTCTGGAGGCCGGCTTTCCAGAGGGCGCGATGTCCCTCGTCATCGTGGATGTGGACGAGGTCCCCGCGCTCATCCGGGATCCGCGGGTCGCGGCCGTGACCGTCACCGGCAGCGAGCGGGCGGGCTCGGCGGTGGCCTCGGTCGCCGGGGCGGCCCTGAAGAAGTGTGTCCTGGAGCTCGGCGGCAGCGACCCCTTCATCGTGTTCGCCGACGCGGACCTCGACGCAGCGGTCGCCGGCGCGGTCGCCGCGCGCATCCAGAACAACGGCCAGAGCTGCTGCGCCGCGAAGCGCTTCCTCGTCGAGTCTCGCGTCGCCTCGGACTTCGGCCAGCGCCTGGTGGCCGCCTTCGAGGCGCTGGAGGTCGGGGACCCGAGCTCAGCCAGCTGCCGCCTGGGTCCCCTGGCCCGCGAGGACCTCGTCGAGACCCTCGGGGCGCAGGTCGAGGACAGCGTCGCCGCCGGCGCTCGCCTGCTCTGCGGTGGAAGCCGACAGCGGCTCGTCTACGCCCCCACCGTGCTCGTCGATGTGCGAGAGGGCATGCGGGTCTTCGACGAGGAGACCTTCGGCCCCGTCGCCGCCGTCACGGCGTTCTCGGATCTCGAGCAGGCCCTCGCCTTGTCCAACGCCTCGGCCTACGGCCTCACAGCGAGCATCTGGACCGCTGATGTCCCCTCCGCGCTCGGCCTGGCCAGGCGCCTCGAGGTCGGCGGTGTCTTCCTGAACCGCATCCCGGGCAGCGACCCTCGCTTCCCCTTTGGCGGCGTGAAGAAGAGCGGCTACGGCCGCGAGCTGGGGGTCGAGGGCATTCGGGAGTTCGTGAACGTCAAGACCGTCTGGGTGCAGTAGGTTGAAGACGTGAGACCGCGCGACACCTCTGAAGAGGCCTGGGCCGTCCAGGTGGCACTGCTGCGTCGGGCGGGTCCGTCGGAGCGGCTTCGACTGACGCTGCAGATGTGTGACGACGCCCGGCAGCTCACGCGGGACGGCATCGTCCACCGACACCCCGAGTGGACGGAGGAGCAGATCCGGCAGGAGCTCGCTCGCCTGGTGCTCGGCGACGAGCTTGCCAGTCGCGTCGCGCCGTGAGCGTCTTCGTCTCCCTCGGTCGGGTCGTCGAGGAGCTCGACCGGGCGAGGCTGGCCTACATGGTCGTTGGGTCGGTCGCGAGCTCGGTTCACGGCCGGTCGCGAACCACGCTCGACGTCGATCTGGTGATCGAGGCCGACGCCGACGCACTGGAGCGCTTGCTCGGTGAGCTGAGAGAGGAGGACTGGTACTTCGACGCCGAGACCGCTCGGCGGGCCCTGCGCGAGCGGCGCCAGTTCAACCTCATCGACCAGAAGACGATGTGGAAGGTCGATCTGATCGTCCAGAAACCCAGCAGCTACGCGGCGACGGCTTTTCGGAGGCGCGTCGTGGTGCGGACAGCTGGGCTGGAGGTGTGGGTCCAGTCGGCGGAGGACTCGGTGTTGTCCAAGCTGCTCTGGAGCAGACGCAGTCCCTCTGAGCGTCAGCAACGGGACATAGCTGGAGTGTTGGAAGCCTCCGAACTCGACTGGGAGTACCTTGAGGCCTGGGCGGAGGAGCTCGGGGTCGCCGAGATGTTGGATGAGCTCAGGTGATCGCTTGCCGTCTGGAGACCCCGGTGGGGACCGCGTATGTAGCGGGTGATGGCGACGCCATCGCGGTGTTGACCCTCGGAGAGCCAGATCCCGCCTGGGTGATCGAGGCTGAGGCCTACCCGGAGGCCAGACAGCAGCTCGGCCAGTACTTCGGTCGACAGCGACGGGTCTTCGACCTGAAGCTGGCGCCGGCGGGGACGGACTTCCAGAGGCGGGTGTGGGATCGCCTGCTGGAGATCCCCTACGGGACCACCTCCTCCTACGGCGCCCTGGCCGCCGAGCTCGGCAGCGTGGCGCGGGCGGTGGGCTCGGCAAATGGCCACAACCCCATCTGGCTGGTGGTGCCATGTCACAGGGTGATCGGCAGCAAGGGACAGCTGACGGGCTACGCCGGGGGCCTGGCCGTGAAGCGCTGGCTGCTGGAGTTCGAGGCCCGCCAGCGGAGCCTGTTTTCCTGACTACTCGAGGAGCGTCCAGGCCTTCGGCTCGCCGGTCTGGAGCACGAAGTACAGCACGATGACGCCGGCGAGCCCGGCGATGGACTGGCCGGGGTCGATGCCGATGGAGAGGTTGATGACCAGGGTGATCGCCGCCGAGCCGCAGAAGCCGTAGAAGCCCCACTTCTTCCAGCTCCACAGGGCGATGGCGCAGGCGAGGTTGATCCCTCCCATCACCGCCAGCACGGGCATCGACCAGCCAGGGGCCCCGGGCATGAACTCCAGGAAGAAGTCCCCTGCCGCCAGGTAGGCCAGGGACATCGCCGAGTTCATGACCATCATGATGATCAGGTAGGCGGTCAGGCAGCCGTGCCGGGTCTTCAGCTCCTCGCTCATGGCGTCAGCTCCAGGGTGTGTGCGGCTTCACGCTCGACGTCGGCGTCATGGAACCACAGGGGCAACAGCTCCCCCTTCTTCCAGAAGCGCAGCTGGTCCTGGTAGTGGTCGCTGCCGGGCTGTCCGGACTGGCCTGGAGGGAGGACGACCATCGCCTGCCCGACGTCGGAGAGCGGCACGACCAGGCGCATGCTGGCGATCCAGGTCGTCTCGTAGCTCTCCTTGGACCAGGAGTAGCCCCCCGGGTTGACCGCCGCGGGAGAGGAGCCGTGGTCGTCCACGGTGCCGGCGCTGAAGGTCGAGGGCGCGCCAGAGGCCTGGAAGGGGTGATCGAAGTGCAGCGGGTGCACGTTCTCCCAGCGCCAGTTCGAGGTGCTCTCGCCGAGCCTCGCGGTGAGCGCCTTGTGGGTCTCCAACAGCGCCGCGCGGCGGGCCATGTCCGTGTCCTCGACGAAGTGGGCCAGGCCTCCCTCGACCTCGATCACGGAGCCCCCGACCGTGGCGGCCCACATGTAGTCCTCGATGCCCTCTGGAGACAGGGTGTCCTCCAGGGCGTAGCGCACGAGCTGCTTGTTGAACTCGGCCCACAGCAGCTCCTCCGAGCCCCGCGGCATCGCCACGAAGTCCCAGGCCAACAGCTGCTCCTGGACCCAGGCCCCGCCCTCCGTCTTGGTGTCGATGTCGCCGAGGAGCTCCGGGACCAGGGCGGCGGCGTGGTTGTCGCGCTTGTCCATCTGCAGGGACTGGAAGGTCTGGACCGTGTGCTTTTCGGTGGCCTCGAGCAGCTCGCGGATGCGGTCGATCCGCCAGGGCAGGATGTAGCTGCTGCTCACCTCGTCGGGTGTGGCGAGCTGCCGCGGGTCCCCCTCGTCGTCCTCTGTCGCGTCGGTCTCCTCGGACTCCAGCGGGAGGTACTCCGAGGGGTAGTCGTTGGCGGTGGCGACGTAGCCTCGCTCCGGGTTGAGCTCGCCCGGGAGCTCATCCCAGAAGCCCTCCCAGCCGTGGTGCTCGGAGCTGCCCGGGTATGGCAGGCGCCCGGTGTGGGCCATGCGCTTGGGCACGAGCCCGGTGACCTGCCAGCCGATGTCGCCCTGGTCGTCCGCGAGGACCAGGTTCAACGAGGTCGACGAGGCCGTGTGGTCGATCTCGCGGGCTGCGGCGACGCTCGGGGCGAGGTTGAGGCTGCGGATGAACTGGGGAGAGAGGTCGACGCTCTGCAGCGCGCTCCAGCGCATCGCCAGGATGTGCGTGCCGGCGAGCTCGGTGACGACCGGGCCGACATCTGTGAGGTAGACGGTGGCCGTGCGAGGGAGCTCCTCGTCCTTCACGACGATCTCGACGGTCTCTTCGTGGAGCCGCTTCTTCTCTCCCGCCAGGTAGTACTCCATCTGGCCCTCGCGCTCGAGGACGACGAAGTCGACGTAGTCGGCCATCGTGTTCGTGGCGCCCCAGGCCATGGTCTCGTTGTGACCGACGACCACCCAGGGCAGGCCCGGCACCGTGCCGCCCGCAGCGTGCCAGGCGCCACCCTTTGCGTCGAGGATGTACCAGGTCGCGGGCACCGAGCGCGACAGGTGCGGGTCGTTGGCGAGGATGGGCATGCCGTCCGCGCTGCGCTCGCCGGAGACGGCCCAGTTGTTCGACGCGGCGGGCACGCCGTAGCCGGTCATCATCTCGAGGAAGGTGTCGAAGGGCTCCGTGAAGTCCCCTGCCCGGACCTTTCGCAGGCCCTCCCAGTATGGGTCGGCCTTCGGGGTCTCGGGCTGCAAGCGGAAGAGCGCGTCGAGGTCTTCTCGAGAGAGCTCCTTGCGGTGGAGCCAGGCGAAGAGTTCCTCTTCCGGGTTCCGGGAGAGCCACCAGGAGTTGAGGTAGGCGATCGCCATCGAGTCGATCGGCGTCCACTCGGCCACCCTGCGCTCCTTGAGGAGGCGATGCTCGATGGGGGGGACCTTCGCCGCGTCACGTCCGGCGTTGACACCGGCGGCGTAGGCCGCGAGCACGAAGCGGGCGTCCGGGTCCAGCGACTTGAGTGATCCGGTGGCGTGCTCCCTGAGGCCGAGGCTCCTCATGAAGATGTCCAGCTCCACCATGTCGGCGCCGAGGAGCTCGGACATCTCTCCGTAGGCCAGGCGGCGGGCGAGGTCCATCTGGAAGAGGCGGTCCTGGGCGTGGGCGTAGCCGACGGCGAAGGCAGCGTCCGCCTCGCTGTTCGCGCGTATGTGGGGGATGCCGCGCTCGTCACGGATGATCCGGGCGTCTCCGGCGAGCCCAGGAGCCTCGAGACGGCCGTCCAGCTCGGGGAGGCTGCGCCCCTGGGTCATGAGGGTCATCATCGTACAGCTGAGCAGCAGGAGCAGCATTGGTCATCCTCAACAGAACCGGCCTGTGCTATACCCCGGCGCCGTGTCCAAGCCCTGTGTCCGCGTCGTGGCCTGCCAGATCGAACGGGGAGGCCTGTACCTGTTGACCCAGCGCCGCGAAGAGGCGGTGCTCGGCGGGCTCTGGGAGTTCCCCGGGGGCAAGGTCGAGCCCGGCGAGTCGGACGAAGAGGCCCTCCAGCGAGAGCTGATGGAGAAGATCGGCGCCAGCGTGCGGATCGGTGGGCTGTCGCTCCAGGTGACCCACGAGTACGAGCGCTACAACCTGGACCTGCGCGTCTACCACGCAGAGCTGGCGGGCCTGGAGCCCTTCGCCAAGCACGTCCAGCAGGTGGTCTGGGTGAAGCCAGAGGACTTCAGGGACTACGAGTTCCCGGACGCCGACCAGCAGACCATCGAGCTCCTCCTCAGCGAGGACTGAGACCCAGCTCGGCCTCGCGGACGTCGATCCAGAAGCCCTCGTAGCTGGAGAGCATGTCCATGCCGACGAGCTCCTTGCCGCGGTCTCGCTCGCGGACGACGACGAGCCCCTCGGCGGGCAGTCCGCCGATGCCCAGCCCCTCTGCCCGGTAGTAGCGGACCTCCATGACCGTGGTCCCCCCGGTGCCGGTGACCGGGATGACGTCCGAGCCCCGGAGCTCCAGGTCCATCTTGGCTGCCTCGAGCCAGGTGCCGGTGGCGCCGGTGTCCAGGAGCGCCCAGCGCGTGTCCTCGGCGGTCGTGACCGGTGCCTTCAGCCGCCAGGAGCCGAAGTCCCTGCGCAGCTCCATGCCCTCCTCGGTCCAGGTGGAGGGGTCGTGGAGGCGGATGACCTCGTCTACGAGGTCGACCTCCAAGACGAAGCGACCGAGCAGGTTCATGCCGAGCACGCCGGCGACGTCGTCCGGGATCGAAGAGGTCGAGCCGAGGTCCCGGACCGCGCAGCGCAGCTCGCCGATGTGGGCCTCGCCGAGCTCGAAGGCCGGCAGCCGGGTCGCCTCCAGGCGCACGAGCCCTCCGGAGCCCTTGGACCAGGACAGGGTCTTGCGGCGTCGCAACCCCAGCTCGTCGACGAAGTCCGTGTCACAGGTCGTCGAGGCGTAGCCGGTGTCGAGGAACCAGATGCGCCCCTCCCACTCGACGTAGAGGCGGCGCCGATCCTCCGGGTGCTCGACCAGCGGCAGCTCGACGGCGCCGGGATCGACCTTCGGCGGCGGGTAGACGGAGACGAACCCGAGCAGCCAGAGCACGCCTCCACGTAGCATGGGGGCGATGTTCTGGTTGGCCTGCACGACGCCTCCGCTGGACTCGGGCGTGCCCCGGGCCGCGCTTCAGCTGGCCTTGCCCCTGGCCGAGCCGGAGCTGATCAGCGAGACCGTCGGCGTGGACCACGATCCAGCGGTCTACGAGGGCGCCGAGCAGCTGATCTGCACGGCCTACGACGGGCGCCACTTCCCCGCCTGCTACGACGAGCACGAGGGCTCGGACTACCTGCTCGAGGGCGGCTTCGACACGATGGACGCGGGCTCGACGCTGGTGATCGCGGCGGCGGACGGCGTGGTCGTGTCGGTCGAGGACGGCCACTACGACCGCTGCCACGGCGACCTCGGCGGGGAGGTGGACTGTGATGGCCACAGCGGCGTCGCGAACCACGTGATCCTCGAGCACGAAGGGGGCAATCGCACCCGCTACTGGCACCTCAAGAAGGACAGCTTGCTCGTCGTCGTCGGCGAGGAGGTGAGCTGTGGCCAGGAGCTGGCGCTGGTCGGCTCCAGCGGTCACAGCTCGACGCCTCACCTCCACCTGCAGGTGGAGCACGACGGCGTGACCTTCGATCCCTACGCGGGGGAGTACTCCCAGCCGGGGACCTGGTGGATCGAGCAAGGCGAGGCCGGGCTCCTGCCAGGGGGCGCCTGCCCCTAGCCCCGGCGCATCGGGAGGTGGGGGATGCCGTCCTCGTCGTACTCGGGGTCGCAGACCACGAAGCCGAAGGACTCGTAGTAGCGCCTGAGGTGAGCCTGGGCGCCGATGGCGATCGGACCCGGCCACTTCGCGGCGACATGTCTCAGGGCCTCTTCCATCAGCGGTCGCCCAAGGCCGGTACCTCGCACCCGGGGAGCGGTCACGACCCGGCCGATGGAGACTTCCGGGTGACTCAGCCCCGGCGGCACGACGCGTACGGAGGCGCAGAGACCCTCCTCGTCGTAGCCCAGCAGGTGGTCGCAGAGCGGGTCGACGCCGTCGAGGTCCAGGTACGCGCAGTCCTGCTCGACCACGAAGACCACTGCCCGCAGCTGCAAGAGCGCGTAGAGCTCGTCGACGCTCAGCTCCGAGAAGTGCTTCCAGACCCAGGTCACGACAGCGGTCGTATCACTCCCAGAAGAAGGACAGTAGCCAGGTGTCGTCAGCGACGAGGCCGACACCCGGGACCAGCCACGAGGTCCTCACGTCCGCCGAGCCGGGGAGCCTGGACTCCAAGACGAGGGTCTCGTAGGTGCCGTTGGGTACGACCTTGTTCGCCTCGCTGACGACCTCGTGCACGCCCTCGAGCGAGGTCGTGCTGATCTCGGCGCCGGTGTCGACGTCGACGTGGTGGATGGTGCCGGTGCTCTCCCAGGTGTCGCCCAGGTGGACCGCCGCTGGGAAGAGGAAGGCTGGCTCGGCCAGGTTGTCGGTGTAGACGTAGTCCTCGCGATCGCTGGCTCGTCGTCCGGCATCCCTCCGGGTCGTCCAGGTGGTCGTGCCGTAGACGAGCCAGATGCCCTCCTTGTCGCAGACGTACCAGCGCTCCTTGGTCCAGCGGTGGCGGGCGCTGCCCGTGTCCCGCTTGCCCTCGTTGTAGACCACCCAGGCGACCGCGCCGTTGTAGGTGTCCTCGCGGACGACCTCGAGCTTGTTCCAGCCCTCCATCCACTCGTCCGGCACGAAGTCGTACTCCCAGCGGGTGCCGAGCTGGTCGATCCTCCAGAAGCTGCCGCAGTAGGAGCCGCTCTCGTTCGCGGTGTCGCCCGTGTCGAGCGGCGCTGCGCTGTCGATGTCGCCTCCGCCTCGGAAGCACTCGAGTAGTAGAACCCACATTCGACGCTCAGAAGGTCTCGCCCCAGCCAGTATAGATCCCCCAGGCCGAGTCCGAAACAGCCACGTCGAAGCGGACCACGTTGTGCTCCTCTGGCGGCAGGATGAGGCGGATCCCGAGCCCCGCGCCGGGATGCCAGCCGTCGTCGATCACCCAGGCGGCGTCAGCAAAGACGACCCCTTCGAGAGGGCCGATGATCATCCAGCGCTGCTCCACGTCGAGCGTCCCGATGGCCCTCGCCCGGTAGCGGCTGTCCCAGGCGCCGCGATGCAGCTCCGCCCCCCCGGCGGTGGGCAGGAGGAAGAAGGGGGTCTCCTGGTCGGGCGCGTGCGCCCAGCTCAGGCGACCAGCCGTGACCCCGCGCAGGGCGCCGAGGTAGCCGCGGGCATCCAGCCGGTAGGCGAGGTGCTCGTACTCGTACTGCATGGTGTCGACCGAGGCCGACAGCCGGTAGCCTCGCCGGTCGCCTCCCCAGCCGGTGCTCCGGTTCATCGACAGCGAGCTCCAGGGTCCCACCCCGCGCAGCCAGGCCTCATCCAGCGAGGTCCGGTCCAGGCGTCCCTTCAGGCCCACCGACAGCCGCAGGCTTGCGACAGGCAGACCCAGCCCCTGGGAGGCGGAGAAGTGCTCGTGGCCGAAGACGCTCCGGGCGCCCTCGTCGTCGTAGAGGTCCCGGACCGTGTTCGAGGCCGCCAGCGTGGTGGTCCCGTAGACCTCGCCGGGGGTCTGGAAGGAGAGGACGGTGCCGTAGGTGCCCTTCGTGGTGGCCGCGATCCCGAAGGACACGCGGTAGCCGCGCAACAGGAGGTCCGGGTGGATCCACGTGACGCCGCCACCGAAGCCGGCGCCCGGAGCCCCGGCGACTCCCAGGCTGAGGAACCAGGTGCCTGGATCCGGAGCCGGGGCGCCGTCGTGCTCGAGCAGGGCCTGGCCGAGGCCGTCGAGGTCATCGCGACCCTCCATCTCCTCCAGCCAGCGCCGGTCGCCGGTCGCCAGGTACAGCCGGGCCATGCTGGGGCCGGGGAGGGCCCCGCGCGCGACCTCGGCGAAGCGAATGGCCTCGCTGGGCCTCGCCCCGACCTGGGGGGGCGCCAGCAGGTGGTAGTCGGCCCAGGCCAGGGTCAGCCAGGCAGTCGCCGGAGCCTCGAACAGCGGCACCTCTGCCCTGGGCCCGTGCACCATCAGCCCGAGGTTGCCCGAGAAGCGCAGCATGCGGAGGTGGGCCATGGCCACCGCCTCCGGCTCGCCGCTGTCGATGGCCTCTCGGTAGTACATCCTCGCGGTCGGTCGGTCCCCCGCGTAGCGGGCGAGATCCCCGGCGCTCACCGCGTCGAGGCCCTCGCCCGCCCACGCCAGGGTGCAGGCCAGGATCAGCAGTGCACGCTCACTGGAAGATCTCCTCGTGATCGGAGGCCACCAGCAGCCAGTCGCCGTCTCGCTTCTCGAGCTCGACCTCGACGTGCAGGCTGTCGCTCTGTTCGGGCCACAGGCCGAGGCCGTCGGCCCCCTCGGCGAGCCAGATCTCGAAGCTGGCGTGAGCCCTGTCCTGTTCGCCGAGCTCCACGTCGATCGGGCCGACGACGACGTGCAGGGAGCGGCCTCGGGCGAACTGGCGGAGCAGCATGGCGCGCAGCGTAGCCTTGTCCATGCCCGAGCTGTCCTCGTAGTCCTCTGCGAGGGTCTCGAGGGTGTCGCCGAGATCCCCCGCTTCGGCTCCCTGGGCGACGTGCTCGATGGCTCGCCGGACGGCCTCTTCGTCGTCGACGTCCCCGGTGAAGAGGATCAGGCCGGCGGCCAGTGCGATCATCGCCACGACGGCGACTGCGAGCTTGCGCATGGCCACGAGGGTAGCCGACCGGGAAACCTCCGGGCGCGGAGGCGTGATTCCCAGCGAGAGGGGCAGATCGTCGGTACGTTGATCGATCAGGTTCCACATGGGAGGAGAGATGCGGGTGGTCTCGATCGCCTTGGGGCTGTGTGCGCTCGTGGCCTGCACGAAGAGCGAGCTCCACACCAGCGACACCGGCGCCGAATCCGAGGACGGGGCCGCCTACGACGTCGACGCCGACTCCGACGCCGACTCCGACGCCGACACCGACTCGGACTCCGACACGGACCACCTCCCGAGCGAGGAGGAGGACACCTTCTTCGCCATGGCCCCGGCCCCCGCCCCGAGCTTCGTCTTCGTGGCCAACCCGGACCGCGACACGGTCACGCGCATCGGCGTGCCGGCGTTGGACGTGCTCACCGCGCCGGTGGGCGAGGGGCCGGAGCAGGTCTTGACCACCCCGGACTACCTCTACGCGCTGACCTACAACGGGGGCTCCGACGACCTGTCGATCCTGCCGAGCGCCACGCTCCTGGAGACCCGGGTCGAGCTGCGGCCGAACCTGGACACCTTCGAGCTGTCACCGGATGGCGCCTGGGCGGTCTGCTACAACGCCATGGGGGTCGAGGACGAGGGCTCCAGCTCCGGCGCCTACTCGGTCAAGGAGGCCTCCTTCGTGCACGTCGCCAGCGGCGCGCACACGCCGATGGCCCTGGGCTTCCAGCCTCGCGACGTGGCCTTCACCAGCGACGCCCAGACCGCCGTGGTGCTCGGGGATGCCTGGGTCGGCATCGTCGATCTGAGCGCAGACCCGCTGGACATCGAGCTCGTCTCCATCGGTGACGAGATCGACCCGCCCCAGACCGAGGAGATCGTGGTGGACTCCGACGGCCGCTACGCACTGCTCCGCCAGCGGGACGCCGCCAAGCTGGTGCTCGTCGACCTCGTCGACTTCGGGGCCAGCGAGCTGGTGGTCGGCGCCGGTCCTACGGACCTGGACCTGACGCCGGACGGCGCCTTCGCCGTGGCGGTGGCCCGAGGGGCCGGTGAGCTCTGGCTCTATGACCTCGCCGATCCCACCGCGCAGCCGGAGATCGTGACCATGCCCGATGGCGAGGTCCTCGGCTCGATCGCGTTCTCGGGCGAGGGCGGCCCCGCGCTGCTCTTCAGCACGGCCACCGGGGTCAGCCGCTTCACCTCCTGGGACCAACAGACCGACGAGTTCTCCGTGCATCCCCTGCCGAAGCCGGTCGCTGCGGTGGGCGTCGATCCCACGGGCCAGACGGCCCTGATCCTGCACGACGATGCCAACGCCGACGACATGGACCCCGCCTACGAGGATCTCCATGGGCTGACGATGGTGGAGCTCTCGAGCTTCCGGGCCAACGACTACTCCTTGCCCGAGGAGCCCATCGCCTTCGCTCACAGCGACGATGGCGAGAAGGGCTACTTCATCATGGAGGGCGAGGCCTACCTCGAGGTGCTCGACTACCGGAGCCTGCTCATCGACGAGGTCGCGCTGAAGTCCGACCCGGTCTTCGTAGGCACCCTGCCCGACACCAACTACGCCTTCGCCAGCCAGGAGCACGCCCTCGGTCGCATCAGCTTCTATGACCCCGAGACCGAGACCCTCAAGACCATCACTGGCTTCGAGCTCAACGCCGGCATCGAGATCGAGGACTGAGCGCGGGGGTTTCCGACCCGCGGTGCTGTGTTGATAGAGGGACCCCGTGGACCTCGATCGCCGAACACTGGACACCCTCGACTGGCCCGCGGTCGTCGCCGCGGTGGGCCTGCGCTGCCGCACGTTGCGGGGGGCTGCCGCCGGCCTGCCCCTGGCTCGAGACCGGGACGGGGTGCGGTTGGCCTATGCCGGAGTCGCGGAGATCCAGGCCCTCGAGGAACAAGGCGAGAGCTTGCCGATCGGGGCCATCAGCGACATCCTCGGCGCCGTCGAGCGGGCCGCCACCGGCGCTGTGCTCGAGCCGGAGGAGCTCCACGGGGCGGGTCGCTGCCTGCAAGCGCTGGAGCACCTGCGCTGCTGGGTTCAAGAGCGCGACCTGCCCGTGCTCCAGGGGCTCTGCGCCCCGATCGACGTCGACGCCCTGATGCTCGAAGAGCTGGTGGCCTCCTTCGACGAAGGCGGTCAGCTCAGCGACCAGCGCTACCCGGAGCTCGGCGAGCTCCGCCGGCGCATCCAGTCCTTTCACGGCCAGATCCGCACGACGCTCTCCGACCTGCTGAAGGCCAAGGACATGGAGGGCATCCTCCAGGACCGCTTCGTGACCCAGCGAGGCGACCGCTACGTCATCCCGGTGCGGGCTGAAGCACGGCGAAAGGGCCTCGGCATCGTGCACGACACCAGCGGCTCCGGGGAGACCGTCTTCGTCGAGCCCGCCGCGGTCGTGGAGCTCAACAACAAGCTCCGGCTCGCCGAGGGAGAGCTCCAGCGCAGCATCGCCCGAATCCTCAGGGGCCTCTCAGCGCTCCTCGGTCGCTACCAGGTGCCCGTCGAGGCCTCTCTGGAGGCTGCTGTCGGCCTCGACCTCGTCCAGGCCCGCGCGAAGCTCGGCGCCGACTGGCAGGGGGTGCTGCCAGAGGTCGGCCGAGGCGGTGTCATCCGGCTCGTCGGCGCCCGCCACCCGGTGCTCGTGCTGCGAGAGGTCGAGGTGGTGCCCAACGACCTGGCCCTGGACGAGACGACCCGGGGCCTGGTGCTCTCCGGCCCCAACACCGGCGGCAAGACGATCGCGCTCAAGACCCTTGGATCGTTCGCGCTTCTCACGAGAGCCGGGGTCCCTCTCCCAGCCACGGAGGCGCGGGTCGACCACTTCGAGGACGTCCTCGCCGACATCGGCGACCTCCAGAGCGTGGAGGGGGATCTGTCTACCTTCTCGGGGCAGGTGCTGGTCCTGCGCGAGCTCCTCGACCGCGCCCGGCCCGGGGCGCTCCTGCTGCTGGACGAGGTCGCCGTCGGCACCGATCCGGCTCAGGGCTCGGCGCTGGCCCGGGCCGTGCTGGAGGTTCTCGTCGATCGAGGAGCCCGGGTCGCGGTGACCACCCACTACACGGAGCTGAAGGCCTTCGCAGAGGCAGACCCGCGCTTCCGGAACGCCGCGGTCCACCTCGAGGACAACAGGCCGAGCTACCGGGTGCGCCTGGACGCGGTGGGGCTGTCCCACGCCTTCTCCACCGCTCGCCGTCTCGGCCTCGATCCGGCGGTGGTGGACGCGGCGGAGGCCCACCTGGATGACAACCAGCGCGAGGTCGGGCGTCTCCTGGAGGAGCTGGAGACCCGCCGGGTGACGACGCTGCTCGCGACCGAGCGGGCGCTGGAGCTGGAGGCCAGCGTGCGACAAAGGGAGCAGCAGCTGCGTGCGCGCTGGGAGCAGATCCAGGGCAAGAGCCACCAGCTGGCGGAGAAGGAGGCCACGGCCGCCCTGTCCCGCTTGAGGGCGGCCGAGGACGAGGTGAAGGCGATCATCGCCACGCTCCAGCGAAACCCGACGCTGCAGGGAGCCGGACAAGACCTCGCCGAGGTCCGGCGAGTGCAGGAACGGATCGCTCCACAGAAGCCCGAAGTCCCTGTCATCGTTGACTCTCCTGGCTCTGTCAGCCCAGGTGATCGGGTGCGTGTCCGCAGCCTCGGCAAGACCGGTCGTGTGCTCACCGCCTCCAAGAAGGGGCGCGCGGAGGTGGACATCGGCGGCCTGCGGACTCGCGTCAAGCTCAACGATCTCGTGTTGTTGGACGCTCCGAAGAAGGCCGCGAACAAGGCGTCGGTGCGATCGAGCGAGCCGACCACCGGGGATCTTCGGACTGAGCGAAACACCTGCGATCTCCGTGGGCTACGGGCTGACGAGGCTCTCGATGCCGTCGAGCGTTTCCTGGATCGCATGGTCCTGGCCAACGAGCCGGTCGGGTGGATCCTCCACGGCCACGGCACGGGCGCGCTGAAGACCGCAGTGCGGCGGTGGCTGCCGAGCTCGGCTCACGCGGAGTCCTGGCGGCCCGCGGGGGAGAACGAGGGCGGCGACGCCTTCACGCGCGTCGCCCTGTGAGGTTCAGTAGCTCTTGCTGTACACGCCCTGGTCGCAGCTGATGTAGACCCGGGTCATCGAGCCGGCGAACTTGCCGCCGGTGCTGCTCTTGTACTTGCTCTTTGGGGTCGAGTCCGTGTCCGTGGGGCCGAGCTTGGTGAGGTTGTAGGTGTACTGGCCGTTCACCGTGATCCTCAGGTTCGTCAGGGTCTGGTTCGTGTTGTTGCGCACGTCCATGAACCTGGAGCCGACGGTCACGGACATGTTCACCCAGGGCGGCTTGTCGTCGTCACCAGATGCCGAGCCCGGAGCGTCCTCTTCCTCGACCTCCTCGACCGGGGTGCCACGGAGCGTGTTGATCACCGCGTCCGAGCAGCCGGCGTCCGACAGCGTGATGACATCCTTGGCGCTGAGCTCGAGCTTGTCCGCTGCCGCCTCGATGGTGCTCAGGATCAGCTCGTCGGACAGGCCCGCCGAGCACATCTCCTCGACGTCCTCGAGGGAGCAGCAGCTCTCCGGCTCTTCCGTCTCGCCAGAGCAGGCGAGGGTGAACAAGAGTGCGATCATGGGGGCCTCCGGTCCGTTGCTTAACCGATGAACCGGGCGATGCGCTGACCGACGCGGACGTCCTGGCCAGCCTCGAGCTCCCACTCCACTGCGCCCGGTTCTGTGACGAGGATCACGGTGCTGCCGAGGTTGAAGCGACCGAGCTCGTCTCCCCGGACGACAGGGTCGCTCCGCTGTTCGCTGCGCGCCACGCCGTCGGTGTTGGTGATGATGTCGCCGTGGGTCGTGGTCATGCGCCCGACCCCGTAGGCAGCGACGAGCACCACGGCGATGCGGCCGAAGTCGCCCTCGACGAAGATCGTGAGGCGCTCGTTGTTGGCGAAGAGATCCTCTATGCGCTCCACCGCAGCAGGGAAGACCGGCCAGAAGGCACCCGGACTGTAGCGCCAGCCGACGACCGTCGCGTCGGCGGGGTGGTGGACGCGGTGGTAGTCCTTCGGCGACAGGTACAGGATGGCGAACTGCCCTCCGGCGTAGCGCTCGTCACCTCCCACCAGCTCGGTGACGCTGAAGTCGACGCCTGCGGCTTCCGGGAGGCGGCCGTCGTCCTTCACCTTGCCGAAGAAGGTCGCCTTCGAGTCGCTGGGCGAGACCAGCGCCTCCGGGTCCTGGCAGATCGGCCGCGCGCCCTCCTTCAGCGGCCGGACGAAGAAGTCCTGGAGCGAGGCGTAGTCGTCGATCGTGCCGACCATCTCGCTCGTGTCCACCCCGTAGGTGTCCGCGTACCAGGCGATGAGGTGGCGGGTGAGGCCGAGGCGTCCTGCGGCGCCTTGGAGCCTGCTGCCGAGGCCCTTCGGCACGACCGAGAGCAGGCTGACGACGAGGGCATCATTCATGGCCTTCGTCGATAACCGCTACCCGACCTGCAGCTCCCCCTCGCAGAGCACGCGGAGCACGCCGGTGAGTCGCTCGGGGGCGATCGGCTTCTCCAAGAGCGCCCACGCTCGCCCCTCGATCTGGGGCCGGAGCTCCTCTGGACGGTTGGCGAAGAGGCAGACGCGAAGGCCCGGTAGGGTCTCCGACAGCGTGATGGCGAGCTCGAGCCCGCTCTCGCCGCGCAGGTCGACGTCGGCGACGAGGATGTCGGGCGGTGGGGACACGGCCTTGGCGTCGTCGAGGTTCCCGGCTTCTACCAGCGTGTAGCCCTCTTTGAGGAGGAAGCGGCCGACGACGCGCCGGAGGCCGTGCTCCGCCTGGACCAGGAGCACGGTCGGTCCCTTCGGTCGCTCCGAGGCCTCTGGCAGGGAGAGCTGGATCAGCGTGTGGCCCTCGTGGGCGCCGAGGGTGATGTGGCCGCCGCGAGCGTTCACGAGCGCTCGGGCGTCGACGATCGACTGCGCAAGCGAGCCGCCCTCGCCACGAACCAGGGCTCGGGTCCCACCAGCCTTGGGCTCGCCCGGGTGGCGGATGAACACGGTGTGGCCGCGAACACCCACGCGGACCTCTTCGCCGCTGATGGAGATGTCGAGGGCGTTGACCAGGAGCGCCTGGAGCGCCCGGAAGAGCTCCTGCTCCGTGATCTGGGCCCAGGAGTGTTCCTCCAGGAGATCCGTGTGGAGAGTGACGCCAGCGTTGCCGAAGGCCGAGCCCAGCATGCGCACGACGCGCTGGACGACGACATCGAGCGCGCAGAGGGACTGGTGCTCGCCCGCGTGGCCAAAGCGGCGCAGCATGCGCGTGAGTCCCCGTCCGCGGAAGGCGGCGTCACGGATCTCCTCGAGGGCGGCCCTGGCCATCGGCTGAAGGGGCTGACGACCCAGGAGCTCCGCGCTGGTCTCGATCTGGGCAAGCAGCTTGTCGAGGTCGTTGCTGACCGACCGGGCGAGATGCTCCGCGGCTTCGGTGTGGGCCTCGCGCAGGACCCGGATCTCCTCCTTCCGCGTCAACTCGCGCTCGGCTGCCGGAACCAGGCGGTCCATCTTCTCCTTGAGGACCAGGTCGCGACAGCCCAGCCGCATGAGGTGAGCGGCCCGCTCCTCGCCGACTGCGCCGGTGAGCGCGATGACCGGAGTCGCTTCTGCGTGCTTGCGGAGCAGCTCCATCGCCCGCTCTGGGGAGAAGCCCGGGAGGCGGCAGTCCAACAGGACGAGGTCCCACTCCTCGTTCAGCGCCTCGGCCAGCTGCTCCTGGCTCTGGACGCGGCGAGGCTTGACCTCGAAGCCCCCCCGACGAAACTGGAGTGCGGAGAGGGCGCCATCGTCGGCGCTGTCCTCGATTTGGAGGAGACGCAGTGTCCGTGCCATGTGGCGGTTGTCGCCCACGACGGCCTCCGATGTCAACCGCGGCAGAGTCGCCGGGTGCCCTGCGTTGGTGAGCTTCCGTCGAGCGCGACGCTCCGACTCCTCGAGGCGATGGACGAGCGCGTGGTGGTTCTTCGACTTGAAGATCGGTCCGATCCGCGCTCCCTGCGCTTCATCTGGGCGAACTACGAGTGGGATCCCTACAACGAGCTCGCCATCGAAGCGATCATCGGGAAGCGCCTCGTCGACGTCTTCCCGGACGTAGCCGGAACCGCGATCCTGGATGCCTATGTCGGCGCGCTCCAGAGCCAGACCGCCATAGGTCTCCCGGAGATGAGCCTCGGGGACAGCCGATTCCCCGAGCACGTCTACCAGATCCAGGCGGTGCCGTTGTCAGAGGACGTGGTCGCTTCGGTCGTGCGCAGCCGCACGGCGCAGCGGCGGGCCCAGGCGGCGCTGCAGCTCCTCAATCGAGACCTCGAGCTGCGCATCGTCGAAGCCACGGCCGACGTTCGGGCCGCCAACCAGGAGCTGGAGTCCTTCTCCTACTCCGTCTCCCATGACCTGCGGGCACCGCTGCGGGCGATGACCGGCTTCTCCCAGTACCTCGTCGAGACCTACGGCGACTCCTTCGAGGGCGAGGCTCGCTACCTGCTGGGCCGCATCCAGTCCGGGGCAGTTCGCATGAGCGAGCTCATCGACGCGCTGCTCCAGCTCTCCCGCCTGACCCGCCAGAGCCTGGAGCGGCAGCCCGTCGACGTCGTCGTGCTCTCCCGCGAGATCCTCGCCGACCCGACCCTCACGCGGGCGCTGCTCACCAACCTGCTGGGAAACTCCTGGAAGTTCTGTCGACAGCGGCGGGTCACCCGCATCGGGCTCGCCATCGTCGATCGTATCGTCAAGCGCCACGGCGGGCGCATCTCCGCCAGGGGGCAGCCCAACAAGGGCGCCGCCTTCACGCTGTCGCTGGAAGCGAGACCCGAATGAGCCACATCCTCATCGTCGAAGACAGCATCGACGACCTCGACCTGATGCGTCTGGCCCTGCGCCGGGCGGAGATAGGCGCCGAGCTGCGCTCCGCTCGCGACGGGGTCGAGGCCCTCGAGCAGCTGCAGGACGCCGAGCTCCCTGCCGTCGTGCTGCTGGATCTGCGCCTCCCTCGCCTGGACGGCTTCCAGGCGGTCCAGGACGTCGTGGGCCAGCTCGGTCGCTACTGGACCGCCCTGAACCGTCGCCCCGACTGATGCCGGAGCGCCCCGACCTCGAGTACGTAGTCCCGCTGCTCGAGGAGGGCGTGGTCGGTCTGCGCGTCGAGAGGGCGACCATCCACAACCCCGTCGTCATGCGACTCGGCCTCGCCGGGTCCTTCGACGAGCACGTCGCTGGCTGCACGATCGAGGCGGTCGCGCGCCGGGCGCACATGGTCGTCTTCACCCTGTCGGGGGACAACGATCTCCTGGTCTCACCGATGCTGGCCGGGCGCTTCCGCCTGGTTGCGCCGAGGGTGCGGAGGCGCAAGGCGCTGTGCGCTGGTGATCGGCTTGTCCGACGGGCGCCAGCTTCGCTACGTGCGCGGACACGATGCCTTCTTCTGTCCGAGCTGCCAGCCCGACACCTCCGGGCGGGGCTTCGTGGACTGGCGGAAGCTCCCGTCAGGTCGGAGTTAGTCCCGCCGGATCTCCTTCTGGATCTGGTCTCGCAGCGCGCTCGCGTCGGCGTGGGCCGGGTGCTTGGCGAGGACCTTGTCCAGGTGATTCCAGGCCCGCACGAGTTCGCCATCGCCGTGGAGGATCTTTGCCATCAGGAAGCCGGGATCTCCATTGTCGTTGCCCATCTCCAGCGCCTTCTCGATCATCCGCATGCCCTGGCGCTGGCGCATCAGGTCCCGGGTGAAGTCGTGGTAGAGCGCGTAGCCGAGCCAGGATGCGGCGCGCGGTCTCCTGTCCCTTCTCGGTGATGCGGGGCTCTCGCAAGAGCTGGCGATAGCGGGAGGCCATCCGTCGGGCCGCCGCCTCCACGGTCTCCGGGGCCATGCCGGGCGTGCAGCCCAGCACTGTCCAGTCGTCCGCGTCGCGGAGGAGCCCCCACTCGCGCTGCAGCCTCCGCTCCGTCTTCGCGTCGACGTTGGGGCGTGGCCGCACAGGGTCCTCCCGGACCGCACCGTCGGCGGGGGCCTCGAGCGTCACCACCCCAAGGACCTCGAGGGCGACGAAATCGTCGAGGACCTCCATCCGCGCGCTCTTGTCCATTCGCACCGTGTCGCCCAGCCTCACCTTCTTTGAGTCGGCGCGGCTGAGGAAGCGGGCGGTCAGCGGACGGACGGGGAAGGCGTTGAGGCGGTGGAAGTTCTCCTCGGGCAGCACACGCCAGCGGGCACGGCCCTTCAGCGACGCGCGCTCCGCGAGTCGGGTCGCGGCCTCCCAGAGCTCCGTCGCCAGGCGCGGCGGCGTCGGTCGTCCCGGGATCGCCCCTTCGAGGAAGCTCGGGGCGTCCTCGGCGTAGAGCGCTTCGATGATCAACTGGAGCTGCTCGGGCGTCGTGGGCTCACCGTGGAGGAGGTGGAGTCGCTGCTCGCCGAGGCAAAGGGTTCCGCTCTTGCCCGATGCCCAGGCCATCGTCACGGCTCGCAAGGAGGACAGGACTGGCTTCTCCAGCGGGTGGCGGCACCCCGCGGGTCGGCGTCTTCGCGCGTCATGTACATGGACTCTCCACTCCCTTCCAGCCGCGGTGGGCGTCCTCTGTGCGCGTCCTGTCGGAGGAGTCCCGCGTCATACGCGGCGAAACGGAGATTACGTCCCAGTCCGTTGGGAGGAAGTTTTTCAAACCAGAGCAAGGTTCGATCGGGCAAGTGCATTGCGAGAGACCTGTAAGAACTGTTGTTTTTCGCTGAGATAGCTTCGCCTACCCCGCTGGATGCGCGCCCCCCCCCCCGTCCGGAGGCGCCCCTTGAAGGTCTACGAGGTGCAGCTCGAGCACTTCATCCGCGCCGAGTCCGAGCGCGCGCCCGCCGATCACACAGTGGCCGAGCTGTCCGCTGGCAGGCTGCCGCTGCACGTGCGCGAGTTCGACTCGCCCTTCGCTCAGGTCCAGACACCGACCGATCGCAACGGGGCCGTCGAGGAGGCGCTCAGCTACGTGATCCGGCTCGGCCCGCTCGGGGACTGGCTCGAGGTGAAGGGCGTGCGACTGCGCGAGAGCGGTCACAGCGACTCGGAGATCGTCGACAAGGCCGTCGGGGACTGGCTCGTCGGCGTGACGGATCTCGCGGTGCGGGAAGTGCTGAGGCGCGCCCTGCTGCGGAGCTTGCGCGATCTCGAGGACTGCTCGGAGGAATCCACGGGCTGAATCGGGCGCTCCGACCTTGACAGGTCAAGCCCGGTGAGGCCAATGATGGACTCGTGAACGCGGTCTTCATCGCCATCGTCGTGATCGCCTTCGTGGTGGCCGCGCTCACCTCGAGCATGGAGACGGTCTCGCAGTCGGCCCTGGACGGTGCCGCGAACTCCGTCACGCTCGCGATCTCCCTCATCGGCTACATGGCGCTGTTCCTCGGCTTGATGAAGGTCGCGGAGGACGGGGGCCTGTTGCGCATCCTCGCGCGGGCGATCCGACCGATCATGGTCCGGTTGTTCCCCGACGTGCCGCCCGAGCACCCTGCGATGGGCGCGATGATCATGAACATCGCCGCCAACATGCTCGGGCTCACCAACGCCGCGACGCCGCTGGGCATCAAGGCGATGATGGAGCTGAACAAGATCAACAAGCGCCCCGGCGTGGCCAGCAACGCGATGGTCCTGTTCCTGGCCATCAACACCTCCGGGTTGGCGCTCCTGCCAACGGGGGTGGTGGGCCTCCGGGCCGCCTTCGGCTCGACGGATCCCTGGGGGATCATGGCCTCCACCCTCGCCGCGACGGGCTGCGCGACCGTGGTCGGCATCCTCGCGGCGAAGGGCCTCCAGCGCCTGCCGATCTTCGCCATGAAGGAGCCGGACCACACCGGCCCCGCCAAGGAGGTCGAGCGCTCCGACGCCGTCGCCGTCTCCGAACTCGTGCAGGGGCTCATGAAGGAGGAGAAACAGACCAGCACGACCTGGGGAGTCTGGGTGCTGCGGATCGTGCTGCTCGCGATGCTCGCCGTCCTGGCTGGCCCACCGCTGGTCGCGGTCGCGATCGGAGAAGACGAGCGCCCGGACACCTCCGTGCTCTGGCAGTGGGAGAAGGCCCCGATCAAGGGCAGCTGGGAGGTCGTCGAGGCCCCACCGAGCTCGGAGGTGAGCGCCTTCGAGGACACCTTCGAGCCGGACGCCACGGGCGACTACCGCCTCGAGGAGAGCTGCGAGGACGAGCCCTGCGCCACGAAGGCCCTGAGGGTCGAGCCCTCCCTCCCCTACGCCCTGCGGCATGCCTCCGAGATCATCGGAGACTGGGTGATCCCCGTCCTGATCCTCTCGCTGGTGCTCTTCGGCTGGGCTCGGGGGGTGAAGGTCTACGAGAGCTTCGTCAAGGGCGCGAAGGAGGGCTTCACGACCGGGGTGATGATCATCCCCTACCTGGTGGCGATCCTCGTGGCGGTCGGCATGTTCCGCGGGTCCGGCGCGATGACCTGGCTCACCGGCTGGATGGGCATCGTCACCGAGCCCCTTGGGGTGCCGCCAGAGGTCCTCCCGATGGCGCTCGTGCGCCCGCTCTCTGGATCCGGTGCCTTCGGGCTCATGGTGGAGCTGCTCCAGACCCACGGGCCTGACAGCTACATCGGCTACCTCGCCAGCACCATGCAGGGCTCGACGGACACGACCTTCTACGTGCTCGCCGTCTACTTCGGCGCCGTGGGCGTGAGCAAGACCCGCCACGCGGTGCTGGCCGGGCTGTCGGCCGACCTCGCTGGCTTCCTGGCCGCGGCCATCGTCTGCGCCCTGTTGTTCGGGCACCTCGCGTGAGCCACGAGAGATGGGGCCTGCTCGTGGGGCGGCTAAGCTCATGAACATCTGGTTGCTTCTGGCCGGATGCTCCTACGACACGGTCCAACAGGCTTGTTCAAATCGACTCCCCGGAGGTGGCAGCGCCGCCACGGAGCAGTTCGTCGGGCGCGTGAACTGCTATCGACGGCTCACGGGGGTCTCCATGGGGCGCATGGATCCGGCGGTCTCCGAGGCGGCGCAGTCCCACGCCCGCTACTTCCAGGAGCACTACGAGTACGGCTGGTACGTATCCGACACGGCCCTCTACACCCTCCTGGACTCCGAGACCGGCGAGCCCGTGCGGGACTGGGATGCAGAGGACTCGGACCGGGATCGGTTCACCGGAGAGAAGCTCAACAAGCGCCTCGACGCGGCTGGCTACACCGAGACCAACGTCGACTGGGGCAAGTGGCAGCTCTACTTCAGCTATGACGACGTCGGCGACGTGGAGCTCTGGGTCGACCGGCTGATGGCCCACTTCCAGTTCCGAGAGGCGCTCATGTCCCCGGGCTGGTACGAGGCCGGCTTCGGGAAGGCCGAGCCCTTCGGGCAGTTCGTCTTGCTGCGCGAGGAGCCGGACAAGCACCGGGTCGGGCGCCCGGTCGTCTACCCGGCGGACGGACAGATCGGCGTGCCCCCGAACTACCAGCACTACCCGGAGGGCTCCTCGATCGAGACCGACCCGGTGGGCTTCGACGACGAGCTCGGGCTCCCCATCACGATGCTGACGACGGGTGACGCCGGCTCGAGGAACTCGAACCCCTACGATCTCATCGTGGACCGGACGAAGCTCGTGGGGCCCGACGGCGAGGTCGAGGTCATCGTCGTCGATCCGAACGACATCGAGAAGCTGCAGTACACCGTCGCGATGGTGCCGACCTCACCGCTCTCAGAGCACACGACCTACACGGCGACCATCGCGGTGACGAACCAGTCGGGCAGCTACGAGGAGACCTGGTCCTTCACCACCGGCGGCGTGCGGGACTGGCACTACCCGGACATCACCTATCAGCGCGACACGGGGCTGTAGGGCCCCTACCGCTCGTAGGGCACCTTGAGGGCGCCGGGGTCGGCCTGGCGCTCGTAGGTGAAGACGAGCCCGTCGAAGACCGCCTCGTCCGTCGTCTGGATCCAGACCTTCGGCGGCGGCCCGAACAGGCCGACCTGCTGGAAGGCAGCGATGAGCGCGGCGTCAGCGGCCGCGTGGCCGGAGCCCTCCGAGAGCGTGACGATGACGAGCTTGCCCTCCGGGTCGACGACCAGGCGTGCATTCCACGCATAGCTGGCGCCTGGCAACTTCATGTCCTTCAGCTCGGCCTCGAAGGTGGGCCAGACGGCGGCGGTGGCGGCGGTGGCGTAGCGCAGCCAGGCATCCTGGGCCTCGCGCGCGGCCTCTTCGGTGGTCGGCTGCTTGTCGAGGGCGATCGTCGGCTCGCTCGCGAGCACCGCGCTCAGCAGCAGGATCATCGAGCGAACTGCTCCAGCAGGCGCTGGACCTCCTGGTTTGCCTCCTCCTCCGCGCTGGCCTCCATGCCGGCCTGCTCGAGGCGGCCGATGTCCTCGCAGAGCGAGTCGACCGCTGCGTCGGCCAGGCCCTTGTCCCCGACCGCCGAGAGCGCCTCGAGCTGGCTCACGGCCCCGCTGACCTCGACCAGCAGCTTGCTGGCCTCTGGCCCGAAGTCGACGGACAGATCGGCTCCCTCGACGACGCGCTGGGTCTTGAAGCGATCCGAGAGGTAGTCGAGCGTGTCGCCGAGCTTGTCCATGCGCTCTCGCAGCTGCTCCAGGGTGCGCTCGATGGCGTCGACCTCCTTCTGCACGGTGAGCTCGTCCTTGGGGTCGACCTCCGCGGACAGCGGCTTGGGCGGGACGATCTCGGACACGTGCCCGCAGAGGCCGTCGAGGACCTCGACGAAGGTGCGGACCTCGTTCTTGGAGAGGAAGTAGTTCTCTGCTGCTGCTTCGAGCTCGCTGGGGTCCACGTCCAGGGGCTGGGGGAGGTGGGCGAGATCGGGGCGCTGGCGAGCGGCGACCGCCAGGTGGACCCGCAGATGCAGGATGGCTCTGGTCTTCCAGACGGTGGCCATCACCCTGCGGGTGGCTGCGGCCCGACGCTCGAGCACGTCGAGGTCGGCCTGGTAGCGCTCGGCGAGATCCCCGCGGCCCTTTTCGTCCATCTCGGAGGCCTTCAGGCCGAGGTGCTGGAGCTGCTGCTGTGCGGCGCGGTGCGAGCCTATAAGCTGGTCCTCGAGCTCTTTGAGGCGGCGGGGGTACTGCCTGAGGTCCTCGCCCCGTCGCCAGCTGCGATCCAGGCGCTGGTTGCGGCGGCTGCCCTCCTCGTCCGTGAGCCTCTCTCCGCCACCCCATTGGCCGTCGAAGTAGGCCCACGCCGCGATGGCGAGACCAACGAGCGCGACGGCACCGAAGAACGGAAGAAGAGGCACGGACAAGACCCTAACCCCCGTTGTGTACGTCGGTTACCGCCGTACTGTTCATGCGGATCACCCGCCGGCACGTGCTCGCCGCAGGGGCTGCGGTCGCCGCCGCGTCCGCGGTGGGGGTCGGAGGGCTCGGCTTGCGCTGGTGGGATCAGCCGCCGGAGGCGCCCTACGCGAGGCTCTCCGCGGAGGAGGGGCTCGTGGTGTCCGCTCTCGCAGAGGCCCTCTACCCGCCAGGAGGAGAGCCGGCGCTGTCCGGCGCCGAGGCGCAGCTCGATCGCTTCATCGACGAGGTGCTGACCCACATGCCGGAGTTCCAGGCCAAGGGCATCCGCCTGCTCGTCCACGCCCTCGAGGCCCTTGGCGGCGGCTTCTCCGAGAAACCCCTGGCTGCAAGGCGAGCCCTCGTGCACGAGTGGATGGTCCATCCCATCGCAGAGGTCCGCAGTGTCATCCAGTCCCTCGTGCTGCTGCTGGGCATGGGGTACACGATCCACCCGGAGGCGGTGGACTTCTTCAGCGCCATGACCCGCTGCGGCTACGGCGTATGAGGCCGATCCAGCCGATCCTGCCGGCCCCGGTGGCCGCCGGGTTCTCGACAGAGGACCGCGATCTGCGAGCGGATGTCTGCATCGTCGGGGCTGGACCCGGGGGCTCTGCCAGCGCTCGCGTGCTCTCCGAGGCCGGCCTGTCGGTGATCGTGGTCGAGGAGGGCCCGAAGGCCTCGAACTTCAAGACTAGCCAGGCCCACACGGCCCGCTACCACATGCAGGAGGCGGGCACGATGCTGGCCCGCGGGCCCACGCCCTTCCTCATCGCGGCGGGCCGCGGGATCGGTGGAGGCTCGCTCATCAACTCGGCGCTCTGCTTCCGGACTCCCGACGCGGTCCTGCGCCACTGGGACGAGCTGCTGGACGAGGACTGGTCGCCGGAGACCCTGTCGCCGGTCTTCGAGGAGATGGAGGAGCTCCTCGGGGTCGGTCCTCCGAGCTCGGACCACGCCGCCGGCAAGCACAACGTGCTCATCGCAGAGGCCGCGAAGCGGCTGGGCTATGCCGGAGGGCTGGCGCCGCGGAACACGCCGGGCTGCGTCGGCTGCGGCGCCTGCAACTTCGGCTGTCCGGTCAACGGCAAGGCCACGGTGAACCTCAACCTGATGGCTCGCGCGGTCCAGGCCGGCGCGCGCATCCAGGCCGAGACGAGGGTGCAGTCCGTCGACGTCGAGGGCCGGCGGGTCGTGGGGGTCAGTGGCCGCATGCACCACCCGGACACCGGCGCCAGCGGCGGGCGGGTGAGGGTCCGAGCCCGACACACGGTGCTCTCGGCAGGGGCTGTGGGCACCCCTCGGCTCCTCCACCACTGCGGGCTGGCCGAGGAGCTCGTCGAGGTCGGCGAGGGGCTCCTGGTGCACCCGGGCAGCGCCGTGCTCGCGCTCTTCGACGAAGAGGTCGATGTCTTCCAGGGCGCCACCCAGGGCTGCTACTTCCACGATCCGGAGCTCCCCGGCCTGCTCCCCCACACCTGGACCTCGCCGCCAGAGGTGGTCTCGATGTTGCTGGCGCCTCACTACGGCAGCATCAAGGCGACCTTCGGCGTGCTCCGACGCATAGGGGGCGTGCTGGCCCTGGTCAGCGATCACGGTCACGGGCGGGTCGGGGCCTTCCCTGACGGTCGAGCCGACATCTCCTACACCTTCGATCCCCACGACATCGAGCAGATCCTGGAGGGCATGATCCTCTGCGCTCGCGTGCTGCTCGAGGCAGGCGCCACCGAGCTCTATGCCATCGCCCACGGCGTCCCGGCGACCGGTGACCTCGAGCTCTTCTCCAGGGCCATGCGGGCCGCCTCCATCCGGGACTTCGTCCTCTACTCGAGCCACCCGATGGCGACCTGTCGCATGGGCAGGACCATCGACGGTGGCGGCCACGCGCGCGGCGTCGAGGGGCTGTCGATCCACGACGCCTCGGTCTTCCCGAGCTCCCTGGGCGTGAATCCGCAGCTGTCCACGATGACGGTCTCGACGGTGCTGTCCCGCCGGCTGGCCTCAGCCCTCTGAGGGGCTCCAGCTGGCCGGATCCGCCGCGGCCTGCTGGCCACTGCGGATGTCCTTGACTTCGTGGACGCCTCCGTCCCGAGTGGGCAGCCAGACATAGGGGATGCCGTTGTTGTCAGCCCAGCGGATCTGCTTGCCGTAGCCCCAGGCCTTGTGGCAGACCAGCGCGCCGACGCCGCGTGCGCGCAGGGCCCGGGCCACCTCCTCCGAGTCGCGCCGTGTCTCCTCGGAGTGCACTACCACCAGCACCGTCGCGGTGCTCCCGGCCCGCTCCGGCATCAACCCGAGGTTCTGGAGGTAGCCCATGATGCGTGTCACGCCGATGCTGGCGCCGACCCCCGGCAGCTTGACCTTCGCTCCACCGGCGAGGTCGTCGTAGCGGCCGCCGCTGCAGACCGTGCTGCACTGGGGGTGGTCGGGGAAGACCCCCTCCATCACCGTGCCGGTGTAGTAGTCGAGGCCGCGGGCGATGCGCAGATCGGCGACCACGTCCTCCACGTCGTCGCAGGCCTCGAGCACGGCGTGGAGCTCGCGGAGACCCTCGACAAACAGCGGGTGGTCGAAGCTGAGCTCGATGGCGCCCGGCTCCGTGAGCGAGAGCACGCCGTCGACCTGCGTCGCCGACAGCCCCTGGGCGGTGAGCATCTCGGCGACCTTGTCGCGCCCTGCCTTGTCGATCTTGTCGACCGCTCTGAGCGTCCCGATGACGTCCTCGACGCCGAGGGACCGGTAGGCCCCCTCGAGCACCTTGCGGTTGTTGACGCCGACACGGACACGCGGGACGGGCAGCTGGGCCATGGTGTGTGCGAGGAGTCGCACGACCTCGCCGTCGTGGCGGACGTGGAGGTTCTCTGCGCCGATGATGTCGAGGTCGGCCTGGATGAACTCGCGGTAGCGGCCCATCTGGGGACGCTCCCCGCGCCAGGCAGGCTGGACCTGGTAGCGCCGGAAGGGGAATGACAGCCGGCCCCGGTTCTCGCTCACGAAGCGGGCAAAGGGCACCGTGAGATCGAAGTGCAGGCCGAGCTCGGCGGGTCGCTCGGGCGGATCGTGGATCCGCTTGAGCACGTAGATCTCCTTGTCCGTGTCGCCGCCCTTGGACAACAGGGCGCTGAGGGGCTCCACCGAGCGGGTCGTCAGCGGGACGTAGCCGTGCAGGCCGAATGAGCGTCGAATGGTGGCGATCAGCTCCTGCTGCACGAGCTCCTGCTCAGGCAGCCACTCCGGGAAGCCGGACAGGGCTCTGGACTTCTTCACTTGGTTCTTCACCTGCAGTGCTCGCCGCTAACGCGTTAGTCGCGGCGCGATGGGAGAGCAACGGACGAACCCCGTCATCACCCCTGGCGCTGTGCGTTTCTTCGAGAACGTGGCGCGCCCACTGTCGGTCTACCACCGCCACTCGGTGCAGGGTCTCGAGCACGTCCCGCGGACCGGCGGCGTGCTCTTCGCGATGCACCACTCCCTGGCCACCTACGACGGCTTCCTACTCGGGGTCGAGGTCTTCCATGCCACCAATCGGCTCCCGGCGGGGCTCGGGGACGACCTCATCTTCAAGATCCCGATGCTCGGCGAGTGGGCCTGGGAGGCGGGCATCCGCCCCGCTCTCGAAGCGTGCCCGTCGTGCTCGACGTTGGGCCGACTGGTAGTCGGAGATCGCGCAGTCCACCGGTGAGATCGAGTCGATCCGCCCCTCCGGATCCACCGTCGCCAGGAGCTCGCAGTCCGGCGGGAGGTCGGGGACGCGCTCCGCGAGATGGGAGACGTCGGGGCCCTCGCCGCGGTGGGGGCCGACGACACGACCCTCTGTCGCCGGACCGAGATACGCGGCCCGACCGTCGATGGTGACCGGGAGCTGGACCAACGTGTGCTCCGGGAGCGGCAGGGGCTCGTCCTGGCCGACCGAGTTCTGGAGCTGGATCTGGAACCAGGGGGGGCAGGTCCCCCGGTCCACGTAGACGAGCTTCCCCGCTTCATCGACCTGTGCCGTGATCGCGCACTCATCCGCGGTAGCGAGCGCCAGTGCAAGAAGCCACATCTCTTCCTCCTCGTGACTCCAGGATGCTCCCTGGAGTGGTGAACGCGCAGCGTCACGCCGATGTCGGCGCGGTGTCGCGGAGGTGCGCCTGGCGGCCCTCCTGGCGACGGTGCACGGCCATCCGGAGGGCTGAGACCGTGGTAGAGATAGCGAAGTGACCTGGCTCCTCGCATGCTCGACGCCGGTGGAGCCTTCGCCCACGCCGGTCGTGCTGGTCAGCATCGACACGCTCCGTGCCGACCACCTCGGCAGCTACGGCTACGCGATCTCCGAGACCTCGCCCGCGCTGGATGCCTTCGCCAGGGACGCGGTCCTCTACGAACACGCCGTCTCCTCGGCGCCGTGGACGACGCCGGCCCACGTCAGCCTGATGACTGGTCTCTACCCGGGCCATCACGGCGTGACCCAGTACTACTTCGACCTCATCGACGCGCTGGAGCGCGGCGACGGTGTGCGCTCGCTCGACCCCGCCGTGCAGACCCTCGCGGAGCACCTCGGCTCGGCAGGCTACGCGACCGCGGCGTTCACCGGCGGCGGCTCGATGGATCCCAAGGTCGGGCTCGGCCAGGGCTTCGCGACCTACGAGACGGACCACTACAAGCTCACGGACGCCCACGTCGCGGAGCTGTCGAGCTGGACTGCCGGGCACGCCGAGCAGCCCTTCCTGCTCTTCTGGCACAGCTTCGAGGTCCACGCTCCCTATACGGACACGCGCTTCATCGATCGGCCCGAGCTTGCCGCCGAGCTCGCCGAGTTCGACCGGATCCTGCGCAGCGGCCCGCCGGACAACGAGGCCCGGCAGCAGGCGCACACCGACTACAGCGCGACCCTGAAGGCCCACGACGCCGTCCACCCCAAGGTCACCATGGCGCTCTACGACGGGGGCATCCGTGCAATGGACGGTCACTTCGCGGACCTCGTCTCCGAGCTGAAGGAGCAGGGGCTCTACGAGCGCGCCCTCATCATCGTCACCTCCGACCACGGCGAGGAGTTCGTGGACCACGGCAACCACTTCTACGATGCCCACGGACACACGCTCTACGAGGAGCTCGTGCACGTGCCCCTGCTCGTGAAGTGGCCCGGGGGCGAGCACGCTGGCACCCGCGTCACGACCACGGTGCCCACCGTCGACGTGATGCCGACCATCCTGTCGATCCTCGAGCTGCCCGTGCCCGAGGACATCGACGGCGCCCCCCTGCCAACCGCCGACGCCGACCACCGGGTGGCGATCTCCGAAGCCCTGAATCAGCGCGGCGAGGCCAAGGCCGTGCAGGACGGCCAGAGCAAGCTCATCCTCTACGTCGAGGACCACCAGGTCGCCGAGCATGGTCGCCACTGGCTGCCCGAGGAGGGCCGCTCCGAGCTCTTCGACCTGGTGGCCGACCCCAAGGAGAAGACGGCGCTGTCTCGTCCCGCACCGAAGCTGGAGAGGACCCTGCGTGAGCACGTCGCGGCCAGCGCGGCGAGCGAGGTCAAGGTCGAGTTCGACGAGGCGACCGTCCGGCAGCTCGAGGCGATGGGCTATGTCGATCCCGCGAAGCCGGATGAGCCGTGACGGGACTTGCGCTGTGGGCCCTGGCGGCGTGCGCCCAGGAGGAAGCCGTCACGCCCTTGGTCGTCGAGGTGCCTCCCAGCGGCCTCGCCCTCGCCAGCACCAACCTCCCGGACAAGGCCGAGGAGATCATCCAGGCCCACTTCGACTCCACCGACCGGTCGGAGACCTTCTACACGACCGAGGTCGCCTCCGCGCACATGCACGTCATCGGCGTCGATCAGCTCTGTCCGCTGCACGTCCACCGCACCGCCAACGAGGCGACCATCATCGTCACGGGCTCGCCGGACGTCGCTCACGTCTACGCCGAAGAGGGGGAGCGCGTGGAGACCCAAGAGCAGTTCGGGCCGGGCTCGCTGGTCTCTTCGCCCCCCTTCACCGGCCACGAGTGGGACAACAACACCGGAGCTCACCAGGCCAACCTCGTGCTGGCCTACCCCTCCTTCGACGGCAACCTGTACCTGCGGCCGGACGACCCGCGCATGGACCAGGGCACCGCACCCTTCAGCTACCACCCCGACGACGACGTCGAGGACTTCGTCGCCTCCGGGCAGCCCTTCGACCGCCTCGATCTGCCGATCATGGAAGGGCGTATGTCTCGGCTGTTCGTGGGCGAGCAGTACGAGCTGCCCGCCACCTCAGAGGACCATGGGCTGCTCTATGCCGTCTCCGGAGAGGGCATGCTGCGCGGCGCCGGGACCGAGCGCGCGATCACGCCGGGCACGCTGCTGGTCTTCCTGCGTCCCGCGCCCGTGGTGATCGAAGCCACCGGCGATCAGCCCCTGGCGCTCTACCTCTTCGAGCCGCCAGTCACGAACTGAAGGCTCTGGGCCCGGCTCAGCCCGGGGGCTGCACCTTGGCTCGCCAGGCGATCACCTCTTCGAGCTCCGCCAGGCACTCGCCGTCCTCGCCGCACATGATCCGGACGTCCTCTGCGTCGGCCCGGTTCATCATGCGCATGGCCCACTGGGAGCGACACTCGGACTGACGGAGAGGCAGGGAAGAGCAGAGCTCCTCTGCGCTGTCCCTGTCCGGGGCCGCGACGATGCCCCGGATGACGCAGTCCGTGTAGAACGTGTCGTCGTGCACTATTCCGTTGCAGTGGGGCATGGCCTCTGCGCGAGACTGCTCGGTGCTTCCGGCGGGGTCTTCAGGCGTCGTGTGCTCACATGCGGCAAGCATGAACAAGACGGTCACGGTGTGCTCCGACCAAGAACCAATTCTAACGACAGCACAGCAAAATGAAAACAATGAGGGTTATTTTCATCTACGGGGAATCAGCTGGCGGACCCCGGGTGGGCGAGCCCAACGATCTCGCCCTCGTAAGCCAGATCGATGATTGCCCCGATCTCAGGTCGGTTTCCGTGCTCGTCGACTACGAGGAAGCACTCGGGCCGGTCGAAGATGTCGGGGTCGCGAACGAGGCTTCGGCTACGGACGATCCTGCCATCCTCGAGCCTGAGCAGCGTGCCTGGCGGGTAGCAGCCGAGCCGGTTCACGAGCAACTGGAGCAGGAGGGGATCGTAGAAGGAGCCGCTCTCGCTGACCATGAGCTGCAGCGCGAGCGCCGGAGAGAAGCTGGCCTGCTTGCTGCGGGCCAGGTTGTCGTAGTCCTCGACGATGCGGAGGATCCTGCTGAACAGCCCTGGCCGCCCGCCGCTGTGATCGTGGTTCCTGTGGTGCTCGAGGGTTGCTCGGATGCGCTGGATCTTGGCTTCATGGAAGCCCCGCTGGCGTAGCAGCAGGCGCGCGCCGGCGGTCTCATGGCTCTCGTTTGGCTGGTTGGCCGCGTAGCCGATGTCGTGGAAGATCGCGGCGACGCCGAGGTCCTGGAGCGCCGCCGCCGACAGGCCGAGCTCCTGGCCGAGGAGCAGCGCGAGGCGAGCCACGCGCACGCTGTGGCGACCCGGGCGGAGGCGTCTCTTGTCCTCCTCCCAGAGGCCCTCTGCGTTGAGCCCCTCTGCGAGCATCTCTGTGACGGATCTTCGCATCGGGAGCGGGTTCGGGATGCGGTGGTTGGCGACGGCGTCCCAGGCCTCCGCGGCGGCTTCGGTGGCCCGCTCCATCATCTGGACGGTGCTCTGATCCGGATCGGCGTCAGCGCCGACCTTGAAGAGGAAGACACCGGAGGCGTCGATGCCGTCCAGGCCCGCCGCGCGCATCCGGAGCAACAGCGCGGTCCGGCGCCGACCAGGCTCCGGTCGGGCGGCGAAGCAGCCGACGAGGCTGCGGATGGCACGCTCGTCCATGGTCGAGTGGAAGGAGAGTCCTCCGACGTTGTGCTCGCGAAGCAGGGTCGCCAGGTCCCGCTTCTCCTCGTTCGCGGTCAGCCGCATCCGGATGTCGTTGACGTAGATCTGGTCCTCGACCGCGACCACGTGGACCGCGCCGAGCTCTTGCCAGAGGCGGTCGATGCAGATGCGGAACTCGCGGACGGGGCCGTCGAAGGCGTGGTTCTGGAGGTGGTGGAGGCGCGTGAGGCGTAGGAGGCTGGTGAGGACCTGGACGAAGCGCAGGCCCTCTTCGCGCACGATCTCGGCGAGCCGCTGGTCGCCGCTACGGGCCCCGTCCAGAGCCTGGCCGAGCCGGATCTGGGCGAGTCTCAGCTCATCCACGGCGGCCCTCCCGGCGCTGGCGACGCTTCACCAACGACTTGCGACAGCGGGTGTAGAGATCCTCGCCGGCGCGCTTGGCCAGCCACTCCAACAGTGAGTCGTCCTTGGCATCGTCGAGGTGCTCGAAGCCAGCCGCCGCGGTCCAGCAGAGGGTGTCGTTGCCCTTGCCGCCGAAGAACCCGAGCATCCCCCCCCCGGTCGGATCCACCTCCGGAACAGCTCGCCCGCCTGCTCGGGATCCAGCTCGGCGAGGGCTCGGCCGACGGCCTCGGCTTCCAGGTTGGAGATGCGGCGTCCTTCGGCCCGCGAGGAGATGGTGCTGAAGCAGGGCTCGTAGCGACGCTCGGCGAGGCAACGCATGGTGCGGATGCGGACCCGCTCGAAGTCGGAGTCCAAGAGCTGCACGAGCGTGCGATCGAGGTCCGCGCTGCGGCCGACGCGGTCGGCCTGCCAGAGCAGCTCGTTCACCACCCCCTCGTCGGCCCGCGCGACCAGCTCCGGGGCGAGGGTGACCAGCATCTCTGGAGAGCTGTTCCCGGCGCTGCGGACCAGGTCGATCGCGACCTCTGGCTCCGCGCCGAGGATCTGGTCCATGAACCAGCGCTCACGGCCCTTCACGAAGGGCTCGACGAGCTGGCGCAGGATCCGTCGGCTGCCCTGGTCGCGCTCCGTCGAGAGCACCTCGAGCAGGTTCTGGAGGTGATCCCCGGGCAGCATGTGGAGGAGCTCGAGCAGCTCGGGGGGCGCCGACTGGTGGTTCTTCTGGATCGAGCGCACGATGCGCAGGAGCGCGTCGGTCCCTGCCAGGCGCTTGAGGGTCTCGTCGAGCTGGCGCGGGTTGTCGGCGAGGTTGGTCTGCAGCGTGCGAACCAGCCGCACGAGGCGTCCGATCTGTTCCTCCGCCATGAGGAAGTCGCGGAGCTCGTCCAGGTAGAAGTGGAGGTGGATGGCCTCCATCGGGTCGTCTGGGTCTCGCACCAGCTGGAGCAGGAGCCCGGCGAGGTGGAGCGCGTCCTCTGGCAGGTTCCGGGAGTCAGCCTCCGACAGCGCCGCGACCTGGGCCTCGAGGTCGATGTCCTGGTAGGTGACGATCCCGCGAGAAGGGAAGACCGGGTGCGGCAGATCCTGGTCCTCCGGGGCGGAGAGGTGCTCACGTTGCCCGTCGAGGGTTTCGTCTTCGTCGTCCTCCTCGTCGGGGATGAAGCCCTCGACCGCGTGGACGTCGATGTTCTTGAAGCCCGCCTTCCACAACAGGGTGACGAGGTCGTCCTCCTGCTGCCGGATTCCCGTGAAGCGGATCGAGAGGATCTCGAGGAGCCGCAAGAGCTCGTCCCAGGTGGCGTGCTGGCCGATGCTGAGCGTGCGCACTCCGTCCCGGAACATCTTGAACGACAGGCTGCGCTCGCGGTCGCGCTCCAGGTAGACGACCTCGTCGTTGCGCAGGAGCTCGAAAGGGCGAACGGCGAGATCGAGGTCGCCGAAGGCCTCCGAGTAGCGTGTCCAGCTGTCCTGGTAGTCCTCCAGGAAGCCGCGGATCGCCTCGTTTCCGGGGTCGTAGAGCAGGAAGCTCCGGCCCGCACGTGCGAGGGCCAGGAGGACATCGTTGGCTGCCTTCTTCGGGTCGTCCGGCATGCGCGCCCTAGAATGCCACGCGATGCGTTCTGCAACCGTCCCGTTGATGCTGGTGATGGCGGTGACGATCGTCGTGTTCATCCCGGCGCTTTCGGCGGGCTGGGTGAATTGGGACGACCCTGGGACCCTGCTCGAGCACGACACCTGGCGCGGGCTCGGCGCGGACGAGCTCGCCTGGATGTGGACCCACGCTCATATGGGCCACTACACGCCCCTGTCGTGGATGACGCTGGCGCTGGACCACGTGGTGTGGGGCATGGACCCCTTCGGCTACCACCTCACCAACGTGCTCTTGCACGGCCTCTCGGCGGGGCTCTTCTTCCTGGTGCTCAAGAGGCTGTTGCCCGAGGGCGCCTGGCTCCCCGCGGTGCTCGGGGCGCTGTTGTTCTCGGTCCATCCGCTGAGGGTCGAGTCCGTCGCCTGGGTCACCGAGCGGCGCGACGTGCTCTCCATGCTGCTGTTTTCGGGCAGCGTGCTCGCCTGGCTGCGCTATGCCGCGGACGAAGGGCGCCACTGGTTCTTCGTCGCGCTGGCATTGCAGGCCTTGTCCCTGGCTGCCAAGGCGCACGCCATCACGCTGCCGGTGGTCCTGTTGGTGCTGGATGTCTGGCTCGAGCGTCGGGGCTGGGGCCGACTCCTGCTCGAGAAGCTGCCCTTCCTTGGCCTCGCCCTGCTCTTCGGTGGGCTCGCCATATGGGCCCAGGCCGAAGGCGGCGCGCTGGTGGGCGGCTCGCTCACCCTCGCGGAGCGGCTGGAGATGGCGCTCCACGGCGCGGCCTTCTACCCCGGCAAGACGCTGGTTCCGCAGGGGCTCTCTCCGCTCTACGAGTGGGACGGCGCGGCGCTTCCGACGGCGACGAATGCCCTGGTCCTGCTCGGGATCACGGGCCTGTGTGCTGCCCTCTGGAAGCGCTCCCGAGCGCCGATGGTGGCGTGGGTGCTGTACCTGGTGCTGCTCTCGCCCGTTTCGGGCGTCGCCCAGTCGGGGCCCCAGCTCGTCGCTGATCGCTACAGCTACTTCTCCTGCCTTCCGCTGGCGGCGCTGGTCTGCGCGACGCTGGTCGGACGTCGCTGGGCGCAGGGCATCGGCGTGGTCGCGGTGCTCGGCCTGGGGGTGCTCACCTGGCAGCAGTGCAAGGTCTGGACAGACTCGGTGAGCTTGTGGACCCACGCCTTGGACCTCGAGCCCGAAAACGAGATCGTCATGGCCCAGCTGGCTCGGGCCCACATGGAGCTCGGCGAGCACGGCGAGGCCATCGCCCTCTTCGAGGAGGCGCTCAGGGTGGGGCCTCCTCGCTCCCAGACCATCTTCATGCTCGGCGTCGCCTATGGGAACGCGGGCAAGGTCGAGCAGGCCAGAGGTGCCTGGCTGCAGATTCCCCCCGATGCGCCAGAGTACGCCCGGGCCCAGCAGTACCTGGAGCGCCTGTGACGCCCCCCACCCTGTTTCTTGCGGCGCTGTCGCCGCTGTTGGAGGCCTGATGATGTTGTTCATCGCGGCCGCTCTCGCCAGCGACGGCATCGCCCGGTGCACGGCGACCTTGAAGACGCCCGACGAGACGCTCACCGTGCAGGCCTTTGCCGCTGACTTCGAGAGCGGATCCCTTCGGGTGATCGAGCACGCCTGGCTGGTCGCCGACATCGATCAGCACGTCGATATCTACCTCGGCGAGGTCGAGGTGCTCGTCGCGCGCTATGCCTCGATCGAGCCCCCCGATGTGCCGCGGGTGCCCGGCTACGAGGTCCGCCCAGGGGCCTGTGAGTTCGTCCAGGTCAAGCGCCACAGCGGAGACTGGGACGCGACCTGGGGCGACGGCTACGTGACCGCGGACCTTCCCTGGGTGGCGCTCGAGGCCGCTCGCAGGCGCAAGTGCTTCGGGGACTACCAGGTGGCGGTGGGCAAGGGGCTCCCCGAGGCCCGGGATGCGCTCCAGGTCTGCCTCTCGAAGAAGGCCACGGCGCCCACCCCTGCGCTGCGACCCCTGACGGAGGAGATCCCTACCGCTCCGCGCTTCATCTGCGTGCACGAAGAGGGCTGGGTCGGCGGTGGCGTGTCCCTCTACGAGGCCCGAGAGGACGCTCTGAGAGCGAAGGTCGCCGGGCACTCTCGGGAGACCCTCGGCTCCGTGCTCGCCGCGATCGAGGCCCAGGACTCGACGCCCCTGCCCACCATCGAGCTGGTCGAGGACAGCCTCGCCGCGGAGTACGCCAAGCTGACCTGCGCCACGCCGGGACGGAACCTGAGCTTCCAGACGACCTCTCGGTGTGCCGGCTCGAGCCGGACCTTGAAGGTCAGCGTCGGTGTCGACGCCGCCGAGGTCGCGGGGCTCTGCCACGCGGCGCACTACGAGCCGACCCTGTCGCTGTTGCCCTCGACTGTCGAGACCGGGCTCCCCACCAATCTCGCCGCCGGTGCGATCGGCCTCGCCCACCGCTGCGACGCGGCGTGCAGGAAGGGCTTCGAATAGCGCTCGGCGCTAGTGCTTCTTGTCCTTGTCCGACTCGGGCTTGCGCAGGCTGTCCTCGAGCTTCATGTGCCAGGGGTCGTCCACTGAGTCCCGGTAGTAGTAGAGGATGATCTCCTGGTCCCGGACCTTCTCCCGGGTCAGCTCCAGCGCCTTGACGCGGCACTTGACCCGGGCGCGCAGGCCCGAGCTGTCGATGTCCACGAACACCACCTCGTAGTGCTGGATGTCCATGGACTCTGGGGGCACGCCGTAGAGCCGGTCGAGGAGGAAGGGGATGTCCACCTCGTCCTGCATCGACTCCTCGTGGTAGGTCGCGGCCTTCTCGAAGTCCTTGAACTGGATGTCCTCCCAGAAGTCGAGGGACATCTTGCGCAGCATGGCCTCGTGGCCTCCGACGCCGGGGATGCCGAGGGTCGGGTACTGGCCGCCCGAGAGGTGCGCGGCGGCGAGGTAGCCGAGGGCGGCGACCAGCAGGACGCCGAGGCCGATTGCGTACTTCTTCACACGTCCCTCCGTGGGATCAGGGCCAGCATCGCCAGGACGGCGAGCACCAGGGTCTGCACGCCGAGGGCGCCGAGGCTCCCGACCACCGTCGCCCACTCGATTTCCGCAGCTGCCAGCTCCCGGATCGCCTGGAAGCCCCAGTGGGCCGGCATGAGGTTCTCCAACAGGGACATCGCCTCACCGTGGTAGCGCTCGGGCAGGGCGACCTCGGAGAACAGGATCTGGGGGAGGATCAACAGCGGGATCGCGCCGACGGCGCGCTCCTGGCTCTTCGAGATGGCCGAGACCAACAACCCGAGCCCCATGCCGCAGAGCATGCTGCCGAACATCGCCATGGTCTGGACCAAGAAGGGCCCCTTCAGCGCCATCGACCACTCGATGGCCGCCTGCATGAGCACGACCTGGACCAGCCCGATGCCGGCGAGGACGGCGAACTTGGAGCCCACGTAGGCGGGGAGTGACAGACCGAAGAAGCGCTCGCGCTCGACGATGGCCCGCTCCTTGACGACCTCGCGGCAGGCGTTGATGCAGCCGAACCACACGCTGGAGAGCGCCATCACGAAGTACAGCGACTCGGTCTCCCTGCCGGCTGCGCCCCACACGAGCGTGCAGAGGTACCCGATGAAGGGGGCCTGGGCCAACAGCAGGAAGACCGTCAGCGGGTCCCCGACGGTGCAGGCGGCGTAGCGGCGCGTGAGCACCCCGAGCTGGCGCTTGACGAGGTTCACTTCTTCAGCTCCGCCTTCATCGCGGCGAGCTGCTCCGCTGCGGACATCGGCTCGGGCTCCTCGGCGGGCGCTTCCGTCACCTCTGGCAGCTGCTTCCTCGTCGAACCGCCGATCGCGGGGGCTCCACGGCCGAGGAAGGCCGGACGCATCGACGAGGCGTTCCAGACCTTCGCCCACTCGGCGGGGGCCTTCCGTGCCAGGGCCTCGAAGATGCCCGCGAAGGTGCCCACGCCGAAGTGGGCCGGGGCGTCCTCTGGAGGACCGAAGTAGGCGACGCGACCCTTCACGAGCACGCACAGGGCCTGGCAGCGCAGCAACGACTGCATCGCGTGGGTGGCGACCAGCACGATGCGACCGGACTTCGCGAGACCCTCGAAGAGCTCCATCATCGTGGCCTCGAGACCTGGATCCAGCCCGCTGGTGGGCTCGTCGAGGATGAGGATCGGCGGCTCGGTCAGCAGCTCGAGTGCCACCGACACCCGCTTGCGCTGACCGCCGGACAGGCGCTTGACGCGCACGTCCATGCGCTCGTCGAGCTGCACCTGCTGGACCACCTCCGTGATCCGGGCCGCGCGCTCTTCGGGGCCGAGCTCCGGCAGCCTCAGCTCGGCGGAGAACGACAGGGCCTGCTGGACCGTGAGCGTGCGATGGAGCGCGTCGTCCTGGGGCACGTACCCGATGGGCACCGCGGTCACCGGCCCGCCGCCGAGCTTTGCGTCGCCGGACCTCGGGTCTCGCAGGCCGAGCAGCACCTTGATCAGGGTGCTCTTGCCGGCCCCGGAGGGCCCGATGAGCCCGCAGAGCTCACCGGGATGCAGCTTCAGCGTGACCCCGTCGAGGATGCGATAGTCCCCGGCGACCACGTCGACCGAGGACATCACGAGGGGCCCGGTAGGAGCTAGGAGATCCGTCACGTCCGGATCTTAGACGTGGCGTCGGCCTCGCCTATTGCCGACGGCGCAGCCCGATCAGTCCGAGCAGGCCCAGGGGCAGGAGGAACAAGGCGTTCTCGGCTTTGTCACGGTCCCTCTCTTTCTCGTAGAGCTGGATCGAGCTCGAGACCGGGTCGGTGCCCCCGTCGATTGCAAAGACGGCGTCTTCTGTGTGGGCTGTGGACAGGGCCATGGCGTCGAAGCGGGTGAGCCACTCGCCGCGGTAGGCCTGCGCGTAGACGAGACCGTAGCCGGGGGAGTCGCCTCCGAGGTCCCAGAGGCGGTCCGCGTAGAGCTCGGCCGGGTCGTCGTCGATGTCGCCGAAGAGGTCGCCGACCTTTGCCGAGGACCAGCCGCTGACGGTCGCGCGCTCATCACCGAAGACCAGGATGGTGGTGGTCTGCCTCTCGGCGCCAGAGGTGCTGGTCATGTGCGCCGGGTACCTGATGTCGTCACCCGCGTAGGTGATGCGCACCGCGGCCTGGGGCATGGTGTGGCCCCAGCCGCTGTCGCCGGCGCCGTCCGGGGTCTGGGTCATCGACAAGGCGATGAAGGTCCAGCCGCCCTCTGCGACGTAGTCCTCGATGGCGCTGGTGTCGCCGTTGACGAAGCCGCGCTCGTCGAGCCAGGAGATCAGGGGCTCGGACTCCTCGCCGGAGAGCGCGGTCCACTCGAAGATCCCCGCGCTCCCGCTGCCCTCGACGAGGCCGGAGTCGGTCCCCATGCCGCCACTCGAGTCGGTGAGGTCGTCCCCCTTTCCGCTGCAGCCGAAGCGGGGCTCGTCGTAGTAGTGCTCGATGCTCGGCTCGCTGTCCTGGACGGCGTCCATGAGGGCGTCGGGGTCACCCTCTTCGACCTCTTCGACGTCACCGGGCACCGGGATGACCCAGCCGAAGTCCTCTGCGTCGCCCGCGTAGGCCACGCGGTACTCGACCTCTGTGGACCCGGAGCCCGGACGGAAGGCTACGACCTGGCTGTCCGAGATGACGGGTTCCGGGCCGAAGAAGGCGCCGCAGGCAAAGGCCTCGGCGGACAGAAGCAGGATCACGGTTCCTCCACTCGCGGCCCTGACAGCCGCAGCATATCGTCGAGTCTCAGGGGTCCGCGCAGCAGCGGAAGCCCGTCGAGTAGTCGTGGTAGCTCGTTGCGTGGGCGGTCGTGACTTAGGTGCAACCGGGTCCGTTGAGCTCCGCGTCCGCGTAGAACCCGCCCCGGAACACGCTCTCGGCGACCCATTCGTGGAGGTTGCCGTGAAGGTCGTAGACCCCATCGATGCTGACGCAGGACAGGTTTTCCCCGCTGGGATCGACCGTGTCCGGCTGCTCGTTGATGCCGGGATCGTTCATGTGCTCCGTGTTCCAGGTCCCGTCGGAGGTGCCGAAGTAGTCCACCACCGGGTGACCTCCCGGGTAGCTGTCGTTGCAGGCCGTCGGATCGTAGGTGTCGCCGTATGGCCAGGTGGTCGGCGGCTCCCCCTGACAGGCGTGCAGCCACTCCTCGCTTGTGCAGAGGCGCTTGTCGGCGGCTTCGCAGTACAGCTCGGCCTGCTCTCCCGAGTGGTAGCCGGTGGGGGTCTCGCCCTCGCCGTTTTCGGCGACCCCGTCGGTGACGAAGGCCTCGTAGCGGTCGATGCAGAAGTCCTCGACCTCGACCATGTCGTCAGCGCACGGCCCCTCGATCACCGAGCTGTCGTCTGTCTGATCGAGGCCCGGACCGACGACGACCTCTTCGCCGCTGATGCATGAGATGAGCCAGACCACGACTTCCTCCCGAGGCGCGCTAACCTGCCCGCCGGAGGGCCCATGCTGCTGCTGCTCGTCGCGTGCACGGAGAACCAGGTCGTTCCTCGAGAGTCGCAGCCCTCGACCCATGACTCGGAGGTCGAGGACAGCCCGGTGGACTCCCCCGCCGACTCTCCCGTGGACAGCGAAGCGCCGGTGCTCGAGCCCGACATCGTGCTCACGCCGCGCTCCTATGGCTGGCCGAGCCTCGCCGATGTGTGCCCTGCCCAGGACAAGTCGCTCGTGGTCTACAACGGCGGCGACGCCGACCTGCTCCTGCTCGAGGTCGAGGAGATCGAGCTCGGCAGCGCGCACCTGGCCATCGCCCTGGACGACGAGGAGGTCTTCGTCGCCTCCAACGACGACCAGACCCTCTACGTGCTCGACAAGACCGGCTCGGTGGTCGAGATGACCTCGCTCGTCGATGTGCAGGTGCTGGACCTCGATCTAGACGAGGACCACGTCTACGCGGCGCTCTTCGACCTGGGCTCGAGCTACCCCTACGAAGGTCGTGTCGCTGTCTTGGACCGGGCCACCCTCGAGGAGGTCGCCTCGCTCACCTTCGAGGGCTACCCGGACGTCTACACCGGCAACACCACGATGGCGCACTACCCGCAGGCGGTGCACGTCGAGGGGAGCACGCGCTGGGTGGCGGTCACCAACGAGGACCTGCTCTTCCAGGTCGACCTGTCCACCTTCGGCGTCACCGACACCCACGCCGCGTCCAGCCGCCCCAGGTCCCTGGCCTCGGATCGGGACCACGTCTACCTCGCGAACAAGCACGGGGCCTCGCTCTACCAGTTCGACGCCGGGGGGTTGGTCGACTCCACCACGATGGACGAGTACCTGACCAACGTCGCGGCCGATGACGAGCAGCTCTGGGTCGTGCGGCAGCAGGGCGGGATGGCGCGGCTGGAGTCGGATGGGCTCGGGCTGCTGGACGACTTCGGCCACTACGGCCAGAGCTGGTCCTCGGACGTGCACATCTCTGGGGACACCACCGACTTCGAGTACCTGAACCGCCACCTGCGCGACTGAGTGCGTCGGGGCTCCCTCCTGCTCCTGCTGTCCGCAGGGGTCTTCGCCGCGAGGCTGGCGTGGTCGCTGCGCACCCCGGAGCCCCCGGGCACCGACGGCTACTACTACGTGGTCCAGATCGCGGACTGGTCCTCTGGGCTGGGGCTCCACGTACCGGACGCCAGCTGGGTGCTGCGCTTTCTCGGGATCCTGGGCCTGGTCTTCGAGCCCATCCTGGCGATGAAGGTGGGGGCCGCGCTGTTGGCCGCGTTGGTGGTCCCGGCTGCCTGGCTGCTGGGGCGGGAGCTGGGCCGCCCCTGGACCCTGGCGCTCCTTGCGGCGGCCTCTCCGACGCTGACGCACCTCGGCGGGGACTTCCCCAAGAACCTGGGCATGGCAGCGCCGTGGTTGCTCTTCGCGGCTGGGCTGATCGGGCGACGCTGGTGGCTGGCGGTCCTCGGGGGCGTGCTCTGCGCCAGCGCCCACCGCATCGGCGCAGCCTTCGTGGTGCTGGGGCTGTTGGGCCTGTTGGCCGAGCGCGTCGAGAGGCGCGTCCTGCTTGGCGGTGTCTCGCTGATCGCAGTGTTTTGCCTCTTGTCGTGGGTGCTCCCCGGGCTCCTGCACCCCTCGGATCTCGAGCGGGTGCACCTCGAGCCGAGCCTGCCCTTGTCCTGGCTGTCGCTGCGACCGACCCATCCGCTCCAGGTCCTCGAGCTGCTCGGGGGCTGGGCGGCGCTGATCTACGGCCTCCTGCGCGAGCGACGCTGGATCTTCCTGCTGCCATTGGCCGTGTGTCTGCTCGTTCCCTGGAAGCAGGACGAGCTGGACCTCGGGTATCGGCTGGCGCTGATGACACCGCTGTTGGCCTTGGGGCTGATCCCCCGCATCCCGGCCCCCTTCTGCCTGCCCCTGCTCCTGGTGATCCCGGTCGGCTTCGACCCGCGCCAGCACCCCCCCTACGAGCGCTATCGAGGCCTCATCGAGGGACTCCCCGAGCGCCCGGAGCTGCTCATCGCCCACGTGGGCATCAACTTCCTCTACGACCACGAGACCGGCGGCGAGGCCATGGCCTGGGCCCCGGAGCCCGAGCTGGACCGACAGCGCATCGGCCGCATCGTGTGGGGGGTGCGGCCGCATGAGTGGACCGGTGAGTTCACCGTGCTCGACGGGGACTACAGCTACGTCTCGGAGGCCACCTGGGAGGCGCTGTCCGAGGGACCGATCAGCGAGGATCTGGCTGGCAGGATCGAGGATGGGCGCAACCCGCGACGAGTCCGCCCGGCCGGCCTCACTCGGCGGCGTTGAGGCGGACCACGGCCTCTATTGCGCCCTCGACCATCACGATGCCCTCGCTGGCCGCCTGCTCGTGGCTCATCTGGCCCTCGCAGTCCAGCGCCGAGGTGTAGCGCCGGGCGGTGTCGATCCAGCCTGCAGCGTCGAGCTCGGAGGCTGTCGCCAGGGTGAGGCTTTCGCTGTCGAGGACCGTGGTCTCGCCGCCCTGGGTTCTCGTTCCATGGAGCGTCACCTTCGTCCAGCCGCGGAAGGCCGCCGACGGGAACCAGTCGCCGTGCGCCACGAGGTCCTCGCCGACGATGTCGAAGGTCTGGTTGGAGCGGAGCTTGATCTGGGTCTGGGTGACGCCATCGGCCCGATCCCGGCGGTGGCGTCGAAGGGGTTTGGGCCGATGCTGGACGTGAGGATCGACTGCAGCCGGGGCGGAGGCGGCTGCGGCGCTGGCTCCATGCCACACCCGAGCATCAGGAGCATCAGAAGGCGACGACCGCGTCGATGTCCGCCCCCTTCATGAGCACGATGCCCATCTCGATGGCCTCTGCGTGGCTCAGGTTCGGCGAGCAGGTCAGGCCCCAGGCCAGCTCGGCGGAGGTGACGATCCAGGTCTCCTCGTCGAGGTCGGAGGCTCGCGCCAGGAGCAGCTTGCCGCCGCCGATCCGGGTCTCCTCGTCCGTCGTGTCGGTGCCGTAGGGCTGGTAGGTCGAGCGGATGCGGTGGCGTCGGCCGTAGAGCTTGACCGCGGTCCAGGCCCCCTCCTTGCCCAGCGGGACCCAGGCACCGTCGAAGACGGTCGAGGTGTCCATGCTCTCGCCGTAGACCACGAAGCTGTGGTTGCTGCGCAGCTTGGCCTGGGTGATCCACTCGTCGCTGCAGACGCTCTCGAGCTGCTGGTCCATCAGGGCCCCCAGCGCGGTGCCAGCGTGGGCGGTGCGCAGGGCCTTGGCCCGGTCGTCCCAGGTCCTGAGGCTGAGGGGGCCGTCCTCGTCGATCAGCTCCAGCTCGGAGATCACGAGGTCCTCGTAGCGGCTGCCCGGGGTGACCTCGTCGATGGTCAGCTTCAGGCTGCGCGTCTTGACCGGATCGAAGGACAGCTCGGAGGGCCCCATGGCGTCCGGCACCTCCAGGGTCACCGACCCGGTGTCGAAGGACAGGGTCACCTTCTTCAGGCGCGCGTTCTTCTTGAAGTGGTCCTCGCTGCGCTGGTAGCCGTTCCAGAGCCGGACGCCGTGGAGCTCCACCTCCTCGTCCAGGGTGATGCTCAGGCTCTCGCCCGCGCCGGTGCCCTTGGCGCCCTCCACCCAGCCGAAGTCCGTGCGGCTGTCGACGAGGTAGAGCGTGTGGTAGGCGTCGGCGGGCTCCAGGGTGGAGCTGGCCCGGACCTCGGCCCCGACGTGGCGGGGTGGCAGCACGTTCAGGTCTTCGCCCTTGGAGTCCAGGAAGCGCACACCGCCCATGCAGGCCCCCGGCTCGGCGTGGCTCATGCGCACGAAGACGGACTTCACGACCTCGCCGACCTGCACGGCCTTGGTCCCCCCGGGCTCCAGGCGTCGGTCGTCGACCCGGGCTCCGTTCACGAAGACAGTCGGGGTCCAGGCGGGGCCGGTGGAGCAGGCGCTGACCTCGAGCTTGCTGAAGTAGAAGGGCTCGGCGAAGCGCAACAGCAGGCCTTCGCCGTTGGGATTGCCGATGGGCACCCAGGCGTCGTTCCCGCGCAGCAGGCCATCTGCTAGTCCCTCGGATGTCAGGACGGCCGCCTCCAGGTGGAAGTCCACTTTGGTGGACGCCTTGTCCGGAGCCTCGGCGAGGACCTCGAGGGCAGGCTTCTCCTCGACCTTCTGGGGTTCGGGGTTTCCGGAACAGGCCAAGAGCAGGATCACAGCAGCTCCTCGGAGACGGAGTAGGCGACCCGGGCGCGGGTCGACCAGAGCAGCTCCTCGCCGTGCGCGCTCACACGGACCAGGCGGTTGAAGCGGTAGACGACGCCATCGATGCGCTCGAAGCCGGCGTCACGCTCCTCGACGACAAAGCGCTCGTCCAGGGGCTCCGTGAAGCGGAGCTCGCCGAGCAGGAAGCCATCTTCGACGCCGAAGCCCAGACGCAGGGGCACTTCGTGCGGGTTCTTCATGACCAGGTCGCGGGTCGGGAAGAAGACGGTCGCGCCCAGACCGAAGGGCACGGTCCGGGCCTCGTCTGGGAACAGGTCGAGGCCGTGGCGGTGGCGCACGGGGAGCTCGAGTCCAGCATGCACCGCCAGCCAGGCTGCGAGGTTCGCAACCTGGCAGAGCCCACCACCTCCTCCTTGGGCGAGGCGGTCGGCGTGGAGCTCGGGGCCGGGGACGAAGCCCCGAGCGCGGATCGGCGGGCCGATGACGGCGTGCCAGGAGAGGCTCTGGCCGGGGTCGATGACGACTCCGTCCATCAAGGCCGCGGCTCGCCGCACGTTGTGTTCCTTGGCGGCCTGGAGGCCCCCTGCGTAGAGCGTGGACTGGCGGCGGAGGGGGCTCCGGCGCCTGGCATGTAGCGCCGGGAAGTCGGTGATGTCGCCCCGAGCAAGACGAGGTCGGCCCAGCCATCTCAGCGTGGCGGGGACCCTGCGAAGTCCTACTCGGATCGAAAACGGAAGACGTCGCAGCACGGCGCGACCCTACCTCAGTCCCCCGACACCCCGTAGGGCACGTCGAGGGGCTCGGTGCCCTGCATCGAGTAGGAGAAGTGCCACCACTCCTTGGAGTAGTTCTTCCAGCCGTGCTTCGACATGGCCCCACCGAGCAGGACGCGGGCCTCTGCGGCCCCGTCCGAGGCGTTGGCGGTGTGGGACTCGACGCCGAAGTGGTCGTAGGGGCTGCCGAAATCGAGCGCGACCCCATCTCGGCTCAGGCTCACGTCGATGGTGTTGCCGTGGTTGTGGCCTGACTTCCGAGCGATGTAGCCATCGTCGAGGAGGTGGACCTGGTCGGTGCGCTCCGCCCAGTCGCACATCGCCAGGGTCGCCCGGACCGGCCGGTAGGCGTCACGCACGACGAGTCGGAGGCCCTGCGCGTCGAGGTCGGCCGCCGCCAACAGGAGCGCCGCCGCCGCCTCGTCCCGGAGCCAGGCGCCCTTCGCCTCGTAGCCAGGGAGCTGGGCGCCGGTGAAGTTGTCCGTGCCGTGGTAGTCGAAGGCGAAGTCCAGCGAGGGGGCGCCGACCAGCTCTGTCCAGCCCTCCGGCGGCGTGTTCGCCACGGGCTCCGGGGGCACCTCGAGCTGCACGACGACCGGATCCGGCGCCTCGATCAGAATCCGCGTCGGAGGCGGACTCTGATCAGTCGAACAAGCAGTGATCCACAGGGTGATCAACATATCCACAGGCTACCTCGAGAAGGTCGATCCGCCCGTGATCGCGCCACGGTAGAACGTGGACGAGCTGCCCCAGCTGCTGCTGGTCAGGGTGGAGCCGTACCAGGGGGCGCCGGTGTTCAGCCGGGGCATGCGAGAGCCTGAGAAGGTGAGCTCCGAGGTGCGGGGTAGGAAACCCGTCGACAGCGACGAAGGGCAGCCGTCGCTGGGCCAGATGTCCTCGCGACGCACGTCGGTGGTGATGCCGTAGGAGGTCCAGATCTCCACCCGGCCGAGGGTGAAGGTGCAGCTGCCGACGATGCCCTCTGTGAAGATGACGTGGCCCTTCACAGAGGTCGCCCAGAGCTGCTGGCTGACCGCGTAGCGGGACAGGGTGTAGGCGCCGCCGCCCGTGATGTACGCGGTGAAGGAGGCGCAGTCGGCCGTGCCCAGGCAGTCGTCGTCCTCGCAGTCGGTCAGCCCGTCGTCGTCCTGGTCGTAGCCGTCGTTGCAGTCGTCCTCGAGGCACTCGTCGCGGCAGTCTGCGTCCTCGCAGTCCAGGGTGCCGTCGCAGTCTTCGTCCACGCCGCGGGACCACGGCTCGCAGATCTCCAGGGCGTCGGGGTGTATGAGGGGGTCCTCGTCATTGCAGTCCCCGCCGGCGTCCACCCAGTACCACTGGGCCTCGCACGCCTCTTCCTGCTCGCGACCGAAGCCGTCTCCGTCCTCGTCGAGCCAGCCGACCACGAGCTCGTCGCAGTCTCCCTGTCCGGGGGTCGCGCCCTCGGGCCCGCCGAAGGGCATGGAGCAGGACGACAGCAGCGCGAGCATCTACTACTCCTCGGCGCCGCCCCCATCATGGCCCATGAGCCCGGCCGCCGCGAGCTTGCTGAGGGCCTGGAGACGCTCGACGAGGGCTCCCGGGTCGTCCACGAAGCCCTCCGAGAGCTTGGCCTGGTCGACGAGGAGGAAGGCCAGCGGGCGCGCCTCTGTCTTGCGCCCGGTGCCGTGCAAGGCCTCCAGGGAGCGGATCAATGGATGCGTGGGGTTGATCTCCAGGATGCGCTTTGCCATCGACATGCCGGGGTTCATCGCCGTCATGATGCGCTGCATGTTCGCGGACATGCCGTGCTCGTCGTCCACCAGGACCGAGGGCGAGTCCGTGAGTCGTGAGCTGACGCGCACGTCCTTGACCGTGTCGGACAGGGTCTCCTTGAGCCAGCCGACGAGGTCTTCGTCGAGGGCGTCGTCGTGGTCGACCTCCTCTTCGTCGAACTCGAGCTCCCCGCGGCTCACGGCCTTGAGCTCGTTGCCTTCGTAGTCCTTGAGGCTCTGGACGACCCACTCGTCGACCGGGTCGGTCAACAGCAGCACCTCCCAGCCCTTCTTCGCGAAGCCCTCGAGGTGGGGGCTGCGCGCGGCGGTCTGCGGATCCGTGGCCGTGAGGAACCAGATGGTGTCCTGGCCCTCTGCCATGCGCTCCTTGTACTCGGCGAGCGAGGTCCAGTCGCTCTCCGTGCTGCGAAAGAGCGCCAGCTCCGTGAGCTTGCCGGTCACGTCGAGGACCTCGCCCGGGCGGCGGCTGAAGCCCTCCTTCAACACCGCGCCGTAGTCGGTCCAGACGCGCTCGAACTCATCGCGGTCCTTCTTCGCCATCTTCTTGAGGTGGCGGAGCACCCGGTTGACGAGCTGCTCCCGGAGCTCTCGCACGGTTCGGTCCTGCTGGATGAGCTCGCGGCTCACGTTGAGCTGGATGTCCTCTGAGTCCACGACCCCGCGCACGAAGCGGAGGTAGTCGGGGAGGAGCTCTCGGGCCTCCTCCTGGATGAGCACGCGCTTGGCGTAGAGCTTCAGCGGGCGCCGCCCGTCGGAGTAGTTCAGATCCTGCGGCACCATGGCCGGGACGAACAGCAGCGCCTTGAACTGCACCGGCGCGTCGGCGTGGACGTGGATGTGGGTCGCCGGGTCGGCCCAGTCGCCGCAGGTCTGCTTGTAGAACGCGGTGTACTCGTCCTCTGAGATGTCAGAGGCCTTTCGGGTCCAGAGCGCCTTGGGCTCGTTGACCTGCTCCTCGGCGATGCGGATCGGGTAGCCGACGAACTCCGAGTAGCGCTTGACGACGGCTGCGAGCGTCTCCGGATCGAGGAAGTCGAAGGCGTCCTCGCGCAGCTTCAGGATCACGTCGGTCCCGCGGGTCTCGCGCTTGCCCTTGCCGAGCGTGTACTCGGTGGAGCCGTCGCAGGCCCAGGTGATGGCCTCTGCCTCGGGCTCGCCAGACAGCGAGTGGACCGTGAGGTGCTCGGCGACCATCAGCGCGGCGTAGAAGCCGACCCCGAACTGGCCGATGAGGTTGTGATCGACCCCCTCCTCCAGCGCCTTGGCGAAGGCCTTCGTGCCGGAGTGAGCGATGGTGCCCAGGGCCGTGACTGCCTGCTCTTCGGTCAAGCCGATGCCGTTGTCGGAGACCGTGATGGTCGACTCGACGGGGTCGACGCGGATGTCGATCGCTGCCTCGCCGTCGGCGGGTCGCAGCTCCGGGTTCTCCAGGCCTGCCATGCGGGCACGGTCGAGGGCGTCGCTGGCGTTGCTGATCAGCTCGCGAAGGAAGACCTCGCGGTCGCTGTAGAGGCTGTGGATGACGAGGTCGAGGAGCTGTCGGACCTCTGCGTCGAAGTTGTGGACCGAAAACTCGTTGTCGTCGGTCTCGTCAGCGTCGATGATGTCGGGGGTCTGGGGATCGGCCATGGGTCCTTCCGTGAGGACCCGCAGGTAGCGCTCCGACGCCGGACGTCAAGGGTCGTTGTCGGCGGCCCAGGTCCCCGCGATCTGCTCCTGCTGCTCCAGCTCGGCCTCCGTAGGGCCTGCCTCGATGTCGAAGAACCAGCCCCCGGTGATGCCCTGCTTGTCCATCTGGAAGGTCACCTGGCCCACCCAGCGCTCCCAGCTGTCGTTGGGCAGGTGATGCCAGAGCTCGTCGTAGTCCAGCTGGGTGACCGTATCGTCGGCGTCACAGGCCCGGGTGGTCGAGAAGTTCACCTCGCCCGTGCGTGGCAGGCCAGAAGGAGACCAGAAGCCGACGAGCTCCACGTGGGTCTCGTCGATCGTGGCGACGTCGAACTCCGTGAAGCCCTCGCGGTCGCCGCTGATGGTGCCGTCGTACCAGCCGACGAGGCTGGCGCAGGGCCCACAGCCCCAGATCAGTAGGAGGACTCGTGCCACGCGGACCACTCCCCTTCGTACATTCCGATGAGCAGCCCACCCTCGGTCCACCAGTCGGCTTCCCAGTTTCCGTCGGCCTCCAGCTTGCTCGAGATGTAGCCGAAGAGCTGGCCGTAGACCTGCTCGACGCCGCCGTCGCCTTCGCTCTCCCAGTCGATGTAGAGGCCCTCGAGCTGACCCTCGCCCGGGCAGCTGTAGAGCCCGCTGAGGTTGGGCTCCTCGACGACGGTCTCGCTCGGCGTCCACGTCCCGAGGAAGCTCCCGCGCGTGGCGTCCGCGCCGTTGGCCGTGAAGTCGATGTCGATCTCGCCTTCGAGGGAGTCACCCCAGAACTCGCCCGACCAGTTGCCCGTCACGCGGGCGCAAGGCTGGGAGCAGGCGGACAGGGTGGTCAGTCCCAGGACCAGGAGCAGCCATCTCATGGCCCGAGGGTAGATCACTGACAGCCCGCTGACAGCCGCTGGTGTGGTGTCAGCGGGCTCCGTAGGTGGTCTCCACAGGAGGTCTCATGCGTTTCCGTTTGTTCGAGAACAGGGTCGAGGTGAGCCGCGAGGTGGCCCTGCAGTCCGCGGTGGACGCGGTCATGGCACACCTCGGCCGGGATGACTCCGGCGAGTGTTTCCCAGAAGCCATCGAGGTCGTCTACGAGGTCTCCGGACCGGGGCGCGGGGCCCTGCAGGCCTGGGTCGCCCAGCCGGGCTTCGCCCAGCAGGTGCAGGAGCGTGTCGTCAATCGACTCGCCCGGAGTGGTCCGGAGGTGTTGCCAGCGCTGGACTTCGAGGTCGTGGAGGGTGAGGGCAACCGTTGCTTCGGCCGCGAGGTCGACAAGCCCGCCCCCGTCCGCTTCGTGCTCGAGCCCCCGGCGGCGGAGTGTCCGTGGCGGTGGCGGGGCGCGGTGTTCGCGTTGCCTCGCAGCCAGCGGGTCTTCAGCCTCGGCCGTGGGGCGTGGCGCCGGGAGTCGCCCAGCGGCGGCGCGAACGACATCGCGTTGCCCTCGTCCGCTCGCTTCGTCAGTCGTCGGGCCGTCCGCATCGAGCGCCTGGCGAGCCGCCTGCTCGTGATCCCCGAGTCCGGCCAGCGTCGCTTCGTGGTCGCGGAGCGCGCCGACGGCGGTCGCGTCCTGCCCGACCCCGCTGGCCGCCTCGTGCTGAGGGCGGGAGACAGGCTGCTGCTCTTCGGCTCCGCCCCCCAGTTCCGCCTCGCCCTCGTCGTCGAGGCCTGAAGGAGACACCCATGTCCAAGAGCATCCATGGCGGCGATGGCCGCTTCGACATCGACTTCAAGCGGCTTTGGCAGGAGCGTCAGCCCTGGTGGAGCCTCAGCCGCTGGCTGGGCGCCGCCAACCTGCAGGTCGACCCCCACCTGGTCGTGCGCGCTTGCGAGGGGGTCGTCGACGAGCACACTGCTCTGGACGCTGCCGGCAACCCGCTGATCGGGACGGACTGGACCCTGGAGCTCTCCTCCGAGGACCACCGCTCCCTCGATCCCTACGCGGCCAGCGCCCGGCCGGCGATCGAGTTCGGCCTGACCGAGGCTGCTCGCAGGCGCGGTGCATCGACCGAGGGCTTCACGTTGCGCTTCGAGGAGAACCCCGAGCTGTACCGAGGTCACGGTCGCTTCGTCATCGACCCAGAGGACAAGGGCGCCGAGGGCTCCGAGACCCTCCGTGGCCACGTCCCCATCGACGAGGACGACCCGGACATGGTGGAGACGGAGCGCGCCGGGTCCCCCTTCACCGTGCGACGGCACGCCAGCCCGGTGCAGCGCCAGGGGCGGGTCGTCGCCGAGCTGCGCTGTCACGACAGGCCCTTCGGTCGGCTGCAGGAGGGTGTCCGCTACACCCTCGGACGTCGCGGTGGAGGCGGTGGGAGCGACTTCATCTCCCTGCCGACGGGCTCCAGCGAGTTCTCACGCCAGCACCTGCGCCTGGAGGTCGTCTCTGACCAGGTCCTGGTCGAGCGCATGCTGGGCAACCCGGTCGCCGTCGGCGAAGCCCAGCTGATGTGCGGCAAGGAGATCAGCGTTCCCTTCGACGACGCCGTCGTCGTCCACCTCACCAACGGTCTGCTCACGCTGACGGTGGAGAAGCTGTGATGGCGGCAGAGGGGCGCACTCATCGCGGCCTGGTCCGCCGGGCAAACGAAGACGTCTTCGCCATCGGCGAGGGCGTGCTCGTCGTCGTCGACGGCATGGGCGGGCACGTGGCCGGCAAGCTGGCCGCGGCCCTGGCCGTCACCGAGCTCGTCCGTGAAGGGGAGCCGGTCGAGCGCTTCGTGGCCGCCAACGCCGCGGTCTTCGGGCGGACCCTCGAACACCCCGATCTGGCAGGCATGGGCTGTGTCGCCGCGCGCGTCGCGATCGACGGGAGCCGAGCCACCATCGCCCACGTCGGCGACTGTCGGGTCTTTGCCGCCCAGGCTGGCGGTGCCTGCATGCTGCTCACGCGGGACCACACGGTCCGTGAGCGCAGCCTGGAGCGCTTCTGCGTGAGCGAATCAGAGGCCCACCGGGCGCCCGGTCGCAACGAGGTGACCCGTGATCTGGGCGCTGACTCTGAGCTCGCGGCCGATGTCGTCGACCTCGCCGAGCTCGACGTGGAGCCCGGAGATCTGCTGCTGTTGTGCAGCGACGGCCTCTCCGACCACGTGCTGAACAGCGAGATCTACGCCGAGCTCCGTACGGCACGCGAGCTCGGTCAGGACCTCGCGGAGCTGGCCGATCGCTTCATCGGGCTCGCCCTGGACAGAGGCGGCAGGGACAACGTCACGGTGCTCGTCGCAAGGGTCGGGCCAGTGGAGGACAAGGCATGAGGACGTTCATCGAGATCTTGTTGACCATCGCGGCCATCGCGGTGGGTTTCTTCGGTGCCCAGGAGGCGGCGGAGGTGACGCTGGTGCACGCCGCCGGTCGCTCTGGGGAGCTGCTCCGGACGGACGCAGAGGTCCTCGCCATCGCCTCGCGCAGCGCCTGGTTCTTCGTCTTTGGAGGCCTCGCCCTGCTCAGCGGACGGCTCATCGGGCTCCGCCGCGGCGGGCGACACATCCTGGTGCCGCTGATGCTGCCGGCCTTGGTCCTGGCGATGGCCTTCGGCCTCATGATCCAGATCGGCTACGGCGACCCGACTCGGGGCGCGGGCTGGCCCGGTCCTGGCTTCGCTACGGGCGTGCTGATGGCTGGCATCCTGGGAGGACTGGTGCTGGCCTCCCCCTGGGAGCCGGACGGCGTGGTCTGGAAGCTCCGCTGGCCGCTGGCTGCCTCCGTGGTGGTCGTGCCTGTGCTCCTGCGCCTCTTCGGCAGCGGGCCCGACGGCTCCGACACCTTCATCAACTTCGACCTCGGCCTGTTCGTCTTCCAGCCCCTCGAGCTCGTGAAGATGGCCTTCGCCGTCGTCCTGGCCCTGAGCCTCGCAGAGGTCGCCACCCGGCTGCGCACCCACCGGGTCCGCGTCGGGCCCTTCACCATCCCTCGCCCGGACCTGCTGGCGGGCTCCCTGGTGGTGCTGTTCGCCCTGCTCGTCGGGCTGGTGGTCGTGCGCGACCTGGGTCCCACCCTGATCCTCGGCGCGATGTTCATCACGATGTTCTACGCAGCCTCGCGCTCGAAGTTCTGGGCTGGGCTGGTCGTGGTCGTCGTCGGTCTCGTGGCTGCCTTCGTCATCGCCAACCCAGAGGCCATCGGGGACACCGTCCGTACGCGCATCCTGATGTGGCTCCACCCCTTCGACAACGCGCTGCCCTATGGCGCGCAGCTCGGCCACTCCCTGTGGGCGATCGCCTCTGGAGGCCTCTTCGGCCTGGGCACCGGCGAGGCCTACATCGGCGCCATCGAGGCCGGCCACACGGACCTCGTGATGGCCCACCTGGCCGAGGAGCAGGGCCTGGTCGGTCTCGGGCTCTACGTCGCCGTCATCGGCGCGCTCGTCTTCCAGGGCCTGATGGTGGCGGTCCACAACCGCACCCCGCGGCGCGGCATGATGGCCGGCTCGCTGTCCCTGCTGCTGGCGATCCAGTTCGCTGTCATCTTCGGTGGGACCGTCGGGATCATCCCGCTCACTGGCGTCGTGGCCCCCTTCCTCTCGGACGGCAAGAGCTCCATGATCGCCTTCGTGGGGCTTGTCTGTGTCGTGCTGCGGCTCGCCGAGGACGGCCAGGCCCGGAGCCTCGGCGGTGAGCTCGTGGAGCTGCGAACCGGCTTCGGCGAGCTCGGGGTCGTCGCCCTGCTCATCGGGGCTGTCGGCGTCTTCACGCTGGCTGAGATCAGCCTCTTCGCCGCGGACCGGATCGCCACGGAGCCCCTCGTCCGGACCCTGGCCGATCGCACCGTGACCATCGAGATGAACCCGCGGCTGGACCGCATCGCGGCGTCCATTCCCCGCGGGCCCTTCCTCGATCGCGACCGCGACGTGCTCGTCGACTCGAGCCGTGAGCTGGACCCGGGGCTCGGCATCGGCAGCATCTTCGGGCCGGCCGGTGGCAGCAGGGTCCTGCGGCACGAGTACCACCTCGAGCGCTTCTACGAGGAGCGGCTCCGGGGTTTCGGCTCCCGCGAGCCCTACGTCTTCGCGCACGCGGACGGCAGCGAGACCCCCTACGCGGTGCCCGACTACGCGCCTCTGCTCCCCCTCATGCGCCTCGATCGGGACGAGCGAGCCGAGCGTCTCCTGCAGATCGCGGCCGATGTGCAGTCCCGAGAGGTGCAGCTGAGCCTGGACGACGAGCTCCAGCGCGCGGCCGCAGAGGCCCTCGCCCGCATCGACCTCGGAGAAGGCGGCGCCATCGTCGTCATCGATGTCGACACCGGGCGGGTCATCGCGCGGGCCCAGTCCCCGGCCTTCGACGCCGCTGGCCCCGCTGCCCTGGAGCCGGTCATCGTGGGAGACGAGGTCTTCACGGGGAGCTACGGCCCCTGGACCGACATGACACAGCTGGTCCTGCAAGCCGGCTCGATCTTCAAGCTGGTGACCGCCCTGGTCGCGGTGCGCGAGGGGCACGTCAACACGACCCAGGGCTGCGTGAGGAAGGACTCCAGCGGGCCCGTCTTCATCCGCAGGGGTTGGACCCGCGGCGTCCACGACTACTGGAAGGACGAGCCCCACAGCACCATCGGCTTGTCCACGGCGCTGAAGGTCTCGTGCAACGTCTTCTTCGGTCAGCTCGGGCTGGACCTGGGCCCGGAGCCCTTCCGCCGGCTCGTGGCCGAGGGTGTCGAGATCGGCTGGTCCGACGACTTCGAGCCGGGCCCGGCTGGCAGCCGTCAGCTGGCCAGCACGAGCTTCGGCCAGGGCGCCGCGGCGCTCTCCGCGCTGCAGGCCGCCCGCATCGTCGCCGCCATCGCGGCAGGCGGGGTCTATCGGCGCTGTCCTGACGATCTGTCCGTCGACTCTGTCTGTGAGGAGGTGGTCCTCACCTCCGACCACCGCGCCCTGTCCGTGATCCTCAAGGGAATGCGCAAGGTGATGGGACCGGGCGGCACGGGCAAGCGGCTCGCAGACGTCGACGGCGTGAGGCTCTACGGGAAGTCGGGCACGGCCGACGATAAGGGCCGCACGGACGAGATCCCCTACGGACTCGAGGTCGGCGAGGACGCGACGCCGCACGCATGGTTCGCGCTGATCGCCGAGTCCGACGAGCTCCGCGCCGAGCAGGCGGTGGCGCCCGGAAGGCTGGCCATCGTGGTGCTCGTTCCCCGAGGTGGCTTCGGCGCCTCGGTGGCAGGTCCCGCGGCGGTGGAGGTCGCCCAGGCTGCCGCGGACCTCGGCTACTTCGAGGCGGACGTGCAAGCATCACGTTGATGCTGCTTGGCCTCTCCCTCGCCGCATGCCGCAACCGGGTGTGCGGCGAGGCTGCGTTCGGCCTGACGGACTGGGACCAGGCCCCTGACCTCGAGGCGGAGTACGAAGGGGCGGACGTGCTCGACGACGCTGTCGACGAGGAGGGCGAGGGCTGGGGAACCGACTTCTTCGACGACCTGGACGAGGAGGGCTGGGGCTTCGCCTACAGGCTCACCGCGACCAGCACGGGCTCCAGCACAGCCATCCGCTTCTTCGCCGGTGCGTTCATCACCCCGGACGCCGTCCTGCCCGAGGGCGTGGACCTCGAGGACATGCCGACCATCTCCTTCGAGGACAACGTGACCGGCGTCGCCGGGATCTTCCCGGCCCAGACAGAGGAGCCCGCCTTCTATGGCTTCGGTCGCCTCAAGGCTCTGGTCCGCATCGGTGACGGCGTCGGCGAGAGCGAGCTCTGCTGGGGCTACCTCGAGCCCGAGACCCCGGACGAGGACGAAGACGCGTTCCACTGGCGCCGGGGCTTCCTCGTCGACTACTGACAGCCGCTCGCGTCGCAGGAGACGTCGCCCTCGCCGTCCCAGAGGGTCTTGCCCTCGTAGACGAGGACGTCGTCGCCCCAGGTGCAGCCGCTGCTGTCGAAGCTCCAGCCGGTGCCGTAGACCTGCACGCCGGCGTCGGGGTAGGACATCACGTCGCTGTCGACGCAGGAGATCCCTGAGTCATAGGCCAGGATCGCGTTCGGCTCCGCCTGGTCGATCGTCGAGTCGACGAGCTCGAAGGAGCCGCCCGTGAGCACCACGGCGGCCATGGTGCTGTCGTTGGAGCCCACCGCCGTGATCGAGACCCCGTCCAGCGCGAGGCTCCCCGTGGTGGTCGTGTTCAGCTCGGCTGTGTCTCCCGAACAGCTGACGAGCTCGCCCAGGCGAATGGCGCCGGCGCAGGTCGCGCCAGCCTCGAAGACCAGGTCTCTGAGCTCGACCTGGCTGCTTCCTCGGACCTCGACGATGGTCCCCGCTCCGCCGCCGGTCAGCACGGGGCTGTCGAAGCCGCGGATGCGCTGGATGCCCTCGAGCTCACCCTGCAGCTGGACAACCTCCGCGGCGGGGACATCTCGATCCGAAACATCAGCCTGACCCCGGTCGAGGGCGAGGGCTTCGGGGTCGACTCCTGGGACGAGATCATCCCGGCTGGTGGCACCGGCTTCGCCACCCTCACCTTCGAGCCCCCGGCTCGCGGCTACCACCGGGCCCTGGTCGAGATCACCAGCGACACCGACAACACGCTGCCCGAGCTCCAGGTGCGGGGCTTCTGCGGTGAGCCTCGGCTGCGAGGCTGGCCCGCCTCGCTGGACTTCGGCTTCGTCGAGCCCGGAGAGGTCGCCGAGCTGGAGTTCACGCTCTCGGGCGCCGGAGACATGCCCACCACGGTGCGCGAGTGGGACATCGATCTGCCCTCCTACGAGGTCCTCGACGACCCGCTGCCCGTGCCGCAGGGTGAAGAGCGCCTCATCACCGTGCGCTTCTCGCCGACTGACGATCAGCCAGCAGACGCCGACACCGACTGTGACGACACGGTCGACGAGGGGACGACCTGCTACGACGACGACGGGGACGGCGAGGTCGACGAGGTCTGCACGGAGGAGGCCCCGAGCTTCGACGACGAGGGCTGCGGCTGCGGAGGAGGAGGGCCGGTCGGCCTGCTGGACCTCGCCGGCTTGTTGCTGTTGCGCAGGCGCCGCCAGTCACCCGGAGGGCGAGAGGGGACGGGTTAAGCCCGGCCCCATGCGACTGGACCGCCGATTCCTGGCGCCAGGGGTGTCGATTGCCGTCCTGGCGGTCCTGGCCTGGCTCTGGTGGTGCACGGCCTCCAGCACGATCTCAGCGCGCATCGCGGCGATGCAGACGGTCGAGCCCTACGGGCTGGCGGTCTTCGAGCAGCTGATCTTCAACTTCCGCTTCGGCGACGGCTTCTCCCAGACCATCCACAGCGGCTACTCCGACGCTTGGACGTGGGGTGGCCACCGTGCGCCCGTGCTGGTGCCGGTGGCCTGGCTCTACGGGGTCGCTCCCAGCGCCCAGACCCTCTCGCACATCCAGATCCTCGCGGTGCTCGCCGGCGTCATCCCGGCGGCCCTGATCGGACGCCGCCACCTCGGCTCCGACTGGGGGCTGATGCTGGCTGCGCTCTATCTCGCCAGTCCGCCGGTCCTCGAGCTCGCCCTCCAGGACTACCAGGACCTCGTCTTCGCGCTCCCGGGAGTGGTGCTCGCCTGGTGGGCCTTCGGTCACGAGCGCTGGTGGCTCGCTCCCATCGGTGCGCTCGCCTGCATCCTGCCGCGAGAGGAGACCCTCGTTCTCGCGCCGGTCATCGCGCTGGTCGCGCTGCCTCTCTGCGCGGCGCCCACCCTGCGGGGACGGCTCCGTCCCCTGGGTCGTCTCCTGAGGGTCGCCATCGCGCTGGTGATGGTCGGAGCCTACGTCGTCCTGTCGACGGAGCTCGTACCCCAGGACGAATACGCGATGCCGCTGCAGGGCGTCTCCCACGACTTCATCTCGGCCCGCGGCGTCATCAAGCTCGAAGGGGCGGGCTCGACGAACTTCTACCTCAGCTGCCTCGGCCCCCTCCCGGCCCTGACGCTCTTCGCACCGATCCCGCTCCTCGGGAGCATCGGCACGCTCCTGGTCCACGCCACGATCCCATCGGGCCATGGCATCGATCGGCACTGGTCCAGCCACGCTCATCACGTCGCACCGGCGGTGGCCTTCGCGGCCGTGGCCAGCGTCGTCGGCGCCGCCCGCATCCTGCGCCTGTTGGCCTGGTCGCGGCTGGGCGTGGCCGCCAGGGTGCTGCCGATCCTGGCGGCGGCTGTCGGGGCGGCCTGGTGTGGCCACCAGATGAAGGCCTGGGCGGTGGAGCGGAACTGGGTGACGGGCTGGACACCGGTCGAACCCTCATGGACCCACCCTGCCTGGGCGCTCGCGGAGCAGGTCCCCCCCGACGCCGTGTTGGTCGTGCCGGTCGAGTGGTGCCTCGCAGCCAGCGGCCGCTCGCGCTCCTACACCATCGGCGAGAGCCTCGCCCACAAGGGAGACGAGCGGGGACTGGGTGCGGCCAGCCACATCCTGATCCACGACGAGGCGACCGAGGTCATCGCCCGGGTGGAGGCGATGAGCGGCGCGGAGCTCCTTGCCCACGACTCGGGCATCCAGCTGTGGACCTGGGCGCCCGGGGCGCTCGACCCGGATCCACCGACCGGCCGCCTGGATCGCGCCCAGGTCCCCCGAGCCGAGCAGCTCCACCCGCGGGGTACGCCTGGCATCGCGCCGAACCCCGTCCCCCAACCAGTCAAGCCCTACTACATCCGCTGGTTCGAGCAGTAGCGATCAGTCGCAGTAGAGCTCATCGCCCGTGGTGTCGCAGGAGAAGGACGGCCCCGGCGCGTCCATGCCCTCGAACGAGCCCCCGCCGGCCAGGCCGAGGTCGGCCGGGAAGGACGTCGAGCAGGACCTCGCCTTCGACCCCTGGCCTGCGCCTCAGCGTCATCCGGGAGCGCAGGTCGATGTTTTCGCGGTAGGTGCCGGGACAGAGCTCCACGAAGGAGTCCTCTGCGGCGTTGTTCACGGCATCCTCGATGCTCGCGTAGACGTTCCCGTTCCTGTAGATCTTGCCGGTGAGCCCATCACCCCAGTCGCTGCAGTCCTCGACCTCCGGCACGCTGGAGTCGCCTGCGCTGTCGTCACCCGTCCCGTCGAAGCGTGGGTTCGACACGTCGAAGAGGCAGGCGCCGAGGAGCAGGATCACTCTCTCCCGCGAAGCGAAGGGTCACGCCGGTGCCTACTAGCGCCAGCCCGGCAGCTCCGGTCACCCAGCCGGCGGTCTCGGCGGCCCTGGCTGCCTGGACGCTGCTGTCGTAGACCTCGGCCCCCTGGGCCGATCGGGCTGCTGCGGCGTGCCGGGAGGCGATGAACATCGACGTTCCGGACACCACGACCCCAGCACCGCCAGCGATCATCAGCGGGCCGCCCCGCGGCTTCACGGCCTCTGGCACGACCTCGGTTGGAGGGGGTGAGGTCGGGTCGAGGGCGTTTGTCACGGGGTCGGGCTCGGGCCCGGGCTGGGAGTTTGCCCCCCCGTCGTCGCTGTACTTGTCGATCCCGGCCATCACGCAGCCGAACATCGGCCGGTAGTACTTCTCTCCCTGGCGGGTGCTGCGCTCCTGGTCGAAGGTCTTCCCGGCGATCGTCCAGCGGCGGAAGGTCGGGGGCGAGCTCGCGAAGGCAGAGACCGCCTCGTCCGAGAGCACGAAGTCGACCGAGATGACGACGACGTTGTACTGCGGGATGACCTCGACGCGGGCGCCGCTGTTCACCAGGCGGATCTTCGTGCCGTCGGCGAGCACGTAGTCCAGGGTCACCGCGCCGGGGATGGTCGAGATGGCCTCTTTCGTGCCGAAGGTGTAGCTGCGCAGGGAGGTCGTGTAGTGGGCCTGGCCCCCCACCTCCCACTGCAGCCAGAACATGTCGCTGGCCTCGGCGGTCATCCGGTAGAGGCCGCTGACCGGGTCCGTGCCGCCGGTCACGTCTCGGCAGGCCTCCTTCGTGGGGAGGCGATCGGCTGGATCTTCGGGTCGCTCGGTGACCGTCGAGCCCGGGTCAGCGTGTGGGTGAGGATCTCGCCTCCGGGTGAGCCGATCAGGTAGAGCTCGGTCCCCAGGTCCGCCCGTGCGCCAGCGAGTGACAGGCACGGGAAACCCTCCTCGCCGAGATGGATCAGGGCGAGGTCCGCGCTGGGGTTGCGCCGCAGCACGGTCCCCGAGATGGAGGAGCCGTCCGCCAGGACCACGTCGACGGTCTTGGCGCCGCCCACCACGTGCGCCGCGGTCAGCACGAAGCCGTCCGGAGACACCACGACTCCGCTCCCGCTCGACCGCACGGTCTCGATCCGCACCGCCGCCTTCATCGCTTCCTTCGTGGCCCCGGGCATCGCCGGGGGGGGGGGCGGTGCAGGCCGCGATCGTCGTTGGAGTCTCGGCCAACGCCGGGTTTCAGCCGAGCCACACCAAGAACATCCTGTCTTCCCGTCTTCGACCTGCGGACGGTAGCACCTCGTCGTTGATGCGCCCAGCCGCGGCCTCGGGCATCCTTGCGGGGTGTTGAACCTGGTCGCTGCTGCTGTCGCCGCTGCTCCAGCCACCCTTGGCGGGATCCTCATCGACGACGTCACGGGCGAGCCGGTCGTGGGTGCCGAGATCGCGCTGAAGGTCGACGGACGGGTAGTCGCCAGCGGGCGCTCCGATGTCTCCGGCCGCTTCGAGATCCCCACGGTCGCCGGCACCTACGACATCGTCATCCGGCACGACGCCTACGGCCTCCAGCTCGACCGCGAGCGCCTGGGCCCTGGTGAGGTTGCGCGCATCAAGATCCGGATGAAGGCCCCACCTGGCATGACGATCACCGTGGTGGACGAGGCCATCGGCCCAGAGGTCCACAAGACCGTCGTCACCGCCGACGAGCTGCGGGCAGTGCCCGGGACCTTCGGCGATCCGGTGCGCGCTCTCCAGGCCCTGCCCGGCGTGGCCCGGCCGAACATCGCGGAGGGGGCCCTCGTCGTGCGAGGGGCAGAGGGCATCAACACCGCCTACACCGTCGACGGCATGCCCGTGCCGTACATGTTCCACAGCCTCGTCGGTCGCAGCGTCCTTCCGCCCGGCTTCATCGACCAGATCGAGTTCTACCCGGGCGGCATGCCCAGCGCCTATGGCGAGGTGACCCAGGCCACGGTCAACGTGGTCACCGACGCCTACCCCGTGGGCCGCACCCGAGCCCACGTCGGCCTGGACTTCCTCGACGGGAGCGCGAGCTTCGAGCACCGCTTCAACGAGCACCTGGTCGTCCGAGCGGCGGGCCGGTACTCCTGGATGCACGCCTTGATCTGGGGGGGCAGCATGATCGCGGTGAAGCGCGCCGGCGGTGAGTCCTACGAGGCTGGCTACTTCTCTCCGAAGTACGCGGATCTCTTCGCCGACGTCCGCTGGCAGGCCAACCACGACGACGAGGTCTCCTTGCTGCTCCTCGCGAGCCGCGACCGGCTGGTGCTGCGCGAGGGCCGCTACGACGAGGACGGAGACGGCGAGCCCGATGCCCCCGAGTGGGAGGACTGGGACCTGCCCTACGACCCCGAGGAGTACATCGACAAGCAGTTCGTGCGCGTGCGGCTGCGCTGGGTGCACGACGACGGCTTCCACCGGCACGGGACCTGGGTCGCCTATGGCCAGGAGACCGATCAGAACCTGCTCGGAGCCGGCCAGATGTCGCGTCAGGGCCCCTACCTGGGCAAGACCGAGGGCATGAGCCTGATCGTGCGGCGAGACGAGGGCTGGGAGCTCTCCGACTCCGTGACCCTGGTCCACGGAGCCCAGGTCACCTTGCGGCCCGTGGTCGCCTACGACTTCTCCGGGGTCTGGGAGGACCCGGAGGCGGAGGTGCCTGAGAGCCGCGACGACCAGAGCACGGGCTCGGCCTGGTTCGAGCCCCAGCTGAAGGTCGGCGCCTGGTACGTCGCCCCCGGCCTGCGAGGCAGCGCCTACGCCTGGAACGGCCAGACCTCGCTCCAGGCCGAGCCTCGCCTGTCCCTGCGTCGCGACGTCGGAGACGACTGGCTCGGCAAGGCCGCGATCGGCCGCTACAGCCAGATGCCGCCGGTCGAGCGCTACGCCCAGGGCATCGGCAACCCGGAGCTCCCCATCATGTCCGCGTGGCAGGCGAGCGTGGGCGCCGAAGGACCGCTGGTCGCCGGGCTCTCCTTCGACGCCTCCGTCTATGGTGCGATCATGGACGATCTCATCGTGCGCAACCTCGTCTCAGAGGTCTACACAGAGGACGACGTCGCGTACTCCACGCTCCGCCCGGAGTTCCTGCACGTGCGGGGCTACTCCGCCGGGTTCGAGGGGCTCATCCGCATGCAGCCCGAGCAGGCTCCCTGGTGGGGTTGGGTGGCCTTCACCATCGGTCGCGCGATCCGCATCGACGAGGACCTCGGGGCCTTCTCCGGTGACTACGACCAGCCAGTCGCGCTCACGGTGCTCGGCGCCCTCGACATGCAGCGGGAGTGGAGCGCCTCGGCCCGCATGCAGTTCACCTCCGGCCAGCCCTATACGCCGCTCTATGGTGTCTACGTGCCCCAAGACGCCTGGTTCACCGAGTACCGGGGCGAGATCAACAGCGAGCGCTACCCGGTCTACTTTCGCATCGACGCAGGACTCCAGAAGACCTGGTCCACCCGCCGCGTCGACTGGGTCGGAAGGCTGGACGTCTACAACCTGACCTGGCGGAAGAACGCCTTCATCGCCGTCTACGACTACGACTACAGCGAGATGGTGCCGATGGCGCACCTGCCGATCCTGCCCACCCTCGGCGTGGAGGCTCGCTTCTGATGCTCGTCTTCGTCCTCAGCGGCTGCTTCGGCGAGCTCTTCGCCTCGCGCACGGTCTACCTCGCCACCGAGTACCGGATCGAGCACCCGCGCATCGTCGCGATGGCGCTGGACCCCCCGCGGGTGGAGCCCGATCACCAGTACACCCTGGAGTGGCTCCTGCTGGCCCCTCGCGGGGGAGACCTCGGCGGCTACTCGCTGGAGACCTGCGCCCTGGGGCGGGACGTCGTGACCTACATCGGTGATCTCAACTGCTTCCAGGACCCCGGCGAGATCGTCCGCATCGCCGAAGGCACAGGCAACTCCTTGCAGTTCACTCCGCCGCCGACTCCCGAGATCGACGAGTGTGGGGTCATCTGGTGGGACAGCGGGGGTTGGGACAGCGGGTCTTCCGGAACGGCGGACACTGGCCTCGACAGGGGCGGCAACACCTGCGCCCACGAGCTGCCGCTGGTCCTGGAGGGCTCGGTGGACGAGCAGCCGGTCTTCGCCGCCGGGTGGGTCAGCTGGAACACCAAGCCTGTGGACACGGAGTTCCCCACGTCTCTTCGGAGCTCCCGCATCGACCTGGACGTGCCGGAGAGCGCGGGGGCTGGGGAGACCATCGAGGTCACGCTCTCGGTGGAGGGTGACCTCCGGGGAGCCGACTTCCTCTGGTACGTGGACGACGGGGTGCTCGAGGACACCGGCTGGACCATCGCCCACGGCTACGTCGAGGACGACGCGGCCTGGCCAGAGGGCCTCACGAGCACGACCAATCGCTGGACCCTGCCGGAGCAGGGCACGCCGCGCGTCGCCGTCGTGGTCGTCTTCAACGGCCGCGAAGGGGTCTCCGCCCCTGACAACCACTGGGTCGTCCAGACCGTGGAGGTCCGATGATCCTGCTCGCGCTCGGCTGCATCGGGACGAACACCGAGCCCCGCTTCATGACGGTCAACGGGCTGGCCGTGAAGCGGATCTTCGGCATCCCCTTCCTGCCGGACCCGATCATCGTGAGCGCCGGGGGGAGCGTCGACATCGAGATCGAGGTCGTCGACCGGGAGCGTGACGACATCGAGCTGTTGTTCCCCCACGCCCCCGTCGGCTTCGACTTCCCCCGGAACGGGACCAGCGGCACCTTCAGCCCCCCCGAGGAGACCTTCGAGTACTCGGAGCTGGAGATCATCGCCATGGACGAGCACGGCGCCACCGAGGTGATGTACGTCAGGCTCGTCGTCGACGGAGCGACCTGGGAGTACGACACCGGGGAGCCTGGCGACGAACCCGGAGCGCTGCTCTTCGGCGAGGTCGACGTCTCCAGCGGCTTCGACGGCGAGGTCGGGCTCTACTTCGAGGACGACGTCACGAGCTGCATCTGGCTCTGGACCTCGACCACCCTGGTCTCGAAGCCGACCGACTGCGAGCCCTGCGACGCCGCCTGGGCCTTCACCGCCTCGGGAGGTGAGACCCTCGAAGGTGACTGCAGCACCCTCGCCGCCGCCGTGCCGGAGCTGGAGGAGACCAGCATCGGCTTCGCCGCCGAGTACGAGTACAAGGACTTCCCGCTCGAGAACATCGTGTTCACCCCCATCGAGGGCTACGGGTGGGCGCCCCTTGGCGAGGGGACGCTGGAGAACGACCGCCTCGAGTTCTATCTCCAGCTGCTCAGCGAGTAGCGCGGATCAGAGACCCTCGAAGTGCGTGGCCTTGGCCCTCAGCTCCGCGATGCCGAGCTCGCCCTTGTCGCCGTAGACCTCGAGGATCCGCACCTCGACGCCGTCGAAGCTCGAGGTGCCCGTGTAGCCGTAGGTCGCCGGGATCTCGATGTGGATGTCGCCCTTGCCGTTGTCCGGGAGCTCGTAGTCGCGCTCGCGGGTGCCATCGACGATGACCTTGACCTTCTTGGGTCGGTCGTAGCCGGGGGCCGGGGTCAGATCGAGGCTGGAGAGCCCGAAGCCATCGGCGTTGAAGGTGAAGGTCGCCCCCGCGCTCGGGGTCGCGAAGAAGGTCCGGGCGTTGTCGTCGATCATGTCCATGGCCGAGTGGCCCTCTGACTCGGTCGAGGTCGACAGGATCGCCGCCGCGGCGTCGAACTCCTTCATGTAGACGAGGACCTCGCTCACCGCGAGGTTCGGGAAGTCGACGCCTTCGTAGATGTCGACCACCGAGATCTTCACGGCGCCGCCGAAGAGATCGTTGCCGATCTGCAGATCGTCGATGTCGATGACCTGGAACTCGGCCTTGTCCTCTACGTCGAGGTGGGTGGTCCCGGCGAGCTCCATGCTCGGGTCGCCGGCGCAGCAGAGCACCTCGACCTGCAGGCGCTTCACCCGCGGGTGGTCGGTGTAGGTCTCGTCCGACTTGCCGAAGCCGGGGAAGATGCCGATCTTGTCGATGTCGCCCTTGGGCACATCCAGCATGATCCACTCCCCGCGGTTGGGGCTCTCTCCGGGGACCATCCAGGCGGTCTCCAGCTTGCCGTCGATCGCCGCGTTGGCGGCCCAGAAGTTGGTCCCCTTCTTCGTCTCCTTCTTGAACGACGACGCGGTGGCTCCTGCGAAGGCGATGCTGGGAACGAGCAGTGCGGCGACTGCGAGCGCGATGCGCTTCTTCATGTCGGACTCCAAAGGGCGGGCGAACGTATATCACGCACACCCGAGGCCGATGGACACCTCGGGGGTGCGGCCTGTTCCTGCGCTTGGCCCCCCACCCTTCCTCGTCAGTCGGATTCCTTCACGATGATGAACTCGACGCGCCGGTTGTTGGCCTTGCCCGCGTCGGTGTCGTTCGTGTCGATCGGTGAGCTCTCTCCGAGCCCGACGCTGGTCAGGCGACCGGCGTCCACGCCTCCGTTGGAGACCAGGTAGGTCTTCACGGATGCTGCCCGGTTGCTGGACAGCTTGAGGTTCGACACGTCCGAGCCGTCGCTGTCTGTGTGGCCTTCCACGCGGATCAGCAGCAGCTGCGGGTTGGCGTTGATCACCTGGGCGATCTCGTCGCAGAGGTCGTAGGACTCCGGCTTGATGATCGCCTTTCCGGACTCGAAGTAGATCTTCTCGTTGATCTGGATGCGGCCTTCCTTGACCACGACCCGGTCATCGTCGGGACAGCCGTCGTTGTCCTCGACGCCGTCGAAGTCCTCTGCGTCGTAGGGACACCGGTCCACGTCGTCCAGGAAGCCGTCGCCGTCACTGTCGGCCACGTCCGGACAGCCGTCGTCGTCCTCGAAGCCGTTGAGATCCTCTGGCTCGTTCGGGCAGCGGTCCAGCAGATCGCTGATGCCGTCGTTGTCGTTGTCCGGCTCGGGACAGCCGTCGTTGTCCATGAACCCGTCGTCGTCCTCTGGGTCGTCCGGGCACTTGTCGATGTCGTCCTCGATGCCGTCGCCGTCGTTGTCGGTGTCGGGGCAGCCGTCCGTGTCCCGGAAGCCGTCGAGGTCTTCTGGGTGCTTGGGACAGCGGTCCTCGCCGTCGGGCACGCCGTCCTTGTCGGTGTCCCTGGCGTTCGGGTCGAAGGAGGGGGCCGCGGAGAGGCCGACGAAGGCGCGGTAGTCGGGGGTGCCGAGACCCGGGATGAGGCCGGCGCCGCCGCCGATGTTCGCTGTGAGCCAGGGCCCGATGAGGAACTTGATGCCGAGGGCGGCCTCCAGGGGGGCCTGGTTCTTCTGGGCGCCCCAGGTCTGGCCGAAGACGTCCACGACGACCTCGGCGGGCTTGCCGACCCGGAAGGCGGCGGCTGCGCGGTAGGTCACAGCCGAGCCGGTCTGGACGTCACGGGCCCGATCCGCTGGCCGCACGAGGTAGCCGAGGTTGACGGCGGCGCGCCACTTGTACTGCCGGCGCCACACGCTCGCGTCCGAGAGCTCCAGCGCCAGGGTCGGGTTCACGGTGAAGGCGTCCTCGGACATGAAGCCGAGGTCGCCGCCGGTGGGGGAGGTGACGGGCACCAAGAGCGCGACTCCGACGGGGAACTCGTCTCGAGACACGGGCGCCACCTTCGGCGTGACCCTCAGATCGCCGAGGCCGTCGCTGGCGATCGGTGCGGGTGCGTCCAGCTGGGAGAGGCCGTCGATGCGGTAGCCCTGCTGCAGGAGCACCACGGGCAAGTCGGCCGAGACGCTGAAGAAGTTGGTCAGGCCCATTCCCAGGTGGGCGTTGGCCACCATGCGACTCTCGACGGGGCCGCCTTCGCCGTTTGGCAGGACCCCGACCCGGTTGCCGTCGCCGTCGACGAGCACCACCGGGTCGTCCGCGTAGTTGGCCCAGACGCCCACGCCGACCTGGAGGTGGCCGAGGGTCTCGGCCGACTCGGTGGCCAGGTAGCCGTAGTGGTCACTGGGGGGCTTGAAGCGATCGATGTCGACCGTCTGTGTCGACTGGGCCTGGGCGAGGCCGATCAGCAGCTGCAGCATGACAAACCTCTCAGCGGCGACGGAGGATCAGGAGGAGACCACCGAACAACAGCACCAGGCCGGCTGGTCTCGAAGAGGACAGCGCGCTGCACCCGATGAGGGAGCCGCCCTGGACTGTCGCTTCGAAGGCCGGGTAGTCGCAGCCTTCGTTGTAGAAACCGTCACAGTTGTTGTCGAGGAAGTCGTCGCACTGCTCGGCCACGCCCGGGTTCACGTCCGGGTTGTTGTCGTCGCAGTCACCGTCCGCGACCATGTACTTGTCACCGTCCCGGTCGGGGCTGTCGATGATGCCGTCGCAGTCGTTGTCGAGACCGTCGGGCTCGGAGGTGGCGTCCGGGGCGCCGGGGTGGATGTCCGGGTTGTCGTCGTCGCAGTCCCCGCCGGCGTCGCACTCGATGGAGTCATAGCCGTCGCCGTCGACATCACAGAGGTCCACGCCGTCGCAGTCTTCGTCGACTCCGTTGTACGGCGTCTCGGTGGCTCCGGGGTGGATGTCCACCGCGGAGACCCCGTCGATCACGCCGTCGTCGACGCAGTCGCCGACGTCTTCTGGATCGCAGAAGAGCTCCTCCACCTTGGGGTCCGAGTAGCCGACATAGTCGGCGTCATCGAAGTTCGGGTAGCTGTCCCCGTCGGCGTCGATGTCGTCGATCCAGCAGTTGCAGTCGTTGTCGATCCCGTCCGCGTCCTTGCCCTCGGACTTCGAGGGGTTGATGTTCAGGTCGTCGTCGTTGCAGTCGCCGTCGACACCGGTGAAGCCGTCACCGTCGTTGTCGACGAGCCCGTCGTCCCGCTCGTTGTCGCAGTCGGCGTCGTCGTCCGCCTCTCCGAAGGGATCCTCCGTGCCATCGACCGCACCGGGGTTGACGTATGGGTCGCTGTCGTCGCAGTCCCCCTCCTGCTCGGAGTAGCCGTCGCCGTCAGCGTCCTCTCCGGCGTCGTTGCAGTAGTCGTTCTCCTCGCCCGGGGTGCCGAAGAGCCCGACCCCACCGTCGATGTACCGGTCCGAGTTGCACCAGTTGTTGTTCAGGTCGTTCGCCCACTCGCCGTAGCCCTGGGGCCCGACCTGGAAGCTCGAGACCGAGGGCACGTTCCAGGCGCTGGTCCAGATGAGTTCGTCGACCGTGTTCCCGTTGTAGGTCAGGCGGATCGTGTCGCCGCTTCGGTTCATCGAGAAGTCGGCGAAGCTGTACTCGACGTCGATCGCCACGTTGCCGTTGTCGCCCGTGTCCGAGTGGACGCCGAGCACCAACGAGCTCTCGTGTTCGAGCAACAGCGAGCCCGACAGGGCGACGAGCTCTCCGCTGGAGCTGCCCTCCACCACCAGGCCGTTGAGGTCTTTGAGCTTGCCCGAGACGTTCGTGATCTCGAACCACTCCCCGTAGTAGTCGGGCACTTTTTGTGGCTCGGCCATGAACTCCGAGACGATCAGGTCGCCCTGCTCGTCGGGAGTGAGATCCTGCGCGAACGCGGTTCCCAGGAGAACGAGTGTCATTTGGGGCTCCTCTGGCCGCGCAGTCTAACCCGCGACGCCTCGATCGAGCTAGCCGGAGGTCAGGACGACGATGTCTACGCCGGCGAGATCGACGGTCCCGATCTGCAGAGGGTTGCCGGTGTAGACCCCGCGGGGGTCGCCGGGGGTGGGGCCATCGCTGGCTTCGTCGATGATGGCCTCGAGCTCGATCGCCCCGAAGTTGCGGGGCACCTCGAGGCTGAAGGCCCCCGGTTCCGACTTGAGCTTGCCGAGGTAGCGGCGACCTCCGTGACCCTGGGGATCGACCGCGAAGACGTCGACGTCGATGACGGCGCCCTCGATGCCCGGGGCGGACAGGGTGCCGCTCACCGTGACCGGGGAGTCCCCGAGGTCGTCGAACAGCGCCTGGGCGATGCCTCCGGCGCCGGCGGCAACTGGTGGCGCGGCGCCCTCGCTGCTCGGCGCGGAGTAGCCCCCCGTCGACAGCTCGATGTCCAGCTCGACGATCTCGACGTCGCCGATCTCCACCTCGACCTGGGCGAAGGGGTCGCTGGCGTCCGGGCCGTTGGTGTTGGTGTCCTGGAAGACCTGCAAGAGGAGGATCCCGTGGTCCCGCGGCACCTTCCACGAGTACTCCCCGGCTGAAGGGAACTGGACCTTGCCGAGGTAGGCATCGCCGCTGGCGCCATCGGACGCGGGTACGCGCACGTCGAAGTCCACCCCGCCCTCCAGCGGGCTCGTGACGGTGCCTTTGAGCACCGTCCACTCACCGTCGTGTTCGCCGAAGATGTCGGTGCCGCTGCCTGCCGCGAGCTGTGCCTCGGAGCGTGCGCCTACGACGAGGTCGATCTCGACTCCCGTGACGTCCGTGTCGCCGATGGTCAGGCTGACGGCGGCGAAGGGGTCGTCGTCGCTGGGCCCGTCCCCCGTCGCGTCCTGGAAGGCCTGGAGCGTGAGGTCGCCGAAGTCGACTGGGGCCGCGAAGGTGATCTCTCCGGGGGCCTCCATGAGCACCTTGCCGAGCTGTGTCATGCCCCCCGCAGAAGAGGGGTCAGAGGTCTGGACGTCGACATCCACTGCGGCGTCGACCTCGCTCGTGACGATGCCCGTCACGGTCACCGTGTCCCCTTCGTAGTCGCCGAAGAGCGCGCTGGACGGGTCGGCGTTCGGATCGTGGACGAACTCGCCGTGCTCCACGACGACGCCCCCCTCTTCCACGCCCACGGTGAACGCCTCGGGAAGGGACTTCGCCTCCCCGGTCACGCGCTCCAAGCAGCCGATGCAGAGCAGCAGGATCACGGCAAAAGCGTAGCGTGACATGGACATGAAAGCCGGCCGTCGCAGAACTTCTTTCATACTCATCGCATGCATCGCGCAGAGCAGACTCGTGCACACGATCGTCTCCTGGCCCTGGTGTTTGCAGGTTGGACCCAGGGCGAGAGCAGCGGAAACTGGAGCACCCTCGATCTGTCGGAGGGCGGGATCTCGGTGAAGGGCGCCCCACCGGAACCGGACCGGCCCATCGCGCTCAGGCTGCGCATGCGCTCTGACGAGGTGCACCTGCGCGCGCGACTGGTGTGGTGTCGCGAGGCCGCCGCCGGCAGCACGATCTCGGGGCTTCGCTTCATCGACACGCCCGAGGCGGAGCAGGATCTCCTCGACCGCTTCCTCAAGCGGCTCGCAGGGCTGACGGAGGCCCCGGAGAACAAGCTCCCCAAGGACTGGTCCCCGATGAGCCCACTGGCGTGCGCAGAGGGCCTCGACAGTGGCCACACGGCTGCGCTGATGATGCTCTGCGGGGCGACCGCGGTCAGCCTGATGGTGGTCGCCGGAGTGCTCTACCTGCTGCCCTGAAGGCCGCTGGCCACGAACCAATCGACGGTTCGGCGGAGCCCTTGTTCGAGGTCGATTTGCGCGCGCCAGCCGAAGCGTTCGGCGGCCCGTGACACATCGAGGCACTTGCGGGGCTGGCCGTCGGGCTTGTCCGTGTCCCAGCGCACCTCGCCGGTGAAGCCGCAGACCGACGCGACCGTCTCGACGAGCTCGCGGATGGTGAACTCCTGCCCGTTGCCGATGTTCACCGGTTCCCACGAGTCATAGCGCTCAGCCATCGCGACGATGGCGTCCGCGCAGTCCTCGACGTAGAGCAGCTCGCGCGTGGCCGTCCCCGTCCCCCACGCGATGATGTGGTCGTCCCCCCGATCGCGGGCCTCGATGCACTTCCGAATCAGCGCCGGCACCACGTGGGAGCGCGCCGGATCGAAGATGTCGCGGGGCCCGTAGAGGTTCGTTGGCATCGGGAACACCGCGTTGAAGCCGTACTGCTTCGCGTAGGCCCGACCCTGCTCCATCATCATCCGCTTGGCGAGGCCGTAGCCGGCGTTGTTCGGCTCCGGGTAGCCCTCGAACAGGTCCGACTCGGTCATCGGCATCGGCACTATGCGGGGGTAGGCGCAGACACTGGAGACACCCACGAACTTGTCGACGCCGCCGAGGCGGCAGGCCTCCATCAGGTGCGTGCTCATCGTCACGTTGTCGAAGAGCACGCTCCCGGGGTGCGTGCCCATGTACCCGATGCCGCCACCGTTGACGGCGCAGTGCACCACCAGGTCCGGTCGCTGCTGCTGGATGAGCCGATGGCAGGCCTCTGGCTGTCTCAGGTCGGTGTCTGCGGAGCGCGGGACGAAGACGTCTTCACCCCGTGCGCGGAGGCGCTCGACGACGAAGGAGCCCAGGAAGCCTGCGCCCCCGGTGACGACGACTCGCACGGCCTCTCCTCGCTAGACGTTGGAGTAGGGCTTGCGGAACTCGAGCAGCGACAGGCCGGCGATGAGCTCGTCCATGCCCTGCTCCATGTCGATGACGGTGCGGAAGCCGACCGTGCGGATCTTCTCGTAGCTGACCTCGTAGTCGCGCTTGTCGGCGTCCTCGCCGATGGCGGCGAAGTGCACCATGAAGTCGAGCTTCTCCCGCAGCTTCATGACGATGTCCTCCTTCGTGAAGTTCATCGAGTCGTCGCCCACGTTGTAGACGTTGTTCTTCATCACGTCCCAGTTGTCGACCGTGTGCTCGACGCAGCGGGCCATGTCCTGGATGTGAATGAAGGTCCTGCGGAAGTGCTTCTCGTAGACCACGAGGTAGCGGTTCACGAGGGCCTGGCTGGTGAAGTCGTTGATCATCAGGTCCAGGCGCAGGCGCGGTGACAGGCCAAAAGCGGTCGCGAAGCGGTAGGACACGCAGTTGCCCCGGCCCATGCAGAGGTACTCGGCTTCCGTCTTGGTCTCACCGTAGAGGGACAGCGGGTTCAGAGGCGTCTCTTCGGTGCAGACGCCCTCGACCTCGCCGTAGTTGCTGCCGGTCGAGGCGTAGATGAGCCGGGTCTTCGGGTCGAGGGCCGCGATGACCGAGCTGGCGCCGCCCACGTTGACCAGGCGAGCCCGGTCTGGGAGCTTCTTGCACAGGGGGTAGCCGACCAGCGCCGCGAGGTGGACGACGAAGTCCTTGCCGTCTGCGAGGCGCTTCATGAGCTCGCGATCGAGCACGTCACCCTTGGTGAAGGTGTAGTTCGGGTTGATGAACAGCTCCATCAGCGGCAGCGGGCCGTACATCAGGTTGTCCACCACGTGGACCTTGTGCCCAGAGGCGAGGAGCCTGCGGGTCACGATGCTGCCGTAGAAACCGGCTCCGCCGGTGATCAGGATGTCAGCCATTGATGGCCTCCTCGAGGGCTTCGCGCAAGAGCAGTCCGTGCCCCCGACCGAAGGCGTGGCTGCTTCCGACGAACAGCCCGTGGGTGTGGATGCGATCTGCCATCTCCAGGCTGCCTGCTACGCGGGCGCCGGGCACCCGCTCGAATGCGGGCTGGCGAGCGAGGTTGGAGCCGGAGATGGGACGGGTCTGGATGCCCCGGGACTCGAGGTGCGCCATCACGCTGGCGCGGTCGAGGGTCCCCTCGAGCAGCAGGGGGAACGCGAAGGCCGTGTGGACATGGCCGGCCGGCTCCGGGAAGACCCTGACGCCGTTGGTCTCGGCGAGCAGCTCGCACCAGTCGGCGTGGTTCTGCCGGCGGCGCTCGATCCATGCGGGGAGGCGCTTGAGTTGCTCCGAACCCATCGCGCCGGCCATCTCCGTGGGGCGGAGGTTCCAGCCCGCGCTGACGAAGAGGAAGCGCTCGTCGATCTCGGGGCTGGCTGCGACGAGGTCGGCCTTGTCGGTGCGCTCCCGGACCCACCCATGGGCGCGACAGGAGCGCGCGGCGTTCGCGAGCTCCTCGTCTCGGCAGACGACGATGCCGCCCTCCACGGTGGTGAGGTGGTGGCTGTAGAAGAAGGAGAAGGTGCCCGCGACGCCCATCGAGCCCGCTCGCCGGCCGTCACGCTCCGCGCCCGGAGCGGCGCAGGCGTCCTCGGCGACGAGCAGGCCGAGCGCTTCCAGCCCGACCACGTCGGCGGGTTGGCCCAGTAGGTGTACCGGCAGGGCGGCTTTCGTGCGGGGGCCCATGGCGCGGGCGGCCGCCGCGACGTCGATGCACAAGGTGTCGTCGATGTCCACGAGGACGGGGACAAGGCCCACCTGTGCGATCGGGAACAGGCTGGTCGACCAGCCGACCGCGGGGACGAGGACCTCGTCACCGCGCTGGAGCCGCCCGGTCTCGAGCAGCGCCGCGAGCATCAGCAGGTTCGCGGAGCTTCCCGAGTTGCACATGATGCCGTGTGAGGCGCGGCAGTACTCTGCCCACTGGGCCTCGAAGGCCCGGACTCGGCGGCCCATCGTGACCCAGGTCGTGACCATGCAGTCGATGGCCGCGTTGACCTCCGCCGCGCCGAAGCCGACCGCCTGAAGGGGCAGTCCCTCGCTGCAGTCATGGGTCTCGACTGGGAGCCCGGCCATCTCGGCCTCTACCAGGCGGTGGATCTCATCCAAGCGTGCCATGGCCCGATCATAGTCATCGCAGCCGGACGATTTCGATTCGCCGCCCTCCGAAGCGCAGCGAGCGGGTCCGGATGTCCCTCTCGATCACCGCCTGGCCGCGCCGCACGTTGGCTTAGCCGAGAAGCGCGCGGACGCGGTGCACCGCGACGTTCAGGTGCTGCCGATCGGAGTAGCCGAGCATTCGAATGGCGTCGTCGGTGACGATCCAGCCGCGCTCGCGCTCGGCCAGCCCCGTGTCCGCCAGCCAGATCTCCGCCAGCCGGTAGACCAGCTCGGTGAAGGGACGATCCGTTCCGGCCAGGACGCGCCCGGCGTGCACGATGTCGAGCTGGATGCCCTCCTCGGCGGCCGGGACCTTGAAGCGGAAGACGACGTCCTGCACTGCCACGACGCGGGCGTCCACCGTCCGGCCCATGAAGCGCGGCAGGTCCAGCGTGAACTCCTGACCGCCGACTACGAGCGCCTCGTCGCTCAGCTTGCGACGGTCCGCGTCCTGGTCCTCGAGCCACCAGGCTCCGGCGTCGTTCCAGATGGAGACGGCCTCGTCGCCGTGCTCGATCACGAGGACCCCGGCGCGGGCAGCGATGCGCCCCTGCGGGCCGGTCGCGGTGGCGCACGCTCTCCTTCTCGGGTACCGCCTTGCCGTCGACGAAGGGGCGTCCGTCCCCGCTTTGCTTCAGCCTGGCGATGGGGGTCTCCGCTACCATTCCCCTGTGGGCTCGAATCGTACACCCCCGGACGACTTCGAGGAGACTCGGGCCACGATCGATTCGGCCTCGTCGGATGATCCGGTCCGGACATGGCCGATCTTCCCCGATCGCTACGAGGCCCTCGGGTTCATCGCGGCGGGGGCATGGGCGAGGTCTGGAGGGTTCGGGACAAGCGGCTCGAGCGCGTGCTCGCCGCCAAGATCCTGTTGGGAGGTCGCGTTGGAGTCGGCGAGGGTCGCTTCGAGAGAGAGGCGCGGACCCTGGCGCGCCTGGATCACCCCGCTGTCGTCGGCATCATCGATATAGGCACGCTGGAGGACGGTCGTCCCTGGTTCACGATGCCGCTGATCGAGGGGCGCACCCTGCGGGCACTCATCGACGAGGCCCACTCCGGGGTCATGGGCGCTTGCGCCTCGAGGAGTCCGGCGGCGCCGATCGCCGCTCGCGGGGCAGAGGGCCCCTGCTGCTCCCAGGTCCAGCGCTCGAGCACGGTCGAGACCGCCCAGGACAGGGCGCCGTGGCGGGTGCCGCCCAGGTTCAGCTCGGGGGTCTTCTTCGTGCCGAGGTACAGCACCGCGTCGTCGGGGAGCAGCGCCGCCAGGTCGAGATCGTCGTCCGCGCAGGCATCCAGCAGCACCGTGAGGTCGCGACGCGGCGCGATCTCGTCCAACAGCACCCTGACCTCGGCCAGCGTCACGGCGTTCCAGAGGCCGTCCTTGCCCACGTCGGAGGGCACCAGGGCCCAGCCCTTGCGACCGCTCCGCAGGCCGTGACCGGAGAAGTGGAACAGCCCGGTCGTGCCCTCCTCGGCCATGCGATCCGCCAGCCAGCGCAGTCCATCGCGGAGCGCGTTCGCCGTCACGTGCTCGGTGAGCAGGAGGAAGTCCCCAGGTGCGGCGCCGAGGCGAGCGCAGCAGGCCGCGATCCGATGGGCGTCGTTCGGAGCTCCGGGGAGGGCGAGGTCGTCCCCATTCCTTGTCGAGCGCGATGGCGAGGTTGTCGTAGCTGGCGATGCCGACGACCAGGTCGACGGGACGCATGGGGGTCTCTCCGGGTTGTTTCGCCCGCACCAGGACCCATGGATCCAGTCGATCTGGGGCCGGGCCGAGCGACCAACCCCGCGGGCGCGCCGTTCATGCGGTTCGGCGACGGTAATCGATCGTTGTCGACCCGCGCCGCAGAACAGTGCTCGCTAGGCGCGAACGTCACCCCTGAACCAGCGAGAGCGGTGGATCTCCGAGAAGAGGACCTTCAGGTGGTCCTTTCCGACGGGCCACGAGAGCGCCTTCGACTCGCCGCCGGCGCGTTGGCCCTCGATGGTCGCCAGCTCTGCGATCGACCAGCCCCGCTGCATCGTCCGGATCGACATCTGGTACTCGATCGGGAAGCGCTTCACGGTGGTCTGCAGCTCCAACAGGTCCTCTCTCCGGATCGCGCGGAAGCCGTTGATCGTGTCGGTGACGAAGAGCCCGCTGTCGTTGAAGCAGACATTCGCGATGCGGGTCAGGGCTTGGTTCACCCAGGAGCGCGGACGGAAGATCCCGACGTCCTCCTCGTTCACGGAGTCCCTGGCGAAGCGGCTCGCGATGGCCAGGCGCGCGCCCTGCAGCAGCAGATCGTCGAGCCGCGCGATGTCGGCGGGGTCTTCGTTGCCGTCCGGGCTGTAGAAGACCATGCGCTCGGCCTGACTGGCGTCCGCGGCGACCCGGAAGGCGACTCCGCGCCCGGGGATGTTCTGGTCGAGGATGGGGATGTTCCGCTCGGACAGGAACTCCCGAGTCCCGTCGGTGCTCCCTCCGTCGACGGCGACGACCTCGCGGAAGTCGTCCACGGGGATCTCGTCCCAGCAGTCCCTGAGTCCATCGATCTCGTTCAGGACGAGCAGCACCAGGCAGCAGTCACGCTTGTCACTCATTTCAGGAGTCCTTCGTCGATCAGCCAGTCCGCGATGAGCTCCGCGACGAGGCGGTTGCCGTCGGCGTTGGCGTGTCCCTTGTCCTGGGGGAAGTAGAGGTCGCGCTTCTTGGACTCACCCGCCAGCGTGTCCGAGGGGTCGAAGTGGGGGATGCCCGCGGCCTGCGCCTCGAGACGCAGGACGTTGCGGTGGGTCTCGGTGTAGCCGACGACCTCGAGCGGGTAGCCCATGTGGGCAGCCTGCCCGCCGGCGGCCTCGATGCCCGCGCGGAGGGCTCGGAGGTTGTCGAGGTAGTCCTCGATCCCCACGCGGTAGACGCCGTCGCTCGGCTCGGTCTGGCTGCGCTCCTTGGTGCGGACGCGCACCTTCCCGGTCATCTCCATCATGAGGAGGTAGGTGCTCCACGAGTAGAGGACGTTGGCCTTGAGGAAGTCCGCCTCGCCCTGCATCAGGGCCTGCGAGAGATCCGAGTACGCCGCCTTGCGGGCGTCCTGCACGATGAACCCCAGCAGCACCAGGTCGGGCTTGTAGTCCTTCAGCACCTTGTCCCACAGCCAGAGGCCCTGGAAGGTCGTGTAGCCGGGCTGTCCGCCGTTGATGACCTCGACCTTGGAGTAGCCCCGGTCGTGGAGGATCTGCTCCAGCTGGTAGGGATAGGTCGACTCGTCGTCCACGCCCCAGCCGAAGGTCGTGGAGCAGCCCATCGCCATGATCCGCTGGACGTCCGGGGACTTTTTGACGCCGTGGTGTGGTGGGCGCAGTCCGTTCTCGTCGCTGCTGACTGGAAAGGCGCCGTTGAGCTCGCGATGGGAGGTCGGCTCGTCGACCAACTCTGGCGTGTACTGCCAGTAGACCGTGGCGTGGGCGAACGGGGCTCCGGCGTCCATCTCTGGGATGCCGAGCGCGCGCAGGCTGAGCTCGCTGATCCCGAAGAACAGGACCACCGCGATCAGCGCGAAGGCTATTCGCCGTCCGATACTGGCGCGTCGTCTGGCCACCGCGGAACTCTACTTCAACCGGGGCACGCTGGCCGCAGGCGCCTCAGTCGCCGGGGGAGAAGGTGATGCCGGTGCGGTCCGTGATGCCGCCGGAGGTGTACCAGGTGTTGTCGTAGTAGGTGTTGTCGTTGATCGTGACCGAGATCGTCCCGTGAGCGGTCGGCTTGTAGGCGGTGCTCGTGCCGATCGGGAAGATGTCCTCGTAGCCGTCCTCGCTGACGAAGCGCCCGATGAGCATGCCCTCTGCGCAGAGCTCCAGGTCACAGGGGAGGTCGGTGGCGACCCCGGTGGTCCCGGAGATGCCCTCTGCGTTGATCCACTCGCCGCCATCGGAGATCCGGTAGCGGTCCATGGTGGTGGCCTCGATGATGACGATGTCGCCAGCACAGACCGGGAGGTTCATGTGCCAGCCGGTGCCGTTGTCGAGGTAGTCGAACATCGTGTAGGTGAAGGGCAGCATGCACTCGCCGGCGGTGAGTGCATCCGGCACGCTGCGGAGCCAGGTGTTCCACGCCCCTGTCCCGGCGGCAGCGCCCATCGTCTGCTTGCACAGCTCCAGGTTCTTGCGAGAGAGCGCCTCGATCTGCGCCGGGCGGCCCAGGAGCACGGTCTCGACGTCCTCGACGGTGCCGGCGGCGAAGCTCACGCCGTCGTCCCGGCTGCCGAGCCACTGGCTGGTCATCGCCTCCAGGCTCTCCTGGCGGGCCATGCGGCGTCCGCTGATTCCGTCTGTGGACTCGAGCTTGTCGAAGTCCGGTGGGTGCCAGCACGGGGCCGTCCAGCCCTCCTCGATGTGCCAGCCGACCGGGGGTGGGGCGGGTTCGGCGTTCTTGTCACCGCATGACAGCAGCAGGAAGAGCATCTGGACCTCCAAGTGTGGCTAACGGTGCAAACACGACGGGGCCCGCCGGGTTTCCCCGGGGGCCCCGATGGGCTGCGTCGGACTGCGGGTTCTCTAGGAGATACCGCCGTTGATGACGAAGGGGAAGGCCAGGGTGAAGAGCACCAGGGTCTCGATGAAGACGAGGCCGATGATCATCATGGTCTGGAGCTTGCCGGCCATCTGCGGGTTGCGTGCGGAGCCCTCGAGGGCTGCTGCCGCGGCCTTGCCCTGGCCGATGCCAGCGCCGAGGACCGCGAAGCCCATGGCCATGCCGGCGCCGAGACCCATGCCCCAGCGAGCGTCGCCAGCGGCGGCGGCGTGATCCTGTGCCCAGGACAGGTCGGGGATGGCGAAGAGGATGACCGCCGAGGCGGCGAGAGTCAGGTACTTGACCCAGGACTGCATTTTGGACTCCATGGCAACGTCAGCGAGACGCGAAAAGACAGATGAGAGCTTGAACAACTAGTGGTCGTGACTGGTCGCCAGCGAGATGTAGACGACAGTCAGGAGCATGAAGACGAAGGCCTGGACGAAGGCGACGAAAGTGCCCAGCCCGACCAACAGGGAGGGGACGATGAAAGCGATCAGGTCGGTGAAGACACCCAGCAGCAGGTGGTCCGCGAACATGTTGATCGCCAGCCGCAGCGACAGGGTCAGCGGCCGGATGAAGAGCGAGAAGGTCTCGACCAGGAAGATGAAGGGCGCCATGAAGGGCACCGGGCCGCCGAGGGTCTTGATGTAGCCCCAGAGGCCGTGCTCCTTGAGGCCGGCCCAGTTGAAGACGATGAAGACGGCGACCGCGATGGCCATGTTGTTGGACATGGCGGCGGTCGGCGGCAGGAAGCCGGGGATCAGGCCCATCAGGTTCGAGAACAGGATGTAGATGAAGATCGTGCCGACCAGCGGCAGGTACTTCACCGCGGCGGCGCGGCTGTGGAGCACCTGCTCCATGAAGTTCAGGAGCGCCTCGACGATGAGCTCCATGAGGTTGCGCGGGCCGAGGTTGGCGGCGGGCACGTACTGGGCGGTGCCGCCCTGGGCGCGGGCTGAGGCGATGCCCTGCCGGGCGAGGAAGGCCAGCACCGTCACGCCGATGACCACCGCCCAGGCGGCGGGGACGGCGTGGAAGTTGGCGAGCTCGCCGTGGCTCATGGTCCATGCGGGGGCACCGGCGGCCTCGAGGCTGGTGTGCACGCCGTCGAGGGGGGCGCCGTGCTCGACGCCGGGAATCATCCAGAACCAGGAGTAGTGGTACATCTCAGGTCCGAGCCCCGGTGGGGGAGAAGAAGCTGCTCACGACGCTGCGCGCGGCAATGCCGAGCACGACTGAGAGAGCGCCGACGAGCAGCGGGAGGGCCGGCAGCACCTGGAGCAGTGCCAGCAGCAGACCGGCGGCGACGATCATCTTGAGGACCAGACCGAAGACGAGCGCGACACCGCCGCCCTCGCCGTCGACCTGCTTCTCCAGGGCTCGCTCGGTGACCTTGCCGGTGAGGGCGAGTCCTCCGACGGTCAGCGCTGCCCCGCCGAGGGCCGCCAGGAGCCACATCCAGCCACCGAAGAGCCCGCACGCACCTGCCAACAGTCCCGCTGCGAGCAGGCTGTCCTTCAGCAGGGAGCGGGTGCTGATCATCACCGTGTGGCCTTTCGGGGGGACCCCTTCGAGGGCGCCCCAGCTAACGGGATCCTCAGGCCCTCGCCACACCCATCGCGGCTCCCATGGCGCCAGCGATCTCGTCGAGGTCCGATTGTCCAAGTCCGAGGGGCAGAAAGACCGCCTCGAACTGGCTGCACGGTAGGTAGACGCCAGCATCGAGGCAGGCCCGATGGAAGCGGCCGAAGGCGGCGAGATCGCACTCCTTCACCTGCTCGAAGTTCTTCGGGGCCTCTGACCGGAAGAAGACCGTGAGCATCGTGCCGACCCGGCTCATGGACAGGCTGTGCTCCTCGATGTGGGGGAGGAGGCGCTCGTGGAGGCCGCGGGCGATGTCGTCGAGGTGCTGGTAGGCCTCGTCCGTGAGCTCCGCGAGCGTGGCGAGGCCGGCCGCGACTGCGAGGGGGTTTCCGGAGAGCGTTCCGGCCTGGTAGACCGGGCCCAGCGGGCTGAGGTTCTCCATGATCTCCCGGCGGGCGCCGAAGGCCGCCAGGGGCAGGCCGCCGCCGACGATCTTGCCCATGCAGACGACGTCGGCGGTGACACCGAAGTGCTCCTGGGCGCCGCCGCGGGCCAGCCGAAAGCCGGTCATGACCTCGTCGAAGATCAACAGGGCCCCGTGAGATGTGCAGAGCTCGCGGAGGCCCTGGAGGTAGCCCTCGTCGGGGGGGATGCAGCCCATGTTGCCCGGGACCGGCTCGACGATGACGGCGGCGAGGGCGTGCGTCGAGAGCTGGGCCTCGATGGCGGGCAGGTCGTTGAAAGGAGCGGTGAGGGTGGCGGGAGCGATGATGCCGGGGGAGCCGGGCTTCGCGTAGGTGGCGACGCCGCTCCCGGCGCTGACGAGCACGGTGTCGTGGGCCCCGTGGTAGCAGCCGTCGATCTTGATGATGGCGTCGCGGCCGGTGAAGCCCCGAGCCAACCGGAGCGCGTGCATGGTCGCCTCCGTCCCGCTGGAGCAGAGGCGGACCATGTCGATGCCGGGCACGCGCTCGACGAGGGCCTGGGCGAAGTGGAGCTCCCCCTTGGTGGGGGCGCCGAAGGAGGCCCCCTTCGCGAGGGCGGCTGCCACCGCGGCCACCACCTTCGGGTGGGCATGGCCGAGGATCAGCGGCCCCCAGCTGCCGACGAGATCGTAGTAGCTGTTGCCGTCCTCGTCGTGGATGCGGACTCCTTCGCCGCGAGCGATGAAGGGTGGGTCGCCCTCGACGGCGGAGAAGGCGCGCACAGGCGAGTTGACGCCGCCAGGGATGACGAGGCGGCTGGCTTCGAGGAGATCTGAAGAACGGGACATGAGACCGTCTATCCGATGAGCCCTGGAAGCCTGTATCGTGTGGCTTCGCATGCTCCTCCTCCTCTCCTGCACCCGCGGATCGGTCGATCTCCCTGACGAGACCGAGCCGATCGACAGCTCGGTGCCCGAGGACACGGGCTGCGAGTCGACGACCTGGTACATGGACACCGACGGCGACGGCCACGGGGACGAGAACAACCCAGTCGAGTCCTGCGAGCCCGTGGTCGGCGCGGTGATCGTGGGCGGAGACTGCGACGACGGCGACTTCGAGATCGGGCCCGACATCGAGGAGGAGTGCGGCGACGGCTTCGACAACGACTGCGACGGGGAGATCGACGAGGCCGCCGAGGGCTGCGAGCCGGTTCCGACCTTCGAGAGGCGGGAGCTCGACGACGAGAAGGTCTTCTCCATCACGTCCGATGACCAGGACATGCAGATCGGAGCCTTCGTCAAGGTCGGCGACCAGGACGCCGACGGGGTCCACGACGTGCTGCTCTCGTACACCGGGATCGCCGAGGGGGCGAACCTGTTCTCCGGAGCGGGACTGGCGGGCGACTACGTGATGAGCGAGGCGGCCCACGTCTTCACGTACGGGGGGGCCTTTGGCAGCGCGGTGCTGGTCCCGGACATCGACGGCGACGGGCAGATGGAGGTGGTCGGCGTCAACGGGTCTGACCAGGGCACGATGACGCTCCACGCCTCGAGCTCCTTCGGCGAGGAGCCCGAGGACCTGTGGAGGGTCACCTCCACCGGGGACAGCAGTAGCTTCGGCCAGTACGACTTCGACGCCGAGGGCGACTTCGACGGAGACGGCAAGATGGATCTCTCCATCGGGGCCCCCTACGACAGCGAGGCCGGCTGGCTCTACGGGGCGGTCTACGTCTTCTTCGACTGGGAGACGAACGCCCCTTCTCGCACGCGCATCCTGGGCACGGAGAGCAGCACGTTGTTGGGGATATTCAACGGCGCTGGGGACCTCGACGGGGACGGCTACGACGAGCTGGTCGTCTCCCAGGTGCAGAACAGCGGCAACGGGCGCATGTGCTTCCACGAGGGTACGGCGCTGGCCAGACGCGACTCCACGCTGGAGATCGCGGCCTGCCCGCGCATCATGGGCGACGACGACCACTACCTGAGGAAGGGCTTCGCGATGCTCGGAGACCTCGACGGCGACGACGCCCAGGAGATCGCGGTCAACCACAACGGCCGGGTCGGCATCTTCTCCGGCGCCGACGTCATGGGCGGATACGCCTCGTACACCTTCCCGAGCCAGGCCCTCGCCACGATCGAATCCCGCGAGCCTGGCGAAGGCGGGCCCTGGACCATGGACCTTGTCACGACCCCGCTGGTCGCGCTCTCGGGAGCGACCGGTCCGGACAGCCAGAACCTGGTGCTCGCCGGCACCTGGTCCGAGGACAGCGACGGCTGGGAGACGGGCATCTTCCTCTTCGACGCCCAGGCGGTCCTCGACGCGGGCATGGCACGTCCGGCGGACGCTGAGATCGCGTGGATGGGGGACCCCACGTCCTCGGCGAGGCTCGAGCTGCGCAACTTCGGTGACGTCGATGGGGACGGCGACGACGACCTGCTGGTCGGTGATCCCGCGGCGGACGACGGCCAGGGCGCCGTGTACCTGTTGAGCCCATGATCTGGCTCTTGGCCTGCACCGGTGGATCGGTCGATCTCCCTGACGAGACCGAGCCGATCGACAGCTCGGTGCCCGAGGACAGCGGCTGCGAGGAGACGACGTACTACATGGACGTCGACGGCGACGGCCACGGGGACGAGAACAACCCAGTCGAGTCCTGCGAGCCCATCACGGGCGCGGTGATCGCCAGCGGCGACTGCGACGACGGCGACTTCGAGATCGGGCCCGACATCGAGGAGGAGTGCGGCGACGGCTTCGACAACGACTGCGACGGGGAGATCGACGAGGCCGCCGAGGGCTGCGAGGAGGAGCCGGACTTCGTGACCTTGTCCTTCGAGGACCCGCTCGCCACCATCCTGAGCGACCTTCCCCTCGCCGAGATCGGCGGGCCGTTCACCTCCGTGGCGGACCAGGACGGCGACGGCGTCAACGACATCGCGCTCTACATCCGGTCCCAGTCCGAGTTCGACGAGCGGGCCTACTTTTTCAGCGGGGCGGATCTGGGCGGCACCACCTACATGTCCGAGTCGAACCACACCTTCGACGCCGAGGGCGACTACGGCAGCGCGCTGTTCATCCCCGACCGGGACGAGGATGGCGAGATGGACCTGTTGATCAGCGAGCGCTGGGTCTACGGAAGCGACGACACCTACCCGCCGATGCACCTTTCCATGTCCGGTGACTGGGACCAGAGGGAGATCGAGCTCACGAACTCGGGCGCCGGTCGGCCCATCGGCGACTGGGGCGCGGGCCACGGCATGTATTGGATGGCGGTTGGCGGCGACGTCGACGGGGACGGCTCCGAGGAGCTGGCGATCGGCGACATCTACGACCGGGACGCCGGGGTGAATACCGGCGCGATCACGATCTACTTCGAGACGTGGAGTTGGACCGCCCCGGTCACAAAGATCCTCGGCGACTACGACTCGGACTACCGGGTCGGTGCCAACGGGGCCTTCGGGGACTTCGACGGCGATGGCTACGACGACCTCGTCATCGGCGGGGCCCCCTACGGCAACGGGCTGGGTGCCAACCGCGGGGCGGTCTGCATCGAGGAGGGTTCGCGCCTGATGCAACACGACGAGAGCTACGAGGGCCTCTTGTTCTGCAACAAGATCCTCGGCGACGAGGACGCGCCCCTCGATCAGTACATCATCGAGCCGCTGCCGGACCTCGACGGGGATGGCGCCCAGGAGCTCGCCGTCACGAGCGAGGGCGGGGTCTACCTCTTCTCGGGGGCCGAGGTCACCGAGGGCAACTGGGGCACGCTGACCTTCCTGGCCAACGAGGACCCGGCCATCGAGCCGCGCGATGCGGGCGAGGGCGGCCCATGGAGCGCCTCGCTCTACCGCCATCCGACGCTGGTCCAGGGTGCGACGGCCGAGGGCAGCATCGACCTGGCCATCGCCGGGTCCTACACGCTGCCAGACGAGGAAGTGCAGAAGGCGGTCTTCCTGTTCGACGTCGAGTCCATCTGGAACGGCGGCGCGGTGCGGGCACTCGACGCCGACCGGGTCTGGAACAGCGACGAGCACATCACCTTCATGGCCGACTTCGGCGACTTCGACGGCGATGGGCGGACCGACATCCTCGTGGGCACCGACGACAGCAACGACAGCAGCGGCGCGCTCACGGTGCTCTCCCCATGATCTGGCTCTTCGCCTGCACCAAGGGCTCCGTCGAGGTCCCAGACCAGACCGACGACAGCACGCCGGCCGTCGTGGACAGCGAGATCGAGGACACCGGGTGTTTGCACACGACCTACTTCCCGGACGAGGACGGCGACGGCTACGGCGACGAGGACCTCCCCACCGAGAGCTGCGAGCCCATCATCGGCGCGGTGATCGTGGGCGGGGACTGCGACGACGGCGACTTCGAGATCGGACCCGACGTCGAGGAGGAGTGCGGTGACGGCTTCGACAACGACTGCGACGGGGAGATCGACGAGGCCGCGGAGGGCTGTGAGGAAGCCCCGGAGTTTTCGAGGCACGCGGTCGAGGACGCCGTGGCGACGGTGCTCGGGAGAGAAGGCGACGGATTCGGCGACCACATCAGCGTGATGGACCAGGACGGCGACGGGGAGTTCGACCTGTTGGGCCTTCAGCTCGAGCTGGGCGATGAGAACCTGGCCCACCTCTTCCATGGTCCTTTGAGCGGCACGCGCCCCCTCGGCAGCGCCGACCGGAGCTTCGGCGACGAGCCCGCTTCGTCCGCCATCCTTGTCAGCGATCGAGACGGAGACGGACTGGCCGATGTGGTCCTGGGCGACACGAGCGATGCCGACGAGAGCATCTACCTCATCGAGTCCGCCGGCTGGGGTGCCCAGGACCCGGTTCCATCCGGGCCCGCTCAGTGGGCCGGGCCCGACCAGGAACACAACTACTTCGGGTACGCGCTCTACACCGGCGGCGACTTCGACGGGGATGGGCTCGACGACCTGGCGGTGGGCGCGCCCTATGACAACGAGGGCGGCTCTCAGGCAGGCGCGGTCTACCTCTGGGTCGGAGACTGGACCTACCTGGACCCCAACATCAAGTTCATCGGGGAGAGGTGGCCCGACGACTATGCCATCGGGTGGGGCTACGGCACCTTCGGCGACATCGGCGGCGACGGCTACGACGACCTCCTCGTGCCCTCGGCGCGCTTTTCGAGCGGGTCGTTGCGCGGCCGGGTCTGCATCCAGGAGGGCGGCGTGCTGAGCGAGGCGAGCACCGTCGACTCCAGCCGGTGCCGGGGCATCTACGGCGACCCCGACGACCCGCTGGACGACGAGGTCGTGGTCCTCGGCGATCTCGACGGAGACGCCGCAGAGGAGCTGGCCGTGGTCACGGAGAGCGGCGTCGTGTTGATCTACTCGGGCTTCGACGTGGCCGGCGGCGACACCCGCAACCACTTCGTCGGCGGCGCCGCAGCCCGCATCGAGAGCCGCTATGCGGGCGAGGGCGGACCGTGGACCCAGCTCGTGGGCGACCGGTTGGGGTCCGACGAGGGCCGCCTGATGGTCTCGGGAGTCTGGGCCGACTCCGACGAGGAAGCCCAACTCTCGGTCTTCCTCTTCGATGCGCAGACCGTCTACGGGTCCGCCACCTCTCGCCTGGCCGACGCCGAGTCCGCCTGGATCGGTGGCTTCGAGCGGGTCGACGACATCGAAGGCTTCGGTGAGCAGGTCGTCGTCGGGGACTCGGACGCCGACGACGGCCGAGGCGCCATCTACGTGCTCTCGCCCTGAGGCCCACGTCGTGTCGTCGTCATCGACGAGCCAGGGACCACCCCGCCTCTGTCGTGGCCGAAGACCGCTCCGACTCCCACGACGTCAGTAGCAGTCCGCCCACATCCCGATGCCCTCGTCGTGGGCCTGGACCTCGGCGGACTGGAAGTCCCCCTCGAAGGTCGTGTTGGGCTCGTATGGGAAGGCCCAGGCGTGGCCCTCGCGCACGATCTCGAGGTTCACGAAGTCCTCTGCCGTCTTCCACAGGTAGGCCAGCGTGCGGTCGTAGGTGTCCTCGCAGGTGGCGTCGAAGGTCATCCAGACCAGCTCGTCGTCGAGCTTCTGCCGGGCGGCGTCCTTGGCCTCGTCAGCCCAGCAGGAGTCGTCGTAGGTCTCCGGCGTGTCGATGCCGATGAAGCGGACCTTCTCGGTCTTCCAGGTCTGGTCCGCCCAGGCCACGTAGGCGGTGTCGCCGTCGACGACCTCGGTCACGCGCACCAGGATGGCCTCGCGACAGGGGGAGGGGCCGGCGGGGATCGTCGAGGGGTCGATGTCCCGGATCGGGTCCCTGTCGCCGCTGTCGACCGTCGAGTCGGTGGCGGAGTCAGAGGAGGAATCGGGTGCCGTTCCGACGCAGGCGAGGAGCGAGAGCACGCCTGGGTGTAACCCCCGCCGCGCGGGGTCAGCGGACCCAGAGGGTGAGGTCGTAGAGGCGCGAGTAGTCGCCGTAGCCGTCGGAGTCCCCGTCCTCGAACCAGGTCTCGGCGTCAGCGGCGTCGTCCTCGTCGATGTCTCCGTCGCAGTCGTTGTCGTCCTGACCGTTGTAGGGGATCTCCGTGTTGCCGGGCTTCGCCGTGTTGTTGAGGTCGTCGCAGTCCTCGTCCTCTGGGGAGCCGTCCCCGTCCGCGTCGACGACCCCCGGCGGCGAGCTGTCATCGACCGAGCTGTCGATGGCGGGGTCCTTGTTGCGACAGGCAAACGAGAGGGCGAGCAGGAGCGTGCCCGGACTCTACCTGGGACTACGGGCCTCGACGCGCTCTCGGCGGCGGCTGGCTGCCTCGTCGCTCATGGTCGTCTGGTCGAGCTCGGCGAGGACCTCTTCGAAGCGACCGAGCTGCTCGTGGGAGACCGTCGCTCCGAGCTGGGCCAGGGCGAGGTCTTCGCCCACCGCGCCGGTCTGGAGCACGCGCTCGTACATTCGGGCTGCGCCTGCGGCGTCTCCGGACTCCAGCCGCAGGTGACCCATGGCGAGCCAGGCTCGGTGAGACTCACCCGGGAATTCCTTGGCGATGCGCTCGTAGCTCTTGAAGGCGAGGCGAGGGTGGCCGGCTTCGGCTTGGAGCTCCGCGGCGCGAAGGCTCCACTCTGCGGCGCGCTCTGGATCGGCCTCTGCTGCACGGAGGTAGGCGTGAGCTGCCCGATCCGGGGCGTGGGCGTCTCGAGCAAGGACCTCGCCGAGGCGGGCGAGGGCGTTGGGAGCGCGTTCGTCCTGCGGGTAGTCGCGAGTAGCGGCGCGCAGCATGCGCACGGCGCGCTGGTGTTCGCCTTCCACCGCGGCCAGGGTGCCGCCGATGTAGAGCGCGTCAGCGCGGTCGTGGTCGAACAACGTCCACATCGCGTGGGTCTCGTAGCGGACCAGGGCCGCCTCGATGTCACCCGAGCCGGCCTCTGCATGAGCGCGGTCGAGCTGGAGCGGACTCCACGGCCCGATGCTGAATACACCCATCGCCAGCGGGATCAACAACAGCCCCGCCATCGCCCCGAGGGCGTGCTTCCAGTGCAGGAAGTCCGAGATGACGGTGCGCATCTGCAGTGTTCTATCACTCCTCGCCAGCTGAGTCCTCTCCGTCGATCTCGTCCTCATCGACGTCCTCGTCGATTCTGGCGATCGAGACGATGCGTTCGTCGTCCTCGACCCGCATCACCGTGACGCCCTCTGCAGCGCGCAGGGTGACGCGGATGTTGGCCACGGGCAGCTTGATCACCCGGCCCGAGTCGGTGATGAGCATCAGCTTGTCTTCTGGCTCGACCTGGACCGCGCCGACGACCGGGCCGGTCTTCTCGGTCACCTTCAGGTTGATGATGCCGGAGCCCGAGCGGCCTTGGACGCGGTACTTCTCGAGCTCGGTGCGCTTGCCGAAGCCCTTCTCGCTGATGGTCAGGATGGGCAGATCGTCGCGCAGGGTGATGAGCGTGGCGATCTCGTCGTCGTCCTTGATCGTGATGCCGCGGACGCCGCGAGTGACTCGGCCCATGTGGCGTACGTCCTCGCCCGGGAAGCGGATCGACTGACCCTGGCGGGTCGCGATGAAGACCTCGCGGTCGCGGGGGGTGAGGATGACGCTGAAGAGCTCGTCGCCGTCGGCACAGTCGTAGGCCCGCAGGCCCGTCTTGCGCATGTTCTTGTAGTCGGACAGGCGCGTGCGCTTGACCAGTCCGTGGAGGCTGCAGAAGAGCAGATCGAGGTCTTCCGAGAACTCGCTGATCGTGAGCACCGCCGCGATGCGGTCGTCCGTCTCCAGGTTCACGAGGTTCACGATGGGCTTTCCGCGTGCGTAGCGACCGCCCTCCGGGATCTCGTAGACGGGCACGGCGAAGACCTGGCCGTGGGTCGTGAAGACCAGGAGCTTCGCGTGGGTGTTCGCGATGAAGATCTCGCGCACCTCGTCGGCGTCCTTGGTCTCGATGCCGCGGGTGCCGAAGCCGCCGCGCTTCTGCTCGCGGTAGAGCGCCAGGTCGGTGCGCTTGATGTAGCCGGCCACCGTCAGCGTGATCGCCTGGTCCTCTTCGGCGATGAGGTCGTAGATGTCGATCTCGCCGAGGGCGTCGACGATCTCCGTGCGGCGCGTATCCGCGTAGGTGGCTCGCACGGTGAGCAGCTCGTCCTTGACCACCCCCATCAAGAGCTCGTCAGAGGCCAGCAGGCCCTCGAGGTGCTCGATGGTGGAGAGCACCTCTGCGTACTCGGTCTCGATCTTCTCGCGCTCGAGTCCGGTCAGGCGCCGCAGCTGCATCTCGAGGATGTTGCGAGCCTGGATCTCCGAGAGTCCGAAGGTGGCGATGAGGCCCACGCGGGCTTCCTCTGTGGTCTGGCTGGCGCGGATGAGCTTGATGATCTCGTCGATGTGGTCGAGCGCGATGCGGTAGCCCTCAAGGATGTGGGCTCGCTCCGTGGCGCGGCGCAGCAGGTAGCGGCAGCGGCGGGTGACCACGTCTCGTCGGTGACCGATGTAGTGGCACAGGGCCTGGCGCAGGGTGAGGACCCGGGGCTGACCCTGCACGATGGCCAGCAGGATGGTGCCGAAGGTCGTCTGCAGATCCGTGTGCTTGTAGAGCTTGTTGAGCACGATGTCGCTGTAGGCGTCGCGCTTGCACTCGATGACGATGCGGCGCCCGTGGCGGTCGGACTCGTCGCGGATGGCGCTGATGCCGTCGATGCGCTTCTCGCGGACGAGCCTCGCGATCTGCTCCATCACCCGGTCTGCGCCGACCTGGAAGGGCAGCTCGTCGACGATGATGGCGTCTCGCTCGGAGCCCTTGATCTCCTCGATGTGGGTGCGGGCGCGGATGACGACCCGGCCGCGGCCGGTGGTGTAGGCGTCCCGGATGCCGACGCGGCCGTAGATGATGCCGCCGGTCGGGAAGTCGGGGCCGGGCACGATCGCGAGGATGTCTTCGTCCTCGAGGTCCGGGTCGTCGATCAGCGCGACGGTGGCGTCGATGATCTCGCCGAGGTTGTGGGGCGGGATCTTGGTCGCCATGCCGACGGCGATGCCCTCTGAGCCGTTCACGAGCAGGTTCGGGAAGGCCGCCGGGAGCACCTCTGGCTCGATGTCGGCGCCGTCGAAGTTCGGGGCGAAGTCGACGGTCTCCTTGTCGATGTCGCGCAGGAGGTCTTCCGCCAGCTTGCGCATGCGGCACTCGGTGTACCGGTAGGCCGCTGCGCGGTCCCCGTCGGGGCTGCCGAAGTTGCCCTGACCGTCGACCAGGGGGTAGCGCAGGTTCCAGGGCTGGGCCATGCGGACCAGGGCGTCGTAGACCGCGCCGTCGCCGTGGGGATGGAGCCTCTTGAGCACCTCGCCGACCACGCCGGCGCACTTGCTGTACTTCTTGTTCGCCGTCAGCCCTTCGCCGTGCATGGCGTAGAGGATCCGCCTGTGGACAGGCTTCAGACCGTCTCGCACGTCGGGCAGCGCGCGCCCGATGATGACGGACATCGAGTAGTCCAGGTAGGAGGTGCGCATCTCGTCTGCGATGGAGATCTGGACGAGGTGGCGAGCGATGTCTGACATGGGCGGAATCCTGCTGTGCTGACCCGGTTTCCTAACCCCGGTGTACGCTCCGCGCAGATGTGGATTTCATTGATTTTGCTGGCTTTCGCCCAGGACGCCGCCTCTCACTACGAGGCTGGCGTCGAGGCCCTGCGGCGCAAGGACGCCGACATCGCCGTGGTGGAGCTGACGACCTGCCTGAGCCTGGAGCCCGAGCGCGTCGACTGCGCCTGGGAGCTGGGCTGGGCGCACTGGCTCAACGGGGACTGGGACAAGGTCGTGGCGACCTGGGACGGCCTCGGCCATCCCGAGCGGGACCGCCACCTGCCCACCGCCCGCGGCAACCTCGAGGTCCAGAAGATGGTGGCCGCCAGCGCCGAGGGGGCGCCTCCCACCCTGGCTCGAGAGGGAGCCGCGTCCTCGGTCCGCCTCCGGGCCGTCGGGGACGTGATGCTCGGGACCGACTTCCCGGCCGGCTACATGCCGCCGAACGACGGCGCCGACCTCCTCGATGAGGTCGAGGACCTCTTGCGCGACGCGGACCTGACCTTCGCGAACCTCGAGGGGCCTCTCTGTGACGGCGGCACGACCACCAAGTGTGGGACCGGCGGCAACTGCTACGCCTTCCGCAGCCCCACCCGCTACGGGGACTATGTCGCCCAGGCGGGGGTGGACCTCGCCTCGACCGCCAACAACCACGCAGAGGACTTCGGCGTCGAGTGCCGCGTGCAGACCGAGGCGACCCTCGATCAGCTGGGCATCGCTTACTCCGGGCGGCCCGGCACCATCGCGCGGGTGGAGCACGAGGGCCTTCGGATCGCCATGATCGGCTTCCACACCGCTCCCAGCGGCCATCACCTCAACGACCACGACACGGCGATGGCGTTGATCCGCACCATCGCTGCAGAGGTCGACGTGCTCATCGTCAGCTTCCATGGAGGGGCCGAGGGCTCCAAGGCCATCCACGTCCCGAGGGGGCGCGAGACCTTCTACGGCGAGGACCGCGGCGACCTGCGGGTCTTCGCCCACGGGGCGGTCGACAACGGCGCCGACCTCATCCTTGGCCACGGCCCGCACGTGCCCCGCGCGATGGAGATCTACGAGGACCGGCTCATCGCCTACTCCCTGGGCAACTTCGCGACATACGGCCGCTTCAACCTTTCCGGCTACCTCGGCGTCGGTCTCGTGCTCGAGGTCGTTCTCGACGACCAGGGCAGGTTCGTCAGCGGCCGCATCATCCCGACCGAGCAGCTCGGCCAGGGGGTCCCGGCGCCGGATCCAGAGGGCAGGGCCGTCGACCTCGTGCGCAAGCTCTCGGAGGAGGACTTCCCTTCCACGGGGGTCGTGGTCGCCCAGGACGGTACCCTGGGTCCCAGATGATCTGGTTCCTCCTGGCCTGCGCGGATCCGCCGAAGCCCGACACCGCCGCGGCTCGCCCCGAGATCGTCGAGGTGAACACCGGGATGAGGGCAGAGGACCTCAACGCCGTCCAGGACCGCATGGACGAGCGTCTGTCCGCCATGGAGGAGCGCATCGGCAACCTCGAGCTCCAGGTCGCCGAGCTCAGCGGGGGCTACGAGTCGAGCGCCGCCCAGATCTCGCTGGACCCCGCGGAGACCACCCTGGACGGAAAGGACGTCCAAGCCGCCATCGTGGAGCTGGCGGACGCGGTCGACAAGCTCGAGATGGCGGAGATGGGCGACCCCAGCGACGAGCTCTTCCGGATCCCAGAGGGCCAGGGTGACCAGGGCGACCAGGGCAAGGGTGGAAAGGGCAAGGGGCAGAAGGGTCCACCCGGCCCACCCTCCGGCGGAGAGGGCCAGCCCCCGGGGGGTCAGCGCTGAAGGGTCTGGCTGTCCTGCGCCAGCAGGGCGTCGGCCTCCTCTTTTCGTCCCTGGCGGGTCAGCAGATCCCACAGGACCGCGTGGACATCGGAGTCCCGAGGATCCAGCTGGATCCCACGACGTAGCAGGGCCTCTGCGCTGTCGTCCTCGCCGCGGCTGATGAAGTCCCGGGCCGTGTCCAGCACGAGCTCCGTGTGGGCCGAGAAGCGATGGACCATCTCCGATGGATCGAGGTCGCTCTTCAGGTCCGCCAGCGTCTGGGCGCTGATCGGGTCTTCGGGCATCTCGGAGATGGCGGTCTCTGCTGCGGCGATGGCGCCCTCGCGATCACCCAGCTGCAACCGCAGCGAGGCGATGCTGTTCCAGGCCTCGGGCATGACGGTGGCGGCTCGCTCCATGCACTCGATCGCCTCCTCGGGGCGGTCCTGGATCGTCCGCAAGACCCCGGTCTGGAACCAGCAGACCGGGCGATCCGCCGCCTCCGCCAGGCGCTCCAGCGCGGCGTCACGACTGTTCAGGAGCAGGCCGATGGAGGCCTTCTCCAGCTCCTCGTCGGTGGCCCCCTTGGCCAGGTCGAGGTCGCCGCCGGTCTCGGCAGCCACCAGCAACAGCATCGAGCGGTCCTCGTCGGAGCGGCGGCCGAGCACGATGGCGTGGACTCCCATCTGGCTGAAGAACTGCCCGAGGGCAGCCTGCTGTCCGTCGCCGTGCTCCACGAGCACGACCGTCTCGAGCCGGGTCAGGGTGTTCAGATCCGGCACGGGGTCCGGCTTCACCGTGCCCACGAGCACGCTGACCTCTGGGTGGAGACCGATGGCTTCGATGCCACAGCCGAGCACGGCCCGGGCCTTTGGCCAGAGGGCCTCGACCGCGCCGCCGTCGATCGGGCGGAGCTCCAGCTCGCCGACAGTGTGTGGGTCCGAGGTGGACTGGGCTCGGTGATCGAAGAGCTCCTTCACCTTCGCATCGGAGAGGTGGTGCCCCGGGCCCTCGAAGCGGAGGACCAGCGCGACCTCTGCGGGGGGCGCCGTCGCGAAGAGCGCCGGGTCGGAGATGGGGAAGAGGCAGAGGACCGGCTGCCCTCCGGTCGCCAAGAAGACGCCCCCCCAGCCGGCGGCGTCGATCATCGAGCCCTTCGGTCCCTCGAGCGGGTCGGGCTGGTCGCCCAGCAGGTCCCGGTTGCGCCACTCGTTCCAGACGGCGAAGGCCAACAGGGCGGCGGCGAAGGCCCCGAGCATCGGGTCCAGAGCGAAGGCCCCGATGACCAGACCGAGTCCGAGCAGGCCCAGCAGGAACCTGGTCAGGACGATGACTCCAGTTCGGACATGCGGCGGACGGTAGCATCGCCGCTTCGGAGGCTTCCATGGTCCTTCTCCTCGCCCTCGCCTGCCGCAACAAGGACACCCTGGACTCGGGTGTCATCGATGACAGCTCGCCGCCAGAGGTGGTCGACGCGGACGGGGACGGCTCCCCAGAGGACGAGGACTGCGACGACCTCAACAACACGGTGAAGCCCGGCAACACGGAGATCCCCTACAACGGTCAGGACGACGACTGCGACGAGGAGACCCTCGACGACGACCTCGACGGCGACGGCTATCTCGAGGCAGACGACTGCGACGACCTCGACGAGGCGGTGAACCCCGGGGCCACAGAGACCTGCAACGGCCTCGACGACGACTGCGACGGAGACATCGACGACGCGGTCGGTGACCTCTGGTACGCGGACCACGACGGCGACGGCTTCGGCGACGCGGACGTGGAGAGCCAGAGCTGCGACGGAGAGGCCGGCACGGTCGCGGACTCCAGCGACTGCGACGACACGGACGACGCCATCTTCCCCGGCGCCGAAGAGGTCTGCGACGAGGACGACAACGACTGCGACGGTGACGTCGACGAGGGGGTGCAGACCACCTTCTACGTGGACGCCGACGGAGACGGAGCGGGCTCCAGCGACCTGACGGTGGAGGGCTGTGATGTGCCCACGGGCTTTGCGGAGGGCGACGACGACTGTGACGACGACGACGCGGCGGTCTCACCCAACGCCACGGAGCTCTGCGACGAGCTCGACAACGACTGCGACGGAGACATCGACGAGGACGACGCCGCTGACGCCGAGACCTGGTACCAGGACGGGGACTCCGACGGCTACGGCGACCCGGATGTGAGCACAGAGAGCTGCTCCGAGCCCAGCGGCTACGTCGACAACGACGACGACTGCGACGACACGGACGACGAGCTCAACCCCGAGACGACCTGGTACATCGACTACGACGGCGACGGCTACGGGGACGACGCCTACTCCCTGGAGAGCTGCGAGCAGCCCAGCGGCTACGTCTCGGACACGGACGACTGCGACGACACGGACGAGGACATCAACCCCGACGCGGAAGAGGTCTGCAACGACCTCGACGACGACTGCGACGGTGACGTCGACGAGGACGACCTGGACGGTCCCTCCGCGGAGACCTGGTACGCCGACGCAGACGGTGACGGCTACGGCGACGCCTCATCGACGCTCGAGACCTGCGAGGAAGAGCCCAGCGGCTACGTCGATGACGACACGGACTGCGATGACACCGACGGCGACGTGAGCCCGGCCGGGACAGAGGTCCGGGACGGGGTTGACAACGACTGCGACGGGGCTGGCTACGACGGCGACTACAGCGCCTCGAGCGACGCGAGCATCGCCACTGGGGAGTGGGAGTTCACGGACTTCGAGGTCCAGAGCTCCGTCACCGTGACCGCGAGCGGCAGCGACGCCCTGGAGATCTGGGTCATCGGCACGGCGACGGTCGACGGCACGCTGGATCTCTCCGGCTCCGATGGGGATGCCCACGGGGCCTTCAAGTACTCGCCCAGCGCTGGCGGGAGCGGTGTCGGCGGCGGCGGCGATGGAGGCGACGGGGCCTCCTACTCCTCCTACTCACCTGTCGACGGCAGCGGTGACGGCGGCGGCTCCGCAGGGACCGACGGCATGATCGGGGGCGGTGGAGGCGGCGGCGGTCACGCCACGGCGGGGGACGACGGAGAGGACGGCACCTGCACGACCTCGCGCTGCGGCTCGGAGTACACGGTCGCCGGGGGCTCTGGAGGCGCAGCCAGCGGCTCCTCCACCACCGCGGCCCTGGAGGGCGGCTCGGGCGGTGGCGGCGGTGGCTGGGGAGTGGCCGACAACGGTGACGGTGGCGGCGGTGGCGCCGGCGGCGGTGCGCTCTACATCTCGGCAGAAGACCTCGACGTCAACGGCACGATCACCTGCTCCGGCGGGGACGGTGGCGGTGACAGCAGCGGCTACGACGGTGGCTCGGGCGGCGGCGGCAGTGGAGGCACGGCATGGCTGGTGGCCGACACGATGGACATCAGCGGCAGCGTGCTCTGCGGCGGCGGGGTCGGCGGCGAGACGGTGGTCGGCGGCTCCACAGCCCAGGGTGGCTACGGCGGCGACGGCGCTGACGGCCGGATCTGGATCGACGCCGCCACCCTCAGCGAGACGGGCACGGTGTCCCCGAGCTGGTCGGCGCCCTGAGGAAGGCCTCGACGGAGTTCATCCAGCCGCGCACCTGCTCCGCCGAGGGGTGGAGCTCGTAGCCCTTGTGGTGGCAGGCCTGGCTCAGGGCGTTCCAGGTCCAGGCGATGGACCAGGCGTCCCCGAGGCCGTCCCCCCTCACACGGAGCGTGATCAGCTGGAGGGTGACCGTGCCCTTGCCAGCGCCCGGAACGAGCACCTCCACGCGCTCGCGCAGCTCCTGTTCCAGGGCCTGTCTCGTCAGCAGGCAGACCGCGCGGACCCAGGCGGGGCCGAGCTCGCCGTGGTCCTCGTAGATGCCCCACGCTGCGCTCAGGCGTTCGCTGGCTTGCACGGGAGCTCCTTCAGGAGGCGGCGCGTGTCCCTGAGCACGCGGGCCGGATCCAGCTCCAGCTCGCCGTGGGCGCCTCGCACGATGTTGTCGACGACCAGCTCCAGCTCGGGACCGAGGTTGCTGGCGGCGCCATCGAGGTCCTTGCCGTTCCCGCAGAGGTCCAGGGCCAGGCGGTACCAGGTGCCCCGGGCGTCGTCGAGCATCTCCTCGACCTCTCGGTGGGAGCGCCGCGTGAGCTCCCGGCGCCGGATGCGCTGGGCCAGGCGAGCGTCCAGGGCGAGGCGGCACAGCCCGGGCACTACAGCCGCGCAGACCTTCGCGTCGACCTTGCCCTTGGCGCTGATGATGCGGTTGGCCTCTTCGAGGTGTACCTCTACCGGGTCCCTGTACCGCGTGGGCTCCACTCGCCCGCCCGGGTGGCGCTCCACGTTCCAGCAGGTCGCGCCCTCGCCTGCGCGCTGCACGGCGTCCCAGAGGCGAGGGTCGTGGGTGAAGACCACCACCTGTCGGCTCTCTGCGATGCCGAGCAGCAGCCGCGCGAGGCCGTCGACCTTGTGGGGGTCCATGGCCTGCACCGGGTCGTCGATCACCACGAAGCGGAAGGGGCTGGAGTCCACCGTCGCCCTCGGCAGGAACAGTGACAGTGACAGCGCGTTGAGCTCTCCCTGGCTCATCACGGCGAGCGCGTTGGTGTCGGAGCCCTCGACCTTGGCGGGCAGCTTCAGCGCAGGTCGCGCCGTGCCGCTGAGGTCGAGGGGCTCCAGCGAGACGCCGGAGTCGGTGCGCAGGGTCTCCCAGATCGAGATGGCCTTTTCGCTGATCGGCTCCAGGCGCCGCAGGCGCAGCCTGGTCTGTAGCTTCTTCACCCACTTCTCGGCGGCATCCACGGGCTTCGCAGCGCGGGCTTGGGGGAAGGAGACTCCAGCCTCCTCCACGAGCTCGTCCAGCTTGACGCGCAGGCGCAGCCAGGCGCTGTCCAGGGCCTCGAGGCGGGTCCTGGCTTCGCGCTGCAGGGCCTCGAGCAGGGGGCGCAGCGCCTTGGCTGCCGCCTGTCCTCGGCTGGCCATCAGGCTGGGCTTGGGCTCCTCGCGGACGGCCGCCCAGGTGCCCCAAGCCTCCGCGGCCTCGGTCGGCAGCGCCAACTTCTCGAGCTCTCCGAGGCAGGCGGGTGGGGCGGCCACGAGCTTCTGGAAGTCGGAGGTCGCCTTCTTAAGCGTCGCCTCGGCGCTCCGGACGGTGCGAGAGGCCTGCTGGGCCTCCTCCATCCGCGCTCGGGCCCCCGTGACCCACTGGGCCGAGAGCGGGGCTCCGCAGACCGCGCAGTCTTCGGCGTTGGTGCGGTCGTGCAGCGAGAGCGCCTTCTCCAGCAGCGTCGCGAGCTCGGCGCTCTGGCTGCCGCTGGTCCCAGCGAGCGCGGCCAGCGCCTCCACCGCCTCGAGCACGGCCTCCGCGGCCTCGTCCACGTCGGCTTCGGTGGGCAGCTGCAGCTGGGCGAGCTGCTTGAGCGTCGCTGGCTCGGAGCCTGGCGGGGTCGGCTGCTCGTCGAGGGTCGCCAGGTGGGCTCGCAGGGCCTCCAGCTCGTCGCCCTTCCAGTCTCCCAGCGCTTCGATCGCAGCTGTGGCGCGCTCGTCGTCGGGCAAGGCGCGGAGTCCCACGAGGGCGGCCTCGACATGTTCCTCGAGCTCCTTGCCGAGCTTGCCCACCACCAGGCGATGGTCAGCGAGCACCTTGCGCGCGTCCTCCACCTCGTCCAGCCCCAGGAGGTGCGCGAGCTGGCGGAAGCGCTTGGTGCCCTTGGCGTTGGGGAGCTGGCTGAGCTCGGAGTAGGTCAGGACCGGGTCGGCGTCCTTGACCCCCTGGTCCCAACCCAGCTCGGCGCCCATGCCTTCGGGCGACAGGGGGGCGGCCTCCGGGCTCTCGGTCCGCTCGGCCCAGGTCTTCGAGGCGCTGCGCTCGCCTTCTCCTTCCACCAGCACGCCGGCCTCGACGCGGATCGGCCCCTCCCAGCCGAGGTGAGCCCAGCCCTCTCTCCACTCCTTCTCGTTGTCCCGGTCCTCCCAGCGCATCGAGCTCCCGCTGAGCAGCACCTCGAGGCCCTCGGCCAGGCTCGACTTGCCGCAGCCGTTGCGCCCCTGGGCGACGGTGAGCCCCGGGCCGGGCTCGAGCTCCAGGCGGGCCGTCGGCCCGACGCCGCGGAAGCCCTCGACCTCGATGTAGCGGAGCCACGTCTTCGGGCCGTCGACGCTGCTGACGTCCACCGGTGGCGGCTCAGGAGCCACTCCGTTGATCGCCTCGGCGACCGCCCCGGGCTGCGCGAAGGCCGCCCTGACGTAGCGCTCGACGTCCTCGGCCAGCTTGGCGTCGCGGAGCTCATCTTCGATGTCGCGCCAGAGCGTGGCGTCCATCCGCCCTCCAGCCGTCGTTGTATCGCGCTTCATGTCGCCACCAGGCTGCAGGTTCGATCACCAGAGCCCACTCCTGGTCCTTCTGGACAGCTCAGCGAGCGGCGAGCACCTGCGCGAAGAGCTCCGGGTCGGTCGGGACGTAGAGGGGCGGGGAGCCTGCTGCGAGCAGCTCTTCGACCCGGTCGAGCTCGCAGAGCAGACCGATGACCTCGACGCGCTCGGCGGTGGGAAGGTCCCCGTGGAAGCGCCCCGGAGACACGCGGGTCGCCAGGATGTCGTGGCTCCGTCGCAGCGCCGCCGTCGCGTGCTCTGGCCCCGGCCATGCGTCGAGGCGGCCCTCGATGAGGCAGGCGTAGGGGTTCGAGCTCTTGATCCGCGCCCGGCGCATCAGGCCCGAGCCCTCCAACGCGCAGACCAGGAGGGCACCACCGGCGTCACCCAGCCCGTGGACCAGCGCCGTGCCTCGAGGTGTCTGGACCCGGACCGGCCAGGGCAGGTCAGCTCCCACGAGGAACGCCCTCGCCAGTGCAGAGGGCATGCGACGCGGAGCCACGCGTGCCCAGCGGGGGAGCTCGTCGGTGTCGGCGCTCCGGGTGACCACTCGCTTGGGCTGGGTCACCAGCGGGACGCGTCCCCGACCGCCGATGCCCACGCCGGCTGAGAGGTCCTCTACCGTGCCGATGGCCTCGCCGGTGGTGCTGTCGATGACCTCGACCTGGAGGTCTTCGCTCAGGTTGGCGTGGAGGCGACCGTAGCCCCACTCGCGCTCGGCTCGCGGTCCCAGGCGGTAGCTCCCCGGGATGCGCTCGAGCCAGCCGGCCAGGGCCATGCCCTCCAGGAGGGCCTCCAGGCGCTCCTCGCTGTGGTGCCTCGGCAGGCGCCGGGCCATGGCCTTCGCGGTGATGGTCTTGTTGGACCTCGCCTGCAGGATCGAGAGGGCCTGCTGGACCAACACGCTCGCGCGAAAGACCCGTGGGCCGTCGTGCCAGTGACCGTCTCGCTGGGCCTCGAGCAGCGTGCGAGCCCGCGTGGCGTCGAAGCGGTTGTCCACGAGGATCAACAGGGGGTTGGACCGGCCGCGCCGATTGCCCCTTCCGGCCCGCTGGAGCAGCGAGGCCACACTCGGCGGCACGCCGTGGCAGACGACGATGTCGATGTCGCCGATGTCGATGCCCAGCTCCAGGGTCGAGGTCGCCACGCAGCAGCCCACCGGCGCGGCGAGGAAGCGGCGCTCCACGTCGAGGCGGCGCGAGCGCGAGAGGCTGCCGTGGTGGGCGAAGACCGCCGAGTGGAAGGGTGGGCGGTCGCGCAGGAGGCGGACGAGGACCTCGACGTCCCGCCGCCGGTTGCAGAAGAGCAGGACCTTGCGGCTGCCCTCTCGAGCGTGCTGACAGAGCAGCGCCGCGAGCCCCTCGTCATGGGTGGTGACGACCCTGGCCACGATCGGTCGGCGGTCCCCGGCGCGGATCACGACCCCGTCCTGCAGCCAGCGTCGGGCGAGGGCCTCTGGCCTGGCGACGGTGGCGCTGGCGGCTACGACCTGGAGAGGGAGGGGGCCCTGCTCGTCCCTGCGCTCCACGCGCATGCGCTGGACCAGCACGCGGAGGTGGTCGCCGCGCACAGAGCCTTCGAGCACGTGGAGCTCGTCGAGGACCAGCGCCCTCACGCTGCAGATGGCCTCTGGCGCACGAGACAGGCGGCTGTCGAGGCCCTCTGGCGTCAGCAGGGTGACGGCGTGGAGGCGGCCCCCGTCGTGGTGATCTCCGGTCCAGCGCCCGACGTCGATCCCCAGCTCTTCCAGGCGTGGCCTGATTCGCCGGTAGAGGTCGTTCACCAGCGCCCGGGTCGGCGAGACGATCAGCAGGCGCGGCCGGCGGTCACCGGGGACCACGTGTCGCTGGACCAGCGGCGCCAGGTAGGCGAGGGTCTTGCCGCCGGCGGTCGGGGCGATGAGCAGCGCTTCCTGTCCCTGCACGAGGGGCTCGATCGCGCGGAGCTGGATGTCGGTCGGGCGCTTGTGACGCGCGAGGAGGGCCCAGCTGGGGCCGAGGGCATCCCGGCACTCTCGCGGAGTCAACCGTGCCGCCGGGCGTCCCAGATGGCCACCGCGGTCCTCACGACGTCGCGGGCCGACTCCAGCTCTCCCCAGTGGGCGGCCTGGACCAGGGCCTGGTGGACCTCTGTGGTCTGCTCCTCCGAGGGGTCGAACTCCGGCCAGGCCCGCCGCACGAGGGCGAGGACCCGGGCCCCCAGGACGCCGGCTTCGCTGCCTCGAGGGGGCTCCAGGTCCAGGACGTGGGAGTCCCCCTCGATCACCCTGGCCAGGACGCGCTCGATCTCCGGGTTCGGCGTGAAGGTGCAGATGGCGGTCAGGGGCTGATCCGGCCGCCAGCGCGCGGGGATGCGACGGTGGACGGGGTGTCCGCCCCTGCGGACAGAGGCGGGCTCGAAGGCCAGCTCCTCGCGGCGGAGCGTCGCCATCGCCACGAAGCGCAAGAGGTTCTCTGCCATCTCGCGGGAGACGGAGCCCAGGCGATCGAGGTACTCGGCCTCGTCGAGGATGACCAGCAAGCCCTGCCAGCCGGCGTCCTTCGCCCAGCCAGCGAGAGCCCCCAGCAGGTTGGCCACGACCTGGCCGTAGGTGCGCCAGTCGGGCAGCGCGAGCATGGCGGCGCCTCGGTAGCCCCTGCGACACAGCCTCCTGCCGAGCTCGTTGTTGTCTGCTCGCTCCTGGCCTCCGACGAAGGCGAGGACCTCGTCCGCGAGCTGAGGTGGGGCGTGGTGAGCCGCGAACAGCGCCGCGGACAGCCAGCGCTGGGAGCGCTCTCCGAAGAGGTGGGGACGGTCGGGCTCCAGCCTCTCCAGCAGGGGCAGGAGTCCTCCGCCGAGGTGGTCGGGGTAGCTGAGGTTGCGGACCAGCTCGCCCCAGAGTCGCACCGGGTGGGCGGGGGTGATGTCCACTGGATCGAAGGTGGCCCTGGCGACCACCCAGCCGCGCTGCAGGGCTGTCGCCTCGGCGAGGTCTGCCGTGTGGGTCTTGCCGTGGCCGTAGCCCCCCCTGACGACGCGAAGACCGGTGCCTCGCTCGAGCATCTCCGTGATCGAGGCCAGCTCCCGGCTGCGCCCGACGGTGAGTGTGGTCACGGCCATGCGGGGCACGACTCCCAGGCGGAGCGCCTCCAGGGCCTGCAGGGCGTCCGCGCGGCTCGCCGTCGTCTCGGGGATCTCCACCGCCACCCTGGTCGCTGCGCTCCCTCCGAGCTCGTCGACGGACATGGTCCAGGGGGCCGATCGTCCATCGAAGCGGACCTGGCAGCGGCGCCCTCCGTCGAGGACGCGCAGGACCGTGCCGGCGCCGAGCACGGGGTGGTTCACGCGGTCGAGGTCGTGCATCAGAACTCCTCCAGGGACGCGCCCCCCGACAAGCAGACGAGGTCGCCGCCTTCTCCGGTCAGCTCGGCCAGCTCCTCGGCGCTCAGGACGTGCTCGTCGTGGGTCTGGCGGTGCAGGAGGTCCACCGCCGCCTTCGCGAAGTCGCGCCGGTGGCCGACCTCGAAGGTGGTCAGGGCGACCTCCTCTGCGAGCATCTCGAGGTTGGTCTCCTGGATGCCCCTGTCGAGCTCGACGTCGCGGGCGACCTCGAAGACCTCGAGCAGCCGGAGACCGATGGCGGCCAGCAGCGCCTTGGGGCTCGGGCCGAGCTCCTCCAGGTCGATGACGACGGACTGGGGGCTCGCAGCGGCCATCGGATGGGGGGCCAGCAGGCGCTTCTGGAGGGCGGGGTACTCGGGGACGACCTGGCGCAGGAACTCCGGGGGCACGGCGTAGAGGCAGAGCACGCCGGGCAGCACGCCGGCGCCGCAGTGGTCGACCATCTCGCGCAGGTTGTCGGCGACCGCCCGCCGCCGGCGAGGAGGCAGCGAGATGTTGCGATCCATCTCGTCGAAGGCCAGCACCAGGCCGCGGCCGCCCAGGGCCTGCAGCACCTGCACGAGGGAGCGCAGCATGCGGAAGCCGTTGACCCGCGTGATCTCCTCGCGGATCCCGAGGTGGGAGACCTCTCGGCGGGTGACGCGTTCGCCGTGGAGCCAGGAAGCGACGAGGTCCTCTGTCTCCGAGTCCCCGTCGAGGTTGGCTCGAAGGAAGGCGACCACGGCCGCCCGGTATGAGCGCGAGTCGATGGGGTGGCGGCGGAGGGTGCCGTCGATCCAGCGGCGAGTCCCCTCTTCGCCGAGCTGCACCAGCAGGGCGTCGAGGCCGGCACGCAGGGTGTCGTCCACTCCGCGGGTGGGCTCCATCAGCTCGTCCGGCGGGGGCCAGGTCAGGGCCTCGGCCACGCCCTGGTAGACGAGGAGGTTGTTGTCGAAGGGGCGCTCGGTCGGGCTGAGGCTGACGATCGCAGCGCACATCCCCCGGTTCCATCCTCGCTGCCGGACACAGCGCAAGAACAGGCTCTTGCCCCCGCCGAAGTAGGCCTGGACCAGCTTGAAGGCAGAGCCACTGGCCGTGGCGGCCATCGGGTCGAGGTACTCGCGCTCGATGATGCGGAGGATGCTGTCGAAGCCGACCTGGACGTGATCGGCGCCGAGCTCGGGCGGCACGCCGGACTCGCCGACGCACTGGATGATGCGCGCCGCGACAGGGCGCGGAAGGGGGCAGCTCTCAGACATGGGTGTGGTCCTCTACGAAGCGAAGGCTCAGGTGCCACTGGCCCCTGCCGCGGGGGTCCTCGAGCCAGAAGACGCGGCGCTTGTCGCGGGTGCTCGAGCCGGTCGCCGGGCCCAGGGACAGGCGCCATCCGTCCACGGAGAAGCAGCGCTCTCTGCGGAGGCGTGCAAGGTCGTAGGCGAACTGCACCTTGGGGTAGGGGCGGAAGTTGCGGGCGGTTGGATCGCGCCGGAAGGCATCGGACTGGAGCTGGAGTGCCAGGACCGGGAGGACCTCGATGAGCTCGGCCCAGCCTCCTTCGCCTCGCTGCCGCCAGGCCTGCAGCAGGTGTCGGAGGAAGCCCTGGGCGGACCAGTCCCCTGGCTCGAGAGCTGCGATCAACTCTGCATGGGCGGCGAGGATGCGCTCTGCATCGGCGGGCACGCGAGCGAGCTGGAGCTCGGCGAAGCGCAACTCAGCGCGGTTGTTCTCCACGTCGACGTTGACGGTGAGCGGAGCCACGCGGAGGCGCAGGGGGTCTCGGCTGATGACCTCGCAAGAGCCGGTGAGTCCCTGGACGAGTCGGCGACCGCGGGTGCGCTCCTCCCAGGACAGCCAGGCCCCCAGCTCCTCGACCAGCGACGAGCCAGGCGGCAGCTGACCGAGGTCCCTGGTGATCCGGCCGATCTCGGCGCTGTCGTCCCGCTTGCGGTCGGCCAGCTTGAGCAGGAGACGGGCCCTCTTCTTGGAGTGCGCGGCCAGCTCGCGGAGGAGCTCGGAGGAGGGCAGGCGGGGGGTCGATTCGTTCATCTCAGGCCTCCGCAGGCTCGATGTCCAGGTGGGCGATCAGGCAATGGGCCTTCCTGGCCCGGATGTGATCCAGCAGCATCTCCGCCTCGTCGCGCAGGCTCTGGGCGAGCTCGTCGCGGCCGATGGCGCCGAAGGTCGCGGCCCACGCGATCCGGGTCGTGTACTGGCGCTCGGCGTCGAGCACGACCGAGCGGTTGTCGGGATCGCTCAGCTCCAGGCTCTGGGAGACGTCGTCGACGTCCCGCAGCCAGGCGAGGCTTCCCCTGGTGTCGTCACGTTCGTGCATTCAGATCCTCGTGAGTCCGCACCACGCGGCGCGACCGTTGGTCCGGGCGCGTGCGCGGAGGGCGTCGGGGGCGCCGCGATTCGCGGCGATGGCATGCAGTACGGAGCCTGCCGTGGAGTTGCAGAGCCGCAGCAGGATTCGGGCGGGGGTGCGAGGGTTGCCGGCGACAGCGGCGCGGACGTGCTCGACGCTGCGATCAGAGGCCAGCTTCACCAGCAGGGCCGGGTCGATGTCCCGGCGGGCGGCGATCGCTCCGCGGACAGGGGACCAGGAGTCCCGGGCCAGCCTGGGGTGCAGCCGAGGGTCCAGCCGAGGGTTGGTGGCGAGCGCCCGCCGCACCTCTCTGGCGTGCTTCATGTAGTCGTGGAGCAGCTCGGGCGGGGTGGACGGGTTGCAAGCGGCCCTGGCTCGGACCGGCACCGGCCGACTCCGGGCCCCAGCGAGGCGACGGATGACCGCTGTGGGAGTCGCGTCGCACCCGGCGAGGCTCATCGCGGTGCGCAGGGGGAGACGGTCGAGGAAGCCGGGGTCGGCCAGCATCCAGAGGTCCCAGAGGGGGTTCTGGAGGAGCTCTGCGGGGAACTCCTGACCCAGGCGCAGGAGCTCTCGCTCCGGCACAGAGGGGTTTCGGGCGAGCTGGCGGCCGATCGTCGGGTGGAGGCACGGATCCCCTGCGATCTCGGCGAGCCGCTCGGGCGAGGTCCCGGGGTCGCGGCACTGGTCGAAGAGGTTCATCAGCTTCTCGTGGGGATGCGGGCGAGCTCGCCCCAGGGCACCGTCGCGACTCCGCCGTCCGGGATGACCCACAGGACTGGATACGGAGGAGCGGCACTCGGCATGGGGCCGAAGCCGTCAGTGAGGTAGACCGCAACCGGCGGGCCTCCGGACAGCTCGTGATGGGCTTGTTCGTCCACGGCGCCGAAGAAGGGGCGCAGGTCGGTGCCTCCGCCGCCCATCGGAGAGGGCAGCTCGGACTCGGGGGTGAGCTCGTGGGGCCCATAGAGCCGGGTGTCGGCGTACCAGAGCAACAGGCGCAGAGCAGGGTGGGATGCGGCGATGCCGCGCAGCTCGGCGACGAAGTCATCGAGCATGGAGCCGGAGACCGAGCCGGAGGTGTCGATGCAGACCCGCACATCGACGCGCTCTCCGTCGAGGGCGTCGAGGTAGAGCCCCTGGTGGACGAAGCGGCGGTCGAAGCCTCGGTAGTCGGTCGGAGAGCGGACCAGGTGCCGCCAGAGCAGCGTGCGCCAGTCCAGCGCCGGCTCCAGCACCGCTCCGAGCTCGCGCGAGGCAGCCAGCGCCTGGGTACCGTGCACGCGCTGGGCGACCGCGGCCTTGCGCAGGGCGTCCCGCCACCAGGCCTCGTCTTGGGGACTTCCAGGCCTCTCGGCGAGGTCGCGCAGGCCGTGGCCGATCTTGTCGCCGAACTTCCTGGCTCGACCGGCCAGAACCGTGTGGATGCGTGCGTAGACGTCTTCTGCGCGCAGGTCCTCCAGCGCCCGGTCACGGACGATGCCGACCGGCGGCTGCAGGCCCGAGGCGATCAGGATTCCGTTGACGACGATGTCGCAGGCGAGGTTCCAGCGCAGTGGGTCGCGGAGACCTCTGCGGCGAACATGTCTGAGGGCCAGGTGGGCGACCTCGTGGGCGACCACGAAGTCGCGCTCGGAGGGCTCCAGGTCCTCCAGGAAGCGCGGGTTGTAGAGCACCGTGCGGCCGTCGGTGGCCGCCGTGGCGATCGTCTCGTCGGGGACCCAGCGAGCGTGCAGGGCGAGCACGGCGAAGAAGGGGGCCCGGCCTCGGAGCCGCAGCAGACAGCGGGAGACGAGCTTGTTCACGCTGCATCCCGGGCGAGCTCCCGGACGAGCTTGCTGAGCTGGGGGTGGCTCTTCAGCAGCTGGGCGAGCAGGCCCAGGCGGCCCCGGCTCCGGAAGCGGGTCACGAGGTCGGCGACGAAGAGCTGGACCCACTCGGCGCCGGCTCGGGCGCTCAGCCAGCGGAAGGCCGCCAGGGCCTCTTCTTCGTCGGCGACGCGCAGGGCCAGCCCCACGCAGGTGGCGAAGCGCACGCTGAGCTCTTTGGGCCAGCCGATGTCCTCGCCGCGGCCTCGCAGGACGGGGGACAGGTCGGGCAGGCAGGCGACCGTGTCGAGGTAGACGCGGAACTCGTCCCCGGCGGCCTCGCCGACCGCACAGGAGACCTCGAGGGCGGCCTCGTGGAGGGTGCTGGCCATCTCCCAGGTCCGCGGCGACGGGAAGGCCGGCCGGTTGCGGTCGAGCTTGTAGAGCAGCTCGGGCCGGAAGGACAGGAAGGCGATGACGTCGGCGGAGAGCTCCTGACTCATCGCGTAGCGCTTCCAGCTGTCCAGATCGGGCTCGATCTCGACGTGGATGCAGCGGTTGGCGACCGGCGCCGGCATGGCATGCACGGCCGCGGCGTCTTCACGCCGGTTGGAGGCGCACCAGATGAACCAGCCATCTCCCAGGCGGTGTTCGCCGATGCGTCGGTCCAGGAGCAGCTCCTGGGCCAGGCCCTGCACGCTCGGCACTGCGTTGGCGAGCTCATCGAGGAAGAGCACACCAGCACCATCAGGCCGAAGGAACTCGGGCCGGGCGAAGCGGGCGATGCCGTCTGCGACGATGGGCAGACCTCTCAGATCGGTAGGCGCCAGCTGCCCGAGTCGCAGGTCGATGACCTCCAGCCCGTGGCTCTCTGCGACGGTCCGCACGATCGCGGACTTGCCGACGCCGGGGGGACCCCAGATGACGACGGGCAGCTCGATGCTCAGCTCGACCAGGGTGTCGAGGCGCTCTCGAAGTTCGTGGGGTCGCATCCAGCTCCTCGGGCTTCGAGGAGGAGAGCGAGGCGGACTCCCTTACGGACAGCTCAGAAGGGGATGTCGTCGTCCGGGGTGGCGAGCTGTCGCTTCACCTCTGCGAGCTCGCCCACCTCCAGCGGCTCGAGGTCCCCGGTCTCGAGGCGTCGCTCGAGCTCCTGCATGGCGCTGCGGTCGTGCAGCGCCAGCTCCCGCAGCATGCCCTTCGCGGGCTCTCGACGTCGCGGGGGCCGGGCGTCGAGCCAGTGGATCACGGCGCCAAGTCGGGCGGATGGACCGCCTAGCGTCCACATGTCTGCGGCGAGCCTGTCCGCCCTCTCGCCCTCTCCGCCCTCTGCGAGCTGGTGCAGCAGCCCCCGCGTAGTGCCGGCGCCGAGCTCTCTCCCGCTCCGCAAGAGATCCTCGAGGTAGTCCATGGCCACTGGCCGCAGCGCGGAGCAGTCGGGGGGCTCCAGCCCGAGGGCCCGCACGTCCAGCCACCAGGGCTCCTCCATCCGCCAGGTCGACCGCAGGAGGAAGTAGGGATCGAAGAGGGCGTCTCCGCCGAAGAGCAGCGCGACGGCGAAGTCCAGGGGGGAGTCGAAGAGGAAGGTGTAGGGCTCGGGATCGTCGAGTGCTTGGGGGTCGAGGATGGGCCATCGACGCTGTCGATCGGCGCCCGCGGCGGCCGAGAGCGGCATCGTCCCCACCGCGATGGACCGAGCCTCCTCCGGGTCGGCCGACAGGCCGGGGCAGCCAGCCGCCAGCCGCATGGCCAGAGCCCGGGCGATCCCGTCGTCGTTCTCTGCCAGGGCCCTCAGCCTCTCCGCCGCCTCTGGCCTGGGCTCCACGCCGAAGCCATGGAGCTGGCGGATGAGGAGGCGAGCGGCGACCTCCTGGTCCTCCTCCGCGAGGTCCTCGAGCCACTCCACGGCCAGCTCCGGAGCTCCGGTGGGGAGTGTCTCGGTGACCCCGATCGCCGCCTGGTCCAGGACCCGGTGAGCCCAGCGCTCCCGGGCCGAGGCCACCCCGGCGAGCCCGGCGAGGTGGAGCCAGTGGAGGATGCCGCGATCGTCCTCGATGTCTCCCCGGTCGTGGGCTCCGGCCAGGGCGGCGGAGGCGCTGGCCCTGCCTGCCTCGCTCGCTTGCAGCAAGAGCTCCTTGGTCTCCTCCGGACCGATCTCGCCGCACACCGACAGGGCGTGCAGGCCGAGGGCCTCTGCGGCCTCTGCGTCTCCTTCGTCGATCGCCCGGCGGAGCCAGCGCTCCCCCTCCTCGACGTGGACGATGCGACGCATCGGACCTACGCTCGAGCTCACGCCAGAGGTCTCGAGCCACCGGTTCGGGTGCTCGAAGGCCTCGTCGGGCTCCAGCCCTCCGGCGTGGAAACCAGCGGAGCGAAGCAGGGCAACCCCCAGCACCCGTGCGGCCGCCGGGTCGTCGACCGCTGCCTCGCGCGCGGCCTGCAGCACCTCGTCCGCTCGGACCCACTCGTCGAGGAGCTCCTCTGCGAACTGCACGACGGCGCCTGGTCCCTTGAGGGTGGGCTCCTCGTAGAACCAGGACTTCGAGGTCGTGCCGTCGATGCGCAGCAGGCCAGGCGAGAAGTGCGCGTAGAAGCACCGGCTCCGCAGGCTCACGGCGATGTGGTGCTTGTGGATCTTGACGTGCAGCAGGTGGAGCCGCCGTCGCTTGAGTACCGCCTGGCCCCGACCTCGGGCGCTCCAGGTGTCGGTGTCCTGGAGTCGGCCGTGGAGTCGCTCCTGGAGGAGTGACAACAGCGCCGGGCCGGTGGTCTCTCCGCTGGGATCGGGGAAGTCCCAGGCGATGATCTCCGGGTCGTCGCCAAAGTCGTCGATGTCTTTGCGCCAGCGCTCCAGCTCGTCGGGTACTCCGGCGCCGAGCTCGGGCAGGGCGTCCGGGAGATCGAAGGACCTCGAGTCGAAGAGGTACTCGTCGTCCAGGGCGATGGCGGATCCAGCAGGAGTGCCGCCGATGCGCTCGGTGAGCCAGGCGGGGGTGGGCACCGGGTCGTAGCCGCCGAGGACCTTCGCCAGGTAGGCGCCATGCAGGCCGTCCGGGGGCCGCCCCGCGATGTTCCGCGGCACCCTCTCGCGGTCGACCTCTTCCTCGCCGGGGAAGGGCCAGTGGTGGGCACAGTCGCGGCAGACCAGGTAGCGATGCAGGGTCGGCTCGTAGCGGATCTTCTGGGACTGGAAGGAGAGGCTCTTGCCAGCGACGGAGAACTCGGCCTCGTCGGTGGCCTCCTCCACGAGGAAGATGGAGGGCCCGCCCTCGACGAAGACCCGACCGGCGCTGACGCGGATGCCGTCACAGTCCGGGCAGCGCGCCCACTCCGGCGGCTCGATGCCGTTGAGTCGCGCCCGGACGAGGCCGACGAGGCTCAGGATCTCGAGCTGGTCGTCTTCGTGGGCCGCTTCGTCGAACCATGCCCTTGGGTCATCGAGCTCGCGGAGTCCATCGGAGCGCACCTCGTGAAGGCGTGGAGGGTCGCCCTGCACGAGCACCGCCGCGCGGATGTGGCGCCGGAGCCTCGGCCGAACCAGGGGCGCAGCCAGTGAGAGGGCGCGGCGGTGGACCGGAGCAAGCGGGATCTTGTGGGACAGCCCACGCTTGATGTCGAGGGCGACGACGCCCATGGTGGGGTGGAGCAGCACTGCGTCGAGCTCGAAGCGGTCACCGCCCAGGACCTCCCAGCCCTCGGGACAGACGGCGTCGATGTGCGCCAGGGCTTCGGGTCCCAGCCCAGAGGCCAGCAGCCTCATCTGCTGCTCGAACCACTGCCCCAGGACGCCGAGGTCCGCCGCGAAGACCAGCTCCATGGTGCGCAGGGCCGGACCGAAGAGCTGGCCGAGCACGTCACCGTGGTCGGGGTGCACCGGCAGGGGAGGAGGCGGGTTCATCTCCGGCGGGTCGGGCAGCCTGGCGTCCGGACGGCTGGCGGCTTGCCGTGCGCCGATGGCCAGGTGCTCGAAGGACTGCCAGGCGTCCAGGAAGCTCAGGTCATGGCGCTTCGCAGGCATGAGCGCGGGCTCGGACAACGCCGAGGCCAGCTGCGCTGCGACCTCGCGGATGCGGTTGCTCCAAGACGACAGGGGCCTCCCCGGCAGCTGGTTGCGCAGGCTGAAGAGCCAGCGGTCGACGTCGTCGAATGGAGTGCGCGCGGGGGTCGTCGCCCGATGTCGAGCCGGTCGCAAGAGCTCCGGGTCGTAGTCCCAGCCCGCCGCGTCCAGCACGTTGCAGAGGGCGCTGAGAACCCCGGAGTCCCAGGCGGCGCCTCCCTCGTCGAGGCGGTCCTCGCGGATCCGGATGAGCAGGTCCACGGGGACGCGCAGGTCGCTGGGGAAGTCCTCGGCCTGGCCGGCCTCGATCACCCACTCCAGGACCTCGGCGATGCGCTCCGGACGCAGGAAGGAGCGCAGGCTGGCCTTTGCATCCTCGTCGGCGAAGACCAGGAGCGGCTCCGGCCGATCGCCGAGCTCCACCCGGCGCAGCATGCCCGAGGTGATGGCCTCTGCGATGTGGAGGCGGGTGAGTCGGGCTTCGCCGACCAGGCGGGTTCCCAGGGCAACCAGCAGCGAGTGGTCGATGGCGGCGCCGGGCACAGAGGCGGCCAGGGCCAACAACTCCAGGGACTCCGGACTGGCCCCCCGAGCGAAGCGGTGGGCGTGCTCCACCCAGTCGAGGATCGGCTCTCGTTCTCTCCGCGGCCGCTCCCTCCGCGGCAGTCTCCGGGCCAGCAGGGAGCCTGCTCCACGACCGTGCGCCCAGGACTCGAGCGGGCGAATGCCCTCTGGAGAGAGCTCCACCAGCGGCAGGCGAATCTCTGAGGGGTCGACCTGGCCGGGCCTGAGCCTGCCGAGGCGAAGTCGGTCGGCCGGGGTCCTTCGCCACGCCCCCCGGGTCCAGGGGTGGAGCCATGCGATGCGGGTGCCGGAGGGCAGCTCGGCCAGTGCCTGCGCCAGAGCGCCGCCTCGGATCACGTGGCTCACTCCATCGGAGACCAGCAACACGAGGTTGTCGAGCCCCGGACGCACCAGCCGCCGGAGCTCCAGCTCGCTCCCGCCACCGATACGGCCACGGGAGACGCCGGCGAAGCTGCCGACCTCTTGGGCGAGCTCGACGACCCGGTCGCAGAGGTCCCGCCAGGGAGTCATCGAGGCGCTGCGGTCCTCGACGATGACGAGGTGGATCCCGGGCTCCCGTCTCGGCCGCAGCTCCAGGCGGATGTCGTCTGCGGCGGCGCTGGCCCTCACCGTCGCCTCGACGTCGAGCTCCTGGTGGCTCGGGCTCTCCCGGGTGCTCGCGAGTCGGTGGAGCCCTCGAGCCAGCGCTCTCCGGTCGCGCAGCGGCAGTGGCCTCGGCAGGGACAGGCGCAGTCGCTCGGCGCCGCCGCCCGGCGTGGTCTCCTCTGCGCCGATGCCTGCCTCTACCTGGCTCGTGGCGTCGGGCTCGGTCTTCGGGGCCCTTTGGCGGGGTGGAGAGGGCGACGTCCTGGCAGGCGGATCCTCGCAGAGGTCCTCTCGCGTGGGCTCGCTGGCGGAGGGCTCCACCGGTCCTCGCAAGCGACGCAGCCACAGGACCTCCGCGATCTCCCGGGGCGAGAGCGTCACCTCCGGTCGCGCTTCAGGCTCTGCATCGCGTCCTCGACCGGCGCCCCGTGGCCCGCGTTCAGGAAGAGGGCCTGAAGGAAGACGTCGGTGGCCTGGTCCGGGTGCTCGTGAAGTAGCGAGGCGATCTCCTCTTCGGAGACCACGTCGCCGAGCTGCTGCTGCACGATGTGGTGGAGGTGGGCGCCGGTGGGTCGGCGCAGCTCGAGCTGGACGCAGCGACGCAGGAAGGCCGGCGGGAACTCCCGCTCCTTGTTCGAGGTGATGACCACCACGGGGTGGTGGTGGGTCCGCACCCGCCCACCGGAGATCGGCACCCGATCCGACTCTCCGCCACAGTCGCTGGGCCAGACGAGCTCGGTGCCGTCGGAGCGCGCCAGCTCGTCGACGCGGAAGGCCCCCTCTTCGAAGACGTGGAGCAGGTCATTGGGCAGGTCGTAGCTGGACTTGTCGAGCTCGTCGACGAGCAGCACGCGCGGCTCGGCTGTCGGCAGGAGCGCCGTTCCGAGGGGGCCCAGGTGGATGAAGTCAGCGATCCCGGATTCGCCCTGTTCCTTGATGGCGCGGAGGTGATCGACGGCGTCGTAGCTGTAGAGCCCGTCTGCCAGCGTCGTGCGCGAGTTGATCTCCCAGCGCAGCACGGCCCCGAGGCGGAGCACGTGTGCCAGGTGGTAGGCCAGGGAGGACTTGCCGATGCCCGGGTCGCCGGTCACCAGCAGCGGTCGGCGCACCAACAGCGCGATGTTGATGCGGTCGGCTTCGTCGGGCCCCTCCTCCCCCTCCTGGCGGAAGAGCGAAGACGACACGTAGTTGCGTCCCCGTTGTTCATGGGGTTTCGGCGCTGGGACCTCTCGTTCGACGTTTGGCACCGCCTGTGGGCATCGCCACGGCGGAGCCTTCTTCAGCCAGCGCTGCCGACTCTCGTCGGACACCGGGTTTCGAGGGTCGTAGATCCTCCAGCTCATCACAACTCCACGGCTTCCCAGGGGATGTAGGTGCGGTCGTCCCAGGCAGCGGTCACGCGTGTTGTCGCGTTGTTCCGGATGCGAGTGACCGCGTCGAAGATCTCTCCGAGGGGGCGGGCGTCTCGCCCTTCGAAGAGGGCCTCGTGGCCGCCCTCGCCCAGGATGAAGGTCGCCACGCAGCCCTCTGCGCGCTCCAGCAGTGCGCAGATCTCCTCCGGACAGCCCGCGGCGGAAGGAAGGGCGATGACACACTTGATGTCGGGATCCGGCCCGGCGGCGCGAGCCTCGTCGAGGCAGGTGACCACGCGGACGTTGGCGTCCGGCGCTGGGGGCAGGATGGCCGGCTTGCGGAGCTCCGTGCGCTCCGGCTCTTCCTCCGGAACGGGCTGCACGACCAGGCAGCGGAAGTAGGTCCCCAAGACCCGGTCCCTGTGGGAGTAGGTCTCATAGGGCGTCGCAGCCTCCTCGCTCGCCACGCTCAGCTGCAGCACGTAGTCCACGCGGGGGGCCGCCCTGAGCCGGTTGGCCACCTTCTTCGCCAGGGCGATGTAGTCCCTGGGCTCACGCAGCGGTCTGTCGAAGACGAGGCTCTCCAGGCCATCCGCTTCGTGTTCCGGCCACAGGACCTTCGCCGAGTGGAAGAGCACATCGTCCCCGTCGTGGTCGAGGCGCAACCACACGGTCCGGATGCGCCTGGCGTGGCCACGGCCCGAGCGGCGGTTGACCGCCAGCCACTGGCGCAGATCTTCGGCGAGGGCGCCCTCCGAGAGATCGTGGAGCTGACTGGCAAGCTCCAGCAGGTGCCCCTGACCGGCCTGCCGGCGCTTGGCGAAGCCCTTGGCGACGAACTCGAGGGCCTGCTTGTCGCTCTTGTGGGCCAGGAACTCCATGCCCCGGTCGCCTGCGAGCACCCGCCCGGCGAGGGCCTCCAGGGCTTCTCTGCCGGCTCCCAGGGCGCGCGCATCCACCCTCGAGATCAGGGTCGTCGCCATCAGCAGCGACCGGTCGCTCTTCTGGGTGTGTTCGAAGACCGAGACGAAGTCCGCTCCGAGCAGCTCCGCGGTCGTCCGGAACGCTCCGCTGCAGATCCGCAGCATCTCCTCGATCTCTTCGTAGGTGATCCGGAGCTCGTTGGGGTGGGCGGCGGTGTGTCGGATCCCGTACGCCGTCTGCCAGTAGGTGAGGGTCGGGGGCAGCGGCCTGCCCTCGTTCCGCGCCCAGTTGACGAGGGACTCGAAGGTCCCCGCCGTCGGCGCCCCGAGGTGTTCGCAGAGTGCGTCGTAGAGGTCCTCTGCGAACTTGCCGATCTCCACCGCCGCGTAGCCGGGATGGCCAGCGTTCTGGCATCGCTCAGAGAGCGCGAGCAGCAGGGCGTCGACCATCTCCGGGGGGCCCTCGACGAGCTTCGGAGGGTAGCAGACGCTCGCAGCGGGGTTCAGCGCCAGGAGGTGGTAGCGAGTCGGTGCTGTTCGCATGTCATCGGAGAGCCCCCTCCGTGAGCCTCCGGACAGTCCAGGCCCTGACGCCGAGCTCGTCGACGAGGAAGCTCCGGTAGTGAGGGGGCTGGCGCTCCGCGAGGGTGGTCATGACCTGGTACAGCCGGGTCCCTCGTGGGTGGCTCGCCAGCACATGAGCCAGCGCGATCTGCACCAGGGCCTCCTCGCTGCGCTTGCCCGCGGCTCCGGTGCTCGCGACCCCGTGGGCAGCGTGGAGGAGCTCGTGCATCCAGACGAGCTCCGCGACATCGGCGAGCTCCCACTGCTCGGGCAGATCGATCGACAGCTCCCAGATCTGCTCCAACCGAGCGGGACAGAGCGCGACCACGGGGGCCCCGGCGAAGGGTGGGAGCTCGGGGAAGTGGTGCTGCAGGCCGGCGGTCCGCCCCAGCCGAGTGAAGACCCCTGCCGCCGCGAAGCGCCGCAGATCGGGCAGGAGTTCCCTGAGCACGTTGTCCCGCTCCAGGGGGTCGATCGGGAGGTCCATCTCGCCCGAGGCCATGAGCCGAGGCGGGTAGAGCCGGTCCATGAGCTGCTCGTCGACCAGCCAGGTGACGGGGAAGGGGCGAGGCAGCAGGTGGCGCTCGCAGAGGACCTCACGGAGCTCCGGCGAGCGCTTGTCGAGCTCGGTGACGAGGTGCGCGGCGAGGGCGTCTCCACGCAGCGAAGCCTGGGTGATCATCAGACCCACCACGGCCTCCGTCGGTTGGGGTCCTCGCGCTTGCCGGTGAGCCAGGGGAGGTCCTCGGTCGTCAGCGGGGGCAGGTCGCCGAACCAGGGCATGCCGGGGACCTCGGCTCGCGAGTCCAGGTCGTAGTAGCGAAGGCGCAGGTTCTTTGCGATGTTCCAGGCGAGGTCGTTGCGCCGGATCAGCTCGGCGAGCTCCTCGTCGACGTCGTCGTAGTACTGACCCCAGGACCCCTCCTCACGGAGCTCCGGCAACAGATCGGCTGCCTCGTGGGTCACGGCTCTGCACTCGTTGCGCAGGCGGATGACCTCTGCGAGCTCCTCGATGTCGTCCTCGGGCACGAGCGGAAGGACCCAGGGGCGCTCCTCGGCGACCGACACCAGCTCCTGGGTGCGGCCACGGATGTTCCTCTCGGTGAGCTGGTGGTGGAGCAGGCCCACGAGCTCGTCGGGGTCGAGCAGGCCCTCGAGGGTCTCTGTCTGCAGCAGCTCCTCCCACCTCCTCCCAGAGTCCTGGAGTCGATGGAGGATCCTCCTGCGCTCCGCATCGTCGGTCCAGCGGGTCAGCGCCGAGCGAGCAACGGCCAGGCTCTGGCGCACGTAGCTGCGTTCTCTGAGTACACCCCAGAGGGCCGCGCTTCGCCGAAGTCCGGGCCGGCCGTAGGCGAACCAGCACCAGCGCTTGCGAAGGCTCGCGAGCTCTCCGAGGTCCGCCAGGGCCAGGCCGAGCTGGTGCTCGTGCTTGCGCGTCAGTCGCGCCATGTGTCCTCCTGGTGGTAGACCTCGACGCCGGGCTCGGGGTGTCGTCCCAGCCACTTCGCGAAGTCGTCGATGGCGGCGGTCACTGCGAGGGGGTTGTAGGTGCGGCGGCGCTCATCGGCCTCGAGCCGCTTCTCCAGGGCTCCCACCCCCTGGACGGGGCGGTAGCAGGTCCGGAGCTGGAAGAGGCGTCGCTTCTCCGGTGACAGGGACAGGGTGACGCCGTCGTCGTCGATGTAGCACTCGTTCTGGAGGCGACCGCGGGATCGCAACGAGTAGACGCAGTGTCGAGGTCGGAGCCCGGCTTGTTCCGCGGCTCGCCAGATCCGGTCTTCGTAGGCGGCGATGACAGCTGTCCCCGCCAGGCGGGCCTCGATGTGATCGAGCCAGCCTTCGATCCAGAGGCCGCGAGGTGGACTCTGCATGAAGCGGAAGGCCCTGCCCAGGGAGCGCCTCGCCGACTGGGACAGGCTGCGGTCGATCCAGGCGCAGAGTTCCATGAAGCGGGGGTCAGCAGCGGCCTCCTCGGTCAGGGCTCGGTCGCGGCGCAGAGCCTCTCGCACGTGCTCCCAGAGCCCTTCCCGGCAGAGCAGTCGCGCTCGCCTGCGCGCGGCCTTCGGCAGGCCAGCGGTGTTCCCCAGGATGTGCAAGCGCGCGTCATCGTTGGGGGATTCGTCCAGGAAGGCCAGGGTCACGTCGTCGAGGTCCAGCGGATGGCGGGCCAGCAGGACCTGGTGCGTGAAGAGCAGCTCGGGCTGTTGGCTGAGGGCCACGGCGCGCTCGTGGGCCTCCAGCACGTCTTGTGTGCAGGAGGTCCAGGTTCGCATCGTGTCGACCCAGCTCCGATCCAGCGTCGGCAGGTTCATCTCCAGGACCTCGCCCCAGTCCTCGCTGTCGCGCAGGACGTGCTTCAAGACGTGTCCCAGGAGCGCGGACCGGGGCATGGGCTGGACGTGGCGGAGGCTCAGCCGACCATCAGCCGTGCGACGGGGGAAGTCCTTCACGAGGCTCCCCACCAGGCACCCTCTGCCTTCTTCGCGGCGAGGAGTCGTGGATGTTCCAGGTCGAAACGCCGGGCCTGCAGTCGTCGGTCGAGGTCGTGGAAGCATGGAGCCGAGGCGCCGACATTGCGCAGCGCCACCGCCAGGCTCTCGAGCTCGTCTCGGCGCAGCAGGGCAGCGGGGTCCTCTGTATCCAGGGCCTCGGCTCGCTCGCCCACCTCGGCCACGAGGGCCGCGCGTTGCCGCTGGTCGAGGCGAGCCCACCAGTCGACGAGCTCGTTTCGCGAGGGCATGCCCTGGCCGGCGAGGAGTTGTCGCAGGCGGTCTCGGCGGCCCTCGGGGCTGGTCGCCCTGTCGAAGCGCTCGGCATGGCCCAGGGCCAGCAGGCCTCCGACCATGGTGCCTTCGGATAAAGCGACCTCGAGCTCGGCGTTGAGCCAGGTGGGAGCGTCCGGACAGAGCAGGTCCGGCCCGCGGAGTCCATTGGGCTCGGCGGGCTGGGAGTGCAGGCGGTCTATGTCAGTCATTTCGGGTCTCCAGTACCCCGGCGACCACGGCGTGGACCGTGTCGACCGGGTCTTCGTCTTCCTGCACGGACCGAGCCCGGAACCTGGTGTGGAGGAGGTAGGTGGCCAGCAGGCGCCAGGCCTGCTCTGCGTCGCGGTCCATGACGCGCTCTCGCCAGCTCGCCAGCACGGGCACCAGCTCTGCGCCTCCGGCGATCGCGAGCACGATCCGAGCTGCTTCGGTCCAGCGGAAGCCTCGTCGGACCAGCTCCAGCAGCAGGCTGGAGGGTGCCTCGACCAGGGGGGCCATGAGCAGCTCGATGGCGCTCTCCCGTGCCCGGCGGTCCGTGCGGTTCAGCGGGTCTCCCCGGCGCACGCGCTCGGAGAGGGCGGAGAGGGCTCTCCACTGACCCCTGGCCCGGGGGCGGGTCTTGGCAGCCTCTCGGAGGAAGGGGCCGATCAGCCAGGTCTCCACTGCGTCCTCGAGCGTGGTCGAGCCGAGGCTCGCCAGGATCTCCAGCTGCGCGCGCTCGTTCCAGCGGGCCTCGAGCTCTGAGTCGGGAGAGGAGGACGATGAGCAGGTCATGGCCTCCTCGCGCTCGCGGTCGGTGTGGTCCCGGGCGGCGATCTCCAGCGAGCCGGGGCCCGACATCCTGTCGGTCAGCTGCTCGCTTCCGCCGCCCTTGGCTCGCCAGGCTCGGCTGAGCTCCTTCTGGATCGCGGTCCGGTAGTAGGACCGCAGGCGACCCGGGGTCGCTCCGTTGTGTCCGTGGCTGGTGGGGCAGCCCGGCACGCCGTCGAGGTAGCACGACGTCAGCAGCGCCTCGTGCGGCTCGCTGTCGTGGACGCAGGCCAGCACGTCGTCCAGGGGCACCTGGCGCAGTCCAGCGGAGGCCACGTCCTCGAGCACCTTGTCGCTCGGCCAGGCTTCTCCTTCCTTCGGCGTGGCGTTGGCCAGGCGGCCCAGGACCATCTGGCGCGTTCGGAAGAGGTTCAGCTGCGCCGTCTGGACGGCGTCCTCGAGGTCCACCCCCATGCTGATCGCTTCCGCCTTCAGCGAGGCTCCCAGCCTGCGGAACTCCGTGTCGATCGTCGCCCACGCTCCCAGGCGGTCGCGGCGGGCGTCGAAGTCGGGCTTCGACACCTCTCGCAGAGCGGTGACGAGGTCCAGGGTGGTTGCGTTCAAGACACCTCCGAGAGGGATGAGGGGAGCCCTTCGTCCACCGGACAGTTCGTGGGGACGAAGGGGGAGGCGTGACCTCCGACCTCTCAGGGGGTGTGGGCTCCAGGATCCGGATGAAAAAAACTGGACTCAGCTGTGAACCCGCCTCAGTAGCCGATCTGTGAGGCCATCTCGGACAGGCCGTCGGCCTCGGACTCGACCGCCTCGATCCAGGCGGCGAGGACCTCGTCGATCCTGGTTGCGAATGACGGCAGGTCCCCTCGGTAGCGCCGCGCTGCCTGGAGGAAGCCCTTCTTCTTCTTCGGGCGGCGACCCAGCAGCAGGTCCGCTCGTGGATGGTGGGCCGCGACCTCCAGCCACGCGGCGAGGCCCACGAGCTCGAGCACGGTCGTGCTCGGGAGCTTCAAGAGGGCCGTGAGCGTGCGCTCCGCAGCCGCGGGGTCTCCGGTCTCGGCCTGCAGCGCCGCCAGCTGCCGGCGGATGCCATGGGCCGGGTAGCCGAGCCCGGCCTCTGTGACCCAGGAGTCCCCGGCGCAGCGAAGGCCGAGGGGGTCCCTGGCGATGCGGGTCAGGCGCAGGAAGTGCAGCAGCGCGAAGCCCCGGGGAAAGCCTGGCAGTCCCTCGATGTGGTCCAGGATCATCTCCCGGGTCGCGGTGGGCTCCATGCCGATGCCTCGAGCCAACCAGGCTCCGGCCTCGTCGAGGTTTCCGGCCCAGGTCTCGAGCTGGGCCCGGTACTGGCACTGGCGCTGGATCTGCGTCGGCTCGCCGAACTCGGAGAGCGCCTGCTCGGAGAGCGCCCGGGCCTTCTCGAAGCGCGAGGGGTCCCGCAGGCCAGCGTACATCTCGGCCTGCAGCTGGGTCCCCAGGGCCTTCGCCCGCTGGGCGGAGTGCTGCACGACTCCCTCGACGAGATCCGCTGCGAAGGCGGCGAGTCCCTCGTGGTGGGCCTGGAGGTTGGACATCGCCGTCGACGCCACGTCGTGCTCCAGGCAGTCCGTGTGGTGAACGGCCTTGGCGACCAGGGCCTCGCTCACGAGCTCGAGGTGCTCCTGCCGAGCCAGGACCGAGGGCAACAGCGCCTCCACGCGGTGGACGTGGCCCCGTGCGTCCTCGAGGCGGCCGTCGTGGTTCGCCGCCGTCAGGCGCCAGCGGCACAGTGCCAGCTCGAAGGCTGGAAGGCTCGGGCCCTCGACCCGCCCTTGGAGGCCCTCGACCAGGGTCCGACTCAGCCAGGTGGCGACTCGCTCTCCGACCACCAGGTCCCGTTGGGTCTCGATGATCGTGTCGAGCCAGTGCTCGAGCTGCTGGAGCTGCACGGCCCTGGCGGGTCCGCCCATCTGTGCGAGTCGCGCCAGGGCAGGCTCGATTCGTCTTTGCGCTGCCCTGCGGAAGCCCTCGGTCGTGCTCTCGGCCACGAGCATCGGCGTGAGGAGCTGCAGCGCTCGGGCGACGGCCCCATCGGCCAGGGCCTCGTCGGCCTGCTCCACGAGCGGTCGCACCTCCAGGCTCCAGTCGGTCTCGCCGAAGGCCCTGCGCAGGGCCTCCTCTGCCCTGGGCTGTAAGGGGGAGAAGTCGTCGTGGCTGCCGTGGCTCAGGAAGTCGGCCAGCTGTAGGCCCCGGTCCTTCACAGAGCGGAGCTGCACGCGAACCGACCAGCCAGCGGCCTCTTCCGCCAGTCCGCGTCGGATTGCCGTGAAGCCCAGGTGCTCCCGCACTCGGCGCTGGAAGTCCTCTTCCTTCATCAGCTCGGGGATGTCGAGCTCCTCGTCGACGGTTCCGATGCGCACGTTCCCGCAGATCACTCGCAGCTCGACGCGCTCGGCTCCCTTGCGCCGGTGGTGATCCAGCAGGCGCACGACGAGCTCGGCGACGGCGTTGGTCTGGTTGGCGACCCGGTCTCCCCAGCTCACTCCTTCCAGGTTCGCCAGCCGCACCGCTCTCCAGCCTCGCACCTCCAGGGCCGCCTCCAGCTTCGGGAACGCGGCCTGGTAGCGGCCAGGATCCTTCTGCTTGAGGTCCACGGCGTGCGCGATCGCCGGGAGCTGGCCGCCGAGGATCTGTCGGAGCACCTGCTCGGCGTCGCGCTTGAGCTCGCCTGCCGGGGCGCAGACCCCCGCCAGCTGCGAGGGAAAGCGCCGCCGGGACAGATCGGCGCTCAGCTTTTCTCGAGGTTCCGTCGAGGTCTCTGAGAACTGTCCGCTCTCGTCGAGGAACAGCTCCAGCTTCAAGACGGCCACGGGGTGGAGACTACCGCCCCGCCCTTCGCTCAGGGGTTCACGTCGATGTCGAAACATCCGGGCTGCTCCGGGCACTCGTCCCAGTTCTCCGTGTCCCCGTGGAGGGGGCGGAGGGCGCCGAGGATGACTCCGTCCTCTTCCATGGCTCGCGCGGCCTCGACCAGGTCCAGCTGGCGGTAGCCGTTGGCGCGGTTGAGGCGGAGCACGATCTTGGATTCGAGGTCCATGTCTTCTCCTTTTGGGTGTGTCGGCAGCGGCCCATCCGTTGCTTCCACCCTTTCTGGAGGAGCGGGCTCCGGGATCCGGACAAAGAAATCTGGACGACCCGTGTTTTCATTGGCCGGTGCCTGTCGATCTGGCCACGCTCGCGCCGCTGTTGCGGGGGACCTATGGGGGTCGAGATGCGGCCGCGGCGGTGATCTGGGAGCACGGCCTCCCCACGATCCAGCGCATCGCGAGGAGGCTGCACCAGAAGAGCCCTGGTTTCTTCTCGCGGCATGTCGGCAACGCCGAGGCCCTGGGCATGGAAGCGGTGTCGGAGCTCATCCGCCGGGCCGAGGAGGAGCAGGGCCTGCCGCTCGACAACAACTGGGCTCGCGGCGACAGCTACCTCGCGCGCGCGACCCTGGACACCATCCGGGCCCTCGCGAAGCGGTACCGCCTCCAGGAAAAGCGGGAGTCCAGCGCGGCTGGCGAGCCCGAGCTCGAGCTCGACCGACCCTGGTTCGACCGCGTGGGCACGCACGATCGGTTGCGGTCGAGGCTGCACACCGACGAGCCCTTGAGCCGGGACCGGGCCCTGGGCCTGCTGGTCGAGGTCCTTGCCGCAGTGAAGGGCTTCAAGGCCCTGGCATACCTGCTGGACCGCTTCCCCCCTGGCGTGGATCGCCCCCTGGTCTCGCGGGCCTCGTCGGACTCCACCGCCACCCGGGGCCTGGCCCGCCCGGAGCCCGAGACCTGGGAGCTCCTGGTGGACTGGCGCGAGCGCCATGGGCGGCTCACCGTCTTCGCCGCAAACCGAGGTGTCGCCTGGGTCCTTCGCACATCCGATCAGACGAACGCCGAGACCTTCTACCTCAAGCACCGGGCGGCCATGACCACCGCCATGGACACGGTCCTGTGCTGGCGCAGGGACGTCGAGGCCCGGCTTGGGGAGGCGCTGTCGTGATCTTCTGTCCGGATTCGCCGGCTCGGTGCTCCTACGTCACCAGGAGGCTCCGATGATCGACCGAGCAGACCTCGTCCAGCGTCTTCGCAGCCGCGGCGCCCTGGCGCTGCAGGGCCTGCGTGGCGCGCCGACCGTCGAAGCCCTGCGCGTCGCCGGCGTGGCCGAGCTCCTCGGCGAGGCCGACTGTCCGAGCGATCTGCGCACCCTCCACGCCGAGCTCAGGGCCGCGCCCCTGCCCGACCGCCCTGCCCTGATGCCCTTGAGCTTCCAGCTTCGGGACGGGGATCTTCGTGAGGACGACCTGCTCGACTTCCTGGTGCTCAGCGCCCTCGCGCCGCGCCTGCCTCCCTGGGCAGCGGAGCGAGCCCAGGACGCGCTCGACGACGTGCTCATCGAGGCCGAGGACCACAGGGATCTGCTCGCCAGGGCAGAGGAGCTCCGCGTCCAGCTCGGGCCTGCCTCGGGCACGCCGCTGGCTGACCTGCTGCAGGACCTCGACGCCCTGCGGCGAGACACGGCGCTGGTGCCCACGGAGCTGCTCGCCGCGGCGTTCCAGCCTCGAGGTCTCGGCGCCTGGGCTGCCGTGCTGCGTGCCTCGATGGCGGACCTCGCAGAGGAGTTGCGCGAGCGGGCCGCCGAGTTCGCCGACGAGCTCGCCCAGCTCGGCGCTCAGCCCCAGCTCGTCACCGCGGACGAAGGCCTCGGTCTGCCCAGCGCTGACGTGCTCGTCTACTGCGATGGGGACAACGAGGTCTTCCTCGCGTGCTCCCGCCAGCGGCTCTACCTGGAGGTCCGGGGTCCCTGGGCTGCCGATCTCACGGTGCGGATCGGCGTGATCACCCTTGACCAGGTCCCGCCCTTGTCGCCCGACGACGAGGACGTCGTGACCTGGGCGCTGCCAGATGACCCGGGAACCCCGATGGCTCCTGACATCGGCCACGGTGGAGCTTCCACGCACAAGCTCTTCCTCGACATCCCGGACGAGGGCAGCATCGCGCTCCCGATCCGCCTGTGAACCCGACCGAGCTCGAGCGCTGGTGGAGACATGCCCCCGGTGCCTGTCTGCGCGTCGCCGAGAAGCTGGCCTGCGGCAACTCCAGTGAGCGCGCCCGGGGCCGGCACCTGAGCTCTCGGATCGCGCTGCTGGACCTCAGGCCTCGAGTCGGTGTGGCCTGGTTCCCGGTCGTCCACCAGCCCGGTGGGGCCGTCGAGGGCTTCCTCGTCCAGGTCGTCGTCGGCGGCGGTCGGCCGATAGAGGGCGCAGAAGCCCTGGCCGCCTGGTTCGGGGGCCTCCTCCCCGAAGCCGAGGCCGAGGTCCGCGCACTCTCCATCGGCATCGAGGGACTGCCCGAGGGCTTCGAGGTGCGAGGTCACTCCTTGCAACTCGCGGCCGCGGAGGCCCTCGTCTCCCACTTCCTGCAGCGGCCTGCTGCCTCGGCCCGAGTCAGCTCGGGCGGCCTGGGAGCTGACTTCTGCGCGCTGTCCCCCATCGACCAGGTCGCGGTGAAGCGCCGCATCTGCGCCCTGGAGGCTCCCGGAGCGGTAGCCACGGTCGTCGAGGCGTCCGCCCACCTGGAGCTCTCTTCGGCCTTCGGGAGCGCCTGGCGGGGAGAGCTCGCGGCGGCGCTCGGGGCCTCTGCGAGCGCCCTGTCTCGCGACGCCCGTCGGGCCTACCTCGATAGGAAATACCCACGGGCCGAGAGGCTCGCGGAGCTCGCCCTGGACACGGAGGATCTACCCCTCGCCCGCTGGGTGCGCGGGGCCTGCAGGGTCCACCGGGGCGAGCAGGGACTCGAGGATCTCGAGCTGGCCTTCGAGGCGCTCCGCCACAGCGAAGAGGAGGCCTGGCTCGGCGAGGAGCTCGAGGCCTTCCTGGGCATCGCGCTGTTGGACGAGCTGCGCCCCGTCGAGGCGAGGCCCCGGCTGGAGCGGGCGCTCGCGCGCCTCGAGGACGCTCGACGAGACCGGCGCTTCAGGGAGGTCGCGGTCCAGGTCGCCGGCACCCTCCGACGAGTCCTGCAGCTCCTGGGCGAGGTCGAGGACGCCCTGCAGGTCCACCAGACCTGGGTCCTCGGCCATGCCCACCAGGACCACGAGCACAGCCGCGCCCTGATCGAGAGCGCCGCCCTGGAGCTCGCCCTGGAGCGACCCGGTGTCGAGCGGACCCTGGAGCTGGCGGAGCGACAGCTCGCTCACTGTTCCTCTGACGAGCGAGCGGTCACCCGTCGGTACATCGAGGTGCAGCGGGTCCGAGCCGGGCTCTCCAGCTCGGCTCGCAAGGGCGAGCCGCCGGACTGGTCGGACTTCCCCCAGCCCCTGGAGGCCCTGGCCGGGCTCTGTACCGAGGAGCTGGAGAGCTGGCTCGACGACTACGTCGATCTCGCCACCCTTGGATGCGCCATGCACCTGGTATTGCTCGGCGCAGCAGCCCGATCGGGGCCCGTTCGCCAGGCTCCCGAGCTCGTGATCTGCTTCAGGGAGCGGACGGGCCCGGAGCGGCTCGGCGCAGCAGCATGGAGCGCGCTCGCTGCGCTGGAGGCCGGAGATTGCGCCCCCTGGAGGCGGCTGGCCCCCTACTGATCAGGGCTCGAGCTCGCTCGCCTCGATGGTCCAGGAGGCCAACTCGACGCCGTCCACGTCGTGCAGGGTGGCCACCAGCTGATCGCTGGAGACGACCATGCCGATGAAGAACACGCCCTCGTCCTCGCAGACCGTCCAGCTCTCCTCCTGGCAGGGACTGTTCCAGGTCGCCAGCGGAGACGAGGTCAGCTCTGGCAGGTCGTAGCTGGCTCCGGGCAGCAGCCGGAACTCCGAGCGGTGGACGTCGCCCGAGAGCAGGACCAGCCCGGGCACATCCGCCGTGGCCTCCAGCAGCGCAGTCCAGTCCTCTGGGAAGTTGGCCCAGGAGTCCTCCGAGCCTTCCTGGGTGAACTGGCTGCCGCTGGCGACGAGCTTCCAGGTCGCGGAGCTGTCGTGGAGCGCCCCGACGAGCCAGGCGGTCTGCTCCCCGCCGAGCATGCTGTCGTCCTCGCCGCGGTGGCTGCGGTCGTCGAGGAGGAAGAACTCGACCTCTCCGACGACGTGGCGGGAGGGGATGGTGTTGGCCCAGTACTCGTCGAAGACGCGCTTGGCGACGTCGCCTCCGGGGTCGCTCGCGTCGGTGTTGTTGCCGACGTAGTCGTGGTCGTCCCAGGTCGCGACGATCGAGGTCTCGGCCAGCATCTCCCGGCGCTCGTCCCGCTCGTGGGCCCAGCGGTACCACTGACGTAGAGCACCAAGATCGTTCGTGTTTGCGTAGTGGTTGTCCCCGATGAACAGGAAGACGTCAGGCTCGTACGCGCGAATCGCCGAGAAGATGGGCTGGTCGTCGTCCTTGCTGCAGGAGCCGAAGGCGATGCGCAGCTGCTCCGCTGGCTCCTCCACGGTCCACGGTCCCAGCGTCTGTCCCTCGATCTCCAGGGAGTACTCGAAGGGAGGGGCGATGCCCTCGAGCACGACCTCCTCCGCGAAGTCGTCCGCGGCCAGGGGGTAGCCGATGTGTCGCAGGCGCCCGTCCACGCTGAGCTTCACCTGTCGGGTCGCGTCCGTGCGGTACCAGATCCGCACGCCCTCCGCGGTGACCGGGCCGACCAGGGGGCCGTGGGTGAGGGGGGTCTCCCAGCAGCCCAGGCAGTCGAGCACGGCGGCCTCTGAGAGGCTGGCGACCTCGTCCTCGTCGTCGGTGCCGAGCTTCACCTCGTAGTCGCTCTTGCAGTGGATGGGCTCGCCGTCGAAGCTCACCGCGATGCATCCGGGCCGGTACTGGTCGCCGCCGTCGTCGATCGACCAGGTGAGATCCTGGACATCCGCCCGGGACAGCCCGAAGTCCTCTTCGACGTGCACGTCGACGATGCCGTGCTCGTTGTCGTTCCAGTCGGGCTTCGCCAGCTCCAGGCAGTGCTCCTCGCCGAGGCAGAGGGTGAGCACGTCGTCGGTGCCGCTGTACTCGCTGGTGTCAGAGGGCAGCATCGTCACGTGGAGGACATCGATGACCTCTGGGAACTCGGGCATGCCGGGGTCGGGCACGCCCTCGCTGTCGGGGCTGTCGCCCTCGCTCTCGACCACGACGCTCTCGTCGGGGGGCACGCCCGAGGGGGCACAGGTGCAGGACCAGAACAACGCGAGCATCCGAGTCCCTAACGGGCCAGGGCTGCCTCGATGGCATCGCGCACAGCGTCGGCGTTGTATTGGCGCGCCATGTAGACGATCCGCCCCTGTCGATCGACGAGGATCTGGAGCGGGAAGGGCGCGTAGCCGCCGAGCGCGCTCGTGTCGTAGGATCGGTAGACCGAGCCGTCCGCGTCGAGCAGCACGGGGGATGTGAGCCGGTTCAGGTCCGAGTCCATGACCACGAGCCCCTCGTCCAGCGCGCCGAGCAGCACGACGCCGCCGTCGGCCGAGATGTCCTCGTGGAAGCCCTCCGTCACCCATCCGGGGAGATCGACCGGGGTCGGGGTGTCGGTCGAGACGTCCACGACCACGATCCGGTCGGCCCTGGTGGCGAAGAAGGCCCGCTGGGTGTCCCTGTCCACGGCGACGCGGTAGGTCCGCCCGGAGCTGTGCTCGGCCAGCCGCACGTGGTTCTCCAGGTCGTACCAGGCCCACCCGGAGACCCCGGCGACGATGGCCCGGGTCTTGTCGATGACGACGGCGTCCAGCCACTCGACGTATGGCTCCAGCTCTCCGTCGACGGTCTCGATGGGGTCGCCGAGGACGAGGGGGAGCTCTACCTCCGGCTCGTCCGTGTCGGGGGAGCTGTCGTATGTGGGCGACCCGCTGTCGCAGGTCGGGTCGGAGGCCACCGGGTGGCAGGCGCCGTCCGCGGCTCGAGCGAAGCCACGGAGGCAGGGCTCGCGGCAGGCGAAGCTCAGGATGCCCAGGAACACCTCTGCAGGATGCTCCATGACGGCCCCGGTTTCGGCAGCTGGTCAGCGGTCGGCACGCGCAGGCAGCGCAGCACGGCGTCGAGGTCTTCGTCCGGTCGCATCCGGAGCGCGCGACGGACCGAGGCCGTGCGCAGCTTCAGGACTCCGGCCAGGAGCTCGGGGTGATCCCAGCCCTGGTGAGCAGCGGCCTGGATCGCCATGCGACGGACCATCGGCGAGGTGCCCAGCTCCTCTGGATGGGAGCGGGTGGCGGCGCAGACGGCTCGGAGCAGGTCCGCGAAGGTCGGCCTGCGGTGGCGCGCGCGGCCGACCGGCTGGACCCGAGCGGGCCCCTCGGCGGTCACCCAGGGGCGACAGACGAGGCCGGCTGCGTCTCGCCAGGAGCTGAACTCCCAGTGGAGCGGATGCGCCACGAGACCACGCTTCACCGGGATCACGGCCAGGCTGGCCGGGCTGGTGATCGCGAGGGGGTGGGTGGGGATGCGCCAGAGGCCGGCGTGGCGCAGGGAGGCACACACGCTGGCGATGCGGCGGCGGGGCCTGTTCGAGTCTGGGGCGACCAGGACGTGCAGCTCGTGTGGGAGGAGGAGGGCGGCCCGGACGTCCCGGCCAAGGCTCTTCCGCATGCTGCGCCAGAGGGCGAGCGCTGCGGCGCGGTGTGGGAGGGGTGCTTCGTTGATGAGGTGGAGATGGAGCACGGCGACCTCGCGCTGGGGGTTCGCCTGTGCCCATCGCAACGGCCGTGCCGCGCCCAAGTGGCTGAAACCCGGGGGGTCGGCAGCCAGACTGCCCGAGGCTCCGACAACCCCCTGTCGAGATCACTCCACCTCGTCGGCCGTCCACTCCGCCTCGTCGGCCATCCATCCGCTCCAGCGCATCGCGAGCCCGACGAACACCCAGACCAGCACGCCGCAGACCGCGCCGACGTAGCCGTCCACGGCGTAGTGCCAGCCCAGGTGCACGCTCCCGACCAGGATGATCGCGGCGAAGCAGCCCAGCGCGACGCCCAGGACCCGGTGTCGGGCCCAGCCCAGCAGGGCGAACAGCACGCTCGTCGCCACGTGCATGCTCGGCATGGCCGAGATGCCTGCGACGGTCTCGACCGTGCCGCGCTCGTAGGCAGCCCAGAGCTGCTCCTGCACGTCGACGGCCCAGAGGTGGTGGACCTCGTGCAGCATGTGGAGCTCGGCCATGAGCCCCGCGTAGGGGTCTGGCTCGCCGGGGTAGAGCTCTGCCCAGAAGCAGGGGCCGACGCTGGAGGTCAGGGTCGCCAGGAGGGTCCCCGCCAGGATCCAGAGCAGCACGAAGCTCAGGAGGAAGCGGGCCCGCAGGCGCCGGTGCATGGAGAAGGCCTGCCAGATCAGGATGCCGAAGAACAGGAAGATCCAGGCGTTGTAGGCGACGTTGATGGCCACTGTGACCAAGGGGGCTGTCGGGTGCAGCCACTCGAAGGGCGGGCCGCCGTGCAGGGCGACGTCCCAGTCGTGGAAGAGCCGGTCGTACTCGAAGGGCACCATCCGGGGGATGGCCACCTTCAAGCTCCCGAAGGTCGACATGAACAGGGGCAACAGCGCGTAGACGATGGCGAAGCCCGCGAGGCGGCGGGGCTGGAGCCAGCTGGTCTCGAGGTCCTCCCAGATGAAGCGGAAGGCCGAGACCCCGTCTGGCACCCGGGGCAGGCTGCGCAGGGCGTGGCCGCCGAGGAACAGCACGACGAAGAGCACGGCCACCGCCTCGACCGCCGGGTAGCGCAGGCTGAGCACCATCACGTCGCCCAGGGCCGCGTCCACCGCGTAGCCCCCGGCGAGGTAGAGCCCGACGAGGACAGCCAGTGGCGCGTGCTCGCGCCAGAGGGTCAGCGGCAGCCGCTCTGATCGCACAGGAGGCTCTCGATCTTCTCGAGGTCCGAGCGGATGCAGCCGCCGTAGAGAGAGATGTCGCAGGGGTCGTTGTCGAGGTCCTCTGCGCCGAAGTCGCTCTGCTCGATCAGCACGAGGCTGGCTGGTCCGACGGGGTAGAGCGCCAGCGCCCCCTCCCCCCCGACGTTGTCGGTGAGCTCCAGGCGACTCAGGGTGGCGCTGCCGAAGAGCGTGAGCGCGCCGGTCCAGGTGGAGCGGTGGTCGGTGATCACGAGGTCGCTGGCCTCCAGGCTCTCCGCCGCGCCCAGGGCTGGCCCGTTGGACTGGTTGGTGGCGAAGCGGGAGTCTTCGATGCTGAGGTCCTTGTAGGCCGTCATCAGCGCCCGTCCGGGTTCGTTCATCAGGACGATCGTGTCCTCGACGAGCAGCCCGGCGATGCTGGCCTCGCCGCGGAGCTCGATGTGCGCGCCGAGCACCGAGCGGCTCTCCCGGTAGTCGAGGTCCGCGATCGTGATTGTCTCGCCCTCGAGCCGCAGGGCCACGTCGTCGACCTGGATGGCGCTGACGGAGAGGCCGTCGATGACCAGCTCCTCCTCGACCTTCGCGCTCAGCGCCGGCGTCTCCTCGGCGGTGAGGGTGAAGCCGCCGAGCTCGACGTCACGCAGGGTGATGCTGTCGGCTGTGAGCTCCAACGGCAGCTCGAAGCGCAGGCCCTGGAAGACCACAGGCTGATGGGTGAGGAGCTTCAACGGCGTGGCCTCGGCCCCGGTGTCCTCGAGCACTGGCACCAGCACGACGCCCTCCTCGCCGATCCAGCTCACCTGGCCAGGCAGCGTCTCGTCGGTCTTGTCCATATCCAGGCTGGTCGAGTAGCTGCCGGCGCCCAGGCACAGGGTCACCCAGCCAGCCGTGCCCTTCATCATGAGGTCGATGTCGGTGCCGATCTCGCCGGTCTCCAGCCGAAGGATCTCCCCGTCGGCGGGGGGACACGAAGGACCGGGACTCTCCTTGGTCCCGGTGCAGGCCACGACCCACCAGAGCATGCCGGCAGTCTACGCGACCTCTTTCTCTGTCGCTGAGTCGGCGCTCAGGTCGGAGCGGAGACCTTCTGCCCGAGCTCCTCGCTCAGGTGAGCGCGGATCCGCTCGTGTTCGGCGGCCTCGACCGGATCGTCGAGCAGGCGGGCCAGCGCCGCTCGGGCGAGCATCTCTCCGCGGCGTAGCTCCAGCGGATGAGCGAGGGTCAGCGCCTGGCGGTAGGCCTCGATGGCGCCCTCGGTGTTGCCGAGGTGCTCCATGCACTCACCCAGCTTCGTGTACTCCTGCATCTGGCCGTCGAGGTAGCCCATCTCGCCCATCATCCGGATGGCCGTCGCGAGCATCGGAATGCCGCGGTCTGGATCGTCCAGGAGGCAGTACAGCTTGCCGATGTTGCCCAGGTTCGTCGCGGTCCCTGCGACCGGGGTCGTGCGCTCGTACTGCATCGCGGCCAGCTCGAACCAGGCCAGCGCCTGCTCCAGGTCCCCGTCCAGCGCGTACACGACGCCGATGTTGCCGAGCACGACGGCCGCCTTTCGCGGGGGCGTCTTGCCGTCCAGCTGGTCGCGGCAGCGGTGGTAGTGGGTGAGCGCGGCCTTCCGGTCGCCCAGGGCGTTGAGCACGTTGCCGAGGTGGTTGTGGATCAGCCAGGCGCTCTCGAAGCCAGGGGGTGCGAGGTTCCTCGCCTCGCCGAAGAGGCGGCGGGCGCCGATGAGGTCTCCGCCGCGTTCGGCCACCTATCCCAGACCCAGTCGGGCGTGGGTCGCCGCCGTGCTGTCGCCGAGCGCCTCGGCCAGCTCCAGGCTCGTCTCGTAGGCCGCCTGAGCGCTCGCGAAGTCGCTGTCGTAGAGCCGCATGTGGCCCAGGATGCGCCAGGCTCGGGTCGCGGTCTCAGGGAAGCGTCCCTCCGCCACCCCGAGCACCGTCAAGCAGAGGCCGACGCCCCGATCTCGCTCGACCTGGAGCTCCTTGGCCTCGTCGAGGAGGGCCTCCAAGAGCTCGCGCTGTTCCATCGGGCCGTCCTCGGAAGCGCACAGCCTCTCACGGTCGGGGCTTGCGGCCAAGCCTGGAGTGGGCGATAGGGCCGTTTCGAAGGGAGTCTCCATGGTCTTGTTGCTCGCGGCGTGCAGCGTAGAGCGTGCAAACCCAGAGTTCGACGACGCTGCGGTCCTGGCCCTGCTCGAGTTCACCGCAGAGGACCCCGTGAGCCTCGCCTACGCCGTTCGCCAGATCGAGGCCGACGTGCGCACCTACCCGCTGGATGGCCAGCTCGCCGACCGCTCCTTCGAGCCCGCGGAGCTCACAGAGGCCGACGTCGCCACCTTCGAGGGCGTGCCCGACCGCGACCCGGCGCTCTGCCTCCCGGTTGCTGTCGGTCACCTCTCGCCCTTTGGAGTCGACGACCACGCTCGGGTGCAGCTCCTCGAGGACCAGACCCCCATCGAGCCCGCGAGCCCTGACAAGTACGACCGCGTCATCATCTCGGGCGAGGACTGCTGGGCGTCGCGCGACTGCGATCTCCTGGTGACGGAGAATCCGCTCATCAAGGAGAACACCGCGATGACCATCGACTACACCCTGTTCAAGGACCTGCGGTGGGTGGACCTCGGCCTGCCTGACCCGGCGGACGTGCCCGAGGGAGAGACCGCGGTCAACGAGGGTGACCCGCGGTGGGCCATCGTCGCCCGTAGCTGGATCTCCGAGCCCGCCATCGCCGACGAGGGCACCTCGATCATGCAGTCCTACAGCCTAGAGGTCTGGGTGCCCGACAGCGACGGCACGGTGCGCATGATGGCGCTGTGGTCCGAGACCGACTCCTCCTTCAGCGAGGACGTCATCGCTGGCACCACCCGCAGCGGCATCAGCGGCATCTTCGACGCGGCCGACGACTGGATCGAGGAGAACCCCTGATCTGGTTCCTGGCCTGCACGGGGGCTCCCGACGTCGAGCCCGCACCGGTCGGTCGGGTCGCCGAAGCCGCGGGCATGAGCGTGCTGAGCCGCGCCGCGGTCGAGCCCGTGTTCGGGGCCCCGATTCCCTACGAGGGCTACACCGTCACCCCGCTCACCCTGCAGGTCTTCGAGGACTTCAGGCTCCCAGCGGCCCTCTGGGTCCCCAGCGGCGACGGGCCTCATCCGGCGGTCATCGTCGCCCACGGCCACTTCGGTCAGGGCAAGTCCTCTGGCGAGGTCCAGGGCCCCGCCCACGCCCTCGCCGCCAACGGCTACGTGGTGCTCGCTGTCGACACCCCCGGGGTCGAGGAGGGCTATCGCAGCGACCGCTGGATCCACCTCGCCGAGGGGGCCCACAACCGCCACCTCCTCGCGGCCGCCGGGACCTCGGCGATGGCGCTGCAGCTCCACGGCCTCCAGGCCGGGCTCGACTACCTGCAAGAGCGAGGAGACATCGAGAAGATCGGCGCCACCGGCGCCAGCGGCGGAGCGGTCCAGTCCTACTACCTCTCCTTCGTGGACCCGCGGATCGAGGCGGTGGTCCTCGCCAGCTACGTGCCCATGCCCCACGAGGCTCGGGCCGGCGGCTGCACCTGCGACGCCCTGCCCGGGTGGCCCGGCCCTGACCCGGCGCTGCTCGCGGCCTCGCCCAAGCCAGCCCTGTGGCTCTCCGAGCTGGACCAACCCGCGCCGGGGGGCCTGCCGCGCTCGGCCTCCTTCGAGGCGATCCCAGGTCCCCACGGCTACTCCGACGCGATGGTGCAGGAGATGCTCGACTTCTTCGAGGACCACCTCGGCGGGGACGACCGGTTGGTCACGGGCGTGCACACGGGACAGGGGCCCCTCACCAGCGAGGACGTCGGCGAGGCCGGCATTGATGACCTCGTCCGTTCCTTGGAGGTCGGCGCTCTGCGCAACGCCCCCCTCGAGGCTGGGGAGTTCACGGTCTCGTGCTCCGGGCACGGGGCGACCGTGCTCCTCGCCGGCGAGGTGGACTCCAAGACGGTCCAGGCCGCCGGCTTCCGGGCCTGCGAGGTCGACGTCCCCCTCACCGAGGTCGACCTCGCGGAGACCCTCATCCGGCGCCAGCCTGCGCTGGACATCGTCGCTGGCGGGCTGTGGGCAGCCTACGAAAAGCGAGGCGCCACCTTGGTGATCGCTCATCGGACTTGGGGCTACGCCGCGGAGCGCGCCGGTCTCCCCTACCTCTGGCTGGAGCCGGTCGAGGACCTCGACGACGTCCTGTCCGAGGACCCCCTGTGGGTCCATGCGCCGGGGATGTGGTGGAACTCGCGGGGCCTGCAGGCCCAGGCTCGAGGCGGAGACCTCAGCCTGCTCCTCGACGCCACTCGGCCACATCCTCCGGAGGCCCCTCCTTCGCCACCTTGACCCCCCAGGCGATGTAGACCAGCGCGATCACGAAGCAGATGAGCCCCCAGCCCGGTACGTCGATGGGCAGCAGGTCCTCGACCATGTCCAGCCAGAGCACTGTCGTGATGGCCATCGCAGCGATGCGCATGCCAGCGCCGAAGGGGACCTTGCCGAAGCCACCCATGCCCCAGCCGATGGCGCCGTAGCCGACCGCCTGCAGGCACCTCCAGGTCACCGATACGAGGAAGGCGCACAGGTAGAACAGGATCGGGAAGTAGAGCCGGGCGTCCTGCAGCATCAAGAGCAGGAGGTGCTCGTCCATCACGAAGAAGGGCACGGCGCCCAGCGGGGTCTCCCTCTCCATGCCGCCGGCGTTGCGGACGAAGAGCGTGTCGCGGGTCAACAGGAAGCGCTCGGCTCGCCCGTCCAGGCTGGTCACCTGCCCGGTCGTGTCGACCACGAACAGCGGCTGGCCCGTGTCGGGGTCGTTCCACGTGTAGGGCTGGCTGCGCACGTCGGTGTAGACGGTGCCAGCCTCGATGTAGAAGCCCGGGAAGCCCTCTACCCACTCGGCGGCGTCGTCCTCCACGAAGCGCATGAGCCTCCACTCGAGCTCGGCGGTGATCGGGAGCCAGACGATGACGACCACGAGGTGGAGGTAGAGGATCCCCCACCCTCGCCAGCGAAAGATGACGTCTTGCCAGAAGGGGCGCTGCAGCAAGGGTGCCCGCCAGAGCGCCACCCAGATGGAGAAGTGCGGCTCTGGGGGCGGCTTCGTCTGCATGCGGTGGATTCAAGCACAGAGCGGACGAAGCGACGCTCCAGGCCCTACTTCACCATCGTGATGCAGATCCCGGTGCCGTAGTAGTGGACGGAGTTGACGTTGCTGGAGTCGCACTGGGCTTCGCCTTCGATGTGGAAGGTCGGGCAGTTTCCGGAGCGGTACAGCGGGCAGTAGTGGTGCATGACCAGGTCGTTGTCGCCCTCGTCCAGCCAGAAGGTGCCGATGTAGATACGCGATCCGCCCGGGAAGCCGTCGTTGTCGGCGTCCTGGACGATCCACTCGTAGCCGCAGTTCGCCCAGCGCGGCACGCCGCTGGGGTTGGAGGCGTTCTCCACCCGGAAGAAAGCGGACTCGTTGCGCTGAGAGCCGCCGGACTCGGCGATGGAGTCGCTGTAGATGTGGTACCAGCCCTCCGCCGGGGCGGTGATGCTGCCCTCCATCTCCGTGGGGTCCCAGGACAGGACGTAGATCGTGTCCTCGCTGACCGACTCGATGCCCTCGTCGCAGTCGCCGAAGCGGTCCGGCGGGTCCCCGTCCGGTGGGTCGTCGTAGTCGTCCCAGGGGTCGGGGCTGGGATCGCCTCCGCCGCCGCCCGAGTCGTCGCCGCCCGAGTCGTCGCCGACACCGGGATTGCCGCCGGAGTCCCACGGCTCGGTGGCGTCGTTCTTGTTGAAGTAGGAGTAATCGCTACAGGAGAGCGAAAGACCGAGGATCAGCATGGTCCGGACTTTCAGTGCCGCGGGGACCTTAACGCAACTACAGGATGAAGGGGTAGTAGTACGTCGCCGCTTCGCTCCCTTCCCACGGTGGGAAGGTGATCTGCGTGATGGCGCTTCCGAGGCAGGAATCCAGCGAGGTGCCCGAATACTGGCCGCCGTCGATGCGGGCGCTCGACGCCCGACCGCTGGGCTGGATCGCCAGCTTCACGGTGATCCTGCCACTCGGCAGGCTTCCTGTCTCCTGGCGGTAGAGGCCGAAGCAGCGCTTCACGCCCTTGTTCGACTTGAGCATGGTGTCCAGCACCGTGACCGGCACGCCGACATTGCCGGAGCTTGCAGCCGAGGTGCTCTTCGTGCTCGAGCCAGACGACTTGGTGGAGCCCGAAGACGACTTGGTCGAGCCCGAGGACGACTTGGTCGAGCCAGAGGACTTCGATGAGCTCTTCGGCGCCACGTCCGCGGCGGTCTTGCGCTTGACCGTGGTCTTGGGAGCGGTGACCGTCGGAGCGTCCTCCTCCGGCTCGTCGAGCTCGGTTATGCCGTCGGCGCTGTCCTGGTCCTCTGCCTTCTCCATCTCCGCCAGCGCGGCGGCGAGGGCGTCGGCCCGATCCTCGATGGTCGGCTCGTCGGCTTCGTCCGCTGCGACGGCGTCGTTGAAGGCGCCCTCGGGGATCTCGGTCCCGCCGAGGGTCACCTTCTCCTCTGGCCCCTCCGTGAGCTGCACTTCTCCGGCCTCGAAACCGATGCCGGTGAACTTGACCGCGGCGGCTGCTCCGCCGGCGAGGAAGAGGCCCAGGAACATCGACAGGACGATGCTGGCTTCCTTGCGACCGCGGCTGCCAGTGGCGAGCACGAGCAAGGATGTGATGCTGCTGGCGAGCGCGATGGCGAGGCCGATGACCTCGAGGGCGTGGTCGCTGGTGACCGCCATCAGCGAGGCACCGGCCATCGCACCGAGGCTGCACATCATGACCAGCGCCATGTCGCCGGAGGGGTCGTGCCCTTGTGGAGCGAGCTCCTTGATCGGCACTCCGCTGGGGCCGGCAGAGGCCGTCGTCGGCGGGGGGGCCTTGGTCGTCGGCTTCGGAGCCGGCAGCGGAGGAGGGGGGGGCGGGGGCGGGGCCAGCGTCGGGTTCGCCGGGGGTTTCTGGTGCTTCTCGGCCAGGCCCGGCCGCGGCACGGTCTCGTCTCCAGGAGGGTCGATCACCGTGGGCGGGATGTCCTCCGAGTGCTCCTCCTCGTCGAAGCCGAAGGTGCTGTAGCTGCCGGAGGCGTGGGCCTGTGCCTGGGCGCGGGCCCGAGCCTCGATCTCCTCCTGAGAGGTGATCTGCGTGCTCTCTGCGTCAGGGGAGGGGGCGACGCTCTGGTAGCCGGCCCCCGACTTGCGGATGATGATCCCGTGGCCGCAGCGTCGGCAGGTCGCCTTGTTGACCTCCCGAACGAGCTTGTGCTCGGGGATCTTGTAGGTGGCGGCGCAGTTGTCGCAGACGACTCGCATCTGGGTCCTCAGACCGGAAAGCGCTGAAACATGGCTTGTTCCGGCCAACACGTCAAGCCATGCCCGGCGGTCTCACAAATCGCTGTCAAGGGCCCTCCACCACGACGGTGTAGGTGGCCACACTGCCCTGGACACTGTCCGGCTCCTCTGTGTTCCCGTCCGAGGTGTTCCAATAGACGAGTCCGGCGACCCCTCCAGCGATCGCGACGCCGCCCATTGTCCAGAACCACCACTCCTCGGTGATGCGCTTGTCCCGCTGCCTTCCGCGAGGGGCTCGGCTCTTCGTCCCGGAGATCGTGCCGACCTCCTCCTCGTCTGGCTCGCGGGAGAAGATCGTCTTCTTCGAGGTCCCGATCGGGCCCGAGCCGGCGATGGAGAAGAACTCCTCTTCCGGCTCGACAACGGGCTCCGATCCGAGCTCGAGGGCTCCGCCCATCATCTCCTCGACCATCTCGAGGTAGATCGGCTCTCCCGGGTAGGGCGGCACCACCATCATCGAGCGGCTGGACTCCCCGACGACCTCTCCGCCCTGGGTCATGCGAGCGAAGAGCGTGCCGTCGAGATCGACGTAGCCGGTGACCAGGAACTCGGCGTCGAGGGCCACGGAGAGGCGCTCGAGGTCGCCGCTGAGCGTCATGCGTGGCTCGCTCTCGTCCAGGAAGTGTGCGGCCTCGGAGAGCGCGCTCTCGATGGCTGGGGTCATTGTCGGGGCGCGGGTCTCGCCATAGCCAGGGAAGAGGTAGAGGGCCTCGACGAAGCTGGCGATAGCCTCTGTCCTGCGCCCCTTCTTGATCAGCGCCGCGCCGATGAAGTAGTGGACATCGGCCAGCTCGGATCGACGCGCCCAGGCCGAGTCGGCGTCCTCGTGCAGCTCGAGGGCCTGGTTCAGCAGGGACAGCGCCGAGCTGGGCTCCCCCTTGTCGAGCGATGTCCGGGCCTGCGCGACCAGGCGGCGGGCCTCTGCGATGTCGTCTTGCCGGCCGGTCGAGAGCCGGTTCGTGACGTCGTACTCGGACAGCGGGAAGTAGCCGCCCTCCTCCAACAGCGCGTCCCGGAAGCCCTGGGGCGCCATCTGGACCTCGTCGTAGGGCACGCCGTAGCCGTCGAAGGGCAACACGGCGACGTCCTGGGCAGAGGCCATGGAGAGGAACAACAGCGTCATGTCTAGAGGCTACCGGAGGATTCGCGGCTGTGTTTCAGGGGGCTTCCACGATCCAGAAGCGGCCGTAGTAGTGGTCGTAGGCCGGCGCCGCGAGGATCAGGTCGTCGTTGCCGTCGCCGCTCCAGTCGTAGCTCGACATCGCAATCCCGAGGAGGTCGCCGGTGGCGGTCCCGTCGAAGCTAGCGTTGGCGTCGGTGTCGGTGTAGCTGCCGGTTGTGCCGAGATCGGCCCCGCTGAAGAGGAACACCGTGCCGGCGTCGTCCGCGTAGTAGTAGCTGTAGTAGGTGCTCGTGTAGTCCGGGGCGGCGATGGCGAGGTCGCTGTAGCCGTCGCCGTCGTAGTCGCCGGCGGTGAGGTTGATGCCGAAGTAGTCCGGGGCCGAGGCGCTGATCGTGATGTCCGCGGAGTCCGCCCTGATCTTGCCGGAGAGCGCGCTCACGTCGAGGAAGACATAGGCCGTCTGGTCCGTGTACGAGGCGGCGGCGACATCCACCGTTCCGTCGTCGTCGAAGTCGCCGATCACCGGATCGGTCACGTGGCTGAAGTAGGAGGAGATCCCCTCGCCATAGAGCGTGAGGCTGGCGGCGCTGTCGGCCGTGCCCGCTGCCGAGACGGTCGCGGCGCCGTAGATCAGGTAGAGCGAGCCGGAGTTGGTCGTGCCCTGGTCTCCGTACCCGGCTGACATGAAGAGGTCGTCGTAGCCGTCGCCGTCGACGTCCCCGCCCGAGAGCCCGCTGCCCATGTAGTCCTTGCCGTCGTCGCCGTACCAGTAGGTGTCGGCGTCCGTGAGCAGGTCGTACTCGCTGCCGCTGGCGATCGACGCGCCCAGGAAGAGGTAGACGTAGCCTTCGTAGGTGTTGTAGTTGCCGTAGTCTCCGTGGACCACGTCGTCCTGGCCGTCCCCGTCGAAGTCGACGCTGGAGAGCACCTCTGTGTAGCCATAGGACTGGCTGCCAGACCAGAGGACGTCCGCGTCGGCGATGTCGTAGGTCCCGCCCATGGAGCCGCCGTAGAACAGGGCCGCGGCGTAGTTCCCGCTCCCGTCGCCGTAGTAGTAGTCGTTGGCGCCGACGTAGAGGTCGTCCGAGCCGTCCCCGTCCTGGTCCCCGCTGACCGGGTCCATGTGGCCGAAGTAGTTGTAGTAGGTGCCGCCGTCGATGTAGGCGTAGTCGTTGTCGGAGACCTGGCCTGCGTAGCCGGCGTAGGGGGCGCCATCGACGAGGTAGAGCCCGCCCTGGTAGTCGCTGTTGCCCGTGTAGAGGCCACCGAGGGCCATGTCGTCCTGGCCGTCCCCGTCCCAGTCTCCCACGCTGATGCCTTCGGGCCAGGCGATGTAGTCGCCATAGTCGCCCGTGAGGTGGGCGGTCGCGGCGTCGCTGACGCTCATGTTGTCGACGTAGTCGTCGCAGTCGTTGTCGACCTCGTCCCACACCTCTTCGCCGTCCGGGCTGATGCTGCTGTCGGTCTCGTCGCAGTCCCCGTCGTCGCGGGAGTAGCCGTCGCCGTCGTAGTCGTTGCCGGTGCACTCGATGTTCGCGTCGCCCGGGGTGCCGGCGTCGCCGTCGCCGAAGACGTCCTCTGAGCTGCACCAGTAGTCGGGCTCGTTCGTGTACGCGGCCTCGAGGTAGTCGGCGTCGAGGTTCAGGCTGGCGCCCTCCGGGACCGTCCAGTCGGAGGTGACGCGGGCCCGGTTCAGCCAGTTCTCGCCGAGGTAGAGGAAGATGCTGTCGGTGCCCTGGTCGAAGCTGAAGTCGGCGAAGTCGTACTCGTAGTCCAGGCTGAGCCCGCCGTTTTGGGTGGCGTCGGAGTTCACTCCGAAGACCGCGTAGTCCCCAGCCGCGACGACGAGGCTGGAGTCCACCTCGAACTCGTCTCCGTCGTTGGCCTTGATCTCCCAGCCGACCATGTCGATGTCGTTGCTGGTCGTGTTGTAGACCTCGAACCACTCGCCGTCGGTGTCGTCGACGGTCGACGAGTCGATCATCAGCTCGCTGAGGATGATGGCGCCGAAGATGATGTAGTCCTCGTCGACGAGGCCATCGCAGTCGTCGTCGGCGAGGTCCTGGGCGGTCTCTCCGGAGTCGTAGTAGACGCTCGCGTCGGTGTCGTCGCAGTCGTCGCCGCCGTGGTCATCGCTGTCCGCGCCGTCACCGTCCTGGTCGTAGTCGGACAGCTCGTCGCAGTTTTGATCGACACCGTCGTACCAGGTCTCCTCTGCGCTGGGTGAGATCGACGCGTCGGTGTCGTCGCAGTCGTCGCCGCCGTAGTCGGGGTGATCGTGGCCGTCTCCGTCCGCGTCGTAGTCGGAGAGCCTGTCACAGTCGGTGTCCTCGCCGTCGTAGGGCGTGTCCTCCGCGCCCGGGTTGATGTCCGCGTCCTCGTCGTCGCAGTCGAGGCCCCCGCCGTCGGGGTGGGTGTAGCCGTCACCATCCTGGTCGTAGTCGTCCTCGCCGTCACAGTTGCTGTCGATGCCGTCGTACCAGTCGTCTTCGGCTCCCGGGTAGACGGAGGCGTCGGTGTCGTCGCAGTCCTCTCCGCCGGCCTCCTCCGAGTCGAAGCTGTCGCCGTCAGCGTCCGCAACGGCGTTGCCGGAGAGCGCCGTGAGGCCATCGCCGCCGTCGCTGGTCCACGCGATCTCCGCGGTCTGGGGATCGAAGTCGCTGGGGTTGAAGGTGACCTCGAGGGTGTGGGTGCTGCCTGGCTCGAGGACCGGTATGGAGAGTTCGGCGTCGAAGGCGCTCGAGCCGGAGATGGCACCGTTGGTCGTGAGGCTGGCGCTCCCCACGCAGAGGTTCGTGACCGTGATCTCGCCGGTCTGGGTCGAGTAGGGCACGTCCGTGAAGCTGAGCTCGCTGTCCACGTGGAGGACGGGGCAGGCGTCCGGGGCGGCGCTGTCGTCGGTGACGCTGCTGTCGATGGGCAGCTTGTCCTTGTCGCGGCAGGCGAGGGCGAGGATGAACCAGATCATGGGAATCTCCGAGCGAAGGGCGAGAGCATAGTCAAGCTGTCGCCCAGAGCGCGACTTTCAGGCTTTTCCTGGCAGATTGGCGGTTTCCAGCCGCGTTCTGGTTCGGCTCGACCTGGGCCTGAGTCAGGGCTCGGGGCGTGCCTTGGACCGGATGGCCGCCAGGCGCCGGGCCTCCTGGCGCGCTGCGTCGACCTCGTCCGCGGAGGCCCCGTGGCGGTCGTCGACCGCGAGCAGGTAGTCGCACAGCCACTCGAGGTCCTCGTCCGGGTGATCGCCGGCGGCGACGCTGAAGCGCGTCGAGCCGATGAAGGCGAGGTGGAGCTCTGTGCCGCGGACGACCTCGACGGCCTTCAGCTCGTCCCAGCTGAGCCGCTCGGTGCCGACAGCCAGCCCGTGGACATCGACCTCGAGCACGGTCACGCCGTCCTCTCCGAAGAGCTCGAAGCGCGCGGACTGCTCGGAGACCTGCGCGCGGAAGCTGCCGGGGGCTCCGGTCTCTGCGCCGATCTCGTGGGGGTCTGCGAGGCTCAGCGGGATGTGCTCGTCCAACTCGTAGTCGGTGCCACCGACCGCGAGGCGCAGGGCCCTCCGAGCGCCGACCAGCGCATGCGAGAAGGCCGCGACCCCCAGGAACCAGGCGAAGCCCAGGAAGAAGGGGGCGTGGATGGCGGTGAAGAGCTTGACGAACCCGTGCACGGAGGCGTCCACCTCGATGAGCGTCCCGCCTCCGGCGCCGCGCAGCTTGCCGCTCAGCACCGGCCGCCAGCTGTTCCTTCCGCGTGTCGGGTGGTGCAAGGTGAAGGTGTGCCCCTCGATGGTGCCTTTCAGATCGCCCGATTCCACGGACCTGGAGCTTCTCGCTTCGGTCCACAGGTGCCCCTCGATGGTGCCCTTCAGATCGCCCGATTTCAGCGCCGAGTGCAGCGCGTCTTTGGTGGCCTCGGGCTCCGCGGGTGTCCAGCAACGGTAGCGGTGTCGCAGTCGCCAGCGCAGGGGCGTTCCCCGGACGTGGAGGACGAGCAGGGCGACGAGCATCCCTGCCGGGAAGAGGAAGAAGAGGAGGACCACTGCGGGCTCGTCCATCGATCTACAGGCAGTCGCCGTCGAGGTACTCGAAGCTGACGGTGCCGGCCATGTCCTCGCAGCCGTGGATGAGCCCGACGTCGTTGTCGCTCGCCTCAAGGTCCTCGACGACGAGGTGGGCGTCGTAGGTTAGCACGATGGCCGTCCCGAACTCCAAGCCGTCGGGGGAGCGGCTGCCCGTCACGGAGCCGCCGGAGATCGCCATCTCCCCGCCCTCGCGCGCGGCGAGCTCGTAGGTCGCGCCGAATGACGCCGTGTTGTCTTCGGCGTCGACGTCCTCGAGCCGCACGACGCCCTCCCCGTCGGTGACGTACAGCCAGATGGCGCCGCCAGAGCTGGCCTCGTTGCCGACGAAGCTCGAGCGCACCAGCTCGACGGTGAAGTCTCGAGCGAGGTCGAAGAGCGCGAGCCCACCCCCGGTGCCGCCCTGGTTGCCCTCGAAGCGGCTGTCTTCGATGAGCACGCGCTCTGCGTCCTCGACGCGCAGGCCTCCGCCCTGGGTGGACCCCTCCCCGCTGTCGAGGAAGGCCGAGCTGCGCACGGTCACCTCTCCGGGGGTCTCGATGGACAGCCCGCTGGCGTCGCCCTGCTGGCCCGGGCCCGGCCGGAAGGTGCAGCCCTCCACCAGCACGACGGCGTCGCCGTGGGTGGCCGCGATCGTGGCCCCCTGGTCGCTCTCCACGACGAGGTTGCGCAGGGTCACACCGTCCTCGCCCCGCTGGGCATCGAGGGGGGACTCGCCCGCCTCCGCGCCGAGCGTGACGTCCGGCAGGCCGGTCACCGTCTCGATCACCAGGTCGCCGTCGTGGCGCGTCCCGAAGGAGATGGGCTCCGAGTAGCTGCCCGTGCAGATGCGCAGTCGCCCCCCAGCAGCACGGCCTCGGCGGCCTCTGTGAGCGAGTCGTACTGGACGTCGCCGACCCAGGCCACGCCGCCGGGGAGGTCCTCGTCCCCCGAGCAGTCGTCATCGATCCCGTTGCAGCCGATCTCCGCCTGGCCCGGGTTGACCCCTGCGTCCTCGTCGTCGCAGTCGCAGGGTTGTTCTGCCTCCTCGCAGGGGGCGTAGCCGTCGCCGTCGGCGTCGGTGATCGGGTCCTCGCCGAGGGGTCCGCCAGAGCACCCGAGCAGGATCATGAACACTGGAGCTCTCCTTTGGCGGGCCACATCGTAGCGAAGCCAGGAGATCGGCTCAGAGGAAGCGCTCGATCTCGCGGCGGAACTCGACCTGGTCCACCAGGTTCGTCAGGTAGTCGAGGCGTCCACCCTCCCAGACGAGCACCGGCGAGGCCGTGTAGCCGGCGATCCACTCCTCGTAGAGGTCGTTGAGGCGGCGGATGTAGCGGGTCGGGATCTTCTGCTCGCTGGGGCGCCCCCGCTTCTTGATGCGCTTCTTGATGCCGCGAACGTCGCACTGCAGGTAGATCAAGAGGTCCGGGGGTTGCAGCGCCGCCCGCATGGAGTCGTAGAGCTCCATGTAGGTGCCGTAGTCGCGCTTGTTGATGAAGCGGCCGCGGTGGAGGTTGGTCGCGAAGATCTCTGCGTCCTCGTAGATCGTGCGGTCCATCACGAAGGCGCCGCCCTTGTCCGAGAGCTCCAGGTGCAGGCGGAACTTGTGGGTCAGGAAGTAGAGCTGGCTGTGGAAGGCCCAGGACTTCATGTCGGCGTAGAAGTCGTCGAGGTATGGGTTCGTGGCGAAGGGCTCGTAGACCGGATCGAACTCGTACCTGGAGCAGAGGAACTGGGTCAGCGAGGTCTTTCCGGCGCCGATGTTGCCGGCGATCGCCAGGAACTTCTTCATTCCAGGGAGCGCTGCCCGAGGTTCCCGTAGCTGTCGGTGAGCGTCACGGTCGTGGCGCCGCCGGGCACATCTGCCGGGATCCAGGCCTTGCCGCCGCTGACCGTGTCGACCTCGACCGTGCTGCTGTCGCCTGTGTCGAAGCTGACCTCGACCTCTCCGCCGAGCGGGTTCGCGCCGGTGCTCGTGCCATCGATGTCCACCAGGCGCCAGCCCTCCGCGGGGCCATCGATCCAGGCCCAGAAGCCGCCGTCCGCCTCCTCGATCTGGATCTCGGCCACGGTGACCTCGAAGACGTCGCTGGTCATCTCGTAGGGGCCCGAGCTCCACGGCCAGCGCTCCTCCATGCCGGTCCAGACCTCGCCCTCGACGGCCAGCCGATAGTCCCCGGCTTCGAGGCCCATGCGGTCATGGTAGTGGCCGACAGCCTGCCAGGCGGCCCACCACATGTGGTCCTGGTCGACGTCCACCGGGTAGAGCGGGTCCGGGGTCCAGGCCAGGAGGATGTCGTGGCCGGACTCGTCGATGAGGCGGCCCGACAGGGAGGTCACGTCGACCCAGTCGCTGCCTTCCAGTCGCTGGAGCCGCACGCTGGGAAGGTCCACCGCGGGGTCGCCGCCCTGCCAGGCGAGCTGGACGACGCAGCTCACGCGCGGGCAGCGCTCTGGCACGTCGAGGTCGAGCTCGAAGCCCGGAGGCAGCCAGAAGTCCTCTGGCACCTCGGTGAGCAGGGTGCCGGCCGAGGGGGTCGTGTCAGGAGTGAACTCGGCGAGCGCCTTGTCCTCGTACTCGGTGGGCGCCCACCAGCCGAGGGGGTCCGGATCCTCGCGCTCTGGAGTCAGGAGCACGTCCTCGGCCAGCTGCAGCGCCCCCTCCATCACGTGCTCGCCCTGGAGCGGGCCCCAGAGGTTGATGTTGGGCTCGTAGCCGCCGACGAGCCAGTCCTCTGGGATGAGGAAGTAGCCCTCGTGGTCCTGGGCGTAGCCGATGAGGCCGGGGATCTCGATTCCGAGCTCGTCGACGGCGCGTCTCCGCCACTGCTCGGTGAACATGCTGGCGGGCTCGGCGGGGAAGGTGCCGATGAGCAGCGTCGTGTCGCTGACGGCGCCGCTGGTCCCCCGCACGGGCATGCCGTCGATGGCGATGCCGGTCGTGCCGGCCTTCATGGACTCGACCATCGGGAGCTCGAACTCCTCGACGATCATGCCGAAGGTGCCGCTGATCAAGCCGGACAGGAGCCCGATGTCCATGCAGGAGGTGTAGGGGTAGACGTCCGCTTGGGTCTCGACCTTGAGCAGCGGGTCCTCCGAGCCGCAGAAGGCCGCGCCGAACTCGAAGACCGCGAACTCGTCGAAGGGGGAGCTGAGGCTGCCGTCGTCTGCGTAGATCTCGTCGTCGGCCTGGTAGCCCTCCTCGAAGGGCGGGTAGTACCAGTCGACCGTGCCGTCCCGGGTGACGCGGATGTCGTCCCGGTGGCTGGGGATGTGGCGGGAGGCGACCTCCAGGTCGATGTCGTCGCTGGTGGTCGGCGTCTCCTCCCAGCCGTCCATCAGCGCATCGACCGCGTAGACGCCGATGGTCTCGGTCCTGGCGAGGTCGTCGTCCGAGCCGGCAGGGCTGGCATCTCCGCCCGCGCCCTGGAGATGCATGACGACCACGTCCGGGTCGTCGAACTGCTCCTCCAGCGCCACCTCGACGCCGCCGGTGGAGTCGTGCGACCACATCGAGCTGTCGCCGCCGAGGATGGTGCCGTGCATGCCGAAGACCACCGCCATGGCCAGCGGGTCCCCCGCGGCGTTGTCGACCCGCAGGATGAGCGCGTGCTGGTCCTTGCTGCGGCCGATCTCCTGGTCCTCCCACACCTGGAGCGTGTCGTTCTCTTCGCGCCGGTCCCGATAGACCCGGTCGTCGGGGTCCCACTCGTAGAGCCAGTTGGCCCCGATGGCCGCTGGCTCCTTGCGATCGTGAGCCAACAGCGCCGCCTCGGTCATGCCGGCGGCGTAGCGCTCGAAGACCTCGCGGTTGTACATGTCTCCGCCCAGGTAGAAGTGGACCTGGTCGGAGAAGTTCGCCGGCATCGCGTGGGAGTGGGAGGCCGCGAGCACGACCTTGCCGGAGAGATTCCGCCCGAGCTCTTCGGAGAGCCTCCGCTCGATCTCGCTCACGAGCCCGTCGTAGCTGTAGATGGCGTCGAACTTGAGCAGGACGAGAACGTCGTCGCCGTTGTCGAGCCAGATGGCCTTGACCTTGGGTCGCGTGTGGAGCCCGGCGGACTGGGCGAAGGCGACCGTGTAGGGCGACAGGCGCTTGTCGGGCTTGGACTCGTGGCCGAGGATCTTGCAGCGGCTCGAGTAGCCACCCATCGGGGCGCCCATCGGGGCGTCGAGCACCACCTCGGCGGCTCCTGCCTCCGGCGGTCCGGGCACCTTGTCGGGATGGTTGTACGTGGGCTTGCCACACGCGAGCGACAGGGCGAGCAGCATGGGACCTCCGGGCCGTGGAAGATAACGGCTCTCGGCGCTACCTCGTCGGTGGCAATGATGATGGGAGGAGCAGCACCATGCGAACTGCCCTCAACGCTGCCCTCCTGCGCTCGAAGCCCGGCAACGCGCGGGAGCGGGTGATCCGTTGAGCGGAAGGCACACCACCGGCGTCGACTCTCGCTGCAGCGGCTGTGGCCTCGTCCCGCGTCTTTGCCTGTGCGCGGAGGTGCGGTCGGTCCACAACGAACTGCCGGTCATCGTCGTCCGCCACGTCCGTGAGCGCACCCGCGGCTCGAACACCGGGCGGCTGGTGCTGCTCACCCTGGAAAACGCCGAGCTCGTCGAGATCGGCGCTCCAGACGCTCCCCCGGTGGACCCCACCCGCTTCGAGGGCATGGGGGTCCTGTGGCCCGACGGCCCGGCCTCTGTCGAGGACGTCTCGGGGCTGGTGGTCGTCGATGCCACCTGGCGCCAAGCCTACAAGATGCGCTTGCGCGTCCCCGGCCTTGCCGCCTTGCCGCGGGTAGGGCTCGTCGGTGGAGAGCGCCCCCGCATGCGCAGGCAGAACGCTCCCGGACGCATGGCCACCGCAGAGGCCGTCGCCATGGCCCTGGGCTGCGAGGAGCTCGAGCGGGTCTTCGCCATGCACGTCGAGCGCATGGCGCGCTCCCGGGGGAAGGGCGGTCGCGGGGCGACCGAGCGCTGACTCTCGCGTCGCGGGCTGTCGTGCCTGTGGCACTCTCTGGGCAGGAGGCGGGATGCTCCAGTCGCCGTGCAGAACCCTCCGCTGAAGAGGGACTGAGCCGCAGCGACGCGAGCCCGCTGCGTTCGTGCCTTGGCGGTAGTCTGGGGACGGAGGTCCCCGTCCTCGCTCTCTTCGCCCTCGCCTTTGCCGAGCCCGCTCCCAGCGTGGAGCGAGGGCTCTACGACGAGCCGTTTCCCGTCGAAGCCGAGGGCGACCTGCTCTACAGCACGGACGGCTCGACGCCGAGCCTGACCTGGCCGGGCTCGCTGGAGGTCGAGGGCACAACCACCCTGAGGCTCCAGGATCCAGCCGAGGACCTCGTCGTCACCCACACCTACCTCTTCATCGAGGACATCCTCCCCACCCTGGACGCCGGCGTCGTCGACGACGCGGAGTACGGCCCGGCCATCGAGCGCACCCTCCGCGAGCTGCCGACCATCGTCCTGACCCACTCCTCGGCCCTGTCGCTGACCGAGCAGGAGGCGGCGTTCGAGTGGATCGACGGCGTCGAGGACACCCAGATCGACTGCGGCCTGCGCATCGTCGGTGGCCACTCGATCTACTACGAGAAGAACAGCTTCCGGCTGAACTTCCGCTCCGAGTACGGCAGCTCCAGGCTGCGCCTCGACCTGTACCAGGACTTCGCCACCGGCGTGCCCCCTGCGGACGACTTCGACGCGCTCACCCTGCGCTCCGGCAGCCACGACTCGGTCTTCTACCTCGGCGCCAGGGGCCAGTACCTGCGCAACCGCTGGATGGACGAGAGCCAGCTCGAGATGGGCCACATCGCCCCCCACGGCCGCTACGCCCACCTCTACACCAACGGGGCCTACCACGGGCTCTACCACGTACGGGAGCGCTTCAGCGCCGCCATGCTCGCCGAGTACCTCGGCGGCGACGAGGACGACTACGAAGCGGTCAACTCCGGCACGGTGATCGACGGCTCGGGGGAGGCCTGGGCCCAGGCTCTTGCCAACGGCTACGACTTCGAGGCCATCGGGCAGTGGGTCAACCTCGAGAACTTCCTCGACTACATGATCCTCAACTTCTACGCCGGCAACGCCTGGGACTGGTCGGCCTGGCACAACTGGATGGCCGCCGGCCACAGCCAGACCGGGGGCTACCTCTTCCACAGCTCCGACTCGGACATCTGCCTCGTCTACGACCACACCATCGACATCCTCAGCAATCCAGGTCCCGGCAACCTCTTCTCCACGCTCATGAGCCAGGGCGACGAGGACTTCCTCGTCCTGCTGTCCGACCGGCTCCATTCCCACCTCGTCGCCGAGGACGGCGTCCTGCTCCCCGACGCAGCCGCCGAGCGCTACAGCCGCCTGGCCGTGCAGATCGAGGACGCCGTCGTCGCCGAGTCCGCCCGCTGGGGTGCCGGCTGGTGGACCCGGGACGACTACTGGGTCATCGAGCGGGACGCCCTGCTGTCCGACTACTTCCCACAGCGCACCGACTCCCTGCTGGACCAGGTCCGCACCGCGGGCTGGCTGAGGCTCCCGGCTCCGGTCTTCACGATCACAGGAGACCACGTGCTCGTCGAACCCGTCGACGAAGCGGAGCTCTGGGTCACCCTCGACGGCAGCGATCCGCGCCTGTCCGATGACGCCCTCGGCCCGGACGTCTTCGAGGCCACCGTGGAGTACACGACCCTGGTCTCCGGGCGGCTCTACGACGGGAGCTGGGGGCCGATCGAGACCCGGCTCGTCGAGGTCGACACCGCCCCGCCGGTGCTGCTCAACGAGTGGAACACGGTCGAGGTGGACGAGTGGCTGGAGGGAGGCGACAGCAGCCTGGGGGAGCTCGAGGGCAACGGCGGGGACTGGCTCGAGTTGCTCGTGGTCCAGGACCTCGACATGAGGGGCTGGCGGCTGGAGCTCGAGGACCGCTCCGGGACGCTCAGCCCCATCGAGCTCGATCACGCGGTGCTCGCGGATGTGCGCGCCGGCACGCTCATCACCATCGCAGAGGGCCTCCCAGAGGACCTCTCCTATGCCCCCGAGGTTGGCGACTGGCGCTTCCACGTCCAGGACGAGGAGCTCGACGTCAGCCACCGTGAGTGGACCCTGACTGCCTGGGACGACCAGGGCCGCGTCCGCCTGGGACCGGTGGGCGAGGGCATCACGCTGGACGGTCTAGGCTCCGACGAGGTCGGCCTGTACGCAGACGGCGAGCACATCACCGCCAGGGCTTCGAGCTACGGCGCGCCGAATGTCTGGGAAGGCGGCAGCCAGGATCTCTCTGCGCTCCGCGGCGAAGAGGGTCGGGTCGGGCCCGAGCGCGAGGTCTCGGAGCGGGTTCCTCCGGAGCCGGTGGGCTGTGCGGGGGGGCTCTTGCCGGTCCTGCTGTTGTTGGCCTGCGCAGGTGAGACCGCCCGCCGGGACAGCGCCCCGGCCTGCTTCGAGGACGAAGACGGGGACGGCTACGGCTCCGGCGTGCCGACGGCCTGCCCGACCGGGGTGCCCAACGAGCTCGACTGTGACGACCAGGACGCCCGGATCCACCCCTCCGCCTACGAGGTCTGCAACGGCGTCGACGACGACTGCGACGAGCTCGTGGACGACGACGACGAGGTCGTCGACGGCCTGCCCTTCTACGCCGATGGTGACGGTGACGGCTACGGCGGCGAGGAGATCCTGACCCTCTGCTCCGCCGAGGCCGGAGGAGCCCTGAGTCCAGAGGACTGCGACGACGACGACCCCACGGTCCACCCGGGCGCAGAGGAGTTCTGCGACGGCGTCGACCGTGACTGCGACGGCGAGGCTGGGGACAAGCCCGGCGCCACGGCCAGCTGCGCGGCCGAGAGCTGCCTGGCGCTGTTGACCGCCGAGCCAGATCTGCCAGATGGCGCCTGGTGGATCGCCCTGGAGTCAGAGCCGACGGAGCTCTACTGCGACATGACCGGTGGGGGCTGGACGCTGGGCTTCCTGCGCAGCTCCGCGGCGACCGGCAGCCACGGGGGCTTCGGCGGCTCGGACGACAACGCCGATCAGCTCGACCTCTCTCCGGCCGAGGCCAGCTCCTCGAGCGGTGGTCGGCGCGGCTGGATCGACCTCAACGCCCTTGCGTGGACCGAGCTGCAGGTCACGGCCTACCTCTCCGGCGCCGAGAGCTACCGCTCGGAGACCATCCTGCGCGAGGACCTCCGCATCGACTTCGGCGAGGATGGCTACCTGCTCTACGGGGATCCCTACTACTGGTGCGGAGGCGCGGCCTCCTACACGGACTCCGGCGTCGGCGCCGTCAACAACCCAGAGGGCGCCTACGCCGACTGCAAGGGCCACGGCTCCCTGGGCTCCGGCTGGGACTTCTCGGAGACCGACTACGGCAACACCGGGCTCACGCTCTGCGGCTCGGACGGCTCGAACTTCATGGCGGGGACATGGGGTGGCAGCTGGACCTACTACGGCACAGCCGGCGCCGCTCAGGCCCTCTGGGTGCGCTGAAGCTCCTGACGCCAGCCGGTGGCGAGGTCCTCTACCCAAGCGAACTCGAGGTCCTCGACGAAGCCGACGCGGGGTGAGCCCCAGGGCTCGCCGAGGCCTCCGGCGTTGAGACAGAGGCACTCCTCCAGCATCACGACGCCGGGGGACTCGTGGATGTGGCCGCAGACGAGCACGCCACGGTGGCGCTCGGCCAGCTCACGGATCGCCCAGGATCCAACGTGCTCGTTGCGATGTGGCACCAGATCAAGCGGGGTGTTCGCGGGGGGCGCGTGACAGAGGAGCACGTCACAGTCGGGGATCACGCGCTGGCGGATGTGGTTGTCCTCCCACTCGTAGGGGAAGCCGAAGCGGTCCGGTCCGGCGCCGCCGATGCCCGCGATGCGCAGGCCGCCGATCTCGCCGAGACCGGTCTCGACGTTTCCTCGTCCAGCCACCCCCCTGACGTCGTGGTTGCCGGGCACCCAAAAAAGCGGCACGCCGAGCTTGCGGATCTCGTCGAGGACCGCATCGACGCTCCGCTGGTACTCGGCGACCAGCTCCGGGTGGCGGTCTGGAGAGCGCCTCCCGAGGGCGTATCCGCCGATGTCGCCGACCTGCAGGACGCCATCGCAGCCGAGGGCGTCGATGTGCGCCAGAACCCGGCGCAGCCGCTCCATGTGGTGATGCACGTCACCGATGACGGCCAGCCTCATGCGCTCACTCCAGCGCCAGCTCGGGCATCGGCTTGAGCTCGTCGAGCAGACCCTCGGCGACGGGCCAGCCGACATCGGGCAGGATGACCTGGGAGCCGGCGACCCGCACGGCGAGCCTGCCGAGGCCGTGCCAGCGCATGAAGGGACCCTGCACGAGGTGGACCGACTGGATCTTGTCGCGGGCCAGGACCCAGGTCCTGCGGCGCCAGAAGCCCCGTCGCGCGACGATGACCCCGGGGGTGACGAGCCAGCCCTGGTAGCGCCAGTCGAGCACGTTCGCGAAGATCGACAGCACAGGAAGAACCAGGGCGAAGGCGCCCCAGGGCTGCCAGAGCAGCGCCACCGGGATCGACAGCGCCGACCACTTCACGAGGCCAGCCACCAGCATGCGCCACAGGGCCCGACGATGAGCCGGCGCGAGGCGGTCTCGCCAGGGATCGACCTCCGTCGCCGGGATGGCCGCGCGCACCACCGAGGCGAGCTCCACCCGGTCGACCATGGGCACGACGAGCTCTGCGGCCTTTACGCCCTCTTGCACGGAGCCGAGGCCGGCGGTCTCCACCGAGAGCGTCCCGAAGCCCATCAGGCGTCGCACGATGGGCTCGTCGGCCATCACCAGCTGGACCTTCCCCAGCGGGATCTCGACTCGGCGCTCGGTGAGCAGGCCCTCGCGGGACCACAGGCGTCCAGGCTCGCGCACCAGGCGGAAGCCGTGGTGGCGCAGCACGGCGAGCAGCGCGGAGCCACCCCAGGACAGGGCGAAGGCCAGCAGCACCAGCCCGGCGACGAAGCCCGGGCGCGCCGTGTCGAAGGTCTGCTCGGTCTGCTCGGGGGTGAGGAAGGGGAGCAGCTCGAAGGCCACCGCGAAGAGCACCACCACCAGCCCTGCTCGAGCCCGGGACAGCCCGAACGCGAGCAGCTCGCCGGGGCCCAGCGTGAGCAGCGGCTCCAGCTCTTCCTCGTTCGGAGGGGGCGCGCCCGAGCCGCGGAGCTCGCCGAGCACCTCCATCAGGCGCTCGGCGTCGTCCTCGTGCAGCGCCGAGAGCAAGCCCTCCGTGCGGGTGTCACCGGCGGTCTCGATGCGGACCTCGACCAGCCCGCTCATGCGGTGGAAGACGTTGCGGACGAGCTCCACGTTCTGGATGCGGGCCGGGTCGATGATGCGGGCCTGCTTGTTGAGCAGCCCCTGGCGGATCTCGAGCTTGCCGCCCTGGACCCGGTAGCGCAGCGTGACGTAGTGGATCAGCGTCGAGATGGCGCCGGAGCCCAGGAACAGCAGCACCCAGCCGAGGGTGTCGACGCCGATGCCGCTGAAGCTGCCGGCGCCGATGAGCACGGCGAGGAACAGGGGCCAGAAGCCGGCGAGCACCTTCCAGGTGCGGGGGATCAGGTTCACGACGATCGAGGCGGCGTGCAGGCCCTGCCAGGGCACCTCGAGGGCCTCTGGTTCGTCCAGCTCGATCTCGGCGATCTCCTCCGTGATGGGCTCGTCCAGCTCGACGGACGCGGGCTGCACCAGCATGTCGAAGACCTCTGTCGTGACGTCGGGCTTCCTCGTGATGACCACGACCTCCGGGTCGGAGAATTCCTCGAGGTGGACCTCGTCGTAGAGCTCCGTGGCCTCGTCGTCGACGGACTCCTCGGACTGGAGCTCCGCGGCGACCTCAGCGGCGAGGGCCTCCCACTCGGCGTCGTCGGGCCGCTTCGGCTTGCGGCCTTCCTTCCAGGTGACGGGACCCGGATCCGACGGGGTCTTCTCGTCGCGATCAGACCCCATCGTCGCCCCCGCGTCGGGCGAGCTCGTCGCGGATGGCTTCTGCCATGTCGGTCGCGAGCCCCGGGATGGAGCCGTCAGCGGACATCCCCGCGGCGGTGAAGACGGCCACGCGGGACAGGCCGAAGAAGCGCTCGATGGGCCCCTGGCGCGTGTCGACGTGCTGGATGCGGTTGTGGGGAATCGACGAGCGCCGGCGGAAGAGCACCCCGCGCTGGACCAACAGGTCGTGCTCCCGGATGTCGTAGCGGTAGTGCTCGTACTGCAGCGTCGGCCACACGAGCGCGAGCACCACGAAGAAGGCGAGCAGCGCGCAGGAGACGACCACTCCCACGGCGGCGCTGCTGATGGTCGCGACGCCGATCCCTGCCCCCACAGCCACCGGCGTCCAGAACAGCGCGAGCCGCACGACGGCCTGGGCGCGCCACAGCCAGGTGACCTTGGGATCGAGCGACTTCACCGAGGGCGCCTATCACGGGCCCTTGCGCGAGGCTCCGAGGATGGGCTTGCCTTCTCCATCCACGTAGCCCAGCGCCTCGAGCTGGTGCATGAGCTGGGGGTTCGCCGCGGTGCTGGCCTCGATCGCGCGCTGAGCCCTGTCTTCGAGGACCCAGGTGGTGACTGGCTCGACGTCGGTCGAGAACAAGAGCGGCTCACCGGGCCAGTCCTCTGCGGCTGGCAGGTCGAGGACGGCGTAGATGGTGGGTGCGATGTCGAGCACGCTGCCGCCAGGCAGCTCGCCTGGCTGGACTCCAGCGCCGACGAGGAGCACGGCGGCCTCGCGGCTGTGGCCGCCGCCGATGAGCGGGTACCTGGCGGCCGGCTTGAAGCCGTGGTCGCTGCAGACCAGCAGGGTCGTGGTCTCCAGGTCGACGACGTCCAGTACCCGCCCGAGCATGTCGTCGACGGCCCGGTAGTAGTCGGGCACGAAGCGCGAGCCGAGCTCGATGTCCGCGCCCGTGATCGGGGCTTCGCTGAAGGGCACGGCGCGGCGGGGGCTGCCGGCCATCTCCGCGAGGGCCTGCTCGGCGTGGAGCTGGGGCTCCAGCTCCAGCATCTTCTGGATCTCGGGATCCGAGTAGGGCCAGTAGAGGTGGCTCACCTGGTCGATGCCGTTGACGTAGAGCATGCCGAGGTCGGCGTCGCTCTCCGGCCACTGGTCCTCGAAGACCCGCATGTGCAGCTCGTCGCGCAGCAGGGGGTGGAAGGGCGCTCCATACTCGGCGACCTGGTAGGCGAGCTCGTGGGCCTCCAGCCAGTCGTCGGTGGGGAGGAGCTCCGCGGCCCTCGCCTCCAGCGCTGGCGGCGTCGCGAGGCCGACGAGATCCTCGTGCCGGTCCTTGCTGAAGCCCAGCAAGGGGTCGCCCGGGTCCTTGTTCATCGGGAATGACCAGACGAAGCGCTCGCTGAGCATCGCGCCCTCGATCGGCGAGGCGGGGAAGCTCATGAGCCAGCCGACGACCAGGCTCTTCTTGTCGTGGAGGGTGGCGACGTCCCAGATGCGCATGACGCGGACGTCGCTGGCGTCGTAGGCGTGGGTCCGTCCGTCCGTCCAGCCGCCGATTCCGTGGACCTCGCCCTCATACCCGCTGGCGATGCTGGTCCAGATGATCGGACTCATCACCGGCACCGTGGTCTCGACGGTGCCGCTGACCCCCTCTTCGCGCAGCCGCTGGAAGTTCGGGAGCTCGAGGCCCTCGACCATCGACCACTCGAGGCCGTCGATCCCGAAGACGACCAGGCGACGATCCGGGCTCGAAGAGCAGCCGATCAGCGCGTAGAGGAGCGTGCCCACGAAGGCGGGAGTATCACCGGCAGCGTGCGGGTCGCTTGTGGGGAGGCAGGTTCTTGAGCTCGCCGCAGTGCACCGCGTGCTTGTGGAGGTGAGGATGCTTGTGGAGGTGGGGGTGCTTGTGACCGACGGTGACGACCACCTTCGGCGCTGGCGCGACGATGGAGGCGGTGTGGTGATGCACGACGATCTGGGCGGCGTCGGCGTTGGAGCTGATCAAGGCGGCGAGGAGGAACATAGCGACTCCGTCAGGAAGTGTTCGTGGCCTCAGACGGACGCCGGCGCGGTCTATTCGGTGATCGCGATCGTGTTCAGGAGCGGGAGCAGCTCGTCGCTGGTGCCCCAGCCGTCCGCGACGGTGAGCGTGCCCGCGGGCTCCCACCGGCTCGTGTACTCCTCGACGTCGTAGTGCATGACCCAGACCTGGTAGGGCCCCTCGCCCGGGAGGCTGTCCGCCTCGATCCGGAAGGCGAAGCCCTCGCTCTCTACGGGGAAGGTGTCGTAGGGGTCCAGGTACCAGAGCGCGGCGAGGTCTCCATCGAGGGTGTCGATCGGCGGCCAGAGCGCCTCGTCGACGAAGGTGGCCCGAGCGGGGCTCGCGTCGATGCCGAAGGGGGGCTTCATGTCGTCGGTGCCGAGGCTCACGTGCATGCCGCCGCCCAGGGCGACCTCCGCGGTCGTGGCGCCGATGTCGGCCCAGACCTTGTTGTCGGGGACGCTGACGTCGAGCTCCGCGTCGGCGGCGAAGGAGATGGGGAACAGCACGGTCGCGTAGTCATCGTCAGTGGGAAAGACGTCGAAGGAGTGGACGACGGGGGCGACCTCGGCTTGCGCGAAGGCGTAGCTCCCGTTGTTCTCGGTGTTGCCCGTGCGGCAGGAGGTCGCGCAGAGCTGCAGCCTGGCCTCCAGCGCTGCTCCGTCAGGTCCGGAGATGATCCCCGAGAGCTCCGCGGTCTGGACGTCTGTGTCTGTGTCGGTGTCGGTGTCGGCGTCGGTGTCCGCGTCGCCGTCGCCGTCGCCGTCGGTGTCACCTCCGCTGGAGTCGGTGTGGACATCGGTGCCGGCGCAACAGATGGCCAAGAGCAGGCTGGTCATCGGGCTCCTCCGTCCTGTTGATGCCAGTGGACGGCGATGGTCTTGGAACATGATGCACCTTGCTGGCACCGGGCTGCTGCGCCGGCCCTTCTGCGTGCTCAGGGCCCCCACTCTGGCTCGTCGAGGTCGTCGATGCGGCGGAAGTCGCCGTCGCCGATCACGAGGTGGTCCAGGAGCCGGACACCGAGCACCTCCGCGGCGGCCCTCAGCCGCCTGGTGACGTCCAGGTCCGCGTCCGACGGCTCGGGATCTCCGCTGGGATGATTGTGAGCCACGATGACCGAGGCCGCGCCCAGCTGGATCGCGGGCCGCAGCACCTGGCGTGGATCCACGATGGTCGAGGCGTCGTTGCCGACACTTATTCGTCGACGCGCCAGCGGCCGCCCGCGGCGATCCAGGTAGAGGGCGTGGAGCTCCTCGACGTCGAGGTGTTCGAGCCCCTCGCGTAGGTGGAGCCAGGCGTCGTCGGGACTCGTGACGGTGCGATCCGGGCGGATCCGCGCTCGTGGCCTGGCCGCCAGCGCGCAGGCCGCGTGGATACGGATCGCGCGCGCCTCTCCGATGCCGTGGACCTCCGTCAGCGCGACCACCGGTGTCGTGGCGATGCCGCGGACGCCGCCGAAGCGATCGATCAGCTCGCCGGCGACCTCTCGCGTTCCACGCCCACCGGCCATGGTCCCGAGGACCAGGGCCAACAGCTCCACGTCTCCGCAGTGGCTTCCGAGGATGTAGCGCTCGCGTGCTCCGAACATGGGCGGCCGCCGGTGCACGCTGCGTGCCAACGGGATCTCGCGCACTTGGGTCATGGGGAGAGGGAATTCGACACCCCTGCCTTGGAACTCGACCCCCTCTCGTTCGCTACGCCCCCACCGCGGATTCCCTCACTTCTTGGAAACGGGCGCGATGACCTCGACGTAGACCCCGACCTTCTGTTCGGCGGAGTACAGCATCTTGTCGTTGTAGGAGGTCGAGTGGACCTCGCCCAGCTGCTGCAGCGCCATCGCGAAGCGCGTGACGTTCTCTTGCGGGAGCAGGATGCGCAGGCCGATCTTGCTGGCGCCGTTGATGAGGGCGTCTTCGTCGACCTGTCGCCCGTTGGCGTCGGTGACGGTGCCGTCGAAGCGGTAGACGATGTTCAGCAGCTGGCGCAGGGAGTCCGGGTCCGTGACGTGGAGCTGCATCGACTGGCCGGCCTCGAGCTCGGTGTGGCGCTCGGGGTCCAGGGCCACGTCCTTCGCTTCGGCCGCCGGTGCGCTGGAGGTGGTGTCCAGCTGCACGATGCCGTCATCTGGGGCCACCTTGGTCGTGCCGACGCTGGCGGCTCGATCGTCCTTGGGCGCTTCGCCACCGAGCACCACACCGGCCATCTCTTCGGCCCACCCCGACGGAGCGTCCTTCTTCGAGGTGGTGATCGGCTTGGTCTTCGTGGCCGCGACGACCTCTGGTTCCGGCGTGATCTCGGCGGTCCTCTCCGGCGCCTCTTCCGGCTCGGCGACCTCTGCGATCTGCACCGGCTCGGACACTGGGACCGGCGGCGGGTCGTCCATCTTGCGGCCGACCAGGACCGCCACGAGGATGGCTGCCACGGCCACCGCGAGGCTCTCCATCGGCAGCGCCGTGAAGAAGCCACGGATCTTGAGCCAGAGGCCCCCTGGCATCGGCTCGTCAGCGACCTGTGCCATCAGCCTCGCGTGGAAGCCTGGCGGGGCCTGGGCCGGACCGTGCTCCCGCACGAAGTCGACGGTCGTCAACAGCCGCTCGTACTCCTCGCGCAGCTCGGGGCTCCGCTTCAGCGCAGCGTCGACCTCGCCTCGCTCGGAGGCAGAGAGCTCCCCGTCGATGTAGGCGGAGAGTCGTTCGCGGGCGAAGAATTCGTTCATGGTTCAGACGACGTCTGCGATCGAGATTCGGCGGCCGAGTTTCCGCGCCAGCTCATGGCGAGCGCGATGGAGCCTCGACTTCACAGTACCCTTCGGCAGTTCGAGGATGTTGGCGATCTCGTCGTAGCTCAGGTCCTCTACGTCGCGAAGCACGATGATCCTCCGCTGATCCTCATCGAGCGCTTCGAGCGCATCTTGAAGGAGCTTGGATGCTTCGGACTGGTTGGTGCGGGATTCCGTGCCCGGCCCTTCGTCGGCGTACTGACGCGCTGGACCGTCGTCGTTGTCGCGGGATCCATCGATCGAGTCGTGGCGGCCATGAGCTCGGCGACGACGGTAGAGATCGCGGTTCTTGCAGTGGTTCACCGTCACGCGGTAGACCCAGGTCGACAGCTGGGCGTCCCCGCGGAAGCGGGGCAGCGCCTTGAAGAGCGCCAGGAAGATGTCCTGAGCGACCTCTTCAGCGATGGAACGAGAGCCCATCCACCGCAGGCACATGCTGAAGACCCGGTTCTGGTAGCGGCGCACCAGCTCCGAGTATGCGTCTCTGTCGCCTTCCTTGAACCTCCTGACGAGCTCCGCGTCCGATGGTCGAGAGACCATGCCGAAGAGCAGGGCGAGCATGGGTGGAGAGTGCCTCCGGTTGCCTCAGACTACGCCGCGGTCAGGAAGTTCCAGGGTTTCGGTCGAGGACTCAGTCTCCGAGACTGGCGTCCTCTTCGTTCGATTCGCCCTCGCGTGCCAGGACGACGGGGGTGCCAGCCACGATGCTCTCTTCGATCATCGAGATGGCGAGACGGGCGTTCGGGAAGATCGTCTTCTTGATACGAGCGCCCCGGAAGGTGCAGCCATCGATGTTCGCCTCGTCGAGGTCAGCGAAGTCGAGGATGCTCCTGTCGAAGGCGCAGTTCTTCAGGTTGGCGTGCCACATCGAGGCGCCCGAGAGGTTGGCCCCGACGAAGCTGCACTGGCTCAGATCCGAGTCCGCCAGCTTCGTGTACGCGAGGTCCACGCCGTCGAAGTTGATGCCTGACAGATTCGTCCCACGGAGGTCCGCGTCGATCAGGGAGCGTCCACGCCTCAGGGCATCCAGCACCTGCTTCCGCGACATGCTCTGAGGAGCGAGGTCGTCCTCGCTCTTACGCCGCCGCATTGCATTCGATCTCATCTGCTCAGCTCCTTCCTGCCTGCTTGTACTCGCGCCTCGAGCGCAGTGACCAGCGGGCCGGAAAAGTCCAGACCCGAGAACTCCTGGATCAGGTGGAGACCGCCAGGGTTCAAGGTGTTGATCTCGGAGACGCGTCCTCCGATGACGTCGATGCCCGCGAACCAGACACCCGCCGCTCGGAGATGGGGGTTCAACGCCTCGATCAGTCTGAAGTCCTCCGGTCCGGGTTCGTGGGGCTCTGGAACGCCGCCGCGCTTTAGGTTGTGGCGGAACTCCCCGGGAGCCCGTTGGCGAACGTAACTACCGAGGATCTCCCCGTCCAACCACACCAGTCGCGTCTCTCCGAACTCGGCCTCGGGCAGGTATTCCTGCACGACCAGGTAGCCGTCGCCGATCCCGCGAGCGTGGTCCAGGGCGAGGTCGAGCTCTGCTGGCCGCTCCTTCGGGACGTAGGCGATCCCTCGTCCGCCTGAGGATCGGCCTGGCTTGACGACGGCGCCGCCGGGGAGCTCTCCGGCGAAGGCGTGGATGGTCGCCCGGCTGCGCGTGACCAGCGTCCGCGGGCGGGGCACCCCCTTCAGTGACGCCAGCCAGGCCTTGTGGGAGGTCCAGGTCACCATCTTCGGGGCGTTGAGGACGACCACGCCACCCTCTTCGGCGGCCATCGCGAACGAGAGCACCGCGGCGTCGATCGGGTTGATCCGGACCAGCAAGGCGTCGAGACGGCAGACCTCGACGAAGCGCCGGCGCGCTTCTCGGGCGTGGAGCATGCGACAGAGCCGCGCCGGATCGATGTCTCCGTCCTGGTCCGTGTCGAAGGCGTGGGCCCGAGCGACGATGCGCCCGATCGGGTCGACCTCGAAGTCCCAGGGCTCGATGAAGCGCACCGAGTGCCCGCGTGCCAGCGCCGCATGGGCGATGTGCGCGGTCGTCCAGGTGGGCTCGACGTTCCGGGCTCGAGTGATGGCGATGCCGATTCGCGTTGTAGTCTCCGACCATGAAGGCCTTGCTCGAGCGCGTCCGGGATCTGGTCCAGGCCCGCTACCCGCTGCTCTATCTCCTCACCTACGAGGAGCAGCGCGTCGAGCGACATGTGCGCAGGCTCGGCAAGGACGAGGGCGTCCCGGTGCATCTCTGGCGAGCAACGAAGGGCCTCGAGAAGGGCTCGAAGGTCGCCTCTGGCACCGAAGACGCGCGAGGGCTCCTGCAACACGTCGCCGCCAGCCGTGAAAAGGGCCTGTTCCTGTTGCTCGACTTCCACGAAGAGCTCGGTGATCCCTGGGTGATCCGGCGGCTGAGGGACCTGGAGCCGCAGCTCGGCGCTCGGGGCCAGGCGCTCCTGGTGGTCAGTCCCCAGCTGGTCGTCCCGCGTGACCTCGACAAGGACATCATCGTCCTGGACGTCCCCCTCCCGTCTCGCGAAGAGGTCGGGAAGCTCCTGGCCGCGCTCTTGAGGAAGCGCAAGCAGAAGATGGACTCGGATCTCTTCGAGCGCTTCGTTGCGGCTTCGCTCGGGCTGACGGAGAAGGAGATCAAGCGAACCTACGCCCACATCTCTCTCTCCGGCGGCGAGTTCACAGCGGACCGCCTGTCCGACCTCGTCGAAGCCAAGCGACAGGCGATCCGCAAGTCGCGCTTCCTCGAGTTCTGGGACGAACCGGCCGGCATGGAGGCCGTCGGCGGGCTCGACAACCTCAAGGAGTGGCTCGGCCGGCGGGGCATGGCCTTCTCCGAGAGCGCTAGGGAGTTTGGCCTCCCCGAGCCCAAGGGCGTCTTCTTGCTCGGCGTGCAGGGCTGCGGCAAGTCGCTGACCGCGAAGTCGGTCGCCGGCATGTTCCACATCCCGCTTCTGCGCCTGGACGTCGCTGCGCTGTTCTCCGGTGGTGGCGCCTACGAGGAGTCCCTCCGCGACACGATCCGCGTCGCCGAGTCCATCGCCCCCGCGGTGCTCTGGATCGACGAGCTCGAGAAGGGCTTCCTCGGAGACCAGGGCTCCGCCGGGAGCGCTTTCGGGACCTTCCTCACCTGGCTGCAGGAGAAGACCAAGCCCGTCTTCGTGGTCGCCACCGCCAACGAGGTGCGCGCCTTGCCACCCGAGCTCCTCCGCAAGGGACGCTTCGACGAGGTCTTCTTCATCGACCTGCCCGATGTGCACGAGCGCCTGAGCATCTTCGACATCCACCTCGCCAATCGCGGACGTGACCCTGGCGAGTACGAACTCTTCCAGTGCGCCGAGGAGACCGAGAAGTACTCTGGCGCGGAGATCGAGCAGATCGTGGTCGAGGGCCTCTTCAACGCCTTCGCCGAGGAGCGCGAGGTCACCGCCCGAGATCTGCTGAAGGTCATCCGGGACACCGTGCCGCTCGCCATCACCATGGACGACAGGCTCAAGGAGCTCCGCGAGTGGGCGCGTCCTCGTACCCGCCCGGCCTCGTTGGATCGTCGCCGGATCGACTTCTTCGAAGACTTCCAGGAGGGCTGAGTGGAGTGTGCCGTTGTCGGCGCCGGTTCTTTCGGGACCTGCCTCGCCATCCAGCTCGGGCGCCTCGACCACCGGGTGACGCTCTGGGATCACCGCGAGGACCGAGCCGCGGAGACCCAGCAGAAGCGCGAGAACCGCCAGTACCTGCCCGGCATCGTCCTGCCAGAGAGCGTCGAGGTCAGCCATCGCATCGACCATGTCCTCGCGGGCAAGCGCCTCGTCGTCGCGGTCGTGCCCTCCCAGTCGATGCGCGAGGTCTTCACGCAGGCGGCGCCCCACCTCGATGCGCACGCCATCGTCTGCTCCGCGGCGAAGGGCATCGAGAACAAGACCTACGACACGATGAGCGACGTGCTCACCGAAGTGCTCCCGGAGCGCCTCCACGATCGCATCTGCGCCCTGTCCGGTCCCAGCTTCGCGGCGGAGGTCGCCCGGGACATGCCCACCGCGGTCGTCGTGGCCGGGCGCGACGAGATCGCCACCCACCGCGTCGCGAGCGCCTTCCACGGCTCGAAGTTCCGCGTCTACCACTCAGAGGACCTCGTCGGGGTCCAGATCGGCGGTGCGCTGAAGAACATCATGGCCATCGCCTGTGGCATCTCGGACGGCATGGGGCTGGGCGACAACGCTCGCGCCGGCATCATCACGCGGGGCCTCGCCGAGATCACCCGGGTCGGTGTGGCCAAGGGCGCGAACCCGCTGACCTTCTCCGGGCTCGCCGGGCTGGGGGACCTCGTGCTCACCTGCACCGGCGATCTCTCGCGGAACCGGCGGGTGGGGTTGGCGCTGGGCGGGGGCAAGACCCTGACCCAGATCCTCGACGAGCTCGGGCAGGTCGCAGAGGGCGTCAAGACCGCTCGCAGCGCCTTCAACCTGGCGGGCAGGCTCGACGTCGAGCTGCCGATCACCGAGCAGATCTACCGAATTCTCTACGAGGACAAGCCCGCCGCAGAGGCGATGATGGACCTGCTGGCCCGGCGCAGGAAGGCCGAGAGGGACTGAGATGGTGATGGAGATCCTGAAGGAGACCCGGATCTTCCAGGGGCTCTCGGAAGCGGACGCCATCACGCTCTTCGATGCCGGGAGGGTCTCTGGCCTGATGGCAGGGACCCAGCTCGTCCGGGCCGGTGAGCCTCCGGACGGCTTCTACGTGGTCGTGAGCGGGCGCTTCCACGTGCTCTCGCCACTGCATGGCGCCGCGATCGGCGACATCGGCGCCGGCGAGACCATCGGCGAGATGGGTCTCGTCACCCTGGCTCCTCGGAACGCAGACGTGGTCGCGGTCGAGCCCGCCACCGTCTGGCACCTCTCCGGGCGTGGCTTCGAGGGCTTGCTCGCGGTCGGAGATCCGCTGGCCTCGGCGATCCTGCTCGGCGTCAGCCAGGACCTCTGTCGCCGGTTTCGCGATGCCATCCTCGACGGCGCGGCGATGGTGCCGAAGATCGCGCGCTACCCGGAGGGCGTGGATCTCCTCGAGTCCCTCGGCTGGGGAGCGGATTGAACACCATGGGCTCAAGGCTGTGATCGAGCTCGCTCGCATCGAGTCCGCCGATGCGCTGGTCGTGCTCTCGGCCAAGGACATGGTCGCGCTCGCCGCGGTCCTGAGCCCCGTGTCCTTCGCCTCTGGCCAGGCTCTCGTCACCCAGGGGCGCCCGAGCGCCTCGGTCTACCTGCACCTGGAGGGCACGCTGAACGTGCGGCGCGAGGTCGCTGACGGCCTCGCCCTGCAGGGGAACATCCCGCGCGGTGAGTGGTTCGGCGTGCTCTCGGTCCTCGACGGGCAGGACGCCACCGTGAGCGTCTTCGCGTTGACCGACGTCGAGGTCGCTGCGCTCGGGCGCGCCGACTTCGATAGGCTCCTGCAGAGGGAGGACGGCCTCCACCCCCGCCTGTTACGCGCATGGCTCCGCTCGCTCGGGATGCAGCTCGGGCGCGTGAACCGCGGGAACGAGGAGATCCTGAAGTTGGCTGCGAGTCTTCGATGAGGGTCGAGCGCGAGCTGGGTGAGCAGATCGTCGCCTTCGGTCGGCTCTGCTACGAGCGCCACCTGCTCGTGGCGATGGACGGGAACCTCTCCGCGCGCCTGCCGGACGGCAACATCCTCTGCACCCAGGCGGGCTGTCACAAGGGCTTCCTCAACGAGGAACACCTCGTGGTCATCGACCCCAGCGGCAAGAAGCTCCGCGGCAAGGGGCGCCCGACCAGCGAGATGGCGATGCACCTCGCCTGCTACCAGGAGCGGCCCGACATCTCGGCGGTCATCCACGCCCACCCGCCGATCTCCATCGCTTTCACCATCGCGGACCAGTCGCTGGCCCAGTGCATCCTGCCAGAGGTCGTGCTCACCCTCGGGACCGTGCCGACCGTCGACTACGAGACCACCGGGACCCAGGATCTCGCTGAGAAGATCCGGCCCTACATCCGCACCCGCGACGCGATCCTGATGGACCGGCACGGGGCGGTCTCCCTCGGCCGCGATCTGCTAGAGGCCTTCTGCCGGCTGGAGACCTTGGAGCACACCGCCTTCATCACCAAGACCGCCCGCGACCTGGGGCGGGTGAAGGAGCTCCCGAGAGACGAGGCCGTGAAGCTCCGCTCGATGGGCCTCAAGCGCTACGGCGGTCCTCCGGAGGCGGTGGCGAAGGCCGACGAGCCCGGCGCCGACCTGCCAGAAGCCTGCGTGGGCTGCACGGGCTGCAGCCTCCCCACCCCGCGCGGCATCGGTCCCAAGGCCGACTTCGAGATCATCCGGGTGCTCTCGGAGGTCGGTCCGCCGCCAGTCGACAAGGGCGTCGAGAGCATCGTGATCGAGGAAGTGTTGAAGGCCCTGAAGAACTGAGTCCCACCTGCGAGACCTCCTCGAACAGTAACGCGTGACGACAGTATCGCGTGGCGTTACTATCGGGGCATGGAACACCCCGGCATCACCCTCAAGGAGAAGTTCTTCCAGCCCCTGGGGCTCACGAACTACGCGGTCGCCAAGGCGATCCACGTTCCCCAGACGCGCCTGTCCCAGATCACGCGCGGCAAGCGGCGGATCTCAGCGGACACGGCTCGACGGCTGGGCGTGTTCTTCGGGGTGCCGGCTCGCTGGTTCCTGCAGCTCCAGCTCGAGTACGACCTGCACGTCCTGGGCGAGTTGGTGATCGACGAGCCGATCGCGCTCTTCCAGCACCCCGACGCACTGATCATGCCGTCCGGGGTGCGGCTGCTGGAGCCCGAACGACGTCGAAGGCCTCCTGGTCCTCGACTCGTCGAGGTACCAAGGCGACTCGCCGCTCAGCTCGAAGCCGAGTCAGAGGCCATTGGCCCGCGAAAGCGCCGCGAAGTCCACGAGGTCCGGTATCCAAACGGCATGAGAGGACTGGTCGGGGTGGACGATGTCTGAGTTTCAAGCGCTCCGGGAGAGTGTGTCTCCCCGCGTTCTCTCTGATGCCGCGCGAGTCGGGCGCCTGCTTCGAGAGCTCCGAGTGCCACATGTCCTGATCGGAGGACTCGCGGTGGGTCTCAACGGCTTCCCGCGTGCGACGAAGGACGTCGACTACATGGTCGGGCCCGAGGCCTTCGCCACGACGTCGCCCTTCCTTGTCTACCGAGAGGAGCTCGCGGGTGAGGTGACCATGGGCGTGGTCGACCTGCTCGCCGTTCCGGAGGCGTACCCCGGTCTCGCGGCCTTCCTCGTCTTGCCGCAGGAAGACCGGGTTCCCGTGTTGCCGGTGGAAGCGCTCATTCTGATGAAGCTCGATGCCAACCGACCGCACGATCGCGCGGACGTCTCCCGGCTCCTGAGAGCAGGCGCGTCGGTCGCCGCTGTCACCCGGTTCCTTCGCGCCCAGGCTCCGGCGTTGCTGGCATCTTTCGGCGAGATCGTCGAGCAAACACCAGGAGTGTGAGCAGCCAGGGCGCCGTCGCCCCGAGCCCACTCGAGCAGCCGCAGCCTCCGGGGTCTTCACCTCCAGGCGGGTCCGGGCGGCTGTCGATCCCGGTGTCGCCGGTGTCGCCGGTGTCGCCGGTGTCACCTGACTCGGCCAGGGAGATCGTGATGCTGCGCTGAGCTGGGGTGTCGTCCCCGTCGAACTCCGGCGGCCCGAAGTTGAAGACCAGGATGGTCTCGCCCGCGTGGACCTCTGTCGGGGTGACGAGCTCCAGCTCGCGGCCCACGCTGACCACCGCCCACTCGACGCCGTCCTCGCCGTCGATAGCCAGGGTGCCGTCCGCTTCGATGTCCACGGCCACGAAGCCCCAGTCGTAGACGCCGTAGGCGGGATCCAGCGACTCGCCGACCGCCAGGGCGCCCTCGATGCCAAGGGGCGCGTCCGGGTAGGTCTCCTGGGCCCACTCGGGGGCCTCGGAGGTGCCCATCTTCGCCCGCCGGACGCCAAAGTCGATCCAGTACTGCTTCGCGTCCCCCGTGAGCTCCTCGAGGGCGTCGAGGGCGTCGGGCTCGTTCTTGGGGGTGGCGTTCACCATCGCCCACCAGAAGTCCGAGGCGGTGATGCCGTGTTCCTCGCGCAGATCGTCGAAGAAGAGCACGCTGCCGTACTCGTAGTACGACCAGATCTTGTACTCGTCCCAGAGCCACCAGCCGTCCAGCAAGAAGCCCACCCAGGGGGTCTTGTTGTAGTCCGGAGCCACCGTTGGTCCGCTGCCGTTGCCCGGGTAGGTCAGCTCCTCGGCCCGGGTCGCGGCGCCCTCCCACGCCGGCAGCGTCGGCTCGGTGAAGTCGGTCGCGAACTGCAGGACGTGGTTGAACTCGTGGGCGACGTAGTCGGCGTACTCGTCCGGGTCGATGCCCGGGTCCAGCACCATGTGGGACCAGGCCCCGCGGCGATCGTCGTCCGGGTCCGCGTCGACGTAGGTGGAGTCGACATAGGCGCCGCCCTCGGCGTCCTTGCTGATGTAGACATCGAGCCCGTCGGTGCCGCCCTCGCCCTCGTCGGAGAAGGGCTCTGGCCAGCCGGAGCCGACCTGGGCATCCCAGCTGACGCCAAGGACCTCGAAGACCTTCGCGCAGCGGTCGGCGTGAGCCTCTCGGTTGTAGTGGCAGCGGGCTCCCGTGACCGCGTCGTCCTCGTAGCCGATGCTGTCGGGGCGCGGCTCTGGAGCCAGGAAGATGCCCTGCGCGATAAGCAGGGTCTTGCAGTCGACCACTTTGGACCTCCACCATGCTCTGGCTCATCATCGCCTGCCGCGGGCTCGCGGTGAACGACGTCACCAGCGGCGAGAGCGAGGCCTATCCGGAACTCCGGTCACTCTATCCGACCGTCTCCGTTTCGGCGGCCATGAAGAGGGCACGCGCGGTCGCCGCCGAGATGCCGGGCTGGACCTGCGAGGAGCCCGAGCCCTTCGAGCTCCACTGCGAGGTCACGACGCCCACCCTGGGCTTCGTCGATGACGTGTGGATCACCGTCGAGGAGTACGGGCCGAAGGTGAGCCGCGTGAAGGTGCGCTCCGCGTCGCGGGTCGGGCGAGGGGATCTCGGCGCCAACGCGGCGCGGATCAGGGCCTTCCAGGAGGCCTACCTGAGCTACTCGCTGGAGGAGTAGCTCGTGTCGCGGCTGACGCGGACCACGTCGAGCTCACCAGCGAAGCTCCCCATCCCCATCATGTCGCCGTCGAAGACGCCGAAGAACTGGCCGTCTTCCGTGACGTCGCCGCTGAAGTCCATCGGCAGCACGTAGCCGTAGATCTCGACCGCGATGGTGCCGTAGAGAACGCCGCGGTCGTTCTCCACGTCGAGGACGAAGGCGCTGTCGAGGTCGTAGCCCTGGAAGCTCAAGAGGCAGCTGGCGTCGCCGTCGACCTGGTCGCCGTAGGCATCGATGATGATCGTCGAGGCTCCAGCGCAGCCCACCGTGTAGGTGTCGTAGGTCATGTCGACGCTCATGGTGCCGGCGTAGGTCCCCGCGTAGACGCTCTGGATGAGCACCCCACCGACCGTGTAGGCCAGGCGGTCGCCGTTGGGCAGGGTCGTCATCGCCGTGATGGCATGGGTGCCGACGTCCATCGTGTCGTCGTCGAAGCTCGCGCCGATGTTCTCCCAGCCGCCGATGTCAGAGGACCACTGGATGTCCTCGAACTCCAGGCTGTTGCCTTCTGCGTCGACGACGCGGGCCTCGAAGTGACCGCCGTCCTCCCATGAGATGAAGCTGCCCGGGGTCGGCGAGTCGACCATCAAGGTGGCGCTGTCCCAGGCTTCGTCGACGACTTCGTCCTCGAAGCCGCCGTCCTCGACGACCAGGTAGTCACTGCTGCAGGCGATGAGTGAAGTGAGTGCGAGCATCGGAGCCTTCCGTGCAGTGCGCAAACGTACCCCGGCCCATGTCCGGGTGTCGTCAAGTCTCTCCGAGCTCCCCGCGTATCCGTGCCCGCAGCATTTCCGGGGCGATCGGCTTCTCCAGCACCCGCTCAGCGTGCTCCTCGGAGAAGCGTCGGGTGCGCTCGGTGAAGGCTCCGCCGGTGATGAAGAGCATGCGGTCGGCGAGCTCGGGGTAGTCGGCGGAGAGCGCCTCGAAGAGGTCCACCCCCGAGATGTCGGACATCATCAGGTCGCAGAGGATGAGGTCCGGGCGCTCTCCCGCCTGGATCTGCTCCAGGGCCACGCGTCCGGAGGAGGCCGCCGAGAAGGAGCGGACCTGGCGAAGCACCCGGCGGAGGCTGTTGATCAACGAGGGCTCGTCGTCCACCACCAGGATGGAGGCCTCGCCCAGCACGTCACATCCCTCCTCGTCGGGCAGGAGCGCGAAGCTCGTGTTCACCACCGGCGCGATGGCCGGGAGCCGGACGACCACCGTCGTTCCGGCCTCGCTGACGATGTCGATCTCGCCTTCGTGGCGCCGCAGGATCTCGCGGCAGACGGCGAGGCCCAGGCCCGTGCGGGCGCCGGTCGGGCGTTCGTTCTCGAGGACGGGGTCCCAGATGCGGGTCAGGGTCTCCTCGTCGAGCTGTGAGCTCGTGTCACTGAACCGCACGACCACCCACTCGCCTTCGCCGCGGCAGTTCACGAGGAAGACACGGTCCGAGTTGGTGTCGTTGCCGAGGTGGAGGAGGAAGCTCAGGACGTGGATGAAGACCTGCGAGATCCGGCCAGGAGCACACAGGACCGGGGGCACCCGCTCGATGGTGGTCTCGACCCGGCCGCGGTAGCGCATCTCGTTCTGGACCAGGCCGAGGGAGCGCTCGAGCAGCCGGCGCACGTCGGAGGGGACCTGGTCGTCGTCGTCCGTGCGCGAGAAGCCCTTGAGGTCCTGCATGATGTTCCGGATGCGCGCCATGCCCGCCAGGCTCTCGTGCATCATCATGAGCGACTCTGGGATGACCTCCGGGTAGTTGGCCTGGTCGGAGAGCCGCTGGATCCTGAAGAGCTGCTCTTCGGTCCCGCTGGTGACCGCGGCCTCCATGCATGCCTTCAGGAGCTCTCGCAGATCGCGGATGCTTGCCTTGAGCTCCTCCAGGTTCGCGACGACGAAGGCGCTCGGGTTGTTGATCTCGTGGGCCACGCCGGCCGCCAGCTGTCCGACGATCGCGAGGCGCTCCCGCTCCACCAGGGCGGCCTGGGTGGCCGCGAGGCGCATTCGGACCTCGTCCGCGGTGGCGGCGTCGGGGCCCTTCCGCTTGACCGCTCCGAGGCAGGCCTCTTCGGCGGCTGTCGGTGGCACGTAGTCCGCGGCCCCCGCCTTCATCACGGCGACCGCCTCGGCCACGCTCGGTCGATCCGAGCAGACCACCACCGGCACGTCGCCGGCCTTCTCTATGAGCCCAGCGAGGTCGTCGCTGCGGCTGTGTACGAGCACGACATCGACGATGCCCGTGTCCAGCAGGCGAACTACATCTTTCATCCGCGTCAGCTGAGTCGCGTCCGCGAGCGTCCAGTTGATGCGAGGTGCCCCGTCCGGGTGGACCTCGAGAATTCGCTTCCTGGCCAATTGTCGGGCCTCGTGCCTGCGCCAGCGTACCGGATTGCCCCGCTTCGAAGCCGAAGTTAGCCGCTCCAGATGGCGATGATCGCAGTCCAGTACCTACAGAAACGCTTCGGAGCGCACGTCGCCCTGGCAGGGATCGACTTCTCCATCTCGAGGGGTGAGGTAGTGGGCTTCCTCGGGCCAAATGGCGCGGGCAAGTCCACGGCGATGAAGATCCTGACGGGCTTTCTGTCCCCGAGCGCCGGCCAGGCACGGGTCTGTGGCATCGACGTCGTCGAGGACCCCGTCGGGGCCCGACGGCACCTCGGCTACCTGCCGGAGGCCTCGCCCGTGTACCCGGACATGCGGGTCGAGGACTACCTCGACTTCGCAGGGCAGGTGCGGGGTCTTCCGCGGAGCGAGCGAGCCAACGCCATCGAGCGGGCGCTCGATCGTTGCGGGCTCATGGATCGGCGACGCCAGGTCGTGGGCACCTTGTCGAAGGGCTACAAGCAGCGCGTGGGCCTGGCCCAGGCCATGCTCCACCAGCCTGACATCCTGATGCTCGACGAGCCCACCAGCGGCCTGGATCCCAACCAGATCGTCGACATCCGCAAGCTCATCCGCGAGATCGGCGAGAGCCGCACGGTCATCCTCTCCACCCACATCCTCAGCGAGGTCCAGGCCTCCTGCGATCGCGTCATCATCATCAACAAGGGTCTCCTCGTCGCAGACGGACCCACCGACGAGGTCACGGCGGTCAGCACGGGCGAGGTCGTGCGCGCATCCCTGGTGCCCGGCGACGTGCGGCAAGAGCCCGAGGTCGTCGTGAGGGCCCTCGAGGCGCTGCCCGGGGTCACGGCGGTCCGCGTCGTTCCGGGCACCACGACGGTCGACGGCGAGCTCATCCTGCGCATCCACGCCGACCGGGACGTCAGGGAGCGGGTCTTCCGAGCTGCCGTGAAGCTCGGTGTCGTCGTCCTGGAGCTCGGCCGAGAGCGGTCGAACCTCGAGGACGTCTTCCGGCGCTTGACCACCGGCAACGTCACAGCGTCACCACCATCCAGATGATCGCGCAGGCGGCGATGAGCAGCGCGCCGCCGATGAACCAGACGAAGGTCTTGCGCTCCCCCTCGCTCTCTTCTCTCTGGATCCGCTGCACCGCCTTGTCGTGCTTTTCCTGCTGGTCGCTCGTGCGCGCGGCGGCCAGGTGGCGTGCCTTGGCGGTCTCCGCCGTGCCAGGCACGAGCACAGCCTTCTTCTGCCAGCCACGCTCGGCGCTCACCAGGTGGACGATCGCCTCCACGTCGACCCCGACGAGGCGGAGGACCTCTTCGAAGAGTGGCCAGCCCGTGATGGGAACCCAGAGGCCATCCCGGATGCGCACGTGCTCCCGGCCCTTGTAGACGCCGAGGTAGCAGCGCTCCCGGATCAGGTCCGCGTCCACCGGCCCGTCCACCTCGCCGTCGACCCGCTGGACATAGAGCCTCAGGAGCTGCACGCACTCCGGCTCCAAGGGGAACTCGTGGTGGCAGGTCGGGCAGGTCTGGGTCCCCATGGGGGCCGCGTCGTCCCAGATGTGGGCACAGTGGATGCAGGTGACGTGCACTGCGGCGGATCATAGACAACGCCATGGAGCTCCCCACCGCATTCGTGGTCGGCACAGCCGGTCACATCGATCATGGCAAGACCAGCCTGGTGCGTGCGCTCACGGGCGTGGACCTCGACGCCCTCCCCGAAGAGAAGCGTCGCGGCATCACCATCGCGTTGGGCTTCACCCCTCTGAGCCTGCCGAGCGGTCGCGTCGCCTCCTTTGTGGACGTGCCGGGCCACGAGCGCCTCGTCCGCACCATGATCGCCGGCGCCACAGGCATAGACGCCGTGCTGCTCTGTGTCTCCGCGGTCGAGGGCGTCATGCCCCAGACACGCGAGCACCTCGACATCCTGCGCCTGCTCGAGGTCGAGGTAGGCGCGATCGCGCTGACGATGGCCGACCTCGTCGACGATGAGATGGTCGAGCTGGCCATCGAAGACGTGCGCGAGCTCGTCGAGGGCAGCTTCCTCGACGGAGCGCCGGTAGTGGTCACCTCCGCAGAACAGCGGCGCGGTGTCGATGCGCTCATCGAGGTCCTCGATGGTCTCCCCTGCGAGGAGCGAGACCAGCGCGGTCCCTTCCGGCTGCCGGTGGACCGGACCTTCGTGCAGCGAGGCTTCGGCGCGATCGTCACCGGGACGGCGCTGTCTGGCTCTGTCTCGGACGGCGATGAGCTGGTCGTGCTGCCGCAGGGCGACAAGGTGCGGGTGCGGGGTGTGCAGGTCCACGGGCAGAAGTGCGGCGGCTCACGCGCTGGGCTGCGCACGGCCCTGAACCTCGCAGGCGCTGCTCGGGAGGAGCTCCCTAGAGGCACTGTCGTTGCATCCAAGGGGGTGCCGGTGACCTCCATGCTCGACGCCCGGGTGCAGCTGTTGCCCACTGCGCCGCGCCTCGACAGCGGCTCCAGGGTGCGCTTGCTGGTTGGCACTGCAGAGGTCCTGGCGGTGGCGCACGTGCTCGACGGGGACCTCGATCCTGGCAGCTGTCGCCTGGTCCAACTCCGCACTGGCGAGCCCGTGGTCTGCCTGCCCGGGGACCGCTTCGTCCTCCGACGGGAGTCCCCCATGACCACCCTCGGCGGCGGCGTGGTGCTCGATCCCTGGGCGCCGAAGCTCCGCCCCCGGGATCACGCCCGCGGGGTCGACGAGCTGACCCGACTGGAGGGCGGAGACAGGGGAGTCCTCCTCGAGCGGGCAGGGCTCGCGGGGCTTGCCGCGGAAGAGGCCCGACGACGCGGTGTCGAGGGCGACGCTCTCGCCGGAGTCGTCTTGTCCCCCACTGCGGTCGCGAGGCTGCGCGGCGCCCTGATCGAAGACCTCCAGCGCTTCCACGCCGAGCACCCGCTGAGCCCCGGCGCTCCCCGGCGCGCCCTGCACCGTGGCTCGCTCGCGGCCCTCGGACCGGCCTCCTTCGACGCGCTCTTGTCCACCATCGACGAGGTCGTCGCCGAGGGGCCCCGCCTGCGGCTCGAGGGCTTCTCGGTGGCGCTCACCCCGGAGCAGTCGAGGTGCCGGGAGCGCCTGCTCGACCGGGTGATCGTGGCCCGCTGGGAGGGCTCCAAGCGCGACGACCTCCTCTCCGAGATCGAGGAAGGTGCGGCACTTCTCGCCCTCCTCATGGACGAGGACGAGGTCCAGCTCGTCGCCGGTCGGCTCTACGCCAAGGGAGCGCTCGACGATCTGATCGCCGCAGTCGAGGCGCTGCTGGAGGCCGAAGGGGAGCTCTCTCCGGGGCGCTTCAAGGCGCTCACCGGACTGGCGCGAAAGGGCGCGATCCCGCTCCTGGAGTGGCTGGATACGCGCAGGGTCACGCGTCGGGAGGGCGACGTCCGCGTCCGGTGGTAGAGTCGCGCGTCGGATGCTGCACGTCGCCCTGTTGCTGATCTCCTGGCTCCTCTCTGGGGTGGCTCTGGCCGAGGAGGATCCGGGGATCCTCAAGATCAACGCGAACGTCGTCGGGGCGGAGATCCGCATCGATCACGAGCCTGTAGGAGAGACTCCGCTCACCCGCTACATGCCCCCCGGGCACTACTCGGTTCGCGTCGCCGCGGACGGCTACAACCCCTTCGTCCAGCGGGTCACCGTCTATCCGGGCAGGCGTACCGATCTCGGTGCCACGCTGATTCGCGGTGGGAGCACCGTCGAGTTCGTCGTCGAGCCCGGAGGCGCCAACATCGAGCTCAACGGCCAGGACACGGGCTTCCGGACCCCTACCCGCATCCCGAAGGTGTCGGCTGGGACATATCAGTACAAGGTCACCAAGCCTGGCTACGAGCCGGTCGAGGGGACCTTCTCCCTCTCCGACGGTGGCAACGCCGTGGTGGTGGGCTCGCTGGAGTCTTCGGCTGGCCGCTTCTCGATCGCCTCGCGACCCGAGGGCGCGAGCGTCTACCTTGACGGCGAGATGGTTGGAGTGACCCCCGTCGACCTCACCGGCATCCACCCTGGCACCCACCAGGTGGGGCTGGCGCATCCGGACCACCCCCTGGTCGTTCGCGAGGTCGACACCTCTGACGGCAGCAAGGGTGTGGTGGACGCCAAGCTCAAGGACGGTGGCGGCAAGCTCGTCGTCGTGACCGGCTCGCCCAGCGGCACGGTCTCCCTGGATGGCGTACCCGTGGGCACTGGCAAGAAGGTGAAGGCCCGCGCCGCTCGGGGCTCCTACGAGGTCGTCGTGGGTGGTACCGGCGCCGAGCCGGTGTCGCTGGAGGTCACCGTCCCCCTGTCGGGCTCCCTCTACTACGAAGCCGCGCTCGCTCCGAGCGGAGGAATCTCCACGCTCACGGAGAAGACGCCACCTCTGAAGCGTCCCCTCACCTGGGTCGCCATCGGCGGAGGTGCGGCCCTCGTCGGCGGGGGTGCCGTCGTCACCGCGGTGGTGCTGTCCCCCGAACCCGATCCCGTGGGCGACGTCGTCCTCCAGCTCCCCTGATCATGCTCCTCCTGCTCGCCTGTACCGGCAACCAGCCAGAGAAGACCTCGATCCTCGTGACCGTGGTCGGCCCTGATCTCGCGAGCGTCGCGACGGAAGCGGAGAGCCTGGTCCTCGTGGGCGACCCTGACGTGCCCTTCGTCGACGGGGACGGCTACGCCATCGAGGGCGAGTTCGGGAGCTTCGTCTTCGTAGACGCCATCGATGACGACGAGGAGCTCGAGCTCACCCACACGCGCGGGTTCAGCGCGGACCTCCCGACCATCGAGCTGCTCGCGGGGGCCAACCGCCCGGAGCTCTCCTTCACTGCCTGGGCGGAGACCGAGGGTGTCGGCATCGTGGCCATGGCCGACACGGTCGGCCCGGTCTCCTTCGTCGACGACGAGGTCGTCGAGGTCACAGTGACCGGGCTGGTGCTGCTCGACGTGCCCCTTTCCGGTTGCACCGACGAGCTCGACAACGACGATGACGGCTGGGTCGACGCGGACGACTCCGACTGCGACGAGGGGATCACGGAGGAAGGACACGGCACCACCGAGTGCAACGACGACAAGGACAACGACGCCGACGGCGCCGTCGACTCAGAGGACGTCGACTGCGACGACGCAGGCGATGACACGGAGGCCAACGGCTGCACCGACGAGCTCGACAACGACGGCGACGGCTGGATCGACGACGAGGACTGGGAGTGCCTCGACGGCACCGAAGAAGACGGCGTCTACAGCGACGAGTACGGCTGCTCCAACGGCGAAGACGACGACCTCGACGGGGACACCGACTTCAACGACACGGACTGCTCCGACGGCTTCGACGACGAGTACCCGGAGCTGTGCGACAACGGCGAGGACGACGACGGCGACGGCTGGTTCGACGCGGACGACCCGGACTGCGACACCTCCGACGAGGAGTCCGGCTTCGGCACGTGGCTCTGCAACGACGGCGAGGACAACGACCTCGACGATCTCATCGACGCGGACGACCCGAGCTGCCGCAACGCCTTCGACATGACCGAGCTCGACCAGTGCGAGGACGGCATCGACAACGACGGGGACCTCTGGACGGACACGGACGACCTCGGCTGCGACGGGGACGAGCACGGGGAGTCCGAGGGGTCGGGCTTCGAGGACGAGGCGGAGTGCTCCGACGGCATCGACAACGACGGGGACGGCTACATCGACGGCCTCGACGAGGAGTGCAACTCTCCCCTGGACGACGCAGAGGACTCCGACTGCGCGGACGAGCTCGACAACGACGGCGACGGCTGGACCGACGCTGACGACCCGGACTGCGACACCGACGGCGCCGAGCTCGGCTTCACGGACGCTGCCTGCAACGATTTTTCCGACAACGACGGCGACGGGGACACCGACTCCGACGACGACGACTGCACCTCGGCCACGGACGACGACGAGACCGACCACTGTGACGACGAGCTCGACAACGACGGCGACGGGTGGGAGGACGGCGACGACCCGGACTGCGCGAGCGGGACCGAGGAGAGCGGCTTCGGCTCGAACGACTGCAACGACGGCGCCGACAACGACGGGGACCTCCTCATCGACGTCGAGGACAGCTACTGCACGGCAGCGAGCGGCACCGCGGAGGCGGCGGAGTGCGACAACGGCGACGACGACGACGGTGACGGCTGGACCGACGACGACGATCCGGACTGCACCAGCGGCTCGACCGAGGCCGGCTACGGCTCCACCGAGTGCAACGACAGCGCCGACAACGACTCCGACGGCTACTTCGACGCCGACGACCCCGACTGCGCCTCCGCAGAGGACGACTACGAGGAGGAGTACGACTGCTCCGACGGCGAGGACAACGACGGCGACGGCTGGACCGACACAGACGATCCCGCCTGCGGCTCCAGTGACACCGGCACCTCCGAGTCCCCCGCGAGCTCGGCCTACGACTGCAACGACGGCGACGACAACGACAGCGACGGCTACACCGACGCCGACGACCTGGGCTGCGCCGACGGCTTCGACACCGACGAGTCCGACGAGCCGATCACCCACTGCAACGACGAGCTCGACAACGACTCGGATGGCTACACCGACGCCGACGATCCCGACTGCTACGACCGGAGCGCGACGAGCGAGAGCGGCTACGGCAGCACCGAGTGCAACGACGGCTCGGACAACGACTCGGATGGCTACACCGACGCCGACGACGACGACTGCGAGGCGGCTGACGACGACAACGAGGACACCGCGAGCGACGACTGCAGCGACGGCTACGACGACGACGGCGACGGCTGGGTGGACGACGACGACCCGGACTGCTCGATCGGCACGAGCGAGTCCGGCACGGGCTCGGCGGCCTGCAACGACGGCACCGACAACGACGGCGACGGCGACACCGACGCGGACGACGGCGAGTGCTCCTCTGCGACTGACACCGCCGAGTCGGGTGACTGCAACGACGGGAGCGACAACGACGGCGACGGCTGGACCGACTCGGCGGATCCGGAGTGCTCCTCTGGCCTGAGCGAAGACGGCGTGGTGGGCTCCACCGAGTGCTCGGACCTCGCCGACAACGACGGGGACCTCCTCGTCGACTACGAGGACGGCGGCTGCGCGGACGCCTACGACGACGTCGAGGACGACGCGGCGGGTGACTGCGAGGACTCGGCGGACGGTGACGGCGACGGCTGGGTCGACGCCGACGACCTCGACTGCCTGACCGATGGCAGCGAGCTGAGCACCACCTCGTATGCCTGCAACGATGGCAGCGACAACGACGGTGACGGCGACACGGACGCCGCCGACAGCGACTGCCTCGTCGCCTGGCAGGACTTCGAAGAGATCGACGCCTCCTGCGAGGACGGCGAGGACGACGACGGTGACGGCTGGGTGGACGATGACGACCCGGACTGCTCCGTGGACGGCGAGGAGATCGGCTACCTGCCGCTGGACTGCAACGACGGAGCTGACGGCGACGGCGACGGCGACACCGACAGCGACGACAGCGACTGCGACGATGGCTTCGACGACGACGAGGAGCGCCCCTCGGCCACCTGCCGAAACAGCTCTGACGACGACGGCGACGGCTGGTTCGACGAGGACGACCCGGACTGCTTCGACGGCGGCGACGAGACCGCGGGTGTCACCGGCGTGGCCGAGTGCAACGACGGCTCCGACAACGACGGCGACAACGACGTCGACGCAGATGACACGACCGGCTGCACCGATGCCTGGGACAACCGGGAGCTCGACGGGCACACCGGCTCGTGCAGCAGCGGCACCGACAGCGACGGCGACGGCTGGGCAGACGACGAGGACCCGGACTGCGGGCTCTTCGGAAAGGAGATCGGCTTTTCGACGCTCACCTGCAACAACGGCGAGGACGACGAGGGCGACGGCGACGCCGACGCGGACGACGCTGGCTGTGTGGACGGCTGGGACACGGTCGAGAACGACCCGGCGTCGACCTGCTCGGACTCCACCGACAATGACGGTGACGGCTGGGAGGACATGTACGACCCCGACTGCATCGATGGCACGAGCGAGTCCGGCACCGGGAGCGCTGCCGAGTGCCACGACGGCGTGGACAACGACAGCGACGGTGACACCGACGGCGACGACGGCGACTGTCTGGACGCCTGGGACAACAGCGAGCACGTCGACGGCTACGGGGCGGACTGCACGGACGGGAGCGACAACGACGGCGACGGCTGGGCTGACGAAGACGACCCGGACTGCGACTGGGGTGACGTCGAGGAGGACGTGCAGGACTGGGAGTGCTCCAACGGGACCGACGACGACAGCGACGGCGACAGCGACAGCGACGACCTGGGCTGCGACTCGGCCTTCGACGACAACGAGACCGGTGACGGCTGCACCAACGAGACCGACGACGACGGCGATGGCTGGGTCGACGACGACGACCCGGACTGCGCCAGCGGCTACTCAGAGGTCAGCACCTCGTCCGCGGCCTGCAACGACGGCTTCGACAACGACGGCGACAGCGACATCGACGCAGACGACATCGGCTGCGAGGACGGCTCGGACACCGACGAGACGGATCCGGTGACGGAGTGCAACGACGAGGCGGACAACGACTCCGACGGCTGGATCGACCTGGACGACCCGGACTGTGACGACGACCCGCTGACGGAAGAGGAGATCGACTTCGACACCCGCTACGACTGCAACGACTCGGTCGACAACGACGGCGACGGCGACGGCACGGATGCCGATGACCCCGACTGCCGGGACGGCTACGACAACAACGAAGGCGCCTAGCGGGACCTCGCCGCGCGGAGGTGGTCGCCCTGGGCGCGGAGTACATCAACCACCGGCCCGGGCTCATCCGCTCCCAGGACGGCAAGCGAGACGTGGCGCGCGGTGTCCGGCTCGACCTGCACCTCATCAAGGCGCCTTCGGGACGACGCTGTGACCCCCTCGTTCCAAGCCCCACCGTCCTGGTGCTCCGAAGCCTCAGCGTGCCACGACTGCGACTGTCCATCACAGGGTGCCCGCTTGGAGCCGGTCGTGGTCGGTCGGGAGCAGGAAGCCGGGGTTGCTGCGAAGCGCGCGTCCGAGCAGCGGAGCGTCCTCGTCCACGAGCTCAATGGACCGATGGCCCTCCTGGTACTGGCGCAAGTACCGGCGTCGGACCTTCATCACCCGCTCATCACGCCGCACGCGCTCGAGGACGTTGGCTACAGCGTCTCGCTGGTCGGGCGGGACACGCGCTGTGGACCGTAGTTCCATCGAGGGAAGGTCCAGCTCGAACCAATCGCGTCGCGGTACTGGAGCCAGAACGGGCTGGGGCGCTCGGCATTGCGGTGATCCGCTGGGCCGTGGTTCAACGACGCTCGCCCCTTCTTCAAGACGTGGGTCTGCCAGCCCCAGGGGCGATCCGGCGGGTCAACGTGCCTCATCGTTCCCCCGACCGGCCCGACGCCCGGGGCGATAGGCCAGGGTCCACTGTGGCCAGAAATCGTCGTGGCCTGGCAGGGTGTGCTTCAGAGCATCGTGGACTCGCTCGACCAGCGGGCGACGGAGGTAGGCGTCGTCTGCGATGGCTTCCAGCCAGCCCATCTCGGGCAGCGCTGGCGCGGCGTCGGAGGGCAGTTCGTCGAGGCGCAGGTACAGCGCGCCGAGGTTGTCTTCGGCATCGCCAGGGCGGTCCGCCATGAAGTCCATCGCGGCGGCGATCGCCAGATCTGCCTCGCGCGAGCGGCCCCCCACGTGCCCGAAGACCTCTGAGGCGAGCCAGTTGGACACATCGCCCTCCTTGCCGAACGGAAGCTCGTTTACGCGGACCAGCCGGCCGTCGCGCTCCAACACGAACAGGTCGTCGCGGTCCTCACGGAACACGCTTTCCAGGGAGGCGAGGACCATTGGCGAGTGGGTGGTCACGAAGAATTGGGCCGAGACCTTCGAGGCGATGACGCTGACGGCCTTGTGGACCGCAGGCAGGAGCATCCGCTGCCACTTGGGGTGGAGGTGGAGCTCGACTTCGTCTATCAACACCACCATGTCGGTGGTGGGCGGGCGGTTTGTGAGCTTCGCGGCGTTCGTATGCTCGGTCCAGGCCCACACCAACAGGTAGGCCAGGCCGAGTATGCGCTTCGTTCCCGCAGACGCGAGGGTGACCGGGACCTCGCCGTAGGGGAGCGCGAGCGTGGGGATGTCCACGCGGTCATCGACTCGCACCCTGGTCGGGCCTCCCGGCACGAGCGGCTCGCCGGGCTCCGACAGATGTTCCAACACCCGACATAGGGACTGGAACTCCGGGGCGCCTGTGCCCTGCCAGCTCACCCAGTCCTCGAGGAGCCCTCGGCTCAGCGTTCGAGGACGACCAGCTCGATGTAGCCGTCGGGGGGCGTCGAGCAGACCACCACGTCGATCTCGGGATCCGCGAAGTTGTCGCTGTCGCCGTCGCGGTGGTAGGTGGCGCCGATTCCCTCGTCCGTCTCTCCGTCGCAGTCGTCATCTAGCCCGTTGCAGCTCTCTGACGCCGTCGGGGACATGTCCATGTCGTGGTCGTTGCAGTCGGTGTCGTCCTGCACAGCGTCCGGCGGGATCGGGCAGGTGGTCACGGGCGCGTTCGGGTTCCCGTGTCCGTCGGCGTCGTAGTCCTCGAACCAGCCGACGTAGTCGTAGGTGTCCTCGTCCACCAGCTCGTCGCAGTCCTGGTCGAGGCCATCGCAGAGCTCGGTGGCGCCCGGGTGTATGTCCGGATCCTCGTCGTCGCAGTCCGGCCCCAGCCAGCCGCCCATCTCCAGGGCCTGCTCCTCCCACTCGAGGTCGTAGTAGTGGTCCTCGTCCGAGTCGAGGAGCGCCATCCGGTAGCTCTCGTAGACCTCCCGAGAGGTCAGGCAGGCAAGCAGCATCCCCATGGCCCGCAGTCTATCGCTGGGACGCCGCCGGCCCCCCGGACGTTAGCCTGCAGGTGTGGACGAGCGGGTTCGAGAGCTGGTCGAGTCGCTGCGGGCTCGCGGCGTCGACGTCGGTGGGCTGGAAGAGCTCGGCGCGGAGCTCGACGACCAACCCTGGCACGCGCGGGTGAAGGCTTTTGCCATGCGGCAGTGGGACAACGTGGTGGGGGAGCTCGACGAGACCCGCGAGGCGGCCCGGCTGGTCCAGAAGGCCCACGCCGGGGAGCTCGACGATGTCGAGACCGCCAAGCTCCAGGCGCAGCTGGGCGACCTCGCGCGGATGGTCCCCGCGGCAGTTCTCGCCCTCGCGATCGAGGCCGTCCCGGTGCCTGGCACGAGCGTCGTCACCCCCTTCCTGCTCATCAAGCTCGGGCTGTTGCCCAGTCGCTGGCGCGAGACCTACGTGCTGTCGCGCCTGCGCGCCGAGGCCGATCGGCTGCGCGCCGAGGGGAACACCTCGGAGGCAGCAGAGGTCGACACCCTGCGGGCCACGGTCACCCTGGAGGTCGAGGCCCGCGAGCTCCTCGGCAAGGAGCTGCGCCCCCACTGGGACGCCGACCGCGACGGCTGGGACGAAGAGGACGTCGTCGCCTACGACGAGGCCCTCGACCGCTGCCGTGGGCGGGACCCCCGATCCAGACGCTGGTACGTCGCCTATCATGGCGAGATCGTTGGACCCGTGCAGCTGGCTGAGCTGCCAGACGACCTCGACGCGCTCGTCTGCTTCGAGCGCTCCGGGTGGGTCAAACGCTCACACCTGCTCTGAGTCGACCCGGAGGTTCAAGAGCTCGTGGAAGGCCTGCGGGCCCAGGAGCTTGCCGCTGGAGTAGCCGGTGGAGTCCTTGATGATGGGCTTCTTGAGGTCGTAGCGCCGGATGACGGCGTCGCTGGGCGCCGGGGCCGCGTCCCAGGCTGGAGCAACCTCGTGCGCCAACTCACGATTATCGCTCAGGTTGTTGCTGTTCTGCAGGACGATTCCGCTGCACTCCAGCCGACTCCTGATGCGCCCCTTGTACTGGCCCTTCTTGCCCTTGAGCGCCTTGTGGTCCCCGAACCGGACGGTGCCCTCGACGTCGCTCCACGGCGCGACCCGAACCCGGCAGACCCCGCTGTTCTTGCCCTCCTGGATCCGGTGCAGCCCGGCCTCGAGACGCAACAGGCCCGCGGCGTAGCGTCCCTTGATCGCGAGCATCGCCGGCTCGTCACTCCGCATCGGCTCCCGCAGCCAGTCGACCTCCATCTTGCGTGAGTCCGCCCAGGCGAGGAGCTGCTCGACGACGAGGTCTCGGGCGCGTCGCGCGCCGGCGCCCAGAGGCCGGACCTCCACCAGCGCGTCCCATGCGCCCTCGAAGCCCATGAGGAGCAGCTCCCGCCTCGCCCGAGCGAGGGCTCGCTCGTGACGCAGCAGGTCGTGGGCGACGCGCTCGAGCGCTGCCCGACCGGTCTTGCGGGCCTCTGTCTGCAGCGACTCGTTCCATCCCCTCAGCCGCTCCAGGCGGTCGACCACGCTCGCTAGCCGGTCGAGGTCCCGAAGCACCTTGGCCGCGGTCTCCGGCTTGCTCCAGAACTCCCTGTGGCCACGCCGCTCGTCGAGCTTCGTGCGCTGCTCTCCGATCGCCTCTTCGTCCACCTCTGCGGCGAGCGCTTCGATGGCCCCGGCGGCAGCCTCCAGCCGCCTTCCGAGCTCGGGCCGGGTGAGCTTCTGGCCCTCTGCCTTGACCGGAGCCGCGGCCGCGCGCCGCTGGCGGATCTCCTCGGTCTCCAGGAGGCGCACGCGGATGTGCCCGTCCTTGGCGTGGATCTTGACGATGCTGCCGGGCTCCACGCTGCGTTCCATCATCGTCATCGCCAGCGGCAGCACGAGCTGGCGCTGGATCTCCCGCTTGAGCGCTCGGGCGCCGTACTTGGGCTCGAAGCCCGTCTCGATGACGCGGTCGAGGGCGTCGTCCGTGACCTCCACCACGAGGTTCCGGCCGGCGATGCCCTCGCGCGCGAGGATGCGTCTCAGCTCCCAGCGGGCCACCTGCTTCACCTGCTCCTTGCTGAGCGGGTGGAAGACCACCACGTGCTGGAAGCGGTTGAGGAACTCCGGTCGGAAGTGGTTCTCGAGGGCCTTCGTCACGGCGTGGCGGCGAGCCGACAGCCCGGTGTCCGGGGTGAACCCGAAGCTCTTGTCGCTGCCCTGGGCGCCCACGTTGCTCGTGGTGATGAGGATCGTGCTGCGGAAGTCGACCGTCTTGCCGCCCGGAGGCGTCATGCGGCCCTCGTCGAGCACGCCGAGCAGCAGGTCCCAGACGTTGCTGTGGGCCTTCTCGAGTTCGTCGAGGAGCAGGACCTGGAAGGGCTGGGCGCGCACCGGGTCGACCAGCGCCGCGGGTCGGCCAGGGTCCTTGGGGTTGCCGACGAGCATCTCGAAGGAGTGGTAGTCCTTGAACTCCGAGAGGTCGAAGCGAAGCAGCCGCGACTCGGAGCCGTAGAGGAAGCGCGCGAGCGCCCTGGCGACCTCGGTCTTGCCGACCCCCGTCGGGCCGACGAAGAGGAAGGTCCCGATGGGCTTGTCAGGGTCGTGGAGTCCCGCCTTGAACAGCGCGATGGCCTCTACGACGGCCTCGAGAGCCTCGCGCTGACCCACGATGCGCTCCTCGAACCAGGCGCGGATCTCCTTCGCGGGCATGGTCGCCGTGCGGCTGACCACGAAGAGGGGGAGCCCGCTGTAGACCGAGAAGACACGCTCGATGAGCTGCGGACCAAAGACCGCCTCCTCGCCGGCAGAGGCCTTCTCTACCTGGTAGTCCCGGACCTGCTCCAGCAGCTCCAGCGCTGGTCCGGGCTGGGGCCGTGAGGGCAGGAACCTGGTCGTGAGCTGGATGAGCGTGCTGCGGCAGTCACCGTCGAGCACGACGCCGCCGCGCTCGGCGGCTCGGTCCAGGCAGGCCCTGACCGACTCGACGGCCAGCGGTCCGACGTTGACCTTCGTGAAGAGCGAGACGAAGCCGGGGTGCCGCTCCATGAGACGCAGGGTCTCCGGGGTCGCCTCCGCCAGCAGCGTCAGCCCCTTGCCCTGGATGTGGGGCCTGAGGGCGTCCAGCAGGTTGTTGTCGCTCTGGGCCGTGCGGCCGGTCTTGGGCAGGTTCCAGGCGTCGCTGAAGTACAGCACGGTCTGGAAGTCGACGGCCTTCTTGGCGATGGTGGTGACCTTCGACTGCCACTCGCCCAGGTACTTCGTGCCCGACATCATGGCGGTGCTCGAGAGCTCGACGAGGTCGCCGCCGCCCTTCGCCATGCGCTGGGCGACGGCGTGCACGACAGCGGTCTTCCCGACCCCGGACGGGCCGACGAGCAGCACGCTCTTCTTACGCTCGAGCAGCTCGGCGACCTGCTTCACTAGCTCGTCGCGGAAGTCGACGGGCGGGAGCTCCCCGTCCCGCGCCGCGTCCACCAGGTCACGCCCGTCTTCGGCGAGGGCGTTGTCGTAGTCCGTGTCCATGACTGGCCGTGGAGGATACTCCGACACATGGGTTCGAGCTTCGGCCGGTTGTTCCGCGTCACTACCTTCGGTGAGTCACACACCGGCGGCCTCGGCGCCGTGGTGGAGGGCTGCCCGCCAGGGCTGGTGCTGGATCTCGCGGCGATCCAGCGGGACCTCGACCGCCGCCGTCCGGGGCAGTCGTCCATCGCGACGCAGCGAAAGGAGCCCGACACCCTCGAGATCCTCTCCGGGGTCTTCGAGGGCCGAACCCTCGGGACCTCCATCGGCCTGCTCGTCCGGAACAAGGACGCCGACCCCTCGGCCTACGCTCCGTGGTCGGACCTCTACCGGCCCTCCCACGCGGACTTCACCTACGACGCCAAGTACGGACTGCGGAACTGGCAGGGCGGAGGTCGGGCCAGCGCTCGAGAGACCGTCGCCCGAGTCGCCGCCGGGGCCATCGCCAAGCAGGTCCTTGCCACCTTCGGCGTCGAGATCCTCGGCTGGACCGCTGCCATCGGGCCCATCGTCTACGCCGGGGTCCCCGCGGACCTCGCGGCCGTCGAGGCCAACCCCGTGCGCTGCCCGGATCCGGAGATCGCCGCAGAGATGGAGGAGCACATCAAGTCCGTGCGCGCGGACGGAGACACCTGCGGTGGCATCGTGCGCTGTGTCGCTCGCGGCGTCCCGGCAGGCTGGGGAGATCCTGTCTTCGACAAGCTGGAGGCCGACCTCGCCCGGGCGATGCTGTCGCTGCCTGCCTGCAAGGGCTTCGAGTCCGGCAGCGGCTACGCCGGCACGGGCATGCTCGGGAGCGAGCACAACGACATCTTCGTACCGACTCCAGATGGCGTGAGGACCCGCACCAATCACTCGGGGGGCATCCAGGGGGGCATCAGCAACGGCATGCCGGTGTTGATCTCGGCTGCCTTCAAGCCGGTGGCGACGATCTTCAAGGAGCAGGAGACGGTCGACTCATCCGGGGCTCCCACCACCATCACGCCCCGGGGTCGGCACGACCCCTGTCCGGTGCCCCGAGCCGTGCCCATCGTAGAGGCCATGGTGGCGCTGGTGCTCTGCGACCACGCCCTGCGGCATCGAGGACAGGTCGGCTGATCACTCAACGATAATCGTCAGTTCCGACTCCAACCGCTTCCACTCTGCCGTGTCCCATTCCAGCGTCGGCTCCCCTGGTGTGACCCGGTAGAGCCAGGAGATGCCCCCCTTGCCGGCGTAGTGGTCCTCCATGGCGTAGAGCGGGTCCGACAGGGCCGTCTCGAGGTCGACCCAGACGGCGCCTTCCTCTTCGTAGGCGCTGAGCACCTCGTCGAGGTGGTCCGCCGCCAGGCTGTTGACGTGGAGCAGCAGGACGTGAGGTACGTCCCTGCCGGTCACCTCGACGCCGAGCTCGCGGAAGTGACGTCCCGCGCGGAGCAGGTGGTCTGCGTACAGTCCCGCCGCCTTGGCATTCCCCTCCTGGTACTTCTGGGCCAGCATCCACTCGTGGTTGTCGATCGTCACCGGGGCGATGGTCAGGGTCTGCTCTATGTCCGCACGCACCCGATCCCGGATCTCCACGGTGTTGCCGCGGCGCAGGTAGGGGTAGCGGAAGTAGCGCGTGCCCTCGCCGAGCTCGGCGGTGCAGCTGTGCACCCCTTCGAGCCAGAGATCGGGGTCCACCGAGCGGAGGTCGTCGTGCCTGGCCTGGTGGTTGCCCAGCTCGAAACCTGCGGCGCGCCACTGCTCGAGGGCCTCTGGCCAGGCGGGCTCGCAGTTGACGAACCCCACCGCCGGCACACCATGCTCGGTGAGCGTTTTCAGCAACTTGGATGTGCCTGGCGCGACGCCTTGTTCCGGCCTGACACCGTTCCAGGGGAGATCGTCGATCGTCACCGCGACGCGCCAGGGCTCGGCGCTCTGGGCCACGCACGCGATCAGAGAGATGACCACCATGCGTCCATCCTCTCACCGAATCCGGCATGCCGGAGGCGGGCGCCCTCTCCCAGGCTTGGCCCGCCCGCCTCCGGTGGTCACTCGTCAGAGACGCTTCCAGAGCTCGACCATGTCGACCTCGCCGTCGTAGGGGGTGTCCACCACCACCGCGGCCATCCCGCCGCCGTCCCAGCCGTCCGCGAGTTCGTCGCCTGCGATGTCGCTCACAGAGGCCCCGAGCTCGACGCGGCCGACGATGCGAGGGCTGCTCAGCTCGAAGGCAGCGAGGAGCTGTGTCTCGTCGACGGCCTTGGCCATCCACTCCGGAAGCGCAACGCCTCGGGTCAGGTCGATGCAGGCCCCGAGCGCCTCTTGTGCGACCTCGATGGCCGTCTTGCCCTCCGGCGCCGGCACGCCGCGAAGGACCTGGGCCAGGAGATCTGCTCGGACACGGCAGGAGGCGGTGATGCTCAGCTCGTGCTCGCCCTCGAGCGCGTCTGCGATCGGCAGGGCGCGCGCCTTGAGCGACAGGATGTCCGGGACCACGAGGTGCTCCTCCTTCCTGGGCAACTCCGCCGTGAAGCTGCGCTGGAGGGACGCGATCCCCGAGGTCGACAGCGCCGTGCCGACGTCCGTGGTGTCGCCCTCGCCGAGCAGCGCCCCCGCCGCCTGGAAGGCGTCGCCGAAGACGAGCTCCTCCGCGCGGCCCTCGCCGTCCTTGCTGAAGTCGGTGTTCAGGATCACCTCGACGCCGGGTCCAAGGTGCTCTTCTCCCGGGAGGATGTTGCCGACGAGGCGCGCCGACATCGCGCCGGCCTCATCGTGGTTTGCGGCGGAGAGGGCCTTCGCGAGCGCATCCATGCCCGGGACCAGGCCCATCAGGTGGATGCTGACTTCCGTCGCCGCGGCGGCGCCGAAGCCCAGCTCGGCTCGAAGGCCTTCGCCAGCCGAGATCAGCTGCAGGTCGGCTCCGACAGAGGCCGCTGCGCTCAGCTTGGAGAGCACGCCGTCCTGATCCAGGACCTCGAGGACCTGCTCGGTCATGCCCGGCGCGGCGAAGGGCCCCGAAGAGGTCAGCACCGTGCTTGCCTCGAACTCGGCGCTGGCGTCTGCGGCGGCGAAGACGCGAGTCTCGCCGTGGCTGGGTGCGCGCTCTTCGAGGGTCCTCATCATCAGCGGCTCGAGCAGCGCTGTGATCGGAGTGCTCGGGCCGAGCATGAAGCAGGCCGCCACGCCGAGGGCGTGCAGGACCTCGCCAGGGTCCATGTCGATCTCGAAGGTCACGTGTTGGCCGATGCCGACCGCGCCGGAGGCCGATGCCTCGGCATGCTCCATCTCTTCGGCGTAGGTCTTCTTCACGGCGAGCTCGCGCGAGAGCTCGACTCGGCCTGCCTCCGCCGAGTCGCGGAAGAGCAGGGCTTGGGACTCCGCGGCCAGCGGGATCCCTTCGATCTTGCCCTTGACGTTGGCTCCGAACTCCACGCCCGTGCCCACGCGCAGCATCATCTCGATGAGCTGGTGGGCGAGCTCGGCGCTCTCTGTGGCGATCTGCTGGCCGCTGTAGCGCATCACCTCTCGCGCGACGTCTTCGTTCTTGAGGGGGTCGAGCAGGACCAACTGGCTCAACGGCAGGGCTGGGAGCAGCATCGGCGCGAGGTCTCCGAGCAGGTGCATCGCGTCTGCGATGGCCGGGGACTCTCCGGCGGACTGGATGCCCGTCGCCTCGAGCTCGGCGGCGTTCGACGTCTCGGTCGCCGCGGCGTGGGTCGCCTGTGTGTCCTGTTCTCTGTTGATCGACTTCGCGGCGGCGGTGAGCAGTCCGATGGACACGGGACCTCCAGGGGTGCCGTGCTCTTGTGCAGCTGATGTGCCGATCGTGATCTCGGGGACTTGGCCCCCAATCCGACGCCGGATCGACTGGGTGTCGACGGCAGTCCGTCAGCCTGTCGTCACCGGCTGTCACCCCCGCCGGGGTCAGCCCCTCGGCTTCTTGGGGGCGGGCTTGCGCTCGCCGCGCACGACGCTGCGCATGTTCTTCTTCAAGGTCTTCTTGCGCAGGCGGATGGCGTCCGGCGTGACCTCGATGAACTCGTCGTCGGCGATGTACTCCAGCGCGCGGTCGAGGGTCATGAGCACCGGCGGGGCCAGGACCATCTTCTCGTCTGCGCCGGAGCTTCGAAAGTTCGTCAGCTGCTTGGCCTTGGTCGCGTCGACGTTGATGTCGTTCTCACGGGCGTTCTCGCCGACGATCATGCCCTCGTAGACCTCGACTCCGGCGCCCAGGAAGAGCTTGCCGCGAGGCTGGAGGTGGTAGAGCGCATAGGCCGTCGTTCGACCGGTCCGGTCGGCCACCAGCGAGCCGTTGACGCGCTGTGGAACGTAGCCGGCGTGCACATCCCAGCCGTCGAAGAGCGTGTTGAGGATGCCCTGGCCGCGGGTGTCGTTGAGGTACTCGCCGCGGAAGCCGATCAGGCCTCGGGCGGGGATGCGGTACTCGCAGCGGACCCGCTTCGAGCCCGCCATCTTCATCTCGGTCATGCGGCCCTTCCGCAGGGCCATCTTCTCGCTGACGACCCCCATGAAGTCTTCGGGGAAGTCGAGCTGGGCGCGCTCGTAGGGCTCGTGGACGGACCCGTTGTCCTGCTCGCGGAGGCGGACCTCTGGCTTGCCGATGGCGAGCTCGAAGCTCTCGCGTCGCATCTGCTCGATGAGGATCGCCAGCTGCAGCTCGCCGCGACCAAAGACCTTGTAGGCGTCTTCGCCCTCGACCTGCTCCATCTTCAGCGCGACGTTGTGGAGCAGCTCCTTCTCGAGGCGCTCCTTGATCTGGCGGGCGGTCACCTTCTTGCCTTCGCGACCCGAAAAAGGCGAGGTGCAGGCTCGGAAGGTCATGCCGATGTTGGGCTCGTCGATGCTGACCCGAGGCATGGGCTTGGGGTCGTCGATCGAGGTCAGCGTGTCCCCGATGTTGAGCTCGGCGATGCCGGCGATGGCGATGAGATCTCCGGCGTAGGCCTCTTCGACCTCGACGCGGGACAGCCCGTTGTAGGTGTAGAGCTGGTTGACCTTGACCTTGGTGTCGCCGTGCTCGCCGCAGAGCAGCAGCTCCTGGCGGCGCTGAAGCGTACCGGCGTGGATGCGGCCGATGGCGAGGCGCCCGACGTAGGTGTCGTAGTCGAGCTGCGTGACCAGCATCTGGGGCGTCGCGGAGGCGTCACGGGCTCCCTCGGGCACCGCCTCGATGAGCAGGGAGAACAGGGGCGCGAAGTCCGGGCCGACCTCGTTCGGCTCCTTCGTGCACCAGCCCTCCTTGGCGCAGGCGTAGACGATGGGGAAGTCGATCTGGTCGTCGCTCGCGCCCAGGTCGATGAAGAGGTCGTAGACCTCGTCGACCACCTCTTCGATGCGGGCGTCGGGGCGGTCGACCTTGTTGATGCAGACCAGCACCTCGAGCCCGGCCTCCAGCGCCTTTCGCAGCACGAAGCGGGTCTGGGGCAGGGGACCCTCGCTGGCGTCGACGAGCAGCAAGGCGGCGTCCACCATCTTCATCACCCGCTCGACCTCGCCACCGAAGTCAGCGTGTCCGGGGGTGTCGACGATGTTGATCTTGACGTCGCCGACCTGCACCGCGGTGTTCTTGGAGAGGATGGTGATGCCTCGCTCCCGCTCGAGGTCCATCGAGTCCATCACGCGGTCGACCCGTGCTTCGTGTGCGGCGAAGGTCCCCGCCTGGTGGAGCAGGCCGTCGACGAGCGTGGTCTTGCCGTGGTCGACGTGGGCGATGATGGCGACGTTTCGGAGCTTCATGGCGCGCCCGGTTCACACGGCGCGGCCGGGTTGTCGAGGCTTGCCGGCACTCCATCAGCACATTAACATGTACATGTACACATCTCGGAGGCTGGAATGCTGGACCGCAGGCTCGTGGTGTTGTTGGAGGGGAGGGACCACAAGGCGCTGAAGCGGCTCGCCGCCTCGGAGGGACGCACCCTCGGAGATCTCGTCAGGACCGTGCTCCGCGACCACCTCGCGGAGTCACGCTCGCAGGGACCCACGCGGAAGGAAGCGGTCGCCTTTCTCTGTGGCGAGCGCGACAGCGGCTTCGACTGGTACGAACACAAGCGCGAGTACGAGGCCCGCTATGACGAGGACTGAGGTTCTCGTCGACGCCAACGTCTTCATGTACGCCCTCGGAGGGCCCCACACCTACAGGGACCCCTGCCGGGCGATCGTGCGCAGCATGGGCTCGAGCGAGCGGGGCTGGGTGCCCGTGGTCGACGCGGAGCTCTTCCAGGAGATCGCCTATCGCTACCGGCGCTCCGGTCGCCCTGAGCTCGGGCTGGACATCCAGCGCGGCATCCTTGCCCTCGGGCTCCGCGTCGTGGCCATCGACGAGCGTGTCCTCGCCGAGTTCATCAGCCTCCAGCTGGGCCATCCCCAGGCCAGCGCGCGGGACCTGGTCCACGTCGCGGTGATGCAGTCGGAGGCCATCGACAGCATCCTCACCGCCGACCGGAGCTTCGAGAGCCTCGGCGTCACCCGGCTCGATCCGCTCGACTTCGCGAGCGGCCTGTAGCCACCCGCAGGCGCAGGCCCACCTCGCCCCCGGACCAGCGGGTGTCCAGGGGGCCGCCCTGGGGCACGAGGTGTGCGGTGGTGACGATCGAGGCGCCGAGGCCCAGTCCGGACCCGAGCTCGCGCTCCCACCCGAGCTCGGCGGAGATCCCCAGGCCGGGCTTGCGGGTGATGACGAAGCTGTCCGAGGTCCTGAACCGGATGCCGGCGAGGCCCAGGCCGGCTCCGGCATGAAGGCCCGGGCCGAAGCCGTACCTCATCGTCATGCCAGCGTGCAGCCCGGCCAGGCGTACGTTGGCCGGCGGGGCAAGGGCGCCGTCGCGGCGCTCGTCGGGGGAGGGGGCCCACCAGAGCTGTCCGAAACCCCACACGGAGATGTCCTCTGTGACGCCCATGCCGACCCCGGCGTGCACCAGCGGGGACCAGCCCGCGATGACTTGACGGCCGGACCAGTTCGGGGGGTCGGAGACCACGGGGATCTCCGAGCGGGTCTGCGCGTAGCTCAGCCCGGCGCCGGCCTCTGCCAGCGGCTCCGCGGTGGCGACCGCACACAGGATCCCCATCAGGGTCATCGAGGCGTGATGACCCCTACCCAGAGCTTCTGAGCGAAGAAGAGGTCGACCGCCGGGATCTCGATGTGGCCCATGTCGGCCTCTTCCTTGAGGATCGCGTGGGCCCGGTCGACGGTCATCGCGGACTTGTAGGGCCGGTCTCCTGCGCAGAGGGCGTCGAAGATGTCCGTGATGGTCATGATGCGCGCGCCGTAGGGGATCTGCGCCCCCTTGAGGCCCAGCGGGTAGCCCGTGCCGTCGAGCTTCTCGTGGTGTGCGTGGGCCAGCTCGGGCACGTTCTTGAGGTGGCGTGTCCAGGGGATGATCTTGAGGAAGTTGTAGGTGTGCGTGACGTGCCGCTCGATGGCGCGGCGCTCGTCCTCGTCCAGGCTCCCCCGCGGGATGCACAGCCGCGTGACGTCACGCGAGGTCAGGACGGATTCGTCCAGGGCGTCGATGTACCAGCGTTCGGCGATCTCGATCAGGGAGTCGACGTCCATCACCTTGAACTTGAAGCCCGGCTTGTTCATGCGCTGGATGTGGACGAGGTCGTCGTCGAGCTGGTGGAGGTTGACCTGGAGCTCCATGTCGTCGGCCTTCTGGCGACGGAGGAGCTCGAGTCGGGCCTGCATCGCCGCGAGCCGGAAGCGGCCTTCGATCTTCTCGAGCTCCCATGGGTAGAGCTTGTCCGCCTTCAGCAGCACCTGCTCCGGCACGCCGATCTTGCCGAAGTCGTGCAGCACGGAGGCGTAGTGAAGCTCCTCGAGCTCCGGGTTCGAGAAGCGGATCTCGCGGAAGTGCTTGTCGTCGCTGTCGTTGACCGCTTGGGCCAGCGCAGTCGTGAGCCGCGCGACCCGGTTGCTGTGACCGGCCGTGCTCGGATCTCGAGCTTCGATGACCGTCACCGCCGCGGTGACGAAGCTGTCGAAGAGGTTTCGGATGTCCGAGTAGAGCCGGTGGTTCTCCATCGCGACCGCGGCCTGGGAGGTGATGGAGCGGGCCAGGGCCGCGTCCCGATCGCTGAAGGGGAGCACGCGGTCGAAGCTGGCCAGCGGGATCCCGTGGACGGACTTCCGGTTGTAGGTACCCAGCACGCCGATGACGGCCCCGTCCCGGTCCAGCATCGGCACCAACAGCGCGGACCTGGTCTTGTAGCCCAGGGCCTTGTCGTTCTGGTGGTTCAGCCGGTAGGGGGCGTTGGCGGGGACCCGGTCGAGGTCGTCGATCTTCAACAGCTGACCGCGGTTCGCCACGAAGCCTGCCAACGAGCTGTCGTCGATTGGCATCGCCTCGCGGTTCGGCTTGAAGTCGACGGTGTCGTTCTGGGCCGCAGCGAAGATGAGCTCGTCGCCTTCCTTCAGGAAGATGCTGCCACTGTCTGCCCGCAGCGCGCGGCGCGCGTGGGTCAGGATGCGGTGGAGCAGATCCTGGCTGTCGGTGATGGCGGAGAGCGCGAAGCCGATCTCGTTGAGGATCTGGACCGTCTCTCGTTCGTCGTGCATGCGCGATCGGAGGCGCTCGATGTCGACGAGGTTGCGTAGCGCTCGGCTCATGCGCAGGTCGACCTCGTCGGGTCGCACGATGTCGTAGCAGTCGAGGTCGTTTCGCGGAGAGATGGCGATCACCCGTCGACCGAGGCGCTGAGCGACCATCACCCGGGTGAGATCGACGACGAGGATGCGCCCGGTCACGTCGGCTGGAGAGGCGAGGTCGACGGGGACGAACTGGGCGCCCGCGCGCTGGGCGCAGCCTTTCACGATGTTGGCGAAGGGCGAGGTCGCCGGCACCATGGCGACCTCGACGCGTGGGGCTTCACGCGTGGGGCGTGGGTTGACTGTCACCGCGGGGCCGCTCACTAGGGGGAGAGGGTACCGCGCCCATCAGCTCGTGGACACCCGGACTTCCGGGTTCGCGGCCCGTCGCCGGTGCCCATGCACGTCCACAGCCGCCGCGCTATCGGGGCGCCTCCAACCAAGGGGTCGGTGTCATGTCCAAGCGCATCCTCATCGCTGGGAGCGGTGGAATCGGTCGTGCGGTGGGCCTCCTGCTGCGCGAGCTCGGTGAGCTCGACGTCGAACTCATCTTCGGCGACGCCGACCCCCAACAGGTCGCATCCGCTGTCGAGTTCGCTGGCGGCGGGGACAGCGTGGGCATTCCCTTCAACGGCTCGACGCCGGAGCTCGACCGCGCGCTGGCCTCGGCGGATCTCGTGCTCGACTGCCTCCCGGGTGGGCAGGCGACGCGCGTCGCTGCCTGGGCCCTGGAGCATGGCTGCCACTACGCCAACCTCACCGAGTACGTCGCCCAGACCAACCTCATCCTGGAGATGACCCGAGAGGCCCAGACGGGCTTCGCGCTCCAGTGTGGGCTCGCGCCGGGCTTCGTGAACGTGCTCGGGAACAAGCTCTTCCAGGACTTCACGCGCCGCTTCGGGGTCGACAAAGTCGACGTGCTGAAGATGCGCGTCGGTGCGCTCACCCGCAACGCCGAAGCGCCTCACTTCTATGGCTTCACCTGGAGCCCCATCGGGGTCGCCACCGAGTACGTCAGGAACGCGGTCGTCGTGCGCGACTGGAACCGGACGAGCCTCGACAGCCTCGCCGAGGTCCAGAGGTTGCTCATCGACGGCGTGCCCTACGAGGAGGCCACGACCTCTGGTGGGGCCGCGGACATGCCGACGGCGCTGTCCGGGCGAGTCCGTCACCTCGACTACAAGACTCTTCGCTACCCGGGGCACTGGGCCTGGGTCCGTCGCCAGCTGGATGCGATCGGCGAGGTCCCCGACCGGGTCGCGCAGCTCCAGGACCGCATGCTCAGCGCGATCCCGCAGATGCAGGACGACATCGTCGTCATCTACGCCGCCTGCGAAGGCCGGACTCCCTCTGGTCGCAGACGCCTCGACGCTGCCTACAAGGTCTTCCCCATGGAGCTCGGCGGCCAGCGCCTCCGAGCCATCCAGTCGACCACCGCCGCGGGCCTCGCCGAGTGCGCGCGCATCCTGCTCACAGAGGACGTCCGGGGTGCCCTCCTGCAGAGCCAGCTCGGCTGCGAGGACTACCTGAACGGGCCCTACTGCTCTGCGGTGTACGGCCACCCGCTGAGCGAGCAGCTCGGGTAGGATTCTGCCTCTCAGGAGGTCTGTATGAGCCGTCTTCAAGACCAGGTCGTGTGCATCACGGGTGCCGGGAGGGGCTTGGGCAAGGCCCTCACGCTCGCCTTCGACGCGGAGGGGGCGCGGCTGTCGCTGGCGGCGAGGACCGCTCCTGAGATCGACGAGATCACCAGCGGGTGCCGCGATGCGATCTCGGTCCAGACCGACGTCCGGGTGCCCGGCGAGGTCTACGCCTTGGTCGAGGCCACCGTCGGCGAGTTCGGACGCCTGGACATCATGATCAACAACGCCGGCGTCGCCATCTACGGGCCGGTCGGCTCATACACGACGCAGGAGATCGACCAGATCATCGACACCAACGTCAAGGGCGTGATCTTCGGCAGCCAGGTGGCGCTGGAGGCCATGAAGGCCCAGCGCAGCGGCTTCATCGTCAACATCGGCAGCATCGCGGGCAAGATGCACCTCGTGAACGAGTCGGTCTACGTCGCGAGCAAGTGGGCCGTCACCGGGTACTCGGGGGTCTTGTGGCAGGAGGCGCGCAAGTTCGGCGTGCGCGTCTGCAACGTCTGCCCAGGCGGGATCGACACCTCGTTCTGGAAGACACAGGAGTTCCTGCCCTTCCCGGACCGCTTCGATCCCGAGCGCGACTTCCTGAAGCCCGAGCTCATCGCTCAGAGCATCATCGAGCTCGTCTGCCAGCCGGCGTCGACCTGCACCTCCGAGCTGGTGATCCAGCCGGTGCTGTTCTGATGGAGGTCCCCCTCCCACTGGGGGACGTGCTCGATCGCATCACCATCCTCCGCATCAAGGTCCGCCGCATCGAGGACGTCGCCAAGCGCCTCCACGCTCGCCGCGAGCTGAAGCTGCTCGAGCGCCGCTGGTCGATGCTCGGCTACGGTCGCCTCCCCGAGGAGGGCGAGCTCGAGGGCGTCAACGAGATGCTGTGGGAGGTCGAGGATCGCCTCCGCGCGATGGAGGCGAGACAGGACTTCGACGAGGACTTCGTCGAGGCCGCTCGGAGTGTCTACCGGCTCAACGATCGTCGGGCGGCGCTGAAAGCAGCCGTCAACGAGGCCCTCGACTCCGAGCTGGTAGAGGTGAAGAGCTACCACTCCTACTGAAGCGACCCACCAGCAACAGCAGGAGCGCCCCGAAGCCAAAGGACAGCGGGTTCACGTGGCTGCAGCCCGCGTCCTCCGTCGCCGCGACGTCCCCGTCTTCGGGACCCACGCTCTTGTCGGGGGCCTTGCTCTTGGCGCCCCCTTCTTCCAGGCGGCAGCTGGTCGCGCTGGCCTCGGCGACCCGGTAGACGTCCAGGCGCTCGTCGGGTGTGCCGATGATCGCGCTGGTGACGGTGGAGATCGTGGTTCCGCAGGCGACGCGGGACTCCGGCACGGCGTAGGTCGGCTCGAAGCGGCTGATGTGCGCGCAGCCGATGCCCTGCTCGCAGAGCTCCTCCTGGCGCCGGACGTCCTCTGCCGTGACCGTCGCCCAGGCGTCGTAGTCGGCGCGGGTCATCAGGTACATGGTGGCGCTGCCCATGCCCGAGCTGCGCGAGGCGCCGTTGGCGAGCCGGGCTTCGTTGGACTCGTGGTCGAAGACCCGGTAGGCGGACAGCTCGCCATCACCCGCGTCCTGCATTGCGAGCAAGACGATGTCCGGGTGCGCCTCGAGCCCCTCGATCCGCAAGCTGTGGGTGATGTGTTTCTTGCCCGTCGGGGCGTCAGGGATGATGTCGGCCAGGGCGAGGGAGCAGAGCAGCAGCATGGGTGCATCGTAAGCTCGATGGGTGCTCCTGATTGGCCTCGTGTTCGCGGAACCGGTCCACCTCGTCGCCGTCGACGCCCACGGGCGAGTCGTCGAGGAGGCTGTGTGGACAGCGGAGGCGGGAGAGGTGGCGCGAACCGGTGACGGGACGGTGGAGCTGCCACCTGGTCACCACCGCCTCGCGGTCAGCGCCGAAGGCTTCTTCGGGGCCACCGTCGATCTGGACGTCCGGGCAGGAAAGACCGGGGAGATCCAGGCCGTGCTGGATGCCTCGATGGTGACCTTGGAGGAGCGGCGCATCGTCATCCACGACGCGATCTACTTCGAGACCAACAAGGCCATCATCAAGCTGGAGAGCCACGATCTCTGCCGGCAGATCGCCCGGCTGATCGTGGAGCATCCCGAGCTGCGGCTCGTCAGCGTGGAGGGGCACGCCGACGCTCGGGGCACAGAGGACTTCAACCTCGAGCTGTCCACCCGTCGCGCTGCGGCGGTGGTCGACTTCCTCGTCGGCCAGGGAGTGAGTTCCGAGCGTCTGCAGTCCCGCGGCTGGGGCGAGCTCCGCCCTGTGGTCGAGGGAGTCGACGAGGAGGCCTGGTCCCAGAACCGGCGAGTCGAGTTCCTGGTGGTCGAGCGCGCCGACTGACACCGCCCTGATACCGGCCGGCCGGGATCGGGCGTCACCTTGGAGAGCGGTGATGGGTTCCCTCCTGCTCTTTGCGTGCCGCGCTCCGGTCGAGGACCAGATCCCGGCGGACGCGGAAGCTGCGCTCGCCAGCTGCGACGTCTCGGAGGAGCGAGCCGCGGTCGCCACGGCCAGCGCCGAGTTCGAGGTGCCCGTCTGCCTGCACGCCGTCTGGCCGAGCGAAGGAGCCGCCGAGCGCCGCTTCGACGACGAGCTCGCGGAGGGCACGGAGAACCGCCACATCGACCGGGTCAACCGCCTGCTGCGCGGGGCCCCCAACGGCGAGGACGACGAGCGCACGCTGGACACGGGGATCCAGCTCGTGCTCGCGAGTCTCGAGGTCCACGCCGACAAGGAGCTCGTCGAGCTCGGGGATGTCGCCGACCACCAGGTGGCGCTCGAGACCCTCGGCGCGACCTGGAACCGGTCTGGCTGTGTGAACGTCTACGTGCTCTTCAACGACGACGCTGTCTGGGACGGAGCCTTCGCCAGCTACCCGGGCCGACCGGAGCTCGGAGGCATCGTCACGGTCAACCAGCCCGACGAGCGCAGGCTGGCCCACGAGTGGGGACACGTGCTCGGGCTGCGCCACACCCACGAGGAGGGCTACGGCGCGGAGTGGGAGGGCGACTGCGACGTCACCGGCGACCTGCTGTGCGACACCCCCGCCGATCCCGGCCCGGAGCGCTGCCGCCAATGGAACGACAGCGACGCGGAGGTCAGCTGGGTCGAGTGCCCCGAGCGCTTCGCCTCGATCGAGGACGAGGTCCCGCTCGACAACCTCATGTCCTACTGGGAGCCCCCCTGGACCTCGCAGGGCTTCAGCTCCGAGCAGATCGAGCGCATGCACTGCACCTGGAGGCAGGGCCAGGAGCTGATCGTTCCATAGCTCCCGCGCAGCACGATCAGGCGGGCTAAGGTCTCTGTATGCCCCTGCTCCTCATCGCCTGTCTCGGCATGGACACGCTGGTCCAGGAGCCCAGAGGTGAGGGCAGGCCCCCCCTCGGCGGAGCCACGGATCTGGACACCTCCGAGGCGCCTGACACCGGCCTCCAGAACAACGGGGACAAGGAGCCTCAGGACACCGACGAGCAAGAGGAGCCTCCAAAGGACAACAACCCGGTGATCACCGCCTTCGCCGCGAGCGAGGAGGACTCGAAGGTGCGCTTCACCTTCGGGCTCGAGGACCCGGACGAGGATCTTGGCGGTGGCGAGGTGACCGTCGAGTGCGACGGGACAGAGGTCCGCTACGACTACCCGGGGGAGATGCGCTGGACCGACGGCGGCTCCCCCTTCGTGCTCTGGGAGCTGGACGACTTCGTCCCCGAGGAGAAGGTCACCTGTCGAATCCAGGCCACGGACGGCGCCGGGAACGCTGCCGAGCCGAAGACCACGACCTTCACCCGCGCCAACTTCATCCGCGAGATCACAGAGGGCGGCGACACCCAGGGCACCAGCGAGGGCATCGGCAGGATCCCGGTACCAGCCACCATCCGGGGGAGCATGTACGGCACGGGGAACAACGGCTACGCCTTCACAGAGGACATCGACTTCGTGAAGTTCAGCGTAGAGGACACGGGCTCCCGTGAGTTCACGCTGAACTGGACCGAGACCTCCGCGGACTACGACCTCTACCTCCTGGTCTCAGGGGCCGAGACGCTGGCGGCCTCCGCCACCTACGACTACCCGGAGTCACTCACCTACGAGCTCCAGGCAGACACCACCTACTTCTTCGCCGTCGCAGGCTGGTCTGGACCGCCCGGAGACTGGACACTTCGGATCGAGTAGCCATGAGCAAGACAACCGCCCTGGTCCTGGCTGCCGGGAAGGGCACCCGCATGCGCTCGAGCCTGGCCAAGGTCCTGCATCCCCTCTGTGGGAGGCCGATGGTCGGCTGGGTCGTCGAAGCCTGTCACGAGGCCGGGCTCACCCCCGTCGTGGTGGTCGGGCACCAGGCCGAGGCGGTGCGCGACGCGCTCCCGGGGATCGAGACCGTGCTCCAGGCCGAGCAGCGTGGGACGGGACACGCCGTCCAGTGTGCGGCGACGGCCCTGCCGATGGAGGGGACCCTGGTCGTCCTCGCCGGTGACACCCCGCGCCTCCGCAGTGCGACCCTCGCTGCCCTGGTCGAGCGACACCAGCTCAGCGGCGCCCGGTGCACGGTCCTTACGATGCCGTGTTCACCGGAGACGGCCTACGGTCGGATCGTGCGGGACGATGCCGGAGAGGTCCTTCGCATCGTCGAGGCCGCCAACGCCACCGCGGAGGAACTCGCCATCACGGAGGCGAACTCGGGCACCTACGCTTTCGACGCCCGCTGGCTGATCGAGGAGGTGCTGCCTGCCTTGGAGCCCCATCCCCCGAAGGGCGAGCTCTACCTGACGGACGCCATCGAGGCCGCCGCCGGGCACCTCGAGGCCCACCTGCACCCGGACGCCGGGGAACTGGCCGGAGTCAACGACCGCCAGGCCCTGCACGAGGCCGAAGGGGCGCTTCAGGAGCGCATCAACCGCCGCTGGCGTCGAGCCGGCGTCAGCATCCGGGGCCCCGCCCACATCGACGCGGACGTGATCCTGGAAGAGGACGTCACGCTTCACCCCGGGGTCGTCCTGCGGGGGGACACGTGCGTCGCCGGCGGCACCACCATCTACGCCTACAGCGTCCTGGAGAGCGCCCGGGTCGGGAGGGACTGTCGGATCGGGCCCTTCGCTCGCCTGCGCGAAGGCACGGTGGTCGATGACGACGTCAAGATCGGCAACTTCGTCGAGACCAAGAAGGCCCACCTCCACGAGGGCGTGAAGGCCGGGCACCTCTCCTACCTGGGGGACGCCGAGATCGGCGCCGAGACCAACATCGGCGCGGGCACGATCACCTGCAACTACGACGGCTACGCCAAGCACAAGACGACCATCGGCGAGCGCGTCTTCATCGGCTCGAACTCGAGCCTCGTGGCCCCGGTGTCCGTCGGGGACGATGCCCTGGTCGGGGCCGGCTCGACCATCACGCAGGACGTCCCCGGCGACGCGCTGGCCTTGAGCCGGGGCCGCCAGAAGAGCTTCCCCGGACGGGCCAAGGACCTGAAGGCCAACCTGAAGAAGAAGGCCGGGAAGTGACGACCCCCGCGCACCTCCTGGGCCTGAACCCACCTCAGCGCCTGGCGGTGGAGACCATCGACGGCCCGCTGCTGATCCTCGCGGGCGCGGGCTCCGGCAAGACCCGCGTCCTCACTCGGCGGGTCGCCCACATGCTGCACGTGGGCATCGCTCCGTGGAACATCCTGGCGGTGACCTTCACCAACAAGGCCGCCGGCGAGATGAAGAAGCGCGTGGCCGAGATGGTGGGGCCGGACGCCGACAAGCTCAGGGTCTCCACCTTCCACTCCGCCTGCGTCCGCATCCTGCGCATCGAAGCCCACCGGCTCGACTACCCCAGGAACTTCGCGATCTACGACGACGACGATCAGAAGCGACTGCTCAAGACCATCCTGCAGGACAACAACGTCGACACGAAGCGCTTCACGCCCAACGCCGTTCGCAGCCAGATCGACCGGGCCAAGAACAAGATGCTCGGGCCCGCCGACCTGGAGGACGCCCACCGCCTCGTCGTCGAGGCCTTCGTCGAGTACGAGCGCCGGCTGAAGGCCGCCGGTGCGGTCGACTTCAACGACATCATCAACAAGGTCGTGGAGCTCTTCCACGGGGACGAAGAGGCGCTGTCGAAGTGGCGGAATCGCTACCGCTACCTGATGGTGGACGAGTACCAGGACACGAACCGGAGCCAGTACCTGCTCATCAAGGCGCTGGCGGGATCGATCGGGAACCTGGCGGTCGTCGGTGATGACGATCAGTCCATCTACAGCTTCCGCGGCGCCGACATCCGCAACATCCTCGACTTCGAGCGGGACTTCCCTGGGGCCGTGGTGGTGAAGCTCGAGCAGAACTACCGCTCCAGCGGGCGCATCCTGCAGGCGGCCACCGCTGTGGTGAAGCGGAACACTGGTCGGAAGGAGAAGGTGCTCTGGACCGAGGCGGAGGCTGGCGCGCCGCTGAGGGTGATCGTCGCTCGGGACGAGGAGGACGAGGCCCGGCGTGTCGCCGCGCGCATCCAGCAGGGCCTCCGGGGGGGCCGCAGCCCGGACGACTTCGCCGTCATCTACCGCACCAACGCGCGCAGCCGGCCCTTCGAGCAGGCCTTCAGGCGCATGGACATCCCCCATGTCCTCGTGGGTGCGCGCAAGTTCTACGCTCGACGAGAGGTCCGGGACCTGCTCGCCTACCTCAAGCTCGTCGTCAACCCCGGCGACACCATGGCCTTCTCGCGCGTGATCAACGTGCCGAGACGGGGACTCGGCCCCAAGGCGATCGGCCGCATCCGGGAGCAAGCGGAGCGAGCAGACACCTCGCTCCTCGAAGCCAGTCGCTTCCTCGGGTCTGGCCGCGGAAAGCAGGCTGCTGCCATGAAGGCCTTCGCCGGGCTGATCGACGACTTTCGCCAGGCGGCGGAGGAGCTCACCCCCGGGGAGCTGGTCCAGCGCGTCGCTGAAGACACCGGCTACCGGGCCGGGCTCGAGGCCGACAACACCGAGCAGTCCATCGGGCGGCTGGAGAACATCGACGCCCTCGCCGTCGATCTCTCCACGGAGGAGTTCAGCCTGGCCGAGGAGCTCGGGGGCGGCCCCATGAACATCCTGAGCGCCTTCCTCGACCGGGCATCCCTGGCGGGTCAGGACGAGGAGATCCCCGACGGAGGGCGGGTCACGTTGATGACCGCCCACCTGGCGAAGGGCCTCGAGTTCCCGGTGGTCTTCGTGGCGGGGCTCGTGGAGGGCTCCTTCCCGCTGACAAGGGAGCAGACGGAGGAGCGCCTGGAGGAAGAGCGTAGGCTCACCTACGTGGCCTTCACCCGCGCCGAGCAGGAGCTGATCCTGACGCGCTCGATGATGCGCATCGTCTACGGCACCGGACCGCAGCGCTGCTCGCCCTCACGCTTCCTGGACGACATCCCGGCGACGCTGATCGAAGGCCGGCATGTCCGTCGCAGCATGCCGAGGCCGAGCGTCGATCTCGTAGAGGCTCGACAGCGCATCGAGAGGTTCACCAGCCGGCACGAAAAAGCGCGAAAAGAGACGACGGATGGTGCAGAGACGACCTCGCCCCCGACCGAGCGGCGGACCATGCTCCCCGAGAGCGCGGCGGACCTTCGCGTCGGAATCCGGGTCCTTCATCCGGAGTTTGGAGAGGGAGTCATCCGCAGCGCATCCGGATCTCACTCGAACCCTCGCCTCACCATCGAATTCGCCGGGCGGCGCACGCGAACCCTGTTCGCCGGCTTCGCCAACCTGGAGATCGTCGTTCAATGACCCGCTCCATGGCGAGACCCATGCTCCCGCGCTGTTGTGCCCCGGTAGGGGCCGGTGGTAGCGTGCGATGGCGTCTTCTTGCGGGACTGGAACCAGGCACCCCATGATCGTCACATGTCCACAGTGTTCTGCTCGGTACAAGCTGGACCCGAGCAAGATCTCCGCCCGCGGGGCGAAGATCACCTGTCCGCGCTGCCGACACGTCTTCATGGCGTACCCGGAGCTGGATGACGACGGTTCGGCCACGGGCATCACGACGCTCTCCCGCGCACGCCGTCGGGCCGAGACCACCGACAATCCTGCGTCTCCTCCTCCCAACGCCGGCACGCGGCGAAGCAGCGCGGAGAACCTGGACTTCCGCATAGTTGGCATTCCCTCTTGGAAGGTGAAGGTCAAGATCGGCCTCGTCTACGACTTCTCGGACATCAAGACGCTCCGGAAGTACATCCAGGACGGTCGGGTCACACCAGAAGACGTGATCTCCCACGACGCCAAGAGCTGGGTCACCATCGGGGACATCCCAGACCTCGACGCCTACTTCGTCGAGATCTACGAGCGAGCCGAGCGCGCGATCGCCGAGGGCGGCTCCGGCTTCGATGACGAGCAGCCCACCAACGTCGTCGGCATGGGCAGCCTGGGCTCCGATCTCGCCGCACAAGCTCTCTCCGAGGCGACTCGAGAGGCCGAGGTCTCCGAGGACGGCCCTGCCGAGAACGAGTACGGCCCGCAGTTCGTCGATCCGTTCGCCGCGCTGAAGGACAAGCAGCGCGAGAAGATCCAGCAGCGTCGCAAGCGCTCTGGCACCGGCCCCCTTCCCCAGAAGGACTCTTCGGACCAGAAGCGCCTGCTGATGGCCGCCGTGGTGCTGATGGCGCTGGGTGCTGGCGGGTATTGGTACGTCACGTCCAACGGGGACCCCGCGCCCACGCCGACGGACCGGACCACCCAGGCCACCAAGGACGGCAAGACCGAGTTGGAGATCCAGGCGGCCAAGGCGGCCAAGGCTCAACTCGAGCAGCAGATGCAGGAAGCCGAGGATGTCGAGCTCGGCGGCATTGGTGGTGACGACGAGCTGTTCGTGGTCGTGCCCGAGCACGTCCGCAACGGCCAGAAAGGTACACCGATCGGCAACGGGGGGCGCAGCGTCGATGCCGACCCGTCACCTGGGGCGGTCGCGGTGTCGGACGACATCAACTCCACCCAGGACTGCCAGGACTTCACCCGCAGAGGTGAGTGGGGGCAGGCGAAGCTGGCCTGCACGCTCGCGCTGGCCGATTCGCCTGGCAACCCCGCCGTGATGGTCAACTACGGCGTCTCGCTCTACGAGATGAACGAGCTCAACCCCGCGAGCAACCAGCTGGGCGGGGCGGCGAACGCGGGCTCGAACGACCCGCGCATCGAGAAGTACCTGGGGCACATCGCTCGGGAACAGGGCGACGTGCTGGGGGCCTCCGCCCACTACCAGAACTACCTGGCGGCGAATCCGAACGCGCCCGACAAGGCGAAGATCGAGGCTCTCCTGAGTCAGCTCCAGGGGACCTGAGGAAACTCGGCGCCCGAGGGCGCGGTACACTCGATCGTCGAGTCGGGAAACACGTCTACGTGCGCATTCGCTGTCCGCAGTGCTCTACCGCGTTCGAGCTCAACCCACCCCTGGGCCGCTCGGGCAAGCCGCGGCGGATCAAGTTCCGCTGTTCGGCGTGCGGCACACCGCTGAGCGACGAGCACGAGGACGTCGTCCATGACGCCGGGGAGGAGGAGCCGGGTTCCAGTGACCCGAGCTGGACGCCCGGTGCCGTCGAGCACGGCGGGGATCCCAGCTCCAGGGTCTCCGAGCCGAGCTACCACAGCGAGAACAGCGAGAGCTTCGTCTCGGACGCGAGCTACGTGTCCGAGCCGAGCTCCGCGCGCCCCGTGCCCACGCTTCAGGGTGGAGGGATCGGTGGCTCGTCCCTGCCCTTTGATCCTGCCGGCGCCTACTCCTCCAACCCGGTCGGTCAGGCGCTCGAAGACTTCGACGGCGGCGAGGGGCTCGAAGGCTTCACCGCCGCGGAAGGGGAGCAGCACCCGGCGCTCGACAACCCCGAGGGGACGCTGCTCAAGCAGGAGGGCAAGGTCTACCACGTGCGCAACCTCGCCACGATCCAGCGCTGGATCGTCGAACGCCGTGTCCTGCGCGAGGATCTGATCTCTACCGGGGGGATGCGCTGGGAGCCGGTCGGCAACCACCCGGACCTCGAGATCTTCTTCCAGATGGTCGAACGGCTCGACGAGCTGGAGCTGGCGGCTCGCATGCCGCCTTCGGACGACTACGATCCGCGGCCGCCAGTCTCCGACGGGACCCCCCTGGGCAACAGCCTGGTCGGCGAGCACGAAGCTGATCCGGTGAGCGGGGGCTCCTGGGAATTCGAGCCTGAGCCAGGCGCCGGCTTGCTCCAAGAGGTCGAGGAGAGCCAGCCGGGCGAGTCCTGGGACGACGACGAGTCCGACGCCAACCCGGACGCAGAGGCCTACCGTTCCCGGCCCAACTACGCCTACGAAGACAGCGAGCCCAGCGACTACCTCGCTGGGGACGAGGACATTCCAGGCTTCGACAGCGCGCTGGAGCCTGGCGCGCAGACCTGGGACGAGCCTGCCGACAACGACCAGGCGGTCGTCTTCGTCTCGAACAAGAAAGCCAGCGAGACCGCCAGCCCGACGCTGGCCCCCGCCGAGGAGGTCCTGTCCACCGAAGAGGTCGCCGTCGACCCCGAGCCACCGGCCCAGGTGGACGTCGCGTCCCAAGAGGAGCAGATGCCTGCCGAGGACTCGGAGTCCGACGGCGCGGACAGAGCCTTCTTCGGCAGCCAGTTCTCCGCCTACGCCAAGCCCACAGAGGAGCTTCCACGCCCCACGGACGCGGACGAGGAGCTCGCCTGGAACGAGGACAAGTCCGCCCGCCAGACGCGGAGGCTGATGACCGCGGCGGTGGTGCTGTTGTTCATGGTCCTCGTCGGCGTCTGGCTGGTCACGGCGGAGCCGCCACAGCCGGCTGCCGAGGACGACCCTGTCACGGATGAGGCGGTCACCGAGGACGAGCCCATCGCCGAGGACGAGCCCATCGCCGAGGACGAGCCCATCGCCGATCCAGTCATCGAGGACGACGAGCCGGAGGTGATCCCGGTCGAACGCGACCCGGTCGAACGCGACCCGGTCGAGCGCGACCCGGTCGAACGCGACCCGGTCGAGCCTGACGAGCCCTTCGTTCCTCCTGTGCCGGTGACCGGGCGCACGACGCCCAGCCGCAGCGCAGCCCAGTGGGTCGACGAGGGCTGGAAGCGGCTGGAGACACGTGATCTGCGTGGTTCGCGGCAGGCCTTCGTGGAGGCCCTGTCCCAGGAGCCGCGCAATGCGGACGCGCACTACGGGCTGGGTTATGCGGCCCAGACCCAGGGAGACCATCCCTTCGCCATCAAGCACTACTGCATGGCCCTCGACAACGCTGGCGGTCGCCAGGAGATCCTCCGGGATGTGCCCGCGCTGCTGAAGTCGATCAACGGCACGTGCGACTAGCACCGGAGAGCTCAGAATGTCCGACAAGTACGACCAGGAAGAGGACTACTTCGCCCGAATCGACCGCGAGAAGAAGGCGGCCCTGAAGGCGAAGCTCGATGCAGAGGCCGGTGACAAGGCCCTGGCCGAGCGCAAGGCACTTCACTACCTCAAGTGCGGCAAGTGCGGGGGCGACATGGCGCCGAAGCTCTTCAAGGGTGTCACGATCGACCTTTGCGGCGAGTGCGGCAGCGTGCTGCTCGACCCCGGTGAGCTCGAAGAGCTCGCGGGAGAAGAGGGACACGTGCTCAGCAACATCGCGGAGCTGTTCGGCTTCACGCGCCAGGGCACGGACGAGGTCGACAGGTCCGGAGCGGACTGAACCGGCTCAGTAGAGGTTCACGTCGTCCGTGGCGGAGAGGACCTCTTCGTAGGTCGTGACGCCGCGACCCAGCTTCTTGATGCCGTAGTCGCGCAGCGTCAGCATGCCGTCGTTCAGCGCTTCCTTCTTGACGTCCTGTGCTGGCGCGCCTTGCTGGATGAGGCGCTGGATCCGGGGGGTGATCTGCATCACCTCGTAGAGCCCCGTGCGGCCCTTGTACCCGGTGCCGCGGCAGCGGATGCAGCCGTCGCCGGACTTCACCATCAGCTTCCGGTTCTCTGTTCCGAGGATGCCGAGCGAGAGCGCCTGCTCCTCGCTGATCCAGTCCGGGGCCGTGCAGTGCGGACAGATCTTGCGCACGAGACGCTGGGCGATCACGCCGACGAGCACGCTCGAGAGCAGGTAGGGGTAGACGCCCAGATCCAGCATGCGCGTGATCGCCGCCGAGGTGTCGCTGGTGTGGAGCGTCGAGATCACGAGGTGGCCCGTCAGCGCGGCCTGGACCGCGTACTGAGCGGTCTCGGGATCCCTGATCTCACCGATCATCAGGATGTCCGGGTCCTGCCGCAGCACGTGCCTGATTGCGTTGCCGTAGTCGAAGCCGATGGCCTTCTGGATGGCCATCTGGTTGAACGCCTCGTGGACCATCTCGATGGGATCCTCGAGGGTGCAGATGTTCAGCCGAGGGTTCGCCACCGCGTGTAGCGTCGAGTAGAGCGTCGTGGTCTTGCCGCTTCCCGTTGGCCCTGTCACGAGGATGAGACCGGTCGAGGCGTGGATGAAGCTCTGGTAGGCGAGGAGCTCTTTTCGGAAGAAGCCGAGGTTCTCCAGGTTCTGCAGCAGCACGCCCGGGTCGAAGACGCGGACGACGACCTTCTCTCCGAAGGCGGTCGGAACCGTGCTGACCCGCAGCTCGATCTCCTGGTGCTGGTAGCTCGTCTTGAAGCGCCCGTCCTGAGGCCGTCGACGCTCGGCGATGTCCATGCGGGCGAGCATCTTCACCCGGCTGACCATCGCGGGTTGGACGACCTTGGGCAGCTTGTGGATCGTGTGGAGGACGCCGTCGATGCGCAGGCGCACGTTGGCCTCGTCGCGCTTGGGCTCGATGTGGATGTCGCTGGCGCGGTGCTCGAAGGCGTAGTTCAGGATGTACCAGACCGCCTGGACGACCGGCTGGTCGGTGGCGTCGAGCTCATGGATCGACTGGAGCTTGTAGAGCTGCTCGAGGTTGCCGATGTCAGGCAGGTCCGAGGCGAACTCTCGTGCCGCAGCCTTCATCGAGCGGCGGAAGCCGTGGAACTCGGCGATGGCCTGGAGGATGGCCGACTTCATCGCCATCACGGGTCGGACCGCCTTGCCCTTGAAGCGCTCGACCTGCTCGACGACGTCCTTGTTCCAGGGGTCGGCGACTCCCACGACGAGCTCTTCGGGTGTCTCGTCGATGGCGATGATCATGTGGCGCTCGGCGAAGGGCCCGCCGAAGGCCTCTGTGACCAGCTTGTAGTCGAGCTGCAGGGCGTCTACCTCTCGGTACTCGAGGTCGAGCTCCTCTGCGACGATCATCGTGACCGCTCGCTCCGACACGTAGGGCTCGCCTTCTGGAAGGTCGGCCTCGAAGGACGGGAAGCGGAAGCTGGCGATGAGCTCGATCTCGCTCACCGTGTAGGAGACGCGCTGCTTGCCGAGCAGGCGGCGCATCTCCGCCCGCTTGTCGAGCATGATGTGGCGTTCCTGCTCACGGCCCCGATTCAGCACGTCGGTTCGCTGGCCGCGGTGGATCAGCTTCCTCAGGACCAACAGATCCAGGATCCATGCCAGGCGGCTGGGGTTCGTCACGGCGCGAGGATACCTCCCTGGGCGATGGTGCTTCTTCTCCTGGCATGTAGCGAAGTGGTCGAGGACGTCGCGACGGGCGACGGCTTCGCCAAGGACACGGACATCCGCATGGTGTCGCCAGCGGCTGGCGCGTCCGTCTCCCAGGACTTCATCGTGACCTTCGAAGCCGGAGCGGCTCTGCGTCGGGTCCAGGTCGAACTCGACGGAGAGCCCGCCGGTGCGATGTCCGATCCGACCGGCCGGCTCGATGTCAGCGCGGAGCCGGGTCGGCGCCTGTTGAGCCTGGTGGGCTACGACCGTCAGGGTGCGGAGCTCTCCCGCGACGAGCGCGAGGTGCGCGTGCTGTCCGACGAGGAAGAGGCATCGGGCTGGGTGGCCATCACCACGCCGAGTGACGGCGCACACCCGGTGAACCCGGTGACCTTCGTCGCCGACGGATCGGGTGGTGTCGCCACGATCGAGTTCCTCGCCGACGACTGGAGCCTTGGAACCACGGCTCCCGGCGAGGTGCTGACCTACAGCTTCAGCGGCACTGGCTTCGAGCGGGTCATCGTGGCGCGAGGGCTGGACGCGGATGGCGCGGAGCTCGGCGAAGACACGATCACCATCACGGTCGAGGACGGCGGCGAGGCAGGACCCACCGACTTCAACGAGCTCCTCGTCGACATGGTCGGGTCCTACCCGATGGACGGGACCTACGAGTTCTACTGGCCCAGCGGTGGCGGCTGGTCCGGGGGCACCCAGGACCTCTGGTACCAAGGCGAGCAGATCGGGAGCGATGGAGGCTACTCGGCCTGCTACTGCTCGGGCATCACCTGGGAGTGGTACATCCGCTCCTTCCAGGAGTGGGCCGCGTACAACGGGGCCGATCCGGAGGATCTCAACGGCGTCGACGAGGCCGACATCTGGTCGATGCGGCTCGACTGGTACGTGCGGGAGCTCTACGGCCCCGGACCCTCGGTAGCGATGGAGACCTATGGTCTCGGGGTAGAGGTGCCGAGCTTCGACGACTGGGAACCCGGCGACATCGTGCAGTTCTGGCGGACCAGCGGGAGCGGGCACACGGCTGTCTTCATGGGCTGGATCGAGGACGACGACGGCAACCGCGTCGGCATGGAGTACGCCAGCTGCCAAGGCAGCACCGACGGTCTCGGTATCAACGACGAGTACTTCGGCTCACACGCTGGCGCGCTCGACCCGGCCTTCATGTACGCGGCGCGGGGCTACCTGCCCGGGCTCTGGTACTGACGCCGGGGTCCTGATCCGATCCGCCGCCCCCGACAGGGTGTAGGGGTGCAGGGCAGAGATTGGGTTGTAGCCGAAGGCGGCGAATCGGGGTCAGGGGCGTCGCTGGGGAGGCGGCGTGGCTGGTGGGCTCCAATCGAAGAAGTCCGCGGTCATGTCGCCTCCCTCGGTGACATCTGGAGCTTCACATCATGATCGGGATGCCGTCAACGCGATACTGCACAAACCGTAGGTCAGATCCGCGTGTCGCGTGCAGAACTGCTCTAGTCGGCGTCGATCTCGAATCGGCCGACGTGATCGAGGCCCGAGTTGTCCACGCCCTCCCAGGTCCCGACCAGGGTGTTGTCCTCGACCGTGCCCGTCCAATCCCAGGAGCTGTCGACAGTGAAGATCGTGCCCCCGTCTGTGCTTCCTTCGATGCTCAACGAGAGCGGCTCTCCGCCGCTGTCCCAGTCGCAGGAGGCCATCCCGGAGAGGCTTCCGGAGTCCTCGATGTCGACGTTGGCCGATCCGCTGCATGAGTCGATCTGCTCGCTGCCATCGTAGAGATCGACCATCACCATTCCACCGTAGGTGCCCGCGGTGAGCTCGTCGTTCGCCTCCGAGTCTTCGCCGGTGTCCGAGTCTTCGACGTTCCCCGAGTCGGCATCGGGCGTCGCGGTGTCGGTGAGCTCCTCGCCCGCTTGACCGCCGAGACCTGGGACTCCGAAGCACGCGAGGCTCAGCAGTGCGAGCGACATCTCTCCTCCAAGACTCCAGTTTCGCCTGCTCCCGACGGATCGCAAGTGCGGGACTGCACATACTCTGAGCCGACTTCGCCCGCGGGCGTGCAGAATCGCTAAGCTGTCCCTGATGAACTTTGAGATCCTTGCTCGAGAGCTGCTCGTGGTGTTGCGGGGCAAGCGCTCCCAGGTCGCCTGGTCCAGGCGGCTCGGGTACAAGAGCAACGTCGCCTACGCGTGGGAGTCGGGGCGGCGCAGGCCCACGGCAGCCGAGACCCTGAGGGCGGCGCGCAGGTCCGGGGTGGACCTCGACCTGGCGGTGACTCGCTTCTACGGCAATCCGCCTCCTTGGCTCGACGAGACCGACCCGGCGAGCCCGGCGGCCGTAGCGCGTCTGCTGGAGGATCTGCGAGGGAACACCTCTGTGAGCGACCTGGCCCGGCGCGCAGAGCTGTCCCGCTACAGCGTCAGTCGCTGGCTCTCGGGGCAGACCCAGCCGAAGCTGGCGGACTTCCTGCGCCTGGTCGAGGCGGCATCGCTGCGGACCATCGACCTGGTCGCCGTGCTCGTCGATCCGGAGTCGGTGCCAACGGTAGCTCCCATCTGGAAGCGGCTGGAGGCGCGGCGGCGCGCGGGCTTCGAGCTCCCCTGGACCCAGGGCGTCCTGCGCGCGCTCGAGCTGGACGCCTACCTCGCGCTGCCAGGGCACGAGCCCGGCTGGATCGCCTCACAGCTGGGCATCACCCGACAAGAGGAGGATCGCTGCATCCAGTTCCTTCACGAGACTGGCCAGATCGAGCTGGATCGGCACTTTCGCGAGACCGCCTTCGTCTACGCCGTCGACACCCGGCGCGATCCGGAGATCGGTCGTCGCATCAAGGAGCACTGGACGCTGGTCGCTACAGAGCGGATCGCCAGCGGGGCCCCCGGGCAGTTCAGCTACAACGTCTTCACGGTCAGCGAGGCCGACTTCGAGCGGATCCGGCAGATGCACTTGCGCTACTTCCGGGCTCTGAGGGCGGTCGTGGCCGAGTCCGAGCCTGGCGAGAAGGTCTGCGTGGCGAACGTTCAGCTCTTCACGCTCTCCAGCCACTCCTGAATGGCCCGCGCAGCCTCTGCCGGCTCTCGTTGGAGGACGAGGTGGGGGCTGGAGAGCTCGACGACCGTCGTGCTCGGCGCAGCCTTCACCAGGGTGTTCCTCGCGCCCCAGAGGAGCATGTCCCAGCTCGCGTGCAGGTAGAGCACCGGCACCTCGAGAGCCTGTAGTGCCTCCTTCATGTCGACCTCCAGGACCCGCTCGGCGCGTTGCACCAGCAGCGCTCCGGGGACCTCGTTGACCTCGCGGATGATCTCCTCCACGAGCTCCGTCTCAGCCGATGGACCCACGAGGAAGCTCCGCACGATCAGGCCGTTGACCCGGTTCCCCAGCAGGCGCGCCAGGGGCCGCGTCCAGGTCGGGAGAGGCCCCTCCGAGAAGGTCGCCGCGAGGACCAGGCCGACCACTCGGTCTGGCACCGCGGACGCGACGCCGATGCCCACCGGACCGCTGAAGGACTCGGCGACGATGACCAGTTCGCCCTCCGGGAGCTGATCCAGGACGAAGGCGATCAGCCGCTCGTAGCTGAGGTCGTCCAGCGGGTAGGTGACACTCCGGGTCGGAGTCCCGTCGGGCAGCGCTGCGACGAAGTGGGCATAGAGCGCGCCGTTGCCGTGCAGGCCCGGCAGCAAGAGGTAGGTGGCGCTCACGTAGGGCTAGAGGATCGCGGATGCCATCAGGACCAGCCACGCTGCCATGGTCAGGCCGGTCTTCACGATGTTGCCCATCAAGGTCGCCGCGGTGGCCCAGAGCGCTGGCCGGACAGCGTCCTTGGTCGACTTCTTCGCGTCCACGCTGAGCTCACCGATCAGGGCCCCGAGGAAGGTACCCAGCAAGGCTCCGATGAGCGTGCCGAGGATGGGGATCGGGATCAGGAAGGTCAGGAAGAGCCCGCCCAGCACGCCACCGGCGATGGAGCCGATGGCTGCGCGCCGCGACCCCCCGCCTTTCTTTACGCCCAGGGCCGCGGCGCCGAGCTCGAGGCCCTCGCCGAGGAGGGCGAGCAGGACTCCGCCGCCGATCGCCCACCAGCCGAAGGTCACGTGGGTGGTGCTGCCGAAGATCAGCGTGTCGGTGAGCTCCAGGATCAGCGCCAGGCCGAGCATCGCCCAGCCGCCAGGTAAGGAGAAGGCCACCGTGCCGACACAGACGAGCCCGACGAGGGCGAAGAGCACGAGGACAGCGACTTCCACCTTCAGACCATAGTCGCGGAGCTCAGGCTGTCGAGGAACATCACGACGCGGCCCTCCTGCCGCCAGCTGAGGGCGGCGGCGAGGGTCTTCGCCGTGTAGGTGGGCTCCAGGGAGAGCCCATGCTCGCGACCGAGGTCCATGGCGCGGTTGCCGCTCTCGGTCGGCACGCCGTAGCCGCCGCCGAACTCGCTGTGCCAGACACGGAGGCGCTCTCCGTCGACGCGGACACCGAGGCGGCGACCGGCTGAGCGAGCGAGCGCGAGCACGATGCTCCGATTCGCGAAGGCTCGGTCCACGACTCGGACGGCGTGTAGCCGCGTGGACAGTCCGGCCATCTGCAATCCGACCAGCAGTCCGGCGACGGTTCCGCCGCTTCCGAGGGCTGCGAAGAGATCCGTGGGCTCCGGGCACTCCCCACGCTTCACCTGCTGACCCAGCTCCAAGCCGCCCTCGACCCAGCCCAGCGAGCCCAGCGGCGTCGATCCCCCCGCCCAGACGAAGTAGGGCCAGCGGCCGTGACTGCGGTGGACCTTCTCTGCGGCGTCGATGGCCGCGAGGGGGAGGAGGATCTCCTTCGGCACCATCGTGATGCTGGCTGCCTCGAGCTGGAGCCTGCTCCAGTTCTTCTCTACGTGCGGTGTCGAGGGCTGTGGCAAGACCAGCGCGTGCGTGCGGACGCCGAAGCGCTTTCCGTGCAGGGAGCAGGCGAGCAGGTGGTGGCTGCCGGTCGCGCCCAGGGTCAGCATGTCACCGCCGCGGCGGCGCGCCTCTGGCAGCAGGTAGGCCAGCTTGCGGACCTTGTTGCCGCCGTAGAGCGTGTGGGAGCGGTCCTCGCGCTTGGCCCAGATGCCAAGGCCGGTCACTTCCTCTACGGGAGTGGGGAAGTCCCCGACATCATCACGCTCGAAGCTGCCCAGTGACACAGGGCGAGCCTACTCCTCCTTCGCCAGCTCGCGCTCGAGCACCTCGACCATCGCCTCGTGCTCGAAGCGGTTGTTGACGTACTGGATCGTGCCGTCGATCCCGATGATCCAGTCCTGCGGGAAGGCGGCGGTCGGGAAGGCGAACTCCTGCTGGTAGTTCATGATGACCCCCGCGTCGTCGACGAGCACGGGCATCGTCAAGCCGAGGGCGTCGCGGAACTCCTCCAGCACGGACTCGTCCTCCATCCCGATGGCCCAGACCTGGACGCCGCGGTCGGCGTAGACCTGGTAGATGCTCTGGTCGATGTCCGAGACCTCGGACGGGCAGACCGGTCACCAGGTCGCGAAGTAGGCGAGCACGACTGGATGCCCGAGGTGCTCTGACAGCGTGTGGCTGTTGCCCTCGAGGTCGCGGAGCGTGAAGTCGGTGGCGGTGGCGCCGATGTAGCTCCCAGAGTCGACGCCCGAGATGAGCTCCCTCTCCTGCGTTGGGCCGTCCGCGTCGTTGGAGGCCACGCAGAGGGTGGCAGAGAGGTCGTCTCCGCCGCCGTAGGTCAGGCGGATCAGCGCGCTCTGGCCAGAATCCAGCAGGCTCCCGCTGACCTCGACGGTGACCTCGTCGCTGTCGACCGTGGCTCCGGACAGCTCGAGGACGCCGGCTCCGCGATTGGTGACCCGGACCTCGGTCGAGCCGCCCTCTGCGGGGAGCACGATCTCCTGGTCGCTCATGGAGAGTTCGCCGGCCTCTGCCCCCGTCCACTGGAAGCTCGAGAAGTAGTTCCAGTCGCCGACCCAGCCGACATCTCCAGAGGCGCCGATGGCCAGGGCGAACTGCTCGCTGACCTCTCGAGCCAGCCAGGTGGGGTTCGTGGGGTCGGAGATGTCGAAGAGGGCGACGCCCGTGTGGTCGGCGGCCCAGAGGCGCCCATCGGCGGTGTCGGTCATGAGCACCGATCCCCCGGTCTCGACCAGGGCGACCTCGGTGGGCGCGCTGGGGTCGGAGCGCTCGAGCACGCGGACGCCGTAGCCCCCGTTGCTCACGTAGAGGTAGTCCGCCGTGGCCTCGACATGGAGGGTCGCCCCGTCGACCGGGACGGGATCGTGGACGACGGGGTTGCCGGGATCGCTGACATCGATCGGGTAGACGCCGCCTGCGTTGTCGGCCGCGTAGGTCCAGCCCTCGATGATCTCGGAGAGGTCCCAGGTGGTCTCGGGCCCGGCGACGGTGGTCAACAGCTCCGGGTTCTCGGGGTCGGTGAAGTCGTAGGCTCGGACGCCCTCGCCCCGCACGGTCGTGTACAGGATCGGGTCGGACCAGGCGAGCCCCTCGAGTCCGGACTCCAGCACCGGGTTGTGCTGCTGCCAGGTCCCGGCGCTGTCACGGATGGCGACCGTGAGGCCAGTGTCCCGATGCGACAGGGCGAGGATGCCGTCGCCGAGGACCTCGACCCGGTGGTAGCGAGCGTGGTCGTCCTCTTCGGGGAACCACGTGACGAACTCTGGGGCGGAGACATCCGAGATGTCGAAGATGCCCAGCCCGCCTTGACCGACCGCGTAGGCATCGTCCCCGTCCAGGTCCAGATCGACCCACTCGGCGAAGCGCGCTGGTCCCGGCTCGTCCTTGCCCTTCTTGTCGTACCCCATCCACACCAGGGGGTCGTCCGGGAGGTCCGCTGGGGCCTCGCAGCTGGCGGGGAGCGTCGTCCACTCGATCGGCTCGCCGGTGTCGCCGGTGTCATCTCCAGGGAGAGACGTGTCGTCCTCTTCTCGAGAGCCGGGCACGCAGGTGCCTTCGGCGGTCAGCAGCTCGTCTGGGGCGCAAGGGTGGCTGGAGCAGCTCAGGGACAACAGAAGCATGCCCGGAGGATGCCACCGGGGGCACTGGGTTTCGCAGCTCGTAATGCCCGAGACACTCCGATCCGATTCCCTGTCCGGAGGCTACATGCCCGTGTTTCTCGTGCTCCTCGCCGCCTGCGGCTCAGACTCCGGTGATGTCGCCACTGCCACGATCGCCCCTGTCGCGGGTCACATCCGCCTCGCCCCGGTCTCCGAGCCCCTGGTGCTCGGCATCGAGTTCGGCGAGGTCGACCCGAGCGAGGTCCGCGTCGAGTGGTCCCCAGAGGGTGAGGACACAGAGGCTGTCGCCGAGGTCGTCACCGCCGAGAGCGAGGGAGTCGTCGCTGTCGTATCGGACTTCGTCGAAGACGTCGGTGCGCGCTGGAAGGACGACTCGGCGCCCGAGCCCGCCGCGATCGTGGTCGAGGAGGTCGCTGAGGCCGTGGTCGCACCGGAGACGGTCGTCGAAGCACCAAAGGTGGACGTCCTCGCCCAGCTGCTGGGCACCGACCCCCTCGCGGAGATGTCCGTCGACCAGGTCATCCGGCGCTACTCCAGCCAGGCCCAGTACTGCCACGAGACCGCGAAGGAGCGCTACTCCGAGATCGAGGGCCGCGTCAGTGTTGCCTGGACGGTCGAGGCCGGCGTCGTGAAGGACGTCGAGATCCTCGACGACACCACCGGCGATCCCCAGATGGCCGGCTGCGTGGCGCGCAAGGTCAGGTACTGGCGCTTCCCAGCTGGGATGGACGCCGAGGTGGAGCATCCCTTCGTCTTCCAGCGGGCGATCTAGGGTCTCCTGAAGACCAGTCGTACGTCGAGCGCCCCGGCCTCGAAGCGCCCGACCTCGCAGCGAAAGCCCTCTTCGTCCGGCACCAGCCGCACCACCGGACCGAGGCCGCTCGGCACCCAGTGGAAGCCGCCGCCTTCTCGCGGGAGCACCGCGTGGACATCGGCGATGCCCTCGCTGGTGAAGTGGTGCACGACGAGGTCGCCGTCTTCGCCGACACCGTAGAGGCAGAGGTCGCTGTAGCCGTCGATGACCTCTGTGTACTCGATCCATGCCCCGTCGAGGATGGCCCTGACCCGGGCTTCGCCGCGGACGGGGGAGAGGTGCACCACTCCGGTGACGACCCACTCGCCGAGCATGAAGGACAGCGCTTCGAGCTTCTCGAGATGGGGCATGCCGGCTTTGTCGATAATGTGCCCCCATGCCGCGCGCCCCAATGCTTCTGTTGCTCGCCGGAGCCGCCCTCGCTGCAGATCATCGTGGCTGGACCGAGGGCACGCCGGCGGCGGGTACGGGGGCCCTGCTGGCGCCGCGGGATCCGATCCCTGTCGAGCTGCCCGCCTGGGTCGTCGAGCGGGTCGCGGGGCCCACCTTCGTCTACTACTTCTCTCCAGCCTGCCCCCACTGCCAGGCCACTATCGGCGAGGTCGTCGAGCTCTCGGCGAAGACCCCGGGCGTGAGCTTCATCGGCATCTCGACCGGGCGCGCGACCGAGGAAGAGGTCAGCCGGTTCAAGGCAGACAACGGCGTCGAGTTCGACATCCTGATCGACCAGCCCCAGGGCTTCGCCTACTCCCTGGGCGCTCGCTCGACGCCGACGGTCCTGGTCCTCGAGCCCGCAGGGTCCGGCGTGGTCGCCACGGACTACTACGGACCCTGGGTCCAGGGGAACTCGCTCTTGTTCCAGATGCGGAGAACCCCGGAGATGGCCTTCGCGATGTTCGAGGAGGACGTGTACCAGGGGGACTCCGTCTGCGGCGCCTGCCACACGGAGGAGGCTCGCAGCCTCTCGCTCACCCACCACGCCATCGCCTACCAGACCATCTACATGCACGACGACCAGGACGACCCGGAGTGCGTCGCCTGCCACGTCACCGGGCTCGGCGCCCAGAGCGGCTTCCAGCTCGGCGAGCACGACAGCATCCTCGCCGGGGTCGGGTGCGAGGCCTGCCATTCCCCGGGCGGTCCCCACGATGGCGCGGTCGTCGACCCCCGGACCGCCTGCGTCGCCTGCCACGACGCGGAGCACAGCATCGCGTTCTCGGTCGAGAAGGGCCTCCCCCACATCGACCACTTCAGGGCGAACGCAATGACCGATGCCCAGCTCCACGCTCGGTGGATGGAGCTCGCCACGGGCGAAGCCGCCCGGCCGCTGTTGGCCTTTCCGGAGGGCAGGAACCTGGGCCCGTCAGCCTGTGTGTCCTGCCACGAATCAGAGGTCGCCGCCTGGGAGGAGTCCAGCCACGGCGAGGCCATCGAGTCGCTCTCGCGCAAGGAGCGGAGACAGCTCGACTGCGTGCGCTGCCACGGGACCCCGTCCTCCAGCGGCGCGCCGCCTGCCAGCGTCGAGGACTACAGCGCCGGTGTCGGCTGCGAGAGCTGCCATGGGCCGGGAGAGGCCCACGTGGAGGCGCCGTCCTCGTCGAACATCCAGGGCCTGGGCGAGAGCTGCGCGGAGTGCGTCATACAAGCGGTCTGTACGAGCTGCCACGACAAGGAGTGGGACGCCGCCTGGAGCCTGGAGGCACGCATGGAGTCCATCAAGGGCCACAAGTGACGGCGCTCGAGCTGCTGCTCCTGGCATTGGTCGGACTGGTCGCCGGCACGGTCAACACGATCGCAGGGGGTGGTTCGTTCATCACGCTCGCGGCGATGCTGTGGATGGGGCTGCCCCCGGTCGTCGCGAACGCCACGAACCGGGTCGGGGTCGTGGTGCAGTCGGGCGCGGCCACCGTCCAGTTCCACCGCGAGGGCCAGCTCCAGACCGGGGGCCTCGTGGCGGGGGGTGTCGCCGCTTGCGCGGGCGCGCTGATCGGCGCCTGGGTCTCCCTCGAGCTCGACGAGGAGCTCTTCGAGCGGCTCATCGGTGTGATCATGCTGGCCTTCGTGCCGGTCCTGCTCCTGCGCCCGAAGCGGTGGCTCCAGGGTGCAGAGAAGGCTGCTCGTCCCTGGCTCCTCGTCCCGGCGCTCTTTGCGCTGGGCGTCTATGGTGGGCTGCTGCAGGCCGGCGTCGGCATCTTCCTGCTCGCGGCGCTGGTGCTGCTCGGGGGACACGACCTGGTGAGGGCCAACGCCCGCAAGGCCCTCGTCGTGATGCTCTTCACGATCCCGGCGCTGCTGCTGTTCGTGTGGCAGGACCAGGTCTTGTGGCTCGCCGCCATCGTGCTGTCCCTCGGCTCCGCCCTCGGCGGCTGGCTGGGCACGAAGCTCACGGTGAGGTGGGGCCCTGGCTTCGTCCGAGTCGTGCTGATCCTGGTGATCGCGGTGAGCGCTGTCCGGCTGTTGCTCTGAACCCGCGAACGCTGCTCTGGCGAGATAGGCTCGATGGATGGTGCTCGCCCTCCTGCTGGCCTGCGCGAAGGACGCGCCCGATGCAGAGCGGTGGCTTGAGCTGGGTGCTGGGCTGGACAGCTACGCGACCCTGGACGCCAGCGACGAGGTGGAGATCGTGTTGGGACCGCAGGGCGGGTACATGATCGCCCTGGCGCTGCAAGCCGTCGGGGTGGAGGGCGGCGACCCGCTGGACCCGACGGTCCCGGACAATCCCCGCACGACCTTCCAGTCCTACCTCCCCTCCCAGCCGGACGCGATCGGCAGCATCACCGTGGCGCTGGGCCTGACCCGGGTCGACGACGAGGTCCACGAGCTCGTCGGTGTGTGGCTGATCTTCAACCCCGAGCTCCCGCTGGAGGACTACTTCGACCAGGAGATCGCCGTCACGGTGGACATCGTGGACGAGGCAGGCAGCCTTCACGACGAGGAGACCGTCCTCGCCGTGTGGCCCGGTGACTCAGGGCTCTGAGACCTCGACGTCGACCCAGGTGTAGTAGTCCGGGGCGTTCACGACGATGCCAAGCTGTCCGCCCGTGAGGTTCGTGACCCTCATCAGCAGGAAGTCGTCCGGGCCGGGTTCGCCCGCGGCAGCTGGCGCGGACCAGCAGGCCTCGAAGGGCACGTAGCCCTGCTCTCCCTCCTCCTCGTCGTCGATGGAGAACATCTCGATGAGCTCGTCGTCGCGAACCAGGAAGAGCTCGTAGCGCGCCACCAGGCCGGGCTCGTCGACGCGGGCGATGTGGACGGACACCAACCCGGTGATGGGGTCGAGCACGGGGTAGGTCCACTCGACGAGGGCCCCGGCGCTGAGCAGGAAGTGATCCCCGGTCGCGATGTCCGTGCGGTGCTCGTCGATCCCGTAGCGTCCGTCTGCATCCGGCGTGGCCGAGCCTCCCTGGACATAGAGCCGGTGCCAGCCGGTTCCTTCCAGGGCGTCTGCCGGGCTCTTCTCGTAGACCAGGGGCAGCTCGCACTCGGCGGGCTCCGGAGGCGCAGACAAGTCCGGATCCGTCCTGCAGCCGGGCGAAAGCGAGAGTAGGATTCCGACCAAGCGATCACCTATCCGTCTGGTGCCGAAGAGGCCTCATGAAACCAAGCCGCCGGCACCTGCTCGCGGGTAGCGCCAGCCTCGCCGCGCTCAGCGCCGTGGGCTGCAAGTCCCCAGACTCCCCGCCGGTCACAGACAGCGCCGGCGACTCCACCACGATCGACACCGGCCCGCTGCCCGACCTCGGCGAGCCAGAGGTCGGCTCGGAGCTGTGGCAGACGATGGCGGCCTACGTGCGCGCCAGCGCCGACGGTGAGATCGGCGGCCGCGTGAACCTCTTCAACCCCGCCGCGGTGCCTCATCGCGTCGTGGTCCAGGTCTTCACGCTCTACGGCCAGCTCGTGGCGCGAGAGGAGATCTCCGCCCTCGGCGCCGAGCTCTCCGACCACGTCGAGCTGCACGACCTGCTCGAGCGGAACGATGTGCCGCTGCCCTTCGAGGGCCACCTCTGGGTGGGGGCGACCCCCGAGTCCGGCAGGAGCTTCATGGGCCTGCAGGGCATCATCTTCGACTGGTACGGGCCCGCGCACATCGCCTCCGTCCACGGTATGCGGGATTTCGGCAACTCCAACTCCGACTCCAGCTGGTCGGACCTCATCCTGCCCAAGGTGATCAGCACCGAGCGCTACGTCTCCCGGGTCGCCATCGTGAACGCGACCGCTGACGGCGTCTCAGAGGGACTCAACGCGCGGCCGCAGGTGATCATCAGGGACGACGAGGGCGAGGAGCTCGTCAACTTGGAGCTCGATGAGCTCCCGCCCTACTGCGCGACGATCTTCACGGTGGACGAGCTGCCTGGCGGCGACGCGCTGTCCATCGGCAGCATCCAGATCCTCGAGCCGGAGGCCGGGCTCGTCGCCATGGCCTTCCTCGTCGATCGCGACAACGACGGCTTCGTCTCGGCGGATCACTTCTTCGACCGCCACTTCGTCACCCACCTCGCCGGCTTCGTCGGCTGAAAGGAGCGAACATGGCTGATGCCGTGACCCTGGCCCGCTTCTGGCAGCTCTACGAGTCCGGGTACCTGCCCTCGGTAGGCTCGTGGGTGCAGGTGGCGCCTGACTCGGACCTCACCACGGTGCTCAACGCCTTCAACTCCCTCGGCGAACAGCAGCTGGAGATCTTCCTCATCGACCAGTCCGGGAGCACGGTGGTCTGGCACGTGCCGGACCCGCTGGCGACCAACAAGACGCTTCGGATCGACCTCGAGACGATCATCCCGGCTGAGTCCCTGCCATTCGAGGGTGCGGTCTGGGTCTGGGCCCTCGGCGACAGCTCTGAGGGCAGCATCGGCCTGCAGGCCATCGACCTGGACTTCGTGGATCGGACCCGCCCAGAGGGCCACAGCGCCGGCAGCGTGCACATCGTCTTCGACTTCATCAACACGCTGTCGATGGGTCCCTTCATGGACTACGTCTCGCCGCGGGTGCTGGTCGACGCGACCCCCGAGGGGAGCCAGCGGTACCAGAACTACCTGGGCGTGGCGCACATCCCGCTGGAGCTGGGGACCGCAGGCATGGAGCTCGAGATCTCCCTCACGAACGAGGCCGGCGAGACCCAGACCGCGGATCCGATCGAGCTGGAATCGATGGGTTCGTGGTTCGGTAGCCTGGAGGCGCTGTTCCCCGGGATGCCGGAGTTCCTGGCCCGTGACGGAGAGGACCGCGGCTACGGCACCGTCAACGTGCGCGAGGCCAACGGACGAACGACGGGGCTGGCAGGCATGTTGAAGGTGGTCGATGTCGTCAACAGCTCGCTGATGGTCAACCACCTCAACGATCGCAACTTCGCGCGGCCGGCCATGAAGGAAGACTGAGGGTCGGACCGCGTGACATCTCCGAGGCTCCTCGCTTCTCTCCTGCAACCGAGGAGTCGAGATGCCGCGTGTCGCCGTCGTTGGGACCGGGCCCGCCGGGCTTGCTGCCGCAGAGCGCCTGGCCGAAGAGGGCCTGGAGGTCACGCTCTTCACGCTGGGGCACCACCTCGACGGCAAGGCATGCAGCTGGGAGATCGAGGGCGGGCGCACCGTCGAGCACGGACAGCACGTGCTCCTGGGCTTCTACGAGGAGCTGCCGGCGCTGTTGGCCAGGGCGGGCGTCGACGCTCGCGAGACCACCGTCTCGAACCGGGGCCACTACCGGATCTTCGAGGATCGGGACGGCGAGGCCCACCACCTCTACCTGGGGGAGTGCTCCCCGGGATCCCTGGTTCGAGGTCTCCGGTACACGGGCTTCACCGCCGCGGAGCTAGCGAAGTTCTCGGTGTTCTTCGCCTCTGTCGCGCCCTCTGTGATGCTCGGCGTCCCCGAGGCCTGGTACGACATCTGTCTCTCCGCCTGGGCCCTGCAGAGGGGCTTTCCCCTCAGCCTGGTGACCACCAACGCCTTCCGGTCGAGCCGCGAGGCCCAGCTCAACTGGCCAGGGGAGATCTCGGCCTACTCGATGCTCAAGACCCTCCGCATCGTCGGGCGGGACTACACCAACGCAGAGGCCTGCATCCCGGCCGGCGGCATGAGCGCCATCTGGTGGGAGCCCATCGCCCGCCGCATCGAGGCCCTTGGTGGCGAGCTCCGCCGGTACTCCAAGCTGGTCGGCATCGAGCACGACGACGGACGCCTGTCGGGCCTCACCTTCGCCTCGCCTCGGCCGCACGCCCCCGGCCAGCGCTACGTCGAGGGGACCATCCCCACGGTGCCCGGGAGCGAGTGGACAGAGGGGGGACTGGACGGCGCCGTGCTGACGCTCCCTGCGCCAGCCTTGCAGGAGGTCCTCGATCGAGACCCCGTCCTGCCCCACCTGCCCGAGCTGCGAGGCATCGCGCGGCTGAAGACCATCGCGCCTTTGGGCCTGCACGTCTGGCACCGGAACGCGGTCACGGAAGGACCCCTCCATCGGGGCCGCCCTGCACTTCGTCGGCCAGGAGACCTGCTTCGATGGCCTCACCCTCACCTTCGGTCCCAGCCTGCTGCCGGTGGAGACCCGCTGGTGGACCGTGGGCCTGGCCGTGATGCCAGAGCTGGTCGTCCCCCTTCGACGGAGAGCCTGGATGGACCGAGTGGGGTGTGGGCTTCACCGGCAGGCTGTAGACCTGGCTCAGGTGTCGTCGTCGTCGTTGCAGTTGGAGTCGATGCCGTCTCCGGGGGTCTCTTCGGCGTCAGGATGGATGTTGGCGTCCTCGTCGTTGCAGTCCTCGTTCGAGTCGTAGCCGTCGCCGTCCGTGTCCACCCGCCCGGTCTCGGCCACGCCATAGAGCGCCACCACGTCGCCGCCGGTGTCCTTGTCGCCGCACGCCGCCAGGGCGAGGCCCAGGACCACCGCCACGCCCGGCAGGCGTGGATCGATGCTCCGGATGGAGACCCCACAGTGAGGGCAGCGGGGCTCGCTCTTCCGGTAGAAGCAGGCGCAGGAAGGACAGGGCAGCATCTGGGACATGGCGACAGCATGCCACCGCCCGACGGGCTGGTCAATCGAGTGGGAGGTCTTCGACGATCAGCTCGAAGCGACCGTGGTCGAAGGGGGCGCCGGTGGCCTGCTCGCAGCGCACCAGGCGCTCGCGCCGGCCCTGCCTCGCCAGCTCTGTGACCCGGTGGTAGCAGAAGGGGTTGTTGCCCCGGCGGCCAAGGACGGAGGTGCTCGTGGAGGGGCAGCCGGCCAGGCACACATCGCCGTAGTAGCAGCTGCCGCAGAAGCCCCAGAGCTGGCTCTGGTCCCGAGATCGGCAAGCCAGCACCGAGGGATCCTGCTCCCAGATCTGGCGCAGGGAGAGCTCGGAGAGCCGGCCGGTGCAGTAGTCCTCTGTGGGCATCGACAGGCAGGGCTTGACCTTGCCGTCGCTCTCCAGGCCGATCACCCAAGTGCCCCCCTTGCAGCCAGGCCAGTGGGTGGCGCTGCCTCCCGGACGCGAGCGCAGCACGACCTCGTGGGGCCCGAAGTAGCCCACGTTGTCCCCGGCGAAGATGTCGAAGGGAGGACGGCCTGGCAGCTCGGGAGATCCCAGCTGGATGGCGGCGAGGCTGTCGATGACGGGCACGACCTCCCAGGGCTGCAGGAGCCAGTCGGGCGCGTCCGCCGCCCTGCCCATCGGCGAGGTCAGCTGGACCTGCCAGCCGTCCACGCCGTGGGCCCGCAGGAGCTCGGCCAGCTCCGGCAGCTGGTGCATGTTCAGGCGGTTCACCTGGGTATTGGCCGACACGGGGAGCCCCGCGGCCACCCCCGCGTCGAGGGCGCCGAGGGCCAGGTCGAAGCCGCCCGCCACCCTCCGCATGCGCTCGTGGGCGTCCCGCAGCCCGTCCACCGAGACCGCCAGCTGCCCGAGCCCGGCGGTCGCGAGGCGATGGGCCATGGCCAGGTCCAGGGCCCGACCGCCGGTGAGCACCGAGACGAAGACCCCGGCGTTCACCAGCCCCTCGATGATGAGCTCCAGGTCCTCTCGCAGGTAGGCCTCGCCCCCGATGAGGGTGACCTCGCGGCAGCCCAGCTCGGCCAGCTCGGCCACCACCTCCAGCGTCGCCGCCGTGTCCAACTCCCCGGGCTCCGGCAGCCCGGCGCGACTGCCGCAGTGGGCGCAGGCCTGGTCGCAGCGACGGGTCAGCTCCCACACGGCGTAGACAGGCACGGTCTGGGGCTGGCCGGGTCCTGGCCGTCGGCGGCTGCTGGGCATCGTCGGCTACTCCGCCAGCTTGCGCAGGCGACCCTCGAGGGCCTCGATGTCCTCTTCGGAGAGGGCGCCGCGTAGGACCTCGACCACCTCTCCCGCCTTGTCCATGACGTAGCTGGTGGGCATCGCAGCCGGATCGAAGAGGCCCACCACCGCGCCATCCGGATCCAGGCCCACCAGGAGCGACAGCTCCAAGCGCTTGATCGTCGCGTCGACCGGGGGACGACGGCGATCGATGTTGATGGTGATGACCTGGGCGTCGCTGCCTTCGAGGCGCTCGCTCAGGGCGTCCAGCATCGGCAGCTCCGCGAGGCACGGAGCACACCAGGTCGCCCAGAAGTTCAGGAGTGTGGCCTTGCCCTCCAGCTGGGAACGACCGAGCTGGGCGTCTGCCGTCGTTGGCAGGAGGAAGGCAGGCGCGTCGCTCCCGACGGCGGTGGCCGCGTGAGCGGGGCCCAGGAAGAGCAGCAGGCAGCCCATCAGTAGACCCACGCCGTCGACGTCCCCCCCGTGCCGCTGTCGACGCCGTCGCTGGGGGTCACCGTCAAGGTCCACTGCTGGCCTGTGTGCACGTCCTCTCCAGGCACCTCTGTGCCGGTCCCGTAGGCCGCGCCGTCCACCGTCCAGGCCACCGTGTAGGTGATCGCGTCGCCGTCCGCGTCGACGGACGCGGTGTCGATCATGGCGATGAGGGTGGTGCCCTCCCTGGGGTTGGTGGGGTCGATCCACACCGTGGGAGCCGTGGGCGCGGTGTTGGCCACCTCGACCTCGTCGCTCGCGACCGTCTCGCCGACCCCCTGGTCGTCGCTGACGGTCAGCTCACAGGACACGAGCTGCGCGCGCACCACCGAGCCTGCCGCGAGGATCTCGCCCTCGGCTGCCGCCACTCCATCGATCGTCCAGACGATCTCTGTGCTCAGCTCGTCGTCGTCGGCATCGTCCTCTCCCAGCCCGATGCAGGTTGCCTCCGTCTCGGCGGTGAGCGGCTGGGGTGTGATCACTGCGGCGCCGAAGGTCGGCGGTGTGTTCGAGATCCCGACACCTGCCCACGCCTCGGCCCGGGCCTGGCTCCCGTCGACGGTCGCCGCCCTGCAGAGCCACTGCTCGTCGCGGGTGGTCTGGTCCGGGTCCACGCTGGAGCTGTCGGAGTCCTCTACCTCCACCCCGTCTCGGAACCAGGTGTACATGACCTCCAGCTGCTCGCCGTCGGGGTCCGCCAGCTCGACGGTGGCATCCAGGGTGTCAGAGGTGGTGGGCTGCTCGGGAGAGAGCGTGAGGCTGATCTCCGGGCCCTCGTTGGCGATCTGCACGTCGTCGAGGACCTCGTCGCTGACCAGTTCGCCAGCTCGCGCCGTGACGCTGAGGCTCCAGGTCTCTCCCACCGAGGTGAAGGAGGCGGGCACGGCCGCCGCGTCGTCCAGCTCTGGGACCGGCTCCCCGTCCACGCTCCAGCGCAGCGTCAGCTCGGGTGAGGCGCTCTCGGAGCTCTCCCCCGGGACCAGGACCAGGGCCAGGAGGTCCGCCGCGCTGCCAGGTGCCTGGGGCTGGATCGACACCACCGGCGCGGTGATCCAGGCGGGCTCCTCTGGCGTCGTGGAGGGTCGACCCCAGTCCTGATCGCAGGCGGGCAGCAGCAGGAGCCCCAACATCAGGAGCCCACCAGGACGACGGCGGTCGTCACGGGCTCGCCCTCTGTGCGCCCGTCGTAGGGGGTGACGACGCAGTAGACGGTCTCGGCGCCGGCGTAGTCGTCCAGGTCCAGGCTCGACAGGCTCCCAGGCACCGCGTCGTCGTCCACGTGCCAAGCATAGCGGAAAGCAGCCGGATCGTCGTCCGCGTCCTCCCAGCCGGTCGTGGACACCGACAACATGTTGTCTTCGACCTCGATCGTCGCGCTGGCGACCGAGGGTGCGGCGTTGTCGATCACCGCGTACTGCTTCAGCTCCTCGCCCACCTCCTCGCCGTCATCGGGGGTGACGCTGACCTCGACGAGCTGATCTCGCAGCGCCAGGCCAGCCGGCAGCGAGGACGAGATCTGGGTCTCCAGCGCCGCGCCGTCCACCGCCCACTGGTAGGCGAGGCTGACGGGATCGCCGTCCTCGTCCGAGGTCGTGACCTGGGCGATCAGCGGCTGGGTGACATCCCCACTCTCGAGCACCACGTCGTCCACGACCGGGGGGGTGTTGACGATGAGCACCTTGGCGCTCAGCGGCGGCTCTCGGGGGCCGTCCAGCTCTGGGGTGACGACCACCCTCCAGCTCTCGCCCTTCTGGGTCTGGTCCGCTGGGATCACCAGGCCCTCCAGGCCCACGATCTCCTCGTTGTCCCGGAACCAGGCGGTGGAGATGGCGGAGGTGTTGTCGCTGGTGGTGACCCCTACGAGCAGATCATCTGCCGTCTGCGGTCGATCGGGGCTGAGCACGACCTCGATGACGCCTCCGGTGTCCTGCTGGGGTTCGCCAGCCTCGCCACCTCCCGGGACATCACAGGCGGCGAGCAGGACGAGGGCGAGGAACTCAGAACGCACTGGTCACTCCGAAGCGACCCACGTGGGCGACGAAGGACCAGTCGTCGTGGGTCTGGAGATAGTAGTCGTATGCCAGGTGGACGGAGAGCTGGGTGAGGCGCTCTGGATCGAGGCGCGAGCGCACTGGCTCGAGGTCGACCACGGCCTGGGTCCCCCAGAGCTGGCTCACCATGGCGTCGTACTTGTAGTCCAGGCTGAGGTAGGTGAGCTGGCGGGCCTCGGCCGCGGTGTAGCTGTCCTGGTGGAAGTCCGACGCGGTCTGCACGTAGTGCCTGTAGCGGAGTCCCAGGATGACCAGCTCGCCGACGTGCTGGTTGTAGGCGAGCTCGGCGGTCACCGAGCGGATCCCCCAGTCGTCCCGGTAGAGCCTCACGAAGGGGTGGAGGGCCCCCCGGATCGGCACCCACTGGTCCACTCGCAGCGAGGCGGCCTCTCGGAAGCGGCGCTCGGGGTGGGTCTCCATGACGTAGACCGGACTCTGTTCGGCGTGGGAGACGATGTCCGAGTAGTAGGGGCTGGCCTGGTAGCCACGCACCCAGGTGGGGCTGTAGCTCAGGGTCAGCACCGTTCCGCGCGTGAGGACCTGGGCGAAGGTGAAGCGCCAGGCGTCGGTGTCCTTGCGGAGTGACTCCGTGCCGGCCTGGCCCAGGCGCAAGGGCTCGATGGTGTCGAAGCTGTGGTACCAGTAGGCATCCAGGGTGGTGCAGCGCTGGGCGAAGTCGCGGCTGAGACCGCCCCCCACCGTCGTCGAGCCGTAGTCGGGCTCCACGCTGCGCTCCAAGAGCATCGAGCCCCGCTGTGCCCCGCGGTCGTAGCCCACGCCCAGGCTGCCGGCGCGGCGGGTCTCCTCGCCCATCTCCGGGCTCGCCGAGCTCATGCCGTCGATGCGTCGGGATGCGGAGGAGATCACGTCCACGAAGGCTCTGCCGGTCACCGCCACCGTGTCGGAGACGTCCATCGAAGCGTTGGCAACGGGAGTGGACACCAGGGTGCCAAGGGAGTCGGTGTAGAGGTGGCCCGAGACCATCACCCGTTCATCCGCAGCCGCCACCCCGACCAGGGCGGCACCGAGCAGGGCGAGGCTCAGTTGCAACCGCAGCCCCCGCCGGCGACCGCGTAGCCGCCAGCGCTGCCTTCACGCGTGCAGATGAAGTGCTGCTCGAGGAAGAGGGACTCGGGGATCAGCTCCGGCTGCATGACCGGGTCGGCCAACAGCTCCCGCTCATAGGACCGCACGGTGGCGCAGCCGCTCAGCAGCAGCACCAGCAGGACCTTCAAGAGTGTCTTCATGGGCACCTCAGTTGTCCAGCGCTCCCTGGTCGATCCAGGTAGCGATGTCCGCGCTCTCGTCCGTGGTGAACCAGCCGCTGGCGTGGTGATTCCCCTTCGTGACGAGGGCGCTCGTGGAGCTGCTGTAGGGGGTGACTGTGCCGCTGGACATGACCAGATCGTAGGAGCTCACGTCGAGGTCGCCGTCGATCCTCTCGTCACCGTGGCAGCTGTGACAGCTGGCGATCAAGATGGGCAGGACGGTGTCGTTGAAGGAGGTCGGGGGCCAGGTGGTGGCCGAGAGCTCCACGACGTTGTCGTCCTCGTTGCCGTCGGCGTCCTCTGCTCGCACCACCAGGTACCAGGTGCTGCCGTAGTCCAGGTCTTCGAACTCCGCCGAGGTCTCTCCGGGCGCCGTCGTGGACTCGGGCACCGAGAAGTCCTGCCCACCGGCGACATCTGAGAGGTAGAGGCGGTAGATCAGCTCGGATCGCGGCGTGGAGTCGTCCGAGGCCGCGGACCAGCTGGCCTGCAGGGCCGTCTCGCTGGTGGCCTCCAGCGACTCCACCCCGGCGAAGACCGGAGGCCCCTCGCCGCCGCCGCCCGCGACTCCGAAGAAGATGCTCTCGGACTCCGTGCGCGTGTTTCCGCTGAGGTCCGCCAGCCCGGCGCCGAGCCCGAGCTCGCAGAAGCTGCCCGAGGGGAGGGGGGCGAACAGCTGCAGCTCGATGGCGACGAGCTCGCTGTCGTAGCTGGGCAACAGCTGCTGATCGGCCCCGCTGCAGCTCAGGGTGATCAGCTCGGCGTCGAAGCTGCGCAGGTCCGGGGCCTCGGACAGGGCCAGTCGTGGCTGGGTGTCGGGGTCGTTGTCCGTGCTCCCGTCCCCGGGGGTCGTGCCGGTGATCCGAGGGGGTTGGCGGTCTTCAGCCGTGCCGATGGTGAGGCCCCACGATGGGACCTGCGCCTCGTTTCCGCTCAGATCCGTGGGGGTCGTGTCCAATCTCAGCAGCACCTGCTCCCCCGCTGGCAGGCCCTCGTCCGCGCTCCAGGTCAGCGTTCGCCCGTCTTCGTGCAGCTCCAGCTCTCCGAGCACCACGACGCTGTCGTACTCGACGAGCAGCCCCTCGGCGCTCAGGGAGTCGGGGTCGAGCTCCTCGTCGAAGCGAAGCTGTACCGCGGAGCCGGGCGGGACCCGCCGGGTGTCGGGGGTGGGCAGGATGGCCTCGGCCTCGGGCGCGGTGTGATCGGGCCAGGTCTGGAAGACCAGCAGGGTGGGGCCTTCCTGCGCAGCGCCGCCCTCGCTGCGGAGCCCCTCGAGCCACAGCGCGCAGCTGCGACCTTCGGTCAAGGGCAGGCGGGGCTCCAGCTCGATCATGGCCTCTTCGCTGTCGTAGGAGACCGCGGCTCCCAGTGGGGCGCAGGTGGTGTCGAGCCAGGCGCTGTCCTCGCTGACGCTGGAGGCCTGAAGCGGGGCACGGAACCAGACCTGTAGCAGCCGCTCGGGGTCGACTCCGCTCTCTCCGCTGGCGGGGCTGGAGTCCAGCACCCGGGGGCCTCGATCCCCTCCGGTCTGGAAGTCGATGCGCTGCTGGGACGCCAGGTGGTTTCCTGCCAGGTCCCGCAGGGCGCGCTCCAGCACCAGGGTGTACCCGGCCCCTTCCTGCAGCTCCTCCAGGGGTCGCAGGTAGAGCCGGGAGTCCTGCTCCGAGGCGATGATGGCGAGCTCCACGCTGCCCTCGTCCCCCTCCAGGTGCAGGCTGGCCGCGGAGAGACCGGCGACATCCAGCGGCTCTGACAGCAGGATCTCGAAGGCGCCGAGCGTGTCGACTCCCTCCGCCTGGTCCGCCGGGGTCGACAGCAGGACCTCTGGAGGGATGTGGTCCGTCGCCACGAGCGCGCCGAGGGCGCCCTGGTCGCCGCCGGGCCGGTGACAGAGGTTGCAGTCCGCGGTCGCCGGTAGCTGGTGGTCCGCTGAGCGCTGGTCTCCCAGCTGGAAGGTCACCGCACCCGCCGGGAGGCGCTCGAGGCTGTAGAAGAGCCCGAGCTCGGTGCTGGTCGCCAGGAAAGTGGTGCGGCCCGAGCTGTCGGTGAGTCTCAGCTCCGCGTCGGCCAGCGGCGAGCCTGCCTCCAGGTCCGTGAAGACCGTCCCGGAGGCGGTGAAGCCAGGGTGGCAGGCCGCGCTGCTGCAGCTGGGCGTGCCAGCGTGCACGGCGTCGAGGTCGGCGTTGCTTCCAGCGCTCAGGTCGCAACCCGCGGCGAGTACGAGCAGGGCTGGGAGCATCGGCTCAGTATAGTGATCCGCCATGGTCTCCCCTCGATCCATCGGCAGGTGGGTCCTGCCCGCCTCGGCGCTGCTGCTGACCGCCGCGGCGCCTCCCGTGGACGACGAGGCGATGGTCCACGCGCAGCGGGAGCTGATGGGCACCGGCTTCCAGGTCCGGATCCCCGTCACGGAGCAGACCCGCCTGGAGGCGGAGCGGGTCGCCGAGCTTGCCCTGGACGAGGTCGCCCGCATCGAGCGCCTGGTCTCCAGCTGGCTGGCCGACAGCCAGCTCTCAGAGGTCAACCGCCGCGCTGGAGGGACCCCTGTGCCGGTGGACGCCGAGCTCCTTGGCCTGGTCCGGCGGGCCTTGGAGATCTGCAACCAGACCGGTGGGCTCTTCGACATCACCTATCGGCCGCTGGCGGCCGTCTGGGAGCTGTCGGCCGAGCCCTTCGTCCTGCCCGAGCCAGCCCTGGTCGCCGCTGCCCGCGACAAGGTCGACTGCAGCAAGGTCGAGGTGGACGAGGGAGCCTCGACCCTGCGCCTGGCAGAGGAGGGCATGTCCATCGGCCTGGGCGGCATCGCGAAGGGCTACGCGGTCGATCGGGCCTCTGCGTTGCTCTGGAGTGAGGGCTTCATCGACAGCCTCGTGGATGGGGGCGGGGACGTCCTCGCCCGAGGCAGACCCGCAGACCGCAGCTGGCTCGTGGGTGTGCAGCATCCCCGGGAGCCGCTGGGCACGCCGCTGGCCCAGGTCGCGCTGGAGGATCGGGCTCTGGTGACCTCTGGCGACTACCTGCGCTTCGCCATGCACGAGGGCACCCGCTACCACCACATCCTGGATCCCCGCACGGGCCAGCCGGCTCGCGGGTTGATCTCGGTGAGCGTCCTCGACGCCTCTGCCGAGCGCGCCGACGCCCTGGCCACGGCCCTGTTCGTGGCGGGGCCGGAGGGGGCCCTCGAGCTCCTCGGGCAGCTCCCGGAGGTGGACGCGCTGTTGGTGATCGAGGGGGGCGAGCTCTCGATGACCGAGGGCTTCGCGGCGACGATGCAGTGAGTCGCTACGCCGCTCTGCGCGACTCGCTCGAGAGGTCTACGACAAGGGCGAAGGGACCTTGGGCCGCCTCCAGGGATCGAAGCTCCGAGGCCGAGCTCAGCTCGAAGACCTCGTAGCCCTGCTTCTGGAGACGAAGTCGTGAGATCGCCCGCTGGCTCGCCAGGGGGTGGACGACACAAGCTCGCTTCTGAGGCGGCTGCACGAGCCGCAGGACGCGTTGGATCATTCTGGGTGCGCTCCGGGGAAGGGCCTCTTGGCTCGGGTTCCTCCAGTGATGGAAGCGGAATCCGCGGTCGTTGACGTTAGGGTGGTGAGGTGATCTGGCTGTTGCTGGCCTGCAAGGGCGATCCGACGCAGGACTCTCAGGGAGGCCTCGAGCCGATCTGCGTGGACGACGCCAGCTGGAGCGCCGGGACCCGGGCCTTCACCAACGCGACCGAGTCCTGGGAGCTCGACAGCCTCGCCGCGACCGGCATCCGCATCAGCGCCGTCGACTTCGACGGAGACGGGTGGACCGACCTCGTCGTGCGCGGGGGCCACGGCGTCGACTCGTCCTCCAGGAACACCTGGCTCCTGCGGAACACGGGCGAGAGGTCCTTCGAGGACGTCACCGGGGAGCTGCCGAGCCGCTCTGGGGCAGTTCGGGAAGGCGCCAACTGGGTCTTTGCGGACGTCGACGGTGACGGCGATCTCGACGCCTTCTCCGGGCTCGCCGACTCCGATGGGTCTCTGGAGCCCGAGACCAGCGAGATCCTGTTGAACGACGGGACCGGTGTCTTCAGCCTCGGCTCAGAGGACCTCGAGCTGCGGCGAGGCAGCGGAGACATGCCCTACGGCGCCGCCTTTGCGGACGTCGACGGGGACGGACACGTCGACCTCTGGGTCACCGAGTACCCCAGCTCCAACTACCAGACCGACCGCTTCTATGCGGGGGACGGGGCTGGCGGCTTCACCGACCTCACGAAGGACCGCGGGCTCAAGACCATCGCCTGGAGCGCCGTGAGCGACCTCAACGCCGGCCTCGGTCACAGCGTCGCCTGGTCCGCGCTCGCCTGCGACCTCGACGACGACGGCCGCCCCGAGCTGCTCGCCTCCAGCTATGGCCGAGCGCCCAACCACCTCTGGCACAACGACGGCACCGGCCACTTCGAGAACGTCTCGGTCTCCAGCGGCTACGCCTACGACGAGCGCACCGACTGGAGCGACAACGAGTCGGCTCGATGCTGGTGCAAGCTGCATCCCGACGACGATGACTGCGAGGGCGTGCCCGAGCCGGAGCGGATCGCCTGCAACACCGACAGCGACGCCTTCCGGTGGAGCCACTCCAGCGATCGCGAGGCCTACCGGCTGGGGGGCAACAGCGGGGCCACGATGTGCGGCGACGTGGACAACGACGGCCTCGCCGATCTCCTCACCACCGAGATCGTGCACTGGGACGGGGGCTCCAGCTCGGACCCGGCCGAGCTGCTGTTCAACGCTGGTGACGTGGTCTTCGAGCGGCCTGGCAACGAGGTGACGGGGCTGGTCCGCGAGCACGACCGGGTCGACTGGAACGACGGGGACATCACGGGCTCGCTCTTCGACTTCGACAACGACGGCTGGCTCGACGTCTACATCGGAGACAGCGACTACCCGGACAGCCGCGGGCGCCTCTGGCGGCAGACCGCCCCTCGACAGTTCGAGGGCGTGCCCATCGAGGACGGCATCGACCACTTCCGCTCCCATGGCTCCGCTGTGGCTGACTTCGACCGCGACGGGGACCTCGACATCGCGGTCGGCCACTCGGGCGCCCGCTGCGACTCGGACTGCTACGACGAGATGCACGTGCGCATGTTCGAGAACCAGCTCGGCGGCAACTTCGTCCAGCTCCGGCTGAGAGCCACGACCGGCTCGAACTCCGCGGCCATCGGGGCCAGGGTGCGCCTGACGACCGGGTTCACCCAGACCCACGAGGTCACCGGAGGCCACGGTCAGTGGGGCGCCCAGGACGACCTCGTGGTGCACTTCGGCATGGGCGAGGCCTGCACGGGCGCCCTCGAGGTCCGCTGGCCCTCGGGCGACGTCGAGACCTTCGACGTGATGAGCGGCTACCTCTACGAGGTCGTCGAGGGCGAGGGCGCGATCATCCCGTGATCACCTGGCTGATCGCATGCACGACACAGGCGGGCGAGTTCGTCACTGGCCCTGCGGAGCCGGTGGTCGAAGAGAGCCAGCCGATCGAATCCAGACCGGACTCCGAGGCCCCGAGCTTCGCCTCCTCCTCCGACCCGTTGACCCAGGACGAGAAGGACGCGATGACCGGGGTCACGTGGAACGAAGGCTGTCCGGTCCCCCTCGACGATCTCGTGGCGCTGCGGCCGAGCCACTGGGACATGGAGGGTCGGGTCCAGACCGGCGAGCTCGTCGTGGCCGAGGTGCGCGTGGCGGAGCTCGAGACCGTCTTCGCCGCCCTCTTCGAGGCTCGCTTCCCGATCCGCTCGATGCGCCCTGCCAGGGACTTCGGCGGCTCCGACGACGCCTCGATGGAGGCGGACAACACCTCTGCCTTCAACTGCCGAACGACGACGGGCGGATCCTCGTGGAGCCAGCACAGCTACGGCCACGCCATCGACATCAACCCGGTGGAGAACCCCTACGTCAGCGGCTCGCTGGTCCTGCCCCCTGCGGGTGCGGCCTACACGGAGCGTGACCCGGAGGTGCCGGGCCTCATCGTCGAGGGCGATGTCGTCACCGCGGCCTTCTCTGCCATCGGCTGGGGCTGGGGTGGCGACTGGTCGAGCCTGAAGGATTACCAGCACTTCTCTTCCACCGGCCTGTGATGGGTCGGCTCTCCCCTCGCACCGCCGTTATGATGCGTCGTCCCACGGGGTAGCAATGCAGACCGGCACCGTCGCCGACCAGCCCATCATCGAGCTCCTCTGCAGCCTCGCGGCCCAGAAGGCCAACGGCCGGCTGGAGGTCCGAAACGACAACCGGCGTCGGGCCTTCTACTTCGAGGGCGGTCGCCTCTCGCTCACCAAGAGCAACCTCAAGAGCGAGTCGATGGATCGGCTGAAGGAGCGCCACCCGGACTCGGGCACCGAGGCGCTGCTGAAGCGCCAGGCCCAGCTGAGGCTGCGCAACGTCGTGCGGTTGTCCGAGGGCGAGTGGGAGTTCGTGGCCAACGTCGCCCCCAAGGATCGGAGGCCCTTCGATCTCATCGGCGGGTGCTGGCTGCTCATCCAGCACGAGCTGCCTGAGGAGTGCATCGACGCGCGGCTGGTCGGTCACGACGACCGCTTTCCGCGCCGCTCGGAGACCGGAGTGCCCCTCGACCGACTGCCGCTCGGCTCGGAGCTGAAGGACATGCTCCGCGAGCTCGACGGCACCCGCACCCTCGAGGACATCATCGACTTCGCCCCCGCCGATCCGAAGGACGCCCGCAAGGCGCTCTACCTCGGCCTCATCTGCGGTTGCGTCAGCTTCGACGAGGAGGGGCACTTCTCGGAGGTCCGCGCGACCGGCACAGAGAGCGAAGACGAGCCCTCGTTCTCGATCTCGGACCTCATCGCCGGGGCGGTCGGTGGAGCCGTCGACAAGCCTCCGGACGAGGAGCCCACGCTCACCGTAGACCCCGGCGCCGAGCCGGAGATCCAGAGGCTGCGCCAGGAGCTGGTGCGGGTGAAGAAGGCCGAGGACGCATTCGAGGCCCTGGGGATCCACTGGGACGCCAGCGAGGCCGAGTACCGCAAGGCCTACTTCGCCCTCGCGCGGGATGTCCACCCCGACCGCTGGGCCACCCAGTCCGGCGACCTCCAGGAGCTCGCGAGCGAGGTGCTGGCCCGCCTCAACGAACACTGGGAGAAGGTCTCCGATTCGGACCGCCGAAAGGCCTACGTCGACAGCGTGATCCACGGCATCAAGACCGAGGACGAGCTCGCGATGGAGAAGGTGCGGGCCATCCTCGACGCAGAGGACCGCTTCAAGCAGGGCCTGGCGCTACACCACCGCGGTGACGTCGTGCGCTCCCACGAGATCTTCCGGGAGATCTTCGAGATGGTGCCGGAAGAGGCCGAGTTCCGCGCCTACTACGGCTACACGACCTTCAAGCTGAACTGGGCCAACAACAAGGAAAAGGCCCAGGAAGGCGTGACCATGATCAAGGCCGCCATCGACGATCACGTGAAGCTCGACTCCGGGTGGGTGCTGCTCGGCCTCGTCTTCCGCACGACAGGTCAGCACAAGAAGGCCCTCAGCGCCTTCAAGCGGGCGCTCGAGATGAACCCCGCGAACACCGAGGGTGTGCGCGAGTATCGACGCTCCATGCGCGACGTCGCGGACGAGAAGAAGAAGGACGAGGGCGGCAAGGGTCTCTTCGGGCGGTTCTTCGGGAAGAAGTGAGCGACCTCTACGTCAACAGCGTGCTCTTCCACCTCGAGCCCGTCCGGCGGTTGCTCGACGACGACCGGGTGAGCGAGGTCCTCGTAAACGGACCCGACGAGATCTGGGCGGAGAAGGACGGCAAGCTCATCCTCGTCAAGGGGCTCTCCTTCGGCGGAGAGGAGGAGCTGCAGGCCGCTTGCATCAACCTCGCCCAGTACAACCAGAAGTGCCTGGACGAGGAGAACCCCCGGTGCGACGGGCTGTTGCCCGACGGGAGTCGCATCCACATCGTCTTGCCGCCGGTGACAGAGCGCATCCACCTGGCGATACGGAAGTTCCAGTCCAAGACATTCGGGCTCAAGGATCTGATATCGCTCAACTTCCTGACAGAGGACGCCGCCCGGTTCCTCAAGGTCGCGACGCTGATGCAGAAGAACGTCATCGTCAGCGGCGGCACCTCCTCGGGCAAGACCACGCTGTTGAACGTCCTGTCGTCCTTCCTGGGCGATGACGAGCGCATCGTCCTGTTGGAGGACTCCAGCGAGCTCCAGCTACGCAACCGCCACGTCGTCGCCATGGCGACCAGGCCCCCCGACCTCCACGGGCGCGGAGAGGTCACCATGCGCGACCTGTTGCACTCGACGCTGCGACTGCGCCCCGACCGCATCCTCGTCGGCGAGGTCCGCGGCCCAGAGGCCCTCGACCTGCTCAACGCCCTGAACTCCGGCCACGGCGGCACGATGACCTCGCTGCACGCGAACACGCCCCGGCAGGCGCTGGCCAAGCTGGAGACCCTCTGCCTGTTCGCTGGAGAGGACGTCCCGGCCCGCGGCATCCGCACGGCCATCGCCTCGGCGGTCGACGTCGTCGTGCAGTGCACCCGGCTTCGGGACGGCACCCGTCGGATCAGCTCCATCGCAGAGGTGGGCGACAACGTCGATCAGCACGGGAACTACGGTGTCACCGAGCTGTTCGCGCTGAAGGCGGGTGGCCTGGATGCCTTCGGGAAGATCATCGGCAGGCTGCACGGCAAGGGGATCCTGCCCTCCTTCTACGAAGACGCGATCGCCCGGGGTTGGGTCATCAAGAAGGTCGCCTTCGACATCCGCGAGTGATGCTGCTCCTCCTCGCCAGCGCGCTCGCCACCCAGCTGACCTACGACCACGCGCCTTGTCCGGTCGGCGAGGACGACCACGCCCGCGTCTACTCCAAGCTCGCGGCGAACCAGATCGGTGGCTGGGACTCCGACCTCGCCCGCTACTCGAGCGAAGGCCAGTGGCGGGAGTACGCCATCGCCACCTGCCGCGACTCCTTGTTCTCGGTCTACTCCGGGGACATGGGCATGATCCTCGACGCGGACGACAAGCGGGCCATCGAGAAGCGCCTCAAGCAGCTTCGGCGGGGTGTCGACGTCGACACCTTGGAGGTGTGGGATCGCTACCTGCTGGCGGTCGAGGTCTACAGGCTGCTCGGGCGGGATGCGCTGTTCCTCGCACAGATCTACCTGGAGGCGAGCTGGACCGCGCGTGACCGCGTGGTGGGTGTCTACGCGGGGCTGGAGGGCCCTACGGACGCTCGCGACATCCTGGACGCGGGCGCGCTCGAGCTCGACAAGGTGCTCGACGATCACACGCGGAAGATCGTCTTGCACAACATGGCTAGGGTCGCCCACCGGGGTGGATGGCCGAAGGAGCGGGACGCCCACCTCACCGCCTTCGAGGCCGTCGGAGACCTCGACGAGGACGAGGCGCGAGTGCTGAAGGAGTTCCACTGGATCGTGGACGAGGTCGAGCCGCGGCTGCAGGACCTGGCCCTGACCGAGCTGGGGGCCTATCTCGAGACCGCGCCAGAGGGACACGAGCGTGTCCGTGCCACCTACCTCATGGCCGACCTGCTGCGCCGCCGAGGACGCCTGGAAGAGGCCCGGCGCGGCTTCCTGCTCGTGGCAGAGAACCCAGAGGCCCCGGCGGAGTACAAGGACCTCGCGACCTGGCTCGGGGACAACGGCTGAGGTACCGCCGTCGTGCGGTCCCGTGCTGGAGATCAGCACGTCGTCCGCGCCAGGATAGTCGTTCCCGGACTCCGACGGGGTGCAGGTGCCCTCGCCGTCGATCTCGAAGCTGTCGTAGTCCGTGTCGGTTCCATCAGTCCAGCCGTCGATGAAGCTGGCGACCTGCGCGGCAGGAGCCGGGCAGTATTCTCCACCGCCTGACCCCGTGATCGTGATGCTGCCCGGGTTGATGCCGATGTGCTCCGCCTCCCACCGGATCCCGTCGGCGACCAGCACGTCCCCGGTCATCGTCTCCTTCGTGCAGAGCTGCACGCTGGCGCCGCTGAAGCCGTTCTTCTCGTGGGAGCCGGAGGTGGTGTCCGGGCTCAGGACCGTGGTCGCTCCGCTGAGCGGGCTGGATGACGCCTCCAGGTCGAAGTCCGCGATCTCCATGTCTCCAGAGGCCGTGTCACGGTACAGCACGTAGAGGGTCGGCCCAAACGCGATCGCGTCGTAGATGGTGGCGTTTGCCTCCACCAGGAGACTCGCCTGGGTGTTCTGGGCGTAGGGCCAGTAGTCCCGACCAAAGACGGGGAGGGCGAACGAGTCCTTGGCGAACGCGAGCAGCAGCAACAGCATGCGACCTTCTGCCCCGACAGAACCGCACCCGCGAAAGAGCGAAGCTGCGTCCGAGCGTCCGCCCTGTCAGATCAGCATGCCGGACCGGCTCCGGTCCTCGAACCGGTAGCGGTCGAGCCCCCAAGATCCGAGCATCACACCTTGATCTGCACGATCCTTCGGATGAGCAGGGCTCCGACTGCCTGCAGCGTCATCATCACCAGCAGCAGGCCCCAGCCGACCGCGGTGGTCCACATGCGGGAGATGAGCTCCGGGTCCATCGTCCAGAGCACGCCCCCGAGCACGAAGGGGAGGATGACGATGATGACGCCCTGTGCGACGCCCTGTGCGGTCAGCGACTTGATCTTGCCCTGCACCTTCTGGCGCTCGCGGATCGTGTAGGAGATCGTGTCGAAGGTCTCGGAGAGGTTTCCGCCGGACTGCCGCAGGATGTTGATGGACGTCACCATGATCTGGACGTCCTCTGTGTCGATCCGCGACTCGAGGTTCAACAGCGCCTCCTCCATCGGCACACCGACGCGCTGCTCGTCCATCAGGAGCTTGAACTCCTGCGCCACGGGGTTCGGCAGCTCCTCGCGCACCATGTCCATGCACTGGACCAGGGAGAGCCCCGACTTGAGGCCGTTCGACATGAAGGAGAGCGCGTCGAGGAGCTGGGTCTCGAAGCGCAGGATGCGGTTTTCCCACATCTTCTTGATGACGAAGCGGGGGAGGCTGTAGCCGCTCGGGAAGCCGAAGGGGCCGATCACCAGGACCAGGACGACCACCACCCGGATGATGTGGTACCAGCCCTCGAAGGGCAGCCCCGCCGTGACGAGGAAGCCCAGCCCGATGCTCGCCACGATGCTCACGACGATGAAGCCCACGCAGTAGCGCGCGGGCACCTCCATGAACATCTTGTCGAACATCTCCTGCATCCAGTCGACGTAGCCGCTGGTCTGGGTCAGGAAGCGTCGCTCCGCCCAGGGACCGAAGAACCAGCCCACCACCGCCCAGGCCCCGATGAAGGGGAGCAGGGCCCCCAGGCGGAAGGTCGTGAGCCCGTCGAGCCAGGGGGGGACGAAGTCCATCATCGGCGACCCCTCGGGACGACGCGGCCGCCGGTGCCGGGAGCGGAGAAGATGCCCTGGGGAAGGGCGATGCCACGGGCTTCGAGGTCCTTGACGAAGCGCGGCACGAAGCCGGTGGGCAGGAAGCGGCCCTGGACCTTGCCGTCCTCTCCGAGGGCGTCCTGCTTGAAGATGAAGATGTCCTGCAGGGTGATGACCTGGCCTTCCATGCCGGTGATCTCGCTGATCTGCGTGATCCGACGCGAGCCGTCCGAGAGCCTGGAGAGCTGGACGATGATCTGGATCGCAGAGGCCACCTGCTCGCGGATCGCCTTCGAGGGGAGCTCGAGGCCGGCGAACATGACGAGGGTCTCGAGCCGCGCGAGGCAGTCCCGCGGCGAGTTGCTGTGGATCGTCGTCAGGGAGCCGTCGTGGCCTGTGTTCATGGCCTGGAGCATGTCGACGGCCTCTGCCCCGCGGCACTCTCCGACGACGATGCGGTCTGGCCGCATGCGCAGGGTGTTCTTCACGAGGTCGCGGATGGCGACCTCTCCCTCTCCCTCGATGTTGGGTGGGCGGGTCTCCAGTCGCACGATGTGGGGCTGTTTGAGCTGCAGCTCGGCGCTGTCCTCGACGGTGACGATGCGCTCGTCAGAGGGGATGAACGAGGACATCACGTTCAAGAGCGTCGTCTTTCCCGAGCCGGTGCCGCCGGAGATGAGGATGTTGAGCCGGGCCTCGACGCAGGCTCTGAGGAAGTCGGCGATCTGGTCCGTCAGCGAGCCGAAGCCCACCAGATCCGCGACCGCGAAGGGGTCCCGCGAGAACTTGCGGATGGTGATGGAGGGGCCGTCGATGGCCAACGGCGGGATGATGGCGTTGACCCGGCTGCCGTCCTTGAGCCGAGCGTCCACCATCGGGGACTTCTCGTCGATGCGGCGTCCCAGCGGTGCCACGATGCGCTCGATGACGCCTAGGAGCTGAGCGTCGTCGGTGAAGCTCGCGCCGGTCTTCTGGAGCTTGCCTCCGATCTCGACGAAGACCTGGTCGCTGGCGTTGACCATGATCTCGGTGATGCGGTCGTCCTCGAGGAAGTCCTCGAGCGGACCGAGCCCAAGGGCCTCGTCGACCACCTCCTTGACGACGCGCTTGCGCTCTTTTCGATCCGTGACGTTGGCGCCGACCTCGTCCATGAGGCGCGAGACGGTCTCCGTCACCCGCTGGCGAAGGAGCTCGTCGTCAGCAGCGTCCATCTTCTTCAGATCGAGGACCTCGACCATGCGCTTGTGCAGCAGCATCTTGGTGGCCGTGCGCGGGTCGATGTTCTTCGCATCCCTGGCCTTGCTCCCGCGCTTCTTCTGGAACTCCTCGAGCTCCTTCTGCTGGGCCTCTGTGAGCTTGCCGACCCGGCCGCTCGGGCCGAGGTTCGCCACGCCCTGGGGCCTCGCCACCGTCGCCAGCTGGTCGAAGAGGCGCATCTCGATGACCTTTCGGACGAACTCGTCGTAGACCCGCGCGAGCCGCGCCCGAGCGTTGTTCCACGAAAAGGGCTTGCCCTCCATCGCGGCTGGCTGGCAGGTCTCGGGCTCGTCGGGCACGCTGACCATGACCTTGCGGCCGAGGCTGCGGGCGACGAGATCGAGCGGGAGTCCGCCCTTCTGCGAGCGGTTCAGCACCACCTTCATCAGCTCCTTCGGGAACTGGAGGCGCTGGAGGAGCTCCAGGAAGCGGCGGGTGTGCTTCAGCACGGCGACGTCCGGGGTCGCGAGCACGAAGACCCCGGCTGCCTGTTCGAGGACCTTCACCGTGTGGTCGTTGATGCCGACCCCACAGTCCACGACGATGAAGTCGCAGAGCGGCGCGAACATGGCGAAGAGCTGCTTGACCGTGTCCGGGCTGACCTCGCCGACGCGGTCCGGGGAGGGGGCGATCGGCACGACGCCGATGCCTGCCGGGTGGGGCGAGATGTACTGGCGCAGCTGCTGCGGATCCATCTGCTCCACGTACGGCGCGAAGTCGCAGATGGACTTCGGTGGCTGGGCCTCCATGCCCAAGAGCGACACGCAGTCACCGCAGGACTCGACGTCGAGGTCGACGAGCAGGATGCGGCCGCGGGTCTCCTTGAGCAAGGAGAGCGCGAGGTTGACCGCGAAGGTCGACTTGCCGACGCCGTCTCGAGCCCCCGTGACGGCGACGACCTTCAGCCCGCTCACTGGCGGACCTCGTCGAGGTTGAACTGGTCCTTGATCTCGGTGTTCGCCGAGCTCGACGTCTCGTGGATGCGCGGGGTCAGGAAGACGAGGAACTGGCTCTTCGACTTCTTGTACTCCTTGTTCCGGTACAGGGAGTAGATGCTGTTCTCTACGTCCTCTTCCGGGACGCGGTTGTAGTCGATCGTGTCGCTCACACGCTGGAGACCACCGACGACGACGCTCTCTCCGGCGCGGGCGAACTCGCTGGTCTGGAGCTCGCTCTTGTTGACCGCCTGGTAGCCGTTGGCGGCGACCTCGCCCAGCGCCGTGACCTCGACCTTGATGTCCATGTCGACGTCGTTGTCCTGGGCGTAGGGCGTGACGTCGACGCGGATGCCGATGTCCTTGAACTCGACGGTGTTGTAGAGGCCCTGGCTGACCAGGTAGGGGTACTCGGCGCCGGCGAAGATGGTGGCGCTGTCACCGCTCTTCACGCTGATGGTGGGGTTCTCGAGGACTCGCGCGTAGCCGCTGGTCCGGGCCTGCTCGATGCGGGGCAGGAAGCTGGTGATGGTGGCGGTCGCGTAGCCGTAGGCCTCTGACCAGGCGCCGTTGTCGTAGTCGCGCTGGAAGAAGGCCTCTGGCCCCTGGACCGCCAGCGGTGTCCACTCGATCGCCCAGGTCGTCGTGAGCGACTTGGCGAGCTCGACGAAGTGCACGTTGATGACGATGGTCTTGGCGCGTCCGGGGATGCGCTCGACCTCGCGCAGGTCCAGCACGTTGACAGCGTCCGGGTAGAAGGCCCGCGCGATGGCGTCCGCCCGGGCGAGCTCTGCCTGGGAGTGCACGACGCCCTCGAGGATGATCATGTTGTTGACGAGGGTGGCCTCGACCCCAGGGCGGTCGATCTGCTGCTCGATGAGATCAGAGAGGAGGCGCTGGGCGACTGGGGAGAGCGTGACCATGGACTCCACGAGGGGCTCGGCCTGCGCGAGATCCTCGACCCGCTGCATCTCCTCGTCGATGCTGACCTCGCCCTGGATGTAGACGCGGTCGTTGACGATGCGGTACTTGAGCCCCTCGATGTCGGAGAGCAGGTCCTGCACGTTGCGCATGACCCGGCTCAGGTTCGCGGGGATGACGGTCACCTCGAACTGGTCGCGCAAGGTGCCCGCGGTGTCGTAGACGATGACGCTGGTGGTGCCGGCGCGCCGGCCGGCGATGAGCAGCTGCCGCGACTCCCGCAGTGGCGCGACGCGGATGATCGTGTCGCTGGCGTAGGAGATGTTCCCGAACTCGTAGGGCACGTCCACGGCCACCTGGTCCTGGATGACCACGTAGACGTCGTCGATGAGATCGTCGTCGGCATAGCCGTCGTGGGGGCGGGCGAGTACCACGACCGCCAAGGCCGCGATCAGGAGCGCGAGCAGTGTCCGCAGGCGATTCATCTAGAAGCCTCCGGCGCGGATGGTCTCCCACTTCGCGCGTTGGCGACGGCGGACCTGTTGCGGAATGCCGAGGGTGTTGTGGATGGTCGCGTGCTCGAGTTCCACCTTTGCTTCCTTCTCCCACAGGGAGTGCAGGCTGAGGGAGAGATCGCCGAGCTCCTGCGCCATGATGAGCTTCTGGGCCTCGTCCGGGTAGACGGCGAGGGTGACCGTGCGCCCGCCTCCGAGACCAGTGGGCTGGTAGGCGACCTCTTCGCCGTCGTTGACGATGACCGCCTGCGGCTGGCCGATGTCGTCCCCGACCGACAGCACCCAGATGTGCTGGAAGAGCGTGACCGTACGCACGTCGGACTTGTCGGACTGGCCAAAGTCGAAGGTGCCGATGACGTCGACGTAGTTGCCCGGCTTGATGTGGCCGCCGACCGCGTTGAACTCGTCCACGGCGATCGCGACCGCGCGCATCTTGGAGGGCACATAGAAGGCAAGGCCGGCCTCGTTCGGCCTGACGAGCTTGGTCGCGAGGATCTGCTCGCCCAGGGCGATCGGGTTCGACGAGATCTGGCCGAGGATCTCCTCGACGTCGGTGAGCGCCTTGGGCTGCTTCCACTCCCGCGGCACCTGGCGGATCTCGACCATCGTCTCGTCCAGGCGGGTGTTGGCCCTGATGTCCGTCGTGGCGATCAGCACTGGGAGGGGCTCGCTGCGGTAGAGCAGGTCCTGCTCTCGCTTCGTGACGTAGCGGCACTGGACCAGCGTCATCAACAGGGCTGTGACCAGCGCGGCGATGAAGGCCTTGGGGTTCTTCACGAGTCCTCTTATTCCGCGTCCGCGCGAGCCTACCGTACTTCAGCTAGCGGACATCGCCTGAGCCGGTCGTCATGCCGTTCTGGAAGACATCACGCGACTCCTTGTCCATCGCGTCGAAGCCCTGCTGCAGCGGCCCGATGAAGACGTACGCAGTCGCACAAAGGGCCACGGCGATCACCGAGACGTAGAGCAGGTACTCGACCGTGGACTGGGCTTTTCGGCGTCTCAGAACCATCGGAGCACCTCTGTGGTGTAGGTGAGGATGCAGGCTGCCACGATGACGGGCACGAAGGGAACCGTCGTGAGCTCGGGCTCGGCGACGTCCATGCCCACCGCGCGGGAGACGCCGGCCTTGATCGCCGGCACCAGGTTGCCGAGGCGGCCCTTGACGGCGAGGACGACGAGCCCGAAGGGCAGGGCCAGGATGTAGGTGAAGAGGCAGGCGCGCAGGGCGTCCGAGGGTCCCCAGAAGGCCCCGATCGCCATGAGCAGCTTGGCGTCACCCGCCCGCACGGTGCGCCCCGCGAGCCAGGCTGGCACCATCAACCCCAACGCGATGCCGACGCCGGCGAGGCCGGACCAGCCTCCGTGGGTGGCCAGCTGCCAGGTCAGGCCCAGCGCGATGCCCCCGAAGGTCAACAGGTTCGGCACGCGCTGGCGGGTGAGATCGGTCCCCAGCGCCACCAGCACCAGCGCGAGGACCGCGAGATCGGGGACGAACTCCATCAGGGGTAGGGCTTGATGATCACGTCGTTGGCGTTCTTGAAGGTGACGGTGGTGGAGTTCAGGAGCGTGTAGAAGCCCGCTGCCAGCGCGATCACCACGACGGAGATGCCGAGCATGTACTCGACGACGGACTGACCTCTGCGGCGTCGCATGGGCACCTCCGAAGGAAGATAGAGTACCAGCAAGATCGGGACCAACCCGAGCCGCGTGCGATCTCGGGGACTTCCGAGCGTCCGCCCTTCCCCGACCGCGACCCCGACGCCCCATTGCGACGCTGGGATCCCGCGTGATAGCGGCAGAGGCCATGCTCTTGTCACTGCTCTTCGCCTGCTACTCGACCGAGGACTTCTCGGCCGACTACAACGACGTCATCTGCGAGAAGACCGAGGAGTGCTACGACGAGGATGTCCGGCCCTTCGCCGATCCGGACTGGACCACCCTCAAGGACTGCCTCGAGGAACGGGACCAGCCCACCCGCTCGGACGACGAGGACTGCCCCTTCGACCGCGAGTTCGCCAAGCTCTGCGTCGAGGACATGCAGTCCATGCCCTGCCAGGACTACACCGCCGGCACCAACTGGCCCGAGTCCTGCGACTTCGTCTGTGGCGAGAGCGAAGAAGAGTGACGGTATCCTGAGCGTCCCGTGGCCCAGCCTGCCCCCATCGAACAGTTCGGCAAGTACTCGATCCTCGAGCGCGTAGCCCGTGGGGGCATGGCCGAGATCTTCAAGGCGCGGATGGAGGGCATCGGCGGCTTCAACCGACTCTTCGCCATCAAGCGCGTCCTGCCTTCGCTGTCGTCGAACCGGGAGTACATCGATCTGCTGGTCGACGAGGCCAAGGTCGCCGGCCTGCTCTCTCACGCCAACATCGTCCAGATCCTCGATCTGGGCTCGGTCAAGGGCCAGTACTACGTCGCCATGGAGTTCGTGCACGGGCGCGATCTGGGGCGCACGCTCGACCGCTGCCGTGAGCGCGGCATCACGCTGCCGGTGCCCCACGCCGTCTTCGTCCTGATCGAGGTCCTCAAGGGACTCGAGTACGCGCACAACCGCCAGATCCTGCGGGGCTCCACACCGGTTCCGCTGAACATCGTCCACCGCGATGTCAGCCCCAGCAACGTGCTGCTGTCGTTCCAGGGAGAGGTGAAGCTCACCGACTTCGGCATCGCCAAGGCCAGCGTGAAGGCGCTCGAGACGGTCAGCGGGGTCATCAAGGGCAAGTTCGACTACATGAGCCCGGAGCAGGCCTCTGCCCAGGACGTCGACCAGCGCACCGATCTCTTCGCGGCTGGGGTCCTGCTCTACGAGATGCTGTGCGGGGCCCACCCCTTCCGCAAGGGTGGCGACCTGAAGACCATCGCCGCCATCCGCAGCGGCGAGTATCAGCCGCCGACCTTCACCAACCCCGACGTGCCCTACTCGCTCGAGGTGATCCTCGACCGGGCGCTGGCTCACGATCCTGGCGAGCGCTTCCAGACCGCGACCGAGTTCAAGGAGGCCCTCAACAAGTTCTTCCACGACGCGGGCTTCATCTTCAGCCACACGACGCTGGCCGCCTACCTCAAGGGCCTGTTCCCCCAGGCCGCCGCGCCGCGCACGCGCAAGAGGAAGGCCAAGGTCCTTGCCCTGAAGGACCAGGAGACGCGGCCCATCCCGATCCCGAAGGACCGACGGCCGAAGCCCGTGCCGGCGCTGGAGGTCGTCCCCGACGAGCCCAACGACCCGCACGAGGAGTCCGCCGAGGAGCTCAGCCTCGACGACGAGGAGCGCCCGACGATCCCCGAGGCGCCGCCGCCGATCATGGAGGTGCCTCGGCCGACCGTGCCAGACGATGACCCGATCGGCGACCACCCCTCTGTGGCCTTCGGGCCGATCGACTCGGGTGGACACGCCTTCGATCAGCACGGTGACACCTCGACGATGACCCCGGGGCGCGTCCCCGGTCGAACCCCGCAGCTGGGACCGGCCACCCGGGTCGAGGTAGAGCTCGACGAGGACAGCGAGGACCGGCCGACGGACAACGGCCTCCTCGAAGCGGACAACGAGTCGACGCTCATTCGCGACCCGGACGTGATGGCGCAGGCCTCTGCCCCTCCCAACGAGTGGGCCGAGGACATCGAGACGGTCATCCGGCCCGACCCGACGAAGCACCCCTACGCCCGCAGCGAGGAGATCGAGGAGCTCGAGCTCGACGAGGCCACCGCTGCGCGCGCCGACGAAGCGCCGCCGATGCGAGAGCTGCCGCCTGACGTCGCGCCCACAGAGGGCACGGAGCCCGGCCCTGCTGCGATCGCCGCCCAGGCCCCCCCGCCCAGGCCGCGGCCCCCACTGGAGCGGTCACCGACCACGCCGAAGATCACCCGCCGAACCTGGATCTTCGTCCTCGCTGCGGCGATGGTGGCTGGCATCGCCGGCTTCGGTGTCGGTGTGCTCGCGGGGGCATTCGCGATGCACTCTCGCGCCGGGGGGCTCGAGGACCAGCCGGTCGTCACCTTCGAGCTGGCCGAGGGGGTCACGCTGGAGATCGACGTCGAACCGGTCGAGGGGGGCGAGACGCTGCCCATCACTCCGGGCCATCACTCCGTGGACGTGGGTGTCGACCCCGCCAGCGTCGAAGGGGAGTAGATGAGCGAGATCACCCCGACCCCGTCCACCGAGGTCGACGGGAAGAAGGACAGCATCGTCCTCGCGATGCTCAAGGGCTTGAGGCCGACGCAGTGGGTGAAGAACGTCTTCCTGTTGGCGGCCCTGTTCTTCAGCCTGGAGTTCACCAACCTCGAGAGCGTGATCAAGGCCGCCTGGGGCATCGGCGCCTTCTGTCTCGTCAGCTCGACCGGCTACCTCATCAACGACGTCCTCGACCGCGAGGCCGACGCCAAGCACCCCCGCAAGCGCAAGCGCCCGATCGCCAGCGGCGCTTTGCCTGTGCCGGTCGCCTGGGTGGAGGCGACCTTCTGCTTCGCCGGCGGCCTGACCGCCGCGTGGTTGTTGGACCCGATGTTCTTCGCGGTCGCGCTGGTCTACTTCCTCAACACGATGCTCTACACCCTCTGGGGCAAGCAGCAGGTCATCCTCGACATCATGATGATCAGCCTGGGCTTCCTCTTCCGAGCGGTCGCCGGTGCTGTCGCCATCGGGGTGTGGATCAGCCCCTGGCTCATCCTCTGCGCGGGCTTCTTCGCGCTCTTCCTCGGCTTCAACAAGCGCCGAGGCGAGCTCTCGGTGCTCAGCGAGAAGGCAGGCGAGCACAGGCAGATCCTGCGCGAGTACACGACCTCGATGCTGGACGAGTTCCAGGCGATCACGAGCTCCGGGACCATCATCAGCTACGCGCTCTACACCGTGCTCGGCTCGCCGAATCCGCTCCTGGTGGTCACGGTGCCCTTCCCGCTCTACGGCGTCTTCCGGTACATCTACCTGGTCCAGAGCGGCGAGGACGGGGACCCCAGCCACCTGGTGCTGAAGGACAAGCTGATCATGCTCACCGGGGTGCTCTACGGCATCGTCTTGGTGGGCATCTTGCTGTTCGCCGGGGAACCCCTCGGCCCGGGACGCTGGACGCCGTAGCGCGCGACCGCCTCGAGGCTGGGGGCCGTGGACAGGACCGTGCCGTCCTCGCCCTCGTCGACGTCGAAGTAGCGGACCACTGCGGGAAGGACGTGCTCCCCGGGCGGCTCGCGCGTGTCCGGGAGCGAGAACTCCAGCCCCGTGCCGAACTCGACGGCCTCGACGAAGGCGCACTCCCAACCCTCTGGGACAGCGCAGGAGCCGGCGCTCGCGACGGGGATCTCCACGAGCTGTCCGTCGAAGAGCACGACGACCTTGTCTTCTCCCAGGACGAGGTCCTCGTCCCGAATGCGCAGACCGAAGCTGACGCGCCTGTGGTGGACGCGCGCCGCGACGGCGACGCTGGCGTCCCGTGGGCCCTCCCAGGACGCGGAGCCGGCCTCTACGACGCTGCGGTCGTCCACCGCGATGGCCTTTCCGTCCCACTCCTGGAGGTCTCCGTCGATGCGGGCGGCCTTCGGGGCGGCGTAGATCGCGTGGACGGACTGGAACAGCTCGTCCGTGACTGCTTCGTCGAGTTGCGGGAGGAGCGAGACCTCCAGGATCTCGGCTACGCCCTCGACCAGGACGGTGGGCTCGTCGCGCTTCGGCAGGATGAGCACGACAGCGTCCTCGTCCTGGCGGACGGTGAAGCCCTGGCCGGGACCCTCCGCGTGGGCGTCGTAGGCGATGGTCTCGGCGTGGACCGGCACCCCGTCACGGAAGACCAGGTCGTCTTCTGCGACGCGGATGCGCGGGGGCTCGTCGGGGCCGCGCAGGTCGGCGAGGAGCGTGCCGACGGAGGCGTCCTCGAGGGCGATGGTGACGGCTACGTGGGCTGGCAGCAGCTCTGTGCGATCTGGGCTGGGGGTGCAGGCCAGGAGGGTCAGGAACATGCGTCCAACAGCGCGTCCACGTCGGGCACGTCGGTCATGGACCGGCCGTAGTGGGTGTACAGGAGGCGCCCATCCGGGGCGACGACGAACTCCGCTGGGAGCTTGAGCTGCTTGCGCTCCACGGGACCGTGCCCATGACGCAAGGCTCGGAAGGCGCGACGCACCCCTCCTCCCGCCAGGGCCCGGAGAGTCCCGGCCAGGGCCTGGTCACCACCGACGTTGAAGGCGCGGAAGAGCTCGTGGTCGGGGTCGCAGATCACCGGAAAGAGCAGGTGGTTCCTGGGCACGAAGTCCTGGGCGACCGGGGGCTCGCTGTCGGTCACGGCGACAACCGTGACGCCTGCGAGATCGAAGCGGGGCCAGTGCTCCTGGAGCAGTGCCAGGGCCTCGCGCGTGAGCGGCTTGCCGAGGCTGCGCACGAAGCAGATCACCATCGGGCGTCTCGGCGGCGGCACCACCACGTCCAGTCCGAACACGGGACGCCGGGTGAAGGCAGAGACGGTTGCGCCGACACGAAGCACGGCCACCTGTATAGCCGAGCCCAGCACGGCCCTGCTACATGGGAGGCGACTGGAGGTGTGCTCATGTTGTGGACGCTGTTGGCTTGTGTGGGAGCGGGTCCGACGGACACGTCGGGGAACGACTCCGTCGTCGATCCCGGAGAGGAGGGCACGGGTGCTCCGGATCCCAAGCCCTACTCGGGGGGCGACTGCCCCACCTTCGACAACGGCACCAACAGCTTCGAGGTCGCAGGCAAGACACGGGAGTTCATCCTGAAGCTGCCTGACGATCCGACCGGGGCGCCGGTCTGGTTCAACTGGCATCCGCTCGGCGGCACCGCCTCCCTCGGCATCCAGTGGCAGGGCCTCAACTCTCTGAAGAACGATGGCTGGATCGTGGTCGCGCCAGAGGCCCTGAGCAGCCAGGCGGTGACGGAGTGGGCCTTCCTCGACTCCATGGATCCGACCTCGGACCTCACGCTCTTCGACGACCTGATCGCCTGCCTCGATGCCCAGTACGACATCGACAACGATCGCATCTACACCACCGGCTTCAGCGCGGGTGGGCTCTGGTCCGCCTACCTCGTGCTGCATCGCTCGGAGTACCTCGCCGGGTCGGCGCCGCTGTCGGGGGGCACGGGCCAGTTCATGTCCTATGTGACCCCCGAGCACCAGACTCCCGTCCTCTTGACCTGGGGTGGAGAGAGCGACACCTACAACGGGCTGTCCTTCGACGACGCCAGCCTCCAGTTCCAGGCGGACCTCGAGGCGGACGGGCACTGGGTCGGGACCTGCGTCCACAGCTCCGGACACAGCTTTCCGAACGAAGCCACCGACTACACGGTGCAGTTCTTCGACGACCACATCTACGGCGATGAACCGGTGGGCCTCGACGGGGCCGAGGTCTATCCGAGCTGGTGTACGGAGTGATCCTCGCGCTGGTCCTGGGCTGCAGCGAGCCGGTCTGTACGCTCAAGATCGACGCCGGAGACCGAAGCTGCGAGGTGGACGAGGACTGCAGCCTGGTCTACACGGACTGCGCCCAGGCGTGCTCCTGCGCGGCGGTCTCTACCTCCAGCGCGGCGGACTACGAGGGCAGGAGGGCCGCGGACTGCGGGGCTGGGTGCGAGCTCGCCCCCTGCGACCAGGACTGCAAGGCGGCCACGGACGTCATCTGCCGCCGCAACGTCTGCGAGACCGTCGACCTCGCGGGGGACACCTTCGAGTACTAGCTGAGCCCGGCCAACTGGTCGCCGACCTCGACGTCACGGGCCTACAGCGGGTAGACGACGATGAGGTTGTCCCCGACCAGCGCGTCAAGGTGGGCGCTGACGAGGACGACCTCGAGGACCTGGTCCCAGGGGGTGTCCTCGAGGCGCATTGTGACCTCGCCCGAGACGCCGTCGGCGACGACGATGTTGATGTCCCCCCGCTCGGCGAGCATGCGGAAGATCCCGTGGACATCCGCCGACTGCAGATCGATCGTGAGCTTCCTGGAGGGGAGGGCGGGCGCGCCGACCTCGAAGTCCTTCAGCTGCGCGGCTTCGTCGATCGCCAGGAGCCTCAAGACCTCGGCCAGGGCCGCTGGGTTGGAGCAGCGACCTCTACGATCTACGAGACCCCCGACGTACTCGTGATCCAGGGCGACGATGGGCTCGGCTGCGGGGGCCCGGAGATCGGTCGCCAGGGCGGTGGACAGGGCGAGGAACATGGGACCTCCAGCCCCAGTACAGCAGAGCGGTGTGCAGATCCGGTGCAGCTACGCCTCGGTCACGAAGGCGTCGAGGTCCTCTTCGAGACCCCGGACTGCCAACGACCATGTGTCGGGATCCTCGAGATCGAGGCCGAGGGTCTCCAGGGCCAGGGGCTCGCTGTCGTCCCAACCGGTGCGCCGGAGCAGCGCCACGTAGGCTGCGTGGTCGCCGTCGGCGAGGACCTTGCGGTAGACCAGCTGGGCGAAGAGGTAGCCGAAGGCGTAGGGGTAGTTGTAGAAGGCGAAGCTCGAGATGTAGAAGTGGAGCTTCGAGGCCCAGAAGCGCGGATACCAGGTCGCGAGCGCCCCACCGTAGGCCTCCTCCTGACAGCGCAAGGTCAGCGCGCTGAGCTCGTCGGGGTCGAAGACGCCCTTTCGGCGCAAGGGGTACAGCGCCCGCTCGAGCTCGTAGCGGGCGGGGATGTTCATCAAGAAGGCGACCCCAGCCATCAGGCGAGCGTCGAGCATCGCCAGGCGAGCCTCCCTGGTGTCCGCGGCCTCGAGCGCTGCGTCGCGGACGAGGCTCTCCGCGAAGACGCTGGCGGTCTCTGCGAGGGTCGAGGTGATGGCGCGCTGGCTGGGGAGCAGGTCTCGGCAGACCCAGTTGTGGTAGGCGTGGCCTAGCTCGTGGGCCAGCGTGACCGTGCTGCGGAAGGTGCCGCCGTGGGTCATGAAGATGCGGCTCTCGCCGGAGAGCGGCACGTTCGCGCACCAGCCGCCGGGGCGCTTGCCGTTGCGGTCTTCTGCCTCGATCCAGCGCCCCGCGAAGGCGGCTCGGGCGAAGTCGGCGAGTTCGCCGTGGTAGCTGCCGAAGTGCTCCAGGATGAAGTCCCGGGAGCTGGTCCAGTCCTGGCTCGTGTCCTGGAGCGGGAGGGGAGCGGCGAGGTCCTCCCAGCCGAGCTCCTTGCCCAGCAGGCCCGACTTCGTCGCCATGTAGCGCTGGAGGAGCGGTCGAGCGCGCCTGGTGGCCTCGAGCATCGCGTCCAGGGTCTTCCTGGTGAGCCGGTTCCTGGCCAGGGTGTCGGCGAGCTCGTCCACTCCACGCCGATCGTTGAGGGACTGGCGCCAGCCGACGATGTGGGACAGGGCCTGGGCGCAGTCCTCTTCGACCCCGCTCCAGGCCGTGTCCAGGGCGGCGAAGGCGGCGATGCGCTTGGCCGGGTCCGTGCCGCCGAGGAGGTTGAACGCCTGGGTGACCGCGACCTCCTCGCCGTCGAGTTCGACCTGGAGCTGGCCGCTGATGCGGTCGTAGAGCTGCCCCCAGGCGCGCACGCCGTCTTCGGTCAGCTCTCGCAGGAGCGCCTGCTCCGCGCGAGGCAAGAGCAGCCTCCGGTTTCGGCGGATGCGCCCTAGGAAGGGCCGCATGGACGCCAGCTCCTCGCGGCGCTCGAGCGCCTCGAAGGCCTCGTCGCTGGCATTCGCGATGCCATCCTCCGGTCCCACCCAGGCCCGACCGAAGCGACTGAAGATGGCGTCGGCCCGGGTGGCCAGACGCGCCGCGGAGCGGTCCGAGGTGTCCGCGCAGGTGACGCAGTGCGTAAAGGTCGCCACCTGGCAGGCCTGCTGGACGAAGCGGTCCTGGTCGAGGAGCCAGGCGACCCACCCGTCGATGTCCCCTGGCAGATCTGGCAGGGCATCGCCTCGTCGTAGGAGATCCTCGGCGCCCAGCTCCGCCGTTGTCAGCGCGCTGTTGAAGGGTTCCCCATCCGGACCACCCGGAAAGATGCTGTCGAGGTTCCAGGTGGGTGCCGCCATCGATCCCGCCTAACCGCTATGCTCAGTCTATGCGGCCCGGTCTGCAGGTCCTGATCGCAGCGGTGCTGGTGACGCTCCTCGCCGGTGCTGGAGCCCTTGGCGGCGATCTGCTCGGCTACTCCGGCGCAGAGGTCCACGGCCACGCCTGGGTCCAGTGGTGGCATGGCGAGGCACTGCCCGCGTGGCCCGGCGGGACGTCGCTGGCTGCCGGTGCAGAGGCCTGGCCCGTCATCGATCCGCTGACCACGGGCCTGGGAGCGGTCCTGGGGCGGTCCTTTGGCTACACGGCGGGCTGGAACCTGGTCGTCTTGCTCGGGGTCTTCGGTGCCTTCCTCGGCGGCGCGGCGCTGGCGCGGCGGGAGGGCGGGAATCCCCTCGTCGGAGGGGTCGTCGTGGCGCTGGGGCCTGCCTTCCTCGGCTCCGCCGCCTCGGGTCTGACAGAGGACCTCGCGCTCGGGTTGTTGGCCGGCGCGCTCGCCGTGGTCCTGGGTCCCGGGATGCTGTGTGCCGTGCTCGGTGGGCTGATGCTCGGCCTGTTGGCGTGGTGCGGGCCCTACCTCGCGTGGATGGGGGCCGTCGTAGCGCTCGGCCTCGGACTCGCGCAGTGGAGGCGCTGGAAGCACTGGCTGGTCGCCGGGGCCGTCGCCTTGGCCGTGGCCCTGCCCGCGGCGTGGCTGCAGGCAGATCGAGCCGGGGACGCCGCCGGGGTCACGGTGGAACAGCACGAGCCCCAGTGGAGGATCAACCCCTGGCGCGGCGCCGATCTCGCGAGCTTCGTCACACCCGGGCGGGTCACCCCAGAGGGCCTGGTCCGGATCCATCCCGGCTACCTCGGCTTCGTGGCGCTGGGCCTGGGGCTCCTGGGGGGGCGCAGCCGGTGGTGGTTCGTGCTGCTGGGAGCCTTGTTGCTGGCGCCCGGAGACGCGCTGCGCTTCGCAGGAGAGCCGCTGGGGGTATCCAATCCCTTCGCCTGGCTGTTGGACCGAATGCCCTTTGGATCGGCCTTCCATCACCACGGGCGCTTCCTGCTCGTCGGCTCCCTGGGGCTGGCCGTCGTGGCCTCGCGTGGGGCCCAGCGCTGGCCTCGCTGGGGCTGGGCGCTTGCCCTGGCGGTGGCGCTCGAGGTGCTGTTGTTGTCGCCGGCGCCGCTCCCGCTTCCGACCGCGGAGAGCGAGGTGGATCCGATCTGGTTCGAGGTCACGGAGGGGCCGGTGGTCCCGGTGCCGTCAGCAGGACCAGGGGTGCACTTCCAGGCGCCGCTATACGCCCAACGCGCCCACGGTCAGGTCCTGGAGATCGTCCCGAATCGACCAGGGCTCTCCCCCGCCGTCCAGGGCACCGAACTGGGCCGCTGGCTGGGGCACCCCGTGGGCCCGCCGCCAGAGGTCACGGAGCTTCCGTGGACCCTGGTCGTGCGCGAAGACCTCGTGCCAACTGTCGAAGCCGCGCTGGGCCCCCCGGACGTCGAAGCCTCCGGTGGCGCGATCTGGCGTCAGGGCTCGTAGTCGAGGCCGAGGAGCACGGCGGCGTAGTCGTCCTCGGTCGAAGACCAGCTCCCGTGCACGATGCTGGCGACGCCCTCGTCGCCGTTCTCCTTGCCGATCACGAGGTTGTGCGAGCCCTGACGCGGCTCGCTGCCGTCAGCGTCCTCGTCGTAGCCGAGCAGCAGGTTGCCCAGTCCGTTGGCGGTGTCCGTGTCGCCACTGCCGTTGACGATCAGCACGTTGGCGCCGGTGAAGATGACCTCGTTGGCCACGGTGTCCGCATGCATGTACGAGAGGAGCTCCGCCACGCCGAAGGTCTCGCCCTCCAGCTCCGCGATGTCCGTCCCCATCTCGGTCAGGTCCTGCGCCGTCTGCTCGAGGCTCTGCTCGATGAGGGTCTGACGAATCCCGACGTCCTCGATCGACTTCGCGGCCTCCTCCTGGTCCAGCTGCAGCGTGGCGGTCTTCTGCTCGAGGGTTTCCCCTGGGCTTCAGCGCCGGAGTTCGCCGCCCTTCCAGGTGCCAGCCGCCACCGCTGTGGCCTGCCCGTTCACGCTCAGGGTGCCCTCGAACCAGATCTCGGTCGTGGTAGTGCCGCCCTGGGAGAGCTGGCCGACACGAGGCAGCCAGGGGCCCTCCACCCACAGGATCTCACCTGGTTGCAGCTCCTCCTCGACGCGTGTGTGGGCGCGACGGAGGGTGGAAGGGGGCTGGATCTCGGTGACATGGGCCCAGGCCTCGGCCCAGTCCTCGCGCCGTCCGGTCGGGGCGAGCACGACGCCGCCAACCATCTGCTCGGCGAGCTCGGCGCGCACCGCCCGGATCTCGGCCGCGGTCCCCTCGATCGCGTGGGCCCGCGTCTCGACGGACCACCACGACGCCTGGGGCGCCTGCGGCCGCGGGGGGATCGCTGCTACCTCCAGGTCCGCGGGCGCGACGAGGACATCGGTCCCGGTGAGGCCCGCGACGTAGGGGCCAGCAGTCTCTCGGCCACCCTCGGCGGCCCAGAGGACGTGGCTGGGGTTCCACGCCAGGGACCGGGCGAGCGCGGCGTCCTGGCGAACCAGGGTGGATCTCGCCGCCGCCAGCTGCTCCGGGCGTGCCCCGATCGTGCCGTCGCAGCGAGGCAGGGCGACCAGGGCCAGCCCGAGCTCGTCGAGGTGGGCCGCCTCATGCGAGCCGAAGAAGGCGCCGTGCCACTCGACGGTGTTGAGGTCAGCGGAGAGCACGTCGCGATTCGCGGTCGCGGGACCTGTGCCTGTCGTGGCCCGGATCCCGACCAGCGGAGTCCTGGTCTCTCCCACCTTGAAGCCCCCGTCGACGAGCTCCACCGTTCGGAAGCCCGTCCGCTCGCCGAGCGCGTCGATCACGGTCCCGGAGTCGTCCTCGACGACCGCCCAGAGGTGCAACAGCCCGGGGGTACCAGGGTCCGAGGGGGTCCAGGTCGGTCCCTTCCAGCGCGCGGAGATCTCTGCTGTGCCCTCGGTCAGGGGAGCGGATCCGAGCACCTGGATGATCTTTCCGTCCCGCGCCGCGACGAGGCGAACCCGAGCGCCAGCGGCCTGGACCCGTGCCTTCACCACCCCATCGTCCAGGGTGGCTGAGAGAGCCGTGATGCCCTCGCTGGGAGCCAGGTCGAGCCAGGGATTGCGCGCCACCCGAGCCTCGAGCGAGCGACTCCCGCGCTCGACCGGGGTCGGCTCTGTGGCCGTCGGCCCGGTCACGGCGACGGTGAGGGTGTTGGGTCCGGCCACCGGCTCGACGGCGAGGCGGGTCCAGCCCGGACCGCCCTCGACGGTCGGGTGGCTGACGCCGTTGAGTGTGACGTCCGCGGACCAGTTGAGCTCCTCGAGCACGAGGAAGGAGCCGCCGTAGTCGCCCTCTGGCAGCGAGAACGCCACCTCGAAGGTCTTGCCCTTGCCCCGGGATGTCCAGGGGTCTCCCTCGTCGAAGTACAGCCGCGCCCGACTGTGCGGCGGCACCGTGGGGGTGTCCGAGCACGCTAGCAGGAGGAGGAGCAAGCGCCGATTGTAGTCAGCCGCGACCGGCCACGAAGAGCAGGCCTCCGATGGCTGCGCGGGCCAGCTCACCGAGCCAGCGGGTCAACCCGATGGCGACAGCGGTGGCTTCGAGGGCGCCGTAGGGGCCAAGGACGCGGACGAAGACCCCCTCGCGCACGCCGACGCCGCTGATCGTGATGGGCAGGGAGATCAGCGTGTCGGCGGCAGGGATCAGGGCGAGCGCATCCGCGAGGGCCATGTCCACCCCGTGGGCCTCGATGACGATCCATGCACAGCCGGCGTTGACGAAGGCGAAGGGGATGGCCAGGGCCGCGGTGAGGGCGAGCGTGCGGCGCTTTGTCCTGAGCGTGCGCACCGCGTCGACGGGACCCTCGAGCCAGCGGAAGGGTGCCCGAATCGGACGGGCGGCGAGGAACCAGGCAGCGGCTGGGATCAGCAAGAACGCGGTGGCGAAGACGGCGGCAGCCAAGGCCAGGGCAGGATCGTAGTCGAGCAAGCCCCAGCCGAGGCCGTAGAGCAGGAGCCCCGCCCAGGGGAGGAGATCCTGCAGCCGCGAGGCCGTCAGGGCGACGGCGGCCTTGTCGAGCCCCGCCTCCTCGCCGAGGAAGCCGGCCTTGGCCACATCGCTGCCGCCGCTGGGCAGGACCAGGCCCAGGAAGCTCGCCTTCAGCAGCGCCGCCAGGGCCTTGCGCAACGGGATCCTGGCGTCGAGGGCCTCCAACAGCAGCTTCAGGCGAAGGGCATGGAGCGTCGAGTTGGCCAGCATCAGCACCGGCGGCACCGCGAAGACCCAGGCGGGGGCTCTCCGAAACGCCCCGAGGGCATCCGCCGGATCGACCCGCGTCGCCACCCACGCGATGGCCCCCGCGGAGACCGCGACGCGCACAGCCAGCAGCAAGCGACGCCGCGTGAGCTCGTCCTTGTCCCACATGTCGCGAATGTAGCCCTTGCGCGACTTCGGGGTCCGAAGCCGGGGCCTGCGTTAGCGTTCACGGCGAATGGCACGCTCCCTGCTCCGTCTCCGCGTCAACGGCGAGACCGTCGAGGTCGCAGCTGCGGAACACTGGACCTTGCTGGAGGTGTTGCGCTACGAGTTGGGCCTCACGGGCTCCAAGCAGGGCTGTGACAAGGGCGACTGCGGGGCCTGCACCGTGCTGGTCGACGGGGTGCCGACGCTGGCTTGCTGCACCCTCGCGGCCGCGGTCGTCGATCGCGAGATCACCACCATCGAGGGCCTTGCATCAGCCGATGGGCCGGATCCCGTCCAGCGGGCCTTCGATGTCAGCGGCGCCCTCCAGTGCGGCTTCTGCCAGCCGGGGGTGATCCTCTCTGCGAAGGCCCTGCTGGAGCGCAGCCCCGCCCCCAGCGACGCCGAGATGCGAGAGGCGCTCTCCGGCAACCTGTGTCGCTGCACCGGCTACACCAAGATCTTCGAGGCCGTCCGCCTCGCCGCGCGGGGCTGCGATCGCGAGGTCCCGATGGTCTACGGCCGACCTGCAGAGGGCTTCAACGTTCTCGGGGCGCGAGGCCGAAAGGCCGACTCGATCGCCAAGGCCACCGGCGAGGCCCTCTACGCCGACGACATCGCGCTGCCACGCATGGCCCACGGCAAGATCCTCCGCTCCCCCCACGCTCACGCGCGCATCCGCGGGATCGACACCTCCGCGGCAGAGGCGCTGCCGGGCGTCTTCGCGGTCATGACCGGCCCCGAGCTGCCGACGACCTACTCGGTCATCCCCTGGACGCCGGACGAGACCGCCCTCTGCACCGACAAGGTCCGCTTCGTCGGGGATGGCGTGGCCGCTGTCGCCGCCGTGGACGAGGACACAGCCAACGCTGCGCTGGAGCTCATCGAGGTCGACTACGAGATCCTCGACGCCGTCGTGGAGCCTGCCGCCGCCCTCGCCGAGGGTGCCCCGCTGGTCCACGAGACGGACTGGAAGGGTCGCCCGCGGACCTCGAACGTCTGCAAGCGCGTGAAGCTCGAGTTCGGCGAGGTCGACGCCGGGCTCGCCGAGGCTGCGGAGACTGTCAGCGAGACCTGGTTCTACGAGGGCAGCACCCACGCCGCGATCGAGCCCCACTGCGCGCTGGCCCGCTGGAGCCCGGATGGCCGGCTCACCTTGTGGTCGGCGACCCAGGTCCCTCACTACCTCCACCGGGAGCTGGCCCGGGTCCTCGGGGTCCCGCAGTCGAAGGTCCGCGTGATCCAGCCGGCCCTAGGCGGCGCCTTCGGCGGCAAGTCCGAGCCCTTCGACCTGGAGTTCTGCGCCTCCTGGCTGTCGAAGAAGGCGGGCCGCCCGGTGAAGATCCTCTACACCCGCGAAGAGGTCTTCTACAGCCACCGCGGCCGTCATCCAATGGAGATGAGGATGACCGTCGGATGTGACGCGGAGGGCCGAATCACCGCGGTGGACAGCGACATCCTCATCGACGGCGGCGCCTACCACTCCTTCGGCATGATCACGACCTACTACTCGGGGCAGTTGCTGACAGGTCCGGTGGCCTTCGGCAGCTACCGCTTCGACTCGCGCCGGGTCTACACGAACAAGCCCTGCTGTGGTCCCAAGCGTGGTCACGGCTCCGTGCAGCCGCGCTTCGCCTTCGAGTGCGCCCTGGACGAGGTCGCCGAGAAGCTCGGCTCGGACCCGATGCGGATCCGCCGGGTCAACGCGATGGGTGACGGCGAGCTCACCATCAACGGGCAGCTCCTCCCGAGCACGGGGCTCCTGCAGTGTCTCGAGAGCGTCGAGCGCGACAGCGACTGGGCCGAGCGCTGGGGCAAGCTGCCCTTCGGTCGGGGGCTCGGCGTCGCCTGCTCGATGTACATCTCGGGGACGGCCTACCCGGTCTACCCCAACGAGATGCCCCAGTCCGCGGTCCAGCTCCAGGCCGATCGCAGCGGCAGGATCACGGTCTTCTGCGGAGCCTCCGACATCGGCCAGGGCTCTGACGGGATGCTGGCCTGGATCGTGGCGGAGGAGACCGGCGTACCTCCAGAGGACATCGTCGTGGTGTCCGCCGACACGGACCTCTGTCCGGTGGATCTGGGCTCCTACTCCTCTCGGGTCACCTTCATGTGCGGCATCGCCGCCCGGGAAGCCGCGCGGAAGCTCCGGAGTCGCATCGTCGAGGCCGTAGCGGCCCACTGGGGTGTCGAGACCGTCGGCGTGGCGCTGGGGTTCGTCTTCGACCACCAAGGCCGCCAGCTGGCCATCCAGGAGGCCCTTCAGCTGGCAGAGGTCCGCTTCGGAACACTCGGCGCAACTGGTGATTATCGCACGAGAAAAGCCGGCGGCGACTACCGCGGCGGCTCCATCGGCGCGTCCCCGGCCTACTCCACCACCGCCCACGTCGCAGAGGTGACGGTCGACCCCGAAACCGGCATCGTACGGGTCGACAACGTCTGGGCGGCTCACGACTGCGGGCGCGCCCTGAACCCGCAGCTGGTGGAAGGTCAGATCGAGGGCTCGGTCTACATGGGCTACGCAGAGGCACTCATGGAGGGTCACACCTTCCACGAGACGGGGTTGCACGTCCGGCCGAACCTGCTGGACTACCGGATCCCGACCAGCGCCGAGTGTCCGGACTTCTTCGCCCAGATCATCGAGACCATCGACCCCGGCGGCCCCTACGGCGCCAAGGAGGCGGGTGAGGGTCCGCTCCATCCCATCATCCCGGCCATCGGCAACGCCATCTGGGACGCGGTGGGCGTTCGGCTGCGTCGCATCCCGTTCTCGCCGGAGAGCGTGCTCGAGGCCCTCGCGGCTCGCGCCGGAGAACCGCCGTGCTGAGGATGCCAGCCTTCCGGTACCACCACCCCCGGTCTCCGGCCGAGGCCGTGGCCATGTGGCACGACCTCGGTGACGCGATGTACATCGCCGGGGGGACGGACCTCCTCCCGAACCTCAAGCACGAGCTGCTGTCGCCCGGGCACCTCGTCGGGCTGTCGGGCTTGCCGCCCTCTGGGCTCACCGAGACCGACACCCACCTCGTCCTCGGTGGCCAGATGAAGCTCTCACGGATCGCGGATCACCCCCGCATCCGCGAGCTGGTGTCGCCCCTGGCGGTGGCCTGCTCGGTGGTGGGCAGCCCCCAGATCCGGAACATGGGCACGATCGGCGGCAACATCCTGCTCGACACGCGCTGCCTCTACTACAACCAGTCGGCCTTCTGGAGAGGCGCTCTCGGTCACTGCCTCAAGGCCGAGGGGACGTGGTGTCACGTCATCGGGGGGCCCAAGACCTGCGTCGCTGCCCAGTCGAGTGACACGGTCCCGGTGTTGTTGGCCCTCGGCGCCTCGATCGTGCTGGTCGGGCCTGACGGTGAGCGCGAGGTCGCCCTGCGCGAGCTCTACCGCTTCGATGGCAGGGACCACCTGAAGCTGGAGCGGGGCGAGCTCCTCACGGAGGTGCGCGTTCCCAAGCCCGGATCAGGCTTTCGCGGCGCGTATCGCAAGCTGCGCCTGCGCGACTCCATCGACTTCCCCCAGCTGGGCGTGGCGGTCGCGACGCGCTGGGATGGCGCGGCCCTCGAGGCGATCGACATCGTCGTCGGCGCGGCCGCTCCGATCCCCAAGCCGATCAAGAAGCTGGACGCCTTCCTCGGCCGTCCGCTGTCGGATGGCGACATCTCCGAGATCGCCGAGCTGGTGCGAAAGCAGACCCGCCCGAACGCGGCGGTCACCGGTGACATCGGCTGGCGGCGGCGGATGGCGGCGGTGTTCGCGACCCGCGCGCTGACCGAGCTCCGCCCCCAAACGACGAAGCCCCGGCCAGGTGGCCGAGGCTCGTTGTAGTGGGCTCGGATCGAGCTACTTCTTCTTCGCGCCGCTGCCGGCGGTGTTCGAGCCGGAGCTGCCGGAGCTCGTCTTCTTCGAGCTGCTCGAAGTGGTCTTCTTCGTCGTGCCCGACGAGGTCGTGCCGCCCTTGACGGCCGAGCCCTGGCCGGTGGCGGGACCCTTGACGGCGCCACCGGTGGTGCCGATGTCGTGCGCGTCGAGGTTGTCTCCGAGGGCTTCGCGACGCTCCTCCATGGTCTTGACCTCGACTTCTTCTTCGACGACTTCTTCTTCGACGACTTCTTCTTCCGGGTCGTCGGCCTTGATCTCCTTTTCGGGCTTCTCCACCGGCACTGGAATGAGGATGACCTCTGGCTCTTCGACGGACTCTTCTCCGCCACAGGCGAGAGCAAAACCGGCGATCAACGCGATGACTGAGGGGATGGCGAGACGCTTCATGAAGTGACGTTCCTTTGAGAGACAGGACGGGTTGTAGCGCACCTTGCCACTACCGAGCAACCCTCCATAGGCGTTACACCCTGCTGGAAGAAGACGTCGATCCGCACGGCGCGTGCTTGCGCGTGCCCTCAGAGGCCGCTAACAGCGCCCGGCTCCGGCCCGGCATGAGAGCGGGCTGAATCCCTCGACCACGGAGGACATGGTGATTTCCGACCTGTCCTGCATCCGCAACATCGGCATCAGCGCCCACATCGACTCGGGCAAGACCACGCTGACGGAGCGGATCCTCTTCTATACGGACCGCATCCACGCCATCCACGACGTCCGAGGAAAGGACGGCGTCGGCGCCAAGATGGACTCGATGGAGCTCGAGCGCGAGCGGGGCATCACCATCGCGTCCGCGGCGACCCACGCCGAGTGGGACGGTCACCACATCAACATCATCGACACGCCGGGACACGTCGACTTCACCATCGAGGTCGAGCGGGCCCTGCGCGTGCTCGACGGCGCGGTCCTCGTGCTCTGCTCGGTCGCAGGCGTGCAGAGCCAGTCACTCACCGTCGACCGCCAGATGAAGCGCTACAACGTCCCGCGTGTCGCCTTCGTCAACAAGTGCGACCGCCAAGGCGCCAACCCGGTGCGCGTGCGCGACCAGCTCATCGAGAAGCTCGGTCACAACGCGGTGCTCCTGCAGCTGCCGCTGGGGCTGGAGGAGGCGCACGCCGGCGTCATCGACCTCGTCGAGCAGACCGCCTACGAGTGGCACGGCGACAACGGTGAGGAGATCCGAGAGGTCCCGATCCCCGACGGCATGGTCGGCGAGGTGGCGGACTTCCGCGAGCAGATGCTCGACGCGGTCAGCATGTTCAGCGACGAGCTCATGGAGGTCCTGCTCGAAGAGGAGGAGCCCGAGCCGGAGCTGATCCATGCCGCGGTGCGCAAGGCGACGCTGTCACGGCAGATGACCCCGGTCCTGCTCGGCAGCGCCTACAAGAACAAGGGCGTGCAGAAGCTCCTCGACGCGGTGGTTCGCTACCTCCCGGCGCCGACGGACGTCGACAACACGGGCCTGGACCTCGACGACGACGAGGCGGAGGTCCTCGTGCCGAGCGATCCGGAGGGGCCGCTCATCAGCCTCGCCTTCAAGCTGGAGGACGGGCGCTATGGCCAGCTGACCTACCTGCGCGTCTACCAGGGCACGATGAGGAAGGGCGACGTCATCTACAACAGCCGCAGCGGCAAGAAGGTGAAGGTCGGCCGCCTCGTGCGCATGCACGCGGACGAGATGGAGGACATGGACGAGTGCTGCGCCGGCGACATCGTCGCGCTCTTCGGGGTGGACTGCTTCTCCGGCGACACCTTCACCGACGGCAGCGTCGCGGTGGCGATGACGAGCATCCACGTGCCGAACCCGGTCATCAGCCTCACCGTGACGCCTAGGGACAGCAAGGCCCAGACCAACATGTCGAAGGCGCTCTCCCGCTTCACCAAAGAGGACCCGACCTTCCGGGTGAGCTACGACCTGGAGACCGGCGAGACGATCATCTCCGGCATGGGCGAGCTCCACCTCGAGGTCTACGTCGAGCGCATGAAGCGCGAGTACAACGCCCCGGTCGAGGTCAGCCCGCCGCGGGTCAGCTACCGCGAGACGATCAGCAAGCGGGCCGACTTCGTCTACGTGCACAAGAAGCAGACAGGCGGATCCGGCCAGTTCGGCAAGGTCTGCGGCTTCGTCGAGCCCACCGAGAGCGGCGACTACGAGTTCGTCGACAAGATCAAGGGTGGCGCGATCCCGCGCGAGTTCATCCCGAGCTGCGACAAGGGCTTCAAGAAGTGCCTGGCCAAGGGTCGGCTGATCGGAGCCCGGGTCGTCGGCATCAGGGTCACGATCAACGACGGCAATGCCCACTCGGTCGACTCGAGCGACATGGCCTTCCAGGCTGCCGCGGTCGGCGCCTTCCGCGACTTCTACGCGAGGGCCCAGCCCATCGTGCTCGAGCCGATCATGACGGTCGCTCTCGAGGGGCCGGCGGAGTTCCACGGCAACATGGTCGCCACGCTCATGCAGCGCCGCGGCATGATCCTCGGCTCCACAGAGGCCGAGGGCTTCTCGGAGGTCGAGGCCGAGGTCCCGCTCGCCGAGATGTTCGGCTACGCGACCGCGCTGCGGTCCTCGACCCAGGGCAAGGCGGAGTTCACGATGGAGTTCTCTCGCTATTCCCAGGCCCCGGTCGGCGTGACTGACGAGCTCATCAAGGAATTCCAGGACCAGAAGAAGGCATCCTGAGGAGGAACGATGTACGCGCAGATCTACGAGCGCAGCCCGATGCGGGTTTTCGAGCAGTCCCTCCACGGTGGCCTGGCCGCTGGTGAGCTGGGAGCGGTCGTCGGACGAGCCGGGACCGGCAAGTCCGCGCTGTTGGTCCACCTGGCGCTGGACCGCCTGCTGAGGGACCAGAAGGTCCTGCACATCAGCCTCAGCGAGACCGCCGAGCACGTCCGCAGCTTCTACGACGCCATCTTCGGCGGGGTGGCGAAGGCGGCGCGGGTCAAGGGCAAGAACAGGGCCGAGGCCAGGCTCCGGGTCGAGCAGTCCAGGCAGATCCTCTGCTACCTCGACCGCGACTTCGGCTACGAGGACGTCGTGAAGGCCATGTCCTTCGCGGAGGAGATCCTCCACTTCGTGCCCGACGCCGTCATCCTCGACGGCTTCGATCCCAAGGAGGAGGGGGTCCTGGAGCAGCTCTCCAAGCTCGCGAGGGAGAAGCGCTTCGCGCTGTGGACGTCGCTGGTGAGCCATCGCCACCTGCCCGGTGTCATCCCCTTCGCGGAGTCCTGGAGCACCATGGTCAAGCTCGAGCCGGTCGACACGGTCGTGGAGCTGACCGCCCAGCGGGTGCACGGTGAGACCCTGGAGGAGGGCATGGGTCTCCAGCTCGATCCCACCACCATGCTGGTGACCGGCGAGGACATCTGGGACCCGCTCAGCGCGCCTCCGAGCCCCCGCGCGATGGACTGCACGCTCTACAGCGGGGGGGCCCTGGGCGCCGAGACCGCCTTCGGTCGCATGGCGGAGCAGTACGGGCTGTCCGAGCTGAACTTCACCTTCGAGGGCCACCACCAGGAGCGCACGGACAAGAGCAAGAAGCTCAGCGAGCGCGAGCTGGCGGCGGGCGACGTCTCCCTGGTCTACGTCAGCAAGCGCCTGCATAGGACCTACACGGAGGGCAGGCTCATCCGCCGTGTCCTGCAGTCCCTGTGGCACCAGGTCAGCCGCGCCCAGCAGGTCTTCGTGGTCGGGGCCATCAACGAAGACGGCACGGTGACCGGCGGCACGGGCTGGTCGGTCGAGCTGGCCCGCATGTGGCACAAGGACCTCTGGGTCTACGATCAGAAGCAGGCCGGGTGGTTCCACTGGCACAAGGACCGCTGGGTCTCGGGCATCCCGGTCATCGAGAGCCCCCACTTCTGCGGCACGGGCACCCGCCAGCTCAACGACGCGGGCGAAAAGGCCATCGCCGGACTCTTCGAGCGGAGCTTCGGCGTCCCGCGCTAGCGCAGCGCGGGGGTGCCCTCCTCCGGCTTGTAGGCTTCCGGGAGCATCTCCGCGATGCGGGCCCGGGCCTCTTCCAGCGCCGCGGTCTTGCCCCAGCCGGCCGGATCGAATGGCGCGCCGAAGGTCAGGCTGACGTCTGCGGGGCGCATGCGCTCGTCGTAGGCGAACAGGTGCTCGCTGCCGGTGATGGCCACCGGCACGACGACCGCTGCCCCTCGGGCGTAGCGAGCCGCTGCCCGGAGGAAGGGGCCCATGCGGCCGCTGCGGCTTCGGCTGCCCTCCGGGTAGAGCAGCACGGGACCACGCTGGGTGCGCCAGGTGCGAGCCTGCTCCAGGCTCCTCAGGGCGATCGCGGCGATCTCGCGGGGGGACAGGCCCGAGGCGTTGTGCATGAGCTGTGATGACTGCGCGGTCATCAGGGTGTTCAGCGCCACGGCGGCCAGGCGCCTGAAGGGCTCGGTGTAGACCTTCGGGCCGGCGACGACGAGGACCTCGTCGGCGAGGTCGCTGTCCAGGGACACCAACGCATCGGTGACCTGGGTGTCGACATAGCTGAGGTGGTTGCAGATCCAGATCTGGTTCTGGCCGCGGACGGACTCGGGGTGCTCCAGCCCCCGCGCTCGCGCGACCCCGCAAGGCACGGGGATGAAGGCCCTGGAGATCCGCCGCAGCACCGTCGCCGCCGGGTGGGGCCGGTACTCCCGTCCAGCCTCGGCGTAGGTCTTCACGGTCTCGAGGATCTCCTCGTCCGTGGAGGCGGACAGGGCCTCGCGGACGCGGTCCTCGGCCCTGGTCGCGATCTCCGCGTCGTCGCGGAAGTAGGAGTTGATGAAGCCAGGGACGACAGCTCGCGCCTGGTCCGGGGTCAGGGCCGAGAGGGTGTCGAGGTCCATCGGTGGCCCGATTAACTCGCCGCGGCTACCCTCCCGCAATGTCCGCGGCCATTCCGCCCGGCGTGCTCCACGTCGACCGAGAGCTCCACGCGCTGTACGAGCGGGTGCCGTTTTCGCGCTACCTCAACCCGCTGAATGCGCGAGAGGCCCGTCGCGCCTTCCGCGCCGGCGCAGAGGTGCCCCCGCTGCGCTACCACGAGGCGACCTGGGCGGACCGCGAGCTGTCAGCGCTCGAGGCTCTCCATCCCCCAGAGGATCACCCCATGGGCATGATCCTGGCCCAGGCCATCCACGGGACGACGCTCTTCATCCGCGCCCTGCGCGATCGCACCATCGACGCCTTCGACGAGCTGGCCACGCACTCCGGCTGGTACCCCGACGCCGAGACCCTCGTCGCGGCCCGGGGAGAGGCGCCGGCTCGTGACACGACCCCCTTCGCGCTCTCCGCCAGGGACATGACGGCCGCCCTGCAGGACGCTCTCCGAGAGCGAGGCCTCGCCGACTGGCGGATCGAGGCCGATCCCGTGATGTCCGCCCGCGTGCTCGTCGATGGCGCCAAGCGCCTGTTGCGCGTGAGCCCGGCTGCCACCTTCCGCGAGCGCGACATCAACCGCCTCATCGTGCACGAGGTCGAGGTCCACGCGATCCGCAGCGCCAACGGTCGCAACCAGCCGCTGCTCATCTTCTCCACCGGGCTGCCCGGATCCCTGGAGACCGAGGAGGGCCTGGCGCTCTACGCGGAGGAGCTGTCGGGCTCGTCTTCGCCAGGTACGGCCTGGCGCCAGGGGGTCGTGGTCCAGGCGGTGGACTGGGCCCGGCGCATGGGCTTCCGAGAACTCTACGACGCCATCGCCGAGGCAGCGGGGCCGGGGCTGGCCTGGGGCGTCGCCGAGCGCCTGAAGCGCGGGCTGGCGGATCCTGGCTCGCCGGGGGTGTATGCCAAGGACATCGTGTACTACCGGGGCCATCGGAAGGTGAAGACCTGGGTCGAGGCGGGCAACCCGGTGGCGCACCTCTACGTGGGCAAGGTGGGCATCGACGATCCCGTCCAGGACTGGCTCGACGCGGGCCTGGTGACGCCCCAGGCCGTGCCCAGGACATTCCGATAGGCCCTGGTGGAAGACGCCAAGGCCGAGGTCTGCATCGTGGGAGCCGGCGCCGCCGGGCTCTGGGCGGCTGCAGCCTGCGGGCGCCAGGGGCTCGACACGCTGGTCCTGGAGAAGACCCCCCGATGTGGCTCGAAGGTGCTCGCCAGTGGTGGCGGGCGCTGCAACCTGACCACCACCCTCGACGCCGCCGAGACCGCGCGCCACTTCGGACGAGCGCACAACTTCATCGCTCCCGCGCTGCGTTGCCTCTCGCCCCAGGCCGTGCGTGCCCACTTCGAGTCGATCGGCGTCGCCACGAAGGTCGAGCCAGAGCTCCAGAAGGTGTTCCCCGTCTCCGACTCCGCCCTGGAGGTCCGGGACGCCCTGGAGCGGGACGCCAGGGCCGCGGGGGCTCGCTTCCGGCTGGAGTCCGCCGTGTCCGCCGTCGAGCCCTTCGAGGGGGGGTGGGTCGCGCGCACGGCCCAGGGCCCGGTCTCCTGTCGCAGGCTGCTTCTCTGTGTCGGCGGCAAGAGCTTCCCGAAGACCGGCACCACCGGAGACGGCTACCGCTGGCTGAGGGCGCTCGGTCTCCGGGTCGTCGACCCGGTCCCGGCCCTGGTCCCCCTGGCCAGCCCGGCCCCCTGGATCCACGAGCTGAGCGGGACCTCGGTGGACGGGGAGCTCCGCATCGGCAAGCTGCGGCGCCGCCGTCCGGTGCTCTTCACGCACCAGGGCATCTCGGGCCCCGGCGCGATGGACGTCTCAGAGGCGGTCTCGCGCGGGGGGCAGCGAGAGGCGCGCCTGGACCTGTTGCCAGATCTGAGCTGGCTGGAGTTGAGGAGCCTGCTCATCGCCGCGGCGGGTCGCGCCGGCTCTCCGCGGCTCGCCTCTGTCCTGCCGCTGCCCCGCCGGGTCGTCGCCATGGTCGCCCTGCGCGCGGAGCTGGCCGAGGCCAATCCCAGGGCGAACCAGCTGGACAAGAGCTCCCGTCACAAGCTGATCGACGAGCTCAAGGGGCTCCGGATCCCCATCTCCGGGACCCTGGGCTTCGCCAAGGCAGAGGTCACCGCCGGGGGCCTGGCGCTGAAGGAGGTCAACCCCGGGACCATGGAGGTCCGCAGGGCCCCCGGGCTCTACGTCTTCGGCGAGCTGCTGGACCTGGCGGGGCCGATCGGCGGCTTCAACTTCCAGGCGGCTTTCTCCACCGCCGAGCTCGCGGCGCGGGCCGTCGGGTTGGCGGCTCAGCGAGCGCGTTAGCCAGTCGACATGCGACTGCTCGGATCCATCGTCGTTCTGTCTGCTCTCGTCGGCTGCCGCATCTCCAAGGAGGACTTCCCGGACCGGTACGCCCGGGCCGCCTGCAGGAGCCTCGAAGAGTGCGATCCGGACTACTACGAGGACATCTTCGACGGCGACTTCGAGGAGTGCACGGACGTCTACACCGATGTGATCGAGCTCTTCATGGAGTTCAGCGAACAAGCCGGCGAGGACTACGACCCCCAAGAGGGTCGCAGGTGCGTCAACGACGTCCGGCTGGCCTCCTGCGACGATCTCCGTGACGTCGAGGTGAGCTGCGAGGTCTTCGAGTAGCCGCTAGATGAAGTGAGGCTAGCGCGGCACGCCGATCTCCACGACGGTGGAGACCTGCTCGAAGCCCAGCCGGCGGTAGATGCGGTCCGGGGTCGTGTCCCGCGCGGCGACGATGACCTGGCGGCCCTCGAGCATCGCAGCCACCGTGCCCACCAGGGCCGTGCAGACCCCCTCACTGCGCTGATCCGGCAGGGTGCAGACGTCCCGGTAGCGAACCACGCCGTCGCGAGCGAGGACGACGAGGGCCCCCGCGTCCACGCCGTCCTTCACCGCCACGAAGGCGCGGCCGTGCTCTGAGTAGTGCCTCCACAGCCAGTCGTGGAAGCGCTGGTGCCAGGGGTCGGTGACACCGTTGGCGACGCGGGAGATCGCTTCTGCGCGGGCGCTGTCCTCTGCGATCTCGATGACCGAGGGCGCCTCGAGCCTGCCGAGCTCCAGGACGCTCAACAGCGTGCAGACGGCCCCGGGCGGAAGGGGTGGTACTCGGGGCTCGCTCTCGGTCTCCCACAGGACGTAGGCCTTCTCTACTCCCGGGTGGTGCTCGCCTCAGATCTGCAAGGCGTCGTCGAGGTCCGCGGGCTCCTCGTCGAGCTCGATGCGCTTGCCGAACCAGGTGTCCTGGCAGTCGGGAGCGTCGAAGATCCGCGCTCCGTCCGTCTCGGTGTAGACGGAGGGCCACGCCCAGACCCAGGTCTCGCGCGCGATCAAGGTCTCAGCGCAGCTCGAGGGTGACGGTCCCCCCCGAGACAGGCCCGATGACCCCTGAGACGAGATCCCCCTCGGAGGGCTGGAGCGGATCTCCCGAGCGCACCAGCTTGGCCTGTACGTAGGCCGGGTCCGGGAAGGGGCCGCCCGCGGTGAGGTCGTCGAGGCCCAGGGTCGTCTCCAGGGGGAGCTCCCAGTCCGGGATGCGCCTGGCCGCTGCTGGCTGTCCGGCGGGGACCGGCGAGGAGCGCACGTAGACATAGAGCACGCCGCCAGGCTCCACCTCGCCCGTCGCGGTGACCGTCGCGGTGAAGATGGCGGGCGACTGCTCGCTCGTCCCGGTGTCCGGGGTCGGTCCTGGCGCCGGCGCCACGGCGTCGCCGAGGAGGAAGGCGGCGAACTCCCGATCCAGGGGGTCATCGGCGACCTTCACCGCGGTGCTCAGCTGGGCCCTGGCTTCGACGGCGTCCCCCAGCTGCATCGCGATGATGCCCCGCCACAGCGCCACCTCAGCAGGCAGGGCCTCCTCCTGGGACTCGAGGTCGGCCAGCGCCTCGTCGTGGCGGCCGATGAGGGCCCGCAAGGCTCCGAGGTGGACCACCACCCCCGGGTCCTGCGGATCGAGGGCCTTGCCCTTGTCGATGAGCGCCATCGCCGTGTCGAGGTCTTGGGTGTAGAGCGCCCACTTCGTCAGCTGGTTCAGGGCGTCGATGTCGGTGGGATCGGCCTCGAAGGCCGCGCGGGCCTCTGCCACCGGGTCGTCGACCAGACTCTGGGCGTTCCCAGTCACGGAGCTCTGGTCCACCCGGGGCGCCAGCGCCGCCTGGAGCACCAGGCCAGCGACGGCGAAGAAGATGGCCAGCCCGGCCAGGTACCAGCCCAGGTGACGGGAGCCGCCGTTGTCCGGCGCCATGGAGACGGTGGACTCCGAAGGGCCCTCCTCCATCCGGCGGAGGACCGCGGCGGCCTGCTCGACCAGCCGCTGCCTGGTCGCGTAGTAGTCGTGGTCGTCGAGCTTGTGCTTGTCCGCCTCCAGGTCGCGGAGGCGATTCATGAGGACCTCGCGCCGGACCTCGAGGTCGGCGAGACCCTGGTCATGCGACCAGCTCCGGCCCCCGATCAGCGCGAAGACCACGCCGCCCGCGGCCCCCAGGCCGAGCACGACGATCGGTGGTCCCCAGACAGCCCAGTCCATCTACTCGTCCAGCTCCTTCAAGACCCGCTCGGTGTAGGGGTCGGTGCTCGCAGGCGGCGGAGTGGCCTTGGCGCTTCGTCTGCGAAGAGCGACGAGGATGAACACCAGGCCGAGGGCCCCGACCACCGCGGGGCCGACATAGACCAGCGGGTTGTCGTCCTTGGGCGGCGCCAGCAGGATCCAGGTGTCGTAGCGGGCCACGAAGTAGTCGACGATCTGCTCGTCGGTGTAGCCCTCGCGGACCAGATCGGCGATGCGCGCCTTCATCGACATCGCGGCCTCTGTGGTCGAGTCGGCGACGCTCATGCCCTGGCAGACCGGGCAGCGCAGGCCAGCGGCGATGGCCATGGTGCGCTCCTCGACGATGGACTCGTCCATGACCGACTCGCCGAAGGGCTCGACGCCGACAGCCTCGCGGATCGGGACCAGCGCGTTGGGCACGTCCTCTGCGGAGGCGAGCGCGAGGCAAAGCCACAGGCCGGTCACAGCATGCCCTCCAAGGTCTCTGCCAGCGCGACTGCGCTCACCGGGCCGCTGATCTTGCGCACGATCTGGCCGTCTCGGTCGATGAAGAAGGTCTCGGGCACGCCGGCCACACCGTAGTCGACGGCCATCGCGCCCTCCGGGTCGTCGAGGGTCGGGTAGGCAGAGCCGGAGGCGCTCAGGAAGGCCCGCGCCTTGGCCGGCTCGTCGCCGTAGAGGACGCCGAGGAAGACCACCCCGCGTGGGCCGTAGGTGGTCGCGCCGGCCTGCAGGACCGGGTGCTCGATCTTGCAGGGGACGCACCACGTCGACCAGAAGTTGAGCACCACTGGCCGACCCGCGAGGTCCTCCAGCGCGACCGGCTCTCCCTCCAGGGTGAAGGCCCCGAAGGCAGGCGCCGCCTGGCCCGTCATCGCATCCGGGACCGCGTGTGGGTCCTTGCCGAAGCCGCTCCAGAGCACCCACAGGAAGGGCACCAGCAGCAGGAGCCCCAGAGGCAGGATCAGCCAGGACTTCTTCATGTGGCCAACGCGAAGATGCGCAGGAGCACCTTGAACCTGGGCCAGCTCCCGATGACCCCGCCGAGGAAGATCACGAGGCCTCCGATCCAGAGCCAGCAGACGTAGGGCTCGACGATGGCCCGCACGCTCACGCTGTCATCGTCGAAGCGGACCAGGGAGAGGTAGAGGTCCTCTCTCCAGGTCGACAGCACGGCCGGGGTGCCGATGGGCTCGCGCATGGTCCGGTACTGGTTCATGCGCGGGTCGGCCCGGTCGATGAACTCGCCCTCCTTCTTGACCTCGATCCAGGCCACCTCGGAGCTGCGGTTGGGCTGCTCCTGGGTCTCGGCGCCCTCGTAGGTGAGCTGGTAGCCGAGCACGTCGACCGTCTCTCCGGCGACCAGCCTGACGTCGACGGTCTCCTTGTAGGCGCCCGACATGGCGATGGCGACGGCGCAGAGCACGACCCCGAAATGCACCACGTAGGCCGCCACCCGGGTCCTCGAACGAATGGCGTAGCGCGCAAAGGCCAGCGGCCAGAGCTCGCCCTTCGACATCGCTCGCTTGATCGAGGGCGACAACAGCTCGTCCAGGGTCGTGACCGCGGCGAAGGCGGCCAGCACGAGGGTCAGGCCGGCCCAGGCGTTGTCGAGGTCGAAGCACCAGAGGGCCCCCACCGTCGCGGCGGCGGCCAGGCTCGGCAGGATCAGGCGCTTGCCGACGCGCAGCGGATCACCGTCGCCCCAGGGCAGGGCGGGACCGACACCCATCAGGAAGAGGATGCCAGCGCAGACCGGCAGGCTCATGGTGTTGAAGTAGGGCTCGCCGACCGACAGCCGCTCCCCGGTGACGGCCTCCTTCAACAGGGGGTAGGTCGTGCCGAGCAGCACCGTGAAGGTGAAGCAGGAAAACAGCAGGTTGTTCAGGAGGAAGGTCACCTCGCGAGACAGCGGGCCGGGGATGCCCTCGTCGGAGGGCGCGAGCTCGCCGAGGCGGGCGGCCAGCATGACGAGGCAGACCACGGTGCAGAGCGCGATGAAGACCAAAAACGCGGGGCCGACGTCCGACTGCGTGAAGCTGTGGACCGAGTTGAAGACCCCGGAGCGGGTCATGAAGGTGCCGAGCATCGTCAGCAGGAAGGTCACGAGTGCCAGCGTGATGGTCCAGCCCTTGAAGAGCCCCCGACGCTCCATGACCTGGGCCGAGTGCAAGAACGCAGTGGCTGTCAGCCACGGCATGAAGCTGGCGTTCTCCACCGGGTCCCAGGCCCAGTAGCCGCCCCACCCGAGCACCTCGTAGGACCACCAGCCGCCGAGCAGGATGCCGAGGGTCAGGAAGCTCCACGCGAAGAGCATCCACCGCCGCAACGTCCGCATCCAGCTGGCTTCGAGTCGACCCGCCAGCAGCGCCGAGACCGCCATCGCGAAGGGCACCGCCATGGTGACGTAGCCCATGTAGAGCGCCGGCGGATGCAGGACCATCAGGACGTGGTTCTGCAACAGCGCGTTGGGTCCGGGACCGTCCAGCGGCGCCGGGTCGACCAGCGTGAAGGGGTTGGCGACCCCCGCCACCAGGAAGGTGAAGAAGACGCCGACGGCGAGCAGCGTCCCCACCGAGTAGGCGCCGTGCTCCGGGTCCCCGTCGCGCCGGGCCCACGTGAAGGCGAGGGTCGAGGCGCCGAGGATGAAGCCCCAGAAGAGGATGCTGCCCTCGAGCGAGGACCACAGCGAGATGACGGTGATCAGCGCGGGGGTGTCGAGGCTTCCGACCTTGGCGACGTAGGCGACGCTGAAGTCGTGGTTCAGCAGCGCGAGCTCCATGAGCCCGGTGGCCGCCACCATGCACGCGCCGAAGAGGTAGGCCATCCAGCGGGTGGCTCGCCAGGCCGTCTGGTTTCGGGTCGCGCCGCCGGCGATGCCTGCCACCGCGCCGACGGTGCAGGCGCCGAGGGCGAGCAGCACGAGGCTGCGGCCGAGGAGGCTGATCAGATGTCCTCCTCGATGGTCTCGTAGAGCGCCTGTCGCTCCTCCTCGCTCATGCCCTCGAAGGGCGCCTTGTACTCGTTGCTGTGCTTCACCAGGAGGCGGTCGGCCTCGAAGACGCCGACCGGGGTCATGGTGCCCTCGACGACGACGCCGATTCCCTCGCGCAGCATCTGGGGGGGCGCGCCCTTGGCGTGGACCTTGACCTCGGCCGTGTCGTCGCCGACGACCAGCCAGAGCTCCTGCTCCTCGACCCGCCAGTCCAGCGAGCCCTCCTTCACGATGCCGCCCAGGCGGATGGTGGGCCCGATGGCCTCGTCCCCGGCAGCGGCCACCTGCGCGGGCTCCCAGTAGTAGGTGAGGTTCTCCCCCATCTGGTCCGCCGCGAACCAGACGAGGCTGAGGGCGGAGGCGGCCACGAAGAGGGCCCCGACGAGGAAGAGCGGGCCTTGCTTGTTGGCGCTCATCGACCACTTCGGACGACGAGGTAGACGCCGTAGGACAGAAGCACGGTCCAGGTCACGCCGTAGACGAGCCAGACGGTGCCCCAGCCTCCTTCGATCATTCCGGTCACGAGACCTCCAGGGAGATCGGGGCCTTCTTCTCCGGGAGCGCGCTCGCTCCGTGCTCGGCCTGCATGCGGTCCAGGGCGATCTGCCGGCGGAAGAGGATGAAGCCGATGCAGAGGAAGAGCATGCCGAAGGCAGCGATGCGCAGGACCCAGACCATCGGGTCCGAGATCGTGTCGGGGTTCGACTGGGTCTGGTGGAGGCTCTTCCACCACTTCACGGACATGTAGACGATGGGCACGTCGACGAAGGCGAGGATCGTGGCGACAGAGCTCAGGGTGCGCCTGCGGTCGTGGTCGTGGACCAGCGCCCGGAGGACCAGCACGCCGGCGAAGGCCACGCCCATGATGGTGGTGGTCGTGAGCCTGGGGTCCCACGTCCAGTAGGTGCCCCAGGTCTGCTTCGCCCACATCGAGCCCTGGAACAGCAAGAGCCCCGTGAGCACCACGCCGACCTCGACGGCCGCTTCGGTGGTCGCGTCCCAGCCGTCGCGGCCGCTGGCGAGGGCGCCGCAGGCCGCGATGAAGGCGATGAAGTAGGTGAGCAGGGCGAGCCACGCGGTGGGCACGTGCACGTAGAGGATCCGCCCGACGTCTCCCATCATCGCCTCTGGCGGAGCGACGAAGAGTCCTGCGTAGTGCCCCACGCCGAGCAGGACGACGCCGAGCGCGCTGAAGCCAATTGCCCAGGGATTCTTCACTGTTCGACCAGGTACCCGAAGAACACTCCGCCCAGCGCCCAGAAGACTGCGTCGAAGCAGCCCAGCAGGGCGAGCCATCCAGCGATTTGGCCCATCGGGTCCCCGAGGAGGACGAAGCCGAGGGCCTTCACCGCAGCCAGCAGCGCTGGGACGAGGAGCGGAAAGAGCAGGACCGGCAACATAAGCTGTTGGGCCCCGCTGCGCGCCGCCAGGGCGCTGTAGAGGGTCCCGGGTCCGGCGATGCCGGCGCAGCCGAGCAGTATGACCGCTGCCAGCTGCCACCAGGCCCCCGTGACGCCGATGTCCATGAACCACGCGGACAGGGGCAGCACCAGGGTGGAGATGGCGAGCAAGACGACCAGGTTCGCAAGCGCCTTGCCGTAGAACAGCGCCCGCGGGTCGACGGGTAACAGCCGCATGCCCTCCAGGGCGCCGGACTCGATCTCCGTCTGGAAGCTCTGGTTCAAGAGCAGCGTCGAGGCCATCAGCATCGCCAACCAGACGTAGCCTCCGGCGTGCTGCTGGAGGGTCTTGGTGTCGGGACCGATCGCGAAGGAAAACAGCAGGATCATCAGCCCGGCGAAGGCGAACAGCGCGACGCCGCGAGCCCGGCCCCTCCACTCGATCTGGAGGTCCTTGACCAGGATGCGCAGCGCTTGCCTGACCCAGCTCATGGATGCAGCACGTCCCAGGCGCGACCGATGTCTGCTGCAGGTCCGGTCCAGCGGACCTGGCCCTTGTCCAGCAGCAGCGCCCGCTCGCAGAGGTGGCGTGCGCGGCTCACCTGGTGGCTCGCGACCACCACGGTCGTGCCCTCTCCCGAGAGCTCGATCAAGAGCTCGTCGACGAACTGGAAGCCCGAAGGATCCAGCTGACCGTAGGGCTCGTCGATGAGCGCCAACTGCGGCCTCTGGGCCAGCATGCGCGCGAAGGACAGGCGCTTTCGCATGCCCGCCGAGTAGGCCCGGACCGGGTCGTCCCGGAGCTCGAGTCCGACCCGCTCCAGCCAGGGCTCGGCGGCCTCGTCGCGCCCGAGCAGGTCGAGCATCACCCGGAGGTTCTGTGGACCCGAGAGGTCCTCGTAGACCGCCGGGAGGTGACTCAAGAGCGCCAGCTCCCGCCGGCACTGGGCGAGGTGCTCGCGGGGGTCCCGCCCGAAGAGCATCAGCTCGCCCTGGGTGGGCGGCAGCGCGGTGGCCAGGATGCGCAGCAGCGTGGTCTTGCCAGAGCCGTTGGCGCCGACGATGAGGAAGCGCTCCCCGGACTCGATCGCCAGGTCCACGCGGGCCAAGGCCCAGCGGGGTCCGTAGCGGCGGGAGAGACCATTGGTGTGGACCGCGAGCACGGGCGCGCTCTAACCTGCACTGGTGACCTTGTTGCTCCTCGCATGCGCCATCTCGTGGTCACCCCCTTGACGCTTCGATACCTGCTCATGATGCGGCTGGCGGAGTGAAGCAGGTTCCGACTCACGTGCTCGGCCCGCCGGTGCGCGGCGATCTGCGCCGGCTCGGCGGCTTCGGCGAGGGCCTCGTCGAGGGCCTCCGCGGCATGCTCTCCAGCGCCGATCAGCTCGGCTACGCCTGGCAGATCCTGCGCGAGGGGGTCTGCGCCGAGGCGGACCTCGCGGGTCACCCCCTCTTCTGCCGTCGCTGCCTTCGGGAGCTCCGTCTCCACACGAGCCCGGCGCTGTTGCCGGGCGACCTGCTCGAGGCGGATCGGCTCCGTCGCATGTCGGCAGAGGACCTCGTGGCCCTCGGGCGTGTTCCCTTCCCCTTCGTCCGCGAGGTCGGGGACCCCGGCTTCACGCGCGTCAGCTGGGAGTCGGCCCTGAGCCGGATCGGCGAGGTCCTTCGGGCCATCCCGGCTCAGCGGCAAGCGTGGTTGGGCACAGAGGCGCTCTCGGACGAGGCGGCGTACTCCCTGGGACGGACCGCGCGGCTCCTGGGGGGTCACGGCGTGCACATCGTCGTCGACCATCCTGGCCGGGCTGTGCTCGCGGCGATGCTGGGGCATGCCTCTGGGACCGGGACCCTCGAAGACCTCGACTCCGACGTGGTGCTCGTGTGGGGGGCGAACCTGCGAGAGAACCACCCCGCCGTCTACGCCCGCCTGCGGGAGGCCAAGCTGCGCGGCACCCGCGTCGTGTCTATCGACGTGCTGGACGGGCTGCCCCTGGCGGATGACCTCGTCCGTGTCCGGCCCGGCGGTGACGGCGCCCTGGCCGCGGCGGTCCTTGCCACCCTGGACGGCTGGGGCGCGCTGGACGAGGTGGGCATCGAGGCTCACACCAGCGGGCTGCTGGAGCTCGACTCGGTCGAGGACCTGACCACCATCTCCGGCGCGAGGCCGGAGCTCGTCGAGTGGCTCGCCACCCTGCTCGTGCGGTCCGCGTCGAGTTGCAGCGTCTTCGGTCGGGGGCTCGGCGCAGGGGTCGCCGGTGTCGCGGCGCTTCACCTGGCGACCGGGCGGCTGGCCTCTGCTGGCAGCGCCCTGTTGCCCCTGTGGTCGCCGGGGCCCTGGGACATGGGCCTGGCGCCCGACCGCCTGCCTGGACGGGCGCTGACCGCTCGAAGCGCCGCGCGTCTCTCCAGGATCCTGGGCGTCCCGATTCCGGCCGCAGGAAACCCCGCGCCGGAGCCGGACTTCGTCTACACCGTCGGCGCCCGGGCCTCTGGGCGGATCCGCGTGCACCAGCTGGTCCACATCGATCCCAGCGTCGTGGAGCCCGGCGAGCTCGTCGTGTTGCTCCCTTCCTGCCGGCCCCACGAGGAGCAGCGGACCCGCACCACCCTCGAGCGCCGCCGGGTGCACCACGAGCCCCTTTTCGGAGGCCCGTCCGCCGGCGAGGCCCGCCCCTCCTGGGAGATCCCGGACCTGGTCGGGCGCGCTGCATCCCCCGGGCTGCCTGCGCTGGAGCTCGCCGAGATGGGCCGCGTGCTGGGACCGGACCGCTGGGAGCGACACCTCCATCGAGACGGCGACTTCTCCCGGCTCCCCGGCTGTCGGGCCCGCTTCGTCCCGATCCCCAAGCCAGTCCTCCGCCCGGGGGTCCATCTGAGCTTGCGTCACGGAGTGGCCCGTGGGCTGATCTTCGTGTCTCGGAGCAGCGGCTTCGAGGACGGCGACCACGTCCGCGTCCTGGGAGACCTCGGATCGATCCCGGCCAGGATCCGCCTCGCTGATCTGCTCCCATCGGTGGCGCAGCTGGACGCCAGCGACTCGGCCCGGGTCACCTCGGACGGCCGCGTCCGCATCGAGCGGGCCTGATCAGACCGGGTAGCCCAGCCCGCTCGCGATGAAGAAGGGGGCCACCGGGCTCAGCGCGCAGGCAGCCCAGATGAGTGGCCCGGGGTCCTCGCCCCTGTCGGCTCTGGTCGCGAAGGGCCAGACCACCCAGGCTGTCTGGAGGGCTCCGGAGATGGCGCCGAAGAGCACGCCGAAGAGCACGATGTTCGCGCCCTCGTGACAGCACAGCCCTGCGGCCCCGCCGACCGTCGCGCCCCACAGGCCGCCCATGATGAACCCGACCGGGACGAGCCCGGCGCCACGTCCCAGCCCGTGCAGCGCGAGCCCTACGATGTACCCGGTGCCGCCACCGATCATGAAGGCGCTCAGTGGGAACAGCGGTAGGCTCGTGGCCACGACCAGCGGGGCCAGCAAGCCATGGAAGGCCCCCATGGCGGCGAAGTAGAATCCCCAGACCTCGGCGTCTTTCGGCACGGGATCAAGGTGCACACCCGATGTGCAGAATCGGGGGAGGGGGCCCGCAATTCCTAGAACGGAATCGGGTCGTCTCCGCCGCCACCTGCGTTGCCGCCGCTGTCGCCGTCGTAGGGCATGTCGCCGCCACCGCCGCCCTGGCCTCCGCCGCCGCCGCCCTGGCCTACGCCGCCACCCTGGTCGCCTCCGCCACCCTGGCCTCCGCCACCCTGGCCTCCGCCACCCTGGCCTCCGCCACCCTGGCCTCCGCCACCCTGGCCTCCGCCACCCT